>Ga0185299_10000182_pt1 | contig 196350 bp, 134 predicted proteins | sample PaiPotPPA55metaG_FD_128002 | JGI IMG/M metagenome (GOLD analysis project Ga0185299, IMG submission 128002) | Iron sulfur acid spring bacterial and archeal communities from Banff, Canada, to study Microbial Dark Matter (Phase II) - Paint Pots PPA... ...
TTCGGGTGTGAGCTTCAATTCAGTCATGACGGCCTCCCTGAAAGAAAAAGGCGGGAGCAATTTCCAGGACTCGCCGCCCAAAGCCTGGAGGCTACCATTTTTCCACCCATTTTGCAGCTGCCTACCCCGCCGCGCTTCCCTTTACCCTTGGAGGATCTACGCCTTGCTGATACACTTCAACCGGCGTTTTGCGCCGCTCAGAGGACAGACCATGACCCTGACTATCGACGCCGTCTACGAGGACGGGGTGATCAAACCGGCCGAGCCGCTGCCGTTTAAGCACGAGAAAGTACGTGTGACCGTTGAGGCGGCGACCGGCTGGGTCGATGCAACTTATGGCATCCTGGGTTGGAAAGGCGATCCGGAAGAACTGCGCCGGCTTGCTATCCACCCAGAACTCGACCTCGAGGACGAGCCATGACCTTCGCCGATCTGCAGCACGGCGATACCGTCTTCCTTGATGCCAACACGTTATTTACTACTCCGCCCCCGATCCCACCTTCCCCGTCCGGTTCGCTGGTCTCGAACTTCATAAGCAGCGCTTATGAGCGGATGGCTGCCTATCAGCAATAAACCGTAGCTCCCAGCAGTCGGCAACCATAAGCAAGAAAGTTCACGCGAGCGTTTTACGTTCGTGCCGGCCACGGAAGGCTTTTGAAGCTGCATGCCCGGCACTGCTCGGGCATGCGGCTTTATCCTTTGCTCAGCGACTTGTCCCGTCGTTCAGGCCGAAGCGCGATGATGGGCGACATTGACGCCTAGGCCGGGCGGCGGGACTTTTTATGATGGCAGTTATCTCTCGGTTTCATTCGGACTTAGGTTGTTATGGCACGGACTCGCAGAATACGCCACAGCGTGACGGCTGCCCACGTCCGGCAGCTCCACGTCACCAGTCCGAGCCGAGAGCCGCCGCGCCGGCGGTGCCGACTTCGCGGTTCTTCGCCATCAGCTGCCAGTGAATCGACTGGCCGTTGTAGCGGGTCGTACACTGATAGCGCCGCTCGCCGAGTTCGTTCACCTGGACGTCGTTGTGCGTGTCGAGGGTGTTGTTCTTTTGCGACCTGGCGTCCCTGGGCTGAAGGAACTGGGCGACGGTGGCGGCCGTCATCGCTTCGGCGCCTTTGGCCTGGTCCTTCAGCAGCGCGGCCTGGACGGCGTAAGCCCGGATCAGGCGCGGGAACAGCTTGCGGAACAGACCTGTGCCTGGCGCTCGTCGAGCTGGGCGAGCGCCTGCCGCAAATGGTCGCTCAACTCACTGACGGCCGCAGCTTGATCCGGCTCCGGCGTGCGGGATGACACCGCGACTTCCGCGAGCAACGGCCGCAACCGCTGGGCCTGCCGCAGCCGCTGCCGGAGCGCTTCCAGCGCCCGCGCCGTCCCCAGTCGTTGCAGGAGTCCCGGCCAGTTATGGATCGTCTGGGTGCGCGACAGCACCAGCGCCGAAAGGAACGTCCGCTGAAAGCAGTCGGCCGCGTCGGCGTCGTGGCGCAGCAGCCGATAGACGGTCGTCCAGACCAGGGGACCGTGCTGTTGCACGACTTGTGACCAATCTACCACGGCGAGAAACTCCTGGTGACGATGGCCCCGTCCCTATTATTGTCGATGGCCATGGCCGTTTTCTTACAAGATTGGCTCGATTTTCAGAACCAGATTCGGGGGGGCTTTTGTGCAAAGCCGTCTGGAGCCGCGCTCTTAGCGGTTGGCAGCAAGCCGGGATTCGGTCTCGCGGCGTTGCGGGAGAAGTTGATGCTCCAGAGAAGCGACGGCCAAGACGGCCACACCGCGTATCCCCCAACAAACAGTCCGCCGGCGCGCGATGCAGGAAAGCGCGCAACCGTCAAGAGCATTTCGATAGGTCAGGCAAGAATTCGGCAACTTTTTCCAAGACCGCCACAGGCCGCCAACTCATCTGGCGAACATATTAATGAGAATTTTCCTTCAGACAAGCCTCCGGCCCAGGGCGCCGCGCAAATCAAAACCTGGCTTTATAATACACTTACGGTCAAGTCGATTTGAGCGTTCCCGTTAGCCTTTGACGCTAATGTCCGTCTCTGGGTGCCATGTTTTCGCGGTCCCGGCTTGGTTTGCCCGATTGGTCATGTTGTAGCGGAGCCGCGAAAGCATGGCACCCAACCGGCGACGGATTGTCTACCTGAAGATCAATGAACCTCGCATAAAGGCCATGTAAACCATGCGGGGGACGCGAGTCTCCTGCCGGTGCCGATGCCGGCAAGTTCCTCACATCCCCCGTGTTGGACGCCCTTGAATGCTAACCGATTAGCACGACCGCGACGCCGATCCCGTTCATGAGGCAAGTTAAAAACTTGCCCCACGCCAGACGGTTAGTAGCGGACTTCCAGTCCGACGCTCACGCCTTGAGCCCAGAAATCGGTATGTGAGAACGGCGCGGCCGGACGATTGGGACCGACGCCCGAGCCGAAGGCCAGGTTGGACGGGACCAGCGCCGGGTTGATGACCCGGTCGATCTGTTCGCTCGGACGGGCGACATCGTACCAGTAGATGAAGGTGTAGCCGGCAAAGGCCGTGATGTAGTCGGTGATATGGACGCCGATCTTGGCGCCGCCTTCGGGAACGAAGGTGAATTCATTCCGGCTCGAGATGCCGCTGTTGCTGCTGACCGCCAGCAGCCCGCCGGGAAGCACAGCCGGGCCGCCCGTGCCGCTGAGCGCCGTGGAGCCGCCGGTGTTCACGAATTCATGCGCGTTGCCGACAGCCAGCTTGCCTTCCAGCTCGGCGAACAGGCGGTTCCAGCGGTACTGGGTCCGGCCGCCGATCTGGCCGCCGTAAAAATCGTTGCGCGTCTCGAAATGGTCCAGGATGGTCACGGTGCCGCCCGGCGCCACGACCGCGCCGTTGAAGGCGGCAATGCCGCCCGGCAGCACAGTGGTGTTGCTGTTGACATTCAACTTTTCATCGAGACCCAGGTAGCGAAAGCCGATCAGCGTATCGGCAGTAAAACATTTGCTGCGATACAGGCTGCCCAGGAAATTCACTTCGCCGCCGTACAGCTGGGAGGAGGCGTCCATGCTGATGCCGCCGGCGAGCTGGCCCGGCGACGACACCAGGCTCGACGCCTCCATGCCGGTCTGGGCATTGACCACGGGGCGGCCGAACACCACCGAGCCGGCGGCGTCCGAGGCCACGGCGTTATTGACCGATTTGACGCCGAGAAGGAAGCCGGTCAATTCGGCGCCGATATGGCCTTCCTTGTCGAACCAGAAGCCGAAGGTGGCGCGCACGCCGGAGTCGCTGCCGTAATCGAGGTTCGTGCCGCCGCCGAACAGGGTGACGGTGCCGGGCTGGCCCAGGATCGCCGCCGTGCCCGCCGGCGAGGTGGTCGCCAGCGGCGGCAGCGCGACGTCGGGCTTGATCCACCAACGCAGGTACTCCGCGCTGCCCCAAAAGCGATAGGGACAGGGGCCGGGACCATAATCCCTAGCATCAAACCCCTTGGACCAATCTTCCTTGCCCGCGTCGGCGGGATCGGCTGTCAGCGGCTGGCCCGGAACCGGAATGCCCGTCTCGGCCTGCTCGACCGCGGGCGGCGCGATCTGCTCGACGGCGGGCGGCGCGACAACGGTCGCCGGCGTCGGCTGCAAGGTCTGCTCCGGAAAAGTCGGCATGGCCTGGGGCGGCGGCACGAACTGGGCCGGAAAGCTCGGCGAGGCCGGCGGCATGCTCATGGGAAATGCCGGTGCGGCACCATACGGCACCGTCGCATAACCCGGAGCGCTGCCCTGGGGATAAAGGCCTTGTTGCAGGGTCGGCACGGACTGGCCGAACGCCATGCCGGCTCCTAGCGCCAGCGTCGCCATCGAACCGACAATTTTCTTCCTCACGGTGGGAACTCCTATTCCGCGGCTGGATCGACTTCGTCCGAATCCGTTTTGGCTCTCTGTAACTCTTTGATCGGCATTTCCAAGAATGCGCTTTAGGCGGACTGCACGGATTTGATGCAATGTGCGGAGAAGCCGGAATTTAGCGAAGAAGGGGGCAGTCAGAAGTCAATAGTCCATAGTCAATGGTCAGTGGTGGAAACCAGCTACTGACGATTGACTATGGACTATTGACTGCCTTTCTTAGAGCCGGGCGAAATACTCGTCGGAGCCGACGATGCGGGCGATGACGTCCTCCTGATGAAGACCGCCGTTGAGGACGGCGTTGACGTAAGCGCTGACGCCGCCTGCATCGGCGGCCCGGTGCAAGTAGAGGGGGTAATAAGTCGAAATCAGATCGGTTTCCCCTTCCGTGCTGTGGATGATGATCATGGCCACACTGCTGCGCGGCGTGAACTGCTGCAGGAGCAGGAAGTGCTGTTGATCTTGCGCCGCCAGTATACGGCCCAGGACATCCTGGGAAACGGCATTGAGCCAGCCGGTGTCCGTGCCGCCGCCGAACTTGTTGTAGTACTCCGTGGAGCCGACCAGGAAGGAAGCAACCTGCTCGACCGTGCCGCCGCTGGCCAGGAAGTTGGCGAAGCCGGCCAGGCCGGCGGCGTCCGCGCTGCGGCGCAGGTACTTGAGATAGAGGTTATTCACTTCGACGTTGCGGTATTCCAGAGAGGTCTCGATCAGACTGACAACGGTGACACGGCTGGTGCCGGCGTCCAGTTTCGCCGTCCAGCCTGCCAGTCCAGCGGTATCCACGGGGCGATTCAACAGATCAAGGTAGGCCTGGGCGACGAAGGCCTGATTCGGGGTCGCCACGGACACGACTACCGGAGTGGCGGCGGTACTCAGATTGAAGCTGCTGTCGCCGTTGTAGCTGGCGGTGATCGAGTGGGCCCCGACCGTGAACGAGGTCGTGAGCGAGGCCTGGGCGCCGACCAGCGCCGTCGTGCCGAGCAGCGAGCTGCCATCGAAGAAGCTGACGGTGCTGGTCGGGGCGCCGGCGCCGGGCGCGACCACGCTGACGGTGGCGGTGAAGGTTACGGGTCGCCCGGTGAGCACCAGACTGCGCGAGGCGGCCACCGTGATGGTCGTGTTGGCCTGGAGCACCGTCTGCGTGTAGCCCTGGGCGGTGGTGCTGGTGACGAAGTTGGTGTCGCCCGAATAGGTAGCCGTGATCGAGTGATTGCCCGCGCTCAGGACACTGGTACTGAAGTTGGCGATGCCGCCCGACAGGGAACCCGTGCCAAGCTTCGTGCCGCCGTCGAAGAACGTGACCGTGCCGGTTGGCGTGCCGGCGCCGGGCGCGGCGGCCGCCACGGTGGCGGTCAAGGTTACTGATTGACCGAAGACCACGGAACCGGCGGAGCTGACCGTCGTCGTGGATGGGTCCGGATTGACCTTCTGGGACAGCGGCGTGGTGGTGACCCCGGACTTGAAATTGCTGTCGCCGCTGTAGGTCACGGTAATGGAGTGCGAGCCCGTGCCCAGGCTGGAAACGGTCAGCGTGGCTTTGCCCGTGGCGTCGAGCGCGACCATGGTCGTGCTGCTATCCACGGTGAAGGTGACGCTGCCGCTCGGCGTGCCCACGCCCGGCGACTTGGCCGTGACCGTCGCGGACAGCGTGATCGGCTGACCAACGACGGATGGGTTGATGGCGGAGACCACTGCGACGCTGGAGCTGGCCTGAGCCACGGTCACACTGGTGCTGGAACTGCTGACGTTGAAGCTGCCGTCGCCGCTGTACATAGCCGTGATGGTATGAGCGCCAACCGTAAAACCAGTCGTGGTCATGAAGCTTGCCTGGCCGCCGGTCAGCGTTCCTGTCCCCAGGGTGGTGCTGCCGTCCATGAATGTGACCGTGCCCGTGGGGGTGCCGGCGCCGGGGCCTTTGGCGGAAACCGTGACGCTGAAGCTAAGCGGCTGCCCGAAGACAGGCGCGCTCGGCGTTACGTTAATGGCGGCGGTGGTGGTATCCGCCTTGTTCACGATTTGCGTAAACGCCGCGGAGGCGGGGCTGTTGTTGAAGCTGCCGTTGCCGCCGTAACTGGCCGTAATGTTGTGGCTGCCGACCGTGAACGGGGCGGTCGTCGTAAAGGTCGCTATTCCACTGCCGTTCAGGCTTCCGGTTCCCAAAGTCGTGGAACCATCGAGGAAGGTAACCATTCCCGCGGGCACCCCGGCACCGGGGGCTACGGCGCTGACGGAAGCGGTAAAGGTCACGGCCTGGCCGAAGACCGACGGCGTTACCGAGGAGCCAGTGACGGCCGTCAGGGTGTTGGCCTTGTTGACGGTCAGAGACGCGGCCCCGGAGGTGCTGGAAGCGAAGTTGCCGTCACCACTGTAGGAAGCGGTGATGGATTGCGTGCCGACAGCCAGCGAGGTAGTCGTGGTGAAGCTGGCCGCGCCGCCATTGAGCGTGGCCGTGCCGATCGGCACGCCATTGTCCAGGAAGGTCACCATGCCGCTGGGCGTACCGCTGCCCGGGGACACCGCACTAACGGTTGTCGTAATCGTAATCGGTTGGCCGAAGACCGGCGACGTTGGCGGCAACGTCGGCGCGGCCGTGGATGTACTGGCAACACCCACGGTGAAGGTGAGAGTCTTACTGCTCGTACCAAAGTTGTTGTCGCCTTGATAGCTGAAGCTGATGGTGTGCGCGCCGACGGACAGCACCGTGGGCGTAAAGGTCGCGTTGCCTGAGCTATCCAGGGTGACCGGCACGGGTGCATTCGTGTCGAGCGTAAAACTTGCCTGACCCGTGGGCACGCCTGTCGCAGGGAATGCGGCGGCGACCGTAGCCGTAAACGTCACGGGCTGTCCGAAGACCGGCGAATTGACGGACGGGCTGATGCTCGCGGTCGAGCCGGCCTTGTTCACCTGCTGATTGGGTGACAGGGAGGCACTGCTCATGGCATAGTCCGCGTTGCCGCTGTAGGACACGCTGACCGTGTGCGCTCCACCAACAAGGGTGGAAATGGTGAAGGTCCCATGGCCGGTAGCATCGAGCGTGACGGGCGGTTCGACGGTGGTGTCCACGGTGAAGGTCACCTGGCCGGTTGGGATGCCGGTGCTCGGCCCGTTGGACAGGACGGTGGCCGTGAACGTCACGGGCTGGCTGAACACCGAGGGGTTCGCCGAGGATCCTACGCTGGTCGTCGTGCCGTCCTGGCTGATGGTCACCATTTGCGCGGCGCTATTGCTACTGCCCGTGAAGTTGCCGTCGCCCACGTAGGCAACTGTGATCGAGTGCACGCCGGGCGCCAGCTGAGTGGTCTCGACAAACGTTGCTTTGCCGGTGACATCGAGCGTGCCGGTGCCGATGATCGTCGTGCCGTCGAGGAAATTCACGGTGCCGGTCGGTATGGCCGTCGCCGGCGCTTGCGGCGTCACGGTGGTGCTGAAGGTAATCGATTGAGCGAAGACCGCGCTGGTAAGGCTCGCGGATACGGCGGCGGTGGTCGAAGAGGCCGTGTTGACGGTCACCGAGTCGGCCGTCGACGTGCTGGTGGTAAAGTCTACATCACCACTGTACGTTGCCGTGATGGCGTGGGTGCCGGCCGGCAAGGTGGTCGTCGGCAGCGTGGCCACGCCGGTGGTCGTGTTGACCGAACCTGTGCCCAGGAGGTTCCCGTCGGCAAAGAAGGACACGGTCCCCGTGGGATTGCCGGCGCCTGGCGCGTTGGCCGTCACCTTGGTTTGCAAGGTCAAGGTCTGACTGAACACGACGGAACTGGGCGTGGCGGTGACTGCGGCCGTGGTCGTGCCGGCCTGGCTGACGGTAATGGTAGGTGAAGGACCAGAGACAGGATCCGAGCTGCCGAGGAAGTTCGAATCGCCCGCATAGCTGGCGCTGAACGTGTGAGTTCCCACGGAAAGTGTGGCAATCGTAAAGCTGGCATTGCCGCTCGGATCAAGGGGCTCGGCCATTTGAATCTGACCGGGCGTACCGGCATCGATCGTGAAGACCACGGTGCCGGTTGGTATAAAAGTTACCGGAGCCACAGGCCCTACCGTGGCCTGGAAGGTGATCGGTTGGCCGAAGACGGACGAGTTGCCGGTCGAAGTGACCGCCGCCAGAGCCGTGAAAATGCTTTGCGCCGCGATGCGCGTCAAGGAAATCGCATGGGCGCCATAAGTAACAGTGAAAGGCAGGCCGCCGACAAGGGCGGTGGTGCCGAACTTGAATTGCCCCGTCAGCGTGCCGGTCCAGGAAATGATGGTGAACGGAGCGCTGCCGATGGCGGGCGAGAAACCGGACGCCAGGTTGCCGGCCAGGGTAGCGCCGTTCAGATTCAAGTTGCCGGTGATGCTCAGCAGGTTGTTCAGGCCCGTGCCGTTCAATTGCACGACGTAAGAAGAGCCGGCAGCCAGGGAGACATTGCCTGTAGTCGTCAAGGTGTTGGCAGCGCCCGACGGACTACCGGGGAAGACGCTGCCGGAATTCGCCGTCACGGCGCCCACTGTACCGCGACCGCCGAGAACGCCGCCGGACATGGTGACATTGCCCACGCTGCCGTCGACCAGCAGCGTGCCGCCGGCAACGGTGGTGGCGCCGGTGTATGCTTCCGCTGCCGTTAATTGCAGCACACCGGCCTGGGCCGGTGCTGCCGGCGCGGCAAGCCCAATGCCGCTGCTGGCGCCGCCATCAACGATGGGCGCGGAAATAACCATATCGACCGGGCTCGCGCCCTGGATCATGATGAAGGTGCGCGTGGAACCGCCCAGGGACAAGCTGCCGCCCGTGGAAGTAATCAGGGCGGGGTTGCTGTCCGACTTGCCGGATACGGTTCCGCCCAGGATGACCTGGCTGCCGGCGCCGCCGATGGCAAGGACGCCGCCGGTCATGCTCAGCGGGCCGTTAATTGTCAGCACGCCGGTGGCGCCTGTCTCGGCTGTGCCATCCGTGATTTGCAGACCGCCGATGGTTTGCGTGTGGCTGTTCTGATTGTAGAGACCATCGCTATTCACCGTGACCACGGAAGAAGCGGCCAGCTCCTGATCGCCCTGCAGCAGCACGGTCGCCGAATTGCCGGGGGTTCCTGTGCCGATGGTGAGGGGGCCCGGCACGGCAAGGGCGCCGCCCGTCTTGTTGAGCACGAGGGTACCGGAGGCCACGTTTGTGGACCCGGTGTAGTTGTTGTCGAAACCGACGCCGCCGGCGAGAACCATCGTGCCAGCGCCGATCTTGGTCAGACTGCTGTTCGCGACGGTTTCCGTAATGACGCGGTTGGCGATCAAGGTGTCCGCCGCGTTGTCCACGGAAATAGTGGCATTGCCGATCAGAATGATGGACCCCTGCCAGGTATTGGTGCCGTTGAAGTTTTCCAGGGCGCCTATACCGCCGACCCCGGTGCCCGTGAGGCCGAGGGTCTTGCCCTTGACGGTGAGGTTGTTTTCAATCCGGAGAGTGGCCCCGCTCTGGACGAACGTGCCGTCACCGCCCAGGGCGCCGAGAGCCTGTGAGTCGCGGATATCGAGAATGCCGACCGCCACCAGGGTCTGGCCAAAGTAATCATTGGAAGTGGGGAAGATCAGCGTGCCGGGCCCCACCTTGGTAAGGACCGAACTTTCCAGACCGGAGATGTCCCCTGTGGTTGTCAGCTGCAATGGTTTGTTGGAGGCATCATCCTCGACGCCGATGGTGCTGCTGCTGTCCAGGACGATCGGCCCGCCCCAGGTGTCGTTGCCCACCACATCTACGAGCGAGCCATCGCCGATAGGCCCGTTGCCGTTCAAGAACAGCGGCTGGAGGGAGACGCTTACTTCCAGCTCCAGGGCGCCGCCGTTGTTGACGAGCGTGCCGACCGTGTTGCCGCCAAGGGCTTGGGGATCCTGGACATTGAGGTAGCCGGCATCGACGGTGGTGCCGCCCGAGTAGGTATCCTTGTTGTGCAGGATCAGCCGGCCGTCGCCTTCCTTGCTGAGCGCGGAGTTGCTGGCATTATCACTGATGACGCCGCTAATGGTCAGCGGGCTCTTGACGCTGTCCACGCCCATCGCGGAATTGGTGAGCAGGATGATATTGCCCGCCCAACCGTCGATGCCGCTGATGTCGCGCAAGGCTCCTAAACCACCAATGCCGCTGCCCTGCAGCTTGAGCGCTTCACCCGACACCGTGTAGGTATTCCCGTCCGTGGGAAACGCGAGGAACAAGGAAGCTCCATCGGAGACGACGGTCGTGCCCGTGCCGTTGCCGAGCGCGGACACGTTCTGAATGTTGATGTCCCCGGCAAGGATGTCGGTGTCGCCGGCGTAAGTGTTGGCGGCGGTAAGAACCAGTTCGCCGAGACCGACCTTGGAGATGCCAAAGGTCAGTCCACCGTCGTCGACGACACCGGTAATGGTAAGTCCAGTGCCCGCGTCGACGCCAATGGAGGAGTTGCTGGCCAGGGTGACGTTGCCGGTCCAGAAATTATTGCCGCCCGTGCTGAAGAGCGCGCCCAGGCCGTTGAAGCCAGGCCCGTTCAGTGTAAGGTGCTGCGCAAATGTGAGCTTGTCGCCGTTGAGTTCCAGGGTGCCGCCGGTGACGGTGACCTGCGTGCCGGTGCCCATGGCGCCGGAGCTCTGCACTTCGAGAATGCCGTCATCGACCGTGGTCGGACCGGAGTAGGAATTGTTGTTATTGATGACCACGGTGCCAGGCCCGACCTTGGTCAAGCCGGAGCCGGTTTGACTATCGCTGAGAATGCCGCTGAGGCTGAGGACGGCGCCAATGTCTGCCCCCACCACGGAGTCGGCGGGGAGGGTAATATCGCCGCCCCAGGTGTTCGTCCCTGTAATGGCGCGTATGCCGCCCGCTTTTCCGGCTGGCGAGTCCAACTCCAACGTAAAGGCGCCGCGGCCAAGCGTGCCGGCAATAATGTAATCCTTGAGCGGGTCGAGAATGAGGGCGCGCACCTGGGCAAGCGGCATGCCGACGCCGAACTGACTCCAGCTCGCACCGAGGTTCGTCGAGATGAAAACGCCGTTATCGGTGCCGACATAGAGGATATGCGGATTCGCCCTGGGATCAATCACCACGCTCCAGGTGGGCAGATCGGGTAAGTTGCCGGTAATATCGATCCAGCTGGCGCCGAAATTGGTGGTCTGGAAGACGTGTCCCGTGGGTCCGCCTTTTATGTTGAAGACATTGCGCACAATATATGCGGTGCCGGGCGAATTCGGGTCTACCGCGATATCGCCAAAGTGGTCGTTGACGATCACTCCGCCGACGACGACGTCGCTCTTGGTCCAGGTCTTGCCATGATCCTGGGTGACGAAGATGTCCCCGCCGGCATTGGCATAGATGACGTTTGGGTTGGTCGCGGAGATCCCGATCGAGTCGATGATGTTGGTCGATTCCCAGCCATTCAGGTTGGGCGTGCTGAGCGCGGTCCAATTATTCCCCTGGTCCGTGGTCTCATAGATCCGGTTGGTCCCTGCCAGGAGACGATGGCTGTTGGCAGGGTCCATGACCATCGGGAAGTGCGGGAAATCGATGGGATCACCGAGGCCGAATCCATTGATAATAGGATTAAAGGTAAGGCCGCCATCGTCGGAGCGGAACGGCGTGGAATTCTCCTGGATGTAGACGGTGTTGGTATTATTCGGATCAATGATGCTGATCCCGCCGTCGCCGCCCATGATTTCATTCCACTGCGCATTGCCTCGGTAGGCATTACCACCGAATTGGAAAGTTCCATTGTCCTGGGCGCCGGCGTAGGCAATGTTGGGGTTATTGGGCGCCACCGCGACGCCATAGAGCTGAGTGATCTGCAGGTTGCTGTTCAGGTCGGTCCACAGCGACGACGGATTGGGATTGGGTTCCCCCGTGGCTCCGGGCGAGGGATCGGCGAGCCGCCAAATGCCGCCGTCATTGCCGTCCAGTAGCTTGCCGAACGGGTCGAAGGCCATGGCATGATGGTCGGTGTGCGGGCCATTCCCGTCTTTACCGACGCCGATGTCAAACCAGGTCATTTTGACTGCCGCGGGATCGAATTTGCCTTCAACTATGCCGCTTGTTGGCCCCGCTTGACCGGCGCCGAAAATGGTCAGCGGATCGTTGGGACTGACAGCGACGACGTTGTCGTAAAATCCCTGGCCGCCCAGATAGTTGTACTTCGAGTCCTTGACATCGGTCCAGTTGCCCAAACTGATCAAGCCGCCGGCATCGTCCACCTCGAAGTTCTTCAGAGACCAGGACGTAGCGATATCGGATACCGACCCATAAACAAGCGGGACATCGGGAATGAGGGGAGCGATGGCCAGTTTGACGACGCCGATATTGTGTTGCGGAGTGCCGCCGGTGAGGAAACCGCCCTGGTCGTGCGGGAAGTTCTTGAGGAAACCCCAGCTGGCGCCGCCATCCAGCGACTCATAGAGACCATTGTCTCCGGTAAAGAAAATGGTGCTGGCCTGAGTATCCAGAATGTCGCCGCCGATCGCTGCCAGGAGGTGGTTGTGATCCAGGGGATCCATGACCAGATCCGTGTAGTCGTCCTGAGAAGGGACGGAGGTGGCGAGCCAGATCCCGGTAAGGCCGAACGTCATATTACTCCAGGTTTTCCCGCCATCCGTGGTCTTCCAAATCCCTGTCCCGGTCGGATCAACGGGAGTGGTAAGGGGAAAGCCCGCGGCGTTAAGGCTATTGGTATTGCCGTTCGCCACATACACGATGTTCGGATTGGTCGGATCAATGATCACTTTCGAGACAGACGTGCGCGCAAAGTGAGTGCCGCCCAGAAGCGCCCAGGTCTGGCCGCCATCGCTGGACTTGAGAATCCCGTTCCCATAACCGATGGCATCGGCACGCCCGCCGAAAGGATCCTGAATGTCGTTGTTCTCACCTGTGCCGGCATAGATGATATTGGGGTTGCTGGGAGAAACCGCAATGGCGCCGATGAACATCGGCGCGATATTGTCCGTGAGCGGAATCCAGTTGATGCCGCCGTTCTTCGTTTTCCAGATGCCGCCGCTGGCGCTGCCGATATAGTAGACGCCCGGGTTGCTCGGATCGGCCGCGATGGCGGTGATGCGTCCCGCAGCCTCGGCCGGCTTGCCGGCCGGCGTGCCCACGCCATTGACGGCCGCCGGACCGAACGGGAACCATTGCAAGGGAATGTTCTCGGCGGTGGTGGGGCCGGCGCCGCTGATGGTAAGCTTTTGCGCGTCGAGCACCACGTTGTCTTGCAACTCCAGAGCAGCGCCGGCGTGCACGATGGTCCCGGACACATTGGCGCCCAAAGCCGCATTGCTCTGGATATTGACAATACCGGCCAGGATAGAAGTGCCGCCGCCGTAGGTGTTGATTCCCCCCAGGGTCAGTTTGCCGCCGCCGACCTTGGTCAGGCTGAAACCATTCTGTCCGTCGGAGAAATTGCCGCGCATCGCAAGCCGGGTATTCACAGCAGCGCCCATGGTGACGTTTCCGGTGAAGGTGACATCTCCGTCATAGCGGTTGTCGCCGGAGACGTTGAGCAGGGCGCCGCCGTTGCTGATGCCGTTGCCGTTGATCGTCAGGGTTTCGTTGCCGATCTCGATGCCTCCCTGGATCTCCAGGGCCGCGCCGTTGTCCACAGTTGTGCCGCTATCGGTGGTGCCCAGCGCGTTATCGCTCGCAGCGGTCAGTGTACCCTGCTTGACCTCAACCGCGCCCGTATAGCGGTTGAAGCCGGACAGGACCAGCCGGTTTGGCCCGACCTTGGTAATCCCGAAGCCTCCGGGCACGCGCTCGCTGAAGTCATTGGTCATGCTCAGCTGACTGACACCGGCGTCGACGCCGATCGCCGCGTTGGCTGTGAGAAGCACCAAACCGCTCATGGTGTTCATGCCGCTCACATTGCGCACGGCGCCGGTATTGTTGATGCCTGCGCCAGCCAGGATAAGCGGGTCGGTGAGGGTGAGGTTGCTTCCGAGTCCGTTCAGGTCGAGGGCCGCGCCGCTCTCGACGGTCGTGGATGCTTCCAGGGTCGATCCGACCGGAAAGACGCCAAGGGCAGTGCTGTTTTCGACCGTCAAGACGCCGGCATTCACGTCGGTCGAGCCAAGGTAGGTGTTCGCGTTGGTGAGCACCGCCTCCCCGGCGCCATACTTGGTGAGGCCGCCAACGCCGCTGATCACACCGGTCAGCTTAACCTGGGTATTCGCCGCTGCGCCCACCGAGGCATCGCTCGGTAAACTGATCGGGCCGCTCCAGGAATTGAAACCCGCGACGTTGTCAAGCGCCCCGGTGTTATTTACCCCGGGGCCATTCAAGGTAAGGTTTTCGTTAACGACGTTAAGCGGCCCTTGAACAGCCTGAAGCTGCAGCGTAGCGCGGCCAACCACCACCACGCCGGCAGCTGCTGAACCACCCAGGGCCAACGGATTCTGGATGTTGAGGATGCCTTGCTGGACCGTCGTGACCCCGGTGTAGGTATTGACGGCGGTCAGGACAACGGTGCCGTTCCCCTCCTTGGTGAGGCCGGAGCCGACCGTTCCCTCGGTGATTTTGCCGGTGACGGTAAGCTGGCTGCCCACGTCTGCGCCAATGGCAGCGGTGCCGGCCAGGGTGACATTGCCGGTCCAGAAATCGTTGGTGCCGCTGACGTTTCGTAGCGCGCCTCCGGAATTGACGCCAAGGCCGGTTAGCTGGAGCGTCTTGTTGGCGACGCTCACGCCCTGAAGCTCCAGGGAGGCGCCGCTATTTACCGTGGCGGCGTGTGCCGTGGTGCCCAGAGCGAGCGGATTGGTGATGAGCAAGGCGCCATTGTTGACCACGGTGGCGCCGACGTACGTGTTGGCGTTGGTCAGGATCACGGTCCCCTGCTGAATCGGGTCCACGTTGCCGAAAGTTGCTTGGTAGCCGATACCGTTGTCGCTGAGCACGCCGCTGAGCGTCAGCTGGCCCGCGTCGGCGGCAATGATGACATTGGCGCCGAAAGTAATATTGCCCGCAACCGTGTTGTTGCCGCCGATGTTTTCCAGGGCGCCGGCGTTGGCAATGCCCGTGCCGCTGAGGATCAGAGGCTCGGTGATATTGCCGATAACATTGGACAACTCGAGCGTGGCGCCGCTCAGTACCGCCGTGGTGTTGTTCGAGCCGAGCGCCCGGGCGTTCTGAATCTCCAGAATCCCCTGGCTAACGGCGATGGGTCCGTTAAAGGCGCTGTTGTCGTTGTTGAGAATAACCGTGCCGTTGTTCCGTTTCTGGAGTTGAATGCCGCTTTGGCCGGACAGCTTACCGTTAATGGTCAGGACCGTTCCGGGGCTGACTGTCAGCGTCTCCGTGCCACCGATGCCGGTGAATTGAATGTTGAGATTAATGGTATTGGTGATGGCGCCGGAATTATCCGTGATGGTGCCGGCTCTGGTTAACACATTACCAAGCTGCATCGGATTGCCGGTGATCGTATAGCCGCCCCCGGCGAAGGTAATGGCCTGAAAGTCGGTGCCCTGCGGGAAGTCGTTCTGGCTGGTGAACTTCGTGGCGCTGACCGGGAACAGAAGGCTATCCATGCTGGGGACCGGAGCTACATTTCCCTGCCAGTTGTTGGCGTCGCTCCAAAGGACGTCTATCCCCGAAGCGCCTGTCCACGTTTTGACCGCGGGCGTCAACCGCTGCTCCAGCGTCTCCACACGCGGCCGACCGTGCTGTCTGCGAGCGCGGCCGCGTTTTGCATTGCGCGAAGTCCCTGAAAGCCGGTCGAGCCACTTGCGCCAACCAGTAAACATCATGGTGCGATCCTCTCGAGAAAAAAATGCTAGAATAAGTATCAGGTCGAGGGCGCAATGAGCTGCCCCGATGCATGCAACGCCCGCATTCCGCGCGGATATACCGCGCGCATAAACACTGCAACCGGCTGTCTCCGAGGAGACACCGGATGCTGGTTCAGCGACGTTTCACGACGGGTTCCGCTAACCGATCTTGTCTAGCCTCTTCTCGCGAGTCGTGAATGCTGGTCGATCTCAAGCTGTCATTCAACGCAATCGAAACTACCGAGACGCGGTGCGAAGCGAGCCGGGACACCCGTTTCCGAGGCGGGGAGTCCGATCAAACTAAGGCACCGGTGCCTGAAGACCAGAGGATGGCCGGTCAGGCACGCTCTGTAGTTCCTTCCTAAGCAAGCAGTCTTAAAATTCTCAGTGGGCGGGAGGCACGGCCGTTTCGCCTCGCGCCGGCAAAGTTTTCGCAGGTATCCTAATTAACACGCCCGCAAAGCAATTGCAACCAAATTATATACGTTTATCTTTCCGGTCCCTACAATCGCTTCCTTCCGCACCCGTCATAGACGGAAATTTCGACCTAACCCGACCGAATTCTCCGCCGGGTTCATTTGTGGCGTGAACTGCGCAGCGGCCTCGGCCTGCAAAGCTGCAATGAGGGCGCGACTAAACTAGCATATACGACGAATGAAGTGATTAAAACGATTTTGTCGAAATGAAAAAAACTTCGCTCAGACCCTGGGAGCTTGACAATTGAGCGGCCGTAGGTTGGTTTCTTCAAGAGCTGCGAGCAGCGGCGCGAGATGCTTTTCGTAGCGTTTCCATTTGCCGATCGATCGGGCGTGCATTGGCTGCCGAACCTGAAGCCGGCTCGCGGTCTGCACCGGACGCCGGCTTTCGTGAAACGCCAAACAACGCTCGTCCCACTTCAGGCCGCAGAACTCAATCAGCTGCCGGGTGATCGACTCCTGGTTTTGCACGAGCTGCTCGTAGTGAACTTCGAAGCTGCGCAAAGGCAGGACCGCGCGCCAATGGCGGACCATGCGCTCGTACGCTTGGCAGTAAAGCGCGAGATCCGGCAGATCCCAGGCCCAGCGCGCGTCGTTAAAACTCTGTGTGAAGCAGGAAACGCACGTGTCGAGGGGATCGCGGCGGCAAAAGATTACACGGGCGCGCGGAAAAAGCGTAGCAATCAGGCCAAGATGGAAATAGTTATCGGGCATCTTATCGACCACGCGCAGGCCTGCGCTTCTTGCGCGGAGGCGATTCAAGTATCGCTCTCCGAAAGGCTGGAGCACGCCGGCATCGCCGTGCGCCAGGCAATCGGGATAGCCCACGCCTGCCCTGATGGCTTCCGGCAAGTCCTCGGAGATTCGCTGGATATCGGTGAGTTCCCCCGCGCCGTGGACCTGCGGATGACTGGCCAGAATCTGTTCCACAAGCGTCGTACCGCTCCGCATCATCCCCACGACGAAGATAGGAAGTTCGCTGTCCACGCCCCAGGACGCGACTCCCCTGAAATACGCAGGTGTGAACAAGGCGGCCGCGGCCGCCGCCCAGGCGAGGCGTTCCCGCCCGCCAAGGCGCAGGCCTCTTTCCTCGAAATAGCGCTGGCGGAGTTCATTTCCCTGGCGGAAATAGGCAAAGGCCCCGTCGTAGTCCGCGGCACGCTCCCGCACATACCCCAGTGCGAAACACAGCAGACTGAGTTGGGGCACAGGCAGCCGCTGCTCTTGCAAAGACTGCTTCATGTGCGCCAGCTCGGCATCTGAAAAAAAGTAGAGTCCTTGGCGGTGCAACTCCCCAAGGCTGTGAAACGCCATGGCATAGTCGGGCCGGATGCGCAGCGCCTCATGAAAAATAGCGACCGCCGCGGCGACCTTGCCCTCTTCAACGAAGATACTGCCCAGGCGGCTCCGCGCCACGGTATCTAAAGGGTGTAGACGGATCGCCTCCTGAAATTCGGCGATCGCCTCGGCGTGACGGCCTTCGCGGCGTAGGGCGACACCCAGTTCGCTGTGTGTTTTGAAATAGTCCGGTCGAAGTCGAATAGCTGTCTGCAAGGCGTCAACGGCATCGTCGTAGCGGCCACGCTCGATGCAAAAGTTGCCGAGCCAGAAGTAAGCCTCAACATCATGCGGATTGAGCCGCAATGCCTCGCGAAGGCTTGTCGCGGCCTCCGGACGTCTTCCCATTTGGTGCAGGGCCACGGCCAGATTGCGATGGCAGTCGCCCGCGTTAGGATTCAAACAGATTGCCTGTTGATAATGAGCCAGGGCCTCTGCTAACCGGCCCTGGGCATGGCAGGTTCCTGCCAGCAGGTACCATGCCTCCGCATGAGAAGGAGAGTGGTGAAGAACCTGGCGGTAGAGCTGCTCCGCCGGCCCAAGTTTCCCTGCGCGGTGCAGGCTTTTGGCCTGCAGCATGAGTTCTGGCAACATATGATCAAAAGCGTATCGTATCCGCGGTAGATTCCGCAAGGGCCGCAGGGCGATATGGATTTGTTGCGCTCGACGGCGTAGATTTCCATCATGATTCTGCCTGGCACCATCCAGCGCCTGGCTTCGGTCGGGCGCAAGGAGTTTCTGCACATCATTCGCGACCCCATGACTCTCTTTTTTACGCTGTTCATTCCGATCATAGAGCTCTTCATGCTCGGTTACGCCATCGACACGAATGTGCGCCACGTGCGCACGGTGGTCTTTGACCAGGCCGACACCCAGGAGAGCCGTGCCCTGCTGCGCCAGTTCGAAAACTCGGAGGATTTCTCGATCAAGCAGCGCGTCTTTACCGACGAGGCGCTGCGCGCCGCCATCGTCGGCGGCCAGGCGCGGGTCGGCATCAAGATCCCCGAAGACTATTCCCGGCGCATCCAGGCCGGCATGACCGGACAGGTCCTCATCCTCGTGGACGGCTCCGAATCGAGCGTGGCAGCGGAGGCCGTGAACGTCGGCAACGCCATCGCCCTCAAGGAATCGCTCGCTTTGATCCTCGGCCAGAAGCCTTTGCCGGTCGAACCGCGGCCGCAGGTGCTCTTCAACCCGGACACGCGCTCGGCCAATTTCTTCATTCCCGGGTTAATGGTCGTTATGTGCCAAATGATGGCCGTCATGCTGTCGGCGACCTCCATCGTCCGGGAAAAAGAGAACGGCACGCTGGAGCAGCTTTTCATGACGCCGGTGCGCGGCGGCGAGTTGATCCTCGGCAAGCTCTTGCCATACCTGATCCTGACCTTTGTGGAGTTCTGCAGCATTGCCTTGCTGATGCGCACGGTTTTTCGCGTGCCGATCCACGGCTACTTCACAACCCTCTTGAGCATCACCCTGCCCTTCGTGCTGGCCATGCTCGGCCTGGGGCTCTGGGTTTCGACCAAGGCCAGCACGCGCGACGCCGCCATGCAGCTCTCCATGGGCACCATGATGCCTTCTATTTTTTTGTCTGGCTATGTCTTTCCTCTCGATTCCATGCCCGCTCCCTTTTACTATCTCGCCCTGGCGATTCCTACGACGTGGATGATCGACGCGGCGCGCGGCGTCATCCTCCGCGGCGCCGGCTGGGAAGAATTGCGCATGCATTCTTTGGTCCTCTGGAGCATGGCGCTGGGCATCCTGATCTTCAGCACCTTGAAGTTCCGCAAGCGGCTCAGCTAGTGCTTTGTCAATCGTTCATTGATGAGTCGTTTAACCCAGCCAGCGGCGACGGCGATAACAGTCCGCTGACCGCCGTCGCCGCTGGCTCCGGGTTAAACGATTGGACCATCCCTCATTCGACGGTTGACGAATCACTAGGAATCATCTGCCGTTTTCTTTAGCCCGGTTAAGATTCAGCACTTCCCGCGGTTAGGAAAAGGAACCGGCCTCGCGGGTCCGGCCGCTTTCGGGACGCATGCAATCCCTTCCATAAGGAGCGCCGTCCATGGGACTCTTCAGACGTGTCAACGATATCATTTCCGCAAACCTCAATGACATGATCGAGCGTTTTGAAAACCCCGAAAAAATGCTCCGGCAAGCCATTCGGGAAATGGACCGTTCGATCGGTGAAGCGCGGCGCGACGTCGTCAGGGCCATGGCCGACGAGAAGATCGTCAAAAGACAACTTGCCGATCACGAAGCCCAGGCGAACGCTTGGCATGGCCGCGCCGTCAAGGCAGTGAACGCCGGCGACGACCGCCTGGCGCGACGGGTGCTCGTGCGCAAGCACGAGAATCTGAAAGTTGCGTTGGCGCTCAGAGACCAACTGGCCGTCTCGAGCGAAGCGAGCGGGACGCTCCGCCGTCAACTGGAAGCCATGCAGGTCAAGCTAGGCGAGGCCAGGCGGCGGCTGCAAACCTTCATCGCCCGCGAGCGCGTCGTGAAAGTACGAGCCACGTTGCAGCAGAACTTCGCGACACAGCCGGGCACGAGCGGCGCCTTTGCCCGCTTTGAGCAACTGCAGGACAGCGTCGAACGGCTGGAAGCAGAAGCCGAAGCGCTCACGGAGCTGGAAAAAGAAGGCGACGTCGCTCTGGAGAACCGTTCCGAATCTGGCGACATCGATCCAGCCATCGAGGCCGAGCTTGCCGCCTTGAAGAACAAAGGCAGCTAACGAATGGATGGGGTGGGACGGATTGGCAATCCGTCCTCCGGCCACGGCAAGCAAAGGGCCCGGTCTCTGAGAGACCGGGCCCTTGTTGGCTTCCATTTCCTTTAACGGAATGAATTCCGTTCTACGAGACACTGATGCCGGCTACTTCTGCACCCTGGCAGTCGCCTCGAATTCCACCTCGCCTTCGTCCTTGAGATCCGTCACGACCTTTAGTTTCCGATTCAGCTCCTCGGTCTTGTTCGGTTTGAAGATGACCGTCAAGACATGTACTTCTTTGCTCTCCGTGGTGCTGTCCGTGACGGTCAATTCGTCGTCGGTGCCCTGGACCTTGGTAATCTTGAAAGGCTTGGTGCCGCGGACCACAACCTTGCGCTGCGCCTCGCTGCCGGGCTTGATGGTGCCCAGGGCCACCGTGCCGCCGCTAATCGTCAGGGGTGTTTGAATCTCAACGATCAGCGGCACGCGCACGCGGGGCATGGAGGGATTGTTGGTCTTCAGCCACAGATCGCTGTACCACTTGCCGACCGGGCAATCGGGGCGAATACTCGCGGTGACCTCGTAAGTGACCTCGGCGGCGTCCCGCCTGACGGCCTTGGCGGACGCCAGAATGTAGTTGCTTTCGCGTTCAATGTCGGTAATGCGCGCGCCATTGTACAGGTTCACGGTAATCGTCGCGGACGGCTTGGTGCCGCGTTTGGCCTGGCCGAGGTTGAATGCTTCCGGAGAGACACTAATATCGTCCCGGCCGTTGGCTGTGACGAGCAGGCGGACTTCGGCCCACTGTGGGCGATCGAAGGTTACGTAAATCGTGACGCTCTTGCGGTTCACGAAGCGAAGGGTGTCCATGCGCGCGTTAATGACGGTGGACTTACCGGGGGCGATGTCCTCCTCTTCCGCGCTGGCACTGGTGCAGCCGCAGGAAACGCGGACGCCGGCGATATGCACCGCCTGCCCCGTGTTGTTCGTGAGGCGGAATGGGTGTGACACCGCCGGGCCGCGTGGCACCGAGCCGAAATCCTTGGAAAGATCGTCAAACATCGCGTCGGCCCAGCTGCCCGCCGAGGCGGGCGCCGCCATACCTAGACCTGCCAATAAGATAAGGCTGTAACGGAACATGGTGATGTTACCCCCTGCTGCTCTGCCCATATGACCGCCATCGGGCCCCGAAGGTGACGGGAGTTAGCGGCCACTTTCCACCCCTTATTATTGGCGCGTACAGGAACTGATGTCAAACCAGGTAAGCAACAAATAGATTGCAGCCACTAACCATGCGCAGACAGATGCCGATTGTACTGCCCCTTCGGCAGGGTCAAGCGATCTTCCCCAAATTTACAGTCGGCTTGCCGCTGCAGATGTGCTCACCATTTACTGGCGAAAAACAGAGACTGTCCCATTTAGCGCCCGTGGCTGTGTGCAAGGACGGCAACGGCAACGCTTGCGGCGCCGGCACTACGTAAGGCCCGGGCGGCATCATTGGCCGTGCTCCCCGTCGTGAGCACGTCATCGACCAGCAAAACGGTCTTGCCCTTAAGTTCCGCGCGCGGGCGCGCATAAAAGGCGTTGCGTACATTCTCACGTCGAAAGGTAGCGGTCTGCTGCACTTGCCGGGGCGTATTGCGCCGCCGTCGCAGCCAGCCCGACCGGCAGCCAAGGCCCAGGCGTTTGGCGATCATAAAAGCGAGGGCTTCGCTCTGGTTGTAACCGCGCGTCCATTGCCGCCACCAATGCAGAGAAACCGGGACGACGATGTGAGCTTCCAGCGCGCGTAACTGACTTTCCGCGTGCTCGGCCCATAGACCGCCCACGGTTTCCGCTAACAATTCCCCGCTTATCTGCTTCATGCGCAGGATGACATCGCGCAGCAGCCCGTCGTATGGCCCGAGTCGCACAACGCAATCAAATTGAAAAGAGTACTGCTGGCAAGCTGTGCAGCCGTCATCCGCGGGTACATACGGCCCGATGGTGGAGCCGCAGCACGGACAGGCAGGAAAAGGATCTGTCGTCAAGGCCTTGCGGCAAGGTATGCAGAAGCTGGACTCTCCCTCTGCATGCGGCTGACTACACGCGACGCATATGCCTGGATAGACGACTTGCAGCAAGCCGCCAATGATTTCTCGCCCAAGCTCAGCCAACCTTGCCATCACCGCGCTCGTTCAGAGTTCTGGGCAGCATGACTATAAGCGAACGGGAGCGGTGGACAAGAAAATTCGCCTGGTTCCAAGGAAAATCAGGGACGCATGCTTACGGACAAGCCTCATGCAGCCCGGCGCAGCATGGGCACGCCGCAGGCGCGTTCGAGAAGAGCCGGTGGCGATTCCTCAGGCAATGCCAGGCTCTCGGGCGCGACAAAGTAGGAGTGCTCGAGCGCAAACCTGCCGCGCAGAGCGGCGTGGCTTGCTACATCCGTCATGGCAAGCCAGGCCGAGCCGGGAGCAAAGGTCCAAAATCGCTTCGGGCCTTTTTCCTGAAATTCATCGTGCGCTTTCAAGAAATCATGAAACCGCAGCATGAATTCGTCATACGGGGAGCGCGGCTGCCGGGCCGGATGAAACAGTCGGAACAAGCTTCCCTTAAGCCGGTTTGTCCAACCGGGGCCGCGCTCGCCGGGCAGACCGACGTGCTTGCCGAAACGCTCCAGCAATTTGCCGAACGGCTCCGAGGTAGCCCAGATGCGCGGCTCTGTCGGATTGATGTTCATGAACAGTCGCAGAATGCGGTGGCCGTTCGTCGGCCGGCTGGGGAAGGCATCGACATGGAGCAAATCGTTTCGTGCCTTCTGCCGCAGCTTTCGCGTTGCTTCTTCGACCGGCCGGAAGCTCACCTGATCGAGACGCCAGCCGGCGGCGTAGCGCGGCAGGGTGCGCGCCAGCCAGGCGGTAGCGGTTGTGGAGAAATTTGCCAACGTCTCCCGCAACTTTTCCGCCTGCGTCGCCGAATGACGCAGAAAGCCACCGACTTTGCCCGTGTGCGGATGATAGCTGATGTTCTTATGCGCCCGGCTGGCCAGGCGTTGTTCGAGCAAGAAGGCCAGCGCTTCGCCCTCAGGCATCGGGAACGGGCAAACCGGAAAATACTCCACCTCGCCCCGCTCCAGGCGTTCTTCCATCGACCCGGTACAACCAGGCCGAGGCCCGGTTTGGCACTCCGATATAGCCATGCTTCTCTCCTTTTTCCGGCGCACGGACGACATGCTTTCTGCGCGCGGCCGGAGGATATAGCCACAAGAGCAGAGCTATTCAAGGCCAGACATCAGAGTACTGAGTATTGAGTACCGAGTACGCAGTACCGAGTACGCAGTACTGAGTACGCAGCACTGAGTACGCAGCACTGAGTACGCATTGTTCCGTAGGGAGTACGGAGGTGGTAGTAGCCTTGTTCCTCGGTCAACGTCACGTGGTCGGGACTTAATCAGTACTGAGTACTGAGTACTGAGTACTGAGCACTGAGTACTGGGTACTGGGTACTGGGTACTGGGTACTGGGTACTGGGTACTGGAATAGGAAAGGAATGCGGCAAAAATGCGCGGGACGAGCGCTTGCCTAGCCCGCAGTCGCGATCGGATAACTCAAAGCGGCAGGTTTGCCGTTTTCATTATCAGCACCGGCACTGTCGCAACCTCGTTCGCCTGGCAAGGGCAGGCTGAGGACAAAGCGTGTGGGCCCGCCGGCAACACTGTCGTAACGCACATCGCCGCCGTGCTCGCGCGCCAGGCGCCAGGCGGTGGGCAGACCAAGACCGCGGCCGCGACCTGCCTGGCGACCGGAGTAGAATGGGTCGAACAGGTGTTCGCGCTGGGCCGGCGCCGGGCCGCTGCCGCTATCTTCGACTATCATTTCGAGGCGGCCGGCCGCCGTCGTTTCCAGGCGCAGGCTGGCCCAGCCACCGGCGGGGGCCGCCTCGAGAGCGTTGCGTAACAGGCACTCCAGGGCCGTGCTGATCTGCCGCGGATCGACGTGGACCGTGACCGCCAATTCCGGCTCCGGGTTCAGGAGCTGCACTTGCCGTTGACCGGCGAGGTCGCGCAGCGTCAGGATCACCTCGCGCACCAGGGTGCGAACATCGACGATCTGGCGCTGCGGCCGCGGCGGCCGCGCAAACTGGATTACATCGGTCAACACCTGATGAATCCGCTGCGCCTGGCCAATAATGATCTGCAAGGACTTTTGTTTGCCGGCCTCCGCTTCGCGGCCCAGCAGGTACTGAGCTTGCCCGGAAATGACCGCCAGAGGATTGTTGATCTCGTGCGCGGCGCCTGCCGCGAATTCCGCCAGGCTCTGCAGCTTCATGCCCTGCAAGCGCTCCGCCTCGCCGGAGCGCAGCTTCTCCAGCGCATGATGGAGCTCATCGCGATCCTCTTCGAGTTGTTCCAGGGTCGGGGCTTCGCGCAGGTGCAGATTTTCCGCGGCCAGCCGGAGCAGGTCGGTGAGGAGCGGCACGGTTTGCGGCGCTTCCCAGGCAGTCGGTGCTTCCGGGAACAGCATCGGCTCGGCCAATTCCCGCGCCAGCATTTCCTGATCCTTGAGCGTCATCCCCAGGGCGACGGCACAATCACCGGGTTTGCCGCCGACGGGCAGGTAAAGGCCCTGCCCATCTTGCTGGGCCAGACCCACGGCCATCTGCACAACGTGAAACAGGTCGGCGTCCGCACCCAATCCCTGGGCTACCTCAACCGGGAGCCCCTGATGACCCACCACCAGCGCCAGCCAGCGCGGCAAGCGCCAACTGCGCGCCAGGCGGCGGGCAAGCGCGCCTTGATCCATGCCCCAGTGGCGAAGCTGTGTGAGTGCCGGTTCCTGGGCCAGCGCCGGATCGGCCAGGCAGGTAGCCGCTCCGGCCGGATTTAGCGCGCACACCGCCATCCAGCCCAGGGGCGCCAGCAGCCCGGCGACCCAGGCGTTGTCGGGATCGCAGCGCCCCGACAGCTTGGCCACCCGTTCCGCCAACCGCGCGTACAGCAAGCAGTCATGATAGATCGGCCGCAACGCCGGATCGTACCAGTTGACAAACGTATCTCCGGCCCGCAGCTCGTAATTGGCAACCGGAAGTGCCGCTGCCAAAGAGGGCGGCATCTGTGTTGAAAGCAAGGAAAGGAAATGGGTGGCCCCGTCCAGAATAAGCGGATCCCGCAGCACGGCGGGAAAGAACGATATGGACGGGCTTGTGAGGGTGCCCGCGGCTTGTCGCACGACGAGCAATACGGCTCCCGGATCGTGACGCAGCCGCGACCAAGCCGCGGCCGCGGGCAGCCGCGCTAAGCACAGCAGCGAAGCCGCGCACGGAGACAGCCAGGGCAAATGCGTGGCAGCTTCGCCCAGCGCCGGTACTCTCACCGCGATCGCTCCTTCGATCCAAAAAGAGCTCATTGGTCACTAGCCATTGGTCATTCGCGGATCGCGAATGACCAATGACTAGTGACCAATGACCCTTCTTAGTTTTACGCTGAGGTAGAAACCGGCTCGATCTCGAGCAAGCCGCACATGTGATCGATGAGTTCTTCAATATCGAACGGCTTGTGCAAGAAGTCGTCGGCGCCGGCCAGCTTGAGCTCCTGGATCTTGTCATCCTCGATCATGCCGCTGATGCAGAGGATGCGCACGTCTTCCAGGCTCGAATCGGCACGCACGCGATGGCAGACTTCCTTGCCGTTAATGTCGGGGAGCATGACGTCCAGCACGATCAGGTCCGGACGGTACTCCTTGACCATCATGCCGGCGTCGAAGCCGGTGTTGGCCACGCGCACCTCGAAGCGGCCGTCCTCTTCCAGGACCTTGGTCATCAATTCGACCAACTCGGCATCGTCATCGACGAGCAGCACCTTGCGCTTCCCGCTTTCCAGGGCATCCGTGGGAATGCCGTTGTCCTTCATGAACTTGTGCAACGCCTCGCGGGGGATGCGGCGGAACCGGGAGCCTGGCACCCGGAAGCCCTTGAGCTGTCCATTGTCGAAACAGCGAATGATAGTTTGTTGGCTGACCTTACAGATTTTGGCCGCCTCGCCGGTCGTGAAAACGGTTTTCATGGGTTCGTCCCACCCTTAACTGGCCGCCGAGGCTTTCCGCTCGCGGGAGGGAGAGTCTGAACGGACCAGTCACAGACACATGGTCCAGGCAATGTCTCTCCGTAAGACATTGGGGGACCAAAATCTTCCTTGATTTCGCCTCTTCACTATCCTGTGCATTACCCGTGCCCACCCTGGCACGAAATTGGCCGTTGGGAAAACACACCCGGTGGTGTTCAAACTTTCTTCCGTAACCAAGAGTTGCAGAAATCAAGCAGGAAGTGTTTGCCAATCTTACCACCGATAGCGATTATAACCACCTTGCGGAGCATGTCAACGCGAATCGTTTCGCCGGATCGGCTGTAACTTGTTGCTACGAGCCGATTTTCTCCACGTCACCGGAATTCCTTATACGGCCGGAGAATTTTTCCGTGCGCACGACAGTTCTGTCAGCACTACTAAATTCCACCGCCGGCGCAGTTGACGGCATCGCCACTTCCTTACCTCTCTTATCGACTGGAACGCCGCTCAAGTTGCGTCTTTTTTCCTACATTACCCAGTCAAGAGCCAATCTCCGCTTCCTCGTTCCGCCCTCGCGCTCCATCGCCTCTCGCGGCGGACTCGAGGTACAGGAGCACCACCGCGAGGTCTGCCGGGCTGATACCGCTGATCCGGCTTGCCTGACCCAGCGACGTGGGGCGAACTCGTGTGAACTTCTCTTTGGCCTCGGCGCGCAATTGGGGGATTGCCAGATAATCAAAATGGGGCGGGATCTGCTTCGATTCTAATTTGTGGAAGCGGTCAACCTGGGCTGCCTGGCGGTCGATGTAACCGGAGTATTTTGCTTCCAGGACGACCTGCTCGATGGCGTCGGCCTGCGCCGAGAATTCGCGCAACGACGGCTCTATCTCGCAGAGTTTCGCCCAATCCATGTCGGATCGTCGCAGCCATTTGGCGAGCGTGTCCTGGCCGTGGCGCCGGCTGCCAAGCTGGCGGGCTAATGCGGCGATAGCTTCCTCCTTGCGCTGGAGCCGCTGCCAGGCATCTTCATTTACCAGGCCGATGCGTCGGCCGAGCGGGGTCAGACGCCGGTCGGCATTATCGTGGCGAAGGAGCAGCCGATATTCGGCGCGCGAAGTAAACATCCGGTACGGTTCATCGACGCCTTTGGTTACGAGATCGTCAATGAGCACGCCGATGTAAGCCTGGCTTCTGTCAAGAATAAGTGGCGGCTCGCCCTTGATCGCCAATGCTGCATTGATGCCCGCCATCAAGCCCTGGGCAGCTGCTTCCTCGTAACCCGTCGTGCCGTTGATCTGGCCGGCGAAATACAAACCAGCGACGAGCTTGGTTTCCATGGTTGCGTGCAATTGCGTGGGCGGGGCGTAGTCATACTCGACGGCATACCCCCAGCGCAGGATCTCGGCGCGTTCCAGGCCGGGAATCTGCCTGAGCATCGCCTGCTGCACATCCTTCGGCAAGCTGGTGCTGATGCCGTTGCAGTAGTATTCGAGCGTGTTGCGGCCTTCCGGCTCGAGGAAGATCTGGTGCCGTTCCTTGTCGGCAAAGCGCACGACCTTGTCCTCGATCGACGGGCAATACCGCGGCCCGCGTGACTGGATCTGACCGGAATACATCGGCGCGCGGTGCAGGTTAGCGCGGATCAGCTCATGCACCGCCTCATTGGTGTACGTAATGTGGCAATCCAGTTGCTCCTGCATGATGCGTTCCGCGGCAAAGCTGAAGGGCCGAGGATCGGCGTCGCCTGGTTGCACTTCGGTTTTCGTGAAATCAATGGTTCTGCCATTGATTCGGCAGGGCGTCCCGGTCTTGAATCGCGCCAACTCAAAGCCGCAAGACTGCAGGCTGTCGCTCAGCGACTCCGCGGATTGGTCCCCTGCCCTGCCCCCTCGCGTCTTGCTTTCGCCCGTATGCATGAGCGCTTTCAAAAAGGTGCCGGTTGTCAGCACAACCGCCCGCGCGCGATAAAGCGTATCGCCACGCGCCATGACGCCGACGATCCGCCTGCTTGCCGCTTTGTTATCCGACTTGCTGTTCTCGAATACCAGGGCTTCGACAATCTCCTGCCGCAACGTCAAATTCGTGTGCGCTTCGACGCGGTGTTTCATCGTGAACTGATACAGTTTTTTGTCCGCCTGGGCGCGCGGCGAATGCATGGCCGGGCCCTTGGTGCGATTGAGCATGCGGAACTGAATGCCCGTGGCGTCGATGACTTTGCCCATTTCACCGCCCAGCGCATCGATCTCCCGTACAATCTGGCCCTTCGCCACGCCGCCGATGGCGGGATTGCAACTCATCTGGGCAACGGTATCGGCGCTCATGGTCAGAAGAGCGGTACGCAGTCCCATGCGCGCTGCCGCCAGGGCAGCTTCTACGCCGGCGTGCCCGGCGCCGACCACAATCACGTCAAAATCAAAAGTGAGCTGCGGCATGGTGCGTGTTTCTGAAGCATGTTAAAATCGATCAGGCTTTCATTTTGACATAAAAGGCAGGAGAAGGAAGCCTTCTTTGTATGGCGGAGCAAGCCCCCAGTGTGATCGTCATCGCCGGCCCCAATGGAGCCGGAAAATCCACGGCGGCTCACCTGGTCTTTGCCGAAAGCCTGGGCGTTATGGAATTCGTGAATGCGGATGCAATTGCGCGAGGGCTTTCGGAGTTCCAGCCGGAGAAGGCCGCTCTAGAGGCCGGGCGGATCATGTTGAAGCGGTTGGATGATCTGGCACGCCAACAGCTCAGCTTTGCGTTTGAGACAACACTGGCCAGCAAGAGCTTCGCGCCAAAGATTGTGCAGTGGCGGAAGAACGGCTATGGATTTCATTTGCTGTACCTGTGGCTGCCAAATCCGGATCAGGCGATTGCTCGAGTGCTGGACCGGGTCCGACAAGGCGGCCATAATGTACCGGAGGATGTGATCCGGCGGCGGTATGCGCATGGACTGGCGAACTTCTTTCGCTTATACCAGCCCATGGCTGACGAATGGCATTTCTATGACAATGCCGATGCAAAGGGACCGAGGTTAATTGCAACAGGTAGTGGGAGCGTGGAAACTGTTGCGGATCCGATAACTTGGAATGCAATAAAGACGAGCCTTGCCCATGGATAATGGTCACAAAACAGTAAGTGAGCGCTTCGCTGACGTCGCTTTGATAACCGACGCCTTGCGTCGGGCTGTCGGCCAGGCTTTTCTGCGCCACAAGAAACTTGGCTATCCCATTTGCGTGTGGCGCGATGGCGGAGTCGTTTGGATACCCCCCGACCAGATTCCCGTCGATGATTCCGGAAGGATCATAGAGGTAAAGGAGTAGATGCCTGCTTACCTCCGGAAGGCCCGTGTTACCTTGGTATCCCTTCGGTACTCCCACACTTCTCGGCCTTCGCGATCCAATTCCACGGCCCGGTTTTGAATGTAGGAAGTGACGAGTGTGTGCCCGTTGGGCAAGCGCACGGCGGCAATGGGCTCGCGGAAAAAGACGTCCCACACCGGCCGGCCATCGGCGTCATATTCGACCACCCGATTGTGCTGCCGCTCGGGGATAAGGACATGGTTGCCCGGCAACACCTCGATGCGCCCGCCGGACGTATTGACGTTGGCGGGCAGGCTCTGCAATTCCTTGCCGGAGGGATCGAGGCGCACGAAACGATGCAACATGGTGACGCAGGCGAGGTCGCCGTTCGCCAGCTTTTGCGCCTTCATGAAGTTCTCGCCGCCGGGACGGGAGTAGCTGAAAACGATCTTTCCCTCCCTGTCGACTTCCAAGAGGCGCGGCGGTGTGGCGATGAAGGTGTTGCCGTTTCGCAAGCGCTGGGCCATGAGCGGCTCCGCAATCTGCTTTTCCCAGAGGATCTCCCCCTTCCGATTGCGTTCCGTGACCCGGTCGCCGGCATGCTCGGCAATCAGGACGCGGTCGCCCGGCAGCATCTGGGCGTCCAGCGGCAGCTTGAGTTCGCTTATCTCCAGGCGCGGCTTGTCATGGTTGTCCAGCTCAATCACCCGGCCCTCGTCGAGCAGCACCAGGAGCGTGTAGCCCAGCACCCGGTTCGTGCCTTCGAGACGCGACAGATCAGCTGTGGCTTCATGCTGGCGCCACCAGGCGGCCCAGGCGTCGCGGCAGCGGCGATGCGCGGCGGCATCGCGGCCCAGATCCACGCCCGGTGCTTGTTCGCCGGCCAGTCGAAGCAACACATCTTCCGTCTGCCAGGCGCCGCTATCCGGAAGTTGCGTAAGGAGGTCAATCAATACCGGCACGGCTTCCTTCTTGCCGACGCTTGCCAGAGCCAGACCGGCGCGCAGGCGCACACCGGCGTCGCCGTCCTTGAGCAATTGCTCAACGTCCGCACGTTTGGCTCCTACTCCGGCCCGGCAGAGCGCCTCCGCCGCCAGGGCCCGCCGCAGCGGTTGTTCATCCTTTAGCGCGTTGAGGACGACTGGATCGGGATTGCCGTCGCGCACAGCCAGCACGGTGAGCGTGGCGAGAAGATCGCCGGCCACGACGTCGTCCTCGGCAAAGGGGGCGTAGCTCAGGAGCACCGGCGCCGCCCCTGCCGGCTTGCGCAAGGCCACGAGGCGCAAAGCGGCGGCAGCCAGGCCGGCGCGCGGCTCTTTCTCCTCGATCATGCGTATGCATTCTTCAGCCCGATGTAGCACTTCCAGATCGCGATCCTTGAGGGCGCGGCGCAGAAACGGCAAGGCTACGACCCCCTGCTTGACCAGGTCATCCGAAGCCCTGGAGCGCACCCTGAACAATACATCGCCCAGTTGCTGGATCAGCGCCTCAATCTGCTTTTGCGCCTGGGGCGTCAGCGTCCGTTTCCGGAAGAATTCCAGAAGCCGGGAGGCGTCGCTTGGAATGCCGGCCTCCTTGAGTGTTTGCTCGTCTGCTGCACCGGGATCCTCGCGCGCCGCAAATGCGCAGACCATGATCCCCAGCAGCAGACCCGTGCTCAAAAGAATTCGTGTTAACACCGGCATCTTCCTGGATCCTCTTAGTGCCTCGCTACCATACGCATGCCTGGACAGTGAGCAGTTCAACGGTTACCGTTTGCGCGCCCGGATCGGCCGCCCCTCTGTCCTCATTTCCCAGACGACCTTGCCGGCTCGATCCAACTCCTGGACGCACGTGAACGCCTGCGAAGTTACCAGCACGTGACCATTAGGCAGAAACGTGGCCGAGTTCGGCATCTGCGCGGCTACCTGCCTGACCATCTTGCCGTCGGCACGAAACTCCACGAGCCGATTATTCATGGGCTGGGCCACCACGAAGTTGCCGCCGGCCAGCGCTTCCAACCCGCCCAGGGTGCCGCCAATAAAGAAGCTTCCCACTTCCTTGCCCCCAGCGTCAAGACGAAGACACATGCCGCCCGCCGTCAGACAGATAATCTGGCCGTCGCGCAGCTTGACGGCGGACAGCAGATCGTGAGCCGGCCGGCTGTAGCTGAAGACCTGCCTGTCATCACGATCGACTTCCAGGAGCAGGTTGCGACTGGCGATGAACGTGTTGCCGTTTGGCAAGCGCTGACAATTGACCGGCATGGTCACCGGCTTCTGCCACAGGATATTCCCCTTGAAATCCCGCTCCGAGACCAGCATGCCGAATTGCTCCGCGATGAGGACGCGATTTCCCGGCAGCAACTGGGCATCGCTGGGAAAACGCAGCCCGGTAATTTCCCAGCGCAGCTTGCCGCCGGGCCCCCACTCGCCGACGCGGCCGATGTTGGTACGGGCGTCGGCCTGAACCAGAAGGATGTAACCGAGCAGATGTTCCGATCCGTCCAGCTTGGCCAGGTCAAGACGGGCGCCGTACCCTTTCCACCACGCCAGCCACGCGTCGCGGGCTTCGCGGCGCTTGGCCGGGGTCGTGCCGAAGTCCAGCGTTGGGGGATGCTCACCGGCCAGGCGCTGCAGTAACTCCTGCGCTTGCCAGGCCTGCTCCAGGGAGGCATCAGCGGCCAGGTCGATCAGAACCGGGATTGACTCGCGCACCTTCAAGGCTGCCAGGGCCAAGGCAACGCGCAAGCGCACAGTTGCCTCCGGATCTTTCAACAGCCGCCGAACACCCGGCTCCTCCGCGCCGATACTCTTGCAGATCGTCTCTGCTGCGACCGCCCGGCGGAGAGGCTGCTTATCTTCGAGTGCCTGCAAAACCGCCGCATCCGGCTTGTTCGCGCGCACGCCGACGACCAACAGGGCACGTTGCATGGCTTCTACAGTGGCTTCATCGTCGGCAAAGGGCAAATAGCCCAGCAGCACTGCAGCGGCCTCAGGCGGCTTGCGCACGGCGAGCAGACGGGCGGCTGCGGCCGGGGTGAATGGCCCTTTCTCATGACTCATGGCGTAAAGGCATTTCTGCGCCCGCTCGACGACTTCGGTGTCGTTTGACCTGGCGGCCTGCCGCAGCAGCGGCGCCGCCCGGCTGCCAAGAGCCGACAGTGCTGCCGTCGCCTTTTCGCGCACTTCAAAAGCATCGTCGCCCAGTTGGCGGACCAGTGTTTGAATTTGCTCTCGATCGGCGTCGGCCAGTGTCCTTCGCCGAAAATACGCCAGTAATTCGGCCGAATTTGCCTGCCGCCACCATTCGGCCCAATCGGCGCGGCGCTTGCGGCTGCCGGCGCCTGAAGGACTGGTCTGAGCATCGCCAGTGCCTTCGCCGGCCAGTGCGCTGAGAAAACTCAGGGCCTGCTCCGCCTGGTATGGCGGCAGTTCATCCAGCAGGGCGATCAATACGGTTATCGCTTCCTCGTCGGAGAGTGCTCCGAGTGCCAAGGCAACGCGCAGGCGCACCGTCGGCTTGGGATCGTGCAAGAGCTTGTGGACCAGCTCCGCATGGCTGGCCCCGGCTCCGTGGCAAATGGCCACTGCGGCCGTAGCGCGGCGCACCGGAACGCTGTCTTGCAAAGCCGCCTGCAGATCGCGATCGAGACGGTCTTTGCGCCGGGCCACCTCAGTCAGGGCCGCCTCAATTTCCGTCACAACGGCGTTATCGTCGGCATAAGGGAGATATTCAAGCAATGCCTGAGCTGTACCGGCGGCCCGCAGCGGCACCACCAGTCTTGCTGCTGCCGCAGGAAGCGCCGGATTTTGAATTGCCTCCAGGCAGCGCTGTGCCCCATTCATGATCGCTGGCTCGTCCGCATCTTTGGCCGCCTGGCGCAGTAAGGGAATGGCCGCCGTTCCCAGGGCCACCAGCCGGCCGGAAGCCAATGCGCGCGCGGCCGGCGTACCGGAACCCAGTTGCTGAATCAGAGACGGAATGAGAGCACGCTCCTCTTCCGGGTGGCTGCGCGTGTAAAAGAATGCCAGGAGTCCGCCGCCGTCCGTGGGCAAGCCGGCAGCGCGAAGCATCTGCTCGTCCGGCGCGGACACCTCGGCCGCCCAGGCGCCGTGCGTCGCAAGCAGGACCAACGGCAGGACAAATCCAGTCCAGCGAAACATGAACCGCTCCGCCCAGAAGGCGAGTTGCAACCGTATCTTTGGTGAATGATAAACGAAGTGCGATTCCGGCGGGAAGACAAATCGATTCTAAAATCAGCGTGCGCGAATCTGCAGTACCTTAGCCCGCTGCGCAAGCAAGGCCCTCGCTGGCGCGTCGGGTTAAGGTGAGCCGAATCGCGCACGGTCATATAATCATTGGGCATTCGTCATTGGCCTTCCGGCCAATGACGAATGACCAATGACCCCTCAGGGCAAATAAATTTCAATCTTCGCCGACTTGCGATACTGCGCGATCATAGCCATGCGTGCCTCTTCGACGTAAAGTTGTTTGACCTTGTCCTTGATCTGGTTGAAGTCGGCAGGCTGACCGGGCTTGCGGTCGGTGACCTTGATCAGGTACATGCCGAATTCGGTCTGGACGACGGGGCTGACTTCGCCGACCTTGAGTGCATAGGCCGTCTGAGCATAGTTCTCATCGACGACCAGCTTGCGCGGGAAGTAGCCGATGTCGCCGCCGTTGGCAGCGCTGCTGTCCTGAGAATATTTCTTTGCCGCCTCGGCAAAGTCGATCTTGCCGGCCAGGATTTCTTGGCGGATCGCTTCCAACCTGCCGCGCAGGGCCTGTTGTTCCGCCTGGGGGGAGGCGTGGGCAACCCGCAGGAGAATATGGCTGGCGCGGACCGAGACGCCGTCAAAGAAGTCGCGGTTGGCGTCATAGTACTTCTTGACATCGGCGTCGCTGAAATGGTCCTTGACGAAGGCGGTCCACTGAAGAATGGTCACGATTTCGCTGCGCAGTTGGCCTTCATTCTGGCCGGTCTCCTGGAACAGATCCTGTAACGTTTTGCCTTCCTTCTTCATGGCTTCGGCGACTTCCGCGATGCGGCGGTCCACCTCGGCGACTTCGATGCGCGGTCCCACGCGGCGCATGAGTTGCCGGAAGAGCACGTCATTGATCAGTGCCTCCAGCACATCGTGTTGCAAGTCGCGGCGTTGCGCCTCGGTCATCATCTTGGCCGTTGGGCCGCCTTGCTTGATGACGGCTTCCACTTCGGCCATGGTGATGGCGTTGCCGTCCACCATGGCGGCCGGCCGCGGTGCTTGCTGCGCGGCCGCCGAAGTTGCCAGGAGCGTGAGACCTGCCAGGCCCAAGATAAGCCAACCCGTCTTTCGCATCGCCGCCTCCTCCCTGCCTGAAACGAGAAATCAACCGAGCCGGGGCTTATAGCCAGCCTTAGGAGTTGGGGGGAGGGCAGTTTTCTTAGCCGGTTTTCATTGCGCCTTTCCGGATGCGCAATCGAATGATATTTCATAAGCCCTTTGGAGCAAATGACTTAATGCATTGCATTGCGGACCGGAAACTGTTCACCGTCTTGCCGTGACGCACCGCCATTCTGAGACAATGCGATATTTGCTCAGGTCGCCAAGGGTTTGACGGCCACGGCAGATAAGATCTATCGCCAGGGTCCACCCGCTCACCGGCCAGACAACTGACCGATGACTTAAGGACAGGTTGTTGGCTTCATGGTAAACTACCGGCAGTTTCCCGAGGCCCGTGGAGGCTAAGAGATGTCGGAGATCAGTCGGTTCTTCGGCATGGTTATCGCCATGTATTACAACGACCATGCGCCGCCGCACTTTCATGTCCGCTACGCGAAGCAAAAGGCGGTGGTAGGCATTGATCTGATTGAGATGTTGGCGGGACGCTTGTCGCCCCGGGCGCGGTCCCTTATCCTGGAGTGGGCGGCGCTTCATCAAGGCGAGCCCCCCTGAATCGGATCGACCCCCTGGAGTAACGCGATGCTGAAAGATATCGTCGCCGTGCAGCCACTGGAACCCTATCGCCTGATGCTTCGATTCGAAGATGGTGCCGAAGGGGTAATTGATCTCCAGCAGCTCGTGAATTTTAGCGGTGTCTTCGCCGCATTATCCAATCCGGAGGAATTCGCCTCGGTCCAAGTTCATCCAGACCTAGGCACGGTCTATTGGCCATGTGGCGCCGACCTGGACCCCGACGTGTTGTATGCGCACGTGACAGGCCAGCCAATCCCTAATTATCAAACACCGGTCGAGTCATAATCTCAGAATACCTGCAGCCGCGTTACAATGCAGAAATGACGCTATCATCCATCCCCGCGCAGCGGCTTGCGCCCTTGCAAGCGAAGCCCGCCGGGCAGCTTTTGATTCACGAAATTTACCGGAGCATCCAGGGAGAATCTACATTCGCCGGCTTGCCATGTGTCTTTGTGCGGCTGGCCGTTTGCGATAGCCGGTGTGTGTGGTGCGACACGCCGCATGCCTTTGCCCAGGGTGAGCCCTGGACCCTCGAGGCAATCACCGAACGCGTACAAAGCTGTGCGTGCCCTCTCGTGGAAATCACGGGCGGCGAGCCGCTCGTCCAGCCCGAAGTCCTGCCCCTCATGAGCCGGCTGGCGGACGCCGGCTTGACGGTTCTGCTGGAGACAAGCGGCGCCCATGACGTCGGCCCCGTGGATGCGCGCGTCCACATCATCATGGATCTGAAATGCCCGGACAGCGGCGAATGCGAACGCAATTACTGGCCCAACCTGGGCCGGCTCAAGCAAAACGATGAAATCAAGTTCGTCATCGCCTCGCGCCGGGATTTCGACTGGACCGCCGAGACCATCCGGACACACCGTCTGGACCAGCGTTTCACCGTGTTGCTGAGTCCTGTCTTCGGCGCCGTGACGCCGGTCCAGCTTGCTGATTGGCTCCTCGCCTCCGGCTTACAGGTGCGCATGCAGTTGCAACTGCATAAGTATATCTGGGAGCCGAATGCGCGTGGCGTTTGACAAGGTCCATAGTCCATAGTCAGTAGCATTGCATACTGGCTATTGACTATGGACTATTGACTACTGACTTTCCTGTTTCCTGACGGCTGAACCCGAACTATTCAGTTGCAACAACCCCATCCGGTTACTACTATCAGGAGATTATCGCCTGCAATTTTACCATCTCCGGGAGGGACGCATTGTGGATACGGGGAATCTGTCGCGACGGGGTTTCTTGGAACGATCGCTCATGGGCCTGGCGGCGATGGGTTTGCCGCTCTGGTACGCCCGGGAGGCGCTGGCTTACGACCAAGAGGTAGCGTTCGCACGGGCCAAGAAGATTGGGCCGAACGACAAGATCCAGGTCGGCGTCATCGGCTCGGGCGACCGCTTCAAAGGCGGCTTGCTGGGTGATGTCAAGAGGCACCCGGCCTTTGTCATCGTTGCCTGTTGCGATGTGGACAAGAAGCACGTCAACGGCGTCGCCGACCTGGCCCAGAAGCATTACAAGAATGAGGTTGCGCGCTACGGCGATTTCCGGGAAATCTCGGCCCGCAAGGACATCGACGCCATGGTCGTCGCCACGCCGGACCACTGGCACGCCCTGGCCGCCATCGAGGCCATGAAGAACAAGAAGGACGTCTATTGCGAGAAGCCACTGACGCTGACGATCAATGAAGGCAAGGCGATGCTCAAGGTGGCCCGGGCCAATGACGTCGTCTTCCAGGTCGGCAGTCAGCAGCGGTCGGATCTCCTGTTCCGCTTCGCGTGCGAGCTTGTGCGCAACGGCAGGGTTGCCAAGGACCCCAAGGACCTGAAGATCGAGACCCGCATCGGCGACAATCCGCAAGGCGGACCGTTCAAGCAGGTAGATCCTCCGCAGGAACTGGATTATGCATTCTGGCTCGGACAGACGCCTGATGCGCCTTATTGCAAGGAGCGCGTGCACTATGAATTCCGCTGGTGGCAAGCGTATTCAGGCGGCAAGATGACCGACTGGGGCGCACACCACAACGACATTGCCCAGTGGGCGCTGGGCATGGACGAAAGCGGTCCCGTGGAAGTAGATGCCATGGGCTATCCAACAGAAACCCGGCCACTGTGCTACAATCACCCGCGCAATTTCGAGATCACTTACAAATACGCCAATGGCGCGCAGGTGACGTGCATGGCCAAGGGAGAAAACGGCGTGCTCTTCACGGGCAAAACGCCGGAAAGGCGCAGGCAGGGGCCGCCGCCCACCGCTCCGTGGATTTTCGTGGACCGCGGCCATATCCATGCCAGCGACGAACGAATGCTCGTCGAACCACTTGGCAGCAACGCCACGCGCCTCTACGTCTCCAACGACCACATGGGCAACTGGCTCGAATGCATCCGCAGCCGCAAGCGGCCGATCTGCGACATCGAAATCGGCCACCGCTCGGTAACCGTTTGCCACCTGGGCAACATCGCCCTCAAGCTCAAGCGGAAGCTGAAATGGGACCCGGCCAAGGAAGAATTTGACGGCGATGACGAAGCAAACGGCCTGCTCAGCCGGGAGATGCGCTCGCCGTGGAAGCTGGAAGTATGAGACCTTGTCCATAGTCCATAGTCCATAGTCAATAGCCTTTGGCTATTGACTATGGACTATGGACCTCCTTCATATGCCTGAACCTCATCGAAGAGCGTGGACCTGTTTGACCGATTCCCAACTGCTGGCTCAATGCGAGGTCGATACCTACCGTGCCAGCGGGCCTGGGGGGCAGAAGCGCAACAAGACCAGCTCCGCCGTCCGCCTGCGGCATCCGCCGAGCGGCTTGATCGTGATTGCCGAGGAGAGCCGGTCGCAGCATGAGAATCGCGCCCGGGCGCTCAAACGGATGCGGCAAGCGCTCTACCTGAAGCTTCGCGAAGAACTGCCCGCCGATAATCTGGCTGCTATGCAAAGCCACGTGGACTTGCGCAGCGCCCGCGCTGCCTCAGGCCGCCTGGACGTCGGCCGAAGAGATCCGCGCTTCTGGCCGGCCGTGGGAGTCGTGCTGGACGTGCTGGAGGCGGCGGGTGCGCGGGTCAGCGAAGCGGCAGCTGCACTCGGCATCTCGACCGGCAACCTGATCGACTTTCTGCAAATCAATCCCAAGGTCTGGGAACAAGCCAATGTCCTGCGCAACCGCTTTGGCCTAAAATCTTTAAAGGATTAGACGACGAAAGAGACGAAAAACACGAAAGAGGACTTCGGCTGTCTTTCGTGTTTTTTCCGTGTTTCGTGGTCGTTCGTGGGTTTGGTGGTTATTTTGTACCTATGCCTATACCTGTGCCGCACGGCTTTTCCTGGATCGAAAAACCTCTTCTGGCGGGGATGGCCCACCCCGAGTCGGAGGAGGACCTGGAGTGGCTGCGGCAGAACGGGATCGATGTGCTGCTGTCCTTGACCGAGGACCCGGTGCGGCGCGATTGGGCCAACGACGCCGGTTTGCTGGTGGTCCATGAGCCGATGGTGGACATGGAGGCGCCGTCGCAAGAGCAACTGGAGCGTTGCGTGTCCGCCATCGATCGCGCCAACAGCCAGCAGATGGGCGTGGCGGTCCATTGCGGCGCCGGGTTAGGCCGGACAGGGGTCGTGCTCGCTGCCTATTTTGTTCACAAGGGCGAGAAGGCGCGGGACGCTATCGCCCACGTGCGGAGGCTGCGGCCGGGCTCCATCGAAACCTCGGAGCAGGCCGCCGCGGTGACGGAGTTCGCCAGGCGGAAGAGTGAAGGGTAGGTCATTCGTCATTGGTCATTCGTCATTCGCGTTCGCGAATGACGAATGACCAATGACGAATGACCCTTCGCTCAAAAATCAATATTCACCACCTCGCCGCCATTGCGCGTTGTCAGCGCTTTCCAGGTCGCGGCATTGATTTGCTTGTTCACCGAGCGAACGCTGCCGTCGCACAAGCCGATGTTGATCGTGCTGTCCAGGCTGCGCAGGGCGGCGACACCCCCTTGCCCTTCGCAACTGACATCCGGACGCTCGTCGTTGAAGAGGAGCGTGCCGTTGAAGGTGCCTTGCAGGAAACGGCCGTCCATCCAGCTTGCGCAGCGGTCGCCGGCAATGTGCTTGTTGTTCTTGAAGTCGTTAACGCCTGCGTCCGGCTGTAGATTCTTAAGAGCGTCCTTGTCCAGCATCACGTACTGCCGTTTCACATCCACCGCCTTGGCGCCGCCGTCGCCCTTGAGCGTCTCGCCTGTCAAAATCGTGTTGCTCGTGCCGTCGGTTATGTCGGCAAGGTGAATCGCCGACTCCTGGAAGAAAATGCCGTCATTATCCTTCAGGTCCACCTGAGATCCGGCGCTGAAGAGGTAGTTTGTCGCTCCCCATTCCTCTTTAACGGTTTGCTGGGGATCCCGTGAACTCAGGAAGACCGGCAGTTGCATCTTACGCACATTGGCGTTGGCCTCGTCCGTGATTGGCTTGCTGAAGTCGATGGCCTTGAACGTGGCGTCTTGCTCCAGGAAGGGAAGCAAATACGCAGCCGCGGAGAAGTTGTTACTGTCCTTGCCTGGCGGGAATCTGCCGTTGGTGTCGTGGTAATTGTGACAGGCTATGCCGATTTGTCTGAGATTGTTCTGCGATTTCACGCGGCCTGCCGCCTCACGCACTTTCATGACCGCGGGAAAGAGCATGCCGAACAAGATCGCGAGGATGGCGATGATGACCAGAAGTTGGATCAACGTAAACGCGGGACGGGGTCGCGCTGTCATGGAGAGTCCTCCTTTGGAAGAGCACACTGACGCAGCAAAGGTAAATTGCCTGCGCAGGGAGCCAACAATTCAAAAGTTAACCGGTTCGTTGCCATTCCGTGTGCAGAGCGCTTTCCAGGTGGCGGCGTCAATTTGGTTGACAACAGCACGCACGCTGCCGTCGCAAAGGCAGATATTGACGATGTGGTCCAGACTGCGCAAGGCGGAATTGCCTCCTTGCCCGGCGCAGGTCACGTCGGGACGGGAATCGTTAGGCGGCAGTCTGCCGTTGAACGTGGCCTGCAGAAAACGGCCGTCCATCCAGCTCGCGCCGCGGTCACCGGTAATGTGCTGGTTGTTTTGGAAATCCTTGACTCCGGCATCCTGCTTCAAATCCTTCAGGGCACCGGCGCCCAGGGCTACGTGCTGGCGTTTGACATCGACCGCCCTTGTGCTGCCGTCGCCTTTGAGGGTTTCGCCCAGCATGATCGTGTTGCTGGTGCCGTCCGTAATGTCAACGATGCGAACCTTGGAGTCCTGAAAGAAGACGCCGTCATTGTCTTTCATGTCCGCCTGCAAGCCGGCACAGAAGGGATAGTTCGTGGGACCCAGTTCGTCCTTGACCGCTTGCTGCGGATCGCGCGGACTGAGGAAAACAGGGAAGCGCATTTTGCGAACATTGGCATTGGCCTCATCGGTCACGTCTTTCATAAAGTTCACCTGCTGATAAGCCGCCGACTGCTCCACATAAGGGAGCAGCCGCACCGTCGCGGACAAATTGTTTTCGTCGTTGCCGGGGGGAAATTTTGTGAAGGCAGATTCGTAGTTGAGGGCGGCGAGGGCAATTTGCTTGAGGTTGTTTTGCGACGTCATCCGGTTGGCCGCCTCACGGACCTTCATGACGGCGGGGAAGAGCATGCCGAACAACATCGCCAGAATGGCGATGATCACCAGGAGCTGAATCAGCGTGAATGCGGGACGATGGCGCGTTGTCATGGTGGCCTCCTTCGCACGGGTGGTTCGTAGGGAAAGTCAACTTCTCCGGGCATCCCTTCGATTGTGGAAGCTGCAGTGATCATTATCCGCAGCAAGGGCGGCGGTGGCAAAGAAAATAGCAAAGCCCCAGATTTCAGCCCCGTCAGTGGCGGCAGTCGGTAGCCAGGGGCGTCAGCCCCTGGAAAGACGCCGCCCTCGATATCTCAGCCCCGTCAGGGGCGGCAGTGGCCCGCGGCGGTCGCAGCACTATCGCCCCTACCGGGGCTCGGTGGATGATGTTTGGCTGTCACCAGGGGCTCACGCCGCCTGGCTATCGACTGCCGCCCTTCCAGGGCTAAAACCGAGCCCCAGGGCTAAAAACTGATTCCGGCCAATCGCACTAGCCGCCGGGCGGACGTAACATTTGTAGAATCATAGGCATATTGCCGTTCGCTCGCAAATTAGCTGGAGATTCGCACATGGCAGCACCCGCCAGGGAAAAGTTGGCCGGCCAGGAATCTTCGCCCGAGCACAAGCCGTATATCCCGGACGAGGTTGTCGTACCGGAATTTACGTGGCCGGCGGTGCTGGTCGGCGCCTTTCTGGGAATCATCTTCGGCGCCTCTTCCCTCTACCTCTTGCTCAAGGTCGGCATGACCGTCTCGGCTTCGGTGCCGATCGCTGTATTGTCCATCACGCTCTTCCGGGCGTTTTCCAGAGTGTTCGGGTTTCGCCGCGCTACCATCCTGGAAAACAACATCGTGCAAACGACCGGCTCGGCCGGTGAATCGATTGCGTTTGGCGTCGGCGTGACCATGCCCGCGCTTTTGCTGCTGGGCTTCGAAATGCACTGGGTCCGGGTCATGACCATTTCGGTGCTCGGCGGGCTGCTAGGCATCCTGATGATGATCCCGCTGCGCCGGGCGTTTATCGTCAAGCAACACGGCAAACTGAAATATCCGGAGGGCACGGCCTGCGCCGAGGTGCTGGTGGCGGGCGAAAGAGGCGGCTCTTCGGCACAAATGGTGTTCATCGGCTTCGGCATCGCCTTTATGCATAAGCTGCTGGCCGCTGCCTTCCAGCTCTGGCCCGGCGAGCCGTCGCAGAACCTCTTCGGCGTGGACAAGGCCGGAAACAAGGTTGGCCTGAAGGGAGCGGCCATTAGCGGCGACCTATCGCCGGAAATGATGGGCGTCGGCTACCTGATCGGTCCGCGCATCGCCTGCTTGATGATGGCGGGCGCAGTGCTGTCCTTCTTCGTCATTGGGCCACTCATCGCCACTTTCGGGGAGAACCTTACGCAGGTAATAAAGCCGGCCGAATCGGTCATTGACGAAAAGACCGGACAGGACAAGGGCCTGATTCGCAACATGGGCCCCGGCGACATCTACAAGTATTACCTGCGCTACATCGGCGCCGGGGCCGTGGCCGCGGGCGGCATCATCAGCATGTGCCGTGCCCTGCCGCTTATCATCAGCTCCATTGTGTCCGGCCTGCGCGACCTGCGCTCCACGGCCGCCGGCGGTATGTCGGCAGTACGCACGGAGCGCGACCTGCCCATGAGTGTCGTGGCATTTGGCAGCTTGGCCCTGGTCATTGTGCTGGCCGCGGTGCCGCAACTCGGCCTGGGTCTCAGCCTCGAGGGAGTCCTTGGCGCCATCATGATCTTGCTGTTTGGCTTCCTGTTCGTCACCGTATCGTCGCGCCTAACCGGCGAGGTCGGGTCTTCCTCCAACCCGATCTCGGGCATGACGATCGCCACGCTTTTGCTGACATGCCTTATCTTTGTGCTGGTCGGCCGCCGCGACACCTCGGCGATGCTGACCGCGTTGTCCGTGGCGGGGGTTGTGTGCATCGCCTCGTCCAACGGCGGCACGACTTCGCAAGACCTGAAGACGGGCTACCTTGTGGGGGCGACGCCCAAATCCCAGCAGTACGCCATCCTGATTGGAACGCTAACGTCGGCCGTGGTCATCGGCGGAACCATGCTGGCCCTGAACATCGGTGGAACACACTATACGAAGAAGGGGTTTGCCGTCGCGAAGGTCACGGTGCCGGCCGACGCCCCGCGGCAGAAGGTCGGACAGCCGTATGCTGAGGAAGACGGTACGGAGTATCGTAAAGTTTACCTTGACGAGGGCGCATATCCGGGCGTGCCCAAGGGCTGGTATCTCGTCGAAGATGACGGGCGTCTGACTTACAAGATCGATGTGCCCATCAAGCGTGAAGCTGCGCTCATGGATAACGGCAAGAAGGCGCCGGAACCGTTCAAGGCGCCGCAGCCGCAGCTCTTTGCCCTGATCATAGAAGGCATCCTGGGCGGCAAGCTGGAGTGGGCGCTGGTCGCCAGCGGCGCCTTGATCGCCATCGCCCTGGAGTTGATGGCCGTCTCCGCTTTGCCGGTCGCCGTGGGCATGTACCTTGGCCTGGGGACGGCGACGCCCATTTTCTTCGGCGGCCTGCTGCGCTGGGCGACGGACCGCATGCGCGGCGTGTCCGCTTCCGAGGCCGAGACCGAGACCAGCCCCGGCGTGCTTCTCTCCAGCGGCTATATCGCCGGCGGCACACTTTGCGGCCTGCTGTGGGGCTTCCTGGTGATGGCAGCCTCGGTTGGCTTCCTCGGTCTTCCCACCGATCTCAGGGACCGTGCGAACCTGGGCGAGCATTTCAGCAAGGGTTGGGAAGACATGACTGAGGCTAAGATAATAGCCCTGGCCGCTTTCGGCGTGCTGGCCTTGATTCTGCTAATCATAGGCGGACGCAAGACGCCGGCGGAAACTGCCGAACTCGGCGAGCCCGGGCCATGAACCGGCTCACATGCCAATCGGCACGGCTCATTCCCCGGCGACCCTTTTGGCAATCGGCTTGCAAAAGTCGATGCTTCAGGTAATTGAAGGTTGATCCTCGTGGCCCAACCGGCGGAATATGTTCGGACCGTAAGAAAAGGAGAGTCTCTGGATTCGCTGATCGAAGAAATGAAGGCGCTGGCCTGGACGCGCGACGCGGAACATGCACTCGACTGCGGAGCGCATAATCGTTCGCGGCGGGCCTGATGGCATTCAGTTCTTCGTGAATGCCGAGCAGAATCAGGTTTTTGTTACAATAGGGGGACTCCGAGTGCAGGTCGTGAGAATTTATTTTCATACGCATCCGAGGGTGACCGGCCCGTCGGACGATGACATCAAGGTTCTCAATATTCTTGGTCAATCACGCTCCTATATCTTCGAGATCGGCGGCGACCGTCATGGAACATTGATTCGCCCGAAATGAGGTAGATATGCTAGTCAAGGAAACTTTCAAATTAAGCCGGCGCATCGCACGGGCCATGCTGCCGGCCTGGTGGTCGTGCTCGACGGACTTGCTTCAGCCGATGTGAAGATGTTGACCGGGAGACTGTGCACGATCCGCATGCCCTCGGGCAACTTACTTCAGGTGCCCATTGATGAGGCCAAGGACCATGGCCCCGTGCATAGCCTCTTCTTCAAGGGCCTCACTCGTAAAGATATCCCGGAGGGGTCTGAAATCGTTCTCAAGTTAGATCCCGACCCGCAGGCGAAAGTCGCGGCGGCCGCGTCCAAGTAAATGAGGATCCACAAAGGAGTGTCTCCATGAAAATTGGCATTTGTGTCGCGCTTGTCTTGTCGGCAGTCGCTGCCGTACTGACCCAGGTTCATGCCGACGAAGGCATGTGGTTGTTCAACAACCCGCCGCGCAAGCTGCTCAAGGACAAGTACAACTTCGACCCGAACGACAAGTGGTTGGAGCATGTGCAGAAGTCCTCCGTGCGCTTCAACTCCGGCGGTTCCGGGTCGTTTGTCTCGGCGGATGGGTTGGTGATGACCAATCACCACGTCGGCGCCGATAGCTTGCAGAAGTTCGGCGACAAGGACCACAACTATCTGCGCGACGGCTTCTATGCCAAGACGCGCGGCGAGGAGAAGAAGTGCATCGACCTGGAATTGAATGTGCTCATGAACATCGAGGACGTGACCGAGCGCGTTAACGCCGCGGTCAAGCCGGACATGGACGCCAAGCAGGCTGCCGACGCCCGCCGCGGGATCATGGCCGAGATCGAGAAGGAATCGCTGGACAAAACCAAGCTGCGCAGTGACGTCGTCACGCTCTATAACGGTGGCCAATATCACCTGTATCGCTTCAAGAAGTACACGGACGTCCGCCTCGTCTTCGCTCCGGAGCAACAGATCGCCTTCTTCGGAGGCGATCCGGATAACTTTGAATACCCGCGCTATGACCTCGATATCTGTTTCTTCCGCGTCTACGAGAACGATCAGCCGGTCAAGGCCGAGCACTTCCTCACCTGGAGCCAGGCAGGCGCGAAGGATAACGAGCTGGTGTTTGTATCGGGACATCCAGGGCGAACCGACCGGCTGGCAACGGTCACGGAATTGGAGTTCATGCGCGATCAGAGTTTTCCGTTCTTGCTCGAACGGCTTTATCGGCAGGAAGTCTTACTGCATGCCTACGGGGAGCGCAACGATGAATACAAGCGGCAAGCCCGTGAACTTTATTTCGGCGTGCAGAATAGCCGCAAGGCGCGCGACGGCGGGCTGGCGGGCCTGCTCGATCCGGCCATCATGTCCAAGAAACAGGCTCAGGAAAAGGCTCTGCGCGCCGCCGTCGAGGCGAATCCCGAATTGAAAACGGCGAGCACCGCCTGGGACCGCATCGCGCAAGCCGTCAAGGTCGAGTCGGAGCACCTGGTGAAATCCACGATGATCGGCGCCGGCCGCGGCGGCGCCTCGGGGTTCCTCACTTCTTACTTCGGCATTGCCCGGACCCTGGTGCAGGCCGCGGAGGAAACGCCCAAGCCAAATAAAGAGCGCCTGCGCGAATACCGCGACTCCAATCGCGAATCCATGGAGCAGTCGCTTTTCTCCGAGGAACCGATCTATGATTCCCTCGAACAAGCCCGCCTGGCCTCGTCCCTGACTTTCCTGGCCGAGAAGCTGAGCTATGACAACAAGCTCGTGCAGGAGGTGCTGGCCGGCAAGTCGCCGACCGAGCGCGCCACCGAGTTGATCACCGGCACCAAGCTCAAGAGCGTGGCAGAGCGCAAGCGCCTTTACCAAGGAGGACTCAAGGCCATCCAGGAATCAACCGATCCGATGATCAAGCTCGCGATGCTCGTGGATCCCGAAGCACGGGCGGTGCGCAAGATCATGGAGGAGCAGGACGAGGTCAAGAAGCAGGCCTACGCCCAGATCGCCCACGCCAAATATGTCATCGAGGGAAGCAGCACCTACCCTGATGCCACCTTCACGCTGCGGCTGGCGTTCGGGGTGGTCAAGGGCTATGAAGAGAACGGCAAAGCCGTCCCCTTCGAGACGAACTTCGCCGGCATGTACGAACGCTCGGCGGAGCACCACGATAAGGAGCCGTTCGACCTGCCGAAGCGTTGGATCGAGCGCAAGGACAAGCTTAACCTCAACACGCCGCTCAACTTTGTCTGCACCGCGGACATCATCGGCGGCAACTCCGGCAGCCCGGTCATCAACCGCAATGCCGAGCTTGTCGGCATCATCTTCGACGGCAACATCCAATCCCTGGTGCTTGACTTCGTCTACGACGAGAAGGTGGCCCGCGCCGTGTCCGTTTGCTCGCCTGGCATCGTTGAAGCGCTGCGCAAGGTTTACGATGCAGAAGCGCTCGCCGATGAGCTGACGAGCAGGAAGACGAGCAAAAGATAGGGACGGCTTGGGGCAGCGTTTTGCGAAAAGACCAAAGGCCCCGCCTATGAAGGCGGGGCTTCTTTTTTCTTGCCAGTAATCCGGCGAGCGCTGCCTAACCTGTAAGCAGTCGCAAGGGTGCCTGCGACCTTCCCATCTCATCCGCCACCTGACGGAAAAGCCAAGATACAAAGGCTTTAGAAGCGGGGCGAAATTGCTCTGTGGGAATGGCACATGAGTTGCTTTCTCATGGGTCGAGCAAACACGAATCATGGAGAGACCTCACTCCCGGCCGGCCGTGCGTTATGGCGGGCGAGCACCCGCCACCGCACGGCCGCATTTTTTGGAGTTGTCGGATTTAAGGAGACAGGACTCAAAGTCCATGGATGAAGAGCCATGACTGTTTTGCGTTTGCTTACTCACCGAAGGCCCGCCCACTACCCTCCCAGAGCCTTCCCGCGCCGCACTCTCCGGAGCGGCAGTCGTTCCTGATCAACCTCGGTAACTGAACTGAAGAGGAGACTACCTTGAACGCAATCCTGCGCTTCGCCGTTTGCACCGTCGCCCTAGGCGTTGCCGGAATCGGCCTCGACCTGGTCCATCCCGGCGGTTTGCCGGGGCTCACTAGCGAGCTGTGCAGTCTGCCGCGGCTGCGGATGACCTTGCGCCAGGAGCTGGAAAAGCAGCAGCAACTGGATGACGAGAACGGCAAGATCCTCGGGCGCATCGCCATAAAACGGCAAATCGCCACCGAAGTGGTGGCCGGACGGGTATCGCTGTGGCGAGCCGCTGAGCGCTTTGCTCAGCTGGTTGATAGCAGGGCCGGTCAGACGCCGGCAAAGTGCTGCATTTGCCCGGATGAGAAGTACTTCCGCGCGGTGATGGCGTATGCCAGGGACGAGTTCAGCGGCCGGCCCGAAGTCGTGGCCGTCGTGAAGTCACGCCTGGAGAAGGAGCTGCAGCAAGCGCTAGAGTGCGGAGGATACGAGGTACGTTGATAGGAATTAGCGGACGCGACGCCCGTGGTCATCTGTTTTGCCAGCTGCGGTGCTCGTCCCTGTTCAGTCGCCAACTCCGCGGGGGCGACCCCGCGGTAGCATTTCCCCCCCAGCGGTGGCATTTCCCTTTCATCAAGCACTTCTTTGCGCCACTCGCCAGAACGTTCTGCTGGGCCGCTGGCTCGTCTTGCCTTTTTGCCTGAAATTTCTTGCCTGACCTTGCCTTGTTTGGTTACCATGTCAGGTAGTATGACGGTGGCGCGATTCACACGGAACAGGTACGGCGTCTAAAAGACCTGGTAGTAAGCGATTAAGATTGCCGTTGTCTCATTTTCATTTTCTTTTCGAGGAATGCGGCCATGTCACGGTTCTCCCGCCGAGGGCGATGGTTGGCCGGCAAGGGGTTTACCCTGGTTGAATTGCTGGTGGTGATCGCCATCATTGCCATCCTGATCGGTTTGCTGATACCCGCCGTGCAGCGGGCGCGCGAATCGGCAAACCGCATCAAGTGCCAGAACAACCTCAAGCAATTCGGCCTTGCCTGCACCAACTATCACGATAACCAGCTGCAGTTGCCGCCGGGCGCCTATACGAACCCGCCCATGCAATGGTGGCAAGCCGACAAGGGATCGTGGTTGATCTTCACCATGCCCTACATGGACCAGAGCGTCGTCTTCAACCGATTGCCCGGGATGGACACGAAGGGCTTCAATACTATCGGCGAGGCGGTCAAGTCAGGGCTGCTGCCGTGCAAGCTGCCCTACCTGCGCTGCCCCAGCGACGACTTCAATCCCGATTCACCCAACTACTGCAACTATGTCGGCAGCAGCGGTCCACAATGCACGGCCGGTCCTTGCGGAACCAACACGTTCCAATCCTGGTGCAACATGCCCCAGATTGGCATTCGCCCCAGCACTCCCAACGGCGACACGAATAGTGCCGCCGACGTGAGAGGAGTTTTCAATCACGGTGGGGCGAAGATTACCTTCCAGAGCGTGCATGACGGGCTGTCCAACACGCTCATGATCGGCGAAAGTTTGCCCGGGCAAAATGGCCTCATGAAGGACATGGGCGCAATGTTCGGCGACTACTGGACCAACTTTAACGGCGGCAACGCCGGCGCTTCGACGATCATTCCCATTAACTGGAAAACCACCAGCACGGACTGGTGCAATCCCCCGGAACGATTCATCGACAACTGGGCGGTGTCCCAAGGATTCAAGTCCAACCACGACACGGGGGCAAACTTCGTCTTCTGCGATGGCCACGTCCGCTGGCTGCCGGATACCATCGATCACAAGGTGTACCAGCTGCTGGGCTGCCGCAACGACCAGCAATCCGTGACGCCGCCGCCATGATTTTTCAATGAGCAGGTGCGTCGCGAAGCTTCCGAAGACTCCAACCCCGGCAACACAGAGGCATAAGCATGTTTCTATCGAAGGGCAAACTGGCTTGCCTTGTCGCAGTCGCGGTCGCCGCCGCGCTTCTGGCGGGAACGGGATGCGGCAGTAAACCGATGGGAATCAAAGGCAAGGTAATGCTTGATGGTGCGCCCCTCTCCGGCGCCTCCGTCGAATTTGTGCCGGAAGACGGCGGCCACTCGGCGGTGGGTATAACCGACAACGAGGGCAAGTTCTCGCTGACGACGTACAAACCCGGGGATGGGGCTCTGCGCGGGGAATATCGGGTCGTGGTCAAGAAAACCCCGCAGGGAGCCCTGTCGAAACCCGATACGGCCGAGGCCATGAAGAAGGTGATGCTCGAATCGATGATGGCGAACCAGAACCGTGCTCTGCAGAACAACGCCAAGGGGTCGGTGCCGAGCGATTACGGTGAATTCGAGAAAACGCCGCTCCGACAGACCGTCCCGGATCCCAAGGGGGCCTACGACCTAGAGCTCGCCAGCAGTCAGCAGGACCGTCGCGCGCGGTGATTTTGCGCTATTTCTTCGCTACGACCAGGCGGATAGCGCGCAGGTCCAGCAGCGCCCCGGTGACCGGCTCATTGGGCCGGAGGACGATTCGGCCGGTACCAGCTTTCAGCGCCAGCGTGCCGATCTTGACTTGACGATACTTATCCCAGCCTCCCGTGGCTGCGGCGCGCGCGTGCAACGCCGGCTCGCCTCCTTCCAGTATGAAAGCATTGCCGGCGACCGAATCGTGGCACGCATAGTCGAGATACACGTCGTATTTCGCATCCCTGTCCGTTTCGACGGTCCACGCCGCGAAGTCGTGCTCGCCGTGCCAGCAGCCGATATTCTGGAAAGGCTGCTCAAAGGTGATATCGCCTCCATAGATTTCGGCGGCCGTCGCGGGAAGCGTGACCGAGCCGTCGGCCGCGGGCTTGATGAGGACGGGCTTGTTGCCAGCAAGCTCTTTTCGCGGCGGTCCGCTGACACGCAAATAGGCGATCACGTCGGCCAGGTCCTGGCGCGTGAGATCTTTTTCCAGCCCTTCGGGCATGAGCGATTTGCCGGTGCTGCGCAGCTCTTCCAGCTCGCTGCGTAGCAGGACCTTCTCCTTGCCTTCCTGCTCTCTTAGCGTGACGCTGTTGGAGTTCTCGCTGACGAGAATGCCGTTGTGAATCCGGCCGTCCCGGGTGGCAGCCAGGTATTGCAGATAGCGATTATCCACGGCCTGGTTGGGATCGAGAATCGCGATGAGCAGCACGGCGGGCGACTTGTTGTTCATGGAGGCGAGATCCGGGCCGACCGCGAAGCCGACGCCTTCGAGCTGGTGGCAGGTGGCGCAGCGCTTGGCGAAGACGGCCTTGCCGCGCGTGCGGTCCCCTGTCATTTCCGTGACGGCGTGGAATTCATCCAGAACCTTCTTGCGATCGGAATTGGTGGCGCCGGCGAAGAGCCTGGCTGCAGCTTCACGGATGGACGCATCCTTGTGCTGCAGCAGCACCTGCCGGCGGGCCGCATCCAGCTGGTTGGCTGGAATGTGCCCCTTTTCCATGCTATCCACGAGAAGGCGCAGCCAGCGCTGTCGGCTGAAGAGCACGTCCAACGATTGGGCGCGCAAGTCGGGAGTGATCGTTGTCCAGCGGTTCAGTAGCTCGTGCGGCACCTGGTCGTCATCGAGCCGGCCAAGGGCAGCGACAATGGCGCTCTGCACAACCGCGGAGTTTTGCGGCACAAGTTGGGCCGTTAAAAGCGGAATGGGGGCCGGTCCCGATTGAGCCCGCCGAGCGAGAAGGCGAAGCGCTGCCAGCCGCTTGTCTTCCTCGGCCTTCGGATCGGCGAGCAAACGGCGTGCACGCTCGAAGAACGACTCCACCCATTTGCGCTGCCTCTCGCTCAGGGCGTTCTCGGGCCTGTCGCGGTCGATGGCGTCGAGCATTGCCGCGACGGCATCAAAATGCCAGGCAGCCTGCGGCGGGGTGATCGTCGTGAGGAGGTAGTCGAGTGCCCTGCGATCGCCAAAGAGCGCTGTCAGGCTAAGCAAGGGCGCCACGACCTTTTGCGGTGGATTATCGCCGGGATAGTTGGCCAGTGCCGAAGCCACGAAGCCGCCGATGTTGTCCTGATTCACCGCGCTGAGAGCAGCCGCCAGGAGGTAGGGGTCGTCTTGATGCTTGACCAGGAAAGCGCCTCCGGCAAAACCAGAATAGGCAAGCTGAAGCTGCACCTGGGGGTCAGGGTCGTCGTCAAGTAAGGCGACCCTGGAACTCGCCAGCATGCCGGGCGGCGGCCTTTTCCAGAGACGGACCGCAGCGCGGCGAACGCCGGCATGCTTGTCCTTGAGCGCCTGCGACACGATGTCTCGTTTCAAAGATCGAAGTCCATCGAGGGCACACAGCGCGTGTAACCTTGCTTCCGGACGCGGATTCGTAAGGGCCATCTTTTCCAGGGACGCAGCAGCAGACTTGTCTTGCTTGCAAACCAGCATCGCCTGGGCCATATCGCGCTGCGGACCGTTAGGCGAATCCAGAGCCGCGACCAGCGCGGCGGTCTCGAGCTGGTCGAGCCGGAGCATGGGCCGCGGTTTGCGGTCCTTGGGATAGATCCGATAGATCCGCCCTTGCGTATGGCCGGCGCGCACATCGAGCCTGGCAAGATCTTCGGGAGGAATCCACTGCGGATGCTCGATCACCAGGCGGTACATATCGACGACCCACAGCGCGCCGTCGGGTCCCGTCACGGCCTGCACGGGGCGGAACCAGTTGTCTGCACCGGCGAGGAATTCCGATTGCGTCTCATCCGGGGCGCGGCGACCAGAGAACGTCACGCCCTTGGGCTGCAACACCAGACGATGAACAAGCAGGTTGACCGGCTCGCAGGTAAAGGAGTTGCCGGTGAACTCCTTGCCGAGCAGATCATCCCGATAGATGCCGATGCCGCACGCCGCCGTGACGCGGCGCGGCGGTCCGGACAACTTGAAAAGCTGCACGTCATTCTTGATCGGGAAAAGGAGGCTCGAATCCGGATAATCCGGGACGTAGAGATCGTTGGGCGGAGAGATGACGTAAGGATTGCGGCGCAGGTAGTGGTCGGCCAGCGGGTAATGCCGCACCAGGTTCATGTTGTCGCAGCCGAACCAGTTGCCCCAGTCGTCGCGCACCCTGCCCTGCTGGGCGCGTCCTTCGGCGGCCTCGATGGCGCCGCTGTCGGGGTTGATGCGGAAGTCGCGATTCTTGAGGTGATGCACCGTGCCGCCGGCAAAGCTCTTGATGTCGCCGCCGAAGATGCCGCCGGCCCCGTACACCCAGTTATCCAGGCCATAAACGAGGCTGTTGACCCGCGCCTGGTAATTGTGCGTGGCAAAGCCGCTGAACAGTTTACGCACCACGTCGGCCTTGCCGTCGCGTTTGCTGTCCTCGGCGTAGATGATGTCCGGGGCAGCGCAAATGAGGACGCCCTTGCGCCAAACGGTGATCCCGGTGGGAAACGGCAGCCCGTCGAGGAACACCTTGCACCGGTCATAGTGGCCGTCGCCCTTGCTGCTCTCCAGGATCTTGATGCGGCCGCCCGGTTTGAAACGGCCGTCGATGCCCTTGGGATAGTCGACCATCTCCGCGACCCAGAGCCGGCCGTCGGGGCCAAAGGCGATGGCCACCGGGCTGGTGACGAGCGGCTCCGCCGCCATCAATTCCACCATCAAGCCGTTCTTGGTTTGAATGGTCGCCAGCGATTGCTGCGGCGACAGCGGACGGGTGCCCTGCAAGCGGCGCGCATCGTAAGGCGTCTGGAAGGCAGCGAACAATTGCCCGCGCACGGCATCGACGATGCGCTGCTCGAGACCCGGCCGCAAGCGGGCCGGCTTGTCGTAGTAAATCATGGCGTCGCCGCCCTCGTAGCCGCCCTCGCGCAGCACGCGCTCGCTCGGAATGTAGCACGGCGCATCATTGGCGTAGGCGTTGATCCAAAGGCGGCCCGGGTCCAGTTCCCGTTTCAGGCGCAGGGCATAATCGACCACCACTTCGCCCGGCAGGAAAACCATGGCAAGCTGGCGGCCGAGGCTCCAGGTCTGCACCGAATAGGGGACCTTGGTCAGGAGTGCTTCGCCGCGATCCAGGCGGGCAAGCTGCACGCGGGCGTGATAGCCGTGCGCGCCGCCACGCTGCACGCGCTCCTGCCACTGCTGCCGCGTGGGAAGGTCGGCGAGCGGTAAATCAAATTGACTTACACTGGTCGTGAGGTCGCCTGCCAGGGGCGCGAGATAGTTGCCGAGGAGACGCTCGACTTCGCGCGCGATCTCAGCTCCTTGCGCGGCGGCCAGGTCGGTACGGTCACGCGCTCGGGAGTTTGGGTTGGCATCCGCGCCGCAGCCGATCGAAACCAGGGCGATTGCCTCCGGATGGGTGCGCTGGATCATTTCCTGAGCGTAACCGGCCCAGTCGCCGCTGATCTTGTTGTTGGACAGCGTGACGCAGTGGCAAGCGTAACTCACGTAGACGGCGCGAACTTTCCCTTTCGGATCGCGCACGACAAGCATCGGCAAATCATGATCCACAGGACCGCCCGCGGTGCGGCGGTTTTTGGCGAAACCGACCGAACCGATGCCCCAGGCCAGGCGGGCCGGTACACGGTTCTTCAAGGCCTCAAGCGCGACCTGCTCGAGCTTATCGGTGAATTCGCGCGTATAGCGATCGATGTGCTTCTGATGATCGTCTGGAATGGGCAAGCCAAAAAGCGTCGGCGCGACGCCTTTGAGCATTGGCGCAGTATGCGTGTGCGTCGCGGTCACCGCTAGGCGCTCGCGCTTCAATCCGGTGCGTTTCTGCAAGCGCGTTGCGACTTCATGGACAAGCTCATCCGGCACGCCGAGATTGTCGGTCGTAATCAGGACGGCCGGGCCGTTTTTACCGTCGTCGATGGCGAGGGCTTTTGCCCAGATGGGGTGTGTGATCCCCTCGGACTCGGTCCGACGAAAACCGAAACCGCTCAGGCGAACGGGATAGGCCGGCGTGATATCCATTTGGGCTGCACCGACGTGATAGGTTCTTGGCTCGACGTCGGCCGGCATTCCCGCTGGTTGCGCCCTGGATACTGCCCCAACGAGAAAAAATGCGGCGCCTAAAAGAACTGTGAACCCATTCAGCGCACTTCGGACACTCATGAATGACCTCTTGGCAATTATGCCTGGCTGGGGCATGCAGCCGACTGTTTCTGCAGACTGAGTTCAAAACGTTGAGGTTATGTCCGCAGGAGGTCTATTACAAGCCTGTTCCCGTATTTTGGACGTTGTCGGTTGCGATTGGAGTGTCGCGTTTCAATTCTCTGAAGGCGCGCTCTGCCAGCCGCCCTCGGCGGTGAAATGGATGGCCGAATCGGCGGCTGGCTCGCCACCCAGTTGCTTGGCGAGATCGAAGGTTGTCGCCTCTTGCGGCTTCGGCGGAAGCTGGTAGGCGCAGCCGTGGCTCGCGAAATGAAGGGACCGCGCGGTCGCCGCGGCAAAGGCCGATCGGGCCGCGCGCCGAAACTCCATCATGGTCTGCGCGTAAAACGCTTCGTCCGCCTGCACAAAAGGCGCCGCCGGCCGATCCTCGGCATGCTCTTGAAGCAACAGCCAACAGCTGCGATACGGATAGTATTCGACCTGGAAGAGCGCGTGGGGATTGATGCCGCGAAAAGACAGCACCATGCGCAGGAACTGGCCGCGCTCGCGGGGGCTCCAGGCGGCAGGCATTTCGGCCAGCTCGGTCTTGTCGATCCGGGCGATGTGGCGGGAGTGCTCGGGCATCATATTATTATCCTTCATGGATCTCCCCGAGACAATCCTGCAGTTCGGCAGCGGCAAGTTCTTGCGCGCCTTTGCCGATCTCTTCATCGACCAGGCCAACCGCGAAGGCCAAGCGGTGGGTCGCCTGGTGGTGGTGCAGTCGACCGGCGACAGCCGGGCCGGCCGCCTCAACCAGCAAGGCGGCCGCTATCACGTGCTCATTCGTGGCCTGGCGGACGGCGCCACCATCGATCGCGTCGAAGAGGTCAACAGCGTCAGCCGAGCCCTGGCAGCCGGGACGCAATGGGACGAAGTCCTGTCCGTGGCTCGCTCCCCGCACCTGCACACGGTTATCTCGAACACCGCAGAAGTTGGCTATAACGTCGACACGGCGGACCAGGCAGGAGATCGGCCGCCGCGCTCCTTTCCCGCCAAGCTGCTCTTGATCTTGAAAGCGCGCTTTGACGCCGGCTTGCCGGGCGTTAGCATCTTGCCCTGCGAACTGCACGAGCAGAATGCCGACCTTCTCCTGGGGCTCGTTCTGCAACTGGCGAACAACTGGCAGTTCTCTGCGGCTTTTACGACCTGGCTGCGGACGCAGTGTTTCTGGCGAAACACGCTCGTGGACCGAATCGTGGTCAACAAACCGGCGGCGCACCCTCTCCTTGGAAAAGATGACCTCCTCTGCGTTGCGGAGCCATTTGCCTTCTGGGCTATCGAGGTCAAGGAAGGCGGCGACGGCGGCATCCTGCAGCATCCGGCAATCCTGAAGGCGAAAGACATTCGTCCCTATTTTCTCCGCAAGGTTCGCATCCTGAACGCGGCTCATACGGCCATGGTGTGCCAGGCCATGCCGCGGGGCATCGCCACCGTTCGTGAAGCCGTCAACGACCCGAAAATTGCCGGCTGGCTGAACCGCTTGCTGTTCGACGAAATCGTGCCGACCCTGGAAGGGCGTGTCGACGCTCCGGAAGCCTTCGCCCGCCAGGTCCTGGAGCGGTTTCGCAATCCGTTCCTGGAGCACCAGTTCAAGGACATTGCTGCCTATCATGAGGCGAAGGTCAAGATCCGACTGGTCCCTACGCGGGCGGAGTTTGTCGAGAAATTCGGCCGCGTGCCGAAGCAGCTAGAGGAAGCGATCAGTTGGCGCAATACGGCGGCATTGTAGTACAATGCAGAGTTAATTGGAGTCGTGATCAAAGGATCGAAAAGTCATGCGCGCGGAAGAGCTTCGGGCATTGTTGCGACGGCAGCCGTTCATTCCTCTGCGGATCTACCTTTCGGATGGCACCGTATCCGCGAGCCGAAATTATTTCACACCTGCCTGCGCCGCCGCTTCAGGATCGATTTTCTTCAGAGCTTGCTCTGCCGCCTCGCGTACATAAGGCGCCGGGTGCTTGAGCAGCTTGACGAGTTCGGGCACCGCTTCACTGACCTCCGATCCCACATTTCCCAGGGCGATGGCTGCATAAAATGCGACGTGCGGCTCGTTGTCGTGCAGGCACTCGATGAGCTCCGGTATGGCCATCCGCGCCTTTTGACCTACCTCGGAAAACGTGACCGCTGCCTTGTATCGGGCGGGGGGATCGTGGCTCTTGAGCTCCTGCTTCCAGTAGCGCAGCGGTTTGCGATTGTAAAGAGTCTCAGGAGCGCAGCCCCCCGAAATGACCAGCAAAAGCAAAAGAACAGCCCTTTTCATGCCTGGATGTTCCACAACTTCAATCCCGGGGCGCGTGCTGAGCCGGCTTTCCAGGGCCGGGCTCAGGCTTGTCCCTTCCTTCGGTGATTCGCCAGTAACGGTCGACCGGAAGATCCTTGCCTTCCCAACGTTGCTCAGTGCCGCCATTCTCTGCGGGCCAGGTCACGCTAAGTCTGCTGATGCTCTGGTCCTTGCCCAGTCCAAACAGGTGCCGTCGATCGCTGGAGGATAAGTAGCTGCCGCCTGCCTTGGTGAAGTGGGTGAGCTTGCGGTCGCCGACCTCGACCACGAGCTTGGCGCCGACGACGTCGCGGTGATCCTTGCCCACGAGTTCGATCCCGAGCCAGTGCTGTCCCACGTCGGCCTGGTTGCGAAGCACCGCGACGGGCTCATTCAGGTGGCTGATGATGAGGTCGGGTCGGCCCTTGTTGTCGAGATCTGCCACGGCCAGGCCGCGGCCGATGTGTTCGCTGCGGAAATATGGGCCGCCTTGGAGGGAGATTTCACAGAACTTGCCGTTACCCTTGTTCCGCAGCAGCACGGGCCGCTGGCGCAGGCCCGCCTCCGAGGGAAAGCGCACGACGTGACCGTTGCTGATGACAATGTCCTCCCAGCCGTGATTGTCCGGATCGAGAAAGCTGGTGCCGAAGCCGACAAAGCGCTGGCCGATGGCGGCAATGCCGGAAGCCGGCGTGCTGAAAAGGAAGAGCCCGCGGCCCTGGTTGCGGTACAGGCCGTGCATTTCGTTTTCGTAATTGGCGACCCAGATGGAATTGCGGCCGCTGCCATCGTAGTCAGCGGTGTCGGTGCCCATGCCGCCGTTGGGAATGCCCCGATCATCGCGGGCAATCCCGGCGGCCAGACCAGTCTCTTCAAAGCGAATCTTGCCTGGTTCGCTCTTATTGATGTACAGGAAGTGGTCCACGGTATCGTTGGCGACGTGAATGTCCGGCCGGGTGTCGCCGTTAAGATCTGAAACGATGACGCCCAGTCCCTTGCCGCATTCGTCCTTGAGCGGATCGCCGGTGTGCGGCCGCAGCCCGGCTTCCTTGCTCACATCTGTGAAAGTGCCGTTGCCGTTGTTGTGAAAAACCTTGTGCGGCAGGCCGGAGAAGCTCTTGGGCGGACAAACGTCGCGCTTGATTCCCGGTTTGAAGCCGCCGCAGAGCGGATTGTTTTCCCAGCTCCAGTTGACGTACTGGCAGACATAGAGGTCGGCAAAGCCGTCGCCGTCGAAATCGGCAAAGGCGGCGCTGGTGGTCCAGAGACCTTCGGGCAAGCCGGCCTCCTTCGAGACCTCGACGAAGCGCCGCCCGCCTTTGCCATCCGGCACATTCTTGTAAAGCGCCATGCGGCCCCAGCCGGTTACGAGCAAGTCGGTCCAGCCGTCGCGATTGTAGTCCGCCGCCGCCGCCCCGTGGCTGTAGAACAGCGGCTGGTCGAGGCCGACCTCCTTGGTTACGTCGCGGAACTTGCCGTTGCCTAGATTCTTATAGAGCCGGTTGGGATAGCCCTTGATTTGATGCTTGTCCGGGCCGTCATAATAACCGCCGCCGGTCACGAAGACATCGAGCAGGCCGTCGCCGTCATAGTCGAGCACGGCCACGCCGCCGCCCAAGGACTCGAGGATGGCAAAGTGGTCGGCTTCCTGGCCGTTGCGATACGTGAAGTCGATACCCGACTCGGCCGTGACGTCCCGGTACAGGTCCGTGAGTATTTCATCGTTGGCTTTGTGGACCAGATACGGCCTGGTATCGGGCGGAAGGGCGTCCAGTTGTTCCGCCAGCGACAACTCCGCCGTCTTGTCCTGCTGCTTGGCGGCGCCACTACCCCAGTGGCAGGCGGCAAATGACATGATGCCAAGCACGAGTACGGCCATTGCGCACCACAATATTCTCCACCGGCGGCTGCTGGCGTGCATGGTCGTTCATTCCCCCTCGCTGACGCCGCTGAGTCCTGGATAATAGGCGTCACGCGACAGACCCTTGGTCCGCGACTCCCCTGCCCAGATAGGCATCGTCTCTTGTATTACGTATGACTGGCGACAAATGGTCATACCATTACAGCGGCGGCAGGAAGGATTTGCAAGCCGGTTCGGCAAGCCGGACCTACAGGAGGGCTTTCAATTCTTTGTGGCTCAGCTCGCGGATGAAGTTGCAGCCGATCTCTGCGGACTGGCCGTGGCGCACATGCACGCGGACCACGGAAGCCAGAATGACAAGCGGGGATCGGCCATCGGCGCTGCGCAGCTCCAGGTTCAGGAGCGTGCCGACCTCGAAGATCTCGCCAACCACCAGGGCCACGCCCGTGGGCGACACGTTGAGCACACTGGCGCTGCGCGGGTTCGGCGCATCGGTCTTAACGACCTGGTAAGTGGCGCTAATATCCGAAGGCGTGCGTTCCCAGGTGCGCTGATCGGCGGATTCGGGTCGGACGCGCGGCACTTCCAGGGCCTGCAAATCGTCAGCGTCAAGCTCGGTGGCAAATGTGCAGCCGAGCACCCATTGGCCGTCATCCTGCAAGACAGACCGGACGACGTAGGCGAGGACGGTGGATTGATCGGCATCATTCTCCGAAGGGAGCTGAATGCTGAGCAGCATGCCGGCTTCGAACCAGCGATCGACCAGCAAATGAATGCCGCCACGCGAAATATCGCGCACGCGCGCTGTGATCGGTGCGCTGTCGGCCGGCGCGGCTGGCTGGCACGTCGCCTGCGCCATGCTCGGATAGCGTATCCAGACGCGCCGCTCTTCACCCAGGATGGACTCGGCGGACGCCTGCGCCAGGCCGACCCAGCGTCCCAGCGACGCGACCGCTTCTTTGAACATGGATGGCACTCTAAGGAATGGAATACTCCTTGAAAACCGTAGGTTACTGGGCGGAGGCTGTCAAATACTGCTGGGCACGAGGCTTCAATCAATTTGCTGAAACCAGCCCTTATGAATCTGGCCCGCACGCACGATGAAGAAGCGCAGCGGATTGAAGCTTGCGAGGTCGGGATGCGTCAGGACGAAAACGACATTGTCGACATTCACGGTCTCCCATTGGTGCAGGCCGACCAGAATATCGCCGCGCTGAATGCCGGCCTTGGCCGCGGGGCCCTGCGGGTCGAGATCGAGGACGGCCACGCCACCGTGTAATTGCTGATTGTTGCGCGACACGAGGTCGGCGTTGACGGGGCTGACACGCATGCCCAGCTTCCGCCAGGCAATGTCGGCCACCGGCACTGCAGCCTGGGCTACGGTTTGAAGCACGAGATCCAGGCGTTTCTCCGCGCCGTCGCGGCGGATGAGGAGCGGCACCGAATCGCCCGCGGCATGATCGAGGAGTGCCCGCTCCAGATCCAGCGCGCAGGCCAGACGCAGATCGCCGGCGCGCAGGACAACGTCGCCCGCTTGCAGACCCGCCCGCGCCGCGGGGCTGCCCGCTTCCGCACGCTCGACGACCAGCCAGCGCGCCAGGGACCCCGGCGGCACCGGCGCCGCCGCTTCGTGACTGACCGTTTTCTCCGTACCATTGGCCTGGTCGCGAGCGGGTATCTTGGCCTCGGCCTCGCCCACGCAATCGCGGCATACCAGGCCGTGCCAGGTACCGTTACGCCGGCGCACACTCAACATGTCCGCGACGACGCGAAGCATCGCATCCACGGGGATGGCAAAGCCGATTCCCTGAGCGCCGGCGCGGATCGCCACGTTGACGCCGACCAGTTCGCCGTTGATGTTCAAAAGCGGGCCGCCGGAGTTGCCGGGATTGATGCTGGCGTCGGTCTGAATCAATTGCTTGTAGGAGATTTCCTTGTTCAGCGTCACATCGCGCTTGACGGCGCTGACCACGCCCACCGTAACGGTATGTTCATAGCCGTAAGCGTTGCCGATGGCGATGACGGTTTCGCCGACCATGATATCGCTGGACGTGCCCAGGGGCATGGTCGGCAACGGCCGGCCAAGATCGACCTTGAGCAGGGCCAGGTCGGTTTCCTGATCGCGCGTCAGGACGCGGGCGCTGTGCGTGGTGCCGTCGCTGAGGCGGACGCGAATGACGCTGACATCCTCGACGACATGATAGTTGGTGACGATGTAGCCGCGCGGATCGAGGATGATGCCGGTGCCCATGCCGTTGACGCGGTTCTGCGAGGGCGTGTGGGCGAACAGCTCTTCCGTGGCCGGTCCGCGCACCGTGCGCTCGCTGTGGATATTGACCACCGCGCCGCGTGCGCGCTCGACCACATCGACCACGGCGGTGCGGCGCGGGTTGGGCGGCGCCGCCCGCAGGGTGGGAGCGACGAACGCCAGTGCCGCGCCGACGACGGCGGCGGCCAGCACGCTACGATGCAATTTCATGATGTTCCCAACCTGGAGTAGAGCAAGCGGTTCATGCGCCGGTTTCGATGGTTTTGCCTTTTCCGTTTTTTCGACGCCGCAGGCGTGCAGGCTAAAACGCTATTCGCCAGTTTCGCCAGCTTGACAGCGGGGCGCGGGGCGGCCGCGCCGGGAAGAGGCGAAAGGCGAACTGTGAAAGCTTTACGGAAGAAAGCAACGGCGCCGACTGTGCCGAATCTGCCTGCTGCAATCCGCCGGCCGTGGCTGGAAACCGCTGCGCTTGCTACATTGATCTCGGTAACCGTAGAACGGAATTAATTCCGTTCTACGCGGGTCCGCTTCACAGCCGAAGGAAGAAAAGCGATGACGGGAAAATCCAGGAAAGAACAGCTTCAAGAAATGCTGCTCGACGACCCGAAGGACCCATTCTTGCGGTACGGGCTCGGCATGGAATACGTCAGCGAGGCGAATGACGAGGAAGCAGTGCGGCAGTTCCGCGCCCTGGTTGCTGCCACGCCTGACTATGTGCCCGCCTATCAGCAAGCAGGCCAGGCCCTGCTGCGCCTGGGCAAGCCCGATGACGCCCAGGAACTCCTCCGCGCTGGGATTGAGTCGGCCCTCAAGCAAGGCGATCAGCATGCAGCAGGAGAGATGCAGGAGTTATTAGCGAGTTTGGAGTGAGCGTGGGCAGTGACTATATGACCATGAGCGATTCGGCTGCACCTTAGCCCGACGCGCCAGCGAGGACCTTGCTTGCGCGGCGGGCTAAGGTACTGCAGATTCGCGCACACTGATTCAGTCAATGGGGTAGTGTGGAAGAGCAATTGCTTAGGAGTCAGCGGGTACAGTCTTGGTCTATCGTGTTTTGTGCCGTGCTCCTTCTTCTCGGTGCTGCGCATTTTCCTTCTGGTGGTCAGGATCCGGTAGCTGCCACTCCCAATTCTTCTCTTGAGCGCATCGACGCGGTGGTCCAGGAAGCAATTGCAGGTAAGCAGTTACCCGGAGCCGTCATACTCATCGTCCACCGTGGCGAAGTAGTGTATCGCAAGGCGCTCGGTTCGCGCAGCGTAGAACCCGTCGCCGCGCCCATGACGATCGACACGCTCTTCGATCTGGCTTCGCTTACGAAGCCCATCGCGACGGCTACGTCATTGATGATTCTGGCGGAGCGCGGCAAGTTGCAAACTGGTGACGCCGTGGCTCAGCACCTGCCTGCTTTCGCTCAAAATGGCAAGAATGCGATTACCGTGGAGCAACTCCTGCTGCACACGAGCGGCCTGGTCGCCGATAATCCGGAAGCGGACTATCGCGACGGCAAGGCGAAGGCGCTGGCGCGGATCCATGAACTGGCTCCGGTTGCGGAACCCGGGACCCGATTCCGTTACAGCGACGTGAATTACATCGTTCTCGGCGAACTCGTGGAGCACTTGGCGGGCATGCCGCTGGATCAGTTCACTCAGCAAAACATATTTGCCCCTCTTGGCATGAGTGAGACGGCCTTCCGGCCGGCGGGTAACCTGGCGAAACGTGCTGCCCCGACACAGCAGCGCGAGGGGCGCTGGATGGTGGGCGAGGTTCATGATCCACGCGCCTATCTGCTGGGCGGCGTGGCGGGACATGCCGGGCTTTTTTCCACGGCGGACGATCTAGCTATTTACGCCCAGATGCTCCTGGGCGAGGGCGCGTACAAGGGCAAGCGAATTCTATCCGGCGCTGCCGCGCGCGCCATGATGACGCCTCGACCAGTGCCCGGCGGTTTGCGCGCCTATGGCTGGGATGTGCAGACCGCTTTCTCCAGCAACCGCGGCCAGCTCTTCCCACGCGGCAGGAGTTTCGGCCACACCGGCTTCACCGGCACATCCATCTGGATCGACCCGACCAGCTCGACCGCCGTCATCTTTCTCAGCAATCGCGTGCACCCAAACGGCAAGGGAGATGTCAAGCGCCTGCGCGGCGAAGTAGCCACGATTGCCGCCGCCGCTTGCCGATGATTCGAGTGGATATCTACTGTCGCCTTTCGCTTCGCGAAAGGACGTTCTTTCGCGGAGCGAAAGACGACTGTCAAGCAGTTATTTTCGTTCAGTTCCCTACGGCTTGGCGGGCCCGAGCTGAAAATACAGCGGGTCGGCGGGATCGTCGCTGACATGCCACACCTTGCCGCCGCGCAGGTACAGCTTGTGCTGCTCGACGGCGTTGAGCGGACGCGCGCCGACCCGGCCGAAGACGCCGATCTGGTTGCCGCTTTCGTCCACGGCGCGGTCGCGATCCAGGCCCTTGGCGATGGCCAGGGCATGGCCGCCATGCGGGATCGGGTAGGTGGCGATAAGACTGGGAGTCGGCCGGGGGCTGAAACCGTCATTGCCCGGCGTCTCCGGCGAAGTCAATTGCACGACGCGCATGCCGTTCTTGCCGTCCGCCAGATAAGCGAACTCGCTGACATAGGTGATGCCGAGCTTGACATCATGCAGGTCATTGATGCAGCCGCCGGCATTGAAGACCTGGTCCAGGCGCGGTTCGGCCGGTTTCTCGATATCCAGGATCACCAGCCCCTGCGAACCCGCCGCCACATAGGCGTAGGTGCGCGCCAGATAAATATTGTGCGCCTCGGGCAGATCGAGCTTGCCGACCGGCCGCGGCTGAGCGAGATCCGTGATGTCGAGCACCTTGATGCCCTCTTCGTCGCAGACATAGGCGTAGCGGAACTGGGCCTGCAAGGCATGCGGATGCTTGAGGAATTCGTTGCCTAGGATGCACTTGACCTCCGGCTTTTTGGGGTCATCAATGGATACGACGACCAATCCAGCATCACAACAGATGTAGACATACGTGCCGACAATCGTGATGGCGTTAGCGCCGTTCAGGATGCCGTCCGGGTTGAAAGTCAGGTCTCTCTTGAGGAAGTTGTTCATGGGGTCGCCGTCCAGCAGCGTGCCGGCGCCGACCAGAATCAAGCCCTCGTACTTATCGACGAAATAAATTTCGCCGAACAGGGCATGCATCGCCTGTTCGTGATTGATGTCGCAATGAATGCGCGTCGGGTCCGGCGCAGGCGTGCACGGGGCGGCGACCGCGGTGGCATACTTGCTCGGCACATAGAAGCGCTGGCCCACGGGCGACACCGGCGCCGTCGTGATGCGTTCGGAGAAGCCCTTGTCCTCGATGAAGGCGATATCGAAGGCGCGCAGGCCGCCTTCGCCGCAGGCCGCGTACAGATATTCGCCGCGGTTTTGCACGGCGAGCACTTCGGTCTTCCGCAAGGGGTGGAACAGGTTGTCGCTGATGTCCTTGCCGGGGTGTTCTTGCGCGTACTTCAAGATCTGGCCGCATGCCTGATGCTCGGCAAAGTTGTCCGGAAAAGCCAGCCGGTGCAGGTGGCTGCCGATGACGGCCTGGGGCTCCTCGCGCTCGGTGACCTCGACGGCATTAAGTCCATGCCCGCCGCAGGCGACCCAGCAGTAGCGGCCGATGAAGTTCACGTAGTTGGTGCCCTGCATGAGCAGTTGCGCCATGATGGCATTGTTGTCTTCGTCCCGCGAGACATGGCAATCGGTGCACTTTTTCGTCGCACCCTTGCCGCGTACGGTGTGCGGCACGTTGCTGCTAAAGGCGACGCCGCTGTAGCCTTCGCCCGATATCGTCTGCTGCTGCACGTAAATCGCCTCGCGATTGCCGTTGTATGAGCCGACGTGCACCGCACACGACGAGCGGGCGGGACCAATGCGGTTCTTGGTGACGTCGCCGTCCCGCGCCAGCATGAACACGTCGTCGCGCAGCGTCTGGAAGTTGTAGGAGACATAGTTGCGCGTCACATCGCCTTCCGCACGGAGGAACGGCAGTTTCTTGTTGGCCTTCTGCGGCAGGTGGCAACCAAAGCAGCTCGGGTTCCAGGACGAGTGACAGGCGATGCAGCTCATGTTTTCGTTCGCATGCGCGCACGGCCGGTCCGGCGGGACATCGCCCCAAACCATGCGCCCTTCGTCATCCCGGCGTACCGTCTTGGCCAGGGCCGCCAAGGCGTTGTAATGTTTGTTGTTCGGCGTGATAACGTCCTTCACCTGCACGATCTGCCAGGCCAGATCCTTGTCCACCATCGAATTCTGGATGATGGCATCGCCCTGACGCTCGAAACGGCGCTTGCCGAACGGCGTGCGCAGGGCCTCCAGGTTCCTGCCGCCTTCCGGCGACGAAGTATAGGCGGCCGGGCCCGTGGTACGAAGCTCCGCGCGTTTGGCCGTGGTGCCATGACAGTCGGTGCATTGAATCTCAATGGCGGCGCGCACCTCGCCCTGCAGTTTGGTGTTGCCATGCACGTCCTGGACGAAATGGCAGTCGATGCAGTGCATGCCCTTTTCCAGGTGGATGTCGAGCAGGTGAACAGGCACGCCCTCGGCTTTTTTCAGCTTGGGGTCGTAGTTTTTTTGCTGTGCCTGCTCCTTGAGACGCTCCTTCACCTCCTCAGGCACCCGCATCGCGGCCATGAGCTTGTCAGTGGTCACGTCCTCAACGACGTGGTTGGCATCATCGAGAAGCCGGCCGTGCCGGTCCTTCTTGTAGACGGCGCGGAAGATCCAGCCATGCCCGTGAAAGTCGGCGAACTGCGTATGCTTGGCAAGCGGGTTGAGATCGTAAACCTGGTCGAGGAACTTCGGATCCGACCACAGGCCGTGCGCCGCGGCGGCCTCATCCGGATTGGACATCTGGTCGTTGGCAAATTGCTCGCTGGTCGGCCGTTTTTGGCTGGCTGGATACATCAGCTCGCCGTCCGTCTCTTCGTCCCACCACATATAGCCCAGGTAGCTGTTCATGACGTTCGTGCCGGGATGCACATGGCAGACGATGCACTGGCTGGTCGGGATCGAGCGCGTAAATTGGTGCGCAATGGGATGCCCGGACTCGTCGTGCGGGATCGTGGGATCGCTGCTGTAGCTGAAGCCGCGATGTCCGTACTTGGCATTGTCAGCGGAGTGAATCGAGGAACGATCGTTGGCGTAGAGGACATGGCAAGCGCTGCAGCCGCTGGAGCGATAATCGCCGGCATGATCGTTGGTGCCCAGGAAATTCGTGGTGGGGTCGAAGAGCCGCGTCTTGGTCAGGCCGACAAAGACCGGATCGGTGCGGTTTTGCGTCCCCAGGCCGCGCACGCTCAGACGAGTGCGCGGCTTGCCCGGGTCCTCTTCACGCTGGGGAATGCCGATTTCCGGAACAAAGCGGCCGCCGCGTTCGAAGATACGCAGGACGTTGCCGGGCTGGCTCATTTCAAAGCGCGGCAGCGGATCGAGAAAAGGCACAACGCCTTTGGTGCGCAGCTCCTGCTCGCTGGGCGGCGGCACCGTTTGCAGGCGCAGCGGCACGCCATGCATGCTGTAGGCTTCGCCAAAGCGCGCCCACTTGTTCGGAACCGAGCCGTTGTTGTAGAGGGCGGACCCCCAGAGCATGGCGCCGTGCGCCATCATGCTTTTGCGATTCTGCAGGACCTCGTTGGCATGACAGTTCGCGGTGCCGCAACTGATGTGGGCAACCCGCAGATCGCCCGGGTTGACAAAACGCACGAACTCCGGCGACTCATGATTGAGAAGCGTATAGCTGCGCACGGGATTGGCGGAAGTCGGCCAGGCATCCGGAAAGCGCGGCGTAACATGAGCTTGTTGCTTGGCTTCCGCGGTGGCGTCGCCGCCATGGCAATCGGTGCAGCCCAGGCGAACGGTATTCTTGTAATGAGGATCGCGCGCTTCCTGATGGCAGGCGATGCAACCGGCGCTCTTGGCCGCCGCCTCGGTATCCGTTTGCCGCAGCAGATCGACGCCTTGTAATTCCGGCGGCAGCGGATAGGCTTCGCCTCGCGCCGGTGGTGGGAATCCCTTCTTCTCCTGAGCCTGCACACCCTCTAGGGGGAGGCGCAGCATCAGCAAAACGCCGCCGAGCACGATCGGCAACGACAGCAGGAGCGAATAGCTCCCCGGGCGTGTCAGGCGTCGCCTCGTCTCCATGAGCCACAAACCTCCGTACCACTCACGACGACCGGGTACCAAGCCTCAATAGGTCAACTGAATCTGCATGAACGCGGCCAGCATCGGGTTCACGGGATCCTCGAACCGGTTGTAGAGGTCCCGGAAGCCGGCGCCGGGAATCAGGCCGGACAATCCCATGGTGACGATGGCGTTGTTGTTCAGGAGCGGCCTGTACTCGATTCCGGTGCTCAAATCAACGCCGATAAAATGGTGAATGTTGTTCTGGAAGGTGAACACCTTGAGCGGGCTAAGCTCGTCAAACCAGAGAAAATTGCAGTTGTTGATAATGCGGAACTTGGGCGTGACTTCAAAGTCAACACCCAGGTTTCCCAGCCAGAGCCCCGGGTTGACGAAGTTCGCCTGCCCTTCGATCTTGCTGGCACGCAAATCGGGCACCAGGCTTTCCCGGTTCGTCAGGTTGACGCCGAACAGCCCAATCGCCTGGCGCTGCCAGTAACTGAAGTCGCCGCCGGCAAATTCAGGGTGGTCGAGGATGGTGTCAAAGCCCGTGGCATGGCGGTTATTGGTATTGTTATCGCCGGAAGAGAAGAAGAACGACGTGCGGAACCGGGCCCAGTCGCGGTCGTAGGACAGTTCCACAGCGGCCATCTCGGCGCTGATCTCCTGTGGCTGGCCGGCGATCGGGTTCCGGGTGTCGTGACCGACCACCCAGTAGAAAGCGTGGTTGATGTTGTAACGGTCGATATGCCCGTCGCCGGTCCAACCAAAATAGACGGCATCGACGCGGTGCTCCTGGAAGACGCCCGCCGGGTCAGGCCGCACGAGGAAATCGTTCTTGTCATAATGGAAGGTCGGGTTGTCGTGATCGTAATGCAGGCTGACCTGGGCGGTATAGCCGGGGAAGATAAAGTCCTGCCGATAATAATTGGCGATCAGGACCTGCTGATGGCGCATCTGAAAGGTGTTCAACTCGCTGTTGGTGTCTTTCTCCTGCTGGTCGAAGAGAATCAGGTTGAACTGGTCCCTGTTGGACTCCCGGGTGCCGAAGAGGCGGATAGCGCGGTTCGTGTCGACGAAGATGAAGCCGCGGAAGTCGCTGTTGAACGGCTGCGAGCCGACGCGCACGGACACGAAATCGTAATCGGGGCTGAGGTCGGCAAGCTTGGCCTCGACGAAGTATTCCTCGAGCGAAAACCAGGTCCGGCCGCGCGTTGTGCCGCGGCGCACATCGGGATTGACGACCGCCAGCTCATCGACCGCCAGGTAGTTGACATTGAAGATCGGCGTCACCTTCACGCGCCAGTCGACCGGCTTGAAGGCAGCGTCGCCATGGAACAGGTCGAGGCTGGTGCTGAGGTAATTCGTAAACAGGAACTGGTTGGGACTGCCGAAGAACTCGAAGCGATTGGGGCGCGTCGTGCTCTCGAACGGCGACGTGGCGGTCGGCACCTGGCGAAAATCGAACAGCGTCGTATTGGTCGCCGTGATGACAAAGAACGTATGCTGGCCGATGATGGGGTAATCGCCCTTGAGGACATTCTCATTGTAAGGGTCCCACCAGTGGCCCTGCTTGTAGGGATAGTCTTTGCCGAGGGGGTGCCCCTGGTCATAGCGGTCCCATGCCGGAAAGCCGATGCGCCAGCGGTCTTCCATGGGGACAAAGTGGCTGCTCTCCTGGCTGTCGCGCGGCAAAATGCCCGACGGGCCGGTGTAGCCGAGGGGCGGGTCGACGGGCAGCCGCAGCAACTCTTCGGGAGCCGGCGGCAAAGGCGCTTCCGGCGCCGCCGGCGCGGGACTATCCAGTGGCCGGGCAAACAAGGGCGAAGGTTGTGATTCTGCATCTTCAAAGGGACTGGTAAATACGGGCGAAATCTGCGGCTCGGTGTCGCTCCGGTGAGCGTAGGGGGATTGGGCGCGCACGCCGGCCGCGAGGCACAGACCGATGATCAGGCCGAAAACCCCGCGGCATCTTGCCGTACCACGCGCCATGAAGAATGCTCCCGCGCCAGGTCCTTTCTGAGCGAATGTCTCACCGTCCGTTATCGACCGTAATTATTAACGATCTTGAGCAAATTGACGGATTTGCCGGTTGCGTTGCCGGGGTAAACTGGCGAAACTATTACCAGTCCGAACAGATTTTGCGATTCGGGTAAAACGGCTGTAGTGGATATGCCGATGCTATCGAGGGAGTTACCGTTGGCCTGCGAACGCATCCGGGGCCGATCTTCCAAGATACTGAGCAGCAATCCGCATCTTGAAGTATCTCAAACATGGCCACAGTGCCTGAGGCACCGTGGCCAGCCAGATAGAGGAGCGGCGGCATGCAACGAAACAAGCGCAAACAACGAAACGACCTCGGGCGGGCACGTCTGATGCTAGAGCCCCTGGAATCCCGCGAACTGCTGGATGCAGCGACCACGGCGAATTTTGTCAGCAAGATTTATCCCGACCTCCTGAACCGGCCCGCCGACACAGCCGGCCAGAACGTGTTCGGCGCCGCTCTTCAGTCAGGTCAACTGACGCGTCCTGCCGTCGTCGCGGCCATCGAGGGCAGTCCCGAGTATCGCACCGGCCTGGTCCAGGGACTTTATTCGCAGCTTCTGCACCGCGGCGCCGATGCCGCGGGGCTATCTGCGTTCACCAATTTCCTTGGCCTTGGTGGAACGCCGGAACAGGTGGCAGCCCTGCTCGCCGGCTCTCCCGAATACTTCCAAAGCCGGGGCGGCAGCAGCAACGACGGCTTTCTCAACGCGCTCTACGCCGATCTGCTGCACCGCACCGTGGACGCGGGCGGCCGGACCAGCTTCGATCAACTTCTGGGAATGGGCGTCAGCCGCATCTATGTCGCCAACGTGATCCTCACGAGCCAGGAATATCGCCAGGACCTGGTGCAAAGCTATTATCAGCGCTTCCTGCACCGCGCCGCGGATACGGCCGGGCTCACCGGTTTTGTCAGTGTCTTGCAGAGCGGCGGCACGGACAACACGGTCATCGCCTCCATTCTCTCCTCGGAAGAATACGCGCCAGGAGCTAATGATCCGCCCAACAGCGACCCGGCGACGCTTAACGCGGGCGAGGTCGGCACGCTGTTGCAACGCGCCGCCGGGGCCACAGCCAGCCATGACGCGATTATTGCCATTGTGGACCGAGCGGGAAATATTCTGGGCGTGCGCGTGGAGAGCGGCGTATCGCCCACGCTCATGGCCAATCCTGCCACAGCGACGTTTGCCATTGACGGCGCCGTGGCCGAAGCGCGCACGGCAGCATTTTTCGCCAACGACGCCGGTATCGGCACGCCATTGACCACGCGCACGATTCGCGATCTAAGCCAGTCCACGATGACGCAGCGCGAGGTCATGTCCGATCCGGACATCGTCGATCCGAATTCCGTGATCCGCGGGCCCGGCTTTGTCGCGCCCATCGGCATCGGCGGCCACTTCCCACCGGGCGTCGCCTTCACCCCATCGGCTGATCTTTATGACATCGAATCCACCAACCGCGACAGCCTTATCGGCGCGGATGGCGCTCCGCTCCCGAATCAGAACCGCTTCAACGTGCCAAGCAACCTCATTCCGCCAGGGCAACAAATGAACCCGCCGGAATCCTACGGTCTGGTGTCCGGCATTTTCCCGCAGGGCCAGTCGCGCGGCATCGGCACTCTGCCGGGCGGCCTGCCAATTTACAAGATCCAACAGGGGCAAAACCTCCTGGTGGGCGGCATTGGCGTCTTTTTCCCCGGCGCCACCGGCTTCGCCACAGAAGAGAACTCCTCCCTGGGTGCGACCTTCAATCCGAACCTGCCCGACCGCTCTCTGGAAGCGGAGTTCAAGGCCCTGGTTGCCGTCGGCGGCGCCCCAGGGCTTGCCTTGCCGGTCGGCACCGTCGCGGGCGTGCCCGCGCTGCCCGAGATCATCTTCCCCGCGACCCCGGACAGCGTGATTACGCTGGTCGGCATTACGCTGAGCATTGTTGGGCCCGGTGGTCCGCAATCGGGCCCCCAGGCCCTGGTTAATTACGGCCGCACGCTTGGGCTTGGCCAGGGAAATCCGAACGACGGCCTGAACTATCCGGTGGTTCCGGGGCTCACGCCCACGTCCCCCGCTGCCAACCCGGCGGCGAATACCATACCCGGCGTCACGGTTCCCGAAGGCTGGTTGGTAACCCCGCACGACGGCACCGGCCTGACCGCCGCCGACGTGGTGCGCATTGTCACGCAAGGAATCCTGCAAGCCGTTACCACGCGCGCCGCCATTCGCCTGCCGGCCGACACGCCGGCCAGCTTTGTTTTCTCCGTCTCGGACCGGGCCGGCAATTTGCTCGGCGTCTACCGCATGCCGGATGCCACGGTTTTCTCCATCGCCGTCGCCGTGGCCAAGTCGCGCAACGTGGCCTATTACTCCGACCCGACGCAGTTGCAGCCGATCGACGAAGTGCCCGGCTTGCCGCCCGGCGCCGCGGTCAGCAACCGCACCTTCCGCTTCCTGGCGTTGCCGAACTTCCCCGTGGGAATCAACGGTGCGCCTCCCGGCGCCTTCTCCATTCTCAATGACCCCGGCACCGATCCGAACACCGGCCTGCAGGTCGGCCCGCCGCTGCCGCCCTCGGCTTACAAGAGCGTACAAGGCCATAACGCCTTCTTCCCGAACAGCAACTTCCGCGATCCGAACAATCCCGCCAATCAGGACGGCATCGTCTTCTTCCCCGGCAGCGTGCCGCTCTACAAGACGGTAAACGGCATCCAGGTCCTGGTCGGCGGCCTCGGCGTGAGCGGCGACGGCGTCACCCAGGACGATGTCGTCACCTTCGCCGCCTCGCAGGGCTACCTGCCCTCCCCGACCGTGCCGAGCGCGGACTTCTTCTTCGTCAACGGCGTGCGGCTGCCGTACCAGAAGTTCGACCGGAATCCGGACGGGTAGTTGCAGTTCCCATTCCCGAGAATTCTGGGGAACGGGAATCGCATCGCCAGGTAGCAATGGCAACCATATTGCAGGCGTCAAACGAGTTTGCCAGTTTGCCAAGTTGGTGGCCACGCGTGGCAAACATGTTTTCAGCCGGAACTATTCACGGGCAATTAGGTTACGAATTCGTTAAAGGCAAGTTTGCCACTTTGCCACGGCTCACGGGGGCAGCGCCGTTCGTCGTTGTTCGCCCGCCAACTCCTCACCTGGCGAACTACGAAAAAGTTGCCGCATTGCTGTGGAATCTAGCCAAATCCTATTGACGGTAAGCGCTTGCTTTTGCGTGAGCGCGTCATCTCCTGCGCATGCAGGGACGGTCGCCGAGAGAGTGGCTGGCCGTCTTGCCCGCCTTGGCGATTTCATGCGAATTCTAGCTTGTGATGGCCATGTTCGTGACCATGTTGGGCGCGTTGGCCAGGGAGTTGGCAGTCTTGACGATTGGGACACTTCAAGCGTCCAAGCACAACGAAGCCACGTACACCAAGACCATTCGCTGATTGAGCCGTCTTCATCACGCCTCGAAGATTCTGAGCATTTCAAGAAAAACTGCCTCGGCTTTGTCCGATCCGCTCCTGGAAGCTGATTGGTAGGGGGAACGGATTGCACGGGATGTGCGGGCGTTGACCGTCGTTCCGGCTGGCATTCCGGCCTCTCAATGTGTGCTCCTCTGAGGGGTCGTGGGCGGATTTGCAACGGGGGGGCCAGCGGACATTCTATGTTCAAAGGAGATTCTGCAATGTTGACCATTGGCAAAAAAATCGGTGGAGCGGCCCTATGCGGGGTGGTCGCTCTGAGCCTTCAGACAACGGAGGCACAGGCTCAGCGCCGCGGGGGCGGTGCCCACCTGTCGCCGGCTGCTTTTGCCCGGCCCGTGGCCGGGTTCAATCATGGAGGCGCCCCCATGTCACGGCCCGTTCACACGCCGGTCGGCACACGTGCTGCAACGAGCGGAAATCGCGGCCCCGTGGCGTCTGCAAAACCGGGGCTGCGGAACGGAGTAGCCGCCAAGCCAACGGCTACTCTTGCCACAACTCCTTCCACAACTCCTTCTCCCTCCAAGACCGGCCCCCGCGATCGCGGTACTCGCGACGAGCGACGCCGGTGTAAGCCCCCTTGCTGCCATCATCCCTGGTGGTGGCACCCTCGCCGGGACCGGCGGCACGAAGAGCCCTCTCCCAGCTCAGTGACCAACAATAACAATAACAATAGCACGACCAGCGACAGCATGGGAGCCAGGGAGAGTGACTCCGTGTCTTTCGTTCCCTATCCCTATGCGCCGGAAAGGCGCCGCTACGATCGTGAGGAGAATGACGAAGGAGCGGGGCGCGGCCGTAGCCCATCGGCGCAACGCGCCGAGAAGCGCCCGTCCGTCCCGCTGATCTTAACGGGCGAGGCCCTGAATGAGTTGCTCGATCACTTGAGCGAGCTGCAGGAAAAAGGCTACTCGCCCCCCTTGGTGTTGCTTGACAGGGATATGTCCGAGCGCATCAATGTCGCCACGGTGAACGGCGGCAACGCGGGTCTGTTCAAGAATAAAGGTCAATTGGATTGGCCGCGCCCACTCCAGGGAAGTGAATTCGAGGAGGAGCGAACCTTGCTCAATGAGACTGCCGAGGAGGCCGTCAAACAGGCCGTTTCCCGGACCCACGTCGGCCGCGACGTTCTCATCACCCTGGACGGCGGCATCGATCACCTGGAGGCCAAACTCAGGGGACAGGTAAACGCTCTCCCCCCCTCCGAGTACATCCAAGCCAAGCAGTTCATCAGGCACTTGGCGGATGCCAGCAGAGCGCTCAAGCAACCGGATGCCGCGAGCTACTTCAACAAGACCTACGCCGCCAAGGGCAAGACGGTAGAGCAATTGGTCAAGAACATGACGGCTCAGGAACTCCGCTTCGCCCCGTCGACGCCGGGAACCGAGCAGGCTTACCTGAAGCTGTTTCGGGCACTGGCGATTTGCACCGTCGCTCTTCAAGATCAATTCAGTCAGGATTGACCAGGACACCATCAAGCAGCGCGCGGAGGCGCCTGGTGAGCCGCGGCAGAAGGGGCAACCCTTCTGTCGCGGCATTCGCGCGTTTAGTTCTTCTGTCGTTTGGCCCCAGGCAACAATCCTTTAACGCATCTCGTCCGGATCAATGCGCTCCTTTCTGCTAGAGATCTAGATACCCGGAGAGTTATGGGTGGCACTATGGCTACCAATATGGCTTTAATAACTTTAGCGGAGTGGCCGGTGGAAGCCCGGGCTTCGGAACCATAGGGCTGACAGCTTCCCCTGCATTCGCAAGCGGCGGTAGCGCCACGGATGCGAGCAGCTACTTGCCATATCCTTCTTGGCTCGGAACATGAGGAGCGCGAAAACGCGCTGGCCGTGGAGGACGCCGGGTTGAAGCACGAGAAACTCCGCCAGGAACGGGTGGAAACGCAAAAGCTCCAGTTTGGCGAGCCGTATGCCCAAGCAAGAGCTGCTTCGCGGTAGCCGAGGGCTGCCGCAGGCCCGCAAGCGTCCGCCGCTCACGCAGATCTGGTCGGGCAACGCCCTCAACGAACTGCTCGATCGCCTGTACGCGGTGCAGAAGAACGGCTTGACCACGTCCTTCATGGCGCTCGACAAGAACGTGCTGGAGCGCATCAACGTGAGCAACGTCAGCGGCGGCAGCGTGGAGCTGTTCAAGAATAAACTCGATTGGCCGCGGGCTTTCCAGGGGAAGACCTTCGAGCAGGAACGCGACCTGGTCAATGAGGCAGCGCAGGAAGCGGTCAAGCAGGCCACGACCCGGAACCGCGTGGACGGCGATCTGGTCGTCACGCTGGCCGGCGGCATCGACCAACTGGAGGCAAAACTGAAGGAGCACGTGGACAATGTGCCGCTGTCGGAATATGTCGCAGCCAAGCAGTACCTGCGGCATCTGGAGGATGCTACCAAGGCGCTCAAGCGGCCTGACGTAGCCTCCTATTTCGACCGCACCTACTCCGCCAAGGGCCGCACTGTGGCCCAGCTGGTCAGAAACATGACGGCGGAGAACCTCCGCTTCTCCCCGGCAACTCCGGGGAGCGAGCAGGACTACCTCAAGCTGTATCAGGCACTGGCGACTTGTGCCCTGGTTACGCTGCAGCAACAGGCGGCTGGAGATTAAGGCACGCGTAACGAGACCAGGAACGTTCACGGTGAGCCGCGACAAGGGTCACTTCCTCTGTCGCGGCTACCGTTACGATCAGCTTTTCCCGCCCGAAAATCGATCCTTCCAGCCTGTCTTCAGTAAGCGGGTAGGACTGTACTGCCTGAGCGATTCCGATCGCGAATCAATTCCGTCACGCTCGGTAATGCGAACTAGGGCATTGTCTACGCCATTATTCAACGTCCCCGGCAAATTGATCGGCCCGCCGGCAGCCCGCGGCCCGGGCCTGGGGCCATACAGCGCTCGTGTCGCCAACGTGCTGGACCAGGCTTGGGGTCGGGTAATAAATGGGCAGCCGGTGGCGGGACGCCCAGGCGCCAATCACGCTGCTAATACCGGCGCGCCCGTTCCCGGGCCCACTCCAGCGGTGCTCCAACACTAGGGCGTCGGCGATAAAGCGCTTGGCGGACATGCGTGGAAACACGAAGGCCAGTGCTCCGTACGCCCATTTTCCGCGATGCCGGTGCCATCCCGATTTTCGCCGGGTGTACGCCTGCGAGCAATAAAGAGATAATGCTGCAATCGGATGGGCTGGCCAGAGAGCCTGTTCCAGGTATTCCCGCAAGTTGTGCCGATCATAGAAGATCACATCGTCCTGAACCATCAAGAAGGCATCGGCTTGCGGCTCGCGCAGCAATTGCTCCGCCAGCGCCAGGTAGTAGTTGGGCCAGGCACCGACTTTGCTTTCGCGGAAGGTAACCGGAAAGTGCGAAAAACGGTCAGCGATGGTCACGGCCGAATCGACAAACAAACGCGGCCTGTCCCAGCCGGCACGGGCGAGGCTGTCGAGGCATAACTCCAGAGTCGCTTGCCGCCGTGGGGCCGTGGTGACCGCCACGGCCCATCGGCATAACCGCGGTCCCACGCGTTCACGGGGGACCGGCAAGAGTTGCTCAAGGGGTACGGGGTCCGGCCCTGGCCGGGCTCGCCAATCCCGGCAGCCAACGCATTCAGCCGGCGTGGTCTCTCGATGAGCGGGGTGGGCGCAGGCGAAGACCGGCAGCCAGGTATGACCTTGCGCGGCGGCCTCAATCCGATAACCAATTTCGGCGCCCAGGTGACAGCATGGCGTGACGACTCGTGGAGCTACGGCGCAAGCCTTTTCATCGAAGTCTACTAACTCGAGATTGACTTCGGCCCATTGCTGAAGCTCGGCCGCCTTGCCGGCATCGCAGCCGGCTTCACCACCCCGCTCAATCACTGTGTCGGTTAGCGCGTAAAGCTGGGAAGCGATGACCGGATTAATTTCCTGCGCGGACGGCCGAAAGGAATCGCAACAGGCCTCGCAGGCATCCCGGCGAACCCGGCACCGTCGTGCGTTTTCCACGCCGCTAATCTCTTGCAGCAAGCGACAGCAGGCAGTTTCGATACCCCTTAGCTGTCGCACGTTCTCCCGGAAGGGACACAATTCAACCGGCAGCCGCTCCACGGCCCGGGACGTGGTTGCCAGATAAGGTGACAGCTCCGGAAACCGGACGAGCAGCTCCCGCTCAGAAAGAAGGTGCCTGGTGGAACCATTCCAGTAATGCTTGAACCCGGAACCTGTCACCAAGGCGGTGCGCCCGGACAGGGCGGCGAGGAACCAGGCCTTATCCGCCGTGTCCCAGTTTTTTTCAAACCATGTCCAGCATCCTTGGCGGGTTGCTTCTTCCTTCAGAACCTGCAGATCAACGAGGCTGGCAAAACGCCGGTCCTGGACCTCGGAACTCCTCGACTGTGCCTTGAAACTGGCCCGGACCTTGCTGACCTGCCAAGCCGACGGCGTCGGGTGAATCGGGCCATAGCTTTTCCGGCAGGTTCCGGCCATCCAGGCCCCCCGCGCGATGGCCGCGAGCAACTTCTCCCGCCATTGCGTGCCGGTTACAAGGCAATCGGGCTCCAGGTGCAGCATCACGCGCGCGCCCTTGCTGCGGCACCAATGAAGCGCCACGTCCATCCCTGCCCCGTGGGTGCGGTCCATTTCATCAGGGAGCAGATTGTCGACGAGATCGACTGCGGGATGCGCCCTCAGCCAGGCGCGCTCGGCCTGGCAACGCGGCCGCCATCCGCGCTCACCGCGTTTCGGATTGTTGTCTACGACCAGGATGCGGTCCTGCGGGAAGTGCTGCAAGTAGGATCCGATGGCCACGCGGATCCAGTTTACCGTGTGGTAAGCCACCATGACGGGAATGACCTGCACCGCCTGTACCCTCCAAATCATCGACCAGCCAATCCTGGCGAACTTGCCTAGGCCGGACTTTCACTTGTTCTCCCGCCTGGGTGGCCGCTCCGGCCAGGGTTGCTGCATGCGTTAACTTGCCTGGACCCGCCGCGTGAGACCCGTGTAATTCCTGAGGCCGCCAAACGCCCGTGGGTCAAAAGGGCCCTGCTGGAACAAGGCCCACCTCCGCCTGCATTCGTTCTCCGACCAGGACCGCGCCGCGGTTCCCCAGCCGGTCAGGGAGTTCTGCGTGGCCGAGTCCCCATGACAGCGGTAGTCGAGCACCACATCGCGAGTGATGGCAAAGCGCACACCGCCATAGTAGGCCCGCAAGTAGAATTCGGTGTCCAGACCGCAACGATTGCGATACACATCGCCGAAGTCTCCAAATCCTCCGAGCATGGCAAAGGCGCTAACACGAAGGACGGCAGTGGCATTCCACAGGAAGTGGCTTCGTCTCCTTACTGGATATAAGGAGAGCCGGTAATGGCCTCGCGCTTGTCTCGCCGCCTCCTGTCCCTGGCCGGGCACGGTCGCGGATCTCAGCCACCGTTGCCCAAACAGCCGCGTACTGCCCGCAAAAATGTCTGCGTCGGCCAGACGCAAGAGGTTTCCTGCGCGGTGCAGCCGGCCGGGAAGGCTGATGTCATCGGCATCCTGCACCGCCACCAGGCCGGTCTCCAGGTAGGGCAAGAGGTTGTTGAAGGATACGAACTGGCCCAGGTTGCGCACATTGCGGTAGGTCCGCACGCGGCGGTGCGTTCCCCAGTAGCTGAGCACCTGGTCGGTATTCTCCGCACTGGCATCATCCACGAGGTGAATGACAGGCTCTGCTCCGTCCTGTTCGATCAGGCTCTCCATGGCCTCGCGAACATAGTTCAGGTGGCCGTGAAACGGTAACACGACATCGCACGGCACCGTTTGCTCCGGAAAACCGCGGGCGTGGTGTCTGAGCGTTCCTTCCCTGGCCGTGTACGCCGGGGGAGGCCCCACCGGGCCGGGGCTCCAGGATGTAGCAGAATCCACGGTCACCCGGCGCGCGAGTATGATTCTGCGCTTCTCGCGCGCGGCCCGATAAACCAGCTCTGCATCGGCATCTTCCGCCCGGTCGGCAATGCCTCCCATGTCCACGAGAGCAGCACGGCGGAACACCAGCGTTTGAGGCGCAAGGCTACGCTGATACGCATGCCCCGGTGGTTCGGGAAAGACAGTGCCGCCGGGTGTCTCCAGCGCCCCCGCGAGCAGGTCCCCGCCGTGCTCCGCCAGCATGCCCACGCAATAGCGGAGTCGCTCGGGCCGGCTGGTGGTTCGCGAATCCTGGATTGCCACAAACTCCGTCCGAAGATGGGGAACCAGCCGGTGCAGGCTTTCGAAGGGGCCCAGGCGCACGGCATTGGTGTGAGTCACGACGTTCCAGCGATCCCGGTAGCGTTGCAGCACCGGCCCGCCCCCGCCGCCGTCGTCAACCAGGTGGACAACTGGGGCCGCTTGTTGTTGCGCCAGGATGCTTCGCACGGCGCGGCGTGTCCTTGGCGACGAGTCCGCGCAGCACACAATCACGTCGCAGCTCGGCGTGCGGCGCCGCAGCGGCTCGGCAAATCGCTTCGGGGCCCAGGCGATGTGCTCATCATTGTCAGCGACAGCAAGGTTGTCCTCGGCCCACTTGCGCAGGGCCACCGCCTCGTTCAGTCCACACCCGGGGGACCCGCCGCGCTCGATTACGTGATCCACGAGCGCATAAAGCAAGGACGCGACCACCGGATTGATTTCAAGGCAAGAGGGTCGGAAAGACTCGCAGCAGGCGGCGCAGGCATCCCGCCGGACCGCACATAACTCGTCACTTTTCAGTGCGGTCAGTTGCTGGAGCAGCCGGCAAGTGGCAACTTCCGTGCCTGCATCCTGGCGAACTGCCTCACGAAAGCTGCACCGAATGACTGGGGGCATGACCGGTATTCCTGCGTGCCCACCGCCGCGGCTTGGCGGCTCTAGGCTGCGTGCCGGGGTAATATCATTTCGCTTTTCGCTTCTTACGACCCTGCTAGCGCTTTTCGCAAGCCTTCTGAACGATTTCTCCCTGGAACCTGCCCGGCGCGCTCGGCGGGCCACCGCAGTCGCATCCCGGCTCACAGGACTGTACCTTGGCGACCCATTTGCTTTTCACAAATTGCCAAATGCAATAACCGTGGCCCCCGCCAGGTCCGCTGCAACCCTCGGGACCCGTACTCATCAGGCCAGCCGCGTCCGTACGGTGGCACTCTCCAGGGGGAGTCTTACGTCGCTTCATAAAGGACCTGCCTTTCTGCTGCTGCAAACCCAATTTCAGCTCATGCACGTCGCCTTCCTCGCCTGGCAGCTAGGCGGGAATGCTTGTCACCGCGGCTGCGTTCGGGCCACGCGAAATCCCAGTGTGTCCCAGAGAGGCGTGGGCTTTTCCCTTCCTCCGTAGTACTTTGGATTCCTCAGCTCCTTGGCTGAATTCCGGAAGGAGCCGCCGCGCATCATGCGGCTCACGCTGTTCGAGACCGGATTTCGATCCTCTACGTCCGTGCTTGACGGAACCTCCTTTTCGCTCTCCTGGCACCACTCCCGAACATTTCCGAGCATGTCAAATAAGCCCAGATCGTTCGGTTTCAAACGGCCGCCGGGCCAGAGCCGTTCGCGCGAGTTGTCTTCGCACCAAACGAACTTCGGCATGATTTTATCGGACCTGCCGAAGAAGAAAGCGGTCACGGCCCCGGCATGGCAGGCATAGTCCCACTCCGCCTGTGTCGCCAGACGGTAGCCGGTGCGCCTCAAGTAATCCGGGTACGGCTTCATGCCATCCTTGATGTCCCTGACCGGCGGATAGCACATCTGGTTTTCCGGAATCTTCTCTCTTTCGCTGAGCAAACGACAGTACACGGCGGCGGCATACCAGGTCACCAGGTCGACCGGACAATCCCGCTCGGGAGCGCATTCCCGGTTGTAGTCATGCCCGGGAAGCAAGCGCAGAAATTGGTCGACAGTCACTTCCTTCGCCGCGATCGCGAAGCGCCGCTCGATCTGTTTTCCGTGAGATAATTCTGCCGGCTGGCCTTGCGGGTCGATCACGACCATCGTGTGACCTTCGTGGTTGACGTACCACGGCCCCTGCTCATGTCCCGCCTTGCTTAGCTCCTCGTCAATTTTCTTGACCTGCTGCCCGGCATCCCAGGTGCGTAAAACCCATTCCGCGGCGGCATGGATTCCCGCGTCCCGGCTGAGCCGGTAAGTATCCAGGAGCCTGGCCATGAGCCGCTCACGCTCGGTCGATGTGAACTGTTCAGGCTTGAACTCGCCGAGGCTCAACAGCAACGCTCGTTGAGCGGATACATCCGGCTCCTCATTCGTCTCCCAGCGCTTGAGCAAAGGGTGCGGATCTCCGCCGAGCGCGGAGAGATAATGCATCAAATAGCTCCTGGCGGTCGGGTCCGGGGAATGCCGGAAGAGAGGCCACACCGGCTCCACTTCTCCCAGGCGAAACAACGTAATCGCTGCATTCGCCTGGCGCCTGGCCAGCCTGTCTTTTTCCTCTTCGGAGTCTTGCGGCGCTGGCGTTCGGGACAACTCGTGTTTCATTCCGGCAATCGTCTCAGCGGGATATGCCTGGAGCTTGACAATCAACTCCCGGTACTGCTGGAGGTTACCATCCTTGACGAGCTCGACGAGAAACTTGGCATTATTCGCCGCGTAGTCGGCAAGAATGCTGGTTGCTCGCTCCTGAGCCACCTGGTCGGAACTACGAAAGACTTGCGCTAATGGCTCCAAGAGGTGGTGCCGAGCCGGACGCAACGCTTCCGTCCAGTGATTAAGAAGCAGCACATTCTCCTTGATCAGGTGATGAGCGGTGTCGCCGGCTATATCCTTCCAGCCTGCGTTGTCTGGATCATAAGCAGCCAGGATACAGGCTATCCGGAATTTTTGGTTGCTATCGGTATTCGAATTCGTGATTACCTGCCAGAGCCGCTCAACCAGCCGGCTGCACCACGGTTCCAACTGCTTGCGCAGCACAAGCAATTCGTCGGGATCCGCCGTAAGCAGGCGCTGGAAAAGGTAATCGAGTTGCCCATCGTCAACCGGCAACAGAGCAAGGCTGGCGCGGAGCCTGTCTTTGCTCGAGGCAGCCGTGCTGTCGGCGACCGTGCGAAGCTCCGGGTCGGTCCACTTCCGGTAGCCGTCAAGCGCATCGATGATTCCCGGGACCAGGCCGATCTCCGCATCCAGGAGCCGGGATACCAGTCCCTCGGCATGGACGGCGTTGCGCCGTTCATCGACATGGCCTTTGATCTGCAAACCAATGAACATGGCACCCAGGACAACGACAGCGGCGAGCAAAGCTCGGGCCCCGTAACGGCGCGAGGCCGCCTGCATCATTTTCACTTGCGGCTTGGTCCATTCGCTTTTGCGAGTAAACAGCCGGATACTTGCCCACTCCCACGCCGAAGGTAGGTGCCTGCTCCGTGGTTTGACGGCCCACAAGGCGGCCCGTTCCAAAAGACGGAGCTGGGCCCGACCGCGCAACGTCTCGCGCTGCTTGCGGGTCAACCACTCCTGCAGCGCGGGGACCAGGTAATCATGGGTCAACTGATAATACTTCGTACCGGAACCGGCCGCCGCTTGCGGACCTGCGTCGGCAGGGTTTTCATGCTCCGTCGGCGTGACCAGGCGTAACTCCGTGTCCAGGATACCCAGGAGCTGGCTGAATTCGCTCGCTTGCTGCGCGTAACCCGAAACTTCCAATAGCTCCTGATGCGAACGCATCTGCCCCTTGAGAGTCGTGCCCGCTTCAGGCACCAGCGCCCGGAGAACGGCCCGCGCCGCCTTGTCGTGAAGCCGATGCTGCGGAGGGGCGGTCGCGGCGCTGAATGTTTCTTCCAGGAACGTCACGCCGATTCCTTCGGCCCCACCTACCTGTTTCAGCGTGCTGAGCCTCCACGGCTTTCCTTTGATCATTTCGGCAAAGAGAGCCAGGCGCACGGAGACGACCTTCCCGTTTTCAATCAATCCAGCCACTGCCTGATTAAGGAAGCGCTCTTGCTCCTGCTTCGGGCATCCTTCGGGCAAGGCGCCAAAGGCACGACCGAAGGCAGCCAGGACACGGCTGGCATGCTGCGCATCAAAAAGGTCTACCGCGGCTGAGTTCTGACCCTCCAGCAACGGCACTTCCAGCTCGCGCATGAAGCGCGTGATGGCCATCCAGAAGTCGTCGCGCACCAGGATCAAGCATTGGAGATGTTCGGCGTCACATTGCCGCAACGCCTGAACCAGCTCCGCGTTCGCTTCGTCACGTCTGGCATGCAGCCACTGCTCGAACTGGTCGAGCACGATCAGCAGCTTGCCCTGTGCCGAAAGGCCCTGGCCGCGCCGGAGACGAGCCAGCGTTTCCACCAGGCCAAGGCCTTGCGGCAGCCCCGGACAACGCCTGCGCAAGGCCTTGAGCAGACGAGCTTCGGTATCGCCGGACGTGGCTTCGACGTAGACGCTCATGACGCCCCCACCAAGCCGCGGCAACAGGCCTGCCTTCACCAGAGACGATTTGCCGCAGCCGCTCGGCCCGTAGATGAGACCCACCCGGAAAGTCCTGTCGGTATCTTTTTCCTCTACACGGGTCTTCCAGAACCGAATGCTGTCGGGCAGACCGTCGCGGCCCCGAGGGCCGGGCAACAGTTCCAGAAAGAAATCGGCGTCTTCCGCTTCGAAGGAGCGCAGTCCCTTGGGGACCACCTTCACCGGCAAGCTGTGGGCATCGGCCGCCGTCCCCAGCGGCGCAGGAGCCGGCGCGCCGCTCGCTGTAGAAGGAAGTAGAACCTGCACATTCACGGTGGTCTTTTCTACCGGTGCGCTGCACCAGTGCTGTAAATCTTCGGCCAGATCAAGTGCCGTGCTGTATCGGTCCGAGGCGCGTTTGCTCAGTGCTTTCAAGCAGACGCGGTCCAGTTCTTTTGGAATGGTATCATCCAGTTGCCGCGGGGGGCGGAGTTCGCGCGTATCGATTTGCTTGAGCAGTTCGCAACAGTTTTCGGCTTGAAACGGGCGCTGCCCGGTGAGGATCTCATAAAAGACGGCTCCCAGGCTATAAACATCGGTGCGGGCATCCACCAGGTGCCCCTCGCCGCGCGCCTGTTCGGGACTCATATAAGCCGGCGTGCCGGCATAGCGCGGGCCGAGGCCGACATCTTCGTTCTTGAGCGCCAGTCCGAAATCGACGACAAACGGTTTGCCGCTGCCATCGAGCATAATGTTTCCGGGCTTGATGTCCCGATGCACGAGTCCCTTGCTGTGAGCATAGTGCAACGCCTCAGCTACCGTAGCTGCCAGTTCGGCCGCTTTGCTTGGCGAGCACCGATGCGCTTCCATGTCTTGGGCCAGCGTGCTGCCTTCAATGAACTTCGAGACAATGAAACAGGGGCAGTCCTCGCTGCTGCCGACGTCGTAGACAGGGACAATATTCGGATGATCGAGATTGGCGACCACACGGGCTTCGGCCAGATAGGCCTCGGCATGCCCGGAGCGTGCAACCAGCTGGCGATGCGGCACCTTGATGGCAACTGGACGATGGAGCTGATCATCGTGCGCCAGGTAAACTCGACCGAATGCGCCTTCCCCAAGGATTTTTTCTACGCGGTAGCGACCAATCTCAGTCAACACATCATCAGCGCCAGCGCAGCAAAGGGAAACTTCCGGCTTGCTTGTCTGAGACTTGGCGTGGCCAGGATGTCCCACCTCACCGGCCATCTCGTAGCCAGCCGGGTTCGGCCTTTCTGCAGCTGCTGGGCCCCGCACGTTTTCAGTACACGCATCTTCCTGCTCGTGGCTGGTCAAGGACGTGAGGAAGTGACTCGCCTCCAGAGCGCGATGCACTTCAAGCTGATGCTTGATCTGGGAGGCATACTGTGGGAAGCGGTGGACGTACTCGTCTAGGGACAGTGCTGCTCCCGCCTCCTGGCGCATCACGATCTCGTGATAAATCAGATCGAGCACGCCCTCGGAATCGCTCTGCAAGGCCTCGTGGCAGCGCAGGTATTCCTCGACGGACACGCGATCGCCCTGCCGCCAGCGCAGGCGCTGATCCGCCAGCAGCTCGGCGACCAGGTGTGCCGCGTGCCCCCCCGGCCCGAGCGCTTGCCCCGCCACAGGAGGTCCAGAGCCAGGCGACTCATCCATGGTACGCCTCCTCCAAACCGAGTTGCTGGGCGACCCGTTCGATGGCTCGGGTCAAGCGCTTGCGCAGCGCCTCCGGCGTGCCGCCCAGGCGCGCGGCGATCTCGGTCCACTCGCAGCCGTCGGCGCGCAGCTCGGCCACCTGCAGCTCCTCGGCACTCAAGCCCTCACGAAACTTTTCAAACAACTCGCGGGCCGCCACGACCTGGCTGGGCGTGGCCTCCGCGGCGGCCACCTCAACGCCGGCCCTCTGGTTGCGCCGATAGTCACGGCGCTCGGCGCGCTGCTTGGCCACGACGTTGTTGAGTTTATTGCGGGCCATGGTCACCAGGAGCCTGAGGAGCTCGTCCGGCGTGTTCAACTCGTACTGGCCCAGGGCCGCGCGCACAAAGAAGCTTGCCAGCACGGACTGGCAGATGTCCATCGAGTCGATCAGGCGTTTGAGCCGCGGATCCACCAGGCGCACGCGCACGGCCCGGCGAATATAGGGCTCGTAGTGCTGAACCAGCTCGGCCGCCGCTGTCTCGTCGCCGGCGCGCACGCGGCGGATGAGATCCCGAAATGGATTGATCTCGAGCATGGGCGCATCCTCTAAGCAGCGTCGTAAAGGTGACGGGGGGTATTGTCGCCGAAGTCTCGCCGCCGGTCTAGAAAAATCTAGCCGTGATTTCCGGCGGGGTCCCAGTGCTACGAGAGGTTCCAGACACCTTTTGCAGCGGGCTGTTAAGGGCCGGAGTTGTCTTCTTGAGCTGCGCCTCGCAGGGGCACAATCGACGTGGCCTTCCGGACAAGGACCAGGAAGGTCGCCTGGAATGCGTCCTCGGCATCCGGCTCGTTCCCCAGGATACGTTTGCAGACGCCGAGCACCATGGGTCCGTGGCGGTGCACGAGCACTTCGAGCGCGGCCTCGTCGCGGCGGGCGACAAATCGATCCAGCAGTTCGCCATCCCCGACTGGCGCAGCGTCGCCCCGGCTGGCCACCTTGTGGAGATGGCGGATGACACGTTCGAGTTGAGCGGCCGGCATGCCGTGGTTACGCTGCAGCAACAAGCCCAGGATTGAAAGATTGCGGGGAGGACGGATAGCCGGCTGCGGTCGCGCCATGATAGAGGGACCAACATCCCTCTGTCATGGCGGCTGCGGTGCGAGCCTAATTCTAGATCACTGCCAGGCACTAGCTCCTTGCCAAATTTGCTCGCCGATCGAAATCAGACGTGATCTCCATGCGGGTTATGAATAATAGAGCAAAGAGTGCATGTCTTCGTGGAACACTCTTCCGGGGTCATGGGACCGACACAATTATTCCCAATTGTGCAATAGACGGCTGGGGTTCCACCGGCATTAGCATCCCATAAGAGCTTATTTAGCCTCCTAATTATCTCGTGCAACTCTGTCTCTAATTCTTTACCTGCTTTGGCTTTTTTAAGCTTGGCAAGAAAGGTATTTGTCAAAATCTGCATCACGGTTCGAAGAGTTTCTTCGGACGTTTTCAAACTCAGGGCGCCCATGGAAACCTCCCTTCCTCAGAGTGTGCTGGTAGAAACCTATCTGCTCAGAACATCCATTACGTGCGTTATATTTTGAACCCGAAATGCCTCGCATTATTCCGTTGGCGAGTCGCTCGCTACACGGAGTCTGCATTCGCGCCAGGTATTCGCATCTTGCATGCGAACGACACCGTGCGCACACAATTCCGATCCGGTAAGGACTTGATTACACAGAATGACTCGCTCTATCGTTCCCTCCACGGGCTGGGGCACATCCCACAAGCGCGCTGTGTTGTCGATGCTTCCGGTCAGCACGATGTTGCCGTCTGGGCTGAAAGCAACCCGGCTCACACCCTTTTCATGCTGCAAACATATCCCTATGGGTTTGCCGCTAACCACGTGCCAGAGCCGCGCGGTTGAATCGAAGCTTCCAGTTAAGAGGATTCTGCCATCGTGACGAAAGGCAATGCTCTTCACTTCGCGCTGGTGTGGAAATATCCGAAGCATGGCGCCGCTGACGGCATCCCAGAGGCGGGCGTTTTTATCATCACAACCAGTCGCAAACGTCTTTCGGTCGGGACTAAAGGCCACGGCATCAACGCCTGCGCTGTGCCAAGCACTCAGCAGGCAGCTTCCCGTGCCGACATCCCAGACGCGCGCGTACCCATCGAGGCTCCCGGTCAGCACTTTTCGGTCGTCGGGACTGAAAGCTACCGCACGGACCCAGTGTCCGTGTTGCAGGACACCGCCCAGAGGCTGTCCTGTGTCTGCCTCCCACAAATGGCCTTTCTTGTCAAAGCCCGCGCTCAAAACCAGGCGGCCGTCATGACTGAAGGCCCCGGCTAGAACAGGGCCTTGATGGGGGGGCGCGAGAATGCGAATGAGTCTTCCCGTGGAAGAATCCCAGAGCCGCGTGGTCCCGTTTGCGCTTCCGGTCAAGATTGTTTTGCCAAGAGGATTAAATGCTACAAACGTGATCTCACCGCCGGGACGCAGCGCTTCCATGTCCAAAGGTTCTCCCGTCTTCACACTCCAGAACCTGGCGAGATTGTCCCGGCCGCCAGTCAATGCCGTCTTGCCGTCTGGACTAAACGCCACGGACGTGACTTCCTTGCCATGTCGCAAATCCTGCCCACGCTGGTGCCCTGTCTTCACGTCCCAGAAGCGCGCGCTGCCGTCCTCGCTGGCCGTCAGGGCGACAGAACTGTCTGGACCGAAGGCCAGCGCCGTTACATTGCCTTTATGGCGCAGAACTCGGCTGAATGAGTTCTTGCGCGTGGCTTGCCACAGCCTTGCGCCGCCACGTGAGCTTCCGGTCAGGGCCATTTGACCATCTGGGCTAATGGCGACGGCGTACACTTGATCTTCATGCTGAATGTACGAGCCAACTGGGTCTCCCGAGGAGGCCTCCCACAACCGGCCAGTCCCATCCTTGCTTCCAGTGATGAACGTCTTGCCAACGCCGCTAAACGCCACCGACTTGATCTCACGCCGGTGCGCGAGCATTTTCCAGATCGGGGTCCATGTGGCTACCGACCAGAGATGCGCTGTGCCTCGGGAAGTTGCGGTTAGAACGGTCGCACCGTCGGGACTAAAGGCGATGGCTCTCACCTGGTCTTGATGGGGCAGTGAAGCAATGGCCTTGCCGCTGGCCGCGTCCCAGACGCGGGCCTGATCACCGCTTCCGGTCACGACGATCTTGTGGTCGGGACTGAAGGCCACAGCATCGACTCGAGTTTCATGCGGAAGTGGCGCGCTCAGAGGCTGCCCGGTTGGTGCGTCCCAAATCCGTGCTGACCGATCCGTGCTTCCAGTCAAAATGAGATTTCCCTTGGTGGCCAAAGCAAGAATATCGAGCTCGCCCTTTAGTAGGCCGACCTTTTGCTGAGTCATGCTATCCCAGAATTGGACACCTTTCTCGCCTCCAACAAATGCTATACGGCCGTCCAGGCTGAAGGCCACGGCCGTTATTTTGCCACCATGCGGCATGGCGGAGCCAATGGGGGTCCCCATGGCGGCCGTCCAAAGTCTGGCAGTTCCCTCGTCGCTTCCAGTCAAGATGGTTTGCCCATCGGGGCTGAATGCCACGGCCAAAACTGTCTCTTTGTCGGCCAGAATTGCTTTCAGAGGGCTGACCTGAAGACGCCACGCCGCAAGGTTCATCCTAATAAGCCATTGGAGGTCCTCTTCATCGGGGGGCGCGAATTCGAGACTGCGGGCTAACAACAGGATTCCCTCACTGCCGTATCCCTTTTCACTCAATTCCAATCCGTCTGTCAGGGTTTGAAAGGCCGTCCGGATGCGCTCCGCTCTTGACACACGAAATTGGTTAATCGTGAAGACCATCGCTGCGGTCAAAAGGGCCAGCGCAGCCACACCGCCCGTAACTGCCAGCTTCGGATTGCGCCGGGACCAGCGCCAGACTCGCTCCGCACGGCTGACGGGGCGGGAGCGGATCGGCTTGCCGTCAAGATAGGAGCGAAGTTCTTCGGCCAACGCCAGCGCCGTTGGGTAGCGGCGCTTTGGCTCCTTGGCGAGGCACTTCAGGCAGATCGTTTCCAGATCGCGCGGCAGTTTCGGCTGCCCGCGGCGCGGAGAAGCAGGCTCCTTGGTGAGGACAAGCTGCCGCGTCGCTTCCCAGGAGTCGGCCAGAAAGGGAGGCTTGCCCGTGAGCAGCTCGTACAGGATCGCACCCAGGGCGTAGACGTCGGCCGCGGGGCCAATATCTTTCTTGCCCGCAGCCTGCTCGGGGGCCATGTAGCTTAGCGTTCCCATGACGGTTCCGGTCTGGGTCTCGCTCAGGTCGAGATCGAGCTGCTTGGCCAGGCCGAAGTCGGTGATTTTCGGCACGCCTTCGGCGGTCAACAGGATGTTGGCCGGCTTCAGGTCGCGATGGACAATGCCTTGCTGGTGGGCGGCGTGCGTGGCGCGGGCCAATGTCTCTACAAGCTCTGCGGCGGGACGCGCGGGGAGTGGTCCGGCTTGCAGCTTTTGGGCCAGGCTGCCGCCTGCGACGAATTCCAGGGATAGGAAAGGCCGGCCGTGATAGTCGCCGACCTCATGGATCTGCACGACGTTGGGGTGCTGCAAGCGCGCCACCGCATTCGCCTCCTGGCGAAAGCGGCTCAGGATGTGGGCGCCGGCGCTGTCCGCGGCCCGGATCATTTTCAGGGCGACCAGCCGGCGAGGGCTTGCCTGGCGGGCCTCATACACCACGCCCATGCCGCCATGACCCAGTTCGCGGATAATTTCGTAGCCGGTTACCTTGGGCCAATCACCGGCGTTTGCGGCAGGCACATCCTCAGGGCCAGACTCTTCCTGCCCATGGCCCGTGGCTGAGGCAAAAAGATGGCTGGCTTCCAACGCGCGATGGACCTCGAGCTGATGCCTGAGCTGGCTGGCCAGGTGGGGGAACCGGCAGGCATAATCTTCTAATGACGGCGTCTCCTGCCGCCTCGCGGATCAAGATCTCGTGATAGATCAGGTCGAGCACGCCTTCCGGATCGCTGTGCAGGTCCGCGTGCCGGCGCAGGTAATCCTCGACGGAAACGCGGCCGCCTTGCTGCCAGCGCAAATGTTGATCGGCCAGCAGCTCGGCAACCAGGCTTCGTGCCGGCCGGGCGGCACGCGCGCCAGGCGCTGCACCCGGCAGAGGAGGCCCGCGGTCATTCGGCTCAGCCATGGCGCACCTCCTCCAGGCCCAGTTGCTGCGCGACCCGATCGATGGCCCGCGCCAGCCGCTTGCGCAACGCTTCCGGGGTGCCGCCGAGCTGAGCGGCGATGTCGGTCCAGGCCTTGCCGTCGGCGCGAAGATCCGCCAGCTGAAGTTCGTCTGCGCTCAGGCTTTCGCGGAACTTTTCGAACAACTCCCGGGATGCCACCACCTGGCTGGGCGTGGGGTCCACCGCGGCCACGTAATCCCCGGCCTGCTGGCTGCGCCGGTAATCGCGGCGTTCCGCCCGCTGTCTGGCCACGGCGTTATTAAGCTTGTTGCGCGCCATGGTTACCAGGAGCCGCAGCAGTTCTTCGGGCGAATTCAACTCATATTGGCCCAGGGCCGCGCGCACAAAGAAGCTGGCCAGCACGGACTGGCAGATGTCCATGGAGTCAATCAAACGCTTCAGCCGGGGATCCACCATGCGCACGCGAACGGCACGGCGGATGAAGGGCTCGTAATGCTGCACGAGCTCGGCCGCGGCCGCTTCGTCGCCGGTGCGCACACGGCGTATGAGATCCCGAAATGGATTGATCTCGAGCATGGGCGGACCTTCGCGCAGCGTTGAGAACGTGTGCGTGCTATTGTCGCCCAAGCCGGCATGCGGGTCCAGAAAAATCTAGCCATGATTTCCGGCAGGGTCCCAGTGCTACGAGAGGTTCTAGACACCTTTTTCAGCGGGCTGCTAAGGGCCAGAGTTGTCTTCGTGAGCTGCTTGTTGAACTTGTACCGGCGACGAAAACTGCCTCTTCTTTCCTCTTTTGAAGCACTTCCACGCCAGGTCGGTACGCTCCAGTTGCCCAGCACTTAGCAATTGCCGTAGCACTGCGGCAGAGACAGGTCCAGCCGCGTTCTCTTCCCCACGTTGATAAATCCAACCCTCGAACGTCCACCCGTCGGACACGAGAAAATGCCCTCAACTTAATGACGGCGGCCTTTCACCCAATTACCGGAGTCCTATTGCCGGCTCAAGGAACATTACGAAGGCAGCGGAAGTTAGTCTGTCCGCTGCATGACACAAGCGGCACAGCGTTTGCTTGGGTGCTAGCGGGCGAAGACGAGTGACAGCCAGAAACGCCTTGCCTGAGGACCATCGATGTCAAAATCTGTTTGGCCAAGCCGCACGGGGAACCGGCTGCTCGATCGCTTGCCGGAAGACGTTTGCAAGCGCCTGTCGTCGGTCCTGGAGCCTATGTCTTTGCCTCACGGTGAAGAGCTCTGTAGACAGGACGGGCCCATGACCTACGTTTATTTTCCTACGATCGGGGTCTGTTCTGTCGTTAGCGTCACCGATGACGGCAAGGTCGTCGAGGCGGCCACGGTCGGCAACGAAGGCATGATTGGGATTCCGGTCATCCTCGGCCTTGACTTCAACCCAAGCAAGGCGATTTCTCAAGTTTCGGGGAAAGCTTTGCGCGTGCGCGTGCCCGCTTTTTTACAGGCCCTGGAACCGGGTGGAGCGCTCGACCGCTTGTTGCGCCGCTATATCGCTTATTCCCTGCGCTATTCGTATCAGGGTGTGGCGTGCAACGCGCTGCATTCGGTCGAAGAGCGCATGTGCAAATGGTTATTGATGACGCACGATCGCGTGGGCGAAGCCGAGTTCGTTCTGACGCAGGAGTTTCTGGCCGAGATGCTGGGCGTGCGCCGCCAGAGCGTTACTATTGTCGCCGGGACCCTGCAAGCCGCGGGCTTGATCAGCTATAGCCGGGGCCACATGAAGATCATCAGCCGGCAAGGTCTCAAGGATGCCAGTTGTGAGTGCTACGAGACTTTGCTGTCGTACTACGAGCGGATCATGAAGTGAAGTCAGTCCGCACCGTGGCGACAAAGTTTGCTGTGGCCAGGGGCCCCGCGGTTTTAGCGCTTGCCGCCTTTTTTGCCCCCCTTGCGGCTGGCTTGATGACTCTCCTTCCTGCCGCGTCCGCTTCCTGACTTTTTGCCGCCGCCTGACTCCTTGTTGACGGTAGCCCACGCGCGTCGCTTGGCCTCGGCGGAGGAAGTTCCGCGGTTTTTGTATCCTTCAGCGATGTCTTCTGCTTTGCGTTTCTGTTTGCCGGTATACTTGGACTTGCTGCCCACTGCCATTGCTGGTTTCTCCTTTGTTATTTATGTTTTCATATTCTTCTGCGAGAACCTTCCGCGATGGTGCCGGGCTTCATGCCCGGCAGAACTATTCCCACCTGAGCGGAGCCGGACAACAGTGGCTTCGAAGTTCAAGGTGATGCCGGCTAATGGTTGTGCAAGTCACGTGCCATCAGCAGGCCTTTGGCACAAGCGATGCAGCAATTGTCCTTGCTTGAAGAAACAGGAATTCGCGCCTAAGGAGACCGGGCATGGGGCTGACAGAATCAATGCACAGGGGTCAGAACCATTTTAACCCGAAGCTAAATAAGAAGTGTGTGCTGGTTCACGAGGCCTATACCGTTTACTCGGTGAACGCCCTGGCCGTTCGCAATTTTGCCGAGCCGGACGAGGAGTTCGGCAACTTCGCGACCCGAGATGAGTTCCCTAATCTCATCCCGAAGGGAGAAATCTGGATCTCCGAGAAGCTGGCGGCAAAGGAAGGCGTGTTCTTCATTGCCCATGCCTTGACGGAGCTCACGCGCCGGGCCGACGGCGCCGGAGACAAGGCTTATGAAGAGGGGCTGCAGGTGGAGCAATTATTGCGTGAGAAGCTTAACGGCGTGGAATTCCGCAACGGCAAGCCGCACAAGCGTGTGCCGGAAAAGATCTACCTGGCCAGCTACATTACGCTGCCCGATCCGCAGGGACCCGTGAAGGTCTATATCGTGGACGGCAATCTGGTGCGGAGTTACTACAAGACCGACTACACGGAGGGCGGACACGGCTATGTCTATCCCTGGGTGCCGAAGCCGGAAATCTGGATTGAGAACGGCGTGGACCATCGCGAAGTTCCCTTCATCGTCAGCCATGAGTATCTCGAACGCCGGCTCATGCGCGATGAAGGCATCGATTATGACACCGCGCACGAGATTTGTTCCAAGGTCGAGTTCAACCTGAGGAAGATGAAGGGTGCCACTCCCTTGCTGGCCACGGGCCGTCGCAAGCTTGCCAAGAAGGACCTCTTCCGGCTGACGCGCGAAGAGGTGTTTCGGTACGTTTTACTCCATTATGTGCGCAAGTGACGCTGGCGATGATTTTCCTTTGCGCTCTTTTCAAGGAAATGCACTGAGCACATTTCTTTCGCGAAACTTCCTGTCCTGGCGCAAGAGCATGCGCGAAGACGTGCAAAGCCCTTCCTCTCTTGTCGGCCACTTCTGCAAGGTAACGTGCATATAAGCCCAAGCCGCCAAGACCATCCCCGGGCTAAAGCAGTTTTTGTGCACGGGCGTTGACTCTGCAGATTTTCAAGTTGCCGTCGCGTTATTCATGGGATTATTAGGATATTTATTCTCCCCTTTACTCTTTTCATACAGACGCTGAGGTCCTCCTCGAAGGACAAACCGAGGCGGCACGCGATTTGCTCTTTTCAAAATTGCAAGTCCCGGAGCACGGCATCCGGGAACCTCTCCCTTGGTGTTTGGATTCGGGGGCATTCCCATGGTAACCACGCATGAAATCGAAAACCACGAAGACATCCATGAGAGAGCGATAAGCGAGACTCAATACGAGCGCTGGGTGCACTGGCCTGTTAACTGGAGCGCGGTCTGGGTAGGCGCGTTGGCCTCCATCGCCGTACTGCTGCTTAGCGGCTTGATCGCGATCGCGGTCGGCGCTCATTTGCTGGGGCCGGAAAACCGGGTTGTTAGCTGGAGCAAGTTCAGCGTGATGGCCCTGGCTTTTAGCGTGCTCGGTTCGTTCCTGGCCTTTGTGGCCGGTGGCTGGGTGTGCGGCAAGATCGCCGGGATTTTGCACGCAGAACCCGCCATGCTGCATGGGGCGATTGCCTGGCTGGTGGCCGTGCCGCTCCTGGTTGTGCTGGCGTCCCTGGGTGCGGCGAATTTCCTGGGCGCCTGGCACGGTGGTCTGGCGGGCTCGCCTTCGTGGGCGGCGGCCGGCGGGGCGCCGTTTGAGAAGCCCGAGGCGCTGGATGCCAATGCCACCGAAGCCGATCGCGCACGCTATCGTTCCGAGGTGGCCGGCTATCAGCAGAAAGTTCAGCAATGGAAAGAGGAGACGCCTCGGGCGACCCGCAACAGCGCGCTGGCCGCCGTGACCGCCCTGTTGCTGAGTCTCGTAGGCAGCGTCATCGGCGGTTGGATGGCCGCCGGCGAGCCGATGACTTTCACCTATCACCGGCGCCGCAACGTAATACATGGTCGCCCTGTAACGGCGAGAACATAACCGCCATGTGACCTGTGGAAAGGAGAAAAAATCATGATACTTATTCTTTTGTGGCTCCTGGGCTTACCCCTTGGCCTCATCATAATCCTGTGGCTGATCGGGGTAGGTCGATAGCGGAAGTTCTTGGCACGCGCTCGGCCGAGGCAATAGCCCGCTGGCCGTCCGTGCAAATGGGGATAGGCGTCGGTTTCGGTAGGCCGGCCCCTGTCCCCGTTTTTCGTTTGTGCGACAGATGCAAACTATTGTGGAACGCTTGCTCGAACTTACGGTAATCGCGTATGAACATCAAACGGGCCTGCCTGCTGCTTTCCATTATCGCGGTTGCCTCGGTGGCTGTGGGCAGCCTTTCGCCGCAGATGCAACAGCATAAGGCGCACTCTGAAAGCATCGAGGCAGAGGCGCCTGCGCGGTCGGCTTACTACATGATTGTGTTTGCTTCCCAGTCCGAAAGCAATGAGCCCAGGTCATCGCACACTTTTGCCACCTTTGTCAAGGCGCGCGGCAAGCACGAATCCGAGGAGGATTTCCGTATCGAAGAGGCGCATACCATTAGTTGGATGCCCAGCACCCTGGACGTGGTCATCTTGCGCTTGCGCCCGGAAGCGGGAGCAAACCTTGATCTGCAGGCGACCCTGCGCTGGGCGGATTCGGTTGGCGCGCGCGTCTATGCCTGGGGTCCCTATCAGATCCAGGAAGAGCTTTACGAGCGCGCGCTCGCGCAAGAAGCGCGCCTGAATAGCGGCGCGGTCCAGTACAAGGCCGTGGACGATCGGTTCCGACCCGGGCCCGCGAGCAACTGCATCCATGCCGTCAGCGATATCGCTGGGGATGACGGACTTTTGCATGTAGGCAGACAGTGGGGACAGGCCGCCAGCGGCGTCGTGGTGGAGCACTTCCGACGCTGGCTAATCGATCCGGAACGATCTCATCCCTGGGTGAAGCGGCAGCTTGGGCTCGACGACCGCCCCATCATTACTCTGACGCTGAACGATTACGGACGGGCACCGGCGCGCTAGCTTTTCACTGAATTCGAGGCGCGGCATACCATTTGCCGGTTTCACGAGCACTTTGGTTTCCTCGTCCCACGACGACCGGACCGCGGGTCCGGGATTGTGCTTGCGTTGAGCCATCGTTGTGGCAAGAGGTAGGCAAATCGGTTTCTTAAGAGGTGACTGCCCTATGTCTCTCCGTACCTGGGTCCGCAAGGACCGCCCCCGCGCCGCATATCGGAAAGTCTCCCACCTGGCCGTTGAACAATTGGAGACGCGCAATCTGCTGAGCGCAGCTTCCCTGAGTGTGGCCACGCGCATTGTCGGGAGCGTGGAATATGAACAGGATTTCGTAACCAAGGACTACACGACCTTGCTGCACCGCGCTCCGGACACGGCCGGCCTGGCGGCGTGGGTCAACTCCTTGCAGCACGGCGTTGCGCCCGAACAGGTGGATGCCGGCCTGGCCGCCTCGCCGGAGTATGTCGCTCTGCACGGGGGCATCGGCTCCTCCTGGTTGGGCGCCCTCTACCATGACTTTCTTGGCCGCGACGCCACCACCGCCGAAATCAATGCCTGGAACAGCAAACTGTCATCCGGCGCCTCCCCGTCCAGCGTGGCCTTCACCATCGCAACCAGCCCGGAGCGCGAGGCGCTGCTTATCACGGGTCTGTACCAGAACCTCCTTGGCCGGGCCCCCGAATCGGGTGTCATCGCTTCCTGGGAGAACCAGCTTCAGCACGGTCTCACCCAGGCGGGCTTGACCGCGGACATCGCCGGTTCGGATGAGTTCTACGCCAACAGCGGCAATACCGACCAGGGCTTCATCACCGCAGCCTACCAGAAGCTCCTCGGCCGCACGCCGCTCGACGCCGAGATCGCCTCCTGGCTCAGCGTGCTGAGCGGCACAGGAACCAGCTCGTCGGGCACCACCAAGCTAGTCACTCTCACGCTGAACCCGCTCGACATCAATCTGCTCGGCCTGGAGGTTCAGACCAACCAGATCCAGGTTACGGTCTCGGCTCAATCCGGGCAGGGAAATCTGCTCGGCAACTTGCTCACGGACGTGGGCAACCTGCTCAACCTGCAGGGCGTCAATACCGCCCTCAACAAGGTGCTCGACAGTGTCGTCACGCTGCTCAATTCGGCCGGCCTGGCCGTCAGTGGCGTGAACACGACCTCGGGCTCGCTCAGCACGGCGCCCGTTGCGACCACTCCGGTCCTCGACCTCTCTGTTGCGCCGGTGCATTTGAACCTGTTGGGGGCGCTCGTCGACACCAGCCCGATCCATCTGACGATCACGGCCCATTCGGGCCAGGGGCTGGTGCTCGGCAACGTCGTCGCTGATCTGGCCAACCTTTTCAATCCGCCGCTGCCGAGTACGCTGAACCTGGACACGATCAACACCAAGCTGTCGCAATTGCTGGACGAGCTGAATACGCAGATCCCCGGCATCGGCGGTTCGCCTACGACCACGCCAACTACACCGGCTGGATCGCAGCAGGTCCTGAGTCTATCGCTGGCGCCGATCAACCTGAACCTGCTGGGCCTTATCCTGAAAACCAGTCAGATCCAGGTGAATGCCGACGCCCAGACGGGCAATGGCGAATTGCTGGGCAACGTGCTTACGACTCTGCTCAACACTCTGGGCGCGACCCCACAGAACCTGAGCACCCTCAACGCCAATCTGAACGCTTTGCTGGCCAAGGTTGTTGGCGTTCTCAACGCCGCCAGCCTGATCCTGCCGACGAACGCCCTGGCATCGCTCAGCCAGGTCTTGCAAACGCTGGCGCTGCCCAACCTGGTGAACTCCAGCGGCACGGCCTCGGCGCCTATCCTGAATCTGGCGATCGCCTCGAGTAATGCCACCACGCCGCCGGTCGATGTAAACTTGCTCGGCCTGGTCGTGACGACCAGCAACATTCAGGCTCAATTGATTGCCCAGACCGGCGACGGGCAGATACTGGGCAATTTGCTTTACAACGTCGCCAACTTGCTCAATCCAGGCGGATCGCTGAACCTGCTGACGATTTTAAACCAGTTGGGTCTATGATTCTGTAATCGTCTGCCACGCTAACCATTGGAGGCCACGGCACACGGACGATGCGACCTGTGCCGTGGCCCTCTTTGTCAACTCCGCAACGGAACCGGATCGATCCCTCGGCGTCAGGGGAACACGATTTGCTGCATCACTTCGTCAAGCCCGCACAGCAGGCGATTGCCGTAAAGAATTCATGGACCGGCCGCCTATCCCCGCTTGACGCGTAAGGAAACTTGTGACGTTGCCATAATCGGTGGCGGCATCACGGGGGCGCTCGTGGCCTATTATCTTAGCCAGTCAGGCCATGACACCGTGGTCCTCGAAAAGCGCGATATCGGCATGGGTAGCTCGGCGGCCAGCACCGGCCTGTTGCAGTATGAAGTGGACGTCGAGCTTCACGACCTTATCGAAAAAGTCGGCGAAACCAACGCCGTGCGCAGCTACCGGCTCGGCCTGGAAGCCATTCAGGTGCTGCACGAACTGCTAAGCAAACTGGGGGACGCCTGCGATTTCGAGTTTCAGAACAGTTTGTACCTGGCCAGCAGAAAATCACACGTCGCGAAGTTGCGGCGGGAATACGCCTGCCGGAAGCGTTTTGGTTTTGACGTCGACTACCTGGAGGAGGCAGACATTCGTCGCTGCTTTCCCTTCACCGCTCCTGCGGCCATTCTTGCCGGCGGCGATGCGCAGCTTGACCCCTATCGCGCCACCCATGTGCTCATGCGCGCGGCGCAGGCTAACGGCGCACGCGTGTACGACCGGTCGACGGTGGCGAGCATTCGCCGATCCAAATCAAAGGTGGCGCTAAGGACGGACGAAGGACATGAGGTCAAAGCCGGGCGCCTGATAATCGCCGCCGGCTACGAGGCGCAACGCTATTTCAAGAAGACGGTTGGCAAACTGCACAGCACGTTTGCCTTTATAAGCGAGCCCGTTGCAAGCTTTGCGGATCATGCCGACGATCGTCCAGCCGCTCAGCATGCCGAGCACATAAGCTGCGCCGGCCACCGCCGCGATCGGCGCGGTGAGCGAACGATCAAAGAAACTGAGCGTGACTTCCTGCTGATTGAAATACGCAAAGGCGCCGACGATCCCGGCAAAAACCAGAAGAAAAAGAAAGCATAGGAAGCGCATAGCCCTCTCCTTTGCAAAAAATGCCGCGCTCAACCGGGCTGCATTTCAACTTTGCTCACGGTCGATCCACGGAGCGGAGAAAATCATCGACTTCTTTTTCGGCCTGGTCCTTCTTGTAGCCGTAATGCTCCTGAAGTTTCCCCAGGAATTCGTCTTTCTTGCCGCCGATCAAGGTCAAATCGTTGTCGGTGAACTTGCCCCATTTCGCTTTGATTTTGCCGCTCATTTGCTTCCATTGGCCCTTCAGTACATCCCAATTCATGGCAGTTCCTCCTTCTATCTATCCTGCTTGGAGCTTTTCCAGGGCATAAGGGACAGCCCTTATCCCGGACAGGTTTCTTGACAAAGAAAGCAACTTACATGCCACTGCCCGTACCAGCATTGCCTGTATTGGCCGGCAAATTGGTGCGATCCGGCGGGCCTGGCGGCCACCCCCGGCCTGGTAAGGTTCGGGTTGATTGGGATAGCAATAGGTGCTTATGCGGCTGGAACCAAAGTATCGGGTGCTTAGCTGGAACAAGTTTAGTTATCGGCGCCTTGTTCGCCAGTGTCCTGCGTTCGTTCCTGGCCTTTGTAATCGGCGCGTCGGAAAAGGCTGTTGCCATTCAGGTGCTGCTCTGCCGACCGTTGTCCTCAGACAGGCGTGCTGACGAGTTGTCTGCTCTTCACAAGATTGCATCGATGGGTCTGGGTGAGAAAGGCACTGCCCAATTTCTTTCGTGAAACTGCCTGAATCGGCGCAGGAGCGTGCGCAAGGTCGTGCAAAGGATTTCCTCACTTCTCGTATTTGAAGGCCGTGCCTGCAACGTAGCGTGCATATAAGGCTGGGGCTAAAGCGGTTTTGTCCGTGGGCGTAGCAGATACTTCCTAAGTAGCCAGCGTCGCAATGTACTTACCACAGGTCTTGCTGAAGAAATGAATGTCCCCACGACACTGAAGCGCTACCAGGTGGAGTGTCCGACCGAATGGCACATGAAGTGCTTTCATTCATTTTACCCCTTGTTGTGAGCAGCCGCATTCATTCACGGCACGGGATGCCTGATGGCCACTGGATCTGGCCATTGCCGGCCCGCGCTTGGTGATGCTGCGCCATTGACTAGAGAGAGGTCTGATTCGTGGTAAAGGTGTCAACAACTCCTCCCTGGCAACGTGCTCTGATAGTCCTGGCTGGTACGGGCGTGGGCGTGGTCGTCATTGCCGGCTTGTACTGGGCCCAGGTCGTGTTTATGCCGGTGGCCGTAGCCGTGTACCTAGCTTTCTTGCTGAGCCCTTTGGTCAGGCTCCTGCAGCGCCGCGGTCTGGGCCGCCTGGTCTCGGTGCTGCTGACCGTCCTGACGACGGCGTTGCTCATCGGCGGTCTCGGCTGGGTGCTCGTCCGCCAGGTTTCCGGCCTGGTCAAGGAATTGCCGGCCTATACCGCCAATATCAATGCGAAAATCAAATCGCTGAAGGAAAAGGGGGCTGCTTCCGCGCGTCTGGAACAGATGATCGAGGACATCTCAGGCGAACTGAAGTCGGAGTCGCCCGCGGCGAAAAACAGCGTCCCAGAGGCGGCGCCGGCGCCTGGCGCGCAGGACGCACAGCCGCCGGTCGTCGTCGTGCAGCCTGACAACTCCGGCTGGCTCACAAGCCTGTCGAGCTATCTCGGTAGGTTTTTGGAATTCCTTGGCGGCCTTGGCCTGTCGCTGTTCCTCGCCATCTTAATGCTTATGAAACGCGAGGAGCTGCGCAACCGTTTCATTCGCCTCGTGGGTCACGGGCAGATAACCCACACTACGAAGGCCGTTGACGAAGCAGGGCAACGCATTAGTCGCTACCTGCTGACCCAGGCCGTCGTGAACGCCACTTTTGGCCTGACACTAGGCCTGGGCCTGTTCCTGATTGGGATCAATCGCGCCCTGCTCTTGGGCCTGTTGGCCGGGCTCTTTCGCTATGTACCCTACATCGGCGCCCTGATCTCATCGGTCCTGATTGCCGCGTTAAGCCTGGCCATATTCGCGACCTGGTGGCAGCCATTGCTGGTCGTTGGCCTCATTCTGGCCCTGGAGTTGCTTACCAATAATGTTGTGGAGCCCTGGGTGTACGGCCAGAGCATCGGCGTCTCGGCAGTGGCACTTCTTGTCTCCGCGGCGTTCTGGGCCTTCCTGTGGGGGCCGGTCGGCTTAATGCTTTCCGGACCGCTGACGGTTTGCCTGGTCGTGCTCGGCAAGTACGTTCCGCGTTTGGAGTTCATCGACGTGCTGCTGGGCGACGAGCCCGCCCTGGACGCGGATGTCAGCTTTTACCAGCGGCTGCTAGCGCGGGATCAAGACGAGGCGACGCAACTGGTCTTAACACATGCCGGGACGTCTGCTGCGGAGGAAGTTTACGACACGTTATTGCTACCAGCCTTGAACTACGTCAAGAGAGACCGGGAGCGCGACGAGCTGACCGAGGCCGACGAACAGTTCGTGCTGCGCGCCATGCGGGAGATCCTGGAAGACCTGGGCGAGCGCAAGACAAGCGCGGCCGCGGATCAGGGCGAACCGGCGGAGCCAGGTGAAAAGCCGAGCCTTCGCAAAGTTCGCATCTTCGGCTGTCCGGGTCGCGACGAGCTGGACGCGCTTGCTTTGGAGATGCTGAGGCAGGTCCTCGATCCGGCCCGCTGGCAAATGGAAATCTTATCGGTGGAGATGCTGTCCGCCGAGTTAGTTGCGTTGGCCGGCGAGAAAGAGCCGCCGGTTGTGTGCATCGGCGCCTTGCCGCCAGGCGGTCTGGCGCACAGCCGCTACTTGTGCAAGCGTCTCCGCGCTCGCCTGCCCGAGACAAGGATCGTCGTGGGACGCTGGGGGCTCAAAGATAGCGCGGAACAGGATCGGCAACAGCTGCAAGACGCTGGCGCCGATCAGGTAGAAACGACGCTCCTGGACACCCGGAAGCACCTGAGAGCGTGGCTGCCGGTGCTCACGAACGAAGAAGCGAAGAAGACGAGGCAGAATAAGGACGAGCAAGTAATTGCGGTGTGATTACGCCTGTTGGGCGTACCAGCAGGCGAGAAAGTGATATCGATGTGTTCCAGCAGTAACTATTCAAAAGGAGTCCGGAAATGAACGAATCAATGGAACAAGTTAAGGGCAAGCTTCACGGCGCGGCCGACAAAGCCAAGGAGCGGGCCCATGAGTTCGGCGACCTCGCACAAGCAAGCGCGAAGAAGTCTGAGGAGGCCGTGACGGGGGTTATCGATACCGTCAAGGAAAAAGTGCAAGACGTGGCGGCCGGCGCCTCCCAGATGGCCACAAAAGCCAAAGACACGGCACAGGAAATGGCTTCCGACGCGATGGCAAAAGCGGGCGCGGCCGGGGAAGAAATCGCCGCCGTAATCCGTCGCTACCCGGTGTCGGCGATGTTCATCGCCCTCGGCGCCGGCATCGGTGTTGGCTTCCTGGCGGCGCTCGCAGCACGTCGCGCGTGACCGACGTAATCGATCAATTCCCGGAACTGCCTGCCGTGGCCACTGCTGCCACGGTATTCCGGTAGCCACCAGGCATAGCCCTGGTGGCTGCACCGGTTTTGGCGATGGCTTGGACTACGCAATCAATTTCACCGCTGTCCTTGGTCAGCGTTTTTCTTGCAATCCAAGAGCGGCATGCTAACTTGGGCGATGCTGGATCGCATTGACTCACTGCGTTGCGTCGCAGGCGATGCGTCTTGATGATTTGTAACAAGGAGGGACTTCAATGTCGGCCAGGAAAGCTCTTCATCGCGTCTGGATAGGCGCCGTACTTGTGTTGCTTGCTTCCTGCTTTGGTTGCGCGATAACTGTGCAAAAGGAGGCATGCGATACGGTGGTGAGCGAGTTGATCGACGTGCTGAAATGAGGCGGTTTCCCAATCATATCTTTGAAAGCCTGGGTATTTCTACTAGTCGCTTGCACATGCCCGCCAGAGCGGTTATCCTGATTCGCGCCCGCATATCTTACCGGCTGCTTTGTCAAGTGCGCGATTGTCTCTGCGCACGAGCAGCAGGAAGCGGTTTCCGCAGGCAGATCGCCCAGGAGGTGCCCATGTTCAAGCTGACTTCGTTTCGCAGGATGATTTCCCAGTCGCCGAAGGGGCTGATCTGGGGGGCTCTGGGCTTGTGCAGCATGGCCATGATCGTGGCTGTGTCGGCCGGGATGTATCCGGCCGATCGCGCCGGAAAGGCCGCGGTCGCTCCGGAGGACGGCGGCTCGAGCCCGGCCGCGGAGGCGCCGGCGGCTTTCGACAACCTGACCAACGGCTTCGAGGACCAGGCGGCGTTCGACAAGGACCGTGCCAAGTTCGAAGAGGTGGAGAAGATCGAGGATGGGCTGGGGCCCGTGTACAACGCGACGAGCTGCGTGAGCTGCCACCAGAACCCGGTGACGGGCAGCTCCAGCCAGGTCGCCGAGATCCGTGCCGGCCGCCACGAGTTCGACCCCAACGACCCGGATCCCCGCAAGGTCAGGTTTGTCGAGTCCATAGGCGGCTCCCTGATCCATCAGCGCGCGATCGATCCGGCGATTCAGGAACACGTCCTGCCGGAGGACACCGTGCGTACGCTGCGGATGTCGAACAACGTCCTGGGTAACGGCTTCATTGAGGTCATTCCCGATCAGCAGCTTTTGAAGATCAAAAGTGGCCAGCGCCGCTTTGGCATGGAGGGCTTCGCGGTGGTCGTGCCGGTGGCGGTGGCGCCGCAGATGGGCGCGGACGGCAAGCCGGACTTTCTGCTCGTGGAGCGGATCGGCCGTTTCGGCTGGAAGTGCCAGGAGGCGTCGCTTCTCAACTTCAGCGCCGGCGCCTACGTGAATGAGATGGGCATCACCAACCCGCTGCAGCCCCAGGAAAACCTGTCCAACGGCCGGGACGTGTCGAAGTTCGACAAGGTCCCGGACCCGGAGGATCAGACCGTCGATCCGAACGATCCGACCAAGACCGTGCATCCGTTCGGCGTGGACGTGGAGTCGTTCACGCGCTTCATGCGCTCCAGCAAGGCGCCGCCGCGAGACGCTTCGGTTGCCGGCAATGAGGATGTGGTGGAAGGGGAAAAGCTGTTTCGGAATAACGAGGCGCTCGGCTGCGCCGTTTGCCACCACCCCGACTTCACCACGCCGGCGGCGGGAACGCCGATCCAAACCCTCGGCGGCAAGGCCGGCAGCGACATGGCTATGGTGCCGGCGGCGCTCGGCAACAAGACCTTCCATCCGTACAGCGACTTCCTGCTGCACGACATCGGCACGGGCGACGGCATCGCGCAAACCCAGCACGCCAACCTGCCGCCCCGAGGCTTTGAGACCCGCGAGAAGATTCCGGACGAAATCCGGATACGCGACGGCATCCTGCGCGTCCAGGCCAGGCCCGAAAGAGGCAAACAGCGCGTCCTCTCGGGGCTCGAACAGCGGACGGCCAACAAGATGCGCACGGCGCCTCTCTGGGGGTTGCGCGTGCGCCCGCAGCTCATGCACGACGGCCTATCGCTGACCATTGAGGAAGCAATCCGCCGGCACGCTGGACAGGCCGAGGGCGTGCGTCTGAAGTTCGAGGCGCTGTCCGACATGCAGAAGAAGCAGCTCCTGGCTTTTCTGAATGCGCTCTGAAACTATTGCATTGTAGGACCCCTGCCGGCTCGTCCGGCAGGTGAAGCAGTTCGAACCTGCCAGGCCGCAGCCAAGCCGACGAACTCCTTCACCTGCCGGACGAGCCGGCAGGGGTCGACGATGAAGAACAGCGCCTGCTAGCCCCCGAACTGCTTCACCTGCCGGACGAGCCGGCAGGGGTCAGGCGGACCAAGGCTAAAACTGGCGCGGCGGGGTAGTCATCACGGCTTGTTCTGGTTGTAGACATTCAACCAGAAATTGATCTCCGTCTGGGCCGGAGTGCGCAGGAACAAATCCTGGTAAACGTGCGTGATATAGGTCGAAGGGTCGTTGGCGGCCTCGGCGAAGAATTCGTCGGAGGCGATGATTGCCGCCGCGACGTTGGTCCGGTCGGCGCCCGCTTGAAATTGGTTAAGCCAGAAGACTACCTCATCCAGGCGCGGGGAGCGGCCCAGGAAGAGGGCATAGTCGTCCTGGATGATGGCCACGTCGCGCTCCGGACTGGTGCCGATCGCCTTGGCCACCGAGAAGACGCTGGCGCCGTTGGCCAGGTCGGTCAGCCAGACATTGAGTTCCACTGCATTCGGTAGCCGGCCCAGCAGGTCCTGATACAGGCCCGTGATGAAACCGGTGGCGGTGTTGCCGTGCAGCAGCCTGTATTCCTTGGACGACGCCAGATCCGCTTCGATGGTCTCACGGGTCGCGCCTAATTCCATGTCGGCGACAAAGTGGCTGAGACCGCTTTGATCCGGCGCCCGGCCGAGGAGATGCTTGTAATCGCTGATGATAAAGTGTTGGAATTCTTCGGGACTCTTGAGAATCCCCATAGCGACCGCCAGGGTCGCCTTCGAGAGTAAGTTTCGCGTCTCCAGCGCTTCCACGCCGAGCGCAACGGTCGGTGATGAGTGGGAACCCAAGGGACTCTCCCAAAATTCCGAGGTGAATGTCTGGCCAGCAATCGTGGAACGCATGGCCAGGCGATCCTTGCGCGGGTCGAAACGCGGCGGCACCAGCGAGCAGCACGCCATGCAACAGTCAATTATCGGACGGAAACAGGCGCACAGTTTTGCTGCAGCAATAAGGCATTTTCCATGAAGTTCAGGCTGAAAGATCAATCGTCATATCTTTAAACCGAAGGCGCATAAGAGTTTATGATAATGCCGCGCTGCTTATTCATGACGAATTTCGCGCTTGCCTAACTTCCGCCACATTTTTATTTTTCCCAGCTTTTCCTCCCGCCCGTTTGCATTTCGCAACCTATAGTTGTTGCACTGAACATCATCTTTCCCAAAGTGCGCTCACGGCTCCTGACCCCTCCAGACAGCAAGCGCCGATCAAGGAGCAACACGTCATGCCTTGCGCGCGACCCGTCTCTTTCGTCAACGCCCGCCGCGGTGTCACTCTCATAGTGGTGCTGTCGCTCTTGACTCTGTTTGCGGTCCTCGGCCTGAGCTTCGTGCTCTATGCCAATTCTCAGGCCTTGTCCTCGGACCTGCTGCTGCAAAGTGAAGCGGATGCCAACAACGGCAGCGGACCGGATGTGAACCCGGACACGCTGGCGAGCACGTTGCTGTCCGCGTTTCTCTACGGTCAGGATGACGTGAGCGGCGTCTATTCCGCCTTCCGTGGCCACGATCTGGGCCGCTCGGCGTACGGCTTCAACTACCAGGTCGTCGACGGCAAAATCCTGCCGGGAAACAACAGCGTGCCGTTCAACGGCAGCGGCCGGGCACACGAGCCGATCACCTTCATGGGACCCAGGGGCCCGGTGCCAATCGACGGCTACACCCTGGTCAATTACACCTGCTTCCAGGACGCGCAAGGACACCTTATCGACGGCTTCCTGCGCGATCCGGAGCGCACGGGCGTGCGCACTGCCGTCGATATATCCAAGGTGGGCGCGTTCGCCGGCGGCCTGAACGTTCCCTGGACCTACGCCGATCTGAACAACATGTTCCTGGCGGCGGTCAAGGCGGACGGCACCGTGCTGACGCCGTCGTTCCATCGCTACTGGACAGGCTTCGGCTCCCTCGATCCCGCCAACCCGAACTGGTACGACACGACCCAGCCCTGGCTCAAATACCAGGTCATGCGGCCGCGGCCGGCCGATCACCTGCTGGCCAACGAAATCTGGGACGCGAAAGCGAACATGCCGTTAAACGTCGCCACCCAGAAATACAGGCAGAACTTCTTCCCGGCTCCCGGGGACGCGGGCGGCGATGTCAAGAACCTGATGGGCGCGCCGGGCTGGCAGGATCCGCAGACCGGCAAGCCGTGCAACAACGACAGCGTCTGGATTGACTTCGGCTTCCCGGTCATCACGGCGCGCGACGGCAGGAAATATAAACCGCTCGCTGCCGTCATGATGCTGGACCTCGATAACCGCGTGAACGTGAACGTGCATGGCAACATCCGTGGCGTCGATCCGAACACCGGTAAGCCGATGCACGTCTCCAACCAGGGCTGGGGGCCGTGGGAAGTAAGCTTGAGCGCCGTCCTGAACGGCGATGCGAGCGCGAGCACGTCCGCCCCGCAGGAATGGCTCAACCTCTTCACCGGCCGCTCCGGACCGACTTTCGGCCGCTATGGCCCTGACGGCCAGCCTGCCACCAGCGGCGCCTCGGCCAATCCGCCGCTGACACCGCGCTTTTTCAGCGCCCTGGACATCGACGCGACCAAGACCCCGAACTATTACCCCAGCGATCCGCTGGCATTCCCCGGAAGCGATCCGGCCAATGCGCCGGCAACTTTCCCGTTCCCGTACTTCCCCAGCGCCAGCTACAGCAATGGCGACAGCCACAAGCTGCGCAATCACCCGGCGTTGTACGGCTACTTCCAGCAAACCGGCGATGACCGGCAGTTCCCGATCACCAACATGGAAGCCTTGCTCCGTTACGGCGACGTCGGCACGGACTCGCTGCGCTCGGAGTTGCTATCGCTGTGCCCGCAGAACTTCACGGGCTCCGGCCAGGCCGCGCGGCGGCGCAATCTCGTGACCACGCTGAGCATGGATCTGGATCGACCCGGCTGCATCCCCTGGGCGCGCAGCCCGGCGGCCGATCCCGCGGCGGCTCCATATTCACTGGGCAGCAATGCCGGCGGTCCCTATCCGCCTTACCCGACCGGCGGCGCCATGCCGGCTCCGACGCTTTCCACCGCCGCGACGCCCACGCTCGCCGGCAACAGCGAATTCGGCAGCGACGGCCGTTCCCTGGCCGCGGCCCTGGGGCGCATCGATTTGAATCGCCAGCTGACCTCTTATCCGCCCCTGAACAACCAGGGAGCCTTCACCAGCGCGCCCGATCAGGCCATCGCCGACCGCGTGCAGTTGGCGCGCGACATCTACGACCGGCTGCGCCTGGTCACCATGGGCGAGCTACCCGCGTACATCCCGCCGCCGCCGGCCGCCGGCACTCTCGATGTAAGCTTTGAAGCGCGCCGCTGGTTGGCGCAGCTGGCCGTCAACATCGTCGATTTCATCGACGAGGACGACTACATGACGCCCTTCAACTGGTACACCGATCCGGCCGGACAGCAGTACTTTGTCTTCGGCACCGAGCTGCCGCGCGTGGTGCTGAACGAGGCGTATGCGGAATATGTCAATGATCCGAGTGACCCGGATGGCGACACCGCCTACCGCGTAAATTTCTGGGTCGAGCTGTTCAACTCCTTCGCCGCCGACCCGGCGCGCAAGGACAGCGGCGCGGCCGTGCTGCAGGCCGGCAGCACTCCTATCTATCAGATGGCGGTCGTGGAGAATCCGGACAACAGCAGCAGTTTCCCCAACGGTTTCACGCGGCCGGACAACTCCATCGGCGCCTTGACCAACCCCGCGACCGGCACGCCGATCGGAACGCCCCGCGTCCTCCTCAACAGCTGGGGCAGCACGACCACCATTCAACCGTGCAACAAGCAGTCGGGCCCCAATGGGTTTTATGTGGTCGGTCCCCCGGCTGATTTTCAAGGGGGCAACGGCAGCTTCACGCCTACGCTGCAAGCCGATTCCATGTCGGTGGTGATCAACTCTGCGCCCGACGATACCCCCGGCTTCCCGATCCCGAGCAAGAGTCAGAACTACGGGATCTACTTGCAGCGGCTGGCCTGCCCTGCCCTGCCACCCCAGGATAAAGCTTACCTGCCTAACTACAACCCCTATGTCACGGTCGATTACATACCGGGGTTAAATCCGGCTTATGCCTTCACCACCATCAAGACCCGTCCGCAGGCCGGCTCGTCAAACGCCGTGCCCATCACCAACCGAGCTTCCTTTGGCCGCACGCAACCTTACGGCGGCGACAGCAAGAATGCCAGGCTGTGGCAATCCCAGGCGACGGCTCAGACCGGCCAGCCGAACAATACGTTCTTTGGCATGAATGACAGCCTCAAGGGGCCGTTCGAGTGGCTCGTGCACATGGACCGCCCGCTCATCAGCCCGGCGGAGGTGTTAAATGTTTCCGCCTACAAGCCGCATGAGCTGACGCAGAAGTTCATTAACAGCGGCCGGTCGCAGCAGCGGCTGGGGCTGGTCGTGGCGGACGAGAACTCGCGGCTCTATCGTGCGTTTGAATTCTTTACCGTGCACGGCCGGGCCATTGAGAGCACCACCGGCGGCCGCGTTCCGGGAAAAATCAACCTCAACACGGTCTGGGACTTCGAGACGTTCCAGGCCCTGTGCGACGCCCAGGCAGCCAACGGCTTCAAGCCCAGCGACGTGCAGAACTTCTTCGCTAGCCTGGTCAAATCGCGGACGCCTTCGACACCGCCGCCGGGATCTAGCTCCGGAGCGCCTGGTCCCAACGATCGGCCGTTCCTGGGCTTCTCCGCGCCGCTGACGCCGAGCGGCGGCGGCATCAACGATACGCTCTTCCGGCTCTCTGGGCCGTCCCAGGGCATGCTGGAGACATCATCCGATTACCCGGCCGCCCGGTATGAGCTGCTGAACAAAATCTACAACAACGTCACCACGCGCGGCAACGTCTTCGCGGTGTGGGTGACCGTCGGCTTCTTCGAGGTGCTCGACGACAGCACGCGCCCCGTCAAGCTCGGCGCCGAGATCGGTCTCAGCCAGCATCAGAATATCCGGCATCGCTTGTTTGCCATCATCGACCGGACGAACCTCCACCAATCCGGTCCGGCGCCGGTGTTCGTCAAAGCCAACAGCCCCGTCGTCAGCCCAGGCCCCGTCCCGCAAAGCGTCAGCGTACATGCGCTGAGCGGCAGCTATGAAGGGACGCCGTGGAGCATCCAGCCAGGGACACAGCTTGTCGTGGACGTGGGACCGAGCCAGGAAGGCGTGACCGTGACCAACGTGTCTGGAACAAATCAGTTCCAGGCAGTCTTCACCAAGCCGCACCCGCAAGGCTTCCTGATCAACCTGAATTCGCTGCCCGGCAACCCCGGCCCACAGCAGAACTACGACCCGCGCCAGGATAGCGGCGTGATTCGCTATTACAGCATCATCAACTAGTGTCGCCTTTCGCTTCGCGAAAGGACGTTCTTTCGCGGAGCAAAAGACGACCAAATCACCGTGCGCGATTTTGCAGCAAACGACTCCACCGGGCTGGTCCCGGTGGGTCGATGACTGATGGCCAGTAGCCGCTGCTACCTGCCGATGGGGGCTTGTCCCGGTGGAGCCACGACTGACGGCCCGGCTGACAATCGTCGCTCCACGGGGACAAGCCCCGTGGCGGCGACAACTTCGCAAGGCAACAGATCTGGCTGCCAGTCATCGGTCCACGGGGACAGGCCCCGTGGTGCCGGATGTGCTGCGGGATGGCGCACGGTCATATAGTTGGTCAGGATTCTGATCCTGACCGGAATTCTCCGAATTTCCGGTCAGGATCAGAATCCTGACCCACGGTTTTCGCTTAATATCCCCATCCGGATCGCCGACTTACCGCACCAGGCATACCCCCTGCCCTGAAAAAACACTCATCGCGAGATTTCCCATGCGCATTCAGTTGGCTTCGGCGTTTATGATGTTGACATTGGGCGTGGTCCAGGGGCAAGAGCCGGCACCCGTCCCGGCCCCCGAAAGATCAGCGTTCGACTTCACGCACTGCTGGGGCGGATGCCGGGCGGGCTGCAACTCGGAGCGGCGCGCGGGCTATCCGGAATCGATCGCTTGCTACGCCAGGCCGGGCGACTCGCCCGCGTATATCGGCTACTACGTCGGCGGCGGTAGCGCCTGCCGGGGCGAATGCCGGGACCGCACGGAGGGCACCTGGGGCTGGGACTACCAGGGTTGCCTGCCGCGCCGCGTGGCCTTGCTCTGGACGCACGGCCGCCGCTACCAGGGCGGCACCGGCGCCTATCGCGTCGACGGCGGTCCGCCGGTTCCCGACCTGCCCGCGCTGCTCAATCCCGCTCTGCATCATCAAAGTGGTGAACACGAAGAGTAATTTCGCCATCTTTCCCGCCCGAAAAACCCTTCGCTATTTCCCATCCTTTACCTGGACATCGCCATTCCGAAGCAATCGGTCCCGGCAGATTCTACCGATATACAGCAAAAGAGCGCGTTTCCCGTAAACGCCTAGCGCGCATCCTGAAGCACACCGCGGCATCGACATCAGCGCAGCAAGTTCCAGCTTCCTCGGAAGCGGATCCATGCCCATGGAGGTTGCCGTGAGACGAGCCTGGGTTCTCCTGGTGGTCGTGCTGTTGGCTACATTGGACGCGGGCGCGCTGCAGGCGGACGAACTTTATGCCGTCCAGCCCCCAACGAAGCCGACGACGCCGGCCAAGCCGGGCCAGGACACGGGCAAACCGCCGCCCAGCACACCGGCCCCGCCCACACGGCCGCCCCAGACCACGCCGCTCGGCGACCAGTCCGCCCTGGCGGCGCCGACCACCGGCCGGCTCGACATCTCGCAGGCGCCCGAGGTCACGCAGACCGTCATGCTCGGCGATCAGATCGGCATTCCCGGCATCGCCTTCGGCATGCGCAACATCCCGGGCATTCCGCCCTTCCCCGGCGCCATCAAGGGCGCCATCCTGGTGCCGTCCATCCGCAGCTTCAAGGTCTCTGAGGACGAGGCCCCGATGCCGCAAGATCGCGTTTACTTCGGCTTCAACTACTGGGACAACCTGAACGCCGCCGTCAACCGCCGCTTCGGCTCCGACCTCACGAACATGAACGCCTATCGCGAAACGTTCGGCGTGGAGAAGACCTTCCTGAACGGCGATGCGTCCGTCGGCCTGCGCCTGCCGCTCGACACCTTGAGCGCCGACAGCGGCGTGCCCGGCATCGCCGGAACCAGCACCGACATCGGCGATCTCACCGTGATCCTGAAGCTGGCCCTGTTGCGCGATCAGCAGACGGGGAACGGCTTGTCGGTCGGTCTGGCCATCACGACCCCCACCGGACCGAGCACGTTTGCCGGCTTCCAGAATGTCGTGCAGGAGCACGAAACCAGGCTGCAGCCGTTCCTCGGCTACGTCTATCATTGGGACAACTTCTTTGTGCACGGCTTTTCCTCGATCGACGTGCCCACCCAGAGCAGTGATGTAACCATCCTCTACAACGACGTCGGCATCGGCTACGTGTATCGCAATCGCTGCCCGGACGCCCTGATCAGCGCCGTGGTGCCGACCTTCGAGGTGCACGTGAACACGCCACTCAACCACCGCGGCGCCCTCAATTTCAACGACATCGCCGGTACGGCGGACGTGGTCGATCTAACCATGGGTGCCACGCTCGAGCTGGGACGGCGCGCGACCTTTGCCGCAGCCATCGTAACGCCGGTCACGGGCCCCAAACCGTATGACTTGGAAGTACTGGCCCAGCTCAACATCCGCTTCGGCGCCCGCGGTTGCGGCGGCCGGTCGAGCAACGGTGCGCGGATGCTTGAATAGCAACGAGACCGGGCCAGCAGCTGGGTCATTGGTCATTCGTCATTGGTCATTCGCGAATGACCAATGTGTGACTGACCGATGAATGACGAGTACACATCTTGGGCCGGAACAGTCGTCTTTCGCTCCACCGGGCTTGTCCCGGTGGATTGATGAATGATGGCCAGCAATCGATGCCTACATACCAATGGCCGCCACCGGGCTTGTCCCGGTGGAGCCACGATTGACGGCCCCTGCTGACAATCTTCGCTCCACGGGGACGAGCCCTCGTGGAGGCGATAACTTTTCAATGCAACAGATTCTGGCTGCTAGTCACCAGTCCACGGGGGCAAGCCCCGCGGTGCCGGTTATGCTGTCGAATCGCGCCACGGTCATCCAGCACGCCGCGATCTTTTGTCTCTGTTTCCATCTTCATTCGCATGCCATTTTTGGCTGCATCATTCTCAAGTGCCGGCCACCATAACCGTGGTCTTTAAGGCCGGGGCAGAACGTGGTATGAAATAACAGACTCCTCCGATTTGGCTGGCGAAACGCGGACATTTGAACTCCCATCGCCTCTGCGCGAGTGCGTCAGCCATTGCGCGACGAATTCAGGAGACGGAGCCATGAAAGAACGCTTGCCCGAAACCCTTAATACGCCATCGAATGAAGTGCGCCCGGTTGACGCGACGGTCTCTCCCATCGCGCCGCTGCTCGTGGACCAGCAAAACCGCTGGCAAAAGGGCGAACGCGTCCTGGTCGAAACCTACATTGCGCAGCAACCTTCGTTGCAAAGCGATTCGCAGGTCATGCTGGGCCTGATCGCCAACGAAATCATCATCCGGCAAAGACAGGGCGAAGACCCGCCCGCCGAGGAGTATCGCCGGCGCTTCCCGCAGTTTGCCTCCGCGCTGGAGCTGCACTTTGCGGACAACAAGACTGGCGCCGACCTGGCCTTTCCGAAGACCTTGCCGCTGGACAGGCCGACGCTCGAATCCGGGAAGGCCCCGGTGGTCGGCGCCCCGGCGGGGGCGGACACCGCTCCCGGATACGAGATCCGCGAGGTGCTGGGCCGCGGCGGCATGGGCGTGGTCTACAAGGCCTGGCAACGCAGTCTCAACCGCATGGTCGCCCTCAAGATGATCCTGGCCGGCAGCCACGCCGGCAGCGAGGACGTGTTGCGCTTTCGCATCGAGGCCGAGTCCGCAGCCCGGCTGCAGCATCCGAACATCACGCAGATCCACGAAGTCGGCGAAGCCAACGGCCGGCCTTTTTTTGCCATGGAATTTATCCCGGGCTGCAGCCTGGCCGACAAGCTGGACGGCACGCCCCAGCCGCCGCGCATGGCCGCCGAGCTCATCGAGATCCTGGCCCGCGCCATGCAGCACGCCCATGAACGCGGCATCGTGCACCGCGACCTCAAGCCGGCCAACATCATGCTCATGGAATCGGCCGCCGAACCGGGCTTTACCACCAGCCTCGGCCAACCCAAGATCACCGACTTCGGACTGGCCAAGCGGCTCGACGCCGACCTGCGTCAGACCCAGACCGGCGCGGTGCTGGGCACGCCCAGCTACATGTCCCCGGAGCAAGCCGCAGGAAACATCAGCGCCATCGGTCCGTGCACCGACATCTACGCCCTCGGTGCCATCCTCTACGACATGCTCACCGGCCGTCCGCCGTTCAAGTCCAACACGCTCGCCGACACGCTGCACCAGGTCCAGGCCATGGAGCCAGTGTCGCCGGGCCGGCTCGAGCCGAACGTGCCGCGCGACCTGGAGACCATCTGTCTCAAGTGTCTGCGCAAGGAACCCGCCAGGCGCTACACCTCGGCCCTGGCCCTGGCCACGGACCTGCGCCGCTACTTGAACGGCGAACCGATCCAGGCCCGCCCGACGCCGGCCTGGGAGCGCGTCGTGAAATGGTCGAAGCGGCGGCCGGCGGCGGCAGCCCTGATCGTCGTCAGTGTGCTCTCCGCCGTTGGCCTGCTGATGGGCGGCAGCTGGTCGTATGTGCAAATCCGCGATGCCCTGAAGCGCGAAGAGAAGCAGCATCAGATGGCCGACGCCAGCTTCCGGGACGCGCTGGACGCGGTGAACCAGATGCTCATGCAAGTCGGCGCCGTGGATCTCGCCGATGTGCCTCAAATGGAACCGGTGCGCAAGAGGCTTTTGACGCAGGCCCAGAACTTCATGCAGAAGTTCTTGAGGGAGCGTGGCGACGATCCCTCTGTCCGCCTCGAAGCCGGCCGGATGTACGTCTACAAGGCGGACGTCGAGGATATGCTGGGCAATCTTGCGGAGGCAGAGCAAGACTACGGCAAGGCGATCTCGTATCTGAGTAACATGGATGGTTCTTCGGGAAGTGAAGAAGCGCGAAAGAATCTTGGGCTCGCTTACAACAACCAGGGCAAACTCTTCAAGAAATTGAACAACCGCTTCTCGGAGGCGGAAAACTCGCTTCGCCACGCACTTGTCTTGCGCGAGAGATTGGCAAGTGATTCTCCCAATGATGCCGATGACAAACGCAACTTAGCGGATAGCCACAATTGGCTCGGCGCTGTCCTGGCTGAGGTTTCAGGCAAGTACCAGGAGTCACGGCAGGAGTATCGCCAGGCCCTTGCTGAGCGGGCGGAACTAGCCAATCCATCCGCCGAGGACCGGCGCGCCCAGGCGCAAACGTTGACCAATCTCGGCAAACTCATGAAATCCATAGAGCCGCAGGAAGCGGAGAATGTGCTTCGTGAGGCTGACAAGATCCAGCAAGAACTGGTCGATAAATTTCCGAACATGCCGACTTACCGGCGCCACCTCGCACGCAGCCATCAAAATCTCGCGATCATGCTCTGGGTCGGCGGAAAATACGTGACCGCCGAAGAGCTTTTCTCGCAAGCGTTCAAGATTCTCGACGATTTGATCAGTCATTTCCCCGAAGTGCCGGAATACAAGAAAGAGGCCGTTGTCATTCATCTCTCAAAAGGAGACCTGCTTCGGCTCGGCCAGCGTTTCGACCAGGCGGAACAGGAATTTCAATTGGCATTTTCGCTCATCGACCGGTTACTGGCTGATTCTCCCGGGGTGCCGGATTACAAGCGCATGCAAGGTTTGCTTTTTGCGCCGCTAGCAGGCTTGCTGGAAAGTACCAAGCGCCCCGTTGAGGCCCGCAAGGCCTTCGATCAAGCGCTAAAGATCCAGGAGCAGCTCGTTGCCGAATTCCCCAAGGTTACGGAATACCAGGGCGATCTGGCCATAACCCGGCTCAATCTAGGCAAGGTCCTGTTTCGAAGGTTCCGGCGCAATTTCGCCAATGACCCTAATGACAAGACCACCCTCGATGACAAGCAGATGATCTCGACTGTAACAGAGGCCAGTCAATGCGCAAGGGAGGCGATTGCCCATTACCTTGCAGCCTTGAAGTCTAATCCCAATAATCTGAAATACCGAAATGAGTTGGTTCTTGCCTACCAGTTGTTGCTGGACGTGTTATTAACTTTGCGCCAGCAAGCAGAGGCGGCCAAGGCCGCGACAGAGTTAGTCGATGCATTCCCCGAAGACTATGGAGAATATCTCATTGCCGCCGTATGCCTGGCCCGCTGCGCAACTCAGGCGAGCGGGGATAAACGGTTCACCGACCAGCAGCGCAAGGAACTCGCAGAGGACTATGCCAAGAAAGCGGTCGACTTCATTCGCCGGGCAATTCTGAAAGGCTTCAAGAACTATAAAGAGCTGAAAAACTCTTCAAGCTATGACGTGCTACGTGACCGCGAGGACTTCAAGAAATTGCTTCGGGACCTGGAGGAAACTCAGTCAGCAGTAGGTTGAGCGGATTCGGGCTCAGTCGCCGTCTAACATGCGGCTTTCCCGGTCCTGCGGCAGTAGAAATTCTGAAAGAACCAGCGCCTGCAGGCGTCTTGAGGCCGGCAGGAGAACCGATTATGCATCATCCTTCTGGCCTGGCGCGGTCCTTCACTCTTGCCGTCTTGGCAGTGTCCCTGGTGCAGGCACAGCTGGTTGCTACCAAAGAAACTGACGATGCAGCGCGAACGGTACTCCAGGCGAAAACAGCACGGCATGGCGCGGCACTCGCGCCATCCGCAAAGCCGATTCCCTTCGAAGCCTACCACAACCTGGTATTCCTCCCGGTCCGAGTCAACGGCTCCAAACTTTACTCGTTCGTTCTGGATAGCGGAGCCAGCACCTGCGCGATAGACCGGGCCCGCGCCAAGGAGCTGGGCCTCGCACTTGAAGATGGGGGCAAGGGCATCGGTGTCGGCAGCGGGACTTTCAAGATGGATATTGCCAGGGACATTTCCTTGCGGCTTGCCGGAGTGGCACTATCGGTCGAGCGCCTGGCAGTGATGGATTACTCGGCTCTTCACAGCGTGTTTGGCAGGCCGGTTGACGGCGTCCTCGGCTTTGAGATTTTCGAGCACTTTGTCGTTGCCATCGACCATGACAAACACACGGTGAGCTTCTTCGATCCGCAAACATATAGAGATCTCGGCCAAGGAGAAAAGCTGCCCCTTGATATCGAACACAAAGTACCGTCGATAAGCCTCACCCTGAAGGTCTCGGGCCAGGCCGCAGTCGAGCGGCGGGTCATCGTTGATACCGGTTTGGCCAGCGCTTTTGTCGATGATTTCATCGAGAAGACAACTTCCCGGAAGCTCGAAGTGATTGGCGGTGTGGGTCTGGGAGAAGAGACCAAGGCCATCGTCGCCAGAGTGGAGGCGCTGGAACTCGGCAGCATTGTCATCGAAAACCCAATCGGGCGAACGGGAAAACCCATTATCGGCGGCGAAATCCTGACCCGCTTTAACCTGGTTTTTGACTACACTCATCGGAACCTCATTCTCAAGCCCAATCGGCGCTTCCGGGATCCTTACCTTTACGATGCCAGCGGACTCGTGCTGCGCCTGGTGCCCGATTCAAAGCTGTTTCGCGTCCACGCCGTCCTGGAGGAGTCGCCGGCGGCTGAGGCTGGACTGCGCCGCGGAGACATGCTGGCCGCAATTGACGGCCGCCAGGCGGCAGACCACAGCCTGGATGAGGTCCAGCGCTTGCTAAAACAAAGCGGGAAGAGCCACGAGCTCCACGTTCAACGCGGCGATCAGAGGTTCACGGTAACTCTCAAGCTTAAGAAACTTCTTTAGAGACCACGTCCCAGTCGGTTCGCGCCCAAGTAGAGACGCTTTGGTTAAGCGAACTCATGGCAAAAACATCTGGGGCAAAAAAATGAGCACACGGCTCCGTTGCATTTATGTTTTTGCCCCAGATTTTTTTGCCAGTGGCGTGATCCCACCTTGAACACCTTCACCGCGATCCGTCCGGATGCCGCCTCAGCGATTGGCCTGGCCGCCGGGTGCGGGCGAAAGACTCCAGCGCGCGGGTGGTTCCCAGGACGCATTGATATCCAGGTTCTCGTTGATGAAGGAATTGTCCGACGTGCCGAAGAAGAGGTCGCAAGGATAGGTCGCCGCGGGTCGTGTCCGGTTCGGATCCAGCAGGCCGGCCGCCAGTAAGGTTTCCAGAGCCAGTTCGGAGCAAAAATAGCGGCGCCGCTCGCCGTGCGGCCCGCCCATCGCGAGATAGCGCAGGTGGCTCCGGCTCCGGAAGGGAGTCAGCTGGCCCAGGATGCGCTCCCAGGCGAATCCCTTGCCATCCTGGTTCATGGCGAACTCGGTCAGCAGTTTGGCTTGCTCCGCCGTCAAGGGCGTTTTGCGCTGGCGAATCCAAACCGAGTTCCCTTCTTCCAGGTAGCGTCCCAGATTTTCGGCCATGTCCAGCACCCGCACCGCTCGGGCGTGGTGCGGCCCCGCTTCCAGGCTTGCGGCGCTGCCATCCGGCCGCACAATGATCAGGCCGGAGTGGTGGATCCCCTTGCCTCCGGCCAGCTTGTGCCCGATCACGGCAATCCGCAGACGGTCGGTCGAGAGGAAAATATCGCCTGGCTGGGCGTGATAGGGCCTGCTCGGCTCCCGCAATTCCCCCTCCACTTCAAAGCTCGGTTGATAAAGATAGCCGGTGCCTTCCGCCTCGCCCGGAGTCCCTAAACTGAGAATCCACACAAGCAAGGTAAAGGTGGGAACCATAGGCTTTCCGTCACAAGATGCGGAAGGACATCCTTAAGTTCAAGAATAACCTCCAGCCGAATTGAAGACCGTTTGCCCCAAGGGGATATGACAGCCATTTGCGCTTTGCAAGAGAAGATACGATCCGACATTCGGTAGATTTGCTCAGTCCGTTACGAACCCACCAGGCTGATTTTTCTGATTTGCCGCAATGACCGGTTTTTGAACCATGCCTGGCGAGACTCCCAGGCTAAATAATTGTGCGCGAATCGGCTGCACCTTAGCCCGCCGCGCGAGCAAGGTCCTCGCCGGCGCGTCGGGCTAAGGTGCAGCCGAACCGCGCACGGTCATATAGCTGCAAGGCGCAGATCGGATGTTAATGCGCCGCTTAAGGGCTTGGGTTTAACAGGGGCAGCACGACCGTATGCAGAAACTTCGGCCGCAGCGCGCCCATGTGAAAACCGTGATTGCCGAGCCGCGCTTGACAGCGTTCCCACGGATATTGCCTTAGCTTGGCATACAAGTCAGCATCTTCGGCTGACTCCGCGTGAGCCCGGAAGCCGGCCCGGCCGGCGGCCCGGCACCCCCGGCAGCCGTCGGAGGTGCCGACCAATGCCACACCGAATCCCAGAGCAAACCTGTCACGGCGACTATAAAACACGTCGATGCCGTCTTTGGTGCCGCGGAGCGCAGGCCGTAAATCATAATCGGTGGATACGGAAGGCGCTAACAGAATGACCCGGTTCACCGAGCCGGGCGGGGAGGTCGCCGCCGCGGTTAACGCCACGCCGCTGCCGGCGCTGTGCGCGACCAGATAAATGGCCTGGCCAGGGTTGGCCTGACGATACGCTGCGATCTGGCCCGCCAGGCGGCAGCCTTGTTCCTGAGCGTGGCGCCAGTCGGTCTGATCGGCCACGATACGGCCTTGAGACCATTCCACCGTGACAACGGCCAGGGGTAGACCGGCGTCGGCAACGGCCTTTGCCAGTGCGTTGGAAGTGACTTGCAAGCTTCCCGATCCGTTGATGGCGAACACTACTCCTGATTGACCAGGCTCCCTGACAGGTGGATGTGGTTCATCGCCCCAGGCCGGGCGGCCGGTCAAGACCAGGCATACCATGAGCCCGGCAATGTTCAGCCGTGAACGCGGTGGAGCCTCGCCTATTACGGCATCTCGAACCAGGTCCGCAACGACGACGTTCATTTGCGCATTCTTTTCATGAGACCAAGGAGGGGATTGATAATCCGCAGAGGGAGCGAAAGGCTATCGACAGGTTACCGAATCAGCAGGCTGTCGATTCAAGCGCTGGAATGGAGCAAAGCGCGTGCCAGCAGCCTGTCAGGGGCGCAAAGGCGCGCGGCGGGCTGCAAGCACAAGGGCGGGCGGGTGATGCAAAGAGTATGGCCCGGCAGGAAACCGAGAAGCGGCGTGCATGCGCTGCCAAAGCTTTACAGAGAGTAAAAGGCTCTATTAACGACCCTTAACGGGGACGAGGAGCCGGCGCCGCTTTGGTTCAGCGAATTCCTGGCAAAAACATCTGGGGCAAAAAAATGCATGCATCGTATTTTTCTGCCCTGAATTTTTTTGCCCTCGGCTCTTCATCGTTGCAACGTAGTGAACGTGACTTCCTTCATGTTGATGTTCACCCAGGCGATCGCGCGCAGGTCGATATGCGCTAATAACCGCCGTGCGTGGACTTCAAAAGCGTCGAGCGTTCCGTTGAGTCCCGTGATCTTGAAGGCCACACCGGGTGCGATCAGCCGACAGCGCTGGTGACCAACGTCGCGCCCGTCACCCTTGACCCGGACGTCCGCTTCCACCTTTGCTATGCCGCCAAAGAAATGCGTGAGTGCCTCTTCGTATAGAGCAGTCCCGAGTCCCGATCCGAGATCGTGAAGCATGGCCGTCAGGAGATCGCGCAACTCGGTTACTCCGGGCAGATACGCATTCCAGTGGGCGGATCGAACGGCGAACTTGTTTCGATCCGCGCGCTCCCAATTGCTGTTCACAAATTCGTGCTGGACGGCCGCGGGCCGAACATTGATCAACTTTCCGTGGCCGACGTCAGCAAGCAATAAATAATGCAGTAACTGAGCGCGATGCCGGCGCGAAAGGGCTTCGACCGCCTTGAACTCAAACAAACCGCCATCACCAACAAGGACATCGATGAAGTAACGCTTCTGGAACGAGTCGAACGTTATGTCGATTGGCTCTTCCAAACGCACGCCCGGCAAGCGCTTCGCAAGTTCGCGCTTGTAGATATTCTCATCGAACAATCGGCCAATTTCGTTGTGCATTGCAAACACGTGCCGCATCACCTCAAACGACAGTTCCCCGAATTCAAGCTGCGACATCCGGCGGATCGGGACGCCTAATGAAATTGGCATGGCTTCTCCAAGGCAAAAAGATCTGGGGCAGAAAAATGAGAACAGCTGAATCTATCTTTTTGCCCTAGATGTTTTTGCCGGCTTCTTCTTCGCCCCGCAACGTTCGCGATCATCATATTGAACTCGCGTGAGCAAAATGACGAAAATAGCGATAGGGAAAATTATCGGGGAAAGACCGCATTGAGCAAACTGTGGAAATTACCGATTCGTCGAATATAGGTAAAGCTTGCCATTTGAAGCGAGCATGAACAGAAGTCGGGAACCGGGAAGGGGAACTGCCATGCATGGTTGGCTTCGTCGTTTGCGCTGCGTTGGCGCGCAACCTTCGTTTCATAAGCTGGAACGCCGGTCCAGGCCGGCCATCGAACTCCTTGAAGATCGCCGGCTGCTCGCCAGTCTGATCACCGAATTCCCCATTCCCTCGACGGTGCCGGCCGGTTCTCCCTATGGGATCACGAATGGCCCCAAGGGGAATCTCTGGTTCACCGAGCAGGGGCTGGCGGGAGCCAATCAACAGATAGGCCAGGTCACGACTGCCGGCGCATTTCAGCTTTTCACCGCCGGCACGAACTTGCCGTTCGACATTATCACCGGACCGGACGGGGCTCTCTGGTTTGTCGAAACCGGTCAAGTCGGGCACATCACGACGAGCGGCCTCTTTAGCCAATTTAACCTGCCGGCGAACAGTAGTCCGCTTAGCCTCACGGCCGGGCCGAACAGCACGGTCTGGGTGACCAATTCCACCCTGAACGAACTGGACAAGTTCACGACTGACGGTGGTCCTATACGCATGCCGCTGGACACGCCTGGCTTTCCCGAAGGCATCGTTACCGGGCCGGACGGCAACATGTGGTTCACGAACCCCGGCAACAACAGCATCGACCGGCTGACCCTCGTCACTTCGGGGCTGGTAACGCAGTTCCCCTTGCCGACTGCCCGCAGCCAACCGGCGCGGATTACGGTCGGCTCGGACAACGCCCTCTGGTTCACCGAATCGGGCTCGAACAAGATCGGCCGTATTGACCCGACTACGGGGACCATTGCCGAATTCGCCGTGCCGACGGCGAACAGCGACCCCTTTGAAATCACCGCCGGGCCGGACGGCGCTCTCTGGTTCACAGAAAAGAATGCCGGCCAGATCGGCCGCATCACGACCGGCGGGCAAATCATGGAGTTCGCCATCCCCACCGGCAACAGTCAACCCATCGGCATCACGAGCGGTCCAGACGGCAACATCTGGTTCACCGAAAGCGCGGCCAACAAGATCGGCAAGTTTGACGTCAAGCTGCTCTTTTTCACGGGCGCGGGCGTGAAGGTGTGCTCTTTTGCTGGCGTCCCCTTGAGTAATGTGCCGGTGGCCACCTTCGGCGATACCATGCCGTCGGATGTTCCGCCCACCTACACCGCGACCATCGACTGGGGCGACGGCACGCCGGCGACTGCCGGGACTATCACCAAGACCGGCGCGACTACCTTCACTGTGTCGGGCAGCCACACCTACGCCATCGAGGGCAATCTCCCGGCGACCGTGAAGGTGACGCGGAGCACCGACGGCGAGGTCCTGGCCATTAACAGCACCGCCATGGTGGGCGGCTACGTGACCAGTCTCTATGAAAACGTCCTCGAGCGCGCCCCGGATCCGGCCGGGCTGAACGTCTGGCTGCAGGCCCTTAACGGCGGCCTGCCGCGCAGCACCGTGGCGGAGGACTTCTGGGAATCGCCGGAGCACCGCGGCATCGAGGTGGACCAGTTTTACGCGACCTTCCTGCATCGCCCGGCCGATAGCGCGGGGCGGGCGGTCTGGGTCAATGCCCTGGTGAATGGCGTTTCAGAGGCGCAGGTCGCCATCAATTTCTTGACGTCGCCCGAGTACACGGCCAAGCACGCCGACACTGCCTCTTATGTGGCCGGGCTATACACGGACATTTTCGCACGCACGGCGGACTCCGCCGGCCAGTCCTACTGGACCTCGATCATCCAGAGCGGCGCGCGTAGCCGGGCCGAGGTGGCGTTTTATTTCTTGAGCTCCACGGAATCCTATCTGCACGCCGTGGACCAGTATTACGAAACCTATCTGGGCCGCGCGCCGAGCAGCCAGGAAGAACAGACCTATCTTCCCCTTCTGATCAACGGCACCACGCCCGGCACCATCACGGCCATCTTCCTGAGCTCGGCGGAGTTCATCAATCGCGAGATCGCCCTCTCCTGTGGGTCTTGAACTCCCCGGTTCGTAGGGCAGGTTTTTAACCTGCCTTCGGGTGATTGGTCATTCGTCACTCGTCATTGGTCATTCGCGAATGACCAATGACGAGTGACTAATGACCATTCTGACAAGCTTGCAACCTGCCATAAGTCGTTTCCAAATTCCATTTCGGCAAGATGCGCAAAGATTTACGGATTTATGGATTCTTTGTTGGCATTTGATTTCCCCTTCGCTTATTATCTGATGGCCTGAGTGGACAGCGACTCGCGCCGCTGGGTGCCCAACCCCGTCCACCGGGTTCGAGCGGCAGTCGTGAACAAGCTTCCCCGGCCTGTTTTCGCTAAGCGTGCGCTCGGCGCGGGAGCCGGGCGCTGCGTCCCTGTTGCCCAATGCGCAGCGGAGGCGCCTTGGACAGACTCTAAGAGCCAGCACCCTGGAGATCGCCACCATGTTTTCGTCACGTCGCCGGAAGACTTGCAAGCGTAGGGAAGCCAACGACCGCCAAAAGAGGCCCTTTTCTTACCGGCCGCAGATCGAGCTGCTTGAGGAGCGCCGCCTGCTTGCAACATTCCTTGTGCTCAATACGAACGACAGCGGCGCCGGTTCCCTCCGCCAGGCCATCCTGGACGCGAACAGCAACCCCAATGTCGGCGGACCCGATGTCATTGATTTCAATATCCCCGGCAGCGGCGTGCAGACGATCAGCCCGGTCACGGCTCTGCCGACCATCACCGATCCGGTGATCATCGACGGCTACAGCCAATCCGGCGCTAGTTCAAACACGAATGGACCCGGGCTTGGCGACAACGCCGTCCTGCTCATCCAACTATCCGCGACCCCGAATGCCTTCGTGGCTGGGCTGAGCATCACGGCAGGCAGCAGCACGGTCAAAGGCCTGGTCATTAACCAGGGATTCAGCAGCGGAATTACGTTGCAAGGGAACGGCGGCAATACGATTGTCGGCAACTTTCTCGGCACCGATCCGACAGGCGCCACGGCCGCGGGCAACGGGGATAGCGTGGATGTCTTCTCTTCCGGCAACACCATCGGCGGCACATCGGCCGCGGCGCGCAACCTCATCTCCGCCAGTGGCACCGGCGTCAATATCGACGGCACGCAGTTTGTCGCGACGGGTAACCTGGTCGAAGGCAACTTCATCGGCACCGATGTCAGCGGCGGCAAAGCTCTGGCCAACAGCGATGGCATTAGCCTCAACGCCAACAGCAACACGATCGGCGGAACAGCGGCCGGGTCAGGCAACGTGATCTCCGGCAACGGCGATGGCATCCTCATCCAGGGCACCCAGGCCACCCTCGGCGGTACGGTGCTGGGGGTGAGCAATCAGATTCTAGGCAACTTGATCGGCACCGATGTCACCGGCAGCAAAGCTCTGGGCAACGGCGGCAATGGGATTCTGCTCGAAGGGACATCGGTCTTTACCGCAGCCAGCAACACCATCGGCGGCACCGTCCCGGGAGCGGGGAACGTCATTTCCGGCAACAGGAACGGCAGCGGCATCCTCATCGAAGACAGCCACGCGGACGGCAACCTCGTGCAGGGCAACTTCCTGGGCACCGACCGCACCGGCACCCGGGCGCTGGCCAACTCGCACGGCATCCAGCTTGACCTCGCTGCCACCAACAACACCATCGGCGGCACAGTCGCCGGGGCCAGGAACGTGATTTCCGGCAACCAGTCCGGGGGATTATTGATGGACGGCGGCCCGGTGAACAATCTGGTGCAAGGCAACTTCATCGGCACCAATGCGACGGGTACCGCCTCCCTCCGGAACCAGGATGGCATCGACCTTGAGGCGAACAGTTCCGGCAACACCATCGGCGGCACGACGGCCGGCGCCGGCAATCTTATCTCCGGGAATTCCTTTGGCGCCGGGGTGTCGATTGATAGCTCGAACGGCAATGTGCTGGCGGGCAACTTCATCGGCACCGATATTTCGGGAGCTTCGCCCCTCCCCAATGCGGACGGCATCTCGATTACCGCTGCCGCCAGCAACAACACCATCGGCGGCACGGTGGCCGGCGCCGGCAATGTCATCGGCTTCAATGTGGGAGTCGGCAGCGGCATTGATGTATTCAGCGGCACCGGCAACGGCATCCTCGGCAACTCGATCTTTGCCAACGCCGGCCTGGGCATCGACCTCGGCGGCGATGGCGTCACGCCCAATAGCCCGGGCGGTCCGCAGAACTTCCCGGTACTGACCTCTGTCCTTCCGGCCGGCAGCGGCACGGTCATCACCGGCACGCTCAACAGCACAGCCAATCACACCTTCCGCATCGAGTTCTTCGACAACGATGCTCCCGATCCCAGCGGTTTTGGCCAGGGGCGGCGTTTCCTCGGCTTCGCGAACGTCACCACCGACACCAGCGGCAATGCCTCGTTCAGCTTCACCGGCACTACCGCCGCTGCCATTGTCTCGACCACGGCTACAGACACGACTACCCATGGCACGAGCGAGTTCAGCCACGTGTTTGCCAATCCGCTCATTGTCACGACCGCTACCGACGAAACCAACCCGAATGACAACCTCACCTCGCTGCGCGAGGCGATCACGTTCGCCAACAGCAATCCCGGCACCGACACCATCACGTTCCGCATCCCGGGCAGCGGCGTGCACACGATCAGGCCCACATCGGCTCTACCGACGATCACCGATCCGGTAATCATCGACGGCTACAGCCAGCCCGGGGCTAGCCCGAACACCCTCTCTGTCGGCGACAACGCCGTGCTGCTCATCCAGTTAAGCGGGGCCAGCGCGCCAGCCGGGACGGACGGCCTACATATCACGGCTGGCAACAGCACGGTGCGCGGCCTCGTTATCAACGGCTTCAAAGTTCTCGTTGGCAATCAGGACCAGGGCAACGGCATCGTGCTCGATACGATGGGCGGCGACGTGCTCCAGGGAAACTTCATCGGTACCGATCCGTCAGGCACCGCGGCGGTCGCCAATGCCATTGACGTGTTGGTTGGTCATTCCGCCAACAACCTGATTGGCGGCGACACGCCGGCTGCGCGCAATGTGATCGCGGCCGCTGATCGAATTGGCATCAGCCTCGGCATTAGCTTCGGGTCCGGCAGCGGCACGACCGGCAACAGCGTGCAAGGTAACTACATTGGCACGGATGTCACGGGCAACGTCGCCCTCGCGTCCGGTGGTGCCAGTGCAGTGTTTGACAACGGCGCGAACAATACCATCGGCGGGACGTCGGCTGGAGCACGAAACGTCATAGCGGTGAGTGGCAACAACGGTGAAAGCCTCACTTTGGACGTAGGCGGGACCGGGAACGTGGTGGAAGGCAACTTCATCGGCACCAACGCTACCGGCACCGCCGCACTAGGTGGCGGCATCGAAGATGACGGCGTGAACGACACGATCGGCGGGACCTCGGCCGCGGCGCGAAACCTGATCTCCGGGGACCCGGTTTTCGGCGTCTTGACGGTAACCGGGAGCGTCGTGATCGAAGGCAACTTCATTGGCACGGATGTTACGGGCACGGCAGCACTGGGCAACAAAATCGGAGTGGAGGTTGACGGCGGGAGCCCCACGATCGGCGGGACGGCGGCTGGCGCCGGCAACGTCATCTCCGGCAACTTGGCAGCTGGCATTGAGGTCATAAATGGGGCCCTGGTGCAAGGCAACTTCATCGGGACAGACGCCTCCGGTACGAAGCCTTTGGGAAATCGCGGAGCAGGCATCTTGGGGACTGGCTTCGGCGGCAGCAACACGATTGGCGGAACCGCGGCCGGCGCCGGCAACACGATCGCCTTCAACGGCGCCGCCGGCGTGGGCCTCGATCCGACCGCGGGCACCGGCAATGCCATTCTCGCCAACTCGATCTTCGGCAACGCCAAGCTTGGCATCGACCTGGGCAATACCGGCGTCCCCTTAGCGAACACGCCCGGCGGTCCGCACAGCGGCCCCAATCACGATCAGAACTTCCCGGTGCTCAGCTCGGTCCTCCCGGCCGGCAGCGGCACGGCCATCACCGGTACCCTCAACAGCACGGCCAATCACACCTTCCGCATCGAGCTCTTCGACAACAACGCTCCCGATCCCAGCGGCTTTGGCCAGGGGCAGCGTTTCCTCGGCTTCGTGAACGTCACCACCGACACTAGCGGCAACGCGTCGTTCAGCTTCACGGGCACCACGGCTGCCGCCATCGTCTCGGCCACGGCCACAGACACGACCACCAATGACACGAGCGAGTTCAGCCAGGTGTCTGTCAATCCGCTCATTGTCACGACCGCTGCCGACGAGACGAACCCGAACGATAACCTCATCTCGCTGCGCGAAGCCATCACCTTCGCCAACAGCAATCCCGGCACCGACACCATCACCTTCCGCATTCCCGGCAGCGGCGTGCAGACGATAACGCTCGCCTCTGCTTTGCCGGCGATCACAGATTCTGTGATCATTGATGGCACGACCCAGCCCGGCTTTGCGGGGACTCCCTTGATTGATGTGAACGGCGTCAATCTGTTCGTTAACGACGCCGGACTGGTCCTGGCTGCCAGCAACAGCACGATTCGCGGCCTGGCCATCGATCGCGCCAGGGGCAACGATATCGTCGTGCAGGGCTCGAACGAGCTCATCGTTGGAAACTACATCGGCTTCAGCCCTGCCACGGAAACCGCCCAGCATGCCGGCGCTGGCATTCTGCTGGGCGGTGCAAACAATACGGTCGGCGGCACCACGGCCGCGGCCCGGAATGTCATCTCCAACAACGGCAACGGCATCGAAATCAACGGCACCGGGCAAAATCTCATCGAGGGCAACTTCATCGGCACCAATGTTGCCGGTACGGCCGGCTTCGGCAACGGCCACGGCATTGTTATCGATACCGGCGCCGACAGCAACACTGTCGGCGGCACGGCCGGGGGGGCGCGCAATATCATTTCCGGCAACGTCGCCGACGGCATGGATATCTCGTCGAATGGAAATCTGGTGCTGGGCAACTACCTTGGCACCGACCTCACGGGAAGCGTCGCCGTGCCCAACAATGGTATGGGCATCAACATCCAGGCCGGCGGCAGCAACATCGTCGGCGGCACCGCCACGGGGGCGCGCAACCTCATCTCCGCGAACGGCAGTTTCGGCATTCAGCTTTCGGCCACCGGCAACTTGTTGCAAGGGAACTACATCGGCATCGATGTCAGCGGCACCAAGGCCCTCGGCAATGTCCAGAGCGGCGTGGAAATCCTCGCCAGTAATAACACCATCGGCGGCACAGCCGCGGGGGCGGGCAATGTCATCGCGGCCAACCGCGGCAACATTGATATCAGCGCCGGCTCGGCAAGCTTGATCCAAGCGAACTTCATCGGCACCAACGCCGCCGGCACGGCTGCCCTGGGCGGCAATGGCGGGATCTCGGATAATCCAGGCGACACAGGCAATACTATCGGCGGGACAGCAGCCGGCGCCGGCAATCTGATTGCCGGCAACAATGGATCGGGTCTGCAAATAACCGGTACCAGAACTCTAGTCCAAGGCAACCGCATCGGCACGGATATTACCGGCTCGCTGGCTCTGCCCAATACGGAGGGCATCGAGCTGGACGGCAACAGCAATACCATTGGCGGGACCACGGCCGCGGCGCGCAACCTGATCTCAGGCAATAATGCCAGCGGCGGCGTTCGTCTCGGCGGCAGCAACAACCTCGTGCTAGGCAACTATATCGGCACCGACGCCCAGGGAGCCGCCGCGCTCGGCAACACCGGCGACGGCATCGCAGTCGTTGCCAACGGCCTGTCCAACAACACGATCGGCGGCACGGCTGCCGGCGCAGGCAATGTCATTTCCGCGAACACCGGCGAAGGCATCGACATCGGCGGCGGTGCGGGTACCGTCATCCAGGGCAACTTCATCGGCACCGACGCCAGCGGCACGCACAAGCTGGGCAATTCCCGCCGCGGCATCTTGCTTCAGAATCTTGGCGTTGGCCCCATAACCATTGGCGGCACGGCCGCGGGCGCCGGCAATGTCATTTCCGCCAACGTTCGTGCCGGCCTCGAAGCCGATGTGGCCGGCACCCTGATTCAAGGAAATTTCATCGGCACCGATGTGACCGGCACGGCGGCCCTTGCCAACGGCGGCGGTGGCCTGTTTGCCTTCGCGAACTCCATCACCATTGGCGGAACGGTCGCTGCCGCACGCAATGTCATTTCCGGCAACACCGGCACCGGCCTCATTGTGGAAGACTCCCCGGGAAGCATCGTCGAAGGCAACTACATCGGCACCGACAGCACCGGCGCCAGTATCCTGGGCAACACCGGTGACGGCCTTGCGCTCGTCGGCACCGGCGCCACCGTTGGCGGGACGACTGCGGCGGCTGCCAACATCATTTCCGGGAACGGCGGGGCGGGAATCAACTTGGGATTTAACGTCGGCGGCAGCGCGACGAATGCTGTCGTGTCGGACAACTTCATCGGCACCGACGCGGGCGGCACCCAGCCCCTGGGGAATGCAGGGGCGGGAATTCTGATCAAGAACGGCAGCGCCAATAACACCATCGGCGGAACAGTGGCCGGCAATACCATCGCTTTCAACGGTGCTCAGGGCGTTGGCCTCGACCCGTCGGCGGGCACCGGCAATACCATTCTCTTCAACTCGATCTTCGGCAACGCCAAGCTTGGCATCGATCTCAATAACGACGGCGTCACTCCGAACACGCCCGGCGGGCCGCACGGCGGGCCCAACCACTTGCAGAACTTCCCGGTGCTCACTTCCGTCACCGTGGGCGACGGCACCACCATCCAGGGCACGCTGAATAGCACCCCAAGCTCTTCCTTCCGGGTCGAGGTTTTCGGCAACAGCGCGGCGGACCCGACGGGCCATGGCCAGGGGAGAACCTTTCTGGGCGCCGCCAACGTGACCACGGATGCCTCCGGCAACGGCTCCTTCAGGCTTTCCCTCGCAGGGCTGAATTTAGGCCCCATCTTCTCGACCACGGCGACCAATACGAGCACCGGCGACACCAGCGAGTTCAGCTCAGACTTCGAGGGCCCTTCGTTGATCGTCACCACTGCCGCGGACGAGACCGCCAACGACTTCAAGACCTCGCTGCGCGAGGCGATCAACTTCGCCAACACGCTGCCCGGCACCAACACCATCACCTTCAACATCCCCGGCAACGGCGTGCAGACCATCAATCTAACGTCCGGACTGCCGACGATCACCAACCCGGTGACGATTGACGGTTACAGCCAGCCTGGGGCCAGTCCTAACACGCTCGCCCAGGGCGACAATGCCGTCATCGCCATCAACCTGAACGGCGGCGGGTTCAGCTTCGGCAACGCCCTCACGATCGCCGCCAACAACACCACGATACGGGGGCTGGCGATTCACAACTCGCAGTTCGCGCAGATCGTCGTGCAGGGCACGGGGGATCACATCGAAGGCAACTTTCTTGGCGTGAGTGCTGATGGCACCAAGACCGGTGGCGGTCGCGGCATCCGCGTCGAGGGCACTGGCGACACGATCGGCGGCGCGAACCCCGCCCAGCGCAACGTTATCAGCGGCAACGGCGCCTCCGGCGTGGAGATTGTCGCCCCGGCCAACCTGGTGGCCGGCAACTTTATTGGCACGAACATCGCCGGCACCGCCGCCTTGGCCAACGGCGGCGACGGCATCACCATTTTCCAGGCTGCCAATAACACCATTGGGGGCACTGCGGCGGGAGCGCAGAACGTCATTTCCGGCAACAGTGGCGCCGGCCTCAGCCTTTCTTTCGAAGCGGCCACGGGCAACCTCATCCTCGGCAACTTCATCGGCACAGACGCCAGCGGCGCCGCCGCTGTCGGCAACGCGAGCGACGGCATCTTCGTCCGCAACGGCATCAGCAACACGGTCGGCGGCACGACCACCGCAGCCCGCAACGTCATTTCCGGCAACGGACGCAATGGCGTCACCTTGTTTGCTTCCAGCACGACCGGCAACGTTATTGAGGGCAATTTCATCGGCATCAACGCCGCCGGCGCCGCTGCCCTGGGCAATGCCATCGGGATCTCCCTGAGCAACTGCGGCGGCAATAACTTCCTTGGCGGCGCTGTCCCCGGCGCGGGCAATGTCATTTCCGGCAATCGCCAGGACGGCATCAACGCCGGCTTCGCGGGCGCCGACGCCATCCAGGCGAACTTCATCGGCACTGACGTCACCGGCACGCTCAAGGTGGCCAATGCGGGCAATGGCATCTTCTTTGGCAACAACTCCGGCGGCTTTACGATCGGCGGCACCACGGCCGCCGCCCGTAACCTCATCTCCGGAAATAGCGGCGACGGCATCCAGTTCACCGCCGGCGGAGCCAACAACAATGCCATCGAAGGCAACTTTATTGGCACCGACGTCACGGGCGCCGTCAACCTCGGCAATTCCGGCCGGGGCATCTCGTTCATCAACGGGCCGAGCGGCAATACCATCGGTGGCACGGCCGCGGGCGCGGGCAACGTCATTTCGGGCAACGGCACCGATGGCGTCGGCATCATCAGCGCGCCCAGCACCGCAATCTTGGGGAACCGCATTGGCACCAATTTGGCTGGCACAGCGGCGCTGGCGAACCAGGGCCTCGGCGTGAACCTGCAATCGTCCGGCAACACGGTGGGCGGCGCCGCGACCGGCGCGGGCAATATCATTTCCGGCAACAGCAACGACGGCATCGGCGTCTTCGCCAGCAACAATCTCATCCAGGGGAACTTCATCGGCACCGATGTCAGCGGCACCAAGGCTCTTGCCATTGGCAATGAAGCCAACGGCGTAAGAATCACCGCCGACGGCAACACGCTGGGCGGAACGGCAGCCGGGGCCGGCAACCTTATCTCGGGCAATGGCAGTGATGGCGTCCTCATCGCTGGTAGCGGCGCGACCGGCAATCAAGTGCTTGGTAACTTCATCGGCACCGACGTTTCCGGCGCTGGTGCCCTCGGCAACGCCGGCAACGGCGTATCCCTGTCTGCGGCCAGCAACACCGTGGGCGGCACGGCGACCGGCGCCGGTAACACCATCGCCTTCAATAACCTCTCCGGAATTCTCGTGGACTCCGGCACCGGTAACGCCATCCGTGAGAATTCCATCCATTCCAACGGCAACCTGGGCATCCGCCTGAATAGCGCCAACAACGCCAACAATAACCAATCGTTCCCGGTCCTGACGACTGCTTTCACCTCGACCAATGGCACCACGATTGCCGGCTCGCTCACCAGCACGCCCAACACGGCTTTCAACCTCGACTTCTTCTCCAGCCCGATGGCCGACCCGTCTGGTTTTGGCCAGGGACAGACTTTCCTCGGCACCGCCGCGGCCACCACCGACGCCAGCGGCAAAGCGTCCTTTACGGTCACCGTCTCCCCAACCAGCATAGGCGCGTTCGTCACGGCGACGGCCACCAACATGCCCACCGGCGACACGAGCGAATTCAGCGCAGACATGGCTGCCTCGGGCGGCGAGCCGCCGTCCCTGATCGTCACCACCGCGGCCGACGAGACGGCCAACGACGGTTTCACGTCGCTGCGCGAGGCGATCAACTATGCCAATACTCTGTCGGGGACCAACACCATCACCTTCAACATTCCCGGTCCCGGCGTGCACATCATCAATGTCACCAGTGCTCTTCCGGCGATTATCCACCCAGTGGTCATCGACGGCTACAGCCAGCCCGGCGCTAGCCCAAACACCAACGGCCCCTGGTTGCCAGACAACGCCGTCCTGCTCATAGACCTGAACGGTAGCATGGCCGGAAACGCCAACGGGTTGGTAATTACTGCGGGGGGGAGCATAGTGCGCGGGTTGGTGATCAACGACTTTTCGGGAAACGTAGACAGCAATTCCGGCGACGGCCTCTTGCTGATGACCAACGGTGCAGACACGATCGCTGGTAATTTCATCGGCACCGATGCCGCCGGTCAAATGGCAGCTCCTAACGGGGCAGCTGGGGTGCACATCACGTCGCCCAGCAATACGATTGGTGGGACCGCGCCTGTGGACCGCAATGTCATTTCGGGCAACGGAGTCTTCGGCAACGCCCATGGCATCTTGGTCCAATCCGGGGGCGACGCAACCGTTGTCCAGGGCAACTTCATTGGTACCACCGCGGCGGGCAGCGCAGCCCTTGCCAATGGCGAAGGTGTGAGGTTCGAGACTGCAGCAAACAATACGGTTGGCGGAACGGCGACCGGGGCGGGCAATCTCATCGCAGGCAACAGCGGGGCTGGGATCATTGCCTTCAGCAACAGCGCTGTGCTTCAGGGCAACCGCATCGGCACCAACGCCGCCGGCACCGCCGCCCTTGGCAACGGCGGCCAGGCGGGCGTGGTCCTGTTTTCCAGCAACAGCAACACCGTGGGCGGCACAACAACCGCGGCCCGCAACCTCATTTCGGGGAACGCGGGAGATGGCATTCACCTCGGTGGCCAGGCAAATCTAATCCTGGGCAACTACATCGGCACCGACGTCACGGGGACCGCCGCCGTCCCCAACGTGCAGAATGGCATCGCCCTTTCAGCGGGAACCAGCAACACCATCGGCGGAACGGGTGGAGCAGGCAACGTCATTTCCGGCAACGGCGGGACCGGCGTCGCTCTGGCGAGCGATGCCAATCTGCTTCAGGGGAACTTTATCGGCACGAACGCGGCCGGCAACGCTGCGCTGGGCAACGGCGCAGAGGGGGTCGCCGCCGTCACCTCCGCGGCCAGCAACACCATTGGCGGGACGGCGACCGGCGCCGGCAACATCATCTCCGGCAATAACCGGAGTGGGATACTTATTTCCAGTATTAACACGATCACCGGCAATCTGGTGCAGGGCAATCTCATCGGCACTGACGTTACGGGAACCGCCGCCGTGCCCAACCGGCTCGGGGTGGAACTCCTTGACTCCGCGAACAATACCATCGGCGGTACCTCCGCCGACGCGCGCAACATCATCTCCGGCAATCTTGGAATCGGCGTTGACTTCTTCTTTGCCAGGGCAAACCTGGTCGAAGGCAACTACGTCGGCACCAACGCCGCCGGAACCGCCGCGCTGGGGAATGCCTCTGGAGGCATAGGCATAATGGGAAGCGCTTCCAACAACACCCTCGGAGGGACAGCGACAGGGGCCGGCAACCTCATTTCTGGGAATAGCGACAACGGCATCCTGATCAAGGATTTTGCTACAGCAAACCTGGTTCAGGGCAACTTCATCGGCACCGATGCCGGAGGGGCAGCGGAATTGCCTAATACCTTGAACGGCATAGATATCGAGAGCGACCACAACACAGTCGGCGGCACGACGGCGGGAGCAGGCAACATCATTTCCGGAAACGATGCGGATGGCATCTTGATCGGGGCCAGCTCGGCGCTCGGCAATGTGATTCAAGGCAATTTCATCGGCACCGACTTCACCGGCGCCCTGAAGCTGCCCAACAAGAGCGATGGCGTAGGCTTGCAAGCACCCCGTAACACCATCGGCGGCATTGCGGCGGGCGCCGGCAATCTGATCTCCGGGAACAACGGGAACGGAATCTTTGTTGGCGACACGGCCGCCGTCAATGTCATTCAGGGCAATCTCATTGGTACCGATTCTTCCGGGAAGGCTTCTCTGGGCAATGCCCTCACGGGTATTGTGCTTCAGGATTCCACGGGTAATACCATCGGCGGCACTGGTTCGGGAGCGCATAATGTCGTCTCCGGCAATGCCCAGGACGGCGTGGTTCTCAGCGGTATTGGCGCCACCAACAATCTCGTGCAAGGCAACTTGATCGGCACGAATGTGGGCGGCAGCTTTGCCCTGGGCAATCTCAGCGACGGTTTGTCCATCGACCAGGGCGCTTTCGGAAACACCATTGGCGGCGTAGGCCCCGGCGCCAGGAACATTGTGTCCGGTAATCATCGGGCAGGCGTAACTCTTTCTAATAACGCCGCCACGAACCTGGTCCAGGGCAACTATATTGGCGTCGATGCCTCCGGTTCGGTCAGCCTAGGCAACATCGTTCAGGGCGTGGCCATTGAAAGCCACGCGCATGGGAACACTATTGGCGGCGCGGTGGCGGGAGCCGGCAACGTTATCTCCGCTAACGCCACCGGCGTGGACATCGTTGACCCGGGCGCCACGGGAAACCTGGTTGCAGGCAATTTCGTGGGCACGGCCGCCGGCGGCATGGCAGCGCTGGGAAATCGTTTGAACGGCGTTCAGATTCTGGCCTCCGGCAATACCATTGGCGGCGGCGCCGATGCCAGCAATGTCATTTCGGGAAACCACGGGAACGGTGTTTTTCTCGTAGGCAGCGGCAACTTGGTCGCAGGCAATTTCATTGGTACAGACGCCAGTGGCGCGCACGCGCTTGCCAACGCGGCCACCGGCGTCCTGCTTGATGCGGGCTCTTCCAATAACACGATCGGCGGCACTTCGGGCGCCGAAGGCAACACGATCTCCTTCAATGGCGGCAACGGCGTCGCCATCGTTTCTGGGACCGGCAACCGCATTCTTTCCAACTCGATTTTCAGCAATGGGGGTCTGGGAATCGATCTCGGCAATGACGGCGTCACCTTGAACGATCCCAACGACGTGGACACGGGCGCCAACAATCTGCAGAACTTCCCGGTGATCGCCTCGGTCACGACGACGAGCACCTCGGTTACCATCCACGGCCTCTTGAACAGCGCTGCCTCCAAGACGTACCTGTTACAGTTCTTTAGCAGCACCGCCCCGCATCCGTCGGGTTTTGGGCCGGGACAAACGCTGCTTGGTTCCAGCTCCCTTACCACGGATGCCGACGGTAACGCCGTGTTTACCGTGACGTTTCCCAAGGACTTGCCGAACCTCGGTTTTGTCACTGCCACTGCCACCGATCCCTCTGGAAACACTTCCGAATTCTCCGGTCCAAACACCTTTACGCACGCCGGGCCGACGGCCCACGGTGCCGTGGAGAGCCGGACGCGAGCCTTTACGCTGACAACCTTCAGCGATGACAGCGGCCCTGAACCGGCCGGCAACTACACGGCGGTGGTCAATTGGGGGGACGGCACGCCTACCAGCAACGGCACGGTGACGCTCCAGGGCACCACCTTCACGATCACGGCTTCTCATACCTATGCCACGGAAGGAAATCTCCATATCACGGTGACCCTGACCGACATCAGCGGGCGCGGTTTTATTGTCAGCAGCACAGTCCAGGTGCTTGGCTTCGTGACCAGTCTTTACCAGGAGGTGTTGAAACGCCCGTTCGATGAGGCGGGACTTGCCGGCTGGTTACAGGCCTTGCAGAACGGCATGAGCCGGGCGGATGTCGCGGAAAGATTCTGGGAATCGGCGGAGCACCGGGGCCTGGAGGTGGATCAGTTCTATGCCACGTTCTTTCACCGCGTCGCCGACCAGCCGGGCAGAGCCGGCTGGGTGAATGCCCTGGTCGCAGGCATGTCGGAGACCCAGGTGGCGACCGCGTTCCTGATCTCGCCCGAGAATACGCAAAGCCACGGCGACGCCTCCTCCTTCATCCGCGGCCTGTACATGGATCTCTTCCAACGCGCCCCGGATAATGCCGGCTTCAATTTCTGGACCCAAGTCTTGCAAAACGGCGCCCGCAGCCGGGCCGACATCGCCTACTATTTCTTGACCTCGCTGGAGACGTATTTGCAGGCCGTTGACGGTTACTACGTGGAGTTCCTGGGCCGCACGCCGAGCCCGCAGGAAGAGCAGGGTTTCCTGGATTTCCTGATCGCCGGCGCCACCCCGGGGCAGATCACGGCGCTGTTCCTTGGCTCCCAGGAGTTCCTGAACCGGGAACTAGCTCTGCTTAGCGGCTGAGCAGCAAGTTTAGGGTCATTCGTCATTCGCGAATGGTACCTGACCGAGGACTACGCTTTCTGTGAACGGGCGCGTCGCTCTGGCTATCGCCTTATTGCGGACACGACCATGCGCTTGCAGCACATCGGCGCATACGGCTACAGCCTATGGCCGAAATAAGTCAGAGATCTGCGGGCGCAACGCAACTGCAGAGCAAAGCTATGGACCCGGTATCGTTGAGCGAAGATCAGCTCGAAGCGCTGGCGTGGGTGAGCATCGAATACTTCCTCAAGGAGGTGAACCACCAGAACGGGCTGATCCGGGACAAGACGCAGGACGGCGCCCCGGCCAGCATAGCCGCCGTCGGCATGGCTCTGGCGACGGCCCCGCTTGCCGTCGAGCGCGGCGGCGCCCCGCGGGCCTTCATGGCCCGGCGGACGTTGAACCGGCTCCGCTTCTTCTGGAACAGCCCCCAGGGCCCCGAGCCCGACGCGACCGGCTACAAGGGCTTCTATTACCATTTCCTCGACATGGACAGCGGCCGGCGCGTGTGGAACTGCGAGCTGTCCACCGTCGATTCGGCCTTTCTCCTCGCCGGCGTGCTCACCGTCGCCACCTACTTTGACCAGGACACGGCGGAAGAACAGGAGATCCGCACGCTCGGCGACGCCCTGTACCGCCGTGCCGATTGGCGCTGGGCGCAGAACGGCGGCGCCACAGTCACGCACGGCTGGAAGCCGGAGTCGGGCTTTCTCCCCTACCGCTGGGAAGGATACGACGAGGCACTCTTGCTTTACGTCCTCGGTCTCGGCTCGCCAAGCTATCCCCTCCCCGAGGAGAGCTATACAGCCTGGGCGTCCACCTACGAATGGAAGAAGATCTACGACTGGGAGTTGCTCTACTCCGGACCGCTCTTCACGCATCAGCTATCGCACTTGTGGATCGACTTCCGCGGCATCCAGGACGCTTTCATGCGCGGGCACGGCCTCGACTACTTCGAGAACAGCCGCCGTGCAACCTACGTGCACCAGCAGTACGCCATCCGCAACCCTATGGAGTTCGAAGGCTACGGCCCGTTTTGCTGGGGCCTGACGGCGAGCGACGGTCCCGGCTGGACGGTTCGCGTCGTCAACGGCATCGAGCGGCGCTTTTTTGATTACATCGCTCGCGGCGCCCCGTACGGTCCCGACGACGGCACCATCGCCCCCTGGGCCGTGGTCGCCTCGCTGCCGTTCGCTCCGGAGATCGTGCTGCCGACCATCCAGCATTTCGACCATCTCGACCTGGGCATGCTCCGGCCCTACGGCTTCAAGGCGACCTTCAACCCGACCTACCCCGTGGAGGGAGACCGCCGCGGCTGGGTATCCCCCTGGCACTTCGGCATTGACCAGGGGCCTATCGTGCTGACGATCGCGAACTACCAGAACGGCATGCTCTGGGACGTGATGCGGCGTTGCCCCTACATCGTCACCGGCCTGCGCCGGGCCGGATTCAGCAACGGGTGGCTATGATGGGAGCCGAGAAGAGAAAGATTAAGAGTAGGATTAAGATTAAGAAGAGGAGTAAGAGCAAGAGTAAGAGTAAGATTACGAAAACCGCGTCATAATCTTACTCTGAATCTTGCTCCTAATCTCATTCTTAATCCTAATCTTCATCTTACTCTTTTCTCAAAAAACCTCGAACCGCCGCGAACTTTTTGCAAGGTCCTTGCGTCTAGAGAGTGTTCGACGCTCGGCACAGTGCCGGGAATGGGAGTAACCATGATTGGTTCGGCATCCAGTGTGAACCTTGAACAGATAGGCGGCCCGCGTAATCCCGGCCGACCGGCCACGCGGCCCGTGCATCCTTTGCGCTTGTGACGCCTCCTTGCTTCAGAAAAGTGCCTTTCAAGGCCGGGCGTCACAAGACGCCCGGCCTTTTTTGTTGGGCCCGTTCGTCTATTGGCCAGGATACCGGTCTTTCAAGCCGGGGAGAGCGGTTCAATTCCGCTACGGGCTACTGCTGGTCCGGTGTTGTAACAGAAGCATGGCGATCTGATACGTCGCCGGTGGCTGGTGCGATTCCGCCCCGGACTACTTCGTGAGTGACGAGTGACGAGTGGCGAGTGGCGAGCAAAGCAGGAGAAAAGATATGGTTCGGCGCTACCCGTTGAAACCGATACGTCCGGCTGAACCCTGGGGCCGTGGCGTAACGGCAGCGTATCCGCCTTTTAAGCGGTAAGGTGTGGGTTCAACTCCCTCCGGCCCTACTGAGAGCTTGGCCCGTAGCTCAACGGCAGAGCCGGCCTCTTATAAGGGCCAGACGAGGGTTCAACTCCCTCCGGGCCGATGGAACATTGGGATCCAGGTGTTAGCGGCAGCATACCTGGCTCTTAACCAGGGTGGTGAGGGTTCGAGTCCCTCGGGTCCCACTGAAAATGTAGTCATCACGCTCCGCGTGATGAGCACGGAAGCACCCGTGATGTAACGGCAGCCTGCCTGCTCGCCATGCAGGACGTGCGGGTTCAACTCCCGCTGGGTGCTCTGCCTATCCGCAGCGCTTGCTTGCGCGGCGGGCTGCGGATGGGGATTCAGGACGTAGGAAAGCCTGGGAATCCGCCGGTTTCGGGAACCGGAAAGCGTGGGTTCAAATCCCACCGTCCTGACTGGGTGACTGGTGAGTAGTGAGTGGTGAGTGGTATAAGTGGCGGCGTTTACTACTCACGACTCACAACTCACCACCCACCATACTGCGGTGTAGCCCAATGGTAAGGCGGCTCCCTGTTAAGGAGACGATTGCAGGTTCGATTCCTGCCGCCGCAGCTTGAACGGAAGGACAAGCCGATGGGCGACGGCAGCCGTCCTGTCATGAAAACAGCAATTCCGGGGTCGTCTAACCGGTAGGACATCGGGCTCTGAACCCGCTGATGTTGGTTCGACTCCAGCCCCCGGAACTTACTTCCTGATCCCGTGGTCCAGCGGCGAAGACTCCTGGCCCACATCCAGGCAACGATGGTTCGAGTCCATCCGGGATCATTGGATTGCAGATTGCAGATTTTAGATTGCAGATTGGAAGAAGCTTCGTTTTTCCGCAAATCTGCAATCTTCAATCTCAAATCTGCAATCGGTTATGGGCTGCTGGTCCAATCCGGGACGACGCCTGGTTTGCACCCAGGAAATCGGGGTTCAACTCCCCGGCGGTCCACTCTACCCCGATGGTGAAACGGACATCATCCCATGCTTCTAACTTGGGGTTCCGGGTTCGAATCCTGGTCGGGGTGCTTGTTAGTCCCGTCGTTCAGCGGTCAGGACATCCCCGTGACATGGGGAAGAGCGCTGGTTCGAATCCAGCCGGGACTATTGATTGATGGTGTCTGTGGTGTAGCGGGATGGCATGCGACGCCGTGAACGTCGAGGCAGCGGGTTCGATTCCCCTCGGACACCCTTGGACAGCAGTATGGTGAGTGGTGAGTCGTAACACCGCCGCCTACCACTCACTACTCAAAGGAGCGTGCTCCCGGGAGAGCAGGCGGTCTCCAAAGCCGCTCGACACAGTTCGACTCTGTGCGCTCCTGCTTATGCCGGCGTGGCTCGATGCAGAAAGGCAGCGGTCCCGTAAACCGCCTCATGCTGGTGCGAATCCAGCCGTCGGCTCTTGTCCTGTCCCGGTGGTGTAGGGGATGGCATGGGACTGTCCGAAGGTCCAGGTCCTGGTTCGACTCCAGGCCGGGATAATCTTGCCCTGCGGGTGTGACGGATGGCACGGCAGTCCTCGAAACTGCAAGACGAGGTTCAATTCCTCGGCGGGGTGCTGTATGTCCTCGGGGTGTGGCGGATGGCACGCGACCCTGCGAAGGTCGAGGATCAGGTTCAACTCCTGACGAGGATACTGATGCTTGGAGCCTGAAAACAAAAATGGGGACAGGCACGGCGTCCTGCCGAGCCAGTCCCCATTTTTTGTTTCAGGCTGTTAGTAATCCGAGGGTGTCTGCACGTGATCGTTCCGGCAGCCCAACAGCTGGTAAACGTGATGATCGATATTTTGCTGGATGAACCGGACTGATCCATCCGCCAGGCAGAAGTTCGCGCCACCGGCATGGTTCGACTTGAAACCCCAGCACACGTTCCAGTTCTGATACATGTTGATGGAGTCTGAAGGATTGCACCAGTCGCGCACACCGCTGAAGTGATTGATGGGGACAATCGTCACGCAGTGCGCCACGCCGCCGTTGGCACTGTACCACTGATTGGTGGCGAGATGGTCATGCTCATTGGGCAGGGCCTCTCCAATAAAGATCGTGTTGGAGAGACCGTCCACGATCGAGGCGAGGTTGATGGGCGCGGCCAGACGGTTGAAGCAGCCGCGAATATCGCCCGAGGAAACAGAGTTACCGTGGTCCGGACTCCAGCTGTAGCCATAGAGAATGCCGTTCGCGGGATCTTCGAGGCGATGCGAACTACCCGACGACCCGGTGGGATCGCAATACTTCTGATAGGGTTGGAACGGAGGCCCCCAGTAATCGCCGCCGCACGGGCTCGGAGCGCACTGTGGCCCAAGGCTGCCTGAATAATTGGTGCAGAAGGCGGTCGGGTCATAATCATCGCTCGGGCAGCGAAGGTATTTGAGGTGCTGGGGAAGAACGCCGGTGTTCAGGGCAATGCCGACCGTCGGCGTGGCCGGATCGTCCAACCCGCACTGGTTGCGCAGCAGATTGAACAGCCCGGAGCCTTCCATGTAAGGCAACGCGTAAATATGCCAGGAGCCCTTGTCAACGTTCCACTGAATCCCGGTACCCGGCCCGGTGCCCGGTATGTTGTAAAACTTACCGCCGGGGGGCAGGAGGCCCTGGCTGTCATGATAATTGTGACAGGCCAGGCCAAACTGCTTCAGGTTGTTGGCGCACTTCATGCGGTTGGCCGCTTCGCGCGCCTTCTGCACGGCCGGGAGCAGCAGCCCGACCAGCACGGCAATGATGGCAATGACGACGAGGAGCTCAATCAAGGTAAAGGCCCTTCCCGTCCACCAGCGCCATCGCAAGGTAAACCTCGGCATTTTGGTACTCCTTCGGCTCGCAAATACAGCGGTGCAACTTGCTAACATCCGGCAGCTTCTCGCGATCGCTGAACCGCCAGACGTTCGATAGATCCGGATCCTTCTCAAAGTGCAGTCCGGAAGGTAGCAACTCGCTTATGAAGGGGATGTGAGAACAGTATTAATATCGTGAGAGTGCTCCGCTGTCCTCCCGCATGCGTATTCCAACCGTAAGACAGGCTGACTTTTGGTCGAGCTTTCCTTATGCTTTAGGGAATCTTCCCCGCGATCCGTCCCGAACTTGACCTGAGGCTGGAACTGATGGTTTCGCCAGGCAGTCTTTTTCTTCGCTGCGCGTTTGCGTTTACCTTCCTGGCAGGAGCAGCGCATGCCGGTGCAGCCGATTCAAAGGCCCGCCCGGTTACGCCACGAGAAGCCGAATTCTTTGAGTCGCGCATCCGCCCTGTGCTGACGGAAAATTGCTTTGGTTGCCACGGCCAGGCAAAGCAAAAGGCCGGCTTGCGCCTGGATTCGTTGCAGGCGTTGCTCCAGGGCGGCGATAACGGTCCGGTCGTTCTTCCAGGCGATCCGGAGAAAAGCCGGCTCATCCAGGCGATCCGCTACAGCGGCGAGCTGAAGATGCCACCCAAGGGCAAACTGCCGCCGCAGGCCGTCGAGGCACTGACGACCTGGGTGAGAATGGCAGCGCCCTGGCCGCAGACCAAAAACACGCTGGCAGGCAATGCCAGCACTGAAGCCTGGAAAAAACATTGGGCGTTCCAGCCGGTCAGGCGACCGGACATACCAGTAACAAAAGACCAGACCTGGCCGCAGTCAGCTCTTGATCGATTTATTCTGGCCCGTCTCGAAAAGTCTGGACTGAAGCCGTCGGCGCCGGCTGACAGGCGAACGCTGCTGCGCCGGGCAACCTTCGATTTGCTAGGCTTGCCACCTACGCCAGCTGAAATCGCGGCATTTGAGGCGGACGGGACACCGGACGCCTTTGCCAGGGCGCTGGAGCGTTTGCTTGCCTCGCCTCATTATGGCGAACGTTGGGGACGTTACTGGCTGGACGTGGCACGCTACGCCGACACCAAGGGCTACGTATTTTTTGAGGAGAACAACTATCCCTGGGCCTATACCTATCGCGACTACGTAATTCGCTCGTTCAACGAGGATCTCCCTTACGATCAATTTGTGCTGCAGCAGCTTGCGGCCGACCGTCTGCCCCTGGGACAGGACCGGCGGCCGCTGACCGCATTGGGGTTCCTCACGCTGGGCTGCCGCTTCATGAACAACCAACAAGACATCCTCGACGATCGCATCGACGTGGTCACCCGCGGCTTGCTGGGATTAACCGTCTCCTGCGCCCGCTGCCACGATCATAAGTTCGATCCGATTCCGTCCACGGATTATTACTCGCTCTATGGCGTGTTTGCCAGCAGCGTGGAACCGACCGTGCCCCCGCTCTTTGAGGAGCCACCGCGGACGAAGGCTTACGAAACCTTCGCCAAGGAACTGAAAGCCCGCGAAGAGAAATTGCACCAATTCGTGCAGAGCAAACATGACGAACTGCTGCGGGCCTCGCGCACACGGGCAGCGGATTACCTGCTGGCGGCCCATGCCCTGCAGCATCAGCCGAGCACGGAAGACTTCATGCTGCTGGCTGACGGCGGCGACCTCAACCCGCGCATGCTGGATCGCTGGCGGGCCTATCTCGAGCGCACGCGGAAGACGCAACATCCTGTATTCGTTCTTTGGCACGCCTTCGCCGCGCTTCCGGAAAAGGAATTTGCCAGGAAGGCAGCCGAGCTTACCGGCCAGCTTGAACCCTCCGGACGTTGGCCACAGCCCGTCAATCCGCTGGTGCGCCGCGCTTTCGCCGGGAAGCCGCCGCGAACCCTGGCCGACGTCGCGCACCGCTATGGGGAGCTTCTCAACCAGATCGATAGAGCCTGGCAAACGGCAATCAAGCAGGCCATCGAGTCCAAAAAGCCCGTGCCCCCTGCCCTGCCCGACCCCGCGGAGGAAGAACTGCGGCAGGTCTTTCATGGGACCGAGAGTCCGACCAATATCGCCATGAATCCGGTCGGCGATCTCGATCTCTTGCCCGACCGGCCTTCCCAGGCCAAGCTGCAAGAACTGCGCAAGGCGGTCGAGACCTGGCGGACAACGGGCGCCGGCGCCCCGCCGCGCGCCATGGTTCTGGAAGACGCCCCGACACCGTATGCGCCGCGAGTCTACCTTCGCGGCAATCCGAACAATTTGGGCGACAAGGTCCCCCGCCGATTCCTGGCGCTGCTGTCCGGGCCCGAGCGCAAACCGTTTCATGACGGCAGCGGCAGGCTCGAGCTGGCCCGCGCCATCGTCGACCGCCGCAATCCACTGACCGCGCGAGTCATGGTCAACCGTATCTGGATGCACCACTTCGGCAATGGCCTGGTGGGGACAGCGAGCGACTTCGGCCTGCGAAGCGAACCGCCCACGCACCCGGAGCTGCTGGATTATCTTGCCGGCGTCTTCATGGAGAACGGCTGGTCAATCAAACACCTGCACCGGCTCATCATGCTTTCCGCTGTCTATCAGCAACGCAGCGACGACCGGCCTGAAGGCAAGCGTATCGACCCGGAAAACAGCTTGCTCTGGAAGATGAATCGCAGCCGTCTAGACTTCGAGGCAACCCGGGATGCCTTGCTCGCCGTCGCGGGAACTCTGGATACCAGGATCGGCGGCATCCCCATGAAGGGTTTCACTAACCAGATGTCAACGCGACGAACCGTGTATGCGTTTATCGATAGGCTCAACGTGCCGGGGCTCATGCGCACCTTCGATTTTCCCAGTCCTGACGCCAGCAGCCCCCAGCGCGCCACGACAACGGTTGCGCCGCAGGCGCTGTTTTTAATGAACAATCCGTTTGTGCTGGAACAGGCCCGGCGGATTGTGCAGAAGCAGGAACTTGCCGGGGAAAAAGATCTGGCCCAAAAGATTGATCGCCTCTATCGTCTTCTTTATGGCCGGCGGCCAAGCCAGGACGAAGTGCGCCTGGGAGTTGATTATCTCAACGGCCCGAACCAGTCGCCGACCGCGCTGGAGCGCTACACGCAAGCGTTGCTGCTGACCAATGAATTTGTATTTGTCGATTAAGAAGGGCTGGTCCTGCCTTGGCAAAAACCGGTCGCTTTTACGCCGAAGGCGTTGGACAGCACAGCCCAGGGTCGCGCCAGCGCACCCTGGGGGACTGAGGCCGTCCGGCTGCGTCTACCCCGAAGGGGTTGCATAGATCAAAGGCCGGCCCTGTGCAACCCTTTCGGGGTAGACGGGCTAGCTAGCGATTGCGTTCCCAGGGTGCGCTGGCGCGACCCTGGGCTGGGTTGTGCAACGCCTTCGGCGTAAGGCCACCGTCTTTGTAGAGTAGGCCGATTCCTCTTCGGACGGCCTTTGGGAGAAAGATTCTCTTATGCTTCCGAGCAGCAAACGCAACGAACTTCATCCCGCCACGGAGCGGCTTCTCTCCATCGACGCCCTGCGCGGTTTCGATATGTTCTGGATCATCGGCGGCGAGGAATTGTTCCGGGCCCTGGCCACGGCCGGCAAGGGGTCGCTTCCGGAAAAAATCGAGCAACCCTTGCAGCGCTTTGCCGAGCAGCTCGAACACGTCGAATGGGCCGGCTTCCATTTTTATGATCTCATCTTTCCGCTGTTCCTGTTCCTGGTGGGGGCTGTGATTCCGTTCTCGCTGGGCAAGCTCTACGAGCAGGAAGTGCCCAATGCCAAGATTTACGGGCGCATCATCCGGCGAACGATTCTGCTCTTCGTCCTCGGGCTCGTTTATAACGGTCTCTTCCGGTTGAACTGGATCGTCACGGAGCCTTCCTTTCGCATCGACCCGAGCAAGCTGCGTATTGCCGGGGTGCTGCAGCGCATTGCCATCTGCTATTTCTTCGCCGCCGTCATCGTCATGAACTTCGGCATCCGCGTGCAGATGCTGATCTCCGTGATCTTGCTCATTGGTTACTGGGCTCTACTGGCGTTTGTGCCGGTGCCGGGAGCCACTGAGCCCTACCACTCGATGAGAGACAACCTGGCTGCCTACGTCGATCAACACTGGCTGCCCGGGCTGCACGTCGAGGCCTACTACAAGTACGGCGACAATGAAGGTCTGCTTTCCACGATCCCGGCGCTCGTGACGGCTCTCCTGGGCGCCATGGCGGGGCAGTGGCTACGCTCGCCTTCCAGCCCGTGGTGGAAAATGCTCGGCCTGACGGCGGCAGGGCTAATCTGTCTGGTTGCCGGACTGGCCTGGGGCCGCTCCCTGCGCGTGCTGGAAAATGTCGCGCCGAATTCAGTTATCTGGTTTCCGCTCATCAAGAACATCTGGACCGGCTCGTTTGTGCTGGTCGCCGGCGGACTTAGCTTGTTGCTGCTGGCGACGTTTTACGCCATCATCGATGTGATTCGCTTCCGCTGGTGGGCCTATTTCTTTGTCGTCATCGGCGCTAATGCCATCACGATCTACCTGCTCAAGGAAATCATCCCGTTCGAGCGCATCGCCGCCTTCTTCCTGGGCCAGCCCGCCACGCCGGAACACGCGGGTTTTGGCGCTGCAAAGCTCGCCAGGAATTATGGCCAGGTCGTCATTGAGGCGGGCGCCATATTGCTGGAGTGGCTGCTGTTGCTGTTCTTGTATTGGCGACGGATCTTCCTGCGCGTTTGAATGCGGACTCTCCAAGGTGGCGGCCTAACTTTGCGTTGATCCAGTCGAATCAGGCTGCTTTACCAGCGCATGTTCCTCCAGATACGCCTTATACCTTGCTTCCATTTTGCGATAACCCCACTTGCCAATGAAATAGCCGACGGTTGGACCAGCCAAGAAAAAGAAAGGGATTGTAAGCGACCAGGGCTCGCCTTTCAGCACGACAAATGCCGACATAAAGATGGCATAGGTGACGCCCCAGGCAAACGCGCCATTAAGCCAAGCAAATCCGGTTTCGCGCATTCTCTGGCGAGTCCTCTCCCACCTTGCCATCTCGCGGTCCTTTGAAAAGAACCCCAACATCGCTCACCTCACGTTTCAAATCACACCATGCCTGATCGCCCTTGCAATTATACCCAGCTGTTCCCAATTTTCATTTCGTGAAAGTAGGTTTCCGTGCGGGCATCCATTAGAATGATCGGATGGAATGCCGAGCCGCTTCGGACAATGGACAGACCGCTGGCGATTGCTTGCTCACTCGCCGTGAGCTGCTGCGCCGCGGCGGGATGGGCTTCGGCTTGCTCGGCTTGGCCGGCGTTCTCGCTGGCGAGGGACTGCTGCCTTCCAGCGCCCAGGCGGCCACGGATATCAAGCCGCTGGCTCCGAAACAGCCGCATTTTCGCGCGCGGGCCAAACAGGTCGTGCACCTGTTCATGAACGGCGGACCCTCGCATGTGGACACCTTTGATCCCAAGCCCCTGCTGGACCGCTACCACGGCAAGCCGCTGCCCAGCGCCAACCTGCGCACCGAGCGCAAGACGGCCGGTGCGCTGCGCTCGCCGTTCAAATTCAGCCGCCACGGCAAGAGCGGCATCGAAGTCAGCGAACTATTCGCACAGACGGCGGGATGCATCGACGACATCGCCGTCATCCGCTCCATGCATGCGGACGTGCCCAATCACGAGCCGTCGCTCATGCTTATGAACTGCGGCGACGGCCGCCTGTCGCGGCCGAGCATGGGCTCGTGGATCACTTACGGCCTCGGCTCGGCAAATCAGAACTTGCCGGGCTTCATCGCCATGTGCCCGGGCGGCTATCCGATTGTCGCCACGCAAAACTGGCGCTCCGCCTTTCTGCCGGGCGCCTACCAGGGCACCTACATCGATACGCAGCACACCGATATCCAGAAGTTGATCGAGAATATCCGCAACAACAGCGCCACGCCGGCCGAGCAGCGCCGTCAGCTTGACCTGGTGAAACGTCTGAACGAGCGCCATCTCGAGCTGCGCCAGGGCGACGCGCAACTGGAAGCCCGCATCCAGTCCTTTGAGCTGGCCTATCGCATGCAGGCGGAAGCGACGGATGCGTTCGACATCAACCGGGAACCGCGCGCGATCCGCGAAATGTACGGCTCTGGAACCCAGGCGCGGCAGCTTCTCATCACGCGCCGCCTGCTGGAGCGTGGCGTGCGCTTTATCCAGGTATGGAGCGGCCGCGACCAGCCCTGGGACAATCACGACGGCATCGAGAAGATGCACCGCAAACTGGCCGCGGAATGGGACCGGCCCATCGCGGCGTTCCTCAAAGATCTGAAGCAGCGCGGCCTGCTGGAGACGACGCTCGTCATCTGGGGAGGCGAATTTGGCCGCACGCCCGTGGCCGAGCTGCCCCAGTTGAGCGGCCGGGATCACAATCATTACGGCTTCAGCATGTGGCTGGCGGGCGGCGGCGTGCGCGGCGGCTATGCCCACGGCGCCACCGACGACTGCGGCTTCGCGGCCGTGGAGAAAAAGGTGCATGTCCATGATCTCCATGCCACGATCTTGCATTTAATCGGCTTCGACCACGAGCGCTTGACCTATCGCTACGCCGGGCGTGATTTTCGGCTGACGGACGTGCACGGCCGCGTCGTGCACGAACTTTTAGCGTAACCGGCTTCGTATCAACGCATGGATGAATAGCAAAACGACACAAGCTTCTCTGAAACAGAGCAGGGTCAAAGGACAGGAAGCCGGGCGGCGGCTCTGGCTGCCGGCTCTGTTTGCCGGCACGCTGTTCCTCAGCTCCGCCTTGCTGTTCCTGGTGCAGCCGATGTTCGCCAAGATGGTGCTGCCGTTGCTGGGCGGCACGCCAGCGGTTTGGAACACGTGCATGGTGTTCTTCCAGGCCGCGTTGCTCGCCGGCTATGCGTATGCGCACGTGGCGCCGGACCGGCTCGGCGTGCGGCGGCATGCGATCCTGCATTTGTTCGTGCTGCTGGTGCCTTTTCTGGTGTTGCCGATCAGCGTGGCGCACGCTGCCTCCCCGCCGGGGGAAACAAGCCCGATTCCCTGGCTGCTGGGAGTCCTGGCCGTGACAGTGGGTCTGCCGTTCTTCGTCGTGTCTACAAGCGGGCCGCTTTTGCAGAGCTGGTTTGCCAAAACTGGTTACCCATCCGCGAAAGACCCGTACTTTCTCTATAGCGCCAGCAACCTGGGCAGCATGTTGGCGCTGCTGAGTTATCCACTCCTTCTCGAGCCGTCAAGTTTTCTGAAAACGCAAACCTTACTCTGGACGGGACTCTACGGTCTTCTGGTGCTACTGATTTTTGCGTGTGCCTGGGTATTGCTGCGCAGTCCGTCGCCCACGTCCGAGCCCAGATATGAGGTAGCCACCGATTCCAGGCCACGGAGTGCAGACCATGGAATACAAGGCTGGCAGCGAGTCAAATGGGTCGCGCTCGCCTTCGTGCCGTCCAGCTTGATGCTCAGCGTCACAACCTATTTCACGACCGACCTGGCGGCAATCCCTTTGCTCTGGGTTATTCCGCTAGCGATCTACCTGCTGACCTTCATTCTCGTTTTTGCGCGCAGACCGCTCTTTTCACAGGCTGTGATTGTCCGCATCTTGCCGTTTGCCGTGCTGGCGTTGACGTTCGCCATGCTCTCCCAGGCGACGAAGCCGTTATGGTTCTTGCTGGCGCTGCACCTGGTGACGTTTTTTTTGATTGCCATGGTCTGCCACGGCGAATTGGCGCGACAGCGGCCGCCCGCGGAACATCTGACGGAATACTATCTCTGGCTGTCCGTGGGCGGAGTGCTGGGCGGTCTGTTCAATGCCCTGGTCGCTCCCCTGGTCTTCAATTCCGTGATGGAATATCCGCTGGTCGTCATGCTGGCCTGTTGTCTCATGCCGGCGACGAGGCCAAGAGAAGAGAAAGAGGCAACCGGACAATCGAAGAAAAAGAGACGAAAACAGCGCGACCAGGCCGCCGCAGTCAGCCGGGCAGAAGACCTGCCCGATTCACCGCAGCCGTGGCTTGCCGTATCGGCATTGGAGGCAGGTCTCGTTTTGCTGCCGGGCGCTCTGGCCGCCGGCCTGGGTTTCGTTTTGCGCCGGATCACCTATGAAGACACCACCCTGGAGAACACGGCGTTCGGCCTATCGCTGATCTTCGGCCTGCCCATGCTGCTCTGTTACGCCTTCAACCAAAACCGCGTCCGCTTCGGTCTGGCGATCGGCTTCTTGCTGTTTGCCGGCGCGACCTATCAAGGCGTGAACGGCGAGACGCTTTATCGGGCGCGCAGCTTTTTCGGCATCCATCGCGTCGCCCTGTCTCCCAGCCGCGACTTCTACCAATTGGTGAACGGCAGCACGGTCCATGGCAGCCAACGCATCGACCAATCCGGGCGCGCCGAGCCTTTCACCTACTACCATGAAAGCAGTCCGATAGGCCAGGTGTTCCATGCTTTCTCCGGCCAGGCAGCTAAACCGCAGGTAGCCATTGTGGGGCTGGGGGCAGGCTCGCTGGCGTATTACGGCGAGCCGGGACAACAATTCACTTTCTACGAGATCGACCCGACCGTGTTGCATATTGCCCGCGACCTGGGCTACTTTACGTTTCTGCGTGATTGCAGAGCCAAGGTTGAGTATGTGCTCGGCGATGCGCGCCTCACGGTGCAACATGCACCGGACAACCATTTTGGCATCCTGATCATCGATGCCTTCAGCTCCGACGCCATTCCTCTGCATTTGCTTACGCGCGAAGCCGTGGCGATCTACAAGAAGAAGCTGACCAGCGATGGCATCCTCGTCTTTCACATCAGCAACAGTTATCTCGATCTGGCGCCTGTCCTGGCGCAGTTGGCCAAGGACGCGGACTTGTTGTGCTGGTCGCAAAGTCACATCCCTGTGGGCAAGAGCCCGGTCTGGGAATCGCAGTGGCTGATCATGGCGCATCGCAAAGAAGATCTGGGAGGTCTCCTGGAAAGAGGGCCGTGGCAGCAAATCAACGCCATTCCCGGTACGCCCACCTGGACAGATGATTTTTCAAATATCTTTAGCGTTCTTCATTGGCGCTAGCAGCCTGTTGAAAAAGGTGTCTGGAACCTTGCGAGTAGAATAGATCTCGGTTCTTCGCACGGCTTGAAGGTTCCAGACACCTTTTTCAACAGGCTGCTAGGGATTAGGAGAAGTGTGCATGTCTGTCCGCAATCAGCCGCCCGGTCCCAAAGGGCACTGGCTCAAAGGCAATCTGGCGGAATTTCGCCGCGATTCCCTGGGGTTTATCACGCACTGCGCACGCGAATACGGCGACATCGTTTCCTTGAAGCTCGGACCCAAGCGCGTTTACCTGCTTAACCATCCGGACCTGATCGAACAGGTGCTGGTGACGCAAAATCGCAATTTCATCAAGCACTTCATCACGCGCTTGCTGCAGCGCATTCTGGGGGAGGGACTGCTGAATAGCGAAGCAGACACCTGGCTCCGCCAGCGCCGCCTGGCCCAGCCCGCCTTTCATCGCAGTCGCATTGAGGCCTACGGCCGGGTCATGGTGGAATTTACCGAGAACATGCTGCGCTCCTGGAAGGAAGGCGAGAGCCGGGATATTCACGTGGAGTTCATGCGTCTCGCCCTCGGCATTGTGGCCAAAACGCTGCTCAACGCCGACGCCGCCGGGGAAGCGAACACGGTCGCCTCGGCCCTGGAATTCCTGCTGAAGGATTTTCTTTATCGCTGGGAAACCCTTGTACCCGTGCCGCGCTGGGTGCCGACGCCGCACAACTTGCGCTGCAAACGGGCCCGGCGAAGCCTCGAGGGCACGATCTACAAGTACATCAGGCAGGGGCGCGCGGCGGGCGTGGATCGCGGCGACCTGCTCTCCATGCTTCTGCAGGTTCGCGACGAGGACGGCAGCGGTATGTCCGATCTGCAACTGCGCGATCAGGTCATGACGCTGTTCCTGGCCGGGCACGAGACCACGGCCAATTCCCTTTCGTGGACGTGGTACTTGCTGGCCCAGCATCCGGAAGTCGAAGCAAAGCTGACGAAGGAATTGCAGGACGTGTTAGGCGGCCGGCCGCCGACGGTCGCGGATCTGCCGCGGCTCCGGTACACCGATTATGTGGTATGCGAATCGATGCGGCTCTATCCTCCGGTCTTCGCCTTTGGCCGCGAAGCGCTGCACGCTTGCAAATTGGGCGGCTACGAAATCCCGGCGGGCGCCACGGTGATCATGAGCCAGTGGATCATGCACCGGCACCCGCGTTACTTTGATAATCCTGAAGGGTTCCACCCCGACCGCTGGGCGAATGGCCTGCTGCAGCGGATCTCCAAGTACGTCTACTTCCCGTTTGGAGGCGGGCCGAGGATTTGTATCGGCAACACGTTTGCCATGATGGAAGCCAGCCTGGTGCTGGCCACGCTGGCCCAGCATTACCGTTTCACGCTGCTCCCCGAGCCACCGGTCGTCCCCTGGCCGGCCGTGACGCTGCGGCCGCGGCATGGCATCCGGGCGCGGTTGCAGAAACGGTAGCCGGCTTAGCGCTCGAGAATTTGCCGCACGGTCGCGACATTTACCTGTTGCAGATTTTTGACGATCAAATCGGCGCCGGCTTCTTGCAGCAATTTCTGCGGATGGTGGCCGACGAAGGTAACGGCAATGCACTTCATGCCGGCCGCCTTGGCCGCCTGAACGCCGGCCACCGCGTCCTCCATCACCAGGCAGCGCGCCGGCGGCACCTGCAGCTTTTCGGCGCCGACGAGGAACACTTGCGGATCAGGCTTGCCGCGCTGGGTGTCGGCTTCCGAGACCACCGCGTCGAAGAAATGCTGCGTCCCCGTCAGATCGAGGATTAAATCAATATTGCCGCGGGGCGCGCTGGAGCCAATCGCTTGTTTGAAGCCCAAGGCACGCAACTCTTCCAGCAGCGTTCTCACTCCAGGGAGAAGAGCGACCCCCTGCCTGGCCGCCGCTTTGTAGTAGTCCTCCTTGCGGATGCCCAGTCTATCAATCTCCGTTTTGCTGAAGGCGGCTCCAAACAGTGTGCCGATGATCTCCGGATTGCGCCGGCCGAATGTGGCGGCGAAATCCGCGCGGCTGAAGGGCTTATCCAGTTCGCGCGCCAGCTTGACCCAGGCGGCAAAGTGAAGCTCCGCCGTATCGACCAGCGTGCCGTCAACATCCCAGATCACGGCGAAGTGATTTGAAGCCTGCGTCATGCGTGCCACTTTGAAGTTCCAAAGATCGGTTGACTTTGTCCGCCCTTGGCCGGCATAGTTCGCCCGCCAACTGACCTGGCGAACTATGGCGAAGTTGAAAAAAGTTGCCGAATTGTTGCGCGAACCTTGGGAATCCTCTTGACGGTTCGCATGCTTTATGCATCGAGCGCCTCATGATGGCCAGGTGACCACCTTGGCCATCTTCACCGCGGGTTACGGAGTGGAGTTCGTCGGGTGGCCCACAGCTAGCTCTCGAACTGCCTCAGCTGCGGCACGAGCCGGCAGGACTCCTGGCTCTTGTAAAACGCGCAACTCCAGAAGTCGCGCTTCGGGCTGGTCAGCAGCCTTTGATTACCATTACGAAGAGCTGCCCTTTGCCAGACCGCGCACATGATTGCCCACGGGCCGTTTCAGCGCCTTCATGGCTTGATGCACGGCGATTTTCTTGCGCTGCTCTTCCAGCTCGCGCTCGGCCACCCAATCGACCGCGCTCTGCAGCCGGTGCATAAACGTGGCACGCGGATGACGTGCATAGCCAACGATCGAGACGACGAGCAGCACGACGGTGGGCCCGATGGCATTGATCATGTCGCCGTGAAACCAGAGCGTACTTGCCGCGCCGAGCATAAGTACGCCGAGCATCAGGGCGGCACGCCAGGCGAGGCGCGGCGCCAAGAGCGCAGCCCCGCCGCCGATTTCCAGGATTCCGACCAGGATTCGGAACCAGCCGGGATAACCCCAGCGCGCGAATTGCTCCTGCGCCGCGGGGCTGGCGAATTTGGCAAGGCCCGCGGCGACAAAAAGCACGGCGAGCAGTGCACTGAAGATCCACAGAGTAACCCTGGTGCTGTTCCGCATGGTGCCTCCTCTTAACCAGGACTTGCGTAGCTGCGTTGAGGTTCCGCCGCAACAACTAACGCCCTGTCCCGAGAAAAACCCCTCCCACCTATTCTACGCGCGCAGGACTGCCCGCGTGCTCGAGCTAGTTCGGAAATGTCGTCGGATTGGACCGGCGAAAGCCGTCGTCCATGACCAGGACGGCCGCTTCTTCGCTCGGCGCGCGCGGCGGCACAACCACGAGGTGGCCACAACGCGGGCAGCGGCAGGACCGGCCGACAAACTGCACCGACGCCTTCAAGGTGCGCCGGCAACCCGGACACGGAAACGAAATATGACTGAGCATGGCATCCTCTCCTCAGGAACAATCGGGCCCACCGCGGCAGAAGCCGCGGCTGCAAAAGTCTCGGCAGGTCCGTCCAGAAATATAGACGAGGTTGATACCGGCTCGGTTCCGTTGGCCGGCGCCTCGAATTTCTCTCATAAGGCAGGCAGATGCTTTCACTGCTTGCCTTGCAGCGCAGATCTCCCCTTGCCTTCACGGGAGGGAAAAAGCAAGGCGGAGGTTCGCGCGCCACCGATGGCGATCCATTCCGCTGACTTATTCGTCACGAGTGTAGACGAATTTAAGGGATCATAACAACTGCGCTTTTTCGGCCCAATAGCGCTTAAAAGCATTAGAAAAGTCTCACAATTCCGGCAATTATCATCGTCTCGTTGGAAGCGGGCGTACTCTAATCTAGACATCGAAACGGGGGAAGCCCGATTTGCCGTAGGCTCTGCTTGCCGAGCGAAGCCTGGAAACAGGCCCCGCCCGGCAAGCGGGGCCTACCAGCTGATAGAGCGATGTGCCGACAGCTGAGCCGTGATGCAGAAGGCCGACTTGACGGTCGCGATGCCGGCCGAGCGTGCGTTTGAGTTATTTTTTCTTCCTGCAATCCTGGCGTCCCGAAGCGCGCTTCGCCGCAAGTTCTTGTCAGAACGCGACAAAGGTCAGTCGGCAAGCCGTTCCAAAAAAAATCACTATTTATGAGAATTTCTGTTGCAGTGGAAAATAGTCGCTTTATAATCACCATTGTCCTGCTGGGTGGTAACTCCGGTGACTGGGCGACGCCGAAGGGACCAACAGCGGGACTTTTTTATGCGCCGGGATTGGCGACACTTCCTTTAGCCTGCATTCCCCAAGAGGCAGCATCTTCATCGTGCCAGGCCCACAAGGCCAACGCCACAAAGACGATTCCGAATAGCCACTGGGTCGTGCTTAGCCACAAGTACAGACGGTGTCGTGGGCCAAATAGATCGCGGGCCGGTTCGTCGATGTAATCGCGTGCGCGAATATCGAGCAGGCGGTCGAGATGGGGGTGCAACCAGACCAGGGCGAGTAGAATTCCGAGCATGCCGGCCCAGCTCAGCCAGCGGCACCAAATTCGCCTGCGCAATGTGTCTGCCGACTCCGCCATGTCCCACGCCAGTACCAGGAGCGCGGCAGCGCCCGCGACATTCAGATAATTGGTCACCAGGCGCGTGACGAAGCCTTGCTCCAGGTGGCTAAAGGTGGCCTGGCCGACGGGCACGACGACGGCGGCATAAAAGGTGAAGCCGCCCTGCCAGAACATCAAGGCAATGACCACCGAGAAACGGCGGAGAAGGGTCCGCATGTCACACCGGGGAGGCAACGCTGCCGCGGAAGAAGCCGCTGTCCGCGGGTGCGGCATAGGCCACGTCCAGTTCCGGCGTCTCGAGGCGCTGGCCGCGGCGATAATGGCTCTCCATGGCTCGATCCAGAATGCCGGTGGTTAGCAGCGTCCGCTCCACCGGATACGGCGACTTCCCGGTATCGAGGAGCTTCTCAATATTGCCGACGAGGCAATCCATGAACTTGGCGCCGGGGGGAGGCGGCAGGCAGAACAGGCAGGATGCCGGCCGGCTTTCGCCTTTGAGGTTGGCGGCAAAGCAGAAGTCCTGCAGGTGACCGTTGAGGAGCAGCACTGTGCCGCGCACACCGTCGCGGTACTCCAGCAAAAAAGCGATGGGCGCCGTCTTGGGCATGTTGCCCACGGCGATGGTGCCGGTATTGCGGCGAATGTCGCCGACGTTGACCGTCTCGCTCCGCCCCAGGGCGGCTTCGAGCAAGTCCCAGTTCCACAGCCCGGCATCGCCCGCCTTCCACACATCGTTGCCGGTGAGGCAGGTGACCGCCTTGACTCCTGTCTCGCCACCACGCCGCCGCTCGAGCATGACCTGCAATGTTTCCAGACCGTGGAAGCCGTACACCTCGATCGGTCCGTAACAGGCGACCAGGGCATCCTCGATAGCAGCTTGCAACGGCATTTCCAGCTCCGGCCGCCGCCACGTCACCGGCAGGCTCGATCCGGCCATGAGCGGGAACTTCAGCTCGTGCGCCCAGGCCACGAACTGCTTGGCCTTTTCCCAGCTGTAGGACAAATGCTTGTCGTTGAAGACCGGAACGCTGCGGCCGGTCTTGCGAAAGACGGCGGCAATCTGCTCCATCATCTCGAAGCGCGGATAGAGAATTTGCCCACGGTCATTGCGGGGATAGTTGCCATGCTCGCCAATGAGCAGCACGCCGTCTACCGCCAGTTTATCCGTGCCGTCCGTGAGGGCGTCCGCAACCGAGCGCGTCAGGCGGAAATCAAAATCTTTTGCCATGCCCCGGGACAGATCGTTGTCCGGCACCTGATCGACATACAGGGAATGGACGTAGCTCTTTGGGACATGAAACTGCCCCTCGCGCGGATAGCCCTGGATAAACCGGCCGGCAATATGATCGGCATGCGAGAGCGGCCGGTAAACTGTCGTGATGACGGCGATGGGCTTGCGGCCCTCCCGGCTCGGCTTCGGCGGCCGGGCCCGGAACGCCGCCGGAGACTCCGCGGCGCCAGCCGCAGCTTGCGGTAAGCCGCCCGCCAAGGTAAGGGCCGCCGCTTGCCGCAGAAACTTGCGTCGCGAGAGGCGGAGACTGCGGTCTTCCATGGTTGGGTCCCGCGGAGGAAAGCATAAGAGAGCCAAACTCTACTTCAACGTAACAAAGAAAGGAGTTTCCGGCTAGCGTTTCCTCAAGATCGCCACAAGAACTGGAGTATTCGTGAGCCCCGTTCACGGGGGCAGAATGCGGCTTTGCCGCTGAGCCGCGCTAACAACCCACTGTACAATACGGATGTTCTGGCGACCACGCATGGGGAACCCTGTTGATGTGCCTGCTGGCCTTGTTCTTCCGAGCCGCTGAAGACGCGCCCTTTGTCGTGGGCGCAAACCGGGAAGAGCTGTACACGCGTGGCGGCGAGCCGCCACGTATCCTTGACGGCCCCTGCCCTGCCGTCGCCGGTGTAGATCCGCAAGCGGGCGGCACGTGGCTGGGCATCAACGCCCATGGCGTCCTCGTGGCCGTCACAAACCGCCCCAAAAGCCAAATTCCGCCGCAGCCGCGCAGCCGTGGGCTGCTCGTGCGCGATCTGCTTTGCTGCGCCAGCGCTGCCAGCGCCGCTGACCTGGCGGCGCGCGAGCTGGAACGCAATCGCTATGGCGGCTGTAACATCGTCTGTGTCGACCGGGATCATGCCCTGGTGCTTCATGCCGGCGACTGGTTGCGCGTCCGGCCGATGCCGCCCGGGCTGCATGTGCTGACCGCACATGATGTCAACGATGCCAGCGATCGCCGGATCGGCCATGCGCTGTGGTGGCTCGGCCAGCGCAACTATGTCAGCGGCGAGGAATGCATGGCTGCCCTGCGCGAGCTATGCGGGCAAACCGGCAACGGCTCTCCGCCCATCTGCTTGCACGGCAAAACGGGCGGCACCGTTTCGAGCAGCATCATCATGCTGGGCGCCGACCCGGCGCGCAGCCAATATCTGCACGCGCAGGGAGCGCCGGACCAGACTCCCTACGCCGACTACTCGCCTCTTCTCAGACAAGCATTGTCCCGTGCCGGGCGAGGCTGACCTCATGTACCCGCATCGCATTCGACTGCGCGGCCCCTGGCAGTGCGAACTCTTGTCGACTCAGCCCGGGCAACCGACCGTCCAGGCCGCGTCGCTGGCTGAATCCGCCTCTCCGGGCCGCACCGTCAAAATGCCATGCCTCTGGACGGAAGCCGGACTGGTGGATCTTACCGGTCGCGTGCGTTTTCGGCGGCGTTTTGGCTTGCCGCGCAAGCTTGATGCCTTTGAACGCGTTTGGCTAACCTTAAGCGGCGTCCAACCAGGCGCCGAGATATCTCTCAACGGCCGCTTTCTTGGCCTCCCTGACGAGAACGCGGATGCCCTCGAATTTGAGGTGACGCAAGTTCTGCAGGAACGCAACGAGCTGGTGATTGAGCTGGAGAAGAAGGACAAGAATGACGGACCATGGACTGATGTGGCGCTGGAAATCCGCTGCGCTGCCTTCTTGCGCGACCTCCGCCTGCACGCGACGCTTGACGGCGAAAACGCCCGCTTGCACGTCACGGGCACGGTCGCCGGTGAGACGGACTTGCCCCTCGAAATCTACGTTATCCTGGGGCGCTTCACCGTCGCCTATCAAACGGTCAAGGCGGGAAATGCGCCGTTTCAAATCTACTCCGAAGAGCTGCCGCCGGCGCGCTGGCAAGTTTCAGAGATAGCTGCCGGGCCCTGTCAGAACGTGCGCGTGGAACTGGTGCAGGGCAGCGTGCGCTGGTACACCTGGGAACAAGCTTTCGACTTTGGGTCCGGCGCCGCTGCAGATTGAAGCAGCTGTTTACTTCTTGTCGTCGCGTTTGCCTTCCTCGCCCAGGGCCGTTTCCAGGGCACGAATGGCTTTTTCGACATCGTCGAGAGCAGGATTGATGCGCAGGGCGTGGCGAAAGGCTTTCAAGGCTGCGCGGTGTTTACCGAGCTCCATGTGGCAGCGCGCCAGGCCCGCCGCCGCGCCGAAATGATAGGTGTTAAGCTTGAGCGTGCGCTCGCAGTCAATCGCGGCCTTGTGCCATTCCTCGTTCTGGAAATGCAGGATGGCGCGCTGATTGTGGGCTTCAGCAAAATTGGGGGCAGCCGCGATCAGCGCGTCCAGGCCGGCCCGCTTCTTGCGCCGGTCGCGTAGTTCGACCAGCCTGCGCAGCTCCTGGCAATGGCCGCGTGTGTCGCCGCGAAACCACAGCGACCAGAGAGCCTCGGTAGCGAATTGCTTCACGCCCGGGTCCTCGTCGTGGAGCATGTCGGCGAGCGCGGCGTTGGATTGCTTCATCGTGCCGATCATGCCCAGGGCCAGCACCGCTGCACGCCGCGCCTGGGCGTCGTCGCTGTGCAAGAGGCGCTGCAGGGTGCCTTCGTTATAGCGTCCCGCGGCCTTGTGCCTGAATTTGTCCAGGCCTGCACGCACACGCCCTTCCCAGCCGCTCAGGTCCTGGCTTGGCGGCTCGGGGATTTCGTCAAAGTATTCGACCAGAAGTGCGGTACCCATGGCAGCACTCCCTCGTTGGTTAATGCGAAAATGCAATCACCCATTCGTTGTACGAATGCTTCGGTTAGCGGGTAGAGCTAGCGAGTGGAGCATTGGTTCAATTGGTCATTAGTCATTGGTCATTCGCTCCGCGAATGACCAATGACTAATGACTAGTGACGAAGTGTTACTTGCCCGAAGAGGTCGGGACGCCGGCTGGACTCTTGGCGTCGTCCTTCCTGGCGGTGAAGATGGCGTGCGTCTTTTTCCAGGCGAGGACGTCGCCCTTGAGCACTTCCACCGCCTTGTCGAGTTGCAGGTCCAGGCCCTTGCTCAGGTCTCCGGGGAATTGATCGACGTACACGTCGGGCATGACGCCTTGCTTTTCCATGTTCACGTTAGCGGCCGTGTAGACGCCGATGCGCGGAATGCGGAACATGGAGCCGTCAATCAGGCGCACCTCGTAGGTGCCGATGACGTGAGCGCCGGTCGGCTGGCCGACCAGCTTGCCAAGCCCCAGGGTCCGGAAGGCATTCGGGAAGATCTCGGCATCGCTGTACGAGCGGTTGTTGATGAGCAGCACGAGCGGCTTGGTCCACTTGCGGTCGAAGGAGCGCATGACCATGCCCTGGCCGCCGTCGCGATGCCGGAAGACGGTATGTTCGCGGCCGCCCAGGTAGCCGAGCACCTGGTCGTGGGTGAAGCCGCCACTGTTGTAGCGCACGTCCAGCACGAGCGCTTCCTTATCGAAGTTGTCCGAATACAGGGCGCGCACGAAGCGGTCGAGTCCTTGCTCGTCCATGCTTTGAATATGGATATAGCCCAGTCTACCGCCGCTCAGCTCCGCGACCCGGCGGGCGTTGTTTTCCACCCAACGATCGTACATCAATTCACGCATTTTGCCGCGGGCGATGGCTTGAATATCGACCCGCCGCGGTTTCTCCTTCGCCGGCTTGGGCGGAGGCGTTTTGGCGGACGATGCCGTCGGCCGATTCTCGAGGGTAAGCGTCACGGTTTCGCCTACCTTGGCATTAAAGAGCTTGCTCAGGTTGACGTCGTTCTTCAGCTCGACCCCATCAATCGCCGCAATGATATCGCCGCGCTTGAGGTTCAGGCCGCGCTTGTCGGCGGGTCCGCGCTTGACAATATCGGCAATCTTCAGCCCCGGGCCGCGGTAGCTCTCGTCATAGACAAGTCCTAGCTCGGCCGTGGTCTCCTCGGGGGGCATGCGGAAGCCGGCGATGCCGAGATGCGAGGCATTCAATTCACCTAGCATCAGGCTGACCAGGCTATAGAAATCCTCGCGCAAGGCGACATGGCCGACCAGCGGCCGGTACTTGAGGCGCACGGCATTCCAATCGACGCCGTGGTACTTGGGATCGTAGAACTCCTCGGAAAGGGCGCGCCAGCTCTGCTCGAACATTTCGTTAAACAGATCATCGCGCCGCACCGTCATGCGGGCACTGAACGGGATCTTGCCGGAGTCCGAAGAACTGGATGTCGTCATGCGCAGAAAGTCCATCGGTGAGGCCCCGGTGGCGTGGGTCTTGCGGATGGCGCCGGAGCCGTCGCGGAAATAAATCGTGTCGGGGAAAAAGTGCGACCACTGAATCTGACTCGGCCGCTGGTTGCCGGTGGTGAGCCGGGTCAGATGGCTGCCGTCGGTGCTCGCCACCCAGAGGTCCTGGCTCTCCTTGCCATCGACGCTGGCGGTGATGCCCGTGAACGCGATCTTGTTGCCGTCCGTCGAGATGGCCACTTCCTCGGCCGGAAGCTGGACGGGCTGCTCGACACGCAGGTGAATATCTTCCCAGTCGATATCGCTGCTCTTCGGCGCATCGGCCGTGGCCGGCTTCTGCAACGACAGCACGAACACGCCGCGCTCGTCGCGGCGGCGCTCGCTGATGAAGGCAATTTTCTTACCCTTATGGCTCCAGGAAACGCCGGCATTGAAGGTGGCGAACCGGGTAATGTTCCTGGCCTCGCCGCCATAGCTCATGACAGGCAGCCACGGCCCGCCCACGCTGGCCATGGCCGATACCCCAGTCCGAAGCCAGGCCGGCTCGTATGCCGCGCTCGGAATCACGTACAGCTCACTGGCAAAGTAGCCGTCGCGCCGCGAATAGCAAAGGTATTTGGAATCGGGCGACCATTCGTAGTCGGTGACTTCGGTCTCGTTCACGAGCAGCTTTTGATTCGTGCCGTCGGGATTCATGGTCCACAACCTGCCCGCGCGGATGAAGGCGACGTGTTTGCCGTCCGGGGAGAAACCGGCGGCGACCTCGGCCTCGGGCGTGTTGGTCAACTGCTTGATTTTGAACTTGTGAGCCTCAACCAGCAGCGGGTGCTCCGGGTCGTCCGGCTCGAGGAGGTAAAGGTCCTCGAAGCCATTGCGATCGGAGGCGAAAATGATTTTCTTGGAATCGTGCGACCAGGTGACGCCGTGGTCGTTGGCAGGACTATCGGTTAGCCGGGTCGCCTTGCCGCCGGCGATGGGCATGAGAAAGATTTCGCCGTGCACGACAAAGGCCACGTGCCGTTCGTCGGGAGACAGGGCGAACTCGGATGCGCCCTGGGTAAAGGTGAAGGTGCGCTCGGTGTTGACCTTGTCGTCGGCATGCACCTCGATGGCCAGTTTCCGGGGCGAGCCGCCGCGGGTCGGCAGCACCCACATGTCGGCGCCGCATTCATAGACGATCCACTGGCCGTTGCCGCTGATGCGCGCCCGGCGGACGCCCTCTTCCTTGTGGAACGTCACCTGCTTGGGAATTGGGCATATCCGGGCATCGGTGGCTACCGGCGACTGCACGATGTTGGCCGGCGTGCCGAAGAACTCGCTCACGTAATAGAGCGTCTGCCCGTCGGGCGACCACATGGGCGAATAATCTTGCCCCGTGAAGTTGGTCATCTGGCGGTTCTGGGAGCCGTCGGCGTTGCAGATCCAGATGTCGTCGTTGGACGAGCCGCGATAGCCCTTGCGATACCAGGTGCCCGGACCGCGGACATAAGCGATCAAATCGCCGCGCGGCGAGAAGATACCTTCCTTGCCCTCGGCAGAGGTGATACGCCGCTCGCGGCCGCCGGCCACGGGCACGGCGTAGACTTCGGAGCTACTCGGGTAATCGACGCCGCGCGTCGAGGTGAAGAGGATTTCCTTTCCGTCGGGAGACCAGCCGCTGACAATGTCGTCGGCCGAATCAAACGTGAGCCGTTTGGGCTTCCCTCCCACGGCCGGAATTACGAACACATCGTAGCTGCCGTTGCGGTTCGAGCTGAAGGCAATCATCCGGCCGTCCGGGCTGAAGACCGGGTCGATGTCGTGCGCCTCGTGCATGGTCACCGGCCGGGCAATGCCGCCGATGGTCTCGACCATCCAGATGTCGCCCAGGTAGCTGAAGGCGACCAGCCGGCCGTCCGGAGAGATGTCGGGCGTGCGCCCGAAGCGGATGGGCTCCTGGGCCTGGGCGACGGTGCCAAGGAAGAACGCCACGAAAGCACTGGCCAGAAACTTGCGGTGTGTATGCATGTTGGCGTGTCCTGTAGCAAGGAATCGCTGCGAGCCCGCCGCGCAGCGCGCCACGAGCCCGTTGGGGGTCGGCACAATAGAGAACGATCCATCCATGGATTTTGCACAATGACTTTTAGCTGTAGTTATTTTAACCCCTGGGGAGGGGATGATAAAAGGGGAGAAATCCGTCAATCCACCGGTGCGCCTGTCATGCCGAGCAAAATGCCCACCATGAAAACCAGCACCCCGCCCACGACCACTTGGAAAATGGCAGAGGTCAACGGTGTATCCATGAAGCGATTGCGGATCCAGGCTATGACACCGAGTTCGACCAGGACCACAACAATGGCTATGCCGGTGGCGACCCTATAATTGGAAATGAGGTATGGCAGGGTGTGTCCCAGTCCGCCCAGGGCAGTCATCAAACCACAAACGATGCCACGCGCCAGAGGCCGGCCGCGCCCGGTCATGCTGCCGTCGTCGGAGAGAGCTTCGGCAAAGCCCATGCTAATGCCGGCGCCGAGACTGGCCGCCAGGCCCACCACAAACGTGTCCCACGACTTCTGGGTGGCAAAGGCGGCCGCGAACAGGGGCGCTAGCGTGGACACCGAACCGTCCATGAGGCCGGCGAGACCGGGTTGGACTACCTGCAACACGAACAGACGCCTGCGCGCGGCGGTCTCCTCTTCCAGGGCGCCCGAGGCGCGCTGCTGGGTTTCTATTTCCTCCGCCAGGGTGGAATGACGCCGTTCCTCTTCTGCCAGGTCGCCCAGGAGCTGGCGAATGCCAGCATCCGATGTCTGGCGGATGGCGCTTTCGTAAAAGCGTTTTGTCTCTAGCTCCATCAACTCGACCTGCTTGCGAACCGCGGCCAGGCCGAGCGGGCGCACTTGCCAGATCGGTTTGCGGTTCACGAAGCCTTTAATATCTTGGCGGCGAATGAGCGGGATGTGCTCGCCGAACCTCTGGCGGTGCAGCTCGATGAGCCGATGACGATGGTTGTCTTCCTCAACGCGCATTTCGGCGAGCATCTTGGCCGTGGCCGGATAGTCCTTCTTGAGCCCTTCCGCAAAGTCGTCGTAAATGCGGGAATCCTCTTCTTCAAGGGAAATGGCGAGGGCCAGAATTTCCTGCTCATTAAGGCTCTTGAACGATCGCATGTAACCTCGCTTTCCTGAACCAACACAACAACTTCCGGTGCCGCTCTGTTGACAGAGAGAAGAAGCTCGACTAGACCTACTCCACGAAGTCTAGTGAATAGTGTATCGAGGAGAGAAACGAAGTTACTCCGGAAGCAAGATTGGTCGGAGACCTGGGTGCGTGAGTGTCGCTGAGTTCACGGGACTGGTTTGTCTTGGCTCGCTGGTGGCCGGCTTTTTGGGTTCCCTGACTGGGTTGGGTGGCGGCGTCGTGATTGTGCCGCTGCTGGCGCTGGTCTTTGGCGTAGACATTCGCTACGCCATCGGCGCTTCCCTGGTGTCGGTGATCGCCACGTCTTCCGGCGCGGCCGCGGCCTACGTCAGGGAAGGCTACTCGAATATTCGCATCGGCATGTTCCTGGAAATCGCCACCACGGTGGGCGCGTTGTTCGGGGCATTTTTGGCCGCGCTGGTGGCGCCGGGCACGATCGCGGTTATCTTCGGCGTCGTGCTCCTGGTCTCCGCTTTCCTCTCCAGTCGTGACAGGCCTGAAACCAGTTCACACGAAGAGCCGGACGCCCTTGCCGCCAGATTGCGCATGAACGCCTCCTATCCGACTCCCGCTGGACCGCAAGCTTACCAGGTGCGCCGCATTCCGCTCGGTTTTATCCTGATGCTGGTGGCCGGCATGCTCTCCGGATTGCTGGGCATCGGCTCCGGGGCCTTCAAGGTGCTGGCCATGGACCAGGTCATGCGCCTGCCGTTCAAGGTCTCTACCACGACCAGCAACTTCATGATCGGCGTGACGGCGGCAGCCAGCGCCGGCGTCTATCTACAGCGCGGCTATATTGTTCCCGGCGTGGCCATGCCGGTCATGCTCGGCGTCCTGCTGGGCTCGGTCCTGGGAACTCGGGTGCTGGTCGTGGCCCGGACAAGAGTGCTGCGCGTTGTTTTCGGCCTGGTCATTCTGGCGCTGGCCATTCAGATGATCTACAAAGGCATAACCGGAGGCTTGTGAGATGCCCGAAGACAAAAGCGCCTGGACGGACCGGCAAATCGAGCTGATCGTCGGCAATCTCTTACGCACCGGCGTTATCCTGGCGGCCACGGTCGTCTTTGTGGGTGGCGTCATCTACCTGTGGCGCCACGGCAGGGAGATAGCCGATTACCGTACCTTTCATGAAGAAGGTCCGGAGCTGCGCAGCGTGTCCGGCATCGTCAAGAGCGCCTATCACCTGCGCGGCCAAGGATTGATTCAACTGGGGCTGCTTTTGCTGATCGCCACGCCGGTCGCCCGAGTGGTTTTCACGGTGTTCGCCTTCTTCATGGAGCGCGATTACACCTACGTTGCCGTCTCCTTGATCGTCCTGGGTATTTTGGTCCTTGGATTTGTGGTCGGCTACGGCTGACGCCATTTTAACCCGAAGCGCCCCTTGCTGGCGCTTTTTGAAGTTGCGCTTTTTACAGGAGCTAGGACCCCTGCCGGCTTGTCCGGCAGGTGAAGCAGTTCGGCAGCTAGAAAGGCTCACCCGCATTCGCATCGACCCCTGCCGGCTCGTCCGGCAGGTGAAGCAGTTCGAGCAGCCAGGCCTAAGCCAAGCCGACGAACTCCTTCACCTGCCGGACAAGCCGGCAGGGGTCGACGATAAGGAATAGCGTCTGCTAGCCCCCGAACTGCTTCACCTGCCGGACGAGCCGGCAGGGGTCTGGCGAACCAAGTGCTATGGAGAAAAGCGCAACTTCAAAACTGGCGCTTCGGGTTAAAATGGGAGGCGGCTCAAAATGCCGCATCGTCAAGTTCTTAACCGGCTTGCGTAATACAGCACAGCGGCGCCGTCCAGGAGCGCAAATTCCGGTTCCGGAATATCACCGGCCGCGCCTGCGAACGCCAGCAAGTTCAGGGCGCGGCGGTCGCGCAGGCGGCGTAGCCGGTCGTGGAAGTCGGTCACGGACAGTTCGGGATGCTTCAAGCGCACGGCGTTGAATAGCTCCGGCAAGGGACAGGCGCCATTCGCTCCGGCGCCGCGCCGTTGATCGAGATAGGTCAGCGCATCCATGGCCCAGGGCGCATCGGCGACTGCACTCTCAGAGAGCCGTGGCGCCCCCGACTCCGCGCGGCGCAATGCTTCCTCGACCTGCTTGCCGAGACTCTCCAGCCGGTGCGTCCAGCGTTCCGTCTCCACGCCGAGTTTCGCAGTCAGCGCCTGCAGCTCGCGCTGCATCTCCAGCAACCACAGAGGGACGCGCTCCTGGTTCACTTGCAAGACGACCTGCAAGTCCTTGAGCGCCTGGACCGGAGACTCGTGGGCATGCAAGAACTCCATGGCGCGCGGGGTCAGGCGAACCCATTCCGTCGTGGTCTTCCCCTTGGTCTCGCTGCGCACGACTTCGAGCAAGCCATCGGCCAGCGCCCGGCTTGCCGCTTCGCCATTAGCACCGGTACGGCTGGCGAACAGGCCGTCCAGCTTACCGCTCTTGAACAGCCGCTGCTCGGCTGGGTCCGCCAGGCATTGCTTCAGGGCGTCAATGAGAACTTCCGTGGCCTTGTCCATGGTCCGTGAGCCCTCGTTCGTGTCCGTAGCCATCCGTGCGAGCACAGTGTACAGTGAAATGAGAATTCTCGGCAATCGGATTTCCCGGCTTGTGATCACGGATTTCAGATTATGGACCAGGGACGCAAACGGATCCTGAGCGGCGTGCAGCCCTCAGGCAAGATTCATCTCGGCAATTATTTCGGCGCCATCAGGCAGCACATCGCTCTGCAAAACGAAGCCGAGTGCTTTTACTTCATCGCCGATTATCATGCGCTGACGACGCTTCAGGACCCCGCCGGCTTGCGCGAGAACGTGCAGGATGTGGCCCTGGCCTACCTGGCGCTCGGCCTTGATCCGGAGAAAGCCGTTTTCTTTCGCCAATCGGATGTGCCGGAAGTGACCGAGCTCACCTGGATCCTGTCCACCGTGACCAACATGGGCCTGCTCGAGCGTGCCGTCTCCTACAAGGAAAAAATCGAGAAAGGCATCGAAGCCAACGTCGGTTTGTTCACGTATCCGATGCTCATGGCCTCGGACATCCTCATCTACCGCTCGCACCTGGTGCCCGTCGGCAAGGACCAGGTTCAGCACATCGAAATGACCCAGAACATCGCCGGCCGTTTCAACCGCGCCTATAAGGAAGTATTCCCCATCCCGCAATACCGGCTCGACAAGGAATCGAAGGTCCCGGGGACCGACGGCCAGAAGATGAGCAAATCCTACGGCAACACCATCGAGGTCTTTGCCGAGGGCAAGCCGCTGCGCAAGACCGTGATGGGCATTGTCACGGACAGCACTCCTGTCGAAGCGCCCAAGGATCCGGAGCGCTGCAATGTGTTTGCTCTTTATCGACTCTTTGCAACCGAGGAAGAGCAAGCAGCGTTGGCAGCACGCTACCGGGCCGGGGGCATGGGTTACAGTGTTGCCAAGCAGCTGCTTTTGGAGAAAATCGAGCAGTACTTCGCCGCGGCCAGGGAGCGACGCAAGCAACTCGTGAATGATCCAGACTTTGTCGAGAACGTCTTGCGCAAGGGAGCACAACGCGCACGAGCGGAAGCACAGAAAACCATGGCGCTGGTTCGCGAAGCCGTGGGGATGAAGGCGCATAGCGTCGTGTAACGATTATGAGCAAGCCGATTCAGCCTCTAGACGCTGTTGCCTTGACTGAAGACTTGCCGGAGCAAGGATTGTCCCGCGGCCAAGTCGGTACTGTGGTCGAGTCTCTCGCTCCGTACGTGTTCGAAGTCGAGTTTTCGGACGACGAAGGTCGCACCTATGCCAGCCTATCGCTGCAAGCCGACCAACTCATGACCTTGCACTATCGCCCGCTCGGCCTTGCGTGAGCAGCCCTTCGAAATTTGAAGCAATGAGAGGCGGGCGGTGTCCTAGCGCCGAATCATGCTTTTCGGAATCTGCAAGTGGAGCATCCCCGTCATGCCGCAAGCAGCCGCAGGTAGCTCGAGGCGTAGATATTCGACATTCTCCAGCGGCGGCTCGAAGACGAGCAGGTCCTCAATATTCCTTTCCGGGTAGATCGATGTTTCGGCACTGATCTGGCCCGGGATCTCCTCGCCAAGAACGGCGTTGACCTTGAAAAGCTTGTACGGGTTGGCGAAGTTGTCCGTGAGAGTTGCCGCGTTCTTCCCGGCCACGCCCATGACGCCCCCCAGTCCGCCGCCGCCGGTAATGCTTTTCAAGGCGTCATCTAGACCCGCCGCACTGGTGGCGCCGGACCAGCCGCGGTAATTGATTTTCTTTGTCTTGCTAGCATTGCCGACATAGAGTTGAATCCCCAGGTGCTTGCTGGGCGTTTCGCCGTGTTCTTCCAGAGCACTCTTGATCTTGACGGTACTCACAAGCACCATACCGACCTGCACGCGAAGGTCTTCGTAAGCAACGGGGCCTTTGCTGGCATCGAGCCAGATTATCTTTGCCTGGGGATCGGCGGTGCCGATCTCATTCCTGCTCGGGTCCACTTCATGAGGTGTGGCCGCCGCGATTGGAGCACCTGCTGGCGCCGGCGCGGATGATGCGGTATGAGTGTCCGGGCGCATCAAAACAAGCCAGACCACGGCAACCCCGGCAGCCACCAGGCTGCACGCCGACCCGGCGATCGGAAAGCCGATCCCCTGCCCTTTCCGCATCACGGCGACGATCAGGCCGCCAAGTCCGAGCAACAGGCCCAGTCCACTCAAAGGCAAACTCACCTTGCTGAAGATGTCATGGGCACTACGGACAAACGGCACCAGGCTCAGGAACAGCGCGATTATGCCCAGCAGAAGCGCCGGGGCGCCGAGGCCAAGCGGCACTTTGGAGTCGGCTGCGGGCAAGGCGCCCACGTCTGCTTTCTGAACGCTCCGGCCGTCCTCCGTGTGCTCCTCCTCGATGAGATCAAATCCGTCCACCATCGGTTGCCTCTTGCCGCCGAGTGGCGTTGACGAGGCAGCTGTGAACGCCCCTTCCGGCGCAGACCGTTCCGGCCGAGTTTTGGCCTTCACGGTGAAAACGGAGCCGCATTTGGGGCATTTGACCTTGCGTCCGACGAGTGCATCCTGGGCATTCAAATTGCGACCGCAGGATGGACAGGTCACCGGGATTGGCATGGATAAAGCCTGGTTCGCGCCCGAAAGCAATCAATACGCCTCATCATTCTCAAGCAGACATGACGAATGTGCAACCTCTATCTTGCAAACCCTTCGCGTCAATCGGAATCGCGCTTCCCCGTTCTGGTAAATTTACCAGAACGGCAAACGTTAAGAAAACCGGCTCAGCACATAAGCTCAGGAAAGACTGCTCATGGCACACGAATCGCCCGAGAACGCTGCAACAGGCCTGGATCTTGACAGTCTGATTCATGGTTATCGACACCTCCCGCGCGAAGGAGCGGCCATGATGGTACAGGCCGCAGTGGTGTGTCTGGCCGACCGGGGCCACGCCAGTGGCGCACGCTTGACCGTTGACGGCAGCTTCACGGCAGCGTTTGCAGTCACGTGGGCCGAGTCGGCCACCGAAGCGGTTCGGCGGTTTTGGAACGACCTTGAAGAAGCCACCCAACAGGGCGCTTACGCAGTTGCCATCTTGCTCATCCGGGCAATGACTGGCTACACCGTCATCGAACGATCCCGGAAAGGAACTGGGTTTGACTGGTGGCTCGGTACTGACGACAATCTATTCCAGGGGAAGGCGCGTCTTGAAGTTTCGGGCATCCTGCGTGGTTCGACAAAACGCGTCAACAGCCGGCTCAAAGCTCGATTAGAACAAACCAGGCGGTCGGATGAGGGAGCCTTGCCGGCATACGTAGTTGTCGTTGAATTTGGCACTCCTCGGGCCAAGGTGGCACAGCGATGAAGCAGTTCCACGACCTTCACCATGAGGCGATGCGCTTGGTTGATGAGGCCGAGGCGGCTCGGCGTCAGGGGAACGTCCAGCTTGCGCGCGAGCGGCTTCACCAGGCCTTCGACCATGAGCGCCAAGCCGCGGACCTTGTAAACGGCGACTTCTCGCTCGAACCGACTCGCTCGGTGCTGCACCGCAGTGCTGCCTCCCTGGCCCTGGAGTGCGGCGCCTTGCGAGATGCGGAACGGCTCATTGCCGCCGCCCTTTCTGGCGACCCGCCCGCGGAGATTGCCGAAGAACTCCGCGACTTGCTCGAACAGGTCTACTTCGGTGCCAAAAAGGGGCGGAGGCCGTTAACGAAGGCTCTGAATCCCCGCTGATGATTCAGTACGCACGCACTTTGTCAAGAATACGCTCAGAATGTATGCCCATTCTCATTCGTAAATGAGCTTCCGGAAACCGCCAGATTCCTTTCCGACCCTGACCCACTTGGCAACCATTTCGCCCAGAGTGTCCTCAAAGGAACATATGGTCTCCGGTTCCATTCGCCGGCAAATCCACACGTCAGTTGCCTTATCCCCGGTCTCGTCCAGGCTGCCCGCGCAAATGTTCCGAATTCTTTCAATCAAAAGACGTTTTCTATCTTTGTCTTGAACATGGGCTCCGGTGTAGATTCCGAACCACGGTCCTTTCGCATCCTCGTCCCATTGACTCCAATAAAGGCCGAAGTAAAACGAGAATGAGAATCGGGGCATACGCGGGATAGGGTCAGGGATTTTGACACCCAAGCCTATTTCATTTCCGTCCCACGTTTCTCTTAGCTCGTCTCCCCACTCCTTCAGAGCAATTTCATTCAATGAAACGCCTCCCAGTGCATCTCCGAAATCTGCAAGTTGCCTGTCCATAACGCGTCGCGATCGCCGTTGCACTTCGCTGCGAAAAGTCGTGACTGCAATGACGGCCTCCAAGTATGAGCGCGCTCCTTCCTTCAAGAGCGCATCACCGTCCCGTGTTCCTTCGTGCTCCATAGTTATGCGTGCTCCGAAATTGCTGATTTGAGGTAGTCCACAATCGTGGGATTAAACATGAGTGCTTCACCTCTCGCAGCTCTGCGAATGTGAACAGCTGTCATGCCCAGGAGATTTTGTTCTACGGCTCCCACGAATGCAAGTATCAGGGCAGCAACGACACAGGTCTCGTTATTCGTGTACCGCCTCGCCAGTCGCCGAAGAAATAGACAAACGTGTTTCCAAGAGACGAATGTAAAGTTAAGGTCGCCGTCAGTTTTGTCTTCTACTGCACTCGGCAAGGGCACGATGTCTTCCGTCGCGAGGAGGACTGGATAATTTCTTAACTCAGGCTGCCGGCTCAGCCATTTACCGTATTTGTCTATGTCTGCTTGTGCTGCGCTGCCCTTCTTTACTTCGACAACGATAATTGCCTGTTTTCCAAACCGGACCACGAGATCAAGGCGCCCTGCGTGTCCTGCATGCCCGTGATCGACTACCTCCTCTCGCTTGACCGAAGTGGGGCTGCACCAAGACGCGGAGGCCGAGCACAGCTCCAAGGCAAACATTTGGCAGAGAAGTGGCGGAGAATCTATCTGCTTGACGATCCATTCCAGCCAGTCTGAGTACGCCTCCTCTCGATCTTCAGCGAGCCAGCGGTGTGCACCCAAGTCGACATTGAAAGGATCATCTAGCGGAAGAAGCCGACGGTGTGATTCCTTAAGCAATGCAAGTAACTCCGCCGCAGCTGCTTTGAGCTCGTCCTTTGCCACGTTAATCAGACGTTTCACGGGTAGCCAATCCGTGCGCGATTTTCGTCGCGCGCTACAGGTCAATTTGCCGAGATCAGCCCAGGTTCGAAGAACACCGCACTTTTTCACTTGAATTCCTACAGCCTAATCCACAATTGGGATGCCATAACGGCTCATTGCTGCGCCCTTTGCCTAATCCATGGAGAACCGTCTCGACTGGCACGCGGGTTCCTTTGAAGGTCAACCTGCCGTGGCACACGCCGGGATCCTTGACCAGGAACCGCCCGACCATGGCATTGTCGTTTGTGGAATGACGGCCGTCAACTCGCCTAGCGCACAGAGCGAAGTTGGCGCCAATCCCGATTTTCGTCATGCGCCCGCTTGCTTGAGCGCCCGATCCAGTCGGTCTACCGTGCTCAGATTCGGGGCATGTTTGCCGCTCTCGATGCGGCTGACGGTCTCCTGGCGGACCCCGGCGCGCTCGGCCAATTCTGCCTGGGTCCAGCCCGCTGCCTGGCGGCGGCGAATGATCTGCCGGGCTACGATCACGTCCAGGGCCTGCTCGGCGGGGTAGTACCCGTCGGCGTCGGGTGTTGGCAAGGTGGGGCCGGACATTTCCTGCGAGCGCTTCAAGGTATGCAACTCGGCACGCAGGCGCGCGTTTTCTGCACGCAACCGAGCGAGCTGACGGGTAATAGCGAGGCCCGCACGCTTTTGCCCTGTCTTTTTCAATTGGGTTGTCATGGGTCCGCCATGCCCGGGTCCACGATCCAGACGGAGCCGCGGTCAGCGCTGGGCATCAGCGGCCTCTTCGGCATCCAGAGCGCGGAACAGTTCGTCGGCCGTCGCTACGAGCGCGGAATCTGGTAGGTCTCCCTCGACCGCGGGCAAAGCCCGGCGGAGGATCTCAACGGCTGCTCGATGCCGATCGGTCTCCGGGAGGGCGTCGAAGGATTCCAGGAGTTGCTGTACGGCTGTACTCATCGGCTGTCTCCGAAGAGTTAATCCACGTCATGGTACCAAGAGTAAGATTTTGCAACAACCGGCAAGATTGCAATGCATGAACGCGAACGCTCGGAAACCGGCCCCGCTGGACGAATGGGCCTCCGCGATGGCCTTGCAAGTCAGCAAAGTTACGCCTCCCGCACGATCAGCTTTCCCAGGTCAATCTGCCGGACGCCGGGCAGATGATCAAAGCGGTCGGGATGGCAGGTGAAGATGAGGACTTGCAGGCGTCCAGCGGGAGGAGTCCAGCCAGGATTTCCTTCGGCGGCCATGCGAATGATGTCCAGGATGCGGCGGTGTTTGCTGGCATCGGCATGCGCCAGGGGATCGTCGAGAATGGCCGTGACCGGCTCATCCTTTGCGAGCACGCCGCCCAGCGCCAGGCGGACCAGCAGACTTAACTGCTCCACGGTGCCATATGATTCTTGCTCCAAAGCATGGACCTTGGCGAGTTCGCCGTTTTGCCGGATCAAGCCTTCCGGCAAGAAGCGGTCGCCAAAGCGAACCTCGTCATATTCGTTGAGCCCGAGCGTCCGCGTCCAGCTCAGGACCCGGTCGGCAATGGGGCCCATGACCTGCTGCACCTGGCTGTCGCGGCATTGTTCGAAGAGATCGTGCAGACGCTTGTGGGCGGCGGCCTCGAGGGATTCACGCGCCAGCGCATCTTGAACCTCTCGCACGGCAGTTTCCGCATCTATCAGCTGATCGTGCAGTCCCGCACTGCTCTCCAGCCGGCCCCTGTGCCGCTCGATTTCCTTTTGTAGCTGCAGGCACCGCTCCGAGCGAAGCTTGGCCGCGGCTTCAGCGTTTTGCAGCCGATCATCGATGGTCTTCTCCTCTTCGGTTAGCTCCGCTTGCCCGAGACGCTGCCTGGCGGCGGCCAAAGCATCCTCGGCCTGCTTGACGGCTGCCTGCAGCGAAAGCTCGTCGCCCTGACGTTGCAGCTCGTCGTGTGCGTTCTTCGCGGTCGTGCGCGCCCGGATTGCCTTCTCGTTGCATTCACGGAGCCGGTCTTCTGCCCTCTTGAGATCTTGTTGGGCTTGCTTCTCCGCTTTCTCCAGGTCCTGGCGAGCCGCTTGCAGTGTGACCGCCTTGGCCTGGAACGAGCGCAGTTGCTCATAGATTTCGTCTTCGGACGCTTGCCAGGACCCCAGGTCGGGCCGGCGTTGCAACAAGACTCGCTTCTGGTTGCTCAAGGTGTCGCGTTCGCTTTCCAGCACGCCAAATCCGTGCGGCGCCTGCTGCTGGAGCGCCTTCCTGAGACCGTCCAGCCTGGCCACGGCCTTCTCCCGCTGCACGCGACGCTCCGTCAAGCGATTGAGGCAACCCTCGTCCGGCTGTTCGCCGAACGCAAGCGCCGTATCGCGGAACTGGCCTTCGAGCTTATCGAGCTGCCGGGCCGCCTCTTCCAGGTCCCCGTTTTCGCGACGGCGGCCGACTTCAATCGCGCCAAGGTCGGGAATCTCCACAGCGACACATTGCCTCACCGGCCAGGTGTGCCGCTCACCAAACCAGGAATTGAGCGGCTCGGCTGGACCGCCGTCGATGCGAATCTTAACCATCTGTTCGTCGCGCAGCGCCACCGCCAAAGTCAGGGCTTCAGACTCTAGCCGGACCCGGAGTTCGTTGGCTTTCTCCCAGTTCCTGCGCAAGGCGTCCAGAGCGGCCTGGTCCGGCGCGGTCTGCCTTTGTAAATCTTCGTCGAGCGCGCGGACGGCGGTGTCTAGCTCGCGAGCACGATGCAGGTCTTTTTCCAAACGATCGAGGCGTTGCGTCAACTTGAGCAACGTGCTGCGGTCATCGATGTCCTCGCGCGTCCGTTGATGGTCCTGTTCGGCGCAGCGCGCGGCCTGGAGCGCTTGTTCTTGCTTGCCGCGATCCACTGCCAACTTTTCCGCCTCCTGGCGAGCAACCTGCAGAGCGGCTTCCGCATGGGCCGCTTCCCGCTCTGCATTTTGCCAGCGTTTGGTGGAAGCCTGGTACTTTTCTAGACCTTCGTTGGCCGATTTGAATTGTTGTTCGGCAAACTGACAGTCGCGCAGCGCCTGTTGATATTGCCGACGCCGTTCCAGGCTCTGCTCGCGTTGCCGCGTTAGTTCCTTGAGCTCCTGTTGCGCGTCGGCCGAAGCCTTCTCCGCCCGGGGTAACGCCGCCTGGCAATCGTCCAGATCGTGGATTGCCTGCTCAACTTCCCGCCGCTTGACCTCCAGATCGGCCAGCCTCTTGAGCTCCTGCTCGCTTTGCTTTTGCAAAACGGTCACGGAAGAAGTCGGCCGGTAATCGCCGCGAACGCCAAACCATTTTTCATAGCGCCTGTCCAGGGCTTGCTTGAACGCGAGATCGCCGCCGGTCACCATCACGCCCAGCACGCTGACGAGCTGTTTTTCCAGCGCGGTGTCAAGCGTGCCGGCTTCAGGCAGCGCAATGATGCCCTGATCAACCCAGAGAAGCTGATTCAACCCCTGCTCTGATTTGTCGGCGCCAAGGAGTTCGCGCGTTTTGCGGGCGGCTTCGCGCGGCGATTCTTCCACGGAGACAAACTTGTCGCCGGACTTTTTCTCCAGGCGCGCCGAGCCATCGACCCGTTTCGAAAACACCTTGGTGAGCCGATAAAGGCCACCGCCTGTCTCGAAGTCAATGGCAACAGAAGAGGGCCCTGCGCCGTTGTGCGGAAAGCAGCTTTTCAGCTCGGCCCTGCCGCTGTCGTGATCGAAATCATAGAGGCAAGCACGCACGGCCTTCACCAGACTGGATTTGCCGGTGCGGTTGGGCCCGTGAAGCACGACAATGCCTGCCGGCAGATCATCGAGGTCCAGTTCGGCGATGCAGCACCAATGGGCAACGTGAAGGCCGCGGAGGATCATGCACTCACCTCCCGGGCAATCTGGTACAGGAGGAGCATGGCGCGCTCGGCCACGAGATTGGTGCCGTTCTCATGGGTGCGGGCCTCCTGGCGCAACGTTTCCAGGACGCGGCGCAAAACGCCCTGGCCCGCGACGGCGTGAATTTCGTCCTCGGTCGGCTGAATATGCAGATCCTTCTGATCGACCTCTCCCAGCAAATACCGCTGCAACACCTCGCGCAAATGGTCGAGCCGGGCCATTGCCCCGGCATCGAGGATGCCGGTGAGCTTGAGCCGCAGCAGGCGCCGTTCCGTTTCCGGCCGCGTCGCGATTTCATCGATCAAGCGCGCCAGTTCCGCCTCGGTGCTCAGCGTATGCGCCTCATCGGCCCAGATGAGATGCCTTACCTCGATAGCATTGATGGCCGGGGGTGCGCCGGGCCGATCGATCTGGACGTGCAAGATCTCTCCCGTGCCGGAATCGAGCAGCTCCGACAACTTGCCGCTCGAATAGGGCAGCCAGCCGATGCGGTATTCCGTGGCGCCGGGAAATCCAATCGGCTCATGAACGCCGCAATAGGCGGTCCGCTCCACGCCGTCCGGATCGCGGAAAGTTTGCCGCCTGTGCCAGTGTCCCAGAGCCAGGTAATCGAGCTTCAGCTCCTGGGCGGCCTGGCGCGCGATCAGGTGATCGTCGGCGGGAAGATCCTCACGCGTCCGCAAGCTGCCATGCGCGATGCCTACACAGATCATGGAATCATCCCTCGCCACTTCACCAATCCAGCGCGTCGGGTCGTTAAGGCTGGTCTTGCGGAGGACGGGGCATGGAAAGAGTGTCGCTGCCGATTCGACCGACACCGGTCTGGCGTCGCGCAGCACCTGGACGCGCTTCGGCTCCAGCTGGTTCCAGGGCGGGCGGTCCCATACCGCGCCGGGCAGTAAAGGGTCATGATTGCCGGAAAGAATGAAGACGCGGCAGGGAAACGACTCCAGCAGATCAAACGCCCGGCGGGCAAGATCGGCATCGACGGCGTGATCGTCGAAGAGATCCCCGGCGATAATGACGAAATGGACCTGCTTGCTCTTGGCCAGCTCGCGAATTTTTTCCAGCGCCTGGAAGCGGGCTTCGCGGATGCGGTTGGTGACTTCCTTGGCGAAGCGCGTGATGCGCAACCCCAGGTGCAGGTCAGCGGCATGCAGGAAAGAAATCATTTCTCCTCGGGACGCAACCAGTACGTGCTGGAAACGGCTACTGGTGCAGCCAATCCGTTTTTGCCATCGTATCGCCCGAGCAGGTGAACGCAAAGGGCTTTCAGAGGCGGCACGTTTGCTTGATACGCTGGATCGCCCAGCCGGCCGCCTCACGCACCAACGGCTCGGAATCCTCAAGTGCCTTCTCCAGTGCCGGCATAGCGGCGGGATCACCCTGGTTGCCCAGCACGATGGCGGCATTCCTTAGCAGCCCGCGGCGTCTGGCGCGCATCAAGGCCGTGCCGCGAAAGCGCTCGCGAAATTGCTTTTCCGAAAGGCCCAGCAACTCGACCGGATCGATGGATTCCAGCTCCGGCCGTGGCTGGAAGGCAGTCTCTTTACCTGGCGGCGCCTTCCGGTTCCACGGACACACTTCCTGGCATATGTCACAACCGAACAACCAATCCCCGGTCGGCTCACGCAAGTTTTCTGGAACCGGACCACGCAGCTCGATGGTGAGATAACTGATGCAGCGCCGGGCATCGAGCTGACCCGGAGCGGTAAAGGCGTCCGTTGGACAGGCATCAAGGCAGGCGGTGCAGGTGCCGCAGTGATTGGTCTCGTGAGCTGGATCCGGCTCCAGATCGACGTCCAGCAAGAGAGCGCCGATGAAAAAATAACTGCCCAGCCGCTTGTTGAGCAGCATGGTATTCTTGCCGAACCAACCAAGACCCGCCCGCCGTGCGAAGTCACGCTCGAGAAGGGGTGCCGTGTCAACCACCCCGCGGCCATGACAATCCGGAATTTCTTTCTGGATCATGGCCAGAAGCTGATTGAGGCGCCCGCGGAGAACGTCGTGGTAATCCTCTCCCAAGGCATAGCGAGCCACTTTACCGACCTGAACTCTGCTCCCTGCCCCCTGACTCCTATCCCTGGGCTTGTAGTTCATGCCGACCATGACGACGCTTCGCACTGCGGGCAAAATGGACGAAGGATGCCGCCGAGCCTCGGCATGCTGGTGCATGTATGTCATTTCACCCGCGAAACCCTGCTCAAGCCAGGAACGCAGTTTGGCAAAGCCGTCCGCTGGCGCGGCTGAAGCGATTCCGGCAAGTTCAAAGCCGAGGTCATGCGCGTGCTGTTTGATGCGAAAGGCAAGAGGCATCATGGGGTTCATTTTAAGGCTCGAAGGCGTTGGTCACTAGCCTGACTCCTGGAGATGCAGAAGGAATTTGCTAGCAGTTTCACATGAGCTCGCTTATTTTCAGAGGCCATTGCTGGTTCGGCGGGACGGCTGAATGAGTGGCATCAGGCGCGAATCGTGTGTCGATGTACCTAGGCCGTATCATGATCCAACGCGTCTACATCGAAACCACATTCGTGAGCTACCTAAAAGCTCGCCCGAGTCGAGACGTGGTCATTGCAGGACACCAGCAAATCACACGGGAATGGTGGGATGCCTAAATTATGAACTGTGCGCCTCGCAGCTAGTTCTGCAAGAAGCCGGAGCGGGTGATCCGCAAGCCGCTGAAGAGCGTATCGCGGTCTTGGCCCCAATGACCTTGTTGGAAACGAAGGAAGAGGCGCTAGCGTTGGCGAAGGAGCTCCTGCAAGCGGGAGCATTGCCGGCCAAAGCTGCAGAAGATGCGTTGCATATTGCGATTGCAGCCACAAACGGGATTCCCTATTTGCTAACATGGAATTGCCGGCACATGGCAAACGCCGCGATGCGGCCTCTGATTGAGTCTGTCTGTGCCAGCCAGGGATACAGGGTCCCGGTTATTTGCACCCCGGAAGAGCTCATGGAGGGAAAGCCGTGAACGACCCGATTGTGAATGAGGTTCGGCAAGTCCGCGACGCGCACGCCGCACGCTTCAATTACGATCTTGATGCGATTTTCAAAGACTTAAAGGAGCAAGAGAAACGAAGCGGCCGCAACTTCGTCTCCTTTGAACCCGCCGTAAATGAGCCAGCGGCCGCGTCGAATACCGGCCTCAAGCAAAACCAAGAAAAACAAGAAAAGAGGAAGAAAAAAGGTCGTCGGATGCGTGCAAAGAGGAACACTCCTGACTAGCAGATTGAGCTGGACTCAGCCGGGAGCAACTCCCGGCCTTTGACCCTTCATTGAGGATCGCATGCTTGATGGCCCGTCTGTAGTTGCCGCTTTCCGCGAATGCGGCATCACGCATGTCGTCTGGATTCCGGACAGCGAGCTCGGCACCTGGGAGCCGGCGCTCAAGGCGTGTCCGGAAATCTCGCTGATACGGGTCTGCCGGGAGGGCGAGGCCATCGCGGTTGCCGGCGGCCTGCTTCTGGGCGGCAAGCGACCTATCGTACTGATTCAGTGCACCGGACTCTTCGAGGCGGGCGATGCCCTGCGCAATATCGTTCATGACCTGAAGCTACCGCTGTTTCTAGTCGTAGGCGTGCGCAGTTATTACGCCCACCAGCAAGGCAAGTCACGTGACACCTGTCCCATCTTTACGGAGCCGATTCTCAAAGCATGGCAGGTCCCCTATGTTCTTCTTGACCATCAGAGCGCGGCGGCAGATCTGGCGAAAGCCTATCGCCAGGCCCAGGCGGAGAAACGGGCCGGCGCTGTCCTGATTGCGGAGTAGCCATCATGGCCATGACGCTTCGTGAAGCTCTGGAAGTCATCGCCAAACATCGCGGCCGGCGTGTCGTCATTTCCACGATGGCCTCGATTGCGGTCTGGCCGCAGCTTTCGGATACGGGTCTGGACTTTGCCTACATCCCCTCGGCCATGGGACAGGGGCCCGCGCTGGGTCTGGGACTGGCGCTGGCGCAACCCGAGCACGGCGCGATTGTCATCAACGGGGACGGCTCGACATTGATGAATCTTGGCAGTCTGGTCATGCTGGCCAACCAGCCGGCCAATGTTTACGTGGTCATTATTGACAATGGCATCTATGAAGTGACCGGCGGCCAGGCCACAGCAGGAAGCGGGCACACGGACTTTTCGGCAATTGCCCGGGGCGCGGGAATCAAGCGGGTCTATGCCTTCGAGACGGCGGCCGCCTGGAGCGGCAAGGCAAGCGAGGCGTTCTCCCAGCCTGGGCCTGTTGTCATTGTCTTAAAGGTTGAGGCAAGAATGGGGCAGAAGACACCCCTACCTCCCAGGCCGATGCCTGAACAAATTAGCCGGCTCCAGCAGGCGTTGGGAGTCTGAGACAAAATCGCCAGTCTCTTGTGCAAATGTAGGGCACGCGGGGTACTGCCAAGACTGCCAACTTTTTTGGGCCGGTTGGCAGTCAAGTGTTTTTATGCATCTCCTTACTAATTAATTACTTGTGATAGATGAATGAGTCGACTGCCAAGCTGCCAACAGAGCCGGGGGAAACGTCATGCACGCAGCGCGCATCGGCCGTGAATTGGCTTCACAAACTATCCTTTGATCACCCCAATCGGCCTCATGCGGGCCACTTTGTGTGACAGGCCGGCACGGTGCACCACTTCGACCACTTCATCGACATTCTTGTATGCCTTGGGCTGCTCCTCAGCTAAACCTTTGTGGCTTTGCGCGCGCGCAATGACGCCTCGGGCTTCGAGCTCCTTATCAATGCGCCGGCCTGCTGCCTCCCTGACCGCGGCCGTCCGGCTCATGGCGCGGCCTGCGCCGTGGCAGGTCGTTCCGAAGGTCTGATCCATGCTCCCTTGCTGGCCGACAAGCACCCAACTGGCCCGGCCCATGTCGCCGGGAATGATCACGGGCTGGCCGATTTTGCGGTAGCGGCTGGGAATCTCCGGATGGTTGGGCGGAAAGGCGCGCGTGGCGCCTTTGCGATGCACCCAGACACGCTTGGGCTGGCCGTCCACGGTATGCGCTTCGAATTTGGCGATGTTGTGGCAGACATCGTACACGAGGTTCATCTGCAGCTCCTGCCAGGACCGGCCGAAGATTGTGGCGAAGACTTCGCGGGCTTGCTGCATGAGAAGCTGGCGGTTGCACCAGGCGAAGTTCGCCGCGGCGCGCATGGCGGCGATGTAGCGTTGGCCCTCCGGGCTGTTCACCGGGGCGCAGGCCAACTGGCGATCGGGCAAGGCGATGCCATACTTCTCCGGCGCTTTGCGCAGCATGGCCAGGGCATCGTCACACACCTGGTAGCCGAGACCGCGCGAGCCGCTGTGGATCATGACACAAATCATGTCCTTCTCCAGGCCCATTACCGAAGCGGCTTCTTCCTCGAAGACGTGATCCACCACCTGGACTTCAAGGAAATGGTTACCCGAGCCCAGCGTGCCGCATTGCTCGGCGCCGCGCATCTTGGCACGATCAGTGACTTCATCCGGGTCGGCGCCGTCGAGCCTGCCCCCCGCCTCGGTGAAGTCGATGTCGCTGGAAGTCGCCAGGCCGCGCTGCATCAGATAGCCCGAGCCTTCGGCCAGGAGCCGGCCAAGCTCCTTATCCTTGAAGTGATACTTTCCCGATTTGCCGACGCCGGTCGGCACCTGGCGAAACAGCTCTTCCACCAGCTGGCGCAGATGCGGCTTGACGTCCCGATAGAAAAGATTGGAGCGAATCAGCCGGACGCCGCAGTTGATGTCGTAGCCTACGCCCCCAGGTGAAATGACGCCGCCTTCATCCGGATCGGTAGCACAGACGCCGCCGATGCAGAAGCCGTAGCCCCAGTGGATATCCGGCATGGCCAGGCTGGCGTATTGAATGCCGGGCAGAAACGCGACGTTGGCCACCTGGTCGGGGGCCTGGTCCTTCTTGAGCTGCTCCAGCAGGCGCTCATCGGTGTAAATCAGGCCGTCCACGCGCATGCCTGGCTTGTAGCTCTTGGGAATGCGCCAGCAGCACTCGTTGACCTGCTCCAGCGGGCCGCGATAGCTATCGTTGGGCATGATATTCCACCTCTTGATCTTGCACACCAGCCCGAAGCGCGAGCGAGGTCCTCGCTGGCGATTCGGGCTGGTGTGCTGAGGCACGCTGATCTTAAATATCGACGATGACTTCCGCCAGCCAACCGTCGTCCGTCTTTTCGACACGCAGACCGTGATACGTGATGGCCTTGACCTCATGGCTAAGCGTATGCCGCGCGCGATCGAGTGGCTCGCCCCAGGCTGTGCCTTTCAGGCCATTGTCCGTGATCTGTACCTCAAAGCGCCCAAAGAGCAGATGCTCGGAATCACAATGGTAAAGCAATTCCTTGAGCCAATCGAACAGCAGATAATCGGGTTCCTCCCTCGCAAGGTTGATCTCGATCTGCTGTCGCGGCTGCACGGTGGCGGCGTCCTCGACAATCACCGAAAACAGTGCCTCGGCAGCTTCAACAAACAATCTCTCGAGATCGGGCGCGCGGATGCGCAGACCGAGATCCGCCGTGTGGTCGAAAGTCTCGTACATGTACTCCATGCTATCGCAGCAGCCAAGACGGTGACAGAGTGGAGACAGAATCAAAAGAAAGGAGGTTCACGCTGGCATCACCAGCGGAGCAAGGCCGTGCCCCAGGCCAGGCCGGCGCCGAAGCCGCTCAGCATCAGCAAGCTGCCCGGCTGGATCTTGCCTTCCTGGTTGGCTTCGTCGATGCCCAGCGGAATGGAAGCGGCGGAAGTGTTGCCGTAGTGCTCGAGGTTCTTGCAAACCCTGTTCCGCGGAATGCGCAGAACGTCCACGGCGGCGTTGATGATGCGGATGTTGGCCTGGTGCGGGATGTACAGATCCACGTCCGTGGGCTGCAAACGAGCGGCTGTAAGCACATCCTGAATGGAATCGCACAGGATATCGACCGCCCAGCGAAACACCGCCCGGCCGTCCATGTGCATGAAGTGCATGCCTTTGTCGACCAGTTCATGGGTGGGGGGATAACGGCTGCCGCCCATCGGTTGGGTAAGTAAATCAGCGCCGCTACCGTCGCAACCCAGGCTGTACTGGAGTAATCCCTGATCCGGGGCGCCGCGCGCCAGCAACACGGCGCCGGCCGCATCGCCAAAGAGGGGGAAAGTCTTGATGTCGTTGGGATTCACCACCCGTGAATTGCAGTCGCCGCCGATCACCATGGCCAAATTACTGGCGCCCGAGAGGACGTGCGAAACACCGGTCACCAATGCGTACATGAAACCGGCGCAGGCCGCTTCGATTTCGAAGGCCGGGCACCGCAGTTTCAAACGATCTTGCACCAGGCAAGCCGCGGACGGGAACGGCATGTCCGACGTGAAGGTGGCGACCACAAGCATGTCCACGTCTCGCGCGCTTACGCCGGCATTGGCGAGACAGCGCTTGCCCGCTTCGTAACACAGATCGCTCGTGGCCTGGTGCGGCAGCGCGTGCCGGCGTTCCAGGATGCCGGTGCGCTTGATGATCCACTCGGAGTCGCAACCCAGACGCTGGCGCAGATGCTCGTTGGTGACCACCGCATCCGGGACATAGCTGCCGGTGCCGACGACGCGCACGCCTGTCAGGCTCTTGCAGGGCGGACGAAACGAATTGGGACGGTCACTCATGATAAGTCGTCGCCTGGCAACGAAAAAAGCTGAGAGGTCCTTAGCAAGGGCATAGAGAACTGAACCAACGAAAGAGGCAGTATACAGGAGGGGCCGAATCTTGGCTACGCGAGCGCGAATGGTAAGATGGGTAAGCCGCGCTACTTACTTCCGGTTGATGCGCTCCCGCCGAGCGTGCTCGCGAATCTCTTGCAGTTGCTCCTGGAGATATTCCAGGTCTTCGATGGCCTCGGTGCCGGTGGTTTGCAGGCGCTTCAGGGCGTTCAGGATGGAAACCAGGGTCGGGTAATGGCTGCGCCGGCGCACGGGGCGGCTCAAATCACGTAAGTCGGAGACATTGGGTAAGACGGTGCCGTGAATGTGCTCGAGGATGTCACGCGAACATTTTTCCGCGTGCGTGAGTTGTTGCCGCAAGGTCATGCGGCGCGTGGGTCGTTCGATCGCCATGGCGTCGTCCTTCTCGTCGGACTCGGACCTGTGGCACCTGGGACCGCGCCGGCACGCGAAAAACTACCACCGCGCTCCTTGCTGGAAGTATCGCAGTGCAGGTAGGTGCCGCAGCACGAAGTATTAGGTCGCAAATCTGTTTCGGGGTAACGCGGCCGGTATGAATGGCCTGGCTTACCCGGACTTTTCAGGGCGAAAACTCCCCCCTCAGCGCATATAAGGATATACTCGGAAGAGAGGGACCGCGTCAAGTATTCTGCTATTTTTAAGGCGACAACGGAAGATGCGCATTCTGCTGGTGGCAGATATTCACGCCAATTGGCCGGCTTTGCAGGCCATCGACGAACCTCACGATCTCTGCTTTTGCCTGGGCGACCTGGTCGATTACTGCCTGGACCCGGTGCCCTGCCTGGACTGGGTCCGCCGGCGGGCACATTACGGGGTCCGGGGCAACCACGATCACGGCGTTGCCCAGAACGTCGTGGTGACCGGGCGTGCCGGCTTCAAGTACTTGAGCGGCGTTACCCGCGTCCTCACGCAGCAGCGCCTTGGAGAAGACGACCTTCGCTTCCTCGGCAACCTGCCCGTGACGCAATTCGTGACCGTGGAAGAGACGCGCTTCCTGCTCGTGCACGCCTCACCGCGCGATCCGCTGGATGAATACGCTTATCCCGACGTCGAATTCTGGACGCGCCGGCTGCAGAATGTGGATGCCGACGTCATTTGCGTCGGCCACACGCACCAGCCTTATGTTCTTCAGGTCGGCGACAAGCTGGTCATCAACCCCGGCAGCGTCGGCCAGCCGCGCGATGGCGACCCACGTGCCGCCTACGCAGTCATAGACGACAATCGCGTGGAACTTAAACGCCAGGAGTATCCCGTCGACGCGACCCTGCAAACGATTCAGGAAAGCACGTTGCCGGACCAGGCCAAGGCGATGCTCAATGAAGTTCTGCGAACCGGCCGGGGAATACAGCGGAACAATGGCAATAACAAAGGTCCGTAGTCAATAGTCCATAGTCAATAGTCAGTATCCGAGAGGCTACTGACTATTGACTATGGACTATGGACTACGGACGCTTGGGGAGACGAGGATGGCTCAACCACCTGCAACTCCGGGCTTCGTCGAAGACGTTGAAATCCACGGCCATATCATTGATTCGCTGATTTTGCCCAAGGTGCTGGATGAGATTTTGACGCACGGCGGCTCCTACGTGCTCAAGGATATTCGCGTCGGGCAGCGGCAATCCGATCCCAGTCATGTGCGGATCGAGGTGCGCGCGCCAACAGCCGGTGTCTTGCAAGAGATCCTCGATACCATTCACGATCACGGCGCGGTGCCGGCGACTACTCAGGATTGCACCGTGGTTGCCGCGGACATTGACGGGGCCTTTCCCGAAGGCTTCTACAGCACGACCAATTACCGCACGCAAATACGGCTCGGCGGCGAGTGGATCGAGGTCGAGGATCAGGAAATGGACTGCGGCATTCTCGTCGATCCGGAAGGCGCTGCCGCACGCTGCATTGCCATGGCCGACGTGCGCAAAGGGGACCTCATCGTGGTGGGGAGGCAGGGATTGCGCGTCTTCCCCGCGGACAGCGGTGCGCGGCAAAATCTGTTCGAATTCATGGCCAGCCCGGTTTCCAGTGAGAAGCCCAAGGGGGTGACGGTGCGCGAGATCGCTGCCGCCATGCGGCGCACGCGCGCGGCGGGGGATAAGATTCTTGCCGTGCTGGGGCCAGCCGTGGTCCATACCGGCAGCATCGAGCATATCTGCCAGTTGATTCGCAGTGGCTATTTGAATGTCCTCTTCGCCGGCAACGCGCTGGCCACGCATGATATCGAGCACGCCATTTACGGCACCAGTCTTGGCATCTCCCTGGAACGCGGCTTGCCCGCCGAGGAAGGCCACGAACATCACCTGCGCGCCATCAACACCATCCGCCGGCTGGGCGGCATCAAGGCAGCGGTCACCAAAGGGGTGTTGCGGAGCGGCATCATGTATGAATGCGTTCGTAACGACATCCCCTTCGTGCTCGCCGGAAGCATTCGCGATGACGGCCCACTGCCGGAAGTCATTACCGATATCCTGGACGCCCAACGCCGCATGCGCGAGCTCATTCATGGCGTCGGCTTCTGCCTTATGATGGCCACCGCCTTGCACGCCATCGCCACCGGCAATCTGCTACCCGCGTGGGTCAAGGTGGCCTGCGTGGACATCAATCCCGCCACGGTGACCAAGCTCATGGATCGTGGTAGCATACAGACGGTAGGCATTGTTACCGACGTTGAACCCTTCTTGCGCGCTTTGGTGAGCGAGTTGGAGAAGGAGAAATGAAGAGGTGAGGGAGTGAAGGGATGAACGGTGGGGTAAACGGTTGAGAGACACAGAGACGTACCCGATGGATCAGCCTCGCATTCTGATGTGTCCTCCGGACTACTACGGGATCGAGTATGAGATCAACCCGTGGATGAGCCGCTCGCGCGGCAGCACCCCGGAACGGGCCGGGCAGCAGTGGACGGCTTTGTGCGACCTGCTGCGCCGTCTCGGGGTCACGATCGAGCTGATGACGCCGCAGCCAGGTCTGCCGGACCTGGTTTTCACCGCGAATGCCGGATTGGTTTTTGGTAAACGCTTTTTCAGTTCCCGCTTCCGCCATGAGGTCCGCGCCCGCGAGCAGCCCCATTTCGAGGCCTGGTTCGCCGCCCACGGCTTTGGCGTTGAACACTTGCCGGCGCGCACCTATTTCGAAGGCGCTGGCGATGCCTTGTTCTGCGGTCCAATCCTATTCGCGGGCTATCGCATTCGAAGTGATGTGCAAGGCCACCAAGACCTTGCCAAGGCAATCGGCAGAGAAGTTTTGCCGCTGGAATTGGTCAATACCTATTTTTACCACCTGGACACATGCTTTTGCCCCTTGGCGCCGGGCGAAGCCATTTACTACCCGGCCGCCTTCGATCGCTATGGCCAGAAGGTCCTGGAGACTTACGTCCCCAAATTGCTAGCCGTCTCGGAGGACGAGGCGAAACGCTTCGGCTGCAACGCCGTGGTTGTGGGGAAGCAAGTCGTGGTAAACACGGGCTGTGAACGCCTGGCCGCGGACTTGCAAGGTTGGGGCTATCAGCCGCACGCGACTGAATTGGACGAATTCCTTAAAGCCGGCGGCAGCGCCAAATGCTTGACGCTCCGCCTGGATGGCGAGGAGGCGGCCGTCTGGTCCTGAGCGGGAATCGTTTTTTTTCGCGTCATTGCTCATTTCATTCGTCAGCCGCTGACACTAAAATGACTAGTGACGAGTTGAGAAGGCGAGCGGCCATTGGATCGTTGCATCTGGGCCGAGCGCTCTGCAAGTGTGACGTGCCCTGCTCGTCTGCGCGTGGCAAGGGGTGGCCGATGACGATCAGGCCGCCGCTGAATTAGCAGGCCGTATTGCCGGAGACCTGGACCGGACCGGACAGCCAATAGGCCGGGCTGATCCGATGATCGCCGCAATCGCACTTGAAAAAGGCCTGGATCTGGTGACAGGCAACACCGCTCATTACCAACGCATTCAGCAGCTCGTCTATTCACTCACGCTAGTCAACTGGCGATAGTTCTAGCGACCAGGCATGTCCTACACATGAAAATCAGCTCGCGGCAAAGGTCGCGGACCTCTTCTCTCCAGCCAAATCTCCAGACCCGCTCCGATCAGCGTGAGAATCTGCAAGAACATCGCCAGCCGATACCAGGCGGTGCGTTGCAAGCCGTAGCGGCCGATTTCCATGCCGCGATGAATTTTGTAAATCTCCTGTTTCTCCGGCGTCTTGGCCGCCTCCCGCTCTTTCTCGAGGCTCCCGTCGACATGGGCGACGACGGCATTCTCGACTCCGAAGCCGATCCAGTTCTGCGCGAGCAGAATAAGAAACGTGAGCGCAAGGGCCGTGCCCAATAGGGCCAGGCGCCAGGGCCAGATTTGCTGCAGCGCGGGCGGCAACTTAACGGTTCCATGCGTGACCACCAGGGGAGAAAAAACCAGCACCAGAGCCGCCAGAAGCAAAAGGAAATAGAAGAACATAAGCCAATTGGCACGAACGTCGCCAGGATCAAATGGCTTGGCGCCGCCGAGCGCATCCTCTCCGACCTGGTCCGTTGAGTAATGGCCGTACCAGGTTTGAAACCCGGTCTGCGTGTAGATGCCGTATCCGCCCGGATAAACGCCGGTCCACGGGAAGAACAGCAGGAAGAAAAGCAGAGCCACGGTAATCATGACGAAGGGCGGCAGCGCGCGCGGATTGAGCGTAACTGATCGGTGATGCGTGTAATCGCCCGGCGGCGGTACAGCTGGCCCTGTCAAGGGAGGGGTTGAAGGCGTCGGCCGGCTCGCTGCCGAAACAGGCGCCGGTCTGGTGGCTGGACCGCTGATCTCCTCCCGCTCATACGTTGAAAAAAGCGGCTTCGGCCTTGGCTTTGGCGGTTCCGAGGTCATTTTGTAGGCGCCTTCTTGATCCTCAGGGTGCCCGGATGGCTCGAGCTTCGGCCGTTCGGGGGCAGGCGGCTCGGGCGTGAGCGATATGTCCACGGGCAACTCTGGTTCCAGGGGAGGCAGATGGGCCGTCTGCGGCAGCGAAGGGACGAGGAAGGTTTGATTACACGAGGGGCAAGACGCCATCTGGCCTGCATTCTGATCCGAAACCGTGACGAGCTTTTGGCAATGCGGACAAACCAGGTTCATGAGACTCCATGTCTTCGACGAGGAATTCTTGATTCGCCCAGGAAACCCTGTTGGCAGTATAGTCATTCGACCGGTAGTAATTCGCAATTTGCGGATCAGAATTGACGAAATGCCCGGGGCAGGTAGTCGAGCAGGTCGCTGGCGATCAAGGAAACGTCCCCCAAATCGTCGCGCGCCAGGTCGCCGGCCAAGCCGTGTATATGCACGCCCAGCTGAGCGGCGGCAAAGGGTTCAAGCTGCTGACCCAACAAGGCGGCGATGACCCCGCTCAGCACGTCCCCCGTCCCGCCCGTCGCCATGCCCGGATTGCCGGTGGTGTTGATGTAAATGCCACGGCCATCCGTCACCACGGTGCCGTGGCCTTTGAGGACCATGATTATGCCATGCTCGGCCGCAAAGCGCACCGCCGATTCACGTCGCTCCGCCTGTACACTGGCGATGTCCGTGCCTAGCAACCGGGCAAATTCGCCCGGATGCGGCGTCATGATTAGCGGGGCGTGGCGCCCTTTCAAACGCTCGGTGTTGTGTTCCAGGGCGTTAAGGCCGTCAGCATCCAAGACCACCGGCGCTTGGATCTTCTCAAGAAGCGGAGGCATCATCTTTGAGAGAGCGACGCTCCTCCCGAGTCCCGGACCGAGCACAACCACATCGTTTTTCTGAGCCTGACTCAGAATCTCCGCCTCGGCGCCTTCCGCCAGGCGGCCCTGTGCATCTTGAGGGAGAGGAATGGTGAGATAGCAGGGATTGGCGGCAGCCGCCACCGGCTGGACGGAATCCGGAGTCGCCAGGTAGACCAGTCCCGCTCCGGAACGCAGGGCAGCACTGGCGCAGAGGATTGCGGCCCCAGACATGCCCCGGCTGCCGGCGACCACCAGGATTCGCCCGAAGTTGCCCTTATTGCTGTCGGCCTGGCGCGGCTGAAGCGTTGGCAGCTGGGTGATGGTCTCTGTGGTAGCCACGGCAACCTCCGCGTACAATTCCTTTCATGCATTCCACCAAACGCCGGCACGTGCTGCTAGTGCAACTCCCGATCCCTCCGCTCGGGCCTGGAGCCATCCGCGGCAATGTGCCTTTAGCGGCCGGCTACCTGAAGCTGTTCGCTGAACTAAAGGGCCTGGGGGCGTTTTATGACATCGCCATTCTGCAGGCCCGCTTAGCCAATACTTTGGGTGATCAGGCTCTTGTGGAAGCGATTGTCCAAGGCCGGCCGTGGATGGTTGGCTTCACCTGCTATGTGTGGAATATCGAGCGGACGCTCTGGATCGCACGCGAGCTCAAGCGCCGGCTGCCGGATTTGCGCATAGTCCTGGGCGGGCCGGAAATTACGCCCGACAATGCCTGGGTCCTGGAAACTGCCGATTACGACTTTGCCGTCATTGGCGAAGGTGAGCAAACGTTCTCCCAGTTGTTGCTCGGGCTCCTCGACGATGAAGTGCCGCCGGTGGCCATTGCAGGACTGTACGTGCCCCCGTCGGGCAAGGTGAGCCGCTATGATGCCGCGCGCCGGCCGGCTTTTCGTATGCCGCTGCCGGATCTCAACCAGCTCGGTTCGCCTTATCTGGCCGGCATCCTCGACGCGGCCGAGGAAGAGATGCTGCTCCTGGAGACGACCCGCGGCTGCGTGTTCAAATGCAAGTTCTGCTACTACCCCAAGAGTTACGACAAGCAATATTATCTATCGAAGGAGAACATTCTCGCCAACCTGCGCCACGCCGTGGACCGCGGCGCGCGCGAAGTTTTCCTGCTCGATCCGACCTTGAATCAACGCAAGGACTTTGCCGATCTCCTGGGCATTCTGGCACAGGGCAATCCCGGCCGGCAATTCAGCTATTTCGGCGAACTACGCGGCGAGGGGGTAACCGAGGAGACGGCCAGGCTCCTGGGCGAGGCCAATTTCACCGAGGTAGAGGTCGGCCTGCAGTCCATTGATGCCGAGACGCAGACCAAGATGGACCGCAAGAACAACTTAAAAGCCTTCGAGCGGGGCGTCCGCGCATTGATGGCTGAAGGCATTGCCGTCAAGGTCGATCTCATCGTCGGCTTGCCGGGGGACACGGCCGACTCGGTTCGTCGCGGTACGCACTATCTCAAGGACAACGGCCTGTACAACGATGTGCAGGTCTTCAATTTGAGTATTCTGCCAGGCACCGCGTTTCGCCAGGAGGCAAGGGAGCTGGGATTGAAATTCCAGCCCAGGCCGCCGTACTACGTCCTGCAGACGCCGACGCTCGGGCGGGAAGAGCTGTACGGACTGATGCAAGAGGCGCAGGATCTCTTTGATATCGAGTTCGACGCCCAACCGCCTCCGGTGCTCGACTTTGAGCCGGCAGGAGCGGTCTCCCAGGTATGGCACGTCGACCTGAGTCGTGTGCCCCAGTCTCCTCCACCGGATCGATGGGCACAAGCATTCACGCTCTGGCTGAAGTCCGCGGACTTCCACGATTCGCGCGATCAAGCGGTTGCTTGCATTCGCCATGTGCTAGACGCCAACCCATTCACGACACTGCAGGTGGTGCTTGATCTGTCCGCGGCCACGACCGCTCAAGGCTGCCGAAAGGCGTTGCAGCCGGATATTCTTCAGATGCTTGCGGCTACGTGTCTGGAGACGACCAGTTATCTTGATCGCTACTATGCGATGCAGCCCGGACGGGCCAACGGCGCCAAGCGCTTGATCGCCATCCTGCCGGCGGCGTTGCGCGCCGCTCTCGACGAAACCTGGCTCGAGCAGATTGACGCAATCGCCACGATAGCCTGGCGCCGGTCCAGGCACAATCCCGTGGCCGCCACGGAAATAGAGCCGCATGAATACGCCTGGATATCATGAGGCGATCCATTTAGCGCAAAGCTGGATAGAACGCCGCCAACTGATCCGGATGAATTCCTCCGGCCGCAAGCGCTGTCAGTGTCCAGTTCCTCAGGGTTTGGCGAAGCAGTCCTTGGCGCTGCCAACGCCGGGGGGACACAAAGATCCGCCGTCGGGCCACGGCCATGCGCCCGAGCCGGCAGAGGTGCTTGCTGAAGAACAGATCTTCCATGAACGACAAGGGCGGGAAGCCGCCTACTTTCTGAAATCGCTCGCGACGAATAAACAGTCCTTGATCGCCGTAAGCTAGCCCGGTAAGGCGGACCCGTGCCGTCGCAGAAGCGGCAATGCCGCGAAAGAGCCAGCCGCGCGCAAGCACGCTCATGGAATAACAGCCGGCAATAATGGTTCTTCGGTCGAGAAGCCGTTCGGCTTCCTCCAGAGCGCCGTTTTCCAGAAGGCAGTCTGCGTGCAAAAACAATAGCGTCTCTCCGGTGGCATGGGCGGCGCCCTGGTTCATCTGCAGAGCACGGCCGCGCCGTCCCTGGAGAAAGACATCTGCCTGGCTCGCCAGCCTAGGCGTGGCGTCGCTGCTGTCGCCGTCCACCACGATGATCTCGTGCGGCCGCTGTTGACGCACACTCTCCAGCGTCTGCGCCAGGCAGCTTTCTTCATTCAGAGTCGGTATGATAATCGAAACGCTCAGAGGAAGCTCCCTGGCGACTGGAAGAGAAGTAGCATGTCCGAACCCTGGTATCAAGACGGCCTGCGTTTCCGTTGCACGCGCTGCGGCCATTGTTGCACCGGAGAGCCCGGTAATGTCTGGGTGAACGCTGAAGAGATTGAAGCGATCGCCGAGTTTCGCGCGGAGACCGCGCACGAAGCGATCGCGCTCTATACTCGTTCGGTTTCGCGCGGACGCAGCTTGCGCGAGAAGGCCAATGGCGACTGCGTCTTTTATGACCGGCGCGAGGGCTGCACGATTTATGCGGTAAGGCCGCGGCAATGCCGGACCTGGCCATTCTGGGAAAGCAATGTCCGCACGGCCGAAGCATGGCAGCAAACCTGCAAGGTTTGCCCGGGCTCCGGACAGGGCGACTTGATCCCTGCCGAAGAAATTACCAGGCGCTTGAACGTGATTCGACTTTAGAACCATGAGCGAAGAGCTGCGGCGAAAAATCCTGGATCTGTACAAGGAGGTCGACGCCGAAGTCGCCGCCGCGGGACCCGTTTGTATCGCCAGCGGCCGGTGCTGCCGTTTCAAGGAGTACGGCCATGTGTTGTTTGTAAGCAATCTGGAAGCCGAGGTCTTGCTGGCCGGCGCGCCCGCTTACCATCCGCCGGTCACAGCCGAGTTTTGCCCGTTTCAAAAGGAAAACCTCTGCACTGCCCGAGAGCCCCGTCCGCTCGGCTGTCGCGTCTATTATTGCGACCCTGCCTACCAGGAAACGAGCTACCAGATTACGGAAAAATATCTCACCAAGCTCAAGACGCTCGCTGAAGAGACGGGCACGGAATGGCGCTATGCGCCGCTCCATCAGTTCCTGAATCATCCGGAACAAGCTCGCTGCGAACCATCACCCTCGCCGCCCCAATAAATCAGCTATCAGGAGAACCCTCATGCCCTGGCTTCGTGCCTTGACTGTCCTCACCCTCTGTTGTGGAGTCGGTCGCTCTGACGATTGGCCACAATGGCTCGGGCTCCATCGCGACGCCTCGTCACCGGAAAGAATCGCTCCCTGGACGGAGCCGCCCAAGGTTTTATGGAAATTTCCCATTGAGGAAGGGCATAGCTCTCCTGTGGTTGCGAGCGGCAAGGTGTTTGTGCTCGCGAAGGTGAAAGACAAGGACGAGGAAGAGGTGGTTGCGCTCGAAGCCGATTCCGGCCGCGAGCTATGGCGCACCGCGTATCCGCGCGCGCCTTTCACCAGTCTCTTTGGCAACGGCCCGCGCGCCACACCGGCCGTAGTCGGCGGCCATGTCTACACCTTTGGGGTTACGGGAGTCCTCACCTGCCTGGAAAGCGACACCGGCCGCAAGGTGTGGCAGGTAGACACGCTTAAACAGTTCCAGGCGCCCAATCTCAAGTTTGGCATGTCATGCTCCCCCCTCGTGGACGACCAGCGCGTTTACGTCCATGTCGGCGGCAAGGGCGCCTCCGTTGTCGCCTTCGACCGCAATGACGGCAAGGTATTGTGGAAGACACTCGACGATCGAGCCAGTTACTCTTCGCCAATCGTCCATGACGACGGAAAAGAGCGGCAGATCGTGTTCTTCACCGAGGAGGGTCTGGTCGGCCTGGAACCGAAGGATGGCCGGCTTTTATGGCGTTTTCCCTTTAAGGATTTGCTCAGTGAAAGCTCGACCACTCCGGTCCGTGCCGGCAAGCTCCTGCTGGGCAGTTCGGTTACCGCGGGTAGCGTCGGCTTGCGCCTGGAGAACAAGGATGAAAGTACGGCAGCAGTTGCGGCGTGGAAAAATCCCGCCCTCACTTGTTATTTCTCCACGCCCGTGCCGGTAGGATCTGATCAGGTCTACATGGTAACCGGCACGATCATCCCACCCCCGCGCGCCACGCTGAATTGCGTCGAAACCAGCACCGGCAAGGTGCTCTGGCGCAGAGAAAAAATCAGCAAATACCACGCCTCGCTGCTGCGCACCGGCGACGATAAGCTCCTCATGCTGGAAGAGGCCGGCAGCCTGGTGCTGCTCGATCCGAATCCCAAGGAGTACAAAGAACTCGCGCGCTCCAAGGTGTGCGGCGAAACCTGGGCACATCCGGCGCTGGCCGACGGGCGGCTGTATGTACGGGATGCCAAGGAAGTAGTTTGTCTACAGCTTCCCAGCCCCGGCAGGGGCGGCAGTCGATAGCTTTCAGCCCCGTTAGGGGCGGCAGTCGATAGCTTTCAGCCCCGTTAGGCAGTCGATAGCTTTCAGCCCCGTTAGGGGCGGCAGTTTGATAGCCAGGGGTGTCAACCCCTGGACAGAGCGAGGCAAATATCCCGGAGCCCCGGTAGGGGCGGCAGTGCATTGATCCATGAAACGACCAACAGGGCAGGTGACCCGTGCCTCAATCCTTTGCCTCCCTCCGCTATCACATTATCTTCAGCACCAAGCACCGAATGCCGCAGATTACCTCCGATGTGCAATCGCGACTTTACGAGTATTTCGGGGGAATCTTACGAAATGAAAACGGCATTCTGCTCTTTGCTGGTGGCATACCGGACCATGTCCATCTCTTGGTTGGCTTGGGAAGAGAAATGGCTGTGGCCGAGGCGGTTCGTCTGCTCAAGGCGAATTCATCGAAATGGATTCACGAGACTTTTCCTGATCATTCCGGTTTCGGCTGGCAGGCCGGCTATGGCGCCTTCACGGTGAGCTATTCCAATTGTCCGCAGGTGGCAGCATATATCAACGGCCAGGCGGAACACCACCGAACCCGAACGTTTCAGGAAGAGTTCATCATGTTTTTGAAGCGACATGAAATTGAGTACGATGAGCGTTATTTGTGGGATTAACCGTGAGTGACACGCCATTGTCGCCCCTCACGGGGCTAAGGGAATAGGTCCCCCCTTCCAGGGGTTGACACCCCTGGCTATCGACTGCCGCCCCTAATGGGGCTGAAAAACGGCGCTTGTGGAACAAGGCTTCAATTCAATTCTCGCCCCAATGGTTCCGCCAGCCGTTTTAGCGAATCCAGCAACCGCTCAAATGCCACGAAGGTCAATGACTGCGCGCCATCGGACAGCGCGTGGTCGGGGTCGGGATGCACCTCGATCAGGAGTCCGTCCGCCCCGCCGGCCAGCGATGCCAGCGCCATGGGCGGGACGTAGTCGCGCCGGCCGGTGCCGTGGCTGGGGTCCACGAGGATCGGCAAGTGCGAGACATGCTTCGCGGGGGGAATGACGGATAAATCGAGGGTGTTGCGGCTGTGGTCGGAAAAGGTGCGCACGCCGCGTTCGCACAGGACGACGTTGTAGTTGCCGCCGGCCATGACGTACTCGGCGGCCATGAGCCATTCTTCCAAGGTCGCGGACATGCCGCGTTTGAGCAGCACCGGTTTGCCGGCGTGCGACACGCGCCGCAGGAGACTGAAATTCTGCATGTTGCGAGTGCCGATCTGGATGATGTCGGCGACTTCCTCGACCGCGTCGGCGTTGTCCGTGTCCATGAGCTCCGTGACGATGCCGATGCCCGTTTTATTGCGAACACGGGTGAGGATCTCCAGGCCTTCGAGGCCCATCCCTTGAAAGGCGTATGGGCTGGTGCGCGGTTTGAACGCGCCGGCGCGCATGAGACGGACGCCGTGCTTCAAGAGAAAATCGGCGGTGCGCAAGATCAGGTCCTCGTTCTCCACGGAACAGGGCCCGGCAATCAGGGTAAAGGTGCCTGGGCCGATCACGGTCTGCGCCGTTCGCACAAAGGTATCGGCCGAATGCATCTCCCGGCTGGCAAGCTTGTAGGGCTTGGTGACGCGAATGAGCTCCATCACGCCCGGCAAGACTTCAAGCGTCCGCGAATCCACGGCGCCGACATTTCCGGTGATGCCGATGGCTGTCCGCGTTGCGCCCGGCATGGGGTGCGGCGTGAGGTTCATTTGCCGGATCGCTTCCACCACCTGCTCGATCTGCTCGGAGGTGGCGTGGCTCTGCATGACAACGAGCATAAGACCTCGAAATCGCGATGACCAAACTGGGACAGGCTCATTGTACAGCGGTCGGCGGAATTCGAGCAATTAGGCGGGGCGGGCAGGCTGCGCGAGCGCCAGGTCTGGAGTCGTCCGCAGGATTGCCCTGCTGAGATCGTGGATGGCAGCAGGCGCCCACACCAGGCCGAACGGCAAGAGAGGCGCGTAAAGCAGGCCCCAGTAGTCGTTAAAAGGCAGTCCAACAATGGCGAACGCGGCCAGGTAGGCAGCGACGGTCAGCGTAACGCGCCCGGCTACCTTCCCGCGCCAGCCAATAAGACCCAGCAACGCCAGGGACAAATAAAGCGCGCTCACCCAGCCAGGCATCGAAAACAGAAATGCGTTCATCCGGCACGTTCGCAGGATGAAAAACAGCCCGCCAAACTGAACCCAACCCGTGGGTAGCCGGTCGGCCGGCGTGATCTGTTTGCTGACCTGCGCGGCGTGATAGGCCAGAAAAACGGCATAGAGGCTAAATCCAACCAACCAAAGGACGATCTCCTTGCGTCGCTGTTCACGCCAGGCAAACACGGCGGCAATCACGCAATAGGGGATGGACAATTCGCGCAAGAAGAGCGCCGCGAGTCCCCCGCCCACGCCCAACGGCCAGTATCCCAGGGCATAAGCGCAGACCGAAAAGCCGATCAGGACACCGGCCCACAACTCCTGGGAGAGAAAGGCGTCACCGTCCACGCACCACTCGAATACGCCAAGCAACAACAGGACCGCGGCCACCGCGCGCCAGGCCTTGCCGTCGCGCTGCATGACGTTATAGGCAAGGAGCAAGGTGATCAGGGCCAGCCCGCACAGGAGCACCTGTCCCCAGGTGGGATTGGGCAGACTGCCGAGCAGCCAGGCATAAGCTGGCGGCCGCCAGTTAAAGAGGGATCCCGTGGGATAACCGTTGGAGCGAAGCTCCTCACCAGCGGCGGAATAGTAATCTTCGCCGGCATGGACGCGCGTGATGATGTTGCGATACGCCTGAAGGTCGCGGCCGCCTTGCTGGAGGATGCCGGCTCGGTGCTCGCCTACAAAAGACGCCGTCAGGCAGGCGCACATGGCCAGCAGGCAAACGCCGACGACCGCGTGCGCCTGTCGGCTGCTCAGGTCCGCATACCGGGTGGTGAGGTTGGTTTCTTGCATGCCAATGAGTTTGCCAGTTTGCCACGTTTTTTGAGCGGGGGCAAGATGGCCAAAAACAGCCATTTTCTAGCCAACCCAGGGAAATCTTTCTTGAACCGCGCCCCAAAGTTTAGGTCACGGATTGAGGGGAGGCAAAGCTGGCATGGCGCCTTCCCCTCGTTTGTTTAGCCGCGACCCGCCAGGGGAGCGCGTTCGAGCACTGGCAAGCGATTCCGTCCGCGCTCCCCTGGCGGGTCGCGGCTAGTGTGAACCGCAGGTGTTGTTGGCTAAGTCCTGAAACGGTGCAGTCTCTTTCACAAAGGAGAAGTTAATCCTACCTGGGCGGGTCCGTGCCCGTCCAGAACTCCTTGCTCGAAC
>Ga0185299_10000183_pt1 | contig 196020 bp, 191 predicted proteins | sample PaiPotPPA55metaG_FD_128002 | JGI IMG/M metagenome (GOLD analysis project Ga0185299, IMG submission 128002) | Iron sulfur acid spring bacterial and archeal communities from Banff, Canada, to study Microbial Dark Matter (Phase II) - Paint Pots PPA... ...
TTCTCAAAGAACACACGCACCAGAAACCTCACCGGATTGAACCGGGTCGATCGGCTGGGCAACTTTTACAGCTTAGCTCAGTCAAGCCTGCGGAACCAAATCCGTGATCTTGCCTGATCCAGTGTGAGAGTCAAGCGCTCCTCGTACAACCTCGTGTCCCGGGCCTCTCAGCTCCGGGTCGGTGTCCGTGTCGCTCTGACCTGGAATAAGTTACGTGTCGCGCCTGACCATGTCAAATCGCCTGGTCAAGAGATGTTTCCTACTCGCTGGATATCGGCGCCCAGCGCTCCCAGGTTCTCCACGAAGTTCGGGTAGCCGCGATCGATATGGAAGACGTCGTGCACCTCCGTCACCCCGTCGGCCACCAGCCCCGCGAGCACCAGGCCGGCGCCGGCCCGGATATCCGAGGACCACACCGGCGCGCTCGACAGCCGCGGAATTCCACGCACCACCGCATGGTGGCCGTCGGTTCGCGCATCGGCGCCCAGCCGGATCATTTCCTCCACGAAACGGAACCGCGCCTCGAAGACGTTCTCGGTGATCATCGAGGTGCCGTCCGCGATGGCCGCCAGTCCGATCGCCATCGGCTGCAGATCCGTCGGAAATCCGGGAAACGGCAGCGTCGAGAAGTTCACCGCGCGCGGGCGCTCGGGTTGCACCACACGAAAACCCTCGGGCTCGAACGAGATTCGTGCCCCGGCCGACCGCAGCTTGTCCAGCACCAGCGACAGGTGCTTGGGGTTGATGCCGCTCACCCGCACATCGCCCAGCGTCATCGCCGCGGCAATGCCCCAGGTCGCGGCCACGATCCGATCACCGATGACCTGATGTTCGGTCGGGGAGAGCTTGCGCACCCCCTCGATGGTGAGCACCGAGGTGCCCGCGCCGTGGATCCGCGCGCCCATCCGGGTCAGCATCGTGCACAGGTCGACGATGTCCGGCTCGCGCGCGGCGTTGTCGATCACCGTCTCCCCCTCGGCGAGCACGGCCGCCATCAGGATGTTCTCGGTCGCGCCGACCGACGGGAAGTCCAGCCGGATCCGCGCACCCTGCAACTCGTCCGCGCGGGCGACCACGCAGCCGTGCTCGATCTCGCTGGTCGCGCCGAGTAGCCGCAGTCCCGCCTGGTGCATATCGAGGGGACGCGAGCCGATCGCGTCGCCGCCCGGCAGCGCCACCACCGCCCGGCGGCATCGCGCCATCAGCGGGCCGAGCACGCAGACCGAGGCCCGAAACTGGGTTACCGCGGGGAAATCGGCGTGGTACTTCGGTTCCGCCGGGGTGTCGATGGTGACCACCGACCCATTGACCAGCACATCGCAGCCCAGGCCGCGCAGCACCTCGGCCATCAGCGGCACGTCGAGAATGTCCGGGCAGTTTGTGATCGTCGTCGTGCCCTCGGCCAGCAGGGCGGCGGCCATCAGCTTGAGGACGCTGTTCTTCGCGCCTCCCACCGTGACCTCGCCGACCAGCCGGCTGCCCCCGGTCACCAGGAACCGCTCACTCACAGCGCGTCCTCGCTAACGCTCGTCGACGCTGCGCGCGACGCACGCTGTGTCATCGGTTCACTCGCAAGCTCACTCACAGCGCCTCCTCACCAGCGCTCATCGGCGCTGTGCGGACCACACGCTGTGTCAACGGTTCGCTCGCAAGCTCGTTCACAGCGGCCAGCCTAACGGTCGGAACCATCGATCGTGGCCTCTCCGTCGGTGTGCGCCTGTCCGGTGGCACCGGGACGCCACAGCACATCGCCCTGCGGGTTGGCCACCCTGCCGAGGATGAAGAGCAGGTCCGAGAGCCGATTCAGATATTTCGCCGGTAGCACGCTGATGTCCTCGGGGTGCGCATCCACGGCCGACCAGGCCGCGCGCTCGGCCCGCCGGACGACCGTGCGTGCGGTATGCAGCAGCGCGGCCAGCGGCGTACCACCAGGCAAAATGAACGAATTCAGCGGCGCCAGTTCGGCATTGAACTCATCGCACCAGTGCTCCAGCCGATCGACATAGGGGGCGGTGATGCGCAGGGGCGGGTATTTAGGTTCTGCCACAACAGGAGTGGACAGATCCGCGCCGGCGTCGAACAGATCGTTCTGGATCTGGCGCAGCACATCGGCCAGCGCCGGTTCGGGCCCGCCTAGCGCAATTGCGACACCGATCGCGGCGTTGGCCTCATCACAGTCGGCATAGGCGATCAGCCGCGGATCGGTCTTGGCTACCCGCGAGAAATCGCTCAGACCGGTGGTGCCGTCGTCGCCGGTACGCGTGTAGATCCGCGTCAAATGCACACTCACAGGACCACCCTAATTCCGTTGCTCAGTTCTGTCTGCGGCGCTTGGCGAGGCCACCCTCAGGCGGGGCGGCGGCGAATCCGTTCCGACGGCCGCGACTCGACCCAGGACAGGAATGCGGCCAATGAGCCCCGATCCAGGGCCAGCTCAAAGCTGCCGTCGCCGTCGGAGACCGCGATCACGATGATGTCGTCGGTCATGATGTCGTACTCGTCACCGAGCGGGCCACGCCGATCGACTACCTCGATGCCCAGGCGTCGGATCGTCGAATCCGCACCGAATTTCAGGCTGGTCAGCTTATAGAAGACCAGTTGGTTCTCGCGGTAGCGAATGAGGCCGTGCCGCCAGCCCTGGCCGCCCTTGGCCGGCAGGACGCGCAGAATCGCCGCCGTGCCGCCGCGGCGCAACATCACCAGCCGGTACAACGAGGCAAGCCCGATCGCGACAAGCAGCAACACCAGAATGATCAGTAACACCATTCCGGTCCGCAATCCAGGTCCGTCCCTTCGCCTAGGCCCCTGTCCATCGCGAGTGGCGTGCCATCCCGTACAACGTCACCGTGGGGGCGAGTCTACAAACCGCCCCCCGCGTGGGCTCGCCCGGTACACCCCTGTTTCGGCCGAGCCTGTCGACGCCCGCCCGCGTGTGCGCCGGATCGTCGAAATATGCATGCGCACAAGATAATTCAAATCGGCGACCGAGAGCTCACAAAACGGGTGCGGCGGGCCGCCCGGTTGCCGGGCGGCCCACCGCCACGATGCCCCGCTCATCCCATGCTGAACGGCGCTCCCCATACCGAGATGATGCTCTCCCCGGCAGAGGTGGAGACGTCAGCGAAGGTGAACGCCCTGGCCTGCGCATACCCGGCACAACCGTCGACCGCGAAGGTTTCGTCGGTCCAGCTGACGCTGGCGTGCGGACCGTTCACCGTGGGGTGCTTCTTGTGCGACTCGTTGCCGTAGTCGTCGGGCTGCTCGATATCCAGCAGGTATTTCGTCACCGCCTGACCGGGTGCCACGGTCAGTGTCTCGGTGGTACCGATCGTGGGCACCGCGGGTGTAATCGCGCCGCCGCTAACCGTCGGGGCAGCCTCGGAATCCTGCTCGCTAGTGCCCAACGATGCGAGATTCACCTGGCAACCGACGACATATCCGGGGTTCAGCTGAATACCAGCCGAACTCGCACCGGGCCCGGAGACATCGGCGATAACCCGTGCACTGGTCCACACGTTGCGGTGCAGCGGCGTAGCGCCCAGCGAACCGCTGATCTTGGCCGACTCGTTCACAAGCGACAAGTGCACGACGGTGCCGTCGCCCAACGTCCGGGTGATCGAACCACCCGGCAGCGGAATGAACGTGTCGGCGTTTGCCGCGCCTGGCGAGAACAACCCGAGCCCGACGGTCACCGCCGCCGCCAGCCCGATCGCGCGGCCACGTCGCACAGACTTACTGCGCATCATGCGTTTCCTTTCCGATCGTGCCGGCGAAATCAGCCGATGCTGAATGGCTGGCCATAGAGGGTGACCTTGTGATAGTCGGCACCGACGACCTCGACCACGGAGAATTGACGGGCCTGCGCGAAACCACCGCATCCCTGCACATCCATCGGAACATCCTGGTAATTCAGGTAATAGCGGCCCGATTTCGTCATGTCCTTGTTGTCGATCTGGTACCAGACCACCTGGCCGGGGCTGATCGGGAACGACAGACCGACCGCCACCGTCGGGGTCGCAGACAACGACATACCCAGCGACGGACCGAACGACCCCAGCGCCACCTGGCATCCGACGAGATATCCGACCGTCAACCCGGACGACCCGTGCGTCGACGAATCGTCCGTGCCCGCATTGTTCTGCGCGCCATTATTGGGCCCGACCACACCGTTCGGGGTGTCGATATCCACCGTCACATTCCCGGAGACCCATGAGGTGCGGCCCGCGCCGTTGGCCGCCAGCGACGGCGAGATGATCGCGCGCTCACCGGTGCTGGTGATCTTCACCCCGGGGCCCTCGATATGCCCATTGGGCAACCGCACGAAAGCATCGGCAGCGGCCTGCGGTGACCAGATCCCGATTGCCAGCATCGTCGCGACCGCCATGAAGGCAAGATGAACAGGCCGCCGCCGACCGATAACTTGAAACTTGCTCATTTGCCCCTCACACCTGATTACATGGCCGCGTACAGGGCTGACATGGCCCAATACACTGCGCAGATTAGTAATGGCTTGGATGAAGCTGAGACTTAGCTACCGGTCAAGCTACACGACGACCTCGACGGCGACAATTCGAACCGGCGTGATCTATCGAACGTGTTGCGGCTTGCGTAATCACGGCCGTTCATGCGAGCGCCGCGACCGTGGAAAACGCCGTGTGGCGGCTCCGGATTTGTCCGGAACCGCCACACGATTTCGATTATTCGATTGTCCTGCCGTCGAATCAGGAGCCGGCGGCCTCCACCGCCCGCACGCGGCCCTCGGCCATGGTGCGCTCCTGCTGGGAGGCGTTCGGATCGGCCAGCACCGCCCGGGCCGCCTCGACATCCACATCGCCCGCGAAATCCGCTGTCTCGGCGAGAATTCGGACGGTCGCGCCGGTCACCGAGAAAAATCCGCCGTTCACCGCGGCGACGATGCGCTCGCCCTCGGTGCCGACGATGGTGACGACGCCGCCCTCGACCAGCTGGCCCAGGACCGGCTCGTGGCCGTGCAGAATACCGATCTGACCCTCGGTGGTCTGAGCGCTGACGAAGCTCGCCTGGCCCGACCACAGGCGACGCTCGATAGATACCAGATCCACTGACATATCTGCCATGTTGGACTACTTCCCGGCGATCTTCTTCGCGGCCGCCTCGACGTCGTCCAGGCCACCGCAGGAGTTGAACGCCTGCTCGGGGAAATGGTCGAATTCGCCCTTGCAGACCCGCTCGAAATCATCGATGGTCTGCTCGAGCGGCACGACCGAACCCGGCTGGCCGGTGAACTTCTCGGCCACGATGAAGTTCTGACCGAGGAACTTCTCCAGGCGACGGGCGCGGCCGACGAGGACCTTGTCCTCCTCGGAGAGCTCGTCCATGCCGAGGATGGCGATGATGTCCTGAAGTTCCTTGTACTTCTGCAGGATTCGCTTGACCTCGTTGGCTACGGCGAAGTGCCGGTCACCCAGGATCGAGGCCTCCAGAATGCGGGAGGTCGAGGTCAGCGGGTCGACGGCCGGGTAGATGCCCTTCTGCGAGATCGGACGCGAGAGCTCGGTGGTCGCATCCAGGTGCGCGAAGGTGGTCGCCGGCGCCGGGTCGGTGTAGTCGTCGGCGGGCACGTAGATCGCCTGCATCGAGGTGATCGAGCGGCCGCGCGTGGAGGTGATGCGCTCCTGCAGCTGCCCCATCTCATCGGCCAGGGTCGGCTGGTAGCCGACGGCCGAGGGCATGCGGCCCAGCAGGGTCGAGACCTCGGAACCGGCCTGGGTGAACCGGAAGATGTTGTCGATGAACAGCAGCACGTCCTGGTTCTGTACATCGCGGAAGTACTCCGCCATGGTCAGCGCCGAGAGGGCCACGCGCATACGGGTGCCCGGCGGCTCGTCCATCTGGCCGAAGACAAGGGCGGTGTCCTGCAGGACGCCCATCTCTTCCATTTCCAGGTGCAGGTCGGTGCCCTCACGGGTGCGCTCGCCGACGCCCGCGAACACGGACGTACCGGAGAACTCCCGCGCGATACGGGTGATCATCTCCTGGATCAGCACGGTCTTGCCGACACCGGCGCCACCGAACAGGCCGATCTTGCCGCCCTTGACGTACGGGGTCAGCAGGTCGATGACCTTCACACCGGTCTCGAGGATCTCGGTCTTGCCCTCGAGCTGGTCGAACGGCGGCGGCTGGCGGTGGATGCCCCACTGCTCGCCGTCACGGCCGAGGCCCGGGGTGTCGAGGCAGTCGCCGAGGGCGTTGAACACGTGCCCCTTGACGACGTCGCCGACCGGCACCGAGATCGGCTTGCCGGTGTCCTCGACGGGCACGCCGCGGACCAGGCCGTCGGTCGGCTGCATCGAGATGGTGCGAACGATGTTGTCGCCCAGGTGCTGCGCGACCTCGAGGGTCAGCGTCTTGGCCACCGACGGCAGGGTTACCTGGGCGTGCAGGGCGTTGAAGAGCTCCGGGATCGAACCCCGCGGAAACTCGACGTCGACGACGGGGCCGATGATCCGGGCGACGCGGCCTGTGCCAGCGCCCGCCCGGCTCGTGTTCTCTTGAGTGACAGCTGCGGTCATTGTTTTCTTTCCGAGTTGAATGGCGGGGTGGGCTAGTCGCGGTCCGAGCTCGTTGCCAGCGCGTTGGCGCCGCCGACGATTTCGCTGATCTCCTGCGTGATCTGGGCCTGCCGCACCGAGTTCGCCTGCCGGGTCAGGTTATTGACCAGATCGTTGGCGTTATCGGTGGCCGCCTTCATGGCGGTGCGGCGCGCGGCCGACTCCGAGGCCGCGGCCTCGAGCAGCGACGAGTAGATGCGGGTGTTGATGTACTTCGGCAGCAGGGCGCCGAGCAGCTTGTCCGCATCGGGCTCGAACTCGTACAGCGAGGAGATCTGCGCGGTCGGCGAGTCGGAGAGCATATCCTCGCCGAGCTCGTAGTTCTCCTCGATGTAGTCCACGTGGATCGGGGCCAGTCGGCGCACCTCGGGAGTCTGCGACAGCATCGACACGAACCGGGTGTAGACGATGTGCAATTCGTCGACTCCGGCGATGGTGCCCTCACCGTTCGGCGCGGGGACCTGTGCCTCGCCGCCGGCCATGAAGGCCTCCACCAGGTGATTGCACGCCGCCGACGCATCGGTGTAATGCGGCTGCTGGGAGAACCCCGTCCACGAACCGAGCGGGCGCCGACTACGGAAGGTGTAGTACGACATGCCCTTGGCGCCCATCACATAGACCACCGGCTCCTTGCCCTCGGAGCGCAGCGTCGTCATGAGCTCCTCGGCGCGCCGCAGCACGTTGGAGTTGTACCCGCCGCACATGCCGCGGTCGCTGGTGATCACCAGCACCGCGGCGCGCGTCGGCTCGGGCCGCTCGGTCAGCAGCGGATGCGTGAGGTTCTGCGAGGCGCCGGCGAGCTCGCCGAGCACCTTGGTGATCTCCTCCGCATACGGCTTCGCGGCGGCGACCCGGGCCTGGGCCTTGCTGATCCGCGAGGTGGCGATCAGCTCCTGGGCCTTGGTGATCTTCTTAATTGAGCTCACGCTACGAATGCGGGAGCGCAATTCTCGAATATTGGCCATGGGGGACGCCCGTTACTTCTCGACGTGCTTGCGGTGGACGGATACGGATTCGACCTCTTCATGGCCCAGTTCACCCGCGGCGGCCTCGTTCACCACGCGGCTGCCGTCGGCGGCGATGAAGCCCTGCTTGAACTTGTCGGTCTCGGCCTTGATCAGGTCGGCCGACTCGCCCTCGATCTTCTTGCCGCCCGCGATGGCCGTGTACGCGGCCGCCGCGGTGCGGTGCAGGGCCTCGATCAGTTCGGCGTTGAACCGGCGGACATCGCCGACCGGCACCGAGTCGAAGTAGCCCGCATCGACCAGGAAGATCGACACGATCTGGTCCTCGACACCGACCGGCGTGTACTGGTCCTGCTTGAGCAGCTCGACCCAGCGCGCGCCGCGCTCGAGCTGTGCCAGCGAGGCGGCGTCCAGGTCCGAGGCGAAGGCGGAGAACGCCTCCAGCTCGCGGTACTGGGCCAGCTCCAGGCGCAGCGAACCGGCGACCTGCTTCATGCCCTTGGTCTGCGCGGCGCCACCGACACGGGAGACCGAGGTGCCGACGTTGATCGCCGGGCGGACGCCCTTGTTGAACAGGTCGGACTCCAGGAAGACCTGGCCGTCGGTGATGGAGATGACGTTGGTCGGGATGAACGCCGAGACGTCACCGGCCTTGGTCTCGATGATCGGCAGCGCGGTCATCGAGCCCGAACCCATCGCGTCGGACAGCTTCGCGCAACGCTCCAGCAGGCGCGAGTGCAGGTAGAAGACGTCACCCGGGTACGCCTCGCGGCCCGGCGGACGACGCAGCAGCAGCGAGATCGAGCGGTAGGCCTCGGCCTGCTTGGACAGGTCGTCGAACACGATCAGGACGTGCTTGCCCTGGTACATCCAGTGCTGACCGATGGCCGAACCGGTGTAGGGCGCAAGCCATTTGAAGCCGGCGGAGTCCGACGCGGGGGCCGCGACGATAGTCGTGTACTCCATCGCGCCGCGCGCCTCGAGCGCGGTCTTCACGCCCGCGATGGTGGAGCCCTTCTGGCCGATGGCGACGTAGATGCAACGCATCTGCTTGGCCGGATCGCCCGAGTCCCAGTTCGCCTTCTGGTTCAGGATGGCGTCGATGCAGACCGCGGTCTTGCCGGTCTTGCGGTCGCCGATGATCAGCTGACGCTGGCCGCGGCCGATGGCGGTCAGGGCGTCGATGGCGGTGATACCGGTGGCCATCGGCTCGCCGACGGGCTGGCGCTCGAGCACCGAGGCCGCCTGCAGTTCGAGCACGCGGCGGTCGTCGGCCTCGATCTCGCCCAGGCCGTCGATCGGCTGACCGAGCGGGTTGACCACGCGGCCGAGGAACTTGTCGCCGACGGGCACCGAGAGCACGTCACCGGTGCGGCGGACCGCCTGGCCCTCCTCGATGGAATCGAACTCACCCAGGATGACCGCACCGATCGCGGTGTCCTCGAGGTTCAGCGCGACGCCCAGCACGCCACCCGGGAATTCGAGCAGCTCGTTCGCCATTGCCGAGGGCAGCCCGCTGACGTGGGCGATGCCGTCGCTGGTGTCGGTGACCGCGCCGACTTCTTCGATGGAGGTCTCGGGGGTGTAGGCCTGGGTGTAGCTCTCGATAGCGCTACGGATCTCCTCGGGGGAGATCGTCAGCTCCGCCATGTTCTTCCTGCTCTCGCTGTGTGGGTCTCGAATGTCGGGATGGTGTGCTGTGTGCGTCGGCTGGCTAGAGGAGCGTCTGCCGCAGGCGCGCTAGCCGCCCCACGGCACTGCCGTCGATCACGTCGTCGCCGACACGCACGACGACCCCGGCCAGCAGGCCCGGGTCGACCTGCACATGCACCGTGATCGGCCTGTCGTAGATGCGCTGCAGCGAGGCCGCCAGCTGCGTGCGCTGCGGCGGCGTCAGCTCGGTCGCCGACCGCACGTGCGCCACGATCTGCTTGCGCAGCGAGGCCGCCAGGTCGGACAGCTCGTCAAAGACCACACCCACATCGCCGTGCGAGCGGCCGACCGCCTGCTCGGCCAGAGCCTGGGTGATGTCCTCGGCCTTGCCGGTAAGCAGGCTCGCGACCAGCCCCCGCTTGGCCTGCGCGGATTTGCCGCGGTCGGCCAGCGCCTGCTCGAGGTCCGGATTGTCCTCGACGATCCGGCCGAGCCGGAACAGCTCGTCCTCGACCGCGTCGATGCGCCCGCGGTCGGCCGCCGCGCGTAGCAGGGCCTCCCGCCCGAGCAGCACCAGGGTGTCGACCAGATCCCGGGTGCGGGACCAGTCCTGGGCAACGGCGTTGGTCAGCACGGCCTGCGTGGCTGCGCTGACCTTGCCGCCGAAGAGCCGTTCGGCCAGTTCGGCGCGCGCCGAGCTGGATACCGACTTATCCGCCAGCGCCACACGCAGCGAACGCTGATCGTCGAGTATGTCGACTACGGCGAACAGTTCGGAGCCCGTCTTGGCGGCGACGGTGTCACTGCCGGTGAGGGCGGCCGAAAGAGCTTCCCGGGCACGGGAGTTCGCCTCGCGGCTCGCTGCGTACATGCTTCCCACTTTCGGTTCGCTACCTTCCGACCCCGATACCGGCCTGCAGATCCAATTCTGCAAGGAATCGGTCGATGGAGGCAGCCTGTTTGGCCTCATCGGCCACGGACTGCCCGATGATCTTCTCAGCAAGGTCGACCGCTGTGTGGCCAAGTTCGGAACGAAGCTCGGTCACGATCTGCTGACGCTGCGCCTCGAGCTGTGTATGCCCGGACGCCACGATACGGTCTGCCTCGGCCTGCGCCTCCGCGCGCAGCTGCGCGAGGATCTGCTGGCCCTGGTTACGCGCCTCTTCACGAATGCGGGCGGCCTCGAGCCGGGCGTCGGCCAGCTGCTGCTGGTACTGCTCCAGCGTGGCCTGCGCCTGCGCCTGTGCCTGCTCGGCCTTCTCCAGGCCACCCTCGATCTTGTCCGAACGCTCGTCCAGAACCTTGGTCAGCCGCGGGACGACGTATTTGAAGAAGACGAACGCGACGACGATGAAGACCACCGCCGACCAGAAAATGTCGTACGGCTCGGGGAGTAGCGGGTTCGGGTCCGAACCGGCCTCGGCGAGCCGAGAAGTCGACTCAGTCGCGAGCAAATTCATCCCGTTCATGGCAATCAGAAGATGAAGCCGGCGACGAGACCGATCAGCGCCAGCGCCTCGGTGAATGCGATACCCAGGAACATGTTGGTCCGGATGGTGCCCTGCAGCTCGGGCTGGCGGGCGATGCCCTCGATCGCCTTGCCGACGACAATGCCGACACCGATACCGGGGCCGATCGCGGCCAGACCGTAACCGATGGCGCCGTAGCCCTTGACCTTGTCGGTGGTCTGGGCGAGTTCGGCGGCCACGTAGGAGAGGCTCATGAGATTTCGTTTCCCTTTCTGTTGCCCACCCACCGGCGGCGTGTGGGGCAGTTCGTATGCGTGTGCAGTTGTGCGGTCAGGTCAGTGCGAGTCGGCGTGCTGCGCCAGGCCGATGTACACGGCTGTCAGCAGCGCGAAAACGTAGGCCTGCAGGAAGATCACCAGCAACTCGAAGAGGGTGAACGCGAATCCTCCGGCCAGCGAGAACGGCGACAGGCCCTTCATCCACAGGGCGCCATCGAACAGGAAGAACTGGGTCGCGCTGAAGAACAGCACCAGCATGACGTGTCCGGCCAGCATGTTCGCCATGAGTCGCACGGTGAGCGTGAACGGGCGCAGGATGAATGTCGAGATGAACTCGATCGGAATCAGCAGAATGTGCATCGCCCAGGGCACATCGGGCACCACGATGGACGAGCGCATGTACTTCCAGAAGCCGTACTTCTTGATGCCGACGTAGTTGAAGGTGACATAGGCGACGACGGCCAGTACCAGCGGCATGCCGATTCGCGCGTTCGAGGAGATGTTCAGGAACGGGATGATGCTGGAGAAGTTCAGGAACAGCACCGCGAAGAAGATCGATGCGATCAGCGGAAAGTACTTCCTGCCGGTCTCCTTGCCGAGGACCTCGAAGCAGATCTGCTCGCGCACGAACACCAGACCGTATTCGGCGACGTTCTGCAGACCACGCGGTATGAGTTTCGGGCTGCGGAATGCAAGCAACATCACAGCAATCAGCACGGCGGCCATGACGATTCGAACCAGCATCAAACGGTTGAGCTCGAAAGGCGTCCCCGCGAACAGCACAGCTGAAGGGAAGAAGTCTTGTAGCGAAGGCGGATGGAACTCGCCCGCTAAAGTGGTGACGCTCAGCGTTCTCTCCCGTGTTCGGGCCGCGGGTCATGGTGAGCCCGCGGTTCGATCGGACATTGACGATCAGGTGGGTCGACTCAGGTCGGCTCGAAGTTCGTCAGCAGCTGAGGCGGGATGAACCCGCTCGAGGCGTCTGTACGTCGGCGACATCGTCGACGGTGCAGAGCCGAACCCGAAGGTCCGGCACGGCTGCAAGCATAACCCGCGGTGGCTGGATCGAAGTGATCGCCCCCACTGATTGGATGCTTACGGTAAAGAGTTTACCAAGCAATCTACGACACTGTGTAGGGGGTCTGCTCAAAATTTTGAATTATCCTGTTTTGGCTGTTCATCGGGGGTAGCGATGATCGGAACCCGTTGACGAAGCAGTCCGAAGGTCTCCGCGCCCAGCACAATCAGCAGCGCCGCGATCACCGTCAGGAACAACGCCCCCCGGCTGTAGAAATCGAACTGCTTCAGCACCGCGACCACGATCATGACAACCAGAAGTTTGCCGACCCAGCTGCCGAGCATCACCATGCCCTGAATGCCCGATTCCAATTTCGCGCTGAACAGCACTAATGCGGCCGTTGTCAGGATGAAGAACCCGCCGATTGCCGAACCGATCAGCGCGCCCCACAGGCCCGCCATCCCGGCGATGCTCGAACCGAGCACTGCCGAAACCACCACCAGCGCAATCAATCCGGCAATGCCGTAGCGCAGCGCCCCGCGGAGGGGGGCGTCGGGATGATTTTCCGGTGTGCTCACGCCGCAGGAGTTTACTCGCCGCTTACGTTGGGCCCGTCCGCCGCCCGATCCGCACCGCCCCGGCGCAGTCCGACAGCACCGCGCAACGACGGCACCGCGGTCAAAATCAGCGCGAGCAACAGACCGGCCGCAAGCAACAGCACCACCAATCGGAGATCGATCAGCGACGAGCCGACCGCGCCGAATGCCAGCACACCGACCCAGAGATAGATGGTCAGCACGACCCGGCGCTGCGAATGCCCGATCTGCAGCAGCCGATGATGCAGATGCATCTTGTCCGGTGTGGAAAAACTCACACCCGCGCGCGTCCGGCGCACGATTGCCAGCACCAGATCCAGTACCGGAATAAACATCACCGCCCCCACCAGTAACAATGGTGACAACAAACCGACGATGTCGCGGGCGCCATAGCCGGTGAGCGGAATTCGGCCCGAGGCGCCGGTCGAGACGGCCGCGAGCATGAGCCCGATCAGCATCGATCCGGAATCGCCCATGAATATGCGCGCGGGCTGAAAATTATGCGGCAGAAATCCCAGACAGCCGCCCGCGATCGCGGCGGCCAGCAGCGCCGGTGGATAGCCGTCGGTGGCGCCGCCCTGCTGGTACAGCAGCCCGGCGGCGAAGACGAACACCGCCAGCGCCGCGATCACCCCGAGCCCGGCCGCCAGCCCATCCAGGCCGTCAACGAAGTTCCAGGCGTTGATCATGGTGACCGTGACGATCACCGTCACGATGACGCCGGACAGCTGATCGAGCACCACGGTGGTGTTGGTGAACGGGTTGTAGATCGCGACCCAGCTCAACCCCATCATCGCCATCACACACGCGGCGGTGACCTGGCCGACGAATTTGGTCAGCGCATCCAGGCCCCAGCGGTCGTCGATGATGCCGACCAGCACGATGAGCGTGCCCGCGACCACCACCGCGGGAATATCACGCGCATAGTCGAACCCCCGGCGCAGCGCGGGCAACTGATGGGCAAACAGCACCGCGGCCAGCACGCCCAAATAGATGCCGACCCCGCCCATGCGTGGAATCGGCTTGGTGTGCACGTCGCGTTCACGCGGGACGGCGACCGCCCCGAACTTGATCGCCAGCACCCGAATGCCCCCGGTGGACAGCAGTGTCACCACCGTCGACACGAGCAGTACCAGCAGTAGCTCGCGCAGCGGAACGACCGCGCCCTGGCTGAATATCATCTACACGAGCACCACGGTTACCGTGCCGTTTCGGGCGTCAGCTCGCCGGGCGCGATGCCCAGCACCTCACCCACCTGCACCGCGCTGATCGCGCCCTCGCGCAGGATGCGCGGCCGGTCCGCGGTCAGATCGACGATCGTCGAGGCGACGCCGTGGTCGGCCGGTCCACCGTCCAGATACACGCCCACCTGCTCACCGAGCTGTATGCGGGCCTCGGAGACGGTCGCGGCCGGCGGTTGCCCGGACACATTCGCGCTGGATACCGCCAGCGGCCCCACCTCGCGTAGCAGCTCGAGGGCCACCGGATGCAGCGGCATCCGCAGCATCACGGTGCCGCGGGCATCGCCCAGATCCCAGGCCAGCGACGGCGCCTGCTGCACAACCAGACTCAGCCCGCCGGGCCAGAACGCCCGGATGAGGTCGCGCGCGTACTGCGGTACCGAAAACACCAGCCCGTCGATCGTGTTCCACGACCCGACCAGCACCGGCACCGGCATATCCCGGCCGCGGCGCTTGGCCGCGAGCAGGGCGCCGACGGCAGCCGAATCGAACGCGTCGGCGGCGATGCCATACAGCGTGTCGGTCGGGATGACGGCCAGCCGCCCGGATTTCAGCGTCGTCCGCGCGGCGGTCAGGCCGGCGGCGCGAGTGTCGGGGTCGGAGCAGTCGTAGACGGTACTCACCCGGGTGAGTGTAGGTGCTGCCGTGCGGAGTGCTGTGCCGGGAGTCGCATAGCTGGTTCCCACTCACCTCACCAAGCGGCCGAGAAGGGCCGAGGCGCAGGCGATTCCGAGGATGGCGGCCACGACCAGGACGCCCATGTCCAGCCAGAGGTTGTCCGCGACGCCGATCAGCAGCCCGCGCAGGGCATCCACCTCGTAGCTGAGCGGGTTGACGTGGCTGATCACCCGCAGCCAGCCGGGCATGAGGCCGATCGGATACAGCGCATTGGAGGCGAAGAACAGCGGCATCGTGATGGCCTGGCCGATGCCCATCAGCCGGTCGCGCTTGATCACCAGCCCGGCGATCGTCATCGACAGGCAGGCGAAGAACGAGGCGCCCAGCACCACCACGACGATCGCACCGAGCAGCTTCAGCGGATTCCACGTCAGGTGCACGCCCATGATCAGGGCCAGCACGACGATGATCAGCACCTGCGCTATCGCCCGCACTCCGACCGCGAAGCATTTCCCGGTGATCAACGCCGCGCGAGGGGTCGGGGTCACCATGAGTTTGTTGAGGATCCCGGCGTCGCGCTCCCAGATCAGCATGATGCCGTAGAAGACCGCGATGAACAGCGTGGACTGCACGATGACGCCGGGCGCGAGAAAGTCCAGATACCTCAGATTGCCGGTGGGGATGGTGTGCAACCGGGAGAACGTGGTGCCGAAGATCAGCATCCACAGCGCGGGCTGCACGGCGCGGGTGACCAGTCCTGCACCGGCATCAGGATGTTCAGCAGGCGGATCGTGGTGGTCTTGCCCGCGCCGTTGGGGCCGAGCAGGCCGAAGACCCGTCGCGATGTACGAACCTGGCCCGGCAGCTCAGACAGATATCATGGTCAGCAGCTTCTCCGTCCCCTTGAAGTCGTCAGGGTTGCGGGTATACAGCGGCAGATCGTTCACCGACGCTATTGCGGCGATCATCAGATCGACCTTGCGCGGCTTCGGGTTTCGGCCCGCAGCGACGACCAGTTTCGACAGGGACATGAACCGCCGGGCCGAGGCTGCGCAGAATGGGAGCGCCTCGAAATTGTGCTCCAACTCGAGCAGCCTCTCGGTCCGTAAGGCCAGAGCTTCCGGCGTGTCGGCCCGGGCGATGCCCAGTCCGAGCTCAGCCAGGTTGAGGGTACAGATCTGTGGCTGTAGTGGCAGGTCGGCAGCATCGATGAACTCGAGATCGATCAGGACACAAGTATCCAGCAGCCCGGCCGGAAGCTGTCCGCTAGACGCCGTCTCAGTCATCGAGGCGGTCCTCGCCGAACAATTCGTCGATCTCTGCTCGCTCCTGCGCGCTGCCGGCCATCCCGGCAAAGCGGGCCATCCGCGCCTTGAGTTCGGTACTCGTGATGCCGCGTCGCTGAGTAATGGGGCGCAGTTCGCCGACCGGTCGGCCTTTGCGGGTGATGATGAAGTCATCGCCCGCCTCCAGCCCATCCATGACGCCCGCGCTGCCGTTGCGCAGCTCTGCCTGGGTGATGGTCTTGGTCATATAGCCACGATAGCAACGGATGCTATGCGATGCTACATCCTCCGGCGGCTACAGCTATGGAGGAACCGGACCTAGTCACACAGTGCGGCGGGCGGCTACGAAGCGGGGCTTACCTGCTAGGTCGGGATGTTCGATGACCGCCACGAAAGCGCCAGTGGCCGCAAACAGAGCTGCTACCTCAGGGCCGTTGGTGTCGTCGTGTTCTACCGCGGTGACGCCGCCGGTGCGGAGGAGACGGGCGATGGTGGTGATCATGGGGCGGATCACGGTCAGGCCGTCGGGGCCGCCGAACAGGGCCAGGTGCGGATCGTGGTCTGCGACCTCGGGATCCAGCTCGGAGCCCTCGGGGATGTAGGGCGGGTTCGCGACCACCACGTCGACGCGGCCGTTCAGGTCGGACAGGATGTGTGGGTCGGTGACGTCCCCGGCGTGCAGGGCGATCGGGGTATCCCCCTCGGCCACTTGGCGATCGGCGTTTCGTTGTGCCCATTTGCTTGCGGCAGGGTCGATTTCGACCGCGTGCACCTCGATATCGGGGCGGGCGTGCGCGATCGCCAGGGCCAGCGCGCCGGATCCCGTGCACAGGTCGACGACGACCGGCGTGTGCTCGTGGCCGACGGCCTCCAGCTGCGCCAGCGCCCAGGCGAACAGCAGCTCGGTCTCGGGGCGGGGCACGAAGACCCCGGGGCCGACCGCCAGGTCGATCTCCCCCATCGCCGCCAGTCCCGTGAGGTGTTGCAGCGGAATGCGTTCGGCGCGCCGATCCACCAGCTGCTGAAATTCGGCCAGCTGCTCGGCACTCACCATCGGGACCAGCGCGAGGCGCGAGCGCTCGGTGCCGAGCACGTGCGCGGCGAGAAATTCGGCATCGGTGTGCGGACTGTGCACACCGGCGGCCCGCAGCTGTTCGGCGGCCCGAACGACGACCGGGCGAAGGGGCACACGACTCACGCCCGTTACTCCGCAGCTAGTCGCGTGGCGCGATCGGCTTCGGCCAGGGCGTTCAGGAGAGCATCCAGGTCACCGTCCAGCACCGAATCCAAGTTGTGGGCCTTGAAGCCGATGCGGTGATCGGCGATGCGATTTTCCGGGAAGTTATAGGTGCGGATGCGCTCGGAGCGATCCACCGTGCGGATCTGCGAGGCGCGTCCGGCCGCGGCGTCCTGGTCGGCCTGATCCTCGGCCAGGGCCTGCAGGCGCGCGGCGAGCACCTGCTTGGCGCGAATCTTGTTCTGCAGCTGGGACCGCTCGTTCTGACACGTCACCACCAGGCCGGTGGGCAGGTGGGTGATGCGCACCGCGGAGTCGGTGGTGTTGACGCCCTGGCCGCCCTTGCCCGACGAGCGGTAGACGTCGATGCGCAGATCCTTCTCGTCGATCTCGACCTCGGCGACCTCGTCCGGCTCCGGATAGACCAGCACGCCCGCAGCGGAGGTGTGGATGCGGCCCTGAGACTCGGTGACCGGCACGCGCTGCACCCGGTGCACGCCGCCCTCCCACTTGAGCCGCGACCACACGCCGTCGCGCGAGGGCTGCTTGCTCCGGAGGGAGAACGTGGCCTCCTTGTAGCCGTCGAGATCAGAATAGGTGACGCCGAGCACCTCGACCTTCCAGCCGTGCCGCTCCGCATAGCGGAGGTACATGCGGGCCAGATCGGAGGCGAACAGCGCCGATTCCTCGCCGCCCTCGCCGGATTTCACCTCGAGCACGACATCGTCGGAGTCGTGTGGGTCGCGCGGGGCGAGCAGATCTGTCAGGGCCTTCTCCAGCTCCTCGACCTGCTGCTCCAGCCCCGGGACCTCGGCGGCGAAGGACGAATCGTCGGCGGCCAGCTCGCGCGCGGCGGCCAGATCCTCGCGCACGGTGCGCAGCTTGGAGTAGGTGGACATGATCGGAGCGAGCTCGGCGAACCGCTTGCCGACGCGCCGGGCCTCGCCCGGGTTGTTGTGCAGCGCCGGATCCGACAGCTGCAGTTCCAGCCCGGCATATTCGGCCAGGATGTCATCGATCGCGTTCGGGGCCGTCGTATCGGCCATCGCGGGGCTCCTCTATCTGATTCCGTCATTCCGGCGGGCTCTTGGCCGGAATCCGCCGGCACGGTCCCGGCCACCGACATGCCGGGACGAGGAAAGGTTGGTGAACGCACCGACGCCCGCCCTGCGCGGGCAGGACGGGCGTCGGGAGAGCAGCTACTTGGCGTCGTCGGCCTTCTTGGCGCGCTTGCCGTAGCGGGCCTCGAAGCGGGCGACGCGGCCGCCGGTGTCCAGGATCTTCTGCTTGCCCGTGTAGAACGGGTGGCACTGGGAGCAAACCTCGACGGTAATGTGGCCCGACTCCTTGGTGCTGTGAGTCTGGAAGGTGTTGCCACAACCGCAGACGACGGTCGTCTCCACGTACGTGGGGTGGATTCCTGCCCTCATGGGTGTCCTTTCAATGGTCGCCGGGTCGCCCTCGAACCGCGAGGACGTGAACCGGAACCGACTAGGCATTGTTGCCGAACAAGGAGTATAAACGCCGCTCCCACCCGGTTTTGTTCCGGGGGACATCGCCGCCCTCGAGCCACGCTGAAGTCGGGTAGTCGGCTACTCAAGAATGCGAACAACTCTGTTCATAGAGTTCGCAGTGTGAGTACCCGCCGTTACAGGAGGGACAGTCAGTGAATCTCCATACCGCTCAGGGAGCTCGGGGGTCGCGATCCCCGGGATCCTCCCGGCCTGAGCGCGCGCCGCTGCGTCGTCTGCGCCGGATAATCCGCGTCCTGCCGGGGGGTTGGCGCGCGGAACTTCTCGCCGGAACCACATTCGCGCTGATGATCGCGCTGGCCGCGGTCGGCTGGTGTACCGCGCCGGGCGATCACACCGCCGCCCCCACCTCCCCTGCGACGAACGGCACGCCGTACCAGTTCACCGCCACCGCCGTCCCGACCGGCGGCCTCACCACCGCCGCCGCCCTGATCCTGGGGGTGCTGATCCTTGGGGCTGCGGCGATCGGGGTGCTGTTTTTCACCCCCCGCACAAACAACTCGGCGGCCCCACCGAAGTGGGACCGCCAAGGTGCTGTTCACCGCCTACATCCTCACCGTCATTCCGGCGTGCTTTTGGCCGGAATCCACAGGCGAGATCCCGGCCAAAAGCATGCCGGGATGACGAGCGGGGCTAGTCGTCCATCGAGCCCGGTGCGGTCTTGGCGACCTGCAGCAGGAACTCCATATTGTTCTTGGACTTCTTCAGCCGGTCGATCAGCAGGTCGATGGCCTGGTGCGAGTCCAGGCCGGACAGCACGCGCCGCAGCTTGTGAATGACCGCGGCCTCGTCGGGCGACATCAGCAGCTCGTCGCGGCGGGTGCCGGACGGGTTGACGTCCACCGCCGGGAACACCCGGCGCTCGGCGATCTTGCGGTCCAGCTTGAGCTCGGCGTTGCCGGTGCCCTTGAACTCCTCGAAGATCACCGTGTCACCGGTGGAACCGGTCTCCACCATGGCGGTGGCGATGATCGTCAGCGAGCCGCCGTCCTCGATGTTGCGGGCCGCGCCGAGGAACCGCTTGGGCGGGTACAGCGCGGTCGAATCGACACCACCGGACAGGATGCGGCCCGAGGCCGGCGAGGAGTTGTTGTACGCGCGCCCCAGACGGGTGATCGAGTCCAACAGCACCACGACGTCCTGGCCCGCCTCCACCAGGCGCTTGGCGCGCTCGATGGCGAGCTCGGCGACCGCGGTGTGATCGCCCGGCGGCCGGTCGAACGTCGAGGCGATCACCTCGCCGCGCACCGAGCGCTGCATATCGGTGACCTCTTCGGGACGCTCGTCGACCAGTACCACCATCAGGTAGCACTCGGGGTTGTTGGTCGCGATCGCGTTCGCGATGTCCTGCATGATCGTGGTCTTACCGGCCTTGGGCGGGGACACGATCAGGGCGCGCTGGCCCTTGCCGATCGGCATGATCAGGTCGATCACGCGGGTGGTCAGCTTATTGGGCTGAGTCTCGAGCCGCAGCCGCTGATTCGGATACAGCGGGGTGAGCTTGTTGAACTCCGGACGATGCCGCGCCGAATCGAGATCGGTGCCGTTGACGGTGTCCAGGCGCACCAGCGGATCGAACTTCTGACGCTGATTGCTCTGGTCGCCGTCGCGAGCCGCGCGGACGGCGCCGGTGATCGCGTCACCGCGGCGCAGGCCATTCTTGCGGACCAGGTTCATCGACACATACACGTCGTTCGGGCCGGCCAGGTAGCCGGAGGTCCGCACGAACGCGTAGTTGTCCAGCACGTCGAGGATGCCTGCCACCGGCTGCAGGATGTCGTCCTCGCGGATCTCGACCTCGCGGCCGGGGCCCTCGGGGGCGCCGCCCTCGCGGTCGCGGCCCCGGCGACGCTCGCGGAACCGGCGGCCCCTGCGGCCGCGGCCGTCCTCATCGTCATCACCGCGATTGGCGCCACGGTCGGCGCCGTTGCGGTTCTGGTTGCCCGGGCCACCGCTCTGTTGGTTGTTGCGGTCGCCCTGCTGGTTGCGGTCGCCCTGCTGGTTGCGGTCGCCCTGCTGGCTACGGTCACCCTGCTGGCTACGGTCGGCCTGCTGGCTACGGTCACCCTGCTGGTTGCGGTCGCGCCGGCGGTCGCCGGACTCCTGCTCGGGCTTGGTCTCGGTGCCGTTGGTCTCGGCCCGCACCTCAGCGCCGTCGGCATTGGAGCGCTGCTCGCGGCCTCGGCGCTGCCGGCCACCACGGGCACGGCCCGAATCACGTCCGTTGTCCTCGGCCGAATCGGCCGGGCGCGCAGGCGAATCCGCCTTGGCCGCGCTCGAATCCGCGGGCTTGTCGGCGACGATGCCCTCCAGCGTCTGCTGTTCGGCCCGCTCGGGAGCGGACTTGGCCCGCGACGCTTGCACCGGCGCGGCCGCCACGGGGGCGGCCTCTGCCGCCACCGGCGCGGCCTCGTCTGCCGAACCGTCGGTGCGGCCACGGGCGGCTTTGCCGGCGGAACCGGCCTGATTGTCCTTGATTGCGGCGATGAGATCGCCCTTACGCATCCCGGATGTCCCTCGGATACCGAGTTCTCCGGCAAGCGCGCGTAACTGCGGCAACAACATTCCAGTCAGCCCCGATCGTGCGACGTCGGTTTGTTCGCTCATCTTCGAAATCTGTCCGGAGTCACTATCGCGGTCGTCCGAGGTACTTCCATTGGTTTCCACCCCGGGTGTCGCGAGCAGGTCCGTATCTGTCACGGAGATCCTTTCCTTACCCTCGATTGCCGTGTGCTTATTCGAGGGTTTCGTCCCGAAGCCCGATCATCGTGCCGAGCCCGGATGCCGTATCGCCTGCCCCGCCGGACCGGTGGCTATGCCACCAAGTCTGCGCCACCGGTTCACAAAGGTGGGATTGATCATTCCAGTTTCGACCCCAATATCGGAGACCCGTGTTGCGAGCCTGAGCAAGGAGCTTGCTGGAGCGACTGCCCAAATGAAGCACCGGCGACTGATGCGCACGATGTACGGACTCGCCCAGGATAGCCCCCAGCAGGAATGCCTGCAAGGCAGGCACGCCGTTAATCGGTTCGCACACCCTCGGAAATCGTAGGTTCCACCACCCGCAGCCCCTCCGCGATCGCGAGTTCACGCAGTTCAGCGGGGAATTCGCCGATAATCAACGCCAGCACCGTCGGCCCCGCGCCCGACACCGTCGCGGCGATTCCCGCCGCGCGCAGCCGGGCGATCCAGGTCGTCGTCAGGGGCAGGGCACTGGCCCGGTAGCCCTGGTGCAGCCGGTCCGCCGTGGCGGGTAGCAGCAGGTCGGGACGCTGTGTCAGGGCCACGACCGCCAGCGCGGCGCGACTGGCGTTGAATGCCGCGTCACCGTGCGGGACCGTCTCGGGCAGCAGGCCGCGCGTGTGCGCGGTCGCCGAGCGTTCCTCGGGAATGAGTACGAACGCACGCAGGCTCGGGTGCGGGCTCAGCCGCACCGCGGAATACCGCCGCGCGGCCCGCTCACCGTCCCCGGCCTGCTCGTTTTCGGTCCAGGACACCACAATTCCGCCCAGCACACTGGCCGCGGCATTATCGGGGTGCCCCTCGAATTCCGATGCCAGCTGGACCAATTCGGCCTCGCCACAGGCCAGTCCTGGGTCGAACTTCGCAGCCAGTGCCCGGCCGGCGGCCAGCCCGCCGACCACCGCGGACGCCGAAGACCCCAGGCCCCGGGAGTGCGGAATCACATTGCGGCACACCACATCCAGCCCGTCGGCCCACACGCCCGCAGACTCCAAACCTCTCTCGATCGCGCGCACCACGAGATGTGAAGGGCCCCAAGGCACGTCGTCGGCGCCCTCACCCTCCACCCGAATCGTAAGCCCGGATTCGGTGGTTTGCACGACGATCTCGTCATACATGCCCAGTGCGATGCCCAGCGAGTCGAATCCGGGTCCGAGATTGGCGCTGGACGCGGGTACCCGCGCCGTGACGCACAGCCCCGGAGGCAGGGTTACGGTCGCCCGGCCGATCGTGTCGGCCTCGCCGGATGCTGTGACATGATTCACTTCAGGCCAGTTCCAGTTCGTGCGCGACCGCGACCGGATCGACCGCGATCGCCTGCACCGCGGGCATGCCCGCGAGCGCGGTGTCGGGATCCTTGAGGCCGTTGCCCGTCACCGTGCAGACCACGGTGAGCCCGGCGTCGAGCCAGCCCTCCTTGCGGGCGGCCAGCAGCCCGGCCACGCTGGCGGCCGAGGCGGGTTCGACGAAGACGCCCTCGGTGCTCGCGACCAGGCGATACGCCTCCAGGATCTCCGTGTCGGTGGCCGCACGGAAGGCGCCGCCGGACTCTTCCTTCGCATTGACCGCACCGTTCCACGACGCGGGCGCGCCGATCCGGATGGCGGTGGCGATCGTCTCGGGATTCTTCACCGGCGCCCCGTTGACCAGCGGCGCCGCCCCGGCAGCCTGCACACCGAGCATGCGCGGGCGGCCGGTGATGATGCCGTCGGCGTAGTACTCGCTGTAACCCTTCCAGTACGCGGTGATGTTGCCCGCGTTGCCGACCGGCAGCGCGTGCACATCGGGCGCGCGGCCCAGCGCGTCACAGATCTCGAAGGCCGCGGTCTTCTGGCCCTCGATGCGGGCCGGATTGACCGAGTTCACGAGACCGACCTGCGGGAATTCCGCGGTCACCTTGCGTGCGAGCTCGAGGCAGTCGTCGAAGTTGCCGTCCACCTGGATGATCTTTGCGCCCAGCATGACCGCCTGGGCCAGCTTGCCCATCGCGATCTTGCCCTGCGGGATCAGCACCGCGCAGTGCATGCCGGCGCGGGTGGCGTACGCCGCGGCGGAGGCCGAGGTGTTGCCGGTGGAGGCGCACAGCACGGCCTTCTGGCCGCGAGCCTTGGCGTCGGTGATCGCCACGGTCATGCCGCGGTCCTTGAAGGAACCGGTCGGATTCAGGCCCTCGACCTTGAGATATACCTCACAGCCGGTGAGCTGCGAGAGGTGATGCGCCGGCACCAGGGGCGTGCCGCCCTCGTACAGCGTGACCGTCTCCCAGTCCGCGCCGACCGCGAGGCGCTCGCGGTAGGCCTCGATCAGGCCCGGCCAGGGGGTATGCACTGCGGCGGGTAGAGGCACTCCTGCCTTGTTCATTCCTCGGTGCCTTCCAATCTCAGGACGCTGGTCACGGATGTGACGGATTCCAGCTCGGCCAGTGCGGCCACCGTATCTGCCAGCGCCGACTCGGACGCGTGGTGGGTCACCACGACCAGCCGGGCGCCCTCGTCGGATCCCTCCTGGCGGACCGTCGAGATGCTCACACCGTGCTGGGCGAATTCGCCGGCGACGGCCTGCAGCACCCCGGTACGGTCGGCGACCTGCAGGTTCACGTGGTAACGGGTGGGGGTGTCGCCCATCGGAGCGATCGGCAACTCAGCATAGACCGATTCGCCCGGTGCGCGACCGTGGAAGAACTTGTTGCGCGCGGCCATCACCAGGTCACCCATCACCGCAGAGGCGGTCGGCGCGCCGCCGGCGCCCTGGCCGTAGAACATCAGCCGGCCCGCGTTCTCGGCCTCCACCACGACGGCGTTGAACGCGCCGGTGACGGCCGCGAGTGGATGCTTGCGCGGGACCAGTGCCGGATATACCCGCACCGAAATCCGGTCCTTGCCGCCCTCCGCCGCGCTGGGCTTGCCGGGGACACGTTCGCAGATGGCCAGCAGCTTGACGGTGCAGCCGACGGCCGCGGCGGTCTCGAGATCCTCGGCGGTGATCTTGGAGATGCCCTCGCGGTACACGTCGGCAGCGGTCACCCGGGTGTGGAAGGCCAGCGAGGCCAGGATCGCGGCCTTGGCCGCGGCGTCGTAGCCCTCGACGTCGGCGGTCGGATCGGCCTCCGCATAGCCCAGGCGGGTGGCCTCTTTCAGCGTTATCCCGTAGTCGGCACCCGTCTCGTCCATCGCCGAGAGAATGAAATTCGTTGTGCCGTTGACAATTCCGACGACACGGTTGACGCGGTCGCCGGACAGCGACTGAATCAGCGGGCGCACCACCGGAATCGCACCGGCCACGGCCGCCTCGTAGTACAGGTCGGCGCGGCTGTGCTCGGCGGCCGCGGCGAGTTCGCCGGTGTAGTCGGCCAGCAGCGCCTTGTTCGCGGTCACCACCGATTTGCCGGCGTTGAGCGCGGCCCCGATCAGCGCGCGCGCCGGATCGATGCCGCCCATCACCTCCACGACCAGGTCCACATCGTCGCGGGCGACCAGGGCGTGTGCGTCGGTGGTCAGCAGCTCGGCCGGAATGCCGCGGTCGACATCCAGGCGGCGGACCGCGACACCCCGCAGCACCAGCGGGGCGCCGACCCGCTGACGCAGGTCCTCGGCGTGATCGCGGATGATCCGCACCACCTCGGTACCGACATTGCCCATGCCAAGAACCGCGACGCCGATCGGGTGATCGGAACCGAATCCGGACGACTGTTCGGCTGTCATCACTGCACCTCCAAGCTCAGAAGATCTCCCACCGTCTCGCGGCGCAGAATCAGGCGGGGCTGCCCCGCGCGCACGGCGACCACCGCCGGGCGGGTCAACATGTTGTATCGGCTCGACATCGAATAGCAATACGCGCCCGTCGCCGCCACCGCGATCAGATCGCCCGGGCCGACATCCTCGGGCATCCAGGTATCACGGATGACGATATCGCCACTCTCGCAATGCTTTCCGACGACGCGGGCGACGACCGGCGCGCCGGTGCTGGACCGCGAGACCAGGCGGCAGTCGTAGTCGGCCTGATACAGCGCGGGGCGGATGTTATCGCTCATCCCGCCGTCGACGCTGATGTACCGGCGCTGGGCGCCCGCATCGAGGGTGACGTCCTTGATCGTGCCGACCTCATACAGCGTGACCGTGCCCGGCCCGGCGATGGCGCGGCCCGGCTCCACCGCGATCTGCGGGGTAGGCAGCCCGATCAGCGCCGCCTCGTCCGCGACCAGATCGCACACCTTGTTCGCGAAGTCGTCCAGCGGCGGTGCGTCGTCGCTGGGAAGATACGAAATACCCAGTCCGCCACCAAGATCCAAGGTATGAATCTGTTCGGTGCGCGCGACGCCGAACTTTTCGATGGCATCGCTGAGCAGCCGCAGCATGCGCCGGGCGGAAATCTCGAAGCCGTCGATATCGAAGATCTGCGAGCCGATGTGGCTGTGCAGCCCTACCAGACGCAGATGCTGCGCCTCGAACACGCGCGACAGGGCCTCCATGGCGTCACCGCCGGCGATCGAGAAGCCGAACTTCTGGTCCTCGTGCGCGGTCGAAATGTATTCGTGCGTATGGGCTTCCACACCGACCGTGACGCGCACCAGCACATCCTGCAGTACCCCGGCGCGTCCTGCGGCCGCCTCCAGCCGATCGATCTCGATCAGCGAGTCGACCACGATGTGGCCGACTCTCGCCGCGGTCGCGGCGTCCAGTTCGGCGACGGATTTATTGTTGCCGTGCAAGGCGATTCGCTCGGCGGGGAAGCCCGCGTGCAGGGCGACGGCGAGTTCGCCGCCCGAGCACACGTCCAGGGACAGGCCCTCGTCGCGGACCCAGCGTGCGATCTCGCCACACAGAAATGCCTTGGATGCGTAGTGGACTCGCGTGTTCGTGCCGAACGCGCGCACCATATCCCGGCAGCGCGAACGGAAATCGTCCTCGTCCACCACGAACAGCGGGGTGCCGAACTGCTCGGCGAGCTCGGTCACCGGCACACCGGCCAGCCGCACCACGCCGTCATCGCCGCGAGAGGCATTGCGGGGCCACACATTTACGGGAAGATCGATCATCTGCGCCGGATCGTTAGGCCGCTCCGGCAGATTCGGGGCATGGGGAATCTCGGCATGCCGGGGTCCCGCCGGGTGGGCGCTCAATCTCGTACCTTTCTCATTGCTCGGCCGGCCATCACATGCGCTCGGGCGCGCTGACGCCCAGCAACGACAGGCCGTTGTGCAGCACCTGCCGGGTGGCCTTGACCAGTTCCAGGCGGGCGGCGTGACGTGCGGTCACCGGCTCGTCGCCCTTGGGGAGCACGCGCATCTCGTCGTCGGACTGGAAGGGGTGGTAGACGCCCGCCAGTTCCTCGAGGTAGCGCACCACCCGATGCGGTTCGCGTGTCTGCGCGGCCGCGGCGACCACCCTCGGGTACTCACCGAGGGTGCGCATCAGTTCACCCTCGCGGTCAGCGGTCATGGCGGCGAAATCCGGTGTGATCGAGGCGAAATCGAACTGCCGCGAATTCTCCATGATGCGGCAGGTGCGCGCGTGCGCGTATTGCACGTAATAGATGGGATTTTCGTTGTTCTGCTTCGTCCACATGCCCAGATCGATATCGATGCTGGTGTTCACCGACGAGCGCACCAGCGAATACCGCGCGGCATCGACGCCGATCGCCTCGACCAGGTCGTCGAGCGTGACCACCGTGCCCGCACGCTTCGACATCTTTACGGCCACACCATCTTTCATCAGATTCACCATCTGGCCGATGAGCACCTCGACGGTGTCGGGATCGTCGCCGAAGGCCGCCGCGGCGGCCTTCAGGCGGCCGATGTAGCCGTGGTGGTCGGCGCCGAGCATGTAGATGCACAGATCGAAGCCACGCCCACGCTTGTTGTGGAAGTACGCGATATCGCCGGCGATATAGGCGGAATTGCCGTCACTCTTGATGACGACGCGGTCCTTGTCGTCACCGTATTCGGTGGATGCGATCCACCACGCGCCGTCCTTCTCGTACAGCTTTCCGGACGCCTTGAGCTCGATCACCGCCCGCTCGACCTCGCCGGAGGCGAACAGTGCGCTCTCGTTGAAGTAGACGTCGAAGTCGATGCCGAACTCGTGCAGACTCTGCCTGATCTGGGCGAACATCAACTCGACGCCCTCGTGCCTGAACAGCTCGTGCCGCTGAGTCTCGGGCAGATCCGCCGCCCCCGGATTCGCCGCGACGATCGTGTCGGCGATCTCGGTGATATAGGCCCCCGCATAGCCGCCGTCCGGGGTCGGCGCGCCGGTGGCGGCGGCGACCAGGGAGTTGGCAAAACGGTCGATCTGCGCGCCGTGATCGTTGAAGTAATACTCGCGGGTGACCTCGGCGCCCTGGGCTGCCAGGATGCGCCCGAGCGCATCGCCCACCGCCGCCCACCGGGTGCCGCCCAGATGAATAGGACCGGTCGGATTCGCGGAGACGAATTCCAGATTGATCTTGGTACCGGCGAGGGGGTCGGCGGCGCCGTACCTCTCCCCCGCCACCAGGATCTGCCCGATGATCGCGCTCTGCGCGGCGGCGGCCAGCCGGATGTTCAGGAACCCCGGACCGGCGACCTCGGCGACCTCGATGCCGTCGGCGGCCGAGAGCTCCTGGGCCAGCAGACCGGCCAGCTCACGGGGGTTCATGCCCGCCTTCTTCGCCACCTGCATGGCCACATTCGTGGCGTAGTCGCCGTGCTCAGGATTGCGGGGACGCTCGACCGTGACCTCGGCGGGCAGGACCGAGGGGTCCGATCCGCGTTCGACGAGCACCTTCGCCGCGGTAGCACGAAGGAGATCTGCAAGGTCAGCTGGAGTCACGAGTAACTATCCTATGGTCCGACCAGGGGGGCACCGCCAGCGGGTTTCCCCGACCTGCAGATCCCGCCCCGACCGCCCGCACGCGCCTTTTTGGCACACGGCGTCCGATGCGATACGCTTTGCCAGCCCGATCGGACGAAAGACGAGCGGGTCCACCCCGCCCTCGTAGCTCAGGGGATAGAGCGTCTGCCTCCGGAGCAGAAGGCCGCAGGTTCGATTCCTGCCGAGGGCACCTAGTAAAAGGCCCTGACCAGTGCAAAACCAGTCAGGGCCTTTATTAGTTCCAGGACTTCAGCCGGCCTCGATGTCACGAACTGTCACAACGTGGTTCAGCCGCGCCGATCTCCGGTCGTCAAAAGGCGGCCACTGGGTGGCGGCGCCGTACGGCTGCGGCGAAGCCGAGCACGAGCAGTGCCGCCGCGGTCCACCCGAACCAGTCACCGAAGCGGGCATAGACGGTTCGCTCCGAGGTCAGCGGGATTGCCGCGGTCACCATCCGGGTGACCGTGACATCGGTTCGCGCCGAGGCCAATACGTGGCCGCGCGAGTCGCTGGCGACCAGCTCACCGAGCTGCGTGGCCCGCGCGATGCCGATGCCGGATTCGACGCCGCGAAGTACCGCCTTGCGGCTGTGCAGCCAGTAGTCGTCGGTGAAGTCGAGGGCCGGGACCAGCAGCAGGGTGGCGCCCCGGTTCCGGTTGGCGCGAACGAGTCCGGGCCGATCCAGGTCGAAGCAGATGGCCAGTGCCCACGGCTCACCGGGAACGCTCTGCCATTGCGTGCCGGGCGTGAGATCGTTTTCCAGACCCGGGACCAGATAGTGCTTGGCGTAGACGATTCCCGAGGGATAGTCGATCGCGGCATTGATGCTGACGGCGCCCCGGGTCAGGACCATCCCGGCGATCACCTGAAGGTGGCGGCGCGCGGACACCTCCGATAGTGGGCCGGACAGCAGCGGAAGTGTGGATTCATCGGCACGCCATGCTTTTTCGGAAAGTACCACCGCCTGGACACCCTGATCGGCGAGGTGGTCGACCGCCGTCACCGCGCGCGCCACCATATCCCGACCGGCCGGGGAATCCACCGGAACATAGTCCGGCGGTTGGGATAGGGCGACCAGGCCCACCTTCACCGTATGGTCTCGCGGTGCAGCCAGGCGCCAAGACCCGAACGCCGCTATCGCGACCAGCACCACGGCCATCGCGCCGGCGGCACGCGCCCGCTGCGCCCGTGTCACCTGTGGTGCCGCCAATACCGCAACGGCCGAGGGCACCAGCAGAATCAGGAAGGTGATACCCCACTGCCCGGTGATCGAGGCCGTCTGGATCAGCGGCAGCACATCGGTCTGGGTGTAGGCGATACTCCACCACGCGCCGACCACCCCCTGCAGGGACACCAGGAATTCGAGCGTCACCCAGCCCGCCGGCAGCGCCACCACGGCCAGTCCGGGACGACCCCGCATCACCAACGCCCGCATCAGCACCACGAGTAGTCCGAAGACGACGGCGGAGCCGCCCAGCAGCACCACCGTGAACGGCACGGGCTGCTCGATGGTGTCGGTGAAATACGGCCACATCGGGAGCTCGCCACCCAGCCACGACAGCAGTCCGGCCGCGAATGCGGCGCGCGCGCAGATGCGCGGGGCGAGCAACAACACCGGCAGTGGAGCCAGAAATGCGATGCCGGGCACCGGATGCAGACCGGTACCGAGGGCCCACAGGACGGCCGACACCGCAATCGCCGCCGCGACGATCGATAGACGCTTCATACCCTTGATCGTCGTCGGCAGACCCGGCGCGGACATCGCCGACAGGAGGGAGTTCCACCTCCCTCGCACGACGGAGACGAGCAGCGTGCCGACCTAGCCCGGGGAATTCGCGGGCCCGATCCCCGGCACGATCAACCCCGATTCGTAGGCGAACACCACCGCCTGCACCCTGCCGCGCATCCCCAGTTTCGAAAGCACCGCGCTCACATGCGTTTTCACCGTGTGTTCGCTGACCACCAGGGCCGCCGCGATCTCCGCGTTCGACAGTCCCCGCGCGAGCAGGCGCAAGGTGTCGCGTTCGCGCTCGGTGAGTTGGTCCACCCGTTCGGCCCACGCGGTGCGCGGGCGGCCGCGATGGGCCAGGTCCGCGATCAGTCGCCGTGTCACCGTCGGCGCGAGCAGTGCCTCGCCCGCGGCGACGATCCGCACCGCGGCGACCAGATCCTCCCGTCGCACATCCTTGAGCAGGAATCCGCTGGCGCCCGCGCGCAGCGCGTCGTACACGTAGTCGTCGAGATCGAACATGGTCAGCACCAGCACTTTTGCGTCGGTTTCCGCGCAAATCCGGGCGGTGGCCGCGACACCGTCCAGGCGCGGCATCCGCACATCCATGACCACGACGTCGGGCGCCAGCGCGACGGCCTTGTCGATCGCCTCCAGCCCGTCGGCGGCCTCGCCGACCACGGTGATGTCCGGCTGGGCGTCGAGCATCATGCCGAAACCGGCGCGGAACAGGTCCTGATCGTCGACAACGAGCACACGCATGCTCAATCTCCCGGTGTAAGAGGCAGTTCGGCGATGACTTCGAAGCCGGTGCCGGTGTATCCGTGCCGCAGGGTGCCGCCGCATGCGGCGACGCGCTCCCGCATGCCGAGCAGGCCGCGCCCGCTGGGGTCCTGCGACCGGGGGCCGTTGCCGTCATCGACCACCGCTACCGTCACCCCATTCTCGTGCCAGTGCAGCGACACTCGCACGACGGAGGCATCCGCATGCTTGAGCGCATTCGTCAGCGCCTCCTGCACAACGCGATAGGCGGTGACGCCGATCTCCCCGGGGACCGCGCGCGGCCAGCCGTGTTCGTCGAGCGAGGCGTCGAGCCCACTGCGGCACGTCGCCGCCACCAGGTCGGCGATCGCCGCGATGCCGGGTTGCTGTGGCGGATCGGCAGTGTCCTGACGTAGTACACCCAGACTGTGCCGCAGCTGCCGCACCGCCTCGCGTCCGGTATCGGCGATACCCGCGAAGGTGTCGTCGGCGCGGGCGGGATCGGTGCGGGTCAGCAGCGGGCCCGTCTCGGCCTGCACGATCATCAATCCGACCGAATGCGCGACGATATCGTGCATGTCGCGGGCGATCCGCACTCGTTCGCGCTGCACCGCCGCCGCGCGCTCCTCGTCGAGCCGGCGGGCCCGCTCCTGCAGCATCGCGATCTGCGTACGGCGGGCGCGCACACCGGTGCCCAGCGCCCACGCCGTCACGAACGACATCGCCGCGTAGCCATAGGAATACAGGGCCTCCGCCGGGAGTATCAGCGACACCAGAACGCCGATGCCACCGACGATCAGTGTGCCCCGCCGCAGCGCCGGCGGGCTGTCGGCGGCAATCGTGTACGCACAGATCAGCGTTCCGTAGGGCAGGGCCGGCAGGGAATGCGCCGCGGCGAGCACCGTGATCGCGGGACCCACCACCAGCAGAACCAGCACCGGCGCACGTCGTCGCCACAGCACCGGCACGGCCGCGAGCACCGCGGCGACCAGCACCCACCAGGGCGCATGGCCGACCAGCACCGGGCCCACCGTCGCGACCGTAACCACCACGGCCACACCGAGATCGACCACGTCCCGCCGGACGCCCGTCAGCCACGCCGATACCCGTGACGCCGCCGCATCGACCTTCGCCGCTGCTTGCGCGACCGTACTGGGAACAACCATCACAGTCCAGTATCTCCCCATGGGACGGTCATCTCGAGCCGTCGATGAGCCCGGACAAGTACACGGCGAGTTTCCCCGCCGGCAGGACACCCTCACGGTTCGTTGCCGCGCAGTCGGATGGCGAGTTCGAGGTGTCGCGGGTGCGTCGATGTCGCGTTGACGCCCCGAAACCGCATCGAAATTCGGCGAGAATGGCGCTAGCATCGGCGCTGCGAAACGCTGGAGTTTCAGCGAACTGAAAGGCTCTTATGATGCAGATTCGTCCATCGGGGAAATTCCACATGGTGGTCATGGCAGGTCTAGCCTGCGGATTGTCCATCCTGCCGGGTGTCGCCCATGCGACCGATCCCGCCTCGATCCCCGCCACGAATCCGCAGCATTTCATTAATTTTACCTATGGTGTGCCAGGAAACTTCGATGAGTACAAGTACACGATAAAGGTCGATACTGCCGCGTCGACCGACGACATCTACTACGGCCAGTATATTTACGGCAAGAACAGCACCGGGTTCTACTCGGGGCTGCAGCCGCATCCGGGCGGCAAGGCGGGGGTGCGGTTCTCGTTCTTCGGCAGCGGCGCGAAGCCGCTCGATGCCAACTGCAGCTCCGGCGCCGATGCCGGGAGCGGGGTGACCTGCGGGATCGACGACCTGTCCTACGCGGTCGGCCGCCAATACACGATTGCGACGAAGAAGTACACCGATGCCGGCGGCACCTCGTACACCGGAACGATTACCGACGATTCGACCGGACAGGCACGAACGATCGGCAAGTGGCTGGTCCCGTCCGGATACGGCGGATTCGACAACTCCGCCGACGCATTCATCGAAAAGTTCGGCGGCGTGAAGACATGCGCCGACATACCGGCGGTCGCCGTCTCGTACACCGGCGTCAGCGCCGACGGGAAACCGATATCGTTCACGCCGAGCTCCCATAAGGCCACCGATAAGCCCGGCAGCGGCATCTACACATGCTCGACTGTGTCGAATTACACGGTGTCGGCGCCGGCCGCCGGCAGCTATACCGTCACCTCCACCGGCGTCTGAGAAGACAATTCCGATCGCATGCGGCGGGCGTCTCAGCCCCGCCGCATGTGATCGGGAATCACCTTGCCCGGGTTGAGGATTCCGTAAGGGTCCAGGGATTTCTTGACCGCGTGATGCATCGCCATCACCACCGGATCCAGCTCCTTGGCCAGCCCGCCCATCTTGAGCAGGCCGACACCGTGCTCACCGGTCACCGTGCCGCCGAATTCCAGTGCGGCGTCGATGATGTCGGCGAAGGCGGCCTGCGCCCGGTCGCGGGCAGCCGCGTCGTCGTGCGAGGTGATCAGCAGCGGGTGCAGGTTGCCGTCACCGGCGTGCGCGATGTTGGCGATCACGGTGTCGTGGCGCGCGGCGATCTCCTCGATGCGGGCGAGCATGCCGGGTACCGCCCGGATCGGGACGCAAATGTCCTCGGTGAGAACGGGTCCCAGCCGTTCGATCGCCGGATACGCCAGCCTCCTGGCCTGGAACAGCGCCTCGGATTCGGTCTCGTCGGTGGAGATCGCGCTCCAGGTTGCGCCGGTGGACTCGAAGCACGCGCGCAACATCTCGGCCTCGGATTCGCCTGCCGCACCGGCGGTGTCGACCCGGCCAAGTAGCACCACATCGGCATCCACCGACAGCCCGAGCTTTTTCCAGTCGTCCACCGCCCGCAGGCAGTGCCTATCAATCAGTTCCAGCGCCGAGGGAATCACCCCGGACCCGACGACGGCCTCGACGGCCCGCCCGGCACTCACGATCGAGTCGAAATAGCCCGCCACCGTGCGTTCGGCCGGACGCGCGGGCCGCAGCCGCACCGTGATCTCGGTGATGATGCCCAGGGTGCCCTCGGACCCGACCATCAACCCGGTCAGATCGTAGCCCGCCACACCCTTCGCCGTGCGGCGGCCCAGCCGGGTCAATTCCCCTGTGCCGGTGACGATCTGCATGCCGAGCACATAGTCGCGGGTGACACCGTACTTCACGCAGCACAACCCGCCGGCATTCGTGGCGACGTTGCCGCCGATCGTCGACCAGGGCGCGCTGGCCGGATCCGGCGGATACCACAGCCCGTGCTCGGCACAGGCGCGACGCAGATCGTCGTTGACCACGCCGGGCTGGACCACCGCGACGCGTTCGAGCGGGTCGATCCCGAGGATCGCGTTCATCTGCTCGAAGGACAGCACCACGCTCCCGCGCGCCGCATTCGCCCCGCCGGACAGCCCGGTGCCCGCGCCTCGCGCGACTACCGGGATGCGGTGCTGCGCGCAGGTCCGCACGATGGTGCGGACCTCCTGCGCGGTGCGCGGCCGCAGCACCGCCAGCGGTGCCTCATACGGCGCCCATTCGGCCTCGTCGTGCAGGTAGGGCGCCATGACGTCCGCATCCGTGACGACCCGGCCAGGGGGCAGGCCGGCGGTCAGTTCGTCGATCGGGCTCAACGCGTCACCTCACACTTCATCTCCACATCGCGCCCGCTGTCGCAGTACGATCCGCATCAACCTTACGGCTCGGTCGCTGCCGCCCCATCGACCCTGGATCGCTCGCAGCACGCCAAAGGCAGTACCACGGGTCGCGGATCCGCGACCGACCGAGCCAGCCGATGATGCCATCGGGGCGAATCACGGGAGCTACCGTGACCAACGCGTCGACACCCGCGAAGCGAGCGCCATTGCATCGTTGTCCGTAAACGATGACATATGCCTCGTGTCGGTGAGCGATGACATTTACTCCGTGTCCGTATACGATGGTTGGACAACAGCAGGCGAGTGATCGGGAATGACCTTGCCGCCCCATCGAGGCGGGATCGCTACTCACCCGGGAGTGAGGTCAGGTACCGCTGCAGCGTCGGGCCGATATCCCTGACGATCTCCGCACGGGTCAGCGCGACCATGGGCGGCAGCCGTAATATGTAGCGGCACAAGGCAAACCCGAGCAGCTGACTGGCGATGAGCGCGGCGCGGCGAGGGGCGTCGGCCGGATCGCCGATGCGCAGCACCATCGGCATCACCTGGTCGGTGAAGACCCGCCGCCGGATGTGATCGACGAGGGCTTCATCGGTCACGGACGACCGCAGCATCGTCAGCAGAATCTCGTTGCCGGGCTGTCCCTCCCACAGCTCCAGGAATCGGTTCGCGAGCACCTCGCCCAATGAATTCACCTCCACCGCACCGAAATCCGGCAGGTCCAGATCGATATCCAGCGCGGCCCTGAACAACCCCTCCTTGTTTCCGTAGTACCGCATCACCATCGACGGGTCGATCTCGGCATCGGCCGCGATCGCGCGGATGGTGGCCTTGCGGAAGCCGTCCTGCGCAAAGCGGTGCCGGGCGGCATCGAGAATGGCGGCACGGGTGGCGTCGGAGCGACGCGACGAGGTCTCGGCGGTCATGCCAACAACTGTAGGCCAACAATTGTTGACGTGCCAACTACGGATTCCTCGGCTGCCACGGTGTATCCCGTTGGGCGGGATCCCCGGCACAAAACCGCCGCGCGCGGCCCCGGCGCCGCTACCGTCATCGGTGCACACCCACGCCGAAAGGTATCCCGCGATGAAACTGATGTATGCCCTATGGGGTTCGGAGCTGGGCGAGGCCCTGCGCTCACCGCAATTGCATGCGCGGCTCGGGGCGGGCGGGGCGACCGAACTTCAGGTCAATATCAGCGATGCCGACGTGGCGGCCGCCCAGTTGCGGCTAACCACCTATGACGAGCCGATCGACGCGATCGTCAGCGTATGGACGGACGCCGACAACGGGCCGGCCACCGAGGCCCTGTCGTCCGTGGCCACGCGCCTCAACGGCTGGATCGTGGACGAACGGGTTCCGCTCACCCCGCCGCTCACCCCCAGCGATGTGCGCTGTGATGCGATGGCCAACATTGCGCTGCTGCGGATTCCGGCGAACCTGACGCGGGAGGATTGGCGGCGGCACTGGCACGACACGCATACCGCGGTCGCGATCGAGACCCAGGCCACCTTCGGATACGTACAGAACACCGTCGTCGCCGCGCTCACCCCGGGCGCTCGGGTCGACGCCCTGGTCGAGGAGTTGTTCCCGATGGCCGCGATGACCGATCCACACGCCTTCTGGGGCAGTGGCGGCGACGACGCCGAGCTACAACGCCGGATGGCCCGAATGATGGACAGCGTCACCGCCTTCGGCGCCGACCGCGACGTCGACATCATCCCGACCAGCCGCTTCCGCTACGACCTGACCTGACCCCGACCGCGCGGCGTTCACCGGTTACCCGCCCCGGCAGCGACCGCATCCCTCGACGGAACCGGTTCGGGTGTACCGCTGGCGAATCCCGCGCTGGGCGTGCCGTAATCTGCGCAGTGACCGTGGCCGAAGTCCGGGACGACGGCCCGGGCGTACGAATGGGATCGCCGAAGTGACGTGTTGCGGACCGAACCGGCGGCGCATGCTCGCCGCGCTGGCCGCGGTCCCGATCCTGGCCGCCGCGGGTCCGGCCCGCGCGCAGGCGAATGCGATGGTCGCGACCGACCTCGAGGTGGTCACCATCACCCCCACCTCGGTGATCCTGACCTGGACCACGCTCGCGCCCGATGCGGGCGGGCATCCGGTGCCGGTGGACGCGGGCACGCAGGTTCGCCTGGCCCCGGCGGATGCCCCGGCCCCGGCGCGCGCCTGTTACGACGACACGGCCCGAACGCCGTACCACTACGCCGAGATCACCGGGCTCGAGCCCGGCCGCGCCTACCGCTTCGAGGCGTGGTCGGACGGGGTGCGCGCGGCGGCGGGCCCGACCGTGGTCACCCACCTGCCCGCCGGCCCCGAATGCACCGGGCGTTTCACCACGCTGGCGCGGCCACCGGGCCGCCTGCTGCGCACCCTGGCCCTGTCCAACGACCTGCACTTCGGCGAGCTGACGGCCGGGCTGATCCTGGCCGGGCAGCCGCCGGGCGTGCAGCAGGAGCCGGGCCTGCCGCCGTATCCCGAGGTGATGCTCACCGCCGCGCTCGGCGACCTGCGGCTGCCCGACCGCGGTGCGGACCATCTGCTCGTCGCGGGCGATCTCACCGCCGAGGCAACACCGGACCAAACCAGCTCCGTGCGTGCACATTTGGATTCCTGGGGCGTGCGGGAGCGAGACTGGTTCGCCGTACGCGGCAATCATGACCGCCCGCACGTCGGCCCCGAATATGCGGGCTGCCCGGTCGTGGCCGATGCCGCGCACCACGACTGCTGGGGCGAATCCTTCGGCCCCCGAGGGCAACTCACCGAACATCGACTCGGCGGGCTACGGGTTCTCGGCCTGGACACCACCGCACTCGACACCTCCGGCGGCGCGATCGACCCGGCTCAATTCGACCACCTGCGTACGCTGTTGCGGGCCGATCCCGAGCGCCCGACGCTGGTCTTCGGCCATCATCCGGTGACCCGGGATTCGGCCCGGTCCAATATCGACGGCCCGGACTTCGTGCTGAACAGCGCCGATTCGATGACCCTGCAGGCGCTCTACCAATCGACGCCGGGCGTATTCCTGCATCACGCCGGACATACCCACCGCAACCGCCGCAGCGCCCCCGATATCCCGCTGAACGTCGAATTCCTGGAAGTGGGCGCGGTCAAGGAATACCCGGGCGGCTATACGCTGCTGCGCCTCTACGAGGGCGGCTACACGGCCAACTTCTACAAGACCCGCACCCCGGACGCCCGTCGCTGGAGCAACCGCAGCCGCGCCGAATATCTGGGCCTGTTGCCGGATTACAGCCTGGGCACCACCCAGGACCGCAATCACGCCGTCCTGCGCGACCTTTCGGGCCTGGCCCCTAGCCATTGATGGAGCGAGTGGCGGGAATCGAACCCGCGTACACGGTTTTGCAGACCGCCCCCTAAACCACTCAGGCACACCCGCATCGCAATCAATACTGCCCGGCAACCTTCGCCGTGCCGAGATTTTCGGTCACCATGATCGGAAACTTCATTCCCCGACCAAATAGACTCGTCTCATGGTTACACCCCGCCCGCTGCCGCTGGACCCGATCGAGGAGGCACATCGCCAGTGGACCGCGCACGGCTGGGGCGAGGTTGCGGACGGCATGGCGGCGGTCACGTCGCTGGTGCGGGCCCAGCAGATCGTGATGGCGCGGGTGGACGAGGCGCTGCGGCCCTCGGGGCTGACCTTCTCCCGTTATGAGCTGCTGGCGCTGCTGAGTTTCAGCAAGTCCGGGGCCCTGCCGATGGCCATGGCCAGTGCCCGTCTGCAGGTGCATCCGACCAGCGTCACCAATACCGTCGACCGGCTCGAGGCCGCGGGGCTGGTCAAGCGGGTGCCGCATCCCAGTGATCGGCGGGCAACGCTGATCGAGATCACCGATGCGGGCCGCGAGCTGGTGGCCCAGGTGACGGGCGAGCTCAACGAGTCGGTTTTCGCCCGGCCCGGCCTCCCGCCGCAACGGCTGCACCTGCTGCTGCAACTACTGTCGGAGTTCCGCCGGGGCGCGGGCGACTTCGATACCGGGGACACGCCGACACGCTGGGCCTGACCCCGACAACACGCCCCGGCACCATAACCATTCAGCATCCGGCCAGCGACATCAGACCCTTTTGCCTTCACATCCGGGCGCAAAAGGTTCACCATGGAGGCCATGGTGCTGGTCCTGGGGGTATCGGCGGGCGCTGGGGGCGCACGCGCGATGCTGACGCACTCGGACCAGCCGCATCTGCCGCCCATCGATCGCTGTACGGTGCCGCGGCGGGCCGGCGGCGGGGTCGAGGAGGCGGTGTTCGCGGCCATCAATCTCATGCGGCAGGCCGCGGCGCGGCGCGACGAGTTCATCACGGGCATCGCGGTCACCTGCCGGACCTTCGTACACGAGGACGCCATCCGCACCATGGCCGGGCGCAGCCGCCTCACGATCGTCGACGAACCCCTGGCCCAGCTGCGCTATCTGCGCTTCAGTGGTCAGCTCCCCGACGAGGGCGCGGTGCTGCTCTACGACCTGGGCGCATCCGGGCTCACCATCACCGAGGCCGACTGCCGCACCGACGCCATCCTGGCCGTCAAACGCAGCCGCGTGCTCGGCGGCGACGGCCACGACGCCCTGTTGCGCTGGCATCTCGCACACGGCGCGGTGAATATCGACAAGTCGACCAGCCGCGCCTACAAGGAGGCGCTGACGGGCGCGCCGGTGCTCACGGCAAGCGATCCGCGCAGCGGTCGGCGAATGGTGGTCACGCGCAGCGATTTCGAGGAGCTGGCCGAGGCCGGTATCCACCATTCGGTGTCCTATGTGCGGCAGATGATCGACGAGACGGGCGTCGAGCCGGAGGCGATGGCGCTGCTGGGCGGCTGCTCCCGCAATCCCGGCATCCGCGAGTCGCTGGCACAGCTGCTGGATCTGCCGCCCATCTACGATCCGGAGCCGGAGTTCGTCTCCGCGCGCGGTGCGGTGCTGATGGCCACCCAGCTGCCCTCGGCGCGCCGGGTGCGCGGGGTGCGCCTCACCCCGATGCCCGCGGCGGCCACCGCGCCGTCCGCACCGGTTTCCAAGCGCAAACTGGTTGCGGCGCTGGCCGTTACGGCGACCCTGGGCGCCACGGTGGCCGGATTGCTGAGCACGAACCGGGATTCGACCCGGCCCGACACCCACGGCACCGCGCCGACACCGATGGAGGTCGCGGGCACGCCCGCAAATCGGTTGCCGTCCAGGTAGATCAGGTGCCGTCGATCAGAAGTGTGTTCTCCATCAGACTCATGGCGATGGCACAGGGATCCGGTTGCGCGCGGTGGTCGCGGTTCTGCACCCACCAGGTGATGGTGCCGGTGTCGGCGGTGGTGATCCCGCAGCTGCCCGGATCGTTCGGGTCGCGCCAATACATGCCGCCGAACTTCTTGACCACCAACTTCTGGATCTGATATCCGTACTGGGCGGCGACCTGGGTATCGCGCATCAGCACATCATCCCGGAACCAGCTGTAGGTGGCGTCGACGATGCCGTCGGGGGTCTGGGCCCGCCAGGTGCAGATGGTGGGCGAGCTCTGCTGGCGCAGCACCGTGGCGTGCAGGTTGCCGGCGAGGAACTGATCGGTCACCGGGCCGCAGCCGGCCAGGAAGTTGGGGTCCTCGGCCGTCCGGTCGGAGGACTGGGGTGCGGTACTGCCCGAACATCCGGCGACCGCTGCCGCCAGCATGACCGCGGCCGCCGCCTGCACCACCCTGCGCATATCCCCTACCCTGCCTTCGCGAGCGTGGTGGCGGCAAGCTGCTCGAGATCCGAGCACGCCTCGGGATTGCGGTCGGTGCCGGTCAGGATCCAGTCGATGAAATCCTCCCCGCCCGAGCCGACGGCGAGCTCGCAGCCCTGCCGGCCCGTCCAGAGGATTCCGGGGTGGCCCGCGACCGTGACCGAGCCGGGGGTGCCGAGGGTGACCTGAGTGCGGCGATCCGCGAGGGGGCTACCCCGGAACCATTGGAAGATGACCGCGTAGTCGCTGCCCGCCGCCGTCTCCCAGCTGCAGCGCAGCGGATTGGCCGCTACCTGCTGCAGGCCGGTGAGCCCGGTGGCGCGGGACAGATCCGCATCGGTGACCGAACCGCAGCGACCGATTGCGGCGGGCGGCGTGGGGACGACCGAGGCCGGCGCCGCGGCGGGATTACTCCCAGAGCCGCACGCCGCCGCCGACATCACCGCGGCAGCCAGACCGGCCGCTGCCGCTACCCGCTTCCACACGAGCCCAGGCTACTGGACATGCCCGAGCTCAGCGATTGCTGAAATCCGCAGCCCGCTTCTCGACGAACGCGGCCATGCCTTCCTTCTGATCCTGCGTCGCGAACAGCGAGTGGAACACCCGGCGCTCGAAGCGCAGGCCCTCGCCGAGCGTCGTCTCGAAGGCGCGGTTCACCGCCTCCTTGGCGATCATCACCGACGGCAGCGACATGGACGCGATCGCCGCGGCCGCCTCGAGGGCGGTGGGGACCAGGTCGGCGGCCGGGACGATGCGCGAGACCAGGCCCGCACGCTCGGCCTCCTGGGCATCCATATTCCGTCCGGTCAGGATCAGATCCATGGCCTTGGCCTTGCCGACCGCGCGGGTCAGGCGCTGCGAACCGCCCATGCCCGGGATGACGCCGAGCTTGATCTCGGGCTGGCCGAATTTCGCGGTGTCGGCCGCGATGAGCAGATCGCACATCATCGCCAGCTCGCAGCCGCCGCCCAGGGCGTACCCGGCGACCGCGGCGATGATCGGCTTGCGGAATGCGGCCAGGCGGTCCCAGCCGGCGAAGTGGTCGGCCAGGAACATGTCCATATAGGACTTGGACTGCATCTCCTTGATATCCGCGCCCGCCGCGAAGGCCCGCTCGGATCCGGTCAGCACGACCGCGCCGATCTCATCGTCGTGCTCGAGTTCGTCCAAGGCGGCCGAAATATCGGTCAGCACCTGTGAATTGAGCGCATTGAGGGCCTTGGGCCGGTTCAGCGTAATCAGGGCGACGCGGCCCTTGCGTTCCAGCAGGATGGTCTCGAAGTCACTGGGTGATGCTGTCATCTACTGATCCTGTCCCTCTCCCGATCGCGTGCGAATATCGGTGACGATAGCGGAGAAGTCCTTGCCCGCTTCGTCCCGGTTGAAGCGCTGGTAGATCTCCGCGGCCAGCTGCCCGAGCTGCCCGTCCACGCCGTTGGCCGTCAGGGCATTCGCGGCCAGGCCCAGATCCTTGGTCATCAGCGCGGTGGCGAAGCCGGGCTTGTAGTCGTTATTGGCCGGGCTGGCCGGAACCGGGCCCGGCACAGGGCAATACGAGGTGAGCGCCCAGGATTGTCCCGAGGCCGTGGACACCACGTCGAAGAACTTCTCGTGTGTCAGGCCCAGCTTCTCGCCCAAGACGATCGCCTCGGACAGGCCGATCATCGAGACGCCGAGCAGCATGTTGTTGCAGATCTTGGCGGCCTGCCCCACGCCCGCCCCGCCGCAGTGCACGACCTTGCCGCCCATGACCTCCAACAACGGCAGCGCCTGTGCGAAATCGTCCGGCGCGCCGCCCACCATGAATGTGAGAGTGCCCGCCTCCGCACCCGTGACACCCCCGGAAACGGGCGCGTCCAGGGCTCGATGGCCCGCCGACACAGCCAGTTCCGCGGCCCGGGCGGCATCGGCCACGTCGATGGTGGAGCAGTCGATGAACAGGGTCCCGGGCTTCGCGGCGCGCAGGATCTCACCGTAGAGGTCGAGCACGATGCGGCCGTTGGGCAACATCGTGATGACGATATCCGATTCGGCTACGGCCGCAACGGCTTCGGTGACGACCGTCGCACCATCCTGGCGGGCCTGTGCCTGTGCTGCGGGGACCGGGTCGTAGGCCAGGACCTCGTGTCCGGCCCGTACAAGATTGGCCGCCATGGGCCCACCCATGTGGCCGAGGCCCAGGAATCCGACTGTCTTCATTGTATTTTCAGTGCTCATCGTGCGTCCTTCGGTGCGACCAAACCCAATTCGCGATCACCCAGTTCGCCGAAGTATGCCTCGACGTCGGCAGCGGTCACCTCGCTCAGCGTGGCGGGCGACCACTGCGGGTTGCGGTCCTTGTCGACGACCTGGGCGCGAATGCCCTCCACCAGATCGTGCGTGCCGAGCGAGGCAGCGGAGATCCGGCACTCCTGGTTCAGTGCCTCCTCGAGGCTCGCCATGGCGCGTGCGCTGCGCAGCGCACGCAGCGTAACCTTCAGCGCCACAGGGGATTTCGATATGATCTCGGCAGCGGCCGCGGCGGCCTCGGGCCGTCCGTCATTGCGTAGCCGGTACACGATCTCCTCGACGTTATCCGCGCCGTAACAGGAGTCGATCCAGTCCTGCTGCGCCACAAACACCGAGACCGGCGCGGGCGCCGCGAATTTGGCGATGGCCACATCCGCATCGGCGGTCCGCAACGCCTCCAGCAGCGCCGGAATATGTTCCGAGGGCACGAAATAGTCGGCGAATCCGGCCGCGATGGCATCCCCGGCGCTCATGCGCGCGGTGGTGAGCGCGATATGCGTGCCGATCTCGCCGGGTGTGTTGGCCAGCAGGTAGGTACCGCCCACGTCGGGGACGAAACCGATGCCGGTTTCCGGCATGCCGACCTTGGATCGCTCGGTCACCACGCGGTGCGAGGCATGCCCGGACAGGCCGACCCCGCCGCCCATGACGATGCCGTCCATGATCGCCACATACGGCTTCCGATAGCGGCCGATGAGGGCATTGAGAATGTATTCGTCGCGCCAGAACCGGCCACTCGGCGAATCGGCCGCGACATACGGCGAATCACCATGGGCCACAGCCTTTTTCGCGTCATCGTGGATGGCGACGATATCCCCGCCCGCGCACAGCCCACGCTCACCGGCGCCGGTGAGCACGACCGTGCGCACCTCGTCGTCGTCGGCCCAGGCGCGCAGGGTGTCGAGAATGGTCAGCGCCATGGGGTGGTTGAGTGCGTTGATTGCCCTGGGCCGGTTCAGCGTGATCAGGCCGAGCCCGTCGCGCTTGTCGATCACGACCTCGGGCTCGGCCGCGTTGGATTTCTCGCTCGCGCTCATGGTGCTCCTACTACCGAGCGGGCCACCACGACCCGCATGATTTCGTTCGTTCCCTCGAGAATTTGGTGCACCCGCAGGTCGCGGACGATCTTCTCGATTCCGTATTCGGCCAGATAACCGTAGCCACCATGTAGCTGCAGGGCCTTGTTGGCCACCTCGAATCCGGCGTCGGTGGTGAACCGCTTGGCCATGGCGCACAGTTCCACCTTGTCGGGGGCGTCGTCGTCCAAGGCGCCCGCGGCCCGCCAGAGCAGGGTTCGGGAGGCCTCCAGCGAGGTACGCATATCGGCGAGGTCGAACTGCAGAGCGGTATTGTCCAGCAACCGCGATCCGAAGGCCTTGCGCTCGGCCAGGTAGGCGACGGTCCGGTCCAGTGCGACCTGCGCCCCGCCGAGCGAGCAGGCTGCGATGTTCAACCGCCCGCCGTTGAGCCCGTTCATGGCGATGCGGAAGCCCTCACCCTGCGAGCCCAGCAGGTTGGCGGCGGGCACCCGGGCATTGTCGAGGATGACCTGCCGGGTCGGCTGGGCATTCCAGCCCATTTTCCGCTCGTTCGCGCCGAACGACAGCCCGGGGGTATCGGCCGGGACGATGAATGCCGAGATCCCGCGCGGCCCCTCGGATCCGGTGCGTGCCATGATCACATACACATCGCTGCTGCCCGCGCCGGAGATGAATTGCTTGACGCCGGTGAGCAGATAGTCGTCCCCGTCGCGAACCGCCTTGGCGCTCAGCGCCGCCGCGTCCGAGCCGACACCCGGCTCGGTCAGCGCGTAGCTGGCCAGCAGATCCATCGACACCAGCCCCGGCAACCACCGATTCCGTTGCGCCTGGACGCCATACGTGTCGATCATCCACGTCGCCATGTTGTGGATGGAGATGTATGCCGCGATGGTCGGGCATCCGGTGGCCAGCTGCTCGAAGATCCGCACGGCGTCCAGCCGCCGCAGCGCGGAGCCGCCCACGTCCTCGCGGATGTAGATGCCGCCCAGGCCGATCGACCCGGCCTTGCGCAGCACATCCACCGGGAAGTGTTTGCGCTCATCCCAGTCCAGGGCGTTGGGCGCGAGCAGTTCGTCGGCGAAGGAGCGGGCGGTCCGGGTGATCGCCTTCTCGTCCTCGTCCAGGGTGAACATGGTTCAGTCCATGGTCGGGATGACGAAGGCGTTGGCCGCGGAGCTTGCCGCCTCCTTGCGGCCCGAGGGCCAGCGCTGGGTGACCGTCTTGGTCTTGGTGTAGAAACGGATCGAATCCGGGCCGTGCTGGTTGAGATCGCCGAAGCCGGAACGCTTCCAGCCGCCGAAGGTGTGGTACGCGATCGGCACCGGGATCGGGACGTTGATGCCGACCATGCCGACCTGCACGCGGGCGGTGAAGTCGCGGGCGGTGTCGCCGTCGCGGGTGAAAATGGCGACACCGTTACCGTATTCGTGCTCATTGGGCAGGCGTAGTGCCTCCTCGTAGTCCTTGGCACGCACGAGGGCCAGGACGGGACCGAAGATCTCTTCCTTGTAGATCCGCATATCCGGGGTCACCCGATCGAAAAGCGATGCGCCCGCGAAGAATCCGTCCTCACTGCCCTGGACAACCAGTCCACGCCCGTCGATGACGAGCTCCGCGCCCTCGTCCAGGCCGATCTGAATGTAGTTGTTCACCCGGTCCACACCGTCGCGCCCGACCAGCGGGCCGAAGTCGGCGCCGGGGTCGTCGGAGGCGCCGACGTTCAGCTTCTCGATGCGCTCGATGAGCTTGCCGCGCAGTCGATCCGCCGTCTCCTCGCCGACCGGCACCGCGACCGAGATCGCCATGCAGCGCTCGCCGGCCGAGCCGTAGCCCGCGCCGATGAGCTGATCGGCCACATCGTCGAGGTCGGCGTCCGGCATGACGATGGCATGATTCTTGGCCCCGCCGAAGCACTGTGCCCGCTTGCCGTTGGCCGTGGCGGTCTCGTAGATGTACTGCGCGATCGGGGTGGATCCCACAAAGCCGACCGCCTTGATGCGCTCGTCGTGCAGCAGCGCATCAACGGCCTCCTTATCGCCGTTGACCACGTTGAACACACCGGCGGGCAGTCCGGCCTCGAGGAACAGCTCGGCCAACCGCAGCGGCACCGACGGGTTGCGCTCGGAGGGCTTGAGCACGAAGGCATTACCGCAGGCCAGTGCCGGCCCCGCCTTCCACAGCGGGATCATCGCCGGAAAATTGAACGGGGTAATGGCCGCGACCACGCCGAGCGGCTGCCGCATCGAGTACACATCGATGCCGGTGCCCGCGCTCTCGGTGTACTCGCCCTTGAGCAGATGCGGTATGCCGGTGGCGAATTCGATCACCTCGAGCCCGCGCTGAATATCCCCTTTGGCATCGGGGATGGTCTTGCCGTGCTCGCTGGACAGCAGCGCCGCCAGCGACTCCATCTCGTCCTGCACCAGGGCCAGGAACCTCATGAGCACCCGCGCCCGCTTCTGCGGGTTCAGCGCGGCCCACTCCTGCTGCGCCTCTACGGCATTGGCGATAACCGCCTCGACCTCGCCCGTGCTGGCGAGCGGCACCCTGGCCTGCACCTGTCCGGTGCTCGGGTTGTAGACGTCACCGAACCTCCCGGACGCCCCCGCCACATGCTTCCCGCCGACATAGTGCGTGAGTTCGCGAACCATCCCAGTTCCTGCTCTTCCCTTGTCCGGCATCTAGACCAATCAGTACATGGTCATCCTATAGTTGGACGTCCATGTATTAACAGACGCGGGCGCGTACTGTGACCGATCCCACGAGGGGATCACAGAAGGTCGAGGAACTCCTGGGAGGTCAGACCGGCCTGGCGAACGATCGACGCCAACGTGCCCCGCTTAACGCTGCCATGCATCGGAACGATGACCGTCCGCCCGTCCTCATGTCGATACACCGCATGACTCCCCTTCATGCGGACATGCTCGAAGCCGAGGGAACCAAGGACGCGGCACACTTTGCGGACCGGCAGGTCCGACATTGCCGGGCTCACGCAGCGTGGCCTGGGATCTGAAACGATGTGACCAGCGGAGTCGCACTCGGCGTCGTTTCCGGCGCAGCGTCAAGATACAGCTCAACCGCCTCCCGGAGGTTGGCCAACGCCTCCGGGATCGTCTGCCCCTGGCTTGCGACGTCCACTTCGAGACACTGGGCGACGTACCAGTCCTCTTCCTGATGAACCGCAGCAGTAAGTATGCGCTGATCACTCACCTTCACAGTGTCCCATGAACGTGGCCCGGTCGAGTCGTAGACGTGCGTTCGACGTCACAGTACAGTTGGTATGACGTCCTACTATCGGGACATAAAGTAAATAAGCCTCGACGGAGGACTTCATGGTCGACCTGCATGCTCCGGTTCATCCGGTGCGCTTCGTGACCTCGGCGGCGCTCTTCGATGGGCACGATGCGGCGATCAACATCATGCGGCGGATCCTGCAGGCGCAGGGTGCTGAGGTGATTCACCTCGGGCACAACCGGGCCGTGCGCGAGGTGGTCGACGCGGTGCTCACCGAGGACGCGCAGGGTGTGGCGGTCAGCTCCTATCAGGGCGGGCATGTCGAATACTTCGAATATCTGGCCACCGCGCTGCGCGAGGCGGGCGCCGGGCACGTGCGGATCTTCGGGGGCGGCGGCGGGGTAATCGTGGCGCCCGAGATCGCCCGGCTCGCGGCGGTCGGCGTGCGGATATTCTCGCCCGAGGACGGGCAGCGGCTGGGCCTGCCGGGCATGATCAACGAGCTGGTGCACGACTGCGATGTCGATCTCTCGCGGGAGCCGGCGGCGCTCGAGGCGGTGCTGGCCGGCGAGCGAAGGGCGTTGGCGCGCACCATTACCTGCCTGCAGGCCGATAACCTGCCGCCCGAAGACCTGGCGGCGATCACGGCGGCAGCCGGCGCGCGGACCGTGCCGGTGCTCGGCATCACCGGCACCGGCGGCTCCGGAAAGTCCTCCCTCACCGACGAACTGGTGCGCAGGCTGCGCTCGGACCAGCAGGACAAGCTCCGGGTGGCGATCCTCGCGGTGGACCCGACCCGGCGGCGCGGCGGCGGGGCGCTGCTGGGCGACCGGATTCGGATGAACTCCCTGGACGGTGACCATATCTACTTCCGGTCGCTGGCCACCCGCGGCACGCACGAGCTGCCGACCAATATCGATGCGATGATCCTGGCCTGTAAGGCAGCGGGTTATGACCTGGTGATCCTCGAGACGCCGGGTATCGGCCAGGGCGATGCGGCGATCGTCGACCACGTCGACACCTCGTTGTATGTGATGACCCCGGAGTTCGGCGCCGCCTCCCAGCTCGAGAAGATCGATATGCTCGATTACGCGGATGTGGTGGCCATCAACAAGTTCGAGCGCCGCGGGGCCGCCGATGCGATGCGCGATGTGGCGCGGCAGCTGGTGCGCAACCGGGAGGCGTTCGGCAGCGCCCCGGAGGATATGCCGGTCTTCGGCACCAGCGCGGCGACATTCAACGATGACGGCGTGACGGCGCTGTATCAGCACCTGACCGCGCGGCTGGCCGAGTCCGGGCTGGCGCTCGACGCCGGGGTGCTGCCGCGCGTGGATACCCGGGCCTCCACCCGGTTCGCGCAGATCATCCCGCCTGCGCGGGTGCGGTATCTGGCCGAGATCGCCGAGACGGTGCGGGGGTATCACGCCGAGACCGAGCGGGAAATTCTTGCTGCCCAGCGGGTTCAGCGATTCGAGGCAGTACTCGATGAGTTGTCCCTCTCCTCGTCCTCCGAACCCTCCCCCTCGTCATCCCGGCATGCGTTTGGCCGGGATCTGTCGGTGGATTCCGGCCAAAAGCACGCCGGAATGACGGGTGAGCACGCCGGAATGACGGAGGCCGAGACCGCAGTGGCCGGACTACTCGAACAGGCGCGCGCCGATCTGACTCCCGAAAACGCTGCGCTGCTGCGCGAATGGCCCTCGCTGGCCGAGTCCTATCGCGGCGACGAACAGGTCGTCACGGTCCGCGACCGCGAACTGCGCACCGCGCTGCGCCGGACGTCGCTGTCCGGCAGCTCGATTCCCCGCGTCGCCCTGCCCCGGTTCACCGATCACGGTGAGCTGCTGCGGTTCCTGCGCGCGGAGAATCTGCCCGGACGATTCCCCTTCACCGCCGGGGTATTTCCGTTCAAGCGCGATAACGAGGATCCGGCACGGATGTTCGCCGGCGAGGGCGATCCGTTCCGAACCAATCGCCGATTCAAGGTCCTCTCGGAGCATGCCGAGGCCAAACGGCTGTCCACGGCCTTCGATTCGGTGACCCTGTACGGCCACGATCCGGCCGAGCGACCCGATATCTACGGAAAGGTCGGCACCTCCGGGGTTTCCATCGCCACCCTGGACGATATGAAGGCGCTCTACGACGGCTTCGACCTGACTGCGCCCACCACCTCGGTGTCGATGACCATCAACGGTCCCGCACCGACGATCCTGGCGTACTTCCTCAACACCGCGATAGATCAAGCACTGCACCGATTCTCCGACGACGAAGGGCGCGAGCCCACAGTCGAGGAGGCCGCCGATATCCGCGCGCGGACCCTGTCCACCGTGCGCGGCACCGTCCAGGCCGACATCCTCAAGGAGGATCAGGGCCAGAACACCTGCATCTTCTCCACCGAATTCAGCCTGCGCATGATGTCCGATATTCAAGAATGGTTCGTGCGCAACACCGTTCGCAACTTCTACTCGGTATCCATCTCCGGCTACCACATCGCCGAGGCCGGTGCGAATCCGCTCAGCCAGCTGGCCTTCACCCTCTCCAACGGATTCACCTATGTCGAGGCCTATCTCGCGCGCGGCATGCACATCGACGACTTCGCACCGAACCTGTCCTTCTTCTTCTCCAACGGCATGGACCCGGAGTACTCGGTGATCGGACGGGTGGCCCGGCGTATCTGGGCGATCACGATGCGCGACAAGTACGGTGCGAGCGAGCGCTCGCAGAAACTGAAGTATCACGTTCAGACCTCCGGGCGTTCGCTGCACGCACAGGAGATGAGCTTCAACGATATTCGCACCACGCTGCAGGCGCTCATCGCCCTGTACGACAACTGCAACAGCCTGCACACCAACGCCTACGACGAGGCGGTCACCACCCCCACCGAGGATTCGGTGCGCCGCGCCCTGGCCATCCAGTTGATCATCAACCGGGAGTGGGGCCTGGCGATGAACGAAAATCCCCTGCAGGGCAGCTTCATCATCGACGAGCTCACCGACCTGGTCGAGGAGGCGGTGCTCACCGAATTCGAGCGTATCTCCGAGCGCGGCGGCGTACTCGGCGCGATGGAAACCGGCTACCAGCGCGGCCGCATCCAGGACGAATCGATGCGGTACGAACAGCGCAAACACGACGGCACCCTGCCGATCATCGGCGTCAACACCTTCCGCAACCCGCACGCCGAGGAACACCACGAGATCGAATTGGCCCGCGGCACAGAGGAAGAGAAGCAATCCCAACTGCGCCGCACCCGCGACTTCATCGCGCACCACCGCGACGAGTCCCACGCCGCCCTGGCGCGCCTCGAGGCCGCCGCCCGCACCGACGACAACGTCTTCGATGTCCTGATGGACGCCGCCCGCGTCTGCACGCTCCAACAGATCACCGACGCGTTCTTCACGGTCGGAGGTCAGTACCGTCGCAACGTGTGAACATCGGCACGGGTGGATGGGCTGCCCCGGCGCGGGCCGGTACCGCGCATAGTTTCCAGATTCGACCAGTCCGAGGCTACCGGAGGGTGGCGCGGACGAAGCTGATCGAGGCGGCCGGGCCGTTTCCGTCGTCCTCCAGTGCAGCCAGCCCAGCGGTCGCGAAGAGCTCGGCGAACACGGATCTGGTCGTGTCCCACCCGTTCGCCTGTAGGTGTGCCGTGACGTCGATCTGCTCGCCCGGATAGGTCACGTCGGCGATGTCGAATTCGAGGCCGTGCTCGCGCCAGCGGCCGGTAATGTCCTGGGCTTGCTGCACCGCCCTAACCGATCCATAGTCTGCGGCGAGTCGGCTGCCCGCGCGGCTGAGCGCGGTGATGTTGTCCAGCAATTGAACGTCGGCCTCTGGCGGCAGATATCCGATGAGCACCCCCTCGGCGAGCCATGCGGTCGGTTGGCTGTCCTCGAAACCGGCCCGCCGCAGCGCATCGGGCCAATCGCCGCGAAGATCGATGCCCACCGGGCGATGCTCGGCGGTGGGGACAGCGCCGAGCTCGGACAATGTCGTGGTTTTGAACTCGATCACCTCAGGCTGATCGATCTCATACACCGTCGTGCCCGTCGGCCAGGTCAGCCGATACGGGCGGGCATCGAGCCCGGAAGCCACGATCACCACCTGGCGCAGGCCCGCCTTGCCGGTTTCGGCGAAGAATTCGTCGAAAAACCGTGCTCGGGCGGCGAATAGGTCGACCATCCGCGGAAACCCGACGCTGTTCTCATCGAGCTCACCGGCGGCCAACTGGGTGAGCGCGTCCAGTCCAACCGCGCGGACCAGCGGTTCGGCGAACGGGTCGTTGATCACCGGCTGCAGTCGCCGGGTCGCGGCCGCCCGGGCGGCGGCGACCAAGGTGGCGGTCGCTCCAACGCCGCTTGTGAGATCCCAGGTGTCGCGATCGGTTCGTGTCATTTCGACTCCTCTGGCTACTCGCCCAACGTTGTGTCGCTTGGCTTTACGATTCCACCATAGGCAGCGCAAGATCGCTCACCAGCGGGATCACGCCGGATGTGAAGGCGTCCCACGGACGATCTTCCATCGTGACGGCGCGACGCAGGCACTACTGCTCGTCGATAACCTCCGGCGGCAGATACTGCGTCGCAAGGAGGGCGGCGTGGGCGCTGGTGTGCTCGACGACGCGGGCAGCGTCGGCGGGGATCGCGCCGGTGCGCCAGGCTGCCAGTAGTTCGACGAAGCCGCCGATGCCCATCAGGGTGCTCATGCGGAACGAGGTTTCGTCCGTATCGGGTCGCAGGTAGGGGCGTGCGGCGGCCATGAGCAGATCCGTGGCATCGGTGAGCATTGTGGCGCGGCGCTCCTCGAGGACCGCGCTGCCCGCGTGGTTTGCCAACAGAATTCGCGCATGACCGCCCGACTGTAGTTCCACCGCGCGCGCAATCGCGGTGCGCAGGATGTCCAGCGGTGCGCGGCCGAGGTTTTCGGCGACGACGGCCGTCAGCTCGCCGAACACCTCCAGGCACGCCTCGTCCCAGGCGGTTGCCAATAGTTCGTCCCGGTCGGCGAAATGCTCGTAGAAGTAGCGATCGTTCAACGACGCCCGGCCGCACACCCCGCGCATGGTGACCGCGGCCCAGCCGTTGTCGAGCCAGATCTCGAGCGCCGCATCGACGAGCCGCCGGCGGCGTTCGGCGCGGCGCTCCTCGGGCGTGCGCCCGCCCCAGGTCCGGGCCGGTGCGCGCACGTTCACGGTTGACATTCTGCCCCATCGGGCGCCTAATTGGTGGCAGGTGCGGCCAATGAGGGCATGCGACACCAATTGCCTCATCGAGCGGCCGGGCCCGTGCAGCGCGGATTCGGGAGATCTCATGCGGCTCAATCCCTTCGGCGGCAACGGCCGGACCACACACGCGGATGCGGTGGTCACCGGCGCGGGCAGCGGCATCGGGCGGGCCTTCGCGGTCGAGCTGGGCCGCCGTGGCGGGCGCGTGGTCTGCGCCGATATCGATGCAGATCGAGCCCGCGAGACCGTCGAAATCATCGGCGGCACAGGGGGTAAGGCCTACGAGGCTGCCTGCGATGTCAGCAGGCAGGACCAGGTTGAGGCGCTCGCCGAGACTGCCGGGGAGTGGTTCGGCGGCCCTCCCACGGTGGTGATCAACAACGCCGGCATCGGCCGCGGCGGCGCGCTCATCGGGGATGCGCCGCTGACCGAATGGCATCAGGTGCTGGAGGTCAACCTGTGGGGTATCATCCACGGCTGCCATGTCTTTGCGCCCCTGCTGCGGGAGGCCGGTCGCGGCGCGATCGTCAACACCGCATCCGCCGCGGCCTTCGGGACCGCGCCGCGGATGGCGGCCTACAACGTGAGCAAGGCGGGCGTGCTCGCGCTGTCGGAGACGCTGTCCGCCGAACTCGCGGGCACGGGTGTGACCGTCACGGCACTGTGCCCCACCGCGGTGAAAACCAATATTCTGCAGGGCACCGCGATCGCGGATCCGACCATCGCCCAGTGGGGCGATGCGCTGCTGCGCTGGACGGGCCGCTCCCCCGCATCGATCGCGCGCACCACCCTCGACGCGGTCGATCGCGGCGATCTCTACGTGGTCCCGCAGCTCGAGGCCAAGCTCATCTGGCAGTCCAAACGGCTGCTACCCGGTCCCTATACGCGCGTCGCCAGCCTACTGGAACGGCTTGTGCGGTAGGAGTTTTCAAGGAGGTCGAACAATGGCGTTCGCATATCCGGACATGCTGGGGACGATCAAGGACAGGCAGTGGGCCCTGGCCGATATCGACTGGGACGCACCGGGAGCCGAGCTGATCACCGATGAGCAGCGCCCGCGGCTGGCCGCGTTCATGGCGGATCTGGTGTGGATCGAACACGTCGGCGCGCGGGGTTTCGCGGCCCTGACCCGCAAGGCGCCGGACAGCACCCTGCGGGAGATCTACCGGTACTTTCACGCCGAGGAACAGAAGCACGCCAACGCCGAGCTGGCCCTGATGCGGCGCTGGGGCATGCTCGAGGGTGACGATATGCCGTTGCCCAACAAGAATATTCGCCTGGTCATCGAATGGCTGGACCGGTATGCCGATGATCTGACCCTGCCGGTGCTCGGCACGGTGATCCCCTCGCTGGAGACCGCGCTCGACGGCGCCCTGGTGAAATTCCTACTCGACCAGGTGCGGGATCCGGTGTGCCACGAGGTGTTCCGGCATATCAACAGCGATGAGTCACGACATCTGGCGGTCGGCTTCCAGGTGCTCGAGCAGCTGGGCGCAGGCCCTGCGCGGCGACTGGCCATCGAGACCGCCGGATTCGCGCTACGGCCATCCTTCGCCCTGGGAGCGCTGCTGTACGCGCCGCTGCTGTCCCGGATGGCGGCCAATATCGTGGCCCTCGGGCTCGATGAGGAGAAGCTGTGGAATGCGGTGCGGCGCTACGAGACCGTCGGCGACCGCAATCCGAATATCCGCCGGGTGCCGCTGTATCACGTGGTCCGGTACCACGCCAAGGCGACGATCAACCGCGTGCAGCCGATTCAGCTGGCCGTAGATGCGCTCAACGCCGGGATCGACCGCTTCCCGGTGCGGATACTGGGCAGGCCGCCGTCCTGGTCACGGGAACTCACCTACGACCCGGTGGCGAAGTGACCAGGCCGCTGCCCGTTCCCGAGCTGCGTGGAGCGGATACCTTTGCCGGGGAGCGGATCCACTCCACGGACGGATACCACGGCCGTAGCCTCTGGGGACGACGCGTGGCCGTGGTCGGCAGCGCAGCCGCGATCGCACAGGTGTTGCCGCCGGTGGTTACCCAGGCCCGCAAGGTGACCGTATTCCAGCACGATCCGGCATGGATGCTGCCGCGGCTGCCGATTCCCGCGCCGATCGTCACCGCGGTGCTGCCGGACCGGATCCTCCATCTTCTCGCCCGAGTGAATCTAGGTGTACAGGTGCGTGATTCGTGGATGCGCCGACAGCTGACGCCCGACTCGGCGACGGTGGTCCGATCGCACAGCCGATACTACCGGGCGCTGCAGCAACCCAACTGCAAGCTCGTGACCTGGCCGATCGCAACCCTTGCACCGCTGGGGATCCGCACCGTCGACGGCATCGAGCATCGGGTGGACTGCATCGTCTTCGCCGACAGCGACTCCGCACCAACCGATCCGAGCCACCGGAGACATCATGAATGAGCACCCAGCCGTCGCGGCCCCCGATCACGAGATAATCATCGTCGGCGCCGGGTTCTCCGGCATCGGTGCGGCGATTACGCTGCAGGAGGCTGGTTTTCGCGATTTCCTGCTCATCGACGACGCCGACGGCGTCGGCGGCACCTGGCATTGGAACACCTATCCCGGTATCGCGGTGGATATCCCGTCGTTCAGTTACCAATATTCGTTCGAGCAGAGCGCGGCCTGGTCACGTATCTACGCACCGGGCTCCGAGCTGAAACGCTATGCCGAACACTGCGTAGACAAGTACGGGCTGCGCCCGCGCATCCGGTTCCGCACCACCATCTCCGCCGCCGAATTCGACGAGCAGCACAGCATGTGGCGACTGCGGACCGCGGAGGACGGCCAGGAGCTGACCGCGCGCTTCGTCATCGCCGCCACCGGTGTCCTGACCCGGCCCAAGCTCCCCGATATCCCGGGCGTGGAATCGTTCGGCGGGCTCACCATGCACACCTCCCGGTGGGATCACACGCAGGATCTGCGCGGCAAGCGGGTCGCGATCATCGGCACGGGAGCCTCTGCGGTGCAGGTTATTCCGACGATCGCGCCGGAGGTGGCGAAGCTGACGGTGTTCCAGCGCACGCCGATCTGGTGCCTGCCGCGACCGGATACCCCGCTGCCGGCGGCGGCGCGCTGGGCGCTGCGGCATCTGCCCGGCGGACAGTCGATCTCGCGGCTGGCCAGTCAGGCATTCGTGGAGCTGACCTTCCCGCTGCCGGCGCACTACTATTCGACGCTGCCGATCGCGAAACTGGGCGAACGCAGCGGCCTGGCGCATCTTCGCCGTCAGGTGCACGATCCGGCGATCCGCGACAAGCTCACCCCGCGGTACGCGCTGGGCTGTAAGCGGCCAGGATTCTCCAACGAGTATCTGGCCAGCTTCAACCGCGACAACGTGGTGCTGGAAACCGATCCGATCGCCGAGATCACCCCGTCGGGCGTGCGCACGGCATCCGGCACCGAACACGCGGTGGACGTGCTGATCCTGGCCACCGGATTCAAGGTGATGGAATCGGGCAATATGCCGACCTTCGACCTGCGCGGCGTCGACGGCCTGGACCTCGAGAAGTGGTGGGACGAGAACCGCCTGCAGGCCTACGAGGGCGTCAGCGTCCCCGGCTTCCCCAACTTCTTCTCCATCATCGGACCCTACGGCTACAACGGCGCGTCGTATTTCACGCTGATCGAGATGCAGAACCGGCACATTCTGCGATTACTGACCCGCGCGCGGCGGCTGAACGCGAACCGGGTCGAGGTGACCCGCCAGGCCAACGAGCGATACTTCCGAGAAATGCTCGAACGCCGTGGCGGACAGGTGTTCTGGCAGGACAGCTGCACCCTCGCCAACAGCTATTACTTCGACAGCCACGGCGACGTGCCGCTGCGCCCGATGAGCACCGTCGAGGCCGCCTGGCGGGCAGCGCATTTCGACCTGAAGGATTACCGCTTCGTGCGGGTCGGTATCCCTTCGAGGGCACGGGCGAGCTGATCGGACAAGCGCGCCCGCGCGGTCACCAGCGACGGGCCGTACCAGGTGAGGTCGCGGCCCGCGACGAGCGCTACCGGGATACCCGCGAATGCCTCGGGCCCATCGGATTCGGTGAATACGTAGGGTTCGTCGGGGAGCATCGCCAGCTCCACCCCGCGCACCAGCTCCTCGTCGGTGACCGTCGGATAGCGTTCGTCCCGATCGGCGTGCACGAGCCGTAATCCGATGCGGCGGGCCAGGTCCCGGGTGAAGGTATCGCGGCCGACGACCATCCAGGGATGCCGCCAGATCGGGATGACCGCGTCCAGTACCGGGCGCGAGGGCGGCGGCGCCCAGACCGCCTCGGCCTCGGCAAGCCAATCCGGGCGGTCGACATTCAGAGCCACATCGAAAAGCCTTGCCAACGACTCGAACGACTCATCAATGGATCGAATCCTAGTGACCCACACTGGAATTCCGGCCGACCGCAAGCGCTGCACGTCGATGAGCCGGTTCTCCTCCTGATTGCACACCACCAGGTCCGGCGCCAGCTCGACAATCCGCCGCACATCCGGGTTCTTCGTCCCCCGCACCCGCTCGGCAGCCAGATCCACCGGATGGGTACACCACTGCGTAGCCGCGACCAGCAGCCCCGGACGGCTCACCGCGATCGCCTCGGTCAGCGACGGAACCAACGACACGACCCGCCGCACCGGGCGCCGTATACGCACAGTAGCGCCGAGATCATCCTCGACCACCTGCCGCCCGGCCATAGGCTCACAATAGCGGTCGGCAATGTATGCACCGGCACGGATGCCCCACGTACAGCGGCAGGAAAGCCATGACGGCGACTTGGATCGATCTCGACGACGACACGCTGCACCGGGTCATGGCGCTCACCGGCGTACCCGACAAGGCGGAGGCGGTGAACCTTGCACTGCGCTACTACGCGGAGCAGCATGAGCCGATTACGCGGGTAGCGCGCCACTTCGAACGCGCTCGCCACTGGGGAGCGGTCGCCGACGCTGATCGTCTGCATCGTGCCGAAAAGTCAGCGCGGGGATAGCGATCCAACTTCTCGGCAAGGCCGGTCCGTCTACTGCCCCACTGGATCTACCGGTTCAGGCTCTCGTACAGCTTGCGCAGCTCGCGCAGTCCCGCCTCCGCCATTCGCTCGTCCTCGGCGGTCATGCGCAGCGCCTGCCGCAGCGGGAGCGGGTCCAGATCATCCACGGCCGCGCGGAATTCGGGGTGCGGTAGGGACGGGAGGGTGATGTTCTCGCCGTATATGTCGTCGGATACCGTCGGGCCGCTGTCTCGTTGCACGCCGCCGATCAGGGTGTCCAGGTCCAGGCCGCGCAGGGTGAGCATGACCGCGGGCTCCTCGTCGAGGCGCTCGGAGATGATGTAGCAGACCGCGGCGACATGCTTACAGGGCCAGCCCGCATCGGGGCAGCTGCAGGCGAAATCGAGCTCGGAGGCGGTCGCGGGCAGTAGCAGGGGGCCCAGTTCCTTCGCCAGGGTGCCCGAGGCGATCTGGGCGAGCATGCCGGGTGTATCGCGGATCAGGTCCAGCACCTCGTCGAGCCGATCCTCGCGCAGCTGGCGCAGGGTCAGCTGCGCGGTGAACGGGCGCGGCTGGCTGCCCTGCACCTCGGCGGTCACCAACCCAGGTTCGATGTGATAGTTGACCACCTGTCCGGAGCGGGCATAGGTCCGGCCACGGGTCAGCCGCCCGGCATCGGCGACCTGCTCGATCGCCTCGATGAATGCCCGGCCCCACCAGGTGCGCGCGAAAGCGCCGCGGCGACTGCGTGATTCGACACCGCCGCGGACCGGCAGCGCCTTGCCGTACTTGCTGTAGTCGTTGAAGGCCACTAGTCGCCCACCGCCTCGGACCCCAGCGCGAACAGCCTGCCGATCTCCTCGGTGCTCATCTCGGTGATCCAGTTCTCCCCGGTGCCGACGGTCAGATTCGCCAATTCCTGTTTGCCGCTGATCATGTCGTCGATCCGCTCCTCGATGGTGTCCACGCACACCAGCTTGCGGACCTGGACATCGCGGCGCTGCCCGATCCGGAAGGCGCGGTCGGTGGCCTGATTCTCCACCGCCGGATTCCACCAGCGGTCGAGGTGCACAACATGATTGGCGGCAGTGAGGTTCAAACCGGTACCGCCCGCCTTGAGCGACAACAGCATCAGCGGCGGCCCGTCGGACTCCTGGAATCGGTCGACCATCGTGTCGCGGCCCTTCTTGGTCACGCCGCCGTGCAGGAACGGGATCTGCGTGCCGAACCGCTCGGTGAGATACGGCGCGATCAGCTCACCGAACTCGCGAAACTGGGTGAACAGCAACGCCTTCTCGCCATCGGCGAGCACCGACTCGAGCACATCCTCTACCAGGCCCAGCTTGCCCGAGCGATGCTGCCCGCGCCGCAGCACCCCCGATCCGTCGCTCAGGTAGTGGGCCGGGTGATTACACACCTGTTTGAGGCGGGTCAGCGCCCCCAGCACCGCCCCCTTGCGCGACATGCCCTTGGCATCCTTCAGTTTCGCGAGCATATCGTCGACGACAGCCTGGTACAGCGATGCCTGCTCCACGGTCAGGTTGGCCCGCACGGTCATCTCGATCTTGTCCGGCAGGTCCGAGATCACCGCGGGATCGGTCTTGACGCGGCGCAGCACGAACGGCGAGGTGACCGTGCGCAATCGGGTGAGCGCATTCTCGTCGCGCTCGCGCTCGATCGGCACCGCGAAGCGGGCATGAAACTGAGACGCCTTACCGAGCAGCGACGGCGCGGCGAAATCCAGGATCGAGCGCAACTCCTCGAGCCTGTTTTCCACCGGGGTTCCGGTGAGCGCCAGGCGATGTCGCGCCGGCACCGCCCGCGCGGCACGCGACTGGCGGGTGGCGGAATTCTTGATGTGCTGCGCCTCGTCCAGCGCGATTCGCTGCCAGCGCTGCCGCTTCAACTCCTCGACGTCGCGGGCCAGCAGCGCATAGGTCGTGATCACCAGATCCGAATCCTCTACGGCGGCATCGAATTCCGCGCCGGAACGGCGTCCCGCGCCGTGATGCACCAGCACCCGCAGCCCCGGAGCGAATCGCTCGGCCTCGCGCTGCCAGTTGCCCACCACCGACATCGGCGCCACCAGTAGCGTCGGGCCGATTCGCGAGTCACCGGACGAATCCTCGACAGCGCCCGCACCGGGCACAGCCGCGGTTTCCCTTTCGTGCAGCAGCAGCGCCAGCACCTGCACCGTCTTACCCAGGCCCATATCGTCGGCGAGGATGCCCCCGCAGCCGAGCCGGTTCATCGTCGCCAGCCAAGACAGTCCCCGCAGCTGATACGGGCGCAGTTCGGCCTTCAGCCCGGCGGGCGGATCGACCGGGGCTGCGGCATGATTGGCCTCCAGCAGTTCGGCCACCCAGCCGTTGGCGGTGACATCCTCGATCGGTACCTGCCGGACCTCACTGGCAGAGATCTCCGCGAGCAGCTGGGTCAGCGAGCCCACCGTCTCGTCGGTGCGGCCGTCCAGATATTCGGCCGCGGCCGCCAGCGCCCGGTGATCGGCCTGCACCCACTCCCCGCGCAGCCGCACCAGATCCGACTTGGACTGCACCAGGCGGGCCATCTCGGCGGGCGATAACACGATGTCACCCAGCGCCAACTCCCAGCGGTAGGACACCAAACCGGCCATGCCGACCGCAGTTTCGGTCGCGGCGGGACTCTGCACCTGCATCCGCATGCTCGGGGCCACGATCTTCCAGGCCCGCGGCAGCAACAGATGCACACCCGCGGAACGCAATTCGTGTGCGCCGTGAGCAACCAGATCCAGCACCACCTCGGTCGGCAGCAGGAAGTCGATGCCGCCGAGGTCGCGCGGCACCCGCTGCAGCATGGGATACGCCGCGATCGCCGCGGTCACCCGCTCACCGGCCAGGCGCAGTTGGGCCGGGTCACCCTGCAGCGGAACCGGTTGCGGGGCTTCACCCTCCGAGCGCATGCACACCTCGAGCCGCCACAGCGCGGCCATGGTTTCCGTACCCTCCTCCGGATCGTCGTCGGGCTCGATCAGCCGCAACACCAGCTCCGGTTCGCCCACCGTCAGGCTGGTTCGCCACTCCTGCAGTGCTGAGGCGACCCGATGCGATCCGGAGTCCAGCGGGGTGCCCGATATCAACCCGGTGATGAGCGGATGCGGGGCCGCCGCGCCGGCACGACCCACGCCCACCGACGCGGCGTCGATCCGCAGGTGGGCAATGGGGTCGGTCAATTCCCCGACCAGGTCCTCCAGCACCGCCGCGGGGCGTGCGGAGTCGCGGAGCGCGGGCGGCATGGCGGCGGCGAGCTCGGCCAGCCATGCACGCTGCCGCTGCCCGCCGACCAGCCGCCACCGGACCCACCAGTCGCCGTCGCCGCGCCGCAGTTCGGGCACGATTCGCCCGGCCCGCACCCAGCGTTCTATGCCCCGGGCGACGTGACCGAGATAACGCAGATCGGCCGCGACCGCCCCCGGCGGCAGCTGCTGCAGCAGGATAGGCGCGGCCGCCTGCGGCGCGAGCGCATGTGCCCGCACCTCGATGGTGTGCGGGCCGTCCGGCCCGGCAACCACGACCTGTGTGCGATGCCGGAACCGCGCCGCCTGCACCACCGCCCCCAGCGGATCCGGCACGGTGACCGCATCGATGGCCGCGACGGCATCGGGCTCAGGGGGCTGCCACAGCAGCAGCCCCGAACCCGGCGTCCACAGTCCGTGCAGCATTACCCCATCCAACCAGCCGCCCCCGACAGATCGGCTGCGGGACGGTTACATCGCGCTGCCGACGGCCGCGCCGGCAAGACCGCCGATCACACCGCCGACGACGGCGGCCGGGACGCCGGCGACCGCCGCACCAGCGACCGCACCGATTGCCGCACCGCCCGCGATCGAGAACGGGAGCCCTACAACGGTGGGTGCACCCAGTCCGGTGCCGATGACCCCTCCGATCACCCCGCCGGTCACGCCGCCAGCTACGGCGGCAGGAACACCTAGCACCGCCGCACCCAGCGCGGCACCCGCCGCCGCACCCGCGGCGATCTTGTCCGAACGATTGGGGTTGATGCCCACCGAGTTCATATCGGTGGCGACGGTCGCCTCTGCGTTAGCGGCGGTGACGTTGACCGTGCCGAGTACGTTGTCCGGGACACTGGTCGGCACCGGGCTGGTGAAACTACCCAGGCGCAGCGTGCGCGGCGGCGGGGCAATGGGCTTGACCGGCGTTACCGCCTCGGGCGCGTGCAGCGTCTGGAAGTTGACCGCCGGGGCAGGCTGGGTGTACTCCGCCTGCGGAATGGGCCGGAAGTCTGGCGGGACAACGTAATTCGGCGCCACCACGCCCGGCTGCGGCATGGACGGCGTCACGCCCGGCTGCACCGGACCCGCGTTGCCGGAGAGCAGGCTATCGGACATGCTCGGGGTAACGCCGGGCTGCGAGGTCGACGGCGGCGACACAATGGTCGGCTGCTGTTGGTGATCCGGCGGCGGGGTGACCGCGGTGCCGGGCAGATTCGGCGCGGTCGACTGTTCGGTGGGCGCGGTGCCCGCCGTCGTCGGCACCGCGGCCGCGGACGAATGATCGGCCTGGTTCGTCGTGCCGGAGCACCCGACGACCAGCGCCAGCGGGAGCGCCCCCACCGCGGGCAACACCACACGGCGTGCCAAATTCAACTTACGATGCCGACCCACGTCGCCACACCACCCTCATCAGATTCGGACCGAACCGCCCCCCGTGACACGAGCATCACGTGTGCGACCCGCATGGTAACTACCCGATAACGTATCTTGGCAAACAAGTGTGACGATCGCCACATTTTCGGCCGAATCCTTACGGGCGGAGCCGAACACGTAGATCCGACCGCCCAGTTCGATTCGATGTGCCGCACACCCGATTCGGTGGGCACTCCGGGGAAAAGCGGTGCCGGGCAGACATTCCCCGTCACGCCGCCACCTACACCCGGAACGGGCGAATACATCCGCCGCGGACGACCCGATCGTCCGCGCCGAATTACCCGGCCCGACCATCGGGCGATGCGGAAATTGTTCGAACTAAAATTCTTCTCAGCGCTGCCCTATCGCCGCCCCCGTGGGCGGCGTTATCATGGAAAGACTGGTACATCCGCTGGTCACAGCCGACAAAACGGGTCCGGCCGTGCAATGCAGCAACACAGCATTTGCACCGCGAAAAGACTTTAAGACTCGGGCCCGCGCACCCGGACGGGCCCGAGTCGGCGACGCCGAGGCGCCGCACACACCACCTGTAGGAGGGCAGCGAACCAGCCACCCGAAGGAGGTGATCCGAACGTCTGATGTCGTCAACACGTACGTGGTCGCGCTCTGCCACAACCAGATTCACCATGGCGGCGTTCCGGTCCCCAACAACCTAGCAGCCACCACCGACACAGAGAGGAGATGGCGCTTCCGCCCCCTCGTGAACGAGAGGGCATCCGCGCCAAACACCTGATGACGATTCTGCTCCAGGTCCTCGAGCAGAGTTTCACGCCGACCACACCCTGGGAACGGCGTAAATTCACCTTCGTAGACACCACGAAGATCGTCGGTATGCGCCTGGACGGCCAGTCCGGCGTGTGGCTGGATCTCTCGCGGCCGGGAGAAGCCCAGCGGCTGGCGCACACGGCCACGCCGCAAGAGGCGATCACGTTCCTGCTCACCGCCTTCGCGAAGGTCGCCGAGTGCGAGGACCGCGGTGGCTCGTGGCTGATCGGCCACGACGGGGCACGCGTGGAGACCCTCGCGGCGACCCGGTTCCCGCCGGAGTCGGCCGAGCTGGCCGCCGACGACCTGCTGGCGCGTGCCTGGTTGTGAAATCTGTCGGCGCCGCGGTGTAGAAGTGGTGCTGTGCATTCGAACAGGGGCGGATGGGGATGGGCACTGGCGGCGCCGGTCGTCGCGGTGCTTGTTGCGCTGGTGATGCTGGCCGGTCCGGCCCTGCTCGGCGATGCCCCGCCCGCCCCCGGCAGTCCCACGCGGGCCCGGCTCGAACGGCTGCTGGCAGCGGTGCGGGTCGTGCCGCAGCGCCCGCATCCTGGCGGTTACGACCGCGGCTGCGGCACCGGGCATGGCTGCGTGTTCGGCGCGGCCTGGTCCGGGGCGGGGGGCGGCTGCGATTCCCGTAACAGCGTGCTGGCGCGGCAATTACGCGCGGTGCGCTTTCGCGCGCACACCGGTGACTGTGTGGTGGTCGCCGGCACCCTGCAAGACCCCTATACCGGCGCCGGCATCGCATTCGACAGATCCCACGCCCGCGCGGTGCAGATCGACCACGTCTACCCCTTGGCCGCCGCATGGGATATGGGCGCCTCGACATGGCCGATGCCACAACGTATCCGATTCGCCAACGATATCGAATACAACCTGCTGGCCGTCGACGGCAAGGCCAACCAGGACAAGGGCGACCGCACCCCCGCCGGCTGGCTGCCGCCCGCGCACGCCTACCGCTGCTACTACGCGGGCAAATACCTCACCACCGCCACCCGATACGCCCTGCCCATCACCACCGCAGACCGCGACGCCTTACATCGCATCGCCCGCCACTGTCCGTGAACCAGTTACGGAGATCGGCGGGCTAGCACCCCGTCATCCCCGCGGGGCGATGCTCCGTCACTCCGGCATGTTTGGCCGGAATCCACTGTGCACCAGTAGATTTCGGCCAATAACACGCCGGAATGGCGGGTTTGTGTCAGTGCCGGAATGACCGGTTTCCCCGGCGACATCGCGCCTAAGTTGCTGTTTAGTCGGTGGCGACCGGACGCTTGGGGTCGTTGGACCATTGCGACCAGGAGCCCGGATACAGCGCGGCGTCGATACCGGCGGCGGCCAGGGCCGCGAGCTGGTGCGCGGCGGTGACTCCCGAACCGCAGTAGACCGCGATCGGGCCGGAGCCCAGCCCGGCGAATCGGGCCCGCAAATGTTCGGGACTCTTGAATGTGCCCTCTGCGGTGAGGTTCTCGGCGGTCGGCGCGCTGACCGCGCCCGGGATATGCCCGGCCCGCGGATCGATCGGTTCCACCTCGCCGCGATAGCGTTCTGCGGCCCGGGCATCCAGGAGCAGCCCGTCCCACCCGGCCGCGCCGTCGGCGTCGATCACCGGCAGCTGCCCCGTGGTGAGCACGATATCGCCGGGGGCGGGGTCGGATTCGCTGCCGGTGGTCAGTTCTCCACCGGCCCGCTCCCAGGCCGGCAGTCCCCCGTCGAGGATCCGCACATCCGCCACCCCGGCCCAGCGCAGCAGCCACCAGGCGCGCGCGGCGGCCATACCGCCGGTCGCGTCGTAGACGACCACCGGGGCGGCGGCCCGAAGACCCCAGCTCCGGGCGCATTTCTGCAGGTGCGCGACCTCGGGCAGCGGATGACGCCCCCGCGCCGGAGACGGCGGCGCCGCCAATTCGGTCTCCAGGTCCACGAATACCGCCCCCGGGATGTGCCCGTCCAGGTAGTGCTGCGGCCCGTCCGGATCACCAAGCGCCCAGCGCACATCCAACAGGTGTGTACGAGATCCGGTGTCACCCAGCTGTTTCCGAAGATCCTGCGCCGAAATCAATACCGTGGTCAAGCCAGCTCCTCTTCTCACATCGGTACCCCCGTCGCGAACGCCCCCACCTTACGGCAGCCCGCCCACCACACGCCCGCCCAAGCCCCTCGCCAGACCGGCCGAACCTCACGTCCAGTCGGTCTAGGCGACCCAGCGTGACGTTCGGCCGGACCAGCCAACTCGCTTCGGCACAGAACCTAGGTGCGCTGTGCGCGGCGGGCCGAGAGCACCCAGCGCACCAGCAGCCCGGCGACCAACCCCCAGAAGGCCGCGCCGATACCGAACACCGCGAATCCGGACGCCGCGACCAGGAAGGTGGCCGCACCGGCGATCCGCTGTTCGGCCGCGCTCAGGGCCGCGGTGAGCGCGGTGGCCAGCGTCGCGATCAGCGCGAGTCCGGCAACGGTTTCCAGCACGCCCCTCGGGGCGGCCGCGGCCAGGACGACCAGTGCGCTCGAGGCCAGCGCGAGCACCAGATAGCTGCAGCCGACGCTGAATGCCGCGATCCAGCGGCGCCGGGGATCCGGGTGCGCGGACGGCGCCGCCGACAGGGCCGCGCTGACCGCGGCGAGGTTGATCGCATGGCCGCCGGCCGCCGCGCCGAGGACGGTGCCCAGTCCGGTCGCGGTCATCGCCGCGCGCCACGGCACCGTAAAGCCGTACGAGGTCATGATGGCGGTGCCCGGGATGTTCTGTGCGGCCATCGTGACGATGTACAGCGGCACCGCGATGCCGATCATTGCCTGCCAACTCCAGTGCGGCACAGTCAGTTCCACCCGCGGCACCATGGCCGCCAGCTCGAGACCGTGGTGCCGGACGGCGATGTCGATCCCGGCGCCGATCGCGGCGGTGGCGAACGCCGCGGGCACGGCCCAGCGCGCGGCGAACCGCGCCACGGCCAGCCAGACCACCACGACGGGCACGACCACCGCCGGGCTCGTGGTGAGCGCGTGCATCGGCGCAAGGCACAGCGGCATCAGCACACCGGCGAGCATGGCCTGGGCGATCTCGACCGGGATCGCGGCGATCCGCCGGCCCAGCCGCTGCCAGTATCCGGTGAGCGCGATCAGCCCGCCGGCCACCGCGAACGCGCCCACCGCGGCCGGCCACCCGCCGGATACCACGCCGGTGGTCGCCAGCAGCGCCGCGCCGGGTGTCGACCAGGCCAGCGCGATCGGCATCCGGTACCGCCGGCTCAGCACCAGCATTCCCACCGCCTGCGTGACGCACACCGCCAGCAGCCCCGAGGCCGCCTGCGCCGGCGTCGCCCCGACCTTTTCCAGCCCCGCGAGCACCACCGCAAAGGTGCTGGTGAACCCCACCAGCGCCGCCACAATTCCGGCGCTGATCGGCTGCCAGACCCCGGGATCGGCCACGTCTTCGTCGGCCACCACGTCCGGCGCACCGGCCCCCGCGTCCGGAGCCGCACCCGCCAGCCCGAATTCCATACTCATCGCGGCGGACACCACCGCCACCGAACCACGCTCGTCGGTGTGCGCACCGGATGCACCGGCCCCCGAGGCCGCACCCGTCGGCCCGAATCCCGTGCTCGTCACGGCCGACACCACCGGCACCGCACCACGCTCATCAGTGCCCGTGCCGGATACATCAGCAGGGGTTATGCCCAGCGAGACGACTTCCGCGTCCGGCGAAGTGGACTCCTCGATCCGGACGGCCGATGCTGCGGCCCGCACGTCGGATTGCCCGGTCTGCGGGTCGATGACGGTCATAACGACATCGTCCCGGGTCCAGACCAGTCCAGTCACGAGCCAATTGCCCGAAACTGGACCTAATTTGGTCGAGCGTTCAGTGCGGGTCGTTCAATGTCGCCTGATAGCGGCGCATACCCGAGATCCAGCGGTCATAGTCCGCTCCCTTGTGCCGGTACATCTCGAGCACCTGGGCGTGCGGCAGGATCAGGAACCGTTCGGCCGCGACACCGGCCAGGACATCCTTTGCCACCTGCTCCGGGGTCAGCACCGTCCCCGCGGACACCACCGCGCGGATCGCCTGCTCGGCCTGCGCGGCATCGGCGAAGCTGCCCGAACCCGCCCGCAGCAGGTCGGTATCGACGCCCATCGGGCATACACAACTCACCCGAATCCCCTTGTCGCCATAGGTGATCGCAAGCCATTCGGCGAATCCCACGGCGGCATGCTTGGTCACCGAGTACGGCGCCGAGCCGATCTGGGTGAGCAGCCCGGCCGCCGAGGCGGTGGACACGAAATATCCGGTGCCGCGCTCGATCCAGCCCGGAATCAGGGCCTGCGCCGCCCGCACATGGGCCATGACGTTGACGTCCATTGCCGCGGACCATTGCTCGTCGGTACCGTCGAGTCCCCGTGCCCCGAAGATCCCCGCATTCGCGAAATACAGTTCCACGGGCCTGAATTCGCTCTCGGCCCGCGCCAGCAATTCCCCGATCACCGCCGCATCGGCGACATCCCCGACCACCGCGACCGCCCCCGCTCCCAGCGCATCCGCGACCCCGGCCACCGCCTCGCTCACATCGGCCAGCACCACCCGTGCTCCCGCCCCCACCAGCTCCCGGGCCAGCGCCGCCCCGATTCCGCCCCCGGCCCCCGTCACGATCGCCACCTTGCCTGAAACGTCCATCGCCCATCCGCCTCTCTGCGGCTCTCGCCGCACCGTTGCCTGCCACGAGACTTGCTCATCGTCATGCCCCGAATCAAGGCCACCGCGAATGCGCCCCGTTGCCTGCCGGAATATCAGCCCACGCTCACCGCGGCTCCACCGGCGATAGCCGGAGCAGCGAGCAGGCACACCGGCCAGGCTCCGCATCAAGGACCAACGCATTGCGCTGCGGCGGCCGGAAGATCAGCCCAGGCGCGCGGCGGTGATGCGACGAGCGGTGGAAACTACGCTTGCGATGGCGTCCTCGGCGGGCAATCCGCACAAATCCGTGAGTATGAACAACGCCTCGGCACTCATCACGACGGCGAGGTCCTGTCGCAATTGCGTCAACGTCGCGGGTGGGAGATCGGCCATGGGGGCGAGCGCGGCGTCGATGAGCCCGAGCCGGTAGGCGGGCCGCAGTCGCATCGCCTCGGCGGGCCGGGCGATCGCGGCGGCCATCGTCGCGCGCACCGCGGGGGCGTGCGCGTGAACGTGGTGCAGCAGGTGTTCGGTGGCGTGTGCGACCCGCTCGACAGGATCGGTGACCTGCACGATGGGGGCCATGACATGTGCTGCGCCGGGCCAGGATTCGTACATCGCCTCGCGCAGCAGCGACGCCAGGTCGGGGAAATAACGATAGGCGGTGGCCTCGGAAACCCGCGCGGCGCGCGCGACCGCGGGCATGGTCGCCTCCGCGCCGGCGTCGATGAGTGCCCCCGCCGCGTCCAGGATCGCGCGCCGGGTGCGCTCCTTCTGATTCGAACGCCCGGACCGGGGAGGGTCGGCGGACGGAGCTTGCGGGGCCGATGGGGTCGGTAGGCGCTGCGCCTGCGCCCGGTCCGTCTCGGCTTGATGCGTCATGTCGCTTACCTCCATGGTCGTCCGTTAGCAAGAGCATACTCTCTTCCTGAGAGTGGACTTGCACGAACCGCGCGGCGGGTCTATCTTAATGAGAGTTCACTCTCACGAACACGAACAAGGAGTCGCCACCATGGCTACATACGACGTCGCAGCGCAGGGCATCGGCACCGTCCCGGTCACGTTCACCGAGACCGGCCCCGCGAACGGTCCGGTCCAGCTGCTGCTGCACGGCGGGGCAGGACCGGTCTCGGTGCTGGCATTCGCGGATCGGCTCGCGCAAGAACAGGGGGTGCGGGTGGTCACCCCCGTGCATCCCGGATTCGGCGGCACCCCCCGGCCCGAGGCGCTGTCCACGATCGGCGGGCTGGCGCGCGTCTACATCGATCTGCTCGAGCAGCTCGAGCTCGACGAGGTGACCGTGATCGGCAATTCGGTCGGCGGCTGGATCGCCACGGAAATGGCCGCGCAGGGCAGCGACCGGATCGCGCGCGTGCTGCTGGTCGGCGCGGTCGGGTTCGACCTGCCAGGCCAGGAACTCGTGGACATCTTCACGCTGCCGGTGCCGCAGATCGCCGACTACAGTTACTACAATCCCGACGCGTTCCGGATCGATCCGGCCACGCTGAGCCCCGAGGTGCGAGCTGCCATGGCCGGGAACATGCAGGCGCTGGGCATCTACTCCGGAGGCACAATGGGCGACCCCGACCTGACCGCTCGGCTGTCCGGGATCAAGGTCCCGGTCCAGCTGCTGGTCGGCGAGAGCGACCGGATCGCGCCCCCGGCCTACGCCCGGGCCTTCGCCGACGCCATCCCCGGCGCGCGGTATCGGCTGCTGACCGAGACCGGGCACCTGCCGCAACTGGAAACCCCCGACAAACTGCTGCAAGCCATTTCGGACTTCGCCGCGACCGGAAAGTAGAGATCGGCATGACGGAATCACCGGCCCGGGTATCGATCGTCGGGCTCGACAACAGCGAGGTCGCACTGTCCGGCCCGGTCGTGCTGCGCATCCTCGAGGACGGCAGCGGGACCGAGCACCGGCTCGGGGTGGCCGAGATCGAGATCGCCCCGCACACCCAGGGGCCGCCGCAGCATCGGCACGCCCGGCACGACGAGGGGTTCTACGTGGTCTCGGGCACCGTGCGCTTCACCGTCGGCACGCAGGACCACGACGTCCCGGCGCGCACCCTGGTCATGGTCCCGCCGGGTGCGCCGCACACCTTCGCCAACCCCTTCGACGAGCCCGCCGTCATGCTCAACACCTTCACGCCCGATCTGTATGTGCAGTACTTCCGCGACCTGCGCGACATGATCGAGGCGGGCCAGCCGCCCGGCCCGGAGGAGGTCATCGGGGTGATGGCGCGCTACGCGACCACGCCCGCCACCGACTACGCGTCCTGAACTCGCCGACCCGGACTGCGAAACCCGCTGCGACAGTGCATCATCCGGGGCGGCACCGCCGCTTCGGGCGCGAGAGTCAGCGCATGGGACGGGCCGGGTCCGGGCGGGAGGTTCCGTTGGCGCGGGAGAGGCGGCGCAGCAACGGGGCGGTGCGCGGGGCGACCAGTTGCTGCATCACCAGGGCCATATTCGTGCGCTCCACGCCGGGGATCTTCAGGATCCGGCCCGCGACGCGATACAGATCGTCCGCGTCGCGGGCGACCACGCGCACGGTGAGATCGGTCAGCCCGGTCATACCGCAGACCTCGGTAACCTCCGGCACCTCGGCCAATTCGGCGACGACCGCATCGAGCCGGTGCTGGTCCACCACCACCGCGACGAAGGCCGCCAGCTGGTAACCGAGGGCGCGCGGGTCGACCCGGCGATCGAAGCCGGACAGCACCCCGGCCGCCTCCCAGCGGGCCAGCCGGGCCTGCACGGTATTGCGCGACAGGCCCAGCCGGGTGGCCAGTTCGACGCCGGTCGCCCGCGGGTTGGCGACCAATTCCAGCAACAGCCGCGCATCGGTTGCATCAACTACGGCCCCGACAGGTTCTCCACCAGACATGTGCGCAGTATGACAGCATCCGAGGCCGCGCGACCGCGCATTCTGCTCAGTTAGCGTGTCGCTACTTGCACAGGTCGCTCAATCGTGGATGCTGTGAAGTAGAGCACACAATGCCCGTCGCGACGGCACGGAGACCCCGGGCCGACGATGCACGAGGAAGGCAGAGGCCATGCCCACCACACCCGCGGCAGCGCCCACCACAGCCTGGGCCGCTCCGGCACCCACGATCGGGGTGAGCACGCCCACCCCGCGCTCGCCCCGCGGCGGCCCGGAGGGAAAGACAAGTTATCCGGTACAGCTCGTACAACCCGACGGCCGCCGTGTCCTGGATCGCGAGCATGCGGCGCTCGTGGCCGATGTCGGTCCCGACCGGCTGCGGCGGCTGTACGAGGATATGGTCGTCGTCCGCCGCATCGACGTCGAGGCCACCGCGCTGCAGCGGCAGGGGCAGCTGGGACTGTGGCCGCCGCTGCTGGGCCAGGAGGCCGCGCAGATCGGTTCCGCACACGCACTGCACACGGACGACTACGTGTTCTGCAGCTACCGCGAGGCCGGTGTCGCCTACTGCCGCGGCGCGGATCCCGCGCAGCTCACCCGGCTGTGGCGCGGTGCGGCGCACTCCTGCTGGGATCCGGCCGAGATCAATATGACCAATCCGGCGATCGTGGTGGGGGCGCAGGGATTACACGCCACCGGCTATGCCTACGCCGCCCATCTGGACGGCGCCGAGATCGCGGTGATCACCTATTTCGGCGACGGCGCCACCAGCCAGGGCGATATCGCCGAGGCGCTGGGCTTCGCCGCGGCCTGGAGCGCGCCGGTGGTGTTCTTCTGCCAGAACAATCAGTGGGCCATCAGCGCGCCGGTCCGGGTGCAGAGCGCCACGCCGCTCGTGCGCCGCGCCTACGGCTACGGCATTCCCGGCGTCCAGGTCGACGGCAACGACGCGCTGGCGGTGCTGGCCGTGACCAGGCAGGCGGTGGAGCGCGCCCGCGCGGGCGGCGGCCCGTCCTACATCGAGGCGATCACCTACCGCATGGGCCCCCATACCACCGCGGACGACCCCACCCGCTACCGCGCCGCGGCCGAGACCGAGATGTGGGCCCGGCGCGACCCCATCGATCGGATGCAGCGCCTGCTGCGGCGGGAAGGGCTGTGGGACAGCGATTTCGAAGACCGCGTGCGCGACCGATCCGACGAGGTCGGCGCCCGCCTGCGCACCGCCACCATCGAGATGCCCGATCCGGAGCCGATGGACCTGTTCGAGCACGTCTATACCACCGCCCACCCGCTGATCGATTCCGAACGCCGGCAGTACGCGGCCTATCTGGAAGGAGCCCCCCAGTGCCTACCCACCCCGCCGATTCCGCAAGCTCCATCGACTCGCCATCCCCAGTGACCACCACGACCACCTTTGCGGGCGCGCTCAACGCCGGACTCCGCCGGGCCATGGAGGACGATCCCAAGGTCGTGCTGATGGGCGAGGACATCGGCCGCCTCGGCGGCGTGTTCCGGGTCACCGACACGCTGCAGAAGGATTTCGGCAACAACCGCGTCATCGACACCCCGCTGGCCGAATCCGGCATCGTCGGAACGGCTTTCGGCATGGCGTTGCGCGGTTACCGGCCGGTGTGCGAGATCCAGTTCGACGGATTCGTCTATCCGGCCTTCGATCAGATCGTCTCGCAGGTCGCCAAGATCCACTACCGCACGCAGGGAAAGGTCCGCGCACCCATCACGATTCGCATCCCGTTCGGCGGCGGCATCGGCTCGGTGGAACATCACTCCGAATCGCCCGAGGCATATTTCGCGCATACCGCGGGCCTGCGAGTGGTCTCCCCCAGCACCCCGCACGACGCCTATCTGATGATTCGCCAGGCCATTTCGCTGGACGACCCGGTGATCTTCTTCGAGCCCAAGCGCCGCTACTGGGATAAGGCCGAGGTGGATTTCGCTGCCCTGGACCAGGATCCGTATCCCTTGGACACCGCGCGCATCTGCCGGGCGGGCGAGCATGCGACCGTCGTCGCGTACGGCGGCATGGTGCGCACGGCGCTGACCGCGGCCGAAATCGCGGCGGAGGAGGGCCATTCGCTGGAGGTGATCGACCTGCGCAGCCTGTCGCCGATCGATTTCGACACCATCGAGGCGTCGGTGCGCCGGACCGGACGGCTGATCGTCGCGCACGAGGCGCCGGTATTCGCCGGTCTGGGTGCGGAAATCGCCGCGCGGATCACCGAGCGCTGTTTCTACCAGCTCGAAGCGCCGGTACTGCGCGTCGGAGGCTTCGACATCCCCTATCCCCCGGCTAAGCTCGAACGGCACCACCTGCCCGACCCCGACCGCATCCTGGACGCGGTCGACCGCACACTAGCCGCCTGACCCACATTCAAACAGAGGTGCCCTGTTGGAAGACGCAGCGCGAGAACTAGAATTCCGGCTCCCCGACCTCGGGGAGGGCCTGACCGAGGCCGAGCTGATCTCCTGGGCGGTGGCCGTCGGCGATGTGGTGGAGCTGAATCAGACCATCGCCGAGGTGGAGACCGCCAAGGCCCAGGTCGCGCTGCCGTGCCCGTTCTCCGGCCGGATCACCGAACTACTTGCCCAGCCGGGCGATACGGTGCCGGTGGGCGCACCGCTGATCCGGGTGCGCAGCGATGCCCCGACCACCGCGCCGCCGACCGAGCGCCGGTCGGTGCTGGTCGGCTATGGCCCGGAGGACGAGACCGCCTCTCGTCGCACTCGGCGGTCCGCACATTTCGATGCGGCACAATCCAATTCCCTGGCCCCTCGCTCCCCGGACTCCGCTGTCACCGGTTCCGGGGCGGCGACGGATATCGACTCGTCGGATTCCCCGCCGAGCGCGCTCACCTACCCCGACCGCCCCGCGGCCACCCCGGGCGCCCGCAAACTGGCCCGCGAGCTCGGCATCAGCCTCGCCTTCGTCGCGGGCTCGGGGCCCGGAGGCGCGGTCACCGTCGAGGACGTGCGCCACGCGGTGCCGGTCTCGCAGCCGGGCAACCGGATCAACGAGGACGAGTCGGCGGTCGCGGCGCCCCGGCCCAGTGCACCGCCGGTGCCGGCGATGCGGCCGGACGGCGGCATCATCCGCTCCATACCGGCCGCGACCGAGACCCGCACCCCCGTCAGCGGCGTGCGCAAGCGCACAGCGGCGGCGATGCTGGCCAGCGCGCGCACGATTCCGCAGGCCAGCACGTTCGTCACGACCGATTTCACGGCCTCGATGGAATTGCTCGATCACCTGCGCAATACCGACTCGTTCACCGGGCAGACCCTGACCCCGCTGGCGCTGCTGGCCAAGGCGACGGTGGCGGCGATGGCCGAATTCCCGGGCATCAACTCGTTCTGGGACGAGGAGAACAAGCAGATCGTCACCAAGCACTACGTGAACCTGGGCATCGCGGTGGCCACCGACCGCGGCCTGCTGGTGCCCAATATCAAGGATGCGCACACCCTGAGCCTGCGGGAGCTGTGCCGGGACATCGGATGGCTCGCCGATATCGCCCGCGCCGGATCGGCGACGCCGGCGGATCTGCGCGGCGGCACGTTCACCATCAGCAATGTCGGCGTCTTCGGCGTCGACGTCGGGGTTCCGCTGGTCAACCCGGGCGAGGCGGCGATCCTGTGCCTGGGCTCGATCCGCAAGCGGCCGTGGGTCTATCGGGACGAGCTGGCGGTGCGGTGGGTCACCACGCTGGGTCTGAGCTTCGACCACCGGATGATCGACGGCGAACTGGGGTCGCGCTTCCTGGCAACGATCGCCTCGCTTCTGGAGGACCCCCTCACCTTGCTGGGCAGGATTTAATACTCGGCACTCGTCATCCCGGTGTGTTTGTGGCCGGGATCCAGCTCGGCGTTGGCCCGTGGATTCCGGCCAAAAGCGTGCCGGAGTGACGAAAGCTACGGGCAGGGGCTAATCACTGGCAGGTTCGACGACCAGCGCACTTGCCGCCGCGCGGATCACGGCCGGGATCTCGACCGATTTGCGGGTCTCGTTGTCGACGTAGACGTGCACGAAGCCGCCGGTGGCGGCGGGTTCCAGCGCGTCGCCGGCCTCGCGGAAGATGGCCAGCTCGTAGGTGATGCTGGAGCGGCCCAGGCGGCTGATCCGCAACCCGACGCGCAGCTGGTCGGGGAAGCTGAGCGAACCGAGGAAATGGCAGGAGGTCTGCGCGACCACGCCGATGGCGGGCAACTCCCGGATATCGGTGCCGGTGGCGTGCATCAGCCAAGCGTTGACTGCGGTGTCGAAGTAGGAATAGTAGGCCACATTGTTGACGTGGCCGTAGTGGTCGTTGTCGGCCCACCGGGTCGGCACCGGCCAGAGCACCGGGTATTCCTGCGCAGTAGTCACTGCCCAGACAATAGTCACCTGATCGCCGCACATCGGCGGAGACCTCGCGGTGCGCGCCGCGATTCCACGGGTCCGACACGCACGCCATGCCGACAACGCGCGCCCGGCACACGCGATCCGGAGGGCGAGGGAAATAGGGGTGGCCGCCCGCGCCTCGGGGGCGAAGCCCACAGTCCTCCCACCCCTGGATCTGGGGACCGGAACTTGTCGGTACCCCGGAATACAATTAAGTCGAAACCAATTGGAATCGGTAAGGATTCGGAATCCGGCCGCTCGCATCGATGGCGCTGCGGAGGGCGGGTAAGCGGAGCATCGGGTGCTTCCACCCGGTACCGTCGTGTCAATGGTTGCCTCGACGCTCGCTCCTCCGCGGATCGCGCGCGCCGCCGTGTTCGCGGTTTTCGGGCTCAACGGGTTCCTGTGTGCCATGTGGGTGGTGCACATCCCGACGATCTCCCAGCGCACGGGGGTGTCCCACGCCACCCTGGGCGTACTGATCCTGCTGATGGCGCTCGGGGGCATCGCGGGCATGCAGGCAGCCGGGCCGCTGGCCGACCGGTTCGGCAGCCGCGCGCTGGTGGCCGCGGCGGGGTGCTGGGTATCCCTGGCCGTGCTGGGGCCCGCATTCGCGACCGGCCCGCTGCCCCTCGCGCTGGCGCTGGTGGCCTTCGGCATCGGCAACGGCGCCCTGGACGTGTCGATGAATGCCCAGGCGGTGCAGGTCGAGCGGGCCTATCCGCGCCCGATCTTGTCTGCGTTCCATGCGTTGTTCTCCTGTGGCGGACTGGCCGGGTCGCTGGTCGGCGCGGCGGCCATGCATCGCGGGTGGGATGTGCGCGCGACGCTGACCGGTGCGGCCGTGCTGGGGCTCGTGGTGATCGGACTGTGCGCACCCAGGCTGCTGCCACGCATCGAGTCCAACGGTGGACAGCCACGGGATTTGCCTACGGTCGCCGCGGGGATCACAACCGTGTCCCGAAAGTCCAACCACCGCAGGGTCTTCGCGCTGGCCGCGATCGCCTTTGCCTTTCTGATGACCGAGGGCGTGGCCAACGACTGGAGCGCGCTGCAGGTGCGTGAGCATCTCGGGGTCAGCGATGCCACTGCCGCGCTGGCCTTCGGCGCGTTCTCCACGACCATGACCGCGGGACGGTTCACCGCCGACCGGGTGAGCGCCAGGTTCGGGCGGGTCGCGGTGGTGCGCTGGGGTGCGGTGCTCGCCGCGGCCGGGCTGATCCTGATCATGGCGTCGATGTGGCTGCCGGCGACACTGGCCGGTTGGGCGCTGCTCGGCGTCGGGCTCGCCGGAGGTATACCCCAGATCTTCAGCGCCGCGGGCAATCTCGGCGGCGCTGCGGCGGCGACGGATATGTCGCGGGTGTTCGGCCTCGGTTATCTCGGATTCCTGGCCGGCCCGTCGGTGATCGGCTGGCTGTCCAGCCTCGGCTCGCTCACCGCGGCCCTCGCGTTCCCGCTCGCGCTGATCCTGGTGTGCGCGGCGGTCGCCCGCATCGTCGCCCCCAATTCTTGACCTCAGATTCAAGAACTAGTACCGTCACGACCATGGGCAGACCGCGCAACTTCGAGGCCGACATCGTCGTCGACCGCGCGATGGACGCGTTCTGGACCCATGGCTACGCCAACACCTCCCCCGCACAGCTCGCCGAGGCCACCGGAATCGGAAAGGGCAGCCTGTACAACACCTTCGGCAGTAAGCGGGAGCTGTTCGACCGCGCACTGGCCCGCTACGACGAGTTCGGGGCGACCCTCGTCCGGGACGTGCTGTCACGGCCCGGCGGCACCCGCGAACGGATCGGCGAACTCCTGCGCCTTCAAGTGGATTCTGATCTCGCACAACCGATCCGGCGGGGCTGCCTGGCCGTCAACACCGCCACGGAGTTCGGCGGATGCGATGCGGACATCACCCGGGCCGTGCGCGCCATGCTGGACCACGTCATCGCCGCCCTGGCCGAGCGCATCGATCAAGGTAGGCGCGAGGGCGACGTGCGCCCCGACGCCGATCCGCAGGCAATCGCGGAGTTCCTGCTGAACACGATCGCCGGATTGCGAGTCATGGCAAAGGCATACGACGCGCCCACCCTGCACGGGATCATCGACAACGCACTGACCATCCTGTAAACCACTGCGGCCACTACGGCTGCCCTCATGCATGCTCACGTTTTTGACCTATAGTTCAAGAAAGGTAATCTCATGGATCTCGAACTGACCGGCAAGACCGCCGTCGTCACCGGCGCCAGCCGCGGCATCGGCCTGGCCGTCGCGCAGGCCCTCACCGACGAGGGCGTCCGAGTCGTCGGCGGCGCCCGCACGATCAGCCCGGAACTCGAAAAGGCCACCGTTGCGGCGGTTTCCGCCGATCTGAGCACCGAGGAGGGGGTCACCGCCCTGATCGATGCGGCCCTGCAGGAACTCGGCGGAATCGACATCCTGGTCAACAACGTCGGCGGGGGCGACGCGGGCCAGTTGGCATTGGGAGGGTTCCTGGACATCTCCGACGCGCAGTGGCAACAGATACTCGACCTCAACCTGTTCAGCGTGGTCCGGGCCAGCCGGGCGGCGCTGCCGAGCCTGCTCGAACGGCGCGGCGCGATCGTGAACATCTCCTCGATCAATGGGCGCTGGCCGTCCACCGGACCGACCGGCTACAGCGAATCCAAGGCGGCGCTCAACGCCCTCGGCAAGCGACTCAGCGAGGAGTTCGGCCCGCAGGGCGTGCGCGTGAACACCGTCTCCCCGGGCGTGGTCGGCAGCCCGCTGTGGCGGGGCCCGGACGGCTTCGGGGCCAAGATCGCCGCCGCCAGCGGGATCTCACAGGAAGACCTCCTCGCGGGCCTCCCGAAGCAGTTCGGCATGGCCTCGGACCGGATCACCGAACCCGAGGAGATCGCCGCACTGGTCGCATTCCTGGTATCGGCCAAGGCCACCAATATCATGGGCGCGGATTACATCGTCGACGGCGGCACACTCAAGACGATCTGAATACTTCGCTGCGCCGCCTACTCCAGGGTCCGCACGATCTTCAGATCGGGCCACGGTGGGCGGCGCAGCACCGCCAGGGTGGACAGGGTCGCCGCGAACAGGCCGATCAGCACGGCTGTGAAGGCGATCTTCGTCTCGTCGATCGCGGGGTGCCACCGGGATTTTTCGCCCTGTATGACCACAACACCCAGCGGCCGCAGCCCCGGACGGATCAGACCGCCCGGCCGGGCGACGGTGATCACCGTTGCCCCGTCCGGGGTCTGATACGGCGTTCCGAAGATCGCCGAATCGCCGACTTCCTCCGGAAGATTGAACCGTTCTTTGAGAGTCATACTGCCCCCTGAAATGGATGACCGACCGGCAACGGGCGAATCGGCGTCGCCGCCAGCTTAATACGTCCCGGCGACGATCGGGGCCCGGTCGACGAGCGAGCGGCCCCGGTTGACATCGGCATTCGATATCGCCGATCCTGCAACCAGAACTCCCATTCATTGCACATTATGCAATATCAATTGCACCCCTTGCGGAATCATTGTAAGGTGAGTCATTCTGTCGCAACCACGAAAACAATCGTGGTGCGGAAGGAGTACTCACGTGCGCAATGCCGAATTCGGACGCAGACGTTTTCTCGGGGTTGCGGGCGGCGCCCTTGGCGTGAGCGCCGCCGTGACCGGGGGGCTGCTGCGGGCCGCACCGGCGCACGCGGCGACCGGGACGCGTGCCTATGTCGGCTGCTACACCACGCAGGGCTCGGGGCGCGGAATCGGAATTGCCGCAGTCGATTCCGGCACCGGCGTGCTGACGGTCCAGAGCACCCTGAATGTTGCGGACCCCTCGTACCTGGCGCTGTCCCGCGACGGCCGGTTCCTGTATGCCGTCGACGAGGGTGCGGCGACGGGCTCGGCCACCGCGGTGGATCTGCGGGAGCCGCGAATTCTCAATACCGTTGCGGTGCACGGCGACGGCCCCACCCATCTATGCGTCACGCCCGACGGCCGTTACGTCCTGACCGCGAACTACGGCTCGGGCAGCATCAGCGTGCTGAGCGTGAACGCGGACGGCTCGCTCGGCGCGGTCACCGATGTCGTGCAGCACACCGGCACCGGACCGCCCGACTCCGATCGCACGCCCGGCCCCCACACCCACCAGGTGCTGGTCGATCCCTCGGGCCGCTGGGTGCTCGCGGTGGATCTGGGCGTCGATGCGGTGTATGTCTACCGGCTGGCCGACGGGAAGCTGCAGCAGCACGCCCAGGTGACGATGACCCCGGGCAGCGGTCCGCGGCATCTGTCCTTCCACCCCGACGGCCGGCGCGCCTATCTGGCCAACGAGGTGAATTCGACCGTGACCGTGTGCGATTGGCGCGCGGACACCGGCGATCTGCGTCCCGGGCAGAGCCTGCCCGGCGATCTCAACAATGCCGGTCCGCGCAATTACCCGTCCGAGCCGGTGATTTCGCGCGACGGCCGGCTGCTGTACCTGGCCAATCGCGGCCACGACAACATCGCCACCTTCGCCATCGCCGGCGATGCACTTGTGCCGCTGGGGACCACGCCCTGCGGCGGGGTATTCCCGCGCGATCTGACGCTGTCCCCCGACGGGCGGCGGCTGTATTCCTCGAACCAGAAGTCGAATTCGGTGACCTGGCTGGACCTCGACCCGATGACCGGGCTCCCGCACCCACCGTCGGGCAAGCTGGATACAGGCACGGCAACCTGCGTCGTCTTCGCCTGAGTACATCACCGGTACAAGCACTCCCGTCATTCCGGCATGCTTTGGCCGGAATCCACCGTGAGATCCCAGCCAAAAGCACGCCGGGATGACGGAGAACGCAGTGCCCGGGATTACTGAATGAAGACGGCCCGCACCGGATTCGTCCGGTGCGGGCCGCAGTCTTTTCTTACAGCGCCTTGAGTTCCTCGGTGACCGCGCCGACGGACTTCTTCGCGTCGCCGAACAGCATCGAGGTGTGCTCGGCATAGAACAGCGGGTTGTCGATGCCCGCGAATCCGGAGTTCATCGAGCGCTTCAACACGATCACGCTGTGGGCCTGATCGACATTGAGGACCGGCATGCCGTAGATCGGGCTCGACTTGTCCTCGCGCGCGGCCGGATTGGTGACATCGTTGGCCCCGATCACCAAGGCCACGTCGGTGCGCGAGAATTCGCCGTTGATGTCGTCCATCTCCTTGAGCGCGTCATAGGAGACCTCGGCCTCGGCCAGCAGCACATTCATATGGCCGGGCATGCGGCCCGCGACCGGATGAATGGCGTACTTGACCTCCACGCCCTTGGCCTCGAGCAGCGAGGCCATCTCCTTGACCGCGTGCTGGGCCTGGGCCACGGCCATGCCGTAGCCGGGCACCACGATGACCTGGTTGGCATACGCCATCTGGATCGCGGCATCCGCGGCGGTGGTCGCCTTGGCCTGCTTCTGTTCTCCGTCGCCCGCCGCGGGAGCCGTTCCGCCGCCGCCGAATCCGCCCGCGACGATCGCCGGGATGGATCGGTTCATCGCCTTGGCCATCAGGTTGGTCAGGATCGAACCCGAGGCGCCCACGATCATGCCCGCCACGATCATCGCGGTGTTGTTCAGCGCCAGACCCGCTGCCGCGGCGGACAATCCGGTCAGCGCGTTGAGCAGCGAGATCACCACGGGCATATCCGCGCCGCCGATCGGCAGCACCACCATCAGGCCGAGCACACCGGCCAGCACCAGCACCGCGATCATCCACAGCTGCGACACCCCGTGCCCGGTCGCGCCGACCCCGATCACCACCGCGGCGGCGATCGCACCCGCGAACAGCAGCAGATTCAGCGGCTGCTGCCCCCTGCCGAGGGTGATGGGGCGGCCCGGCAGGATCTCCTGCAGCTTGCCGAAGGCGATCAGCGAGCCCCAGAACGAGATCGAGCCGATGATCGCCGCGAACAGCGAACCGATCACGATATGCACCGTGGGCTGCTCGTCGAAATGCGAGAAGCCGCGGGAGTTGATGAATTCCGACCACGCGATGAGCGCGACCGTGCCGCCGCCGACGCCGTTGAACGCGGCCACCAGCTGCGGCATCGCGGTCATCTTGGTGAACTTCGCCGGCGGCACACCCAGCAGCACGCCCACCACGATGCCCGCGACGATCAGGATCCAATTGCTGGTGTGGCGCACCGAGATCAGCGTCGCGACCACCGCGATGACCATGCCCGCCGCGGCGATCAGGTTGCCGCGCACCGCGGTCTTCGGGCCGGTCAAACCCATCAGCCCGTAGATGAACATGCCGAACGCAATGATGTAGAGGCCGTTGACCAGATAACTGACGTTGTCGAAGGTGTGCATCACTTACCCGCCTTTGCGGAAGACTCGGCGGCGGCCTTCTTGCCCTTGAACATGCCCAGCATCCGGTCGGTGACCACGAAACCGCCGATGACGTTCAGCGTTCCGAACACCACCGCGACGAACAGGATGATCTGCGTGAGCACAGACGGGTGCTGCACATTGCCCAGGGTCACCAGCGCGCCCAGCACCACGATGCCGTGAATGGCGTTGGTGCCCGACATCAGCGGGGTGTGCAGGGTGTTGGGGACCTTCGAGATGACGGCGAAACCAACGAACCCGGACAGCACCAGGATCGCGATATTCGCCAGCAGGTCGGTATACATCAGCTCTGCTCCTTATCCGCCACGCTCGCCCCGGCCGAATCCGCGGTCTCTTCTGCCCCGGCCTCGTCCACCCCGGCCTCGTCCACCCCGGACTCCTCCAGCCCGGACTCCTCCACCTCGGTCTCGTCCACCCCGGTCTGGTCCGCCCCGGACTCCTGCACCGCGGACTCGGCCGACTCCCCGGTCGACTCATCGGGCCCCGGGGGCTCCGGGGTCACGCGGGTCACGCACGAATCGGCAAGCACCTGATCGCCGAAGTCGGGGGCAAGTTTGCCCTCGACAAGCATCAGTTCCAGCAGCGCCGCAACGTTTTTCGAGTACAGCTCGCTGGCGTGCTCGGGCATGGTGGCGGGCAGGTTCAGCGGTGAGGCGATCGTGACATCGTGCACGACAATGGTTTTGCCGGGCTCGGTGAGCTCGCAGTTGCCGCCGGTCTCCCCGGCCATATCCACGATCACGCTGCCGGGCTTCATCCCCTCCACCGCGGCGGCGGTCACCAGCCGCGGCGCGGGCCGCCCGGGCACCAGCGCGGTGGTGATCACCACGTCGAAGCCCTTGATGGCGTTCTCCAAAGCCTGCTGCTGCTGGGCCCTTTCGGCCTCGGTGAGCTCGCGGGCGTAGCCGCCCTCGCCGGCCGCGTCGATCCCCAGATCCAGCCACTGGGCGCCCACCGAGCGCACCTGATCGGCGACCTCGGGCCGCACGTCGTACCCGGTGGTACGCCCGCCCAGGCGCTTGGCCGTCGCCAGGGCCTGCAGGCCCGCGACGCCGACGCCGAGCACCAGCACCGTGGCCGGCTTCACCGTGCCCGCCGCGGTGGTGAGCATCGGGAAGAAGCGCGTGGACTCCGAGGCGGCCAGCAGCACCGCCTTGTACCCGGCCACATTCGCCTGAGAGGACAGCGCATCCATCACCTGCGCGCGCGAGATGCGCGGAATCGCTTCCACCGCAAACCCCTGCACGCCCGCCTCGCGCAGCGCGCCGATCTTGTTGTCGGCATTGCGCGGGGCGAGAAAACCGATGAGCGTCTGTCCCGCGGACAGTTTCGCGATCTCCGCATCGCTGGGCGGCGCCACCTTGACCACCACATCCGCGGTCCACGGATCGCCGATCAACGCACCCGCCTCGGTGTAGGCCGCATCCGGAATCAGCGCGCCCGCTCCGGCACCGGACTCGACGATCACCTGCACCCCCTGTTTCACCAGGCTCGGAATGATCTTCGGCACCAACGCGACACGACGTTCGTCGGGGGTGGATTCCCGCACAACCCCGACGCGCGTGTGCTGCTGGGCATTCCCGTCATCCGCGGATGACGCGGCGTCGACCTCGCTCACAACTCCGCCTCGCTGACGCTCGGCTCCGTTGTGGCGCACCGCGACCTGGCTCCGCTCCGCTGCGCTGTTGTCTCCACTGGTCAACATCCTCACTCGTGACGGTCTGTGCTGCGGCCGCTCGAACCGCACCTGCTGCCCGAACCCACCTTCTTGGTAGGTCGCGAATCACGCAACTGTAACGACTCCAGGCTGAGCGTATCGGAGATCAATCTCACATGCTGTCCTCATTCGACCGGATCTCGAGACAACCCCTACAGCAACGGGCGGCGTCACAGCGCTATTCCGCTCCTGACCCGCACGATCGGCGAGCCGGGGGTGTCCCTCGCGGCTTGTACACCGTAATGTCACCCCCGTGAGTGGCTGCGTATTCTGCCTGATCGCTACGGGAACGGCCCCGGCGACGACCGTCTACGAGGACGACACGCTGTGCGCCTTCCTCGATATCCGGCCCATCGCACGCGGCCATATGCTCGTCATCCCCAAATATCACGCGGGCACCCTCGACGACCTCGACACCGTCCTCGGCGCACAGCTGTTCACCCTCGGCCACCGGCTGACAAAGGCATTGCGGCGCAGCACGCTCGGGGCCGACGGCGCGAATCTGCTCCTGAACGACGGCAAGTCGGCCTTCCAGACGGTCCACCACGTGCATCTCCATGTGGTGCCGCGCCAGAACGGGGACCTGCGAACCTTCGCCACCGGCTTCCTGTTTCGCGGACGGGTGGGCCGCCAACCCGACCCGATGGGGACGGCCGAGGCCATCCGCGCCGGACTACTCCGGCTCGACGCCGAGGCGCCGACCACCGACCTGAACACCGACGATAGGGAGCCGCAGGCATGACCGAGCGCGCCACATTCACTACCGCCCTGTCGGATCAGTGGGATGCGCTGAGCCGCCTGGTCGCCGGTCTCGACGAAAATCAGTGGCGCACAGCGACCGCACTGCCGGGGTGGACCGTATTCGATGTGATTGCACACATTGTCGGCATCGAATCCATGCTGCTGGGCGAGCCGACGCCGCGGCACGAGGCCGATCTGTCGGCATTGCCGCACGTGCATAACGAGATCGGTGCCCTCAATGAGGCGTGGGTCGCCGATCTGCGGCCCCTGTCGGGCGAGCGGCTGGCGGCGAAGTTCACCGAGATCACCGATCGCCGCCGCAAGGCGCTGGTCGCGATGACCGACGAACAGTGGACCGAGCCCGGGCCGACACCGGTCGGCATAGCGCCCTACAGCCGTTTCATGCAGATCCGGCTGTTCGACTGCTGGATGCACGAACTCGATATCGCCGATGCGCTCGGGATCGCCCTGGACGAGGGCGGACCACGCGCCGAGATCGCCTTCGCCGAGCTCACCCCGACCGTCGGGCGCGCGGTGGTCAAGGGCGCGCAGGCGCCCGACGGCTCGCGAATCACCGTCGCGCTCACCGGCCCCGCGGCCCGGCGGCTGCATCTGCAGGTTGATGGCCGGGCGAATCTGGTTGACGAGCTCGATGGCCCGGCCACGGTGACCGTCGAGCTGCCGTCCGGATTGTTCGCCCGGCTGCGCGCCGGACGGACCACCGCGGCCGCACATTCGGACGAGATCGCGGTCACCGGCGATCAGGAGCTGGGCAACCGGCTGGTCGAGAATCTGCGCTTCACCATCTGACGCCCGATGCGACTATTCCTGTCCAGCTACCGATTCGGGGCGCACTACGACCGGTTCGCCGCGCTCGTCGGCGAACCGGGCCGGGTGGCGGTGATCCCGAACGCCTGTGACGCCTGGCCCGACGCCTGGGCGAGCGCGGTGACCAGCGATCTCACCCCGCTGCGCCGGTTGGGTTTTCGCCCGGAGGTGGTGGACCTGCGCGAATATATCGGCCGCACCGGCGATCTGAAACGGGAGCTGCGCGGCTACCCCCTGATGTGGGTGCGCGGCGGTAACACCTTCGTGCTGCGTGCCCAATTCGCGCGCAGTGGAGCGGATCTCGTACTACCCGAGCTCCTGGCGAGCGATACGCTGGCCTACGCCGGATACAGCGCCGGCGCCTGCCTGCTCACCCCCGACCTGCACGGCATCGAGGCGGCCGACGACCCGGCCGAGGTGCTACCCGCCTGCGGGGTCGAAACCCGCTGGGACGGACTGGGTCTGGTCGATCACCGCATCGTCCCACACGTCGGCTCCCCGTACACCGACCCCGACGACGTCTGCGACCGGATCGCCGAGCGCTATCGCGCCGAGGGCATCGCGCACTGGGCACTGACAGACGACGACGCGGTGATCGTCGACGGCGACCGGGTCAATGTGCTCACCGGCCTACACTGACGCCTAATTCATTTTCCCCGTCACAATATGACACCGATTGCATATGACATGACTGTCATATAGGGTTGAGGCATGGCCTCGATGCATATCCCCTACACCGTCGAGCAGGATGACAATGGCGTGTGGTGTGCGCACGCCGACTTTGTCACGGATGCGGTAAAGGGTGCCGCGATCGGTGACGGCTCCACTCGCGACGAGGCAATCCTTGATCTCCATAACGTCCTGGTCGAGATGGTCGATCTGTACGGGATCCCACATTCCGCTATGCCCGCGATGGTGCTGGAAGTCGCCTGAATGCCACCATCGGGAAAGAACATCGTGAAGGCACTCCAGAAAGCCGGGTTCGACATCGACCGGATCACCGGAAGTCATCACATCATGCGACATCCGGACGGGCGGGTGGTTCCTGTGCCGGTACACCACAACCGGGACCTCCCGGTGGGCACGTATCGCTCGATTCTTCGCGCGGTGGACATCAAGGATGCTGACCTCAGGGATCTCATGTGACACGAACCGATGACCTGCTCGCTACCCGGATCGGCGCGACGATCCGGGTAGCCCGCACCGCTGCGGGATACACACAGAAACAGCTCGCGGTCATGACCGGGATGGACCAGTCCGCACTTTCTCGACTGGAGAATGGCGTGCACGTTCCGACCATCGTCGTACTGGACCGAATCGCGGCCGCATTGGGAGCCGAGCTGGAAGTGTCACTCACTCCGCCGGCCGCGTAAACGCAACCGCCAGTGGCGTTGTCGCGATAGGCAGCAGTCTCCGTGGCGTAGCCCAGCGCCGCCTCCGGCATTCAGCCGCGCCTTCCGGCGGGACCGCCGCCAGGCCCCCGGCAGCTACCGCAGCACGGTGCGCGCCGGTATCGCTCAGGTCAGCCGAGGGTGATACCCGTTCGATCGCACCGCTTTTCGCCCCACTCGTACAGCGCGTTCAGCACCGGCACCAGACTCCAGCCCTCCTCGGTCAGGTCGTATTCCACCTGCGGCGGGACCGTAGCGAAGGCGGTGCGCCGGACCAGACCGTCGGACTCGAGTTCGCGCAGCTGCTGCACCAGCATTTTCTCGCTGGTCGTCGGCATCAGCCGGCGCAGCTCGCCGTAGCGGCGCACGCCCTCCTTCAGCCGTGCGAGGATCACCGGCTTCCACTTGCCGCCGATGAGGTCGACGGTCACCTCCACCGGGCAGTTATAGCGCTTCGCCGACATCACTCGCCTCCCGTACGGTGCTCACCAAAAAGTGCGTTCTTGCCGCACTGTAATCATCCGGGATTCCATGGAGGTCGTACTTCCGAATTCCTGGAGATGGAGCCCGATTCCGATGAAAGTCATTACCTTCGATCGATTCAAGCCCGGCGTGACGATGGAGACGATCACCCCCTTCCTGCCCGAGGAGGTCGCCAATGTCTGGCGACTGTGGAAGGCGGGCGTCGTGCGGGAGAACTACGCCCGCGCCGACGAGCCGGGCGTGGTGATCGTCTTCGAGGTCGACAGCGTCGCCGAGGCGCAGCGCTACGTCAACGACTTCCCGCTGACCAAGAAGGGTTTCCTGGAATGGACCTATGTGCCGGTCACCGCGCCGCTGCCGATCGAGGCGCTGATGGACCCGTCGGTCGACGTGGCCGAGCCCTACGACCGGACGAAGTGATCCGATGCGAAAGGCCTACGGACTCACCATCGCCCAGACCGTCGAGGACGCCTGCGATCCGGCCCGGATGGCGCTGCTGATCTACGACATGCAGGCCGGGATCGTGGAACAGCTTCCGGAGGGCAAGAGGATCCTCGACGCCTGCGTGCGGCTGCGAGAGGCCGCACGAGCGAGCGGTTTTCGCGTCTTCTACACCCGGCACATGTCGCTGCCGGTGGCCGCGGCGGGTGTGTCGCAGCTGCGCACGGCGATGCTGTGGCAGCATGTGGACGATCCGGGCCAGGTGCGGTCCGCCTTTCCACAGGGCTCACCGCAGTATCAGCTGGTACCGGAGCTGACACCGGGCCCCGACGAGGTGGTGTTCGACAAGATCACGATGTCGGCATTCGCCGCGACGCCGCTCGATATCGCGTTGCGCGACTGCGGAATAGATGCGTTCGCGATCGCGGGCATCGCGCTGGAGGTGGGCATCGAGCCCACCGTGCGCCATGCCATGGATCTGGGCTATCTGCCGATCGTGGTGACCGACGCCTGCGGTACGGGAAATCCCGAGGCGGGCGAAAGATCGCTTGCCACACTGGCTTTCACCGGAGGCTCGCTGACCACCGACACCGCCGCCCTGAGCTCGCTGATCGCCCAGCACTGAAAACCCTCGCCCCGCCGTACGCGGGCGCAGGTCAACCGGACGCGGGCCGCAGATTGTTCATGAGCAGGCCGAGCGCGAACTCGAAGCGGTCGTGTCCGGTGCCGGAGATCAGCTCGGCGGCGTGGCGTCGAGTCTGCGGGAATTTCTCGGCAGGCAGCGCGGTGAAGCGGTCCAGCAGCTCCTCGTGGCTGAGCACCCATTCCTGATCCTGATGCCGGCGCCGTTGCTGGACCAGCGACTGCTCCAGCGTATAGGCGCTGACGTAGAGGGACAGCGCGTCGCGGGCCCATCCGGCCGTCCTCGGTTCGATGCCACCCGCGAGCAGGATCGCCAGGATTCCTTCGCCGACCCGCAGCGTTTCCAGGTTGATCGACACCGTGGCCAGTGCGGCGCGCGAGACTCCAGGGTATTTCAGGTACAGGTCGCGGATCTGCGTGTACACCCCGAGCAGCTGCTCGCGCCAGGCAGCCGGGTCCGGTTCGGGGAGCACGACCTCGGCATAGAGCCTGCCGATCAGCAGATCGTCGAGGTCGTCCTTGTTGACGATATGTGCGTACAGCGACGACGGACCGGTACCGAGCACGGCGGCGACCCGGCGGATGGTCAGCGCTTCATACCCCTCGGTGGCGACGACTTCCAGGGCGGCGTCGGTGATCCGTTCGACGGTGATCGGCTTCTTGCGTGGTGCCGGCGCGGCGGCCTCCGCCAGGGATTGGGCGTGGCGGGCTGCGCGGCGTTGGCGGGGATCGGCGGGCATGCCGATCACTATAGCTTGACACGAACTTAGTTCGTTAGGTAGAACTTAGATCGTCATAACGAACTAAGTTCGTTCCAATGTCCCGGAGGTGTGTGATGCGAGTTTCCGTTGTCGGAGCCGGCCTGGGAGGCCTGGCTCTCGCGCAGGGTCTGCGTGGTGCCGGGATCGAGGCCGACGTGTTCGAGCGCGACCTCGGGGTCGTCGCACGGTTCCAGGGCTACCGGCTCGTGCTGAACCCGATCGGTTTTCAGGCGGTGCGCGACTGCCTGCCGACACGCTGGCACCCGCTGCTGGACGAGATCGTCATGGACGCCTCCGCCGAGCAGCTGATCCTGGACCCGCAGCTGAACGAGATCGGCAGGCTCGGCGCGGGCCGGACCGGCATCGTGGTCGACCGGCAGGTACTGCGACACCTGTTGCTGACCGGCCTCACCGTGCACACCGATGCCGCACTGACCGGCTACGACGTGCTGGCCGACGGCAATGTCCGAGCCCGGTTCGCCCGCCGCAACCCGGCCACCGCCGACCTGCTCGTCGGCGCGGACGGCGTCACCTCCGCGGTCCGCGGGGTGCTGTCGCCGCAGACCACCCCGACCGATACCGGCGTCCGGTTCGTCATCGGCCGCACCCCGCTGACCGACGAGTTCGCCGGCCTGTCCAGGGCCTACGGCTCGAAGATCGCGGGCGACGGCGTCAGCCTGCTGCTCGGCGCGATGCGCTTCCGTACCCCGCCGAAGCAGGCCGCCGAGCAGCTGGCCCCCGAAGTCACGCTGCCCGACATCGGCGACTACGTGCGCTGGGCCATGATCCTGCCGCCGAACGGCTCGCTGGCGGACCTGACCGCGCAGGACGCCGTGCTGTCCAGAATGCAAGGTTGGCACCCGGAGCTGCGCGCGCTGATCGAGCAGGCCGACCCGGACAACAGCACGCTGCTGTCCATCCGGGTGGTCAAGCCCGGTGAGCGCTGGGCGCCCGGCCCGGTCACGCTGCTCGGCGACGCGATCCACGCCACCTCCCCGACCGGCGGCAACGGCGCGAACACCGCGCTGCGCGATGCCGACCTGCTGCGCCGCTGCCTGATCGAGGCCGACGAAGGCCGCCGGGATCTGCTCAGCGCGGTCGACGACTACGAGCGGCAGATGTTCGAGTACGGCGCCGAGGCCGTGCGCAGCAGCCTCGAGAAGCTGCCCGCCTTCGCCCCCGAAGCGAAACTGTCCTGAGGCCGGAATTCACGCGGAGGCACCTTCACCCGGATGCCCCGGCGACGCGATGTCGTGTATCGCCGTCTTGAGCCACCGCCGCCACAGCTCCGGGTCGGCATCGTCACCGAGCACGAAACGCCCGTACTGCGATAGGGCCTGCTTGTAGTTGATCATCGAGGTCATCAGCGCCAGCAGATGGGCCGAGGGCATATCGCCGCGAACAATCCCGCGTCGCTGCGCATCGTCGATCGCGGCCGCCTTGTCTCGATAGCGCCGGGCTCGCGCCTCACCGGCGGCGATCTCGTCGGGCCCCAGCTCCAGCGCCTCCCACATCTGCAGCCGCAGGAATTCCGGATGAGCGCGGTGATAGTCGAGGTGGGCATCGACCCAGGCGTCGAGGTCGTCCATATCGACGGGCACCGCCTCGGCGACATCGACCATCACCTTCTCCAGCACCTGCCGGAACAGCTGCTGCTTATCGCCGAAATAGGCATAAATCAGCTGTTTGTTGGCGTTGGCGTTACGGGCGATGCGGTCGACCCGGGCGCCGGCAATGCCGTACGCGGCGAATTCGCTGATGGCCGCGGCGAAGATGCGGGCCTTGGTCGCCTCGGGGTCTCGCGCAGCAGCCATGCGCCCGAGTCTATCCAACCGTTTGGTTGACAAGCCGGGGCCACGGCTGGAATATTTCCAACCAACCGGTTAGTTGTAGACCTCGCGAGGGAGCAACCCTCGAAACCGGCGGCGCAGCGCGGCGCCCCACAGTCCCTCCGATTCCGGGAGCTCGACGTGTCAACGCTCGAAGAACACACCGCCCCAACGTCTCTCATGACCCACAGCACGGATGCCGCCGAGCCGTTCGCCGCGCGCTGGCGGGTGCTGCCGGTCCTGCTCAGCGCCATGTTCATGGCAATGTTCGACTGGTTCGTGGTCAACGTCGCGGCGTCCTCGCTGCAGCACGACCTGCACACCAGCCAGTCGGCACTCGAGCTGATCATCGGCGGCTACGGCTTCGCCTTCGCCTCGGCCCTGATCACCGGCGGCCGACTGGGCGATCTGCACGGACACCGCCGCATGTTCATCCTGGGCATGGTCGCCTTCGGCGCGGCCTCGCTGCTGTGCGGGCTATCGCCGAATGCCTGGTCGCTGGTCGCCTTCCGCATCCTGCAGGGCGGCACCGCGGCGCTGATGGTGCCGCAGCTGCTGGCGCTGATCAACACGCTGTTCCCGGTCGCCGAGCGGCCGCGGGCGATGGCCGCCTACGGCGCGACCATCGGCCTGGGCGCGGTGGCGGGCCAGGTGCTCGGTGGCGTGCTGCTCGATGCGAATCTGTTCGGATGGGGCTGGCGGACCATCTTCTACATCAACGTTCCCATCGGGCTCGCCGCGGCCGCGCTGGCCGCGCGCTGGCTGCCGCGGCGGGAACAGCGCGAGAACAACCCCCGCCCGAAGCTGGATCCGGTTGGTGCACTCGGCATCTCGGCGGCGTTGGCATTGGTGCTCGTGCCGGTGACCGTGGGCCGTCCCGAGGGCTGGCCGCTGTGGACCTGGCTCAGCATGGCCGCGGCCATGCCGGTCCTGCTGCTCACCGTGCGCTACGAGGCGCGCCTCGCCCGCCGGGGCGGTGAGCCGGTACTTGATATGGAGATGGTGCGCCGCCGGGTGTTCCGCTCGGGCATGCTCATCGGCGGCGGCTATCTGACCTTCTTCGCCGGATTCATGCTGTGCCTGACCCTGCTGCTGCAGGACGGGCTCGGATTATCGCCGCTGCGTGCGGGATTGGCGTTCGCGCCGCTGGGTCTGTGCTTCGCGGGCAGTTCGTTCTTCCTGGCCCGCCGGGTCGCCGACCGGATCGGCAACCGGGTCATGGTGGCCGGGGTCGGCGCGGGACTGCTCGGCTGCCTGGTCATCCTCGCCGTGCTGGCCATCTTCGGCCGCAATGTCACTGTGCTGGAGCTCATTCCGGGGATGATGATCGTCGGCACCGGCAACGGCCTGACGCTGCCCTCGGTGATCGGTGCGGTGCTGTCCTCGGGCATTGCGCCACACCAGGCCGGGATGGCGGCAGGCGCGCTGACCACCTCGCAGCAGTTCGGAAATGCCATCGGCGCAACGATTCTCGGCACCACGTTCTTCGCGGCGCTGGGCTCGGGCAGCAGCCGGGGCGACTATGTGGTCGCCATGCAGGCCGCCGCACTGGTCGGCGTCGTCGTGCTGGCGATCGCACTGGTGGCCGCCTTCAGTCTGCCGCGCCACAACACACACTGAGGTACGCCCGCACAGCGCCATCACCCGGCGCGAACCGCAGATATGAACAACGTCATCCCGGCGTGCTTCTTGGCCGGGATCCACGCCAGCCCACACGGTTGCGATGGATCCCGGCCACAAACATGCCGGGATGACGGGTAGGACCGGCGGCCCGCTACAGGTACAGGCCGGTGCCGTGCTCGGGGCGTTCGTTCGCCACTGCGTGCAGGTCGCGTTCGCGCATCACCATGTATGCCTGGCCCTGCACCTCGACCTCGAACTGGTCGTCCGCGCTGAACAACACCCGGTCGCCGACCTCGACCGCCCGCACATGCGAGCCGACCCCGCAGACCTCGCCCCAGCTCAGGCGCTTGGCGACCTGCGCGGTGGCGGGGATCAGGATGCCGCCGGTGCTGCGCCGTTCCCCGGACTCCGGGGTCTCGCGCACCATTACCCGGTCGTGCAGCATCTGGATTTCTAGCTGGGCATCGGACACCGGCACTCCCCCGCCTCTCCGTGATTCAGCGCACTGATAAATGCCGCGAGATTAACATTGCGGTCCGACAGTCAGCGTCCTGGCCCGGAATCGATCCAGTAGTTTCGGGGTGTGGACGTGAACTCCCTTGCCGAGCTGCTGCCCCACGGCACAGTGGTCACCGATCCCGACATTCTCGCGGGTTATCGCCAGGACCGGGCCCTGGATCCCGATGCCGGCACCGCGCTCGCACTGGTCCGTCCGACCACCACCGAACAGGTCGCCGCGGTGCTGCGCTGGGCCCACGAGCGCCGGGTGCCGGTGGTGCCGCGCGGCGCGGGCACCGGACTGTCCGGCGGCGCCACCGCCCAGGACGGTGCGCTGCTGCTGAGCACCGAGCGGATGCGCGCGATCACCGTAGACCCGATCACGCGCACCGCGGTCGCCCAGCCGGGCCTGTTGAACGCCGAGGTCAAACAGGCGGTCGCCGAGCACGGCCTGTGGTATCCGCCCGACCCGTCCTCCTTCGAGATCTGCTCGATCGGCGGCAACGCGGCCACCAATGCGGGCGGGTTGTGCTGCGTAAAATACGGCGTCACAACCGATTACGTGCTCGGCATGGAGGTGGTGCTGGCCGACGGCACGGCGGTGCGCCTGGGCGGGCCGCGGCTGAAGGATTCCGCGGGCCTGTCGCTGACCAAGCTGTTCGTCGGCAGCGAGGGCACGCTGGGCATCATCACCGAACTCACCCTGCGCCTGCTGCCCGCGCAGCCGTCGCAGAGCACGGTCGTGGCGACGTTCTCCACAGTCGATGCGGCCATCGTTGCCATTCTTGCCATCACCTCGCGGCTGCGGCCCTCGATGCTGGAATTCATGGATGCGGTCGCGATCAACGCCGTCGAGGACGAGCTGCGCATGGACCTGGACCGCACCGCCGCGGCCATGCTGGTGGCTCGGTCCGACGCGCCCGGCGAATACGCCACCGCCGAGGCCGCACTGATGGTCGCCGCATGCGAAAATGCCGGGGCCCGCGAGATATTCAGCACCGAGGATCCCGAGGAGGGTGAGGCCTTCACCGCCGCACGGCGTTTCGCAATACCGGCCGTGGAACGCAGGGGCACGCTGCTCCTCGAGGACGTCGGCGTGCCGCTGCCGCGCCTGGGCGAATTGGTCACTGGCATCGCCGACATCGCCGCACGGCGTAACGTGCTGATCTCGGTGATCGCGCACGCCGGGGACGGCAACACCCATCCGCTGATCGTGCACGACCCGCACGATCACGACGAGAGCGCCCGCGCGCATCGGGCGTTCGGGGAGATCATGGAGTTGGCGATCGCTCTGGGCGGCACCATCACCGGTGAGCACGGCGTCGGGCGCCTGAAAAAGGCGTGGCTGCCCGATCAGCTCGGCCCCGATGCGATGGCGCTGACCAGGTGCATCAAGGACGCGCTGGACCCGCACGGCATCCTCAATCCCGGTGCGGTGCTGTAATCCGACGGAGTATGGCGGGCGGGAACATTTCAGCAACTTCGAAAAAGAATCCCGCCCACCCCGGAATAACTCGCACCCTCAAGGAGTTTCACCCATCTTAACGCCTGTCCTGTCAGACGGCAGGGGATTTCACGCTCAGACTGCGACCGAACCAGCCACCCGAAGGAGGCGATCCGAACGTCTGACATCCTCAACACGTGTGTGGTCGCGCTCCGCCACAACCAGAATCACCCTGGCAGCGATCCGGTCTCCAACAACCTAGCAGCTACCACCGACACCGATAGGAGATGGCGCTTCCTCTCCTTCCCGAACGAGAGGGCATCAGCGCCAAACACCCTGATGACGACGGAATCCACCCACCCCGCCGGCTCACCATCCCCGAGGTTCGAACACAACGTCGCCGACACCCGCTACGAGATCTACCTCGACGACACCCTGGCGGGCTACGCCGACTACAGCGAGCGCGCCGACGGAGACGGCGGGACACGTGATTTTCAACACACCCTGACGTTTCCGGAATTCCGCGGCCGCGGGGTGGCCGCGCTGATCGTCGAATTCGCCCTGCGGGACTCCCGGGACGCGGGCTTCGCCGTCATACCCACCTGCTGGTATGTGGAGAAGTTCATCGCCGAGCATCGCGAATACGCCGGCCTGGTCCGCTGACGGTCCGGCGCGCAGTGCGGCGCCACACCGAAAACTGGCAGTCGGTGGTGCTGGACAGGGCCTGGGCCACCCTCCGGTTGTCGAAACCCGGTAGTGCCCGTAGTCGCATCAGAAATGCCGGGTCGGCCGCCGAATGCGGCACCACACAGGCGTTTCCCTTCGTCCCGATCAGCACGAAGAACATCGCCTCGGCGAACGGTCCGTCCGCCGTGGTGATGACCCGGACCTCGGAGAGCTCACGCCAGAGCACCTCTTCGACCCGGCCGTTGTCCAACGTGCGCCGGACGAACGTGTCGTTGATCTCGACTCCGGCCATGCCTCAATACTGCTCCGTGCGAGCCCCGTCCGGTAGACCTGAATTCGCCTGATTGCGACTGAATTCACATCTGCAAGAACACATCTGACCGGTCCTTACCGGACCGGCCAGACGGAGCTAATCTTCGGCTGACTCTCAGCGCAGGATCGCGCGCGACATCACCAGTCGCTGAATCTGGTTCGTGCCCTCGTAGATCTGGGTAATTTTCGCGTCCCGCATCATCCGCTCCACCGGGAAGTCGGTGGTATAGCCGGCCCCGCCGAACAACTGCACGGCATTCGTGGTGACCTCCATCGCCACATCGGAGGCGAAACATTTGGCCGCAGCGGATATGAACCCGAGGTTCTTCTCCCCGCGCTCGGCACGCGCGGCGGAGGTATAGACCATCAGCCGGGCGGCCTCCACCTTCATCGCCATATCGGCGAGCATGAACTGGGTGTTCTGAAAGTCGGAGATGGCCTTGCCGAACTGCTTGCGGTCCTTGGTGTAGGCGATCGCGGCATCCAGGGCGCCCTGCGCGATGCCCACCGCCTGCGCACCGATGGTCGGGCGGGTGTGGTCGAGGGTCTCCAGCGCGGTCTTGAAGCCGGTACCCTCCGCGCCGATCATGCGGTCGCCGGGGACGCGGCAGTTCTCGAAATACAGTTCCGCGGTGGGCGACCCCTTGATGCCCAGCTTGTGCTCGAGCGGGCCGACGACGAAGCCCTCGTCGTCGAGGTGCACCATGAACGCGGAGATGCCGTTGGCGCCCTTGTCCGGATCGGTCACGGCCATCACGGTGTACCAGCTCGACTTGCCGCCGTTGGTGATCCAGCACTTGGAGCCGTTGATCACCCAGTCGTCACCGTCGCGGCGGGCGCGGGTGCGCATACCGGCCGCGTCGGAGCCGGCCTCGCGCTCGGACAGCGCGTAGGAGGCCATCTTGCCGCCCGCGATATCCGGCAGCACCTGCTGCTTGAGCTCCTGCGAGCCCTTGAGGATCAGCCCCATGGTGCCCAGCTTGTTGACCGCCGGGATCAGTGAGGACGAACCGCAGACGCGAGCGACCTCCTCGATCACGATGCAGGTCGCGACCGAATCCGCACCCTGGCCGTCGTAGTCGTCGGGCACGTGCACGGCATTGAAACCGGCCGCGTTGAGCGCCTCGAGGGCCTCCTGCGGGAACCTGGAGTGCTCGTCGACATCCTTGGCGTACGGGGCGATTTCCTTCTCGGCCAGGCCACGGATCGCCTCGCGCAGCTCGTGGTGGACGTCGTCCAGCTTGAACAGGTCGAAATCGGGATTACCCGCCATCGGTCTTCTCCTGGTCGTCGGTCGGGATCGCCTATTCCGCGAATCTCCAGCGTGTCGGCACTCAGTGCCAGTTGAGATCGAGTATACGTCGCCCGGCCACGGTCACATGCCGGATTGTTCCGTAATTCACGTGGCACGGAGTGTCACGGTGTGGATTGTGTCCGTCGTCACAGATTACCGAGACGATGCGCGAGCAGGTCGGCGACATCCCCGGGCGGCATATGCCGCGGAAAAACCGCGACCACCATCTCCTGCTCCGCCGCCCGCCCGTCGCGCGCGATCCCCGCCAGCGCGGCCCGCAGGTCCGCGACCCCCGCATCGGACTGGTCGCGCACCATCCGCCGCAGCAGATAGTTATGTGTAGCGGTCACCGCCGCGGAAAACTGAATCAACGCCAGATCCGCGACCTGCGGAAGCGCCGTGCGCAGATAGTCGGTGAACAGCCGCTCGTACCGGAATACGGTGACAATCTCCCGGTCCCGAAGGGCCGGAACCTGCCGCACCACGCGATACCTTCGTGCCGCCAATTCCCTTGTCTGCGTGAATCTCTCGAAAACCTCGACGACAGCCTCGCAGACCGCATCCCACGGATCACCCTGCGCCGCATCCAGATACGACCGCGCCTGCGCCAATTGCGCCTCATGGTCCGCGAATACGACATCCTCCTTGGCGCGGAACTGCCGAAAGAAGGTGCGCCGCGAAATGCCCGCCGCCTCGGCGATCTCGTCAACCGTTGTCGCCTCGTACCCCTTGTCGGCGAACAAGCGCAGCGCATGATCGACCACGGCCAGCCGGAATCGAGCGGCGTCGTCGGCTCCGGCTGGCATAGCCCCGATCATCCCAGCAGGCGGGCGCGCAGGGTGGCGTCTTTCTCCAGGACCATGTTCTCCAGACCCGCCTGGAACTGCTCCATGCGGGTGCGCAGGGTGGGGTCGGCGGCGGCGAGGATGCGCACCGCGAGCAGGCCCGCGTTGCGGGCTCCCCCGATGGACACCGTGGCGACCGGGACGCCCGCGGGCATCTGCACGATCGACAGGAGTGAGTCCATGCCGTCGAGATACTTCAGCGGCACCGGAACGCCGATCACCGGCAGCGCGGTGGCCGAGGCGACCATGCCCGGCAGATGGGCCGCGCCACCCGCACCGGCAATGATGACCTTGATGCCGCGGCCCGCGGCGTCGCGGGCGTAATCGAGCATGCGCTGCGGGGTTCGATGCGCGGAGACGACGCCGACCTCGAAACGAATCCCGAACTCCGCCAACGCCTCCGCCGCCGCCTCCATAGTCGGCCAGTCGGAGTCGCTGCCCATGATGAGGCCGACCTGTGCGGTACCCGTCTCAGTGCTCACCGTGGGGATCCCATCCGTCGGTCCATACCGCGTGCGACATCCAGTGCGCCGCACGCTCCGCCTGCTCTCGCACCTGCGCCACATCCTCGCCCAGGATGTTGATGTGACCGATCTTGCGGTGCGGGCGTTCGCCCTTGCCGTACAGGTGCACCCGCGCCCGCGGCATCCGGGCGAACAGGTGATGCAGCCGCTCGTCCATCGACATCTCCGGGGCCGCGGGCGCGCCGAGAATATTCGCCATCACCGTCACCGGCGCGAGCGGACTGGTGTCGCCGAGCGGATAGTCCAGCACCGCCCGCAGATGCTGCTCGAACTGGCCGGTGACCGCGCCGTCCATGCCCCAGTGCCCGGAGTTGTGCGGGCGCATCGCCAGCTCGTTGACCAGCAGCTCGCCGTCGTGGGTCTCGAACAGCTCGACCGCCATCACGCCGGTGACGCCCAGCTCCGCGGCCAGCCGCAGCGCCAGCGATTCCGCACTGGTCGCCAGCTCGCGCGACAGGTCCGGGGCGGGGGCGATCACCACCGCGCACTGGCCCTCGCGCTGCACCGTCTCCACCACCGGCCAGACCGCGGCCTGCCCGAACGGCGAGCGGGCGACCATCGCCGACAGTTCCCGGCGCAGTGCCACCTTCTGCTCGACGAGCAGCGAAACCCCGTGCGACAGCTGGTCTTTCACAATCGACCCGGCCTGCTCGGCGGTGTCGGCCATCCACACGCCGCGGCCGTCGTAGCCGCCGCGCAAGGCCTTGAGAACCACCGGCCAGCCATGCTCGTCACCGAACCCGACGGCATCGGCCGACAAGGTCACCGCCGCGAACGCCGGAACAGGCGCGCCCAATTCGGCCAGCTTGCGCCGCATCGCCAGCTTGTCCTGGGCGTAGATCAGCGCCCGCGGCGGCGGCTGCACGTTCACGCCCTCGGCGACCAGCGCCTCGAGGTGCGCGGTCGGCACGCCCTCGTGGTCGAACGTCAGTGCGTGCGATCCGACCGCGGCCTTGCGCAGTGCCGCCAGATCGGTGTGCGCGCCCAGCACCACCTCGGGGGTCACCTGGGCGGCGGGGTCGTCGGGGTGCTCGGCAAGCACCCGCAGGCGCTGGCCCAGGGCGACCGCGGCCTGATGCGTCATGCGCGCCAGCTGGCCGCCACCGATCATCGTCACGGTCGGCATGGCCGAATTCTCGAAGAGACGGGACGTCACGAGCCAAATAGTGTCATGGGCGCACCCGCACAATCGCGTGCGGGTTGGTTGCCCGGCCGAACGCACACGTAGACTCGCTACGTGTCATTCGTCGACGGTGCCGTCAGCGTCCTGCCCAAAACAGTGCGGGACCTCGCTGTCCGCCACCATGAGCTGATCAAGTTCGCCATCGTCGGAGCGTCCACCTTCGTCATCGACAGCGGCATTTTCTACGCCCTGAAGCTGACGGTGCTGTCCTCCAAGCCGATCACCGCCAAGATCATCTCCGGCGTGATCGCGGTCATCGCGTCCTACATCCTGAATCGGGAGTGGTCGTTCAAGGGCCGCGGCGGACGCGAACGCCACCACGAGGCGCTGCTGTTCTTCGTGGTCAGCGGCATCGGCGTGCTGCTGAGCAATATCCCGCTGTGGATCTCGAGCTACTGGTTCGAACTGCGCACCCCGCATGTGAGCCTGACCACCGAGAACATCTCCGACTTCGTCAGCGCCTTCGTCATCGGCAACATCCTGCAGATGATATTCCGCTACTGGACCATGAAACGCTGGGTCTTCCCCGACGAAATCGAGTCCCTGGTAGGCGAATTCGAAGACCTCTACGAGGAAGAACAACAACTGGGCCACAGCTAGGCCCACCCGTCATTCCGGCGTGCATAGGTCTTCAGCGGGGTTCGGTCGTAGCACCGATGCTCGTGCGCGCGGGCGTCGGCTTGCCCAGGAAGATCGCGAACAGGGCCGGGCGACGGCGCTGCAGCTCCAGGCGGCCGCCGTCGGCCTCGATCAGCGCACGGGCCAGGGCCAGGCCAACGCCGGTCGATCCGGCGCCGGAGAAACCGCGGTCGAAGATGTGCGGGGCCAGCTCGTCGCTGACGCCGACGCCCTGATCGGCGACCTCCACCGCGACCAATGGCTCCCGATCCGGGCCGCCGTAGACGGTGCGGACCGATACGGTGCAGTCGCCCGCGCCGTGCATCAGCGCGTTGTCCACCAGCACCGCCAGCGACTCGCGCAGCCGCGAACCGGTCACCGGGGCGCGCAGGGTCGGGTCGCCGGACAGAATCAGCTGCCGACCGGCCTCGGCGAACGGATGCCGCCATTCGGCCACCACCGCGCGCAACTCCTGCACCACCGACACCGGATCGCGATCGGCGTCGTTCTCGTCCCGGGATGCGCGCACCAACTCGTCCATGGCCGCGGTCAACCGGTCGACCTGCGCCATCGCCTCCTCGGCCTCGTGCACCACCGCCGGATCCGAATACGTGGAGAGCTCGTCCAGGCGCAGCCGCACCGCGGTCAACCGGCTGCGCAGCTGATGGGAGACGTCGGCGACCAATGCATGTTCGCGCTGCAATCGCCCGGCGATCTCGACGGCGGCGGAATCGAGCACATCGGAGACCCTGTCGAGCTCGGTGATGCCGTGCCGCCGGGTCTCCAGCCGGAAATCACCCAGTGCCAGCCGGGCCGCGCGCGCGGCGACATCGCGCAGCGGATCGGCCACCCGCCGCGCGGTCACCACCGCCACCGCGACGCCCGAGGCCAGCGAGGCCAGCGCCAGCAGGGCCACGCCCCCGACGGCCTGCCACTGCATCTCGTGCATCCGGCCCGAGGGCGCCTCGAGGCGCAGCGCGCCGAAGGTGCCCATCGACAGTGACTGCGTCACCGGATCGTGCACCTGCGATGCCCCGGCGGTGACGCTGAGCGCGGCATCCTCCGGGGTCGGATAGATGATGGTCAACTTGCCGCCCTGCGGAATCAGCGCCTGGACCAGATGCAGATCGAGGGTGCCGTGCACCAGCCCGTCGAGGCGTTCCTGGGCACGGACCTCCTGCGACATCCGCTCCAGCCGGTCCTGCAGGTCGTTCTGGTTCAGGTCGGCGACCCACTGCCAGGCCGTGAACGCCAGCGGCACACCGAGCAGCACCGTGGTGAACAGCAACGCGGCCAGCATCGACCGCAGAATTCTGCGGCGCATCAGTCGGTGTTGAAGCGGAACCCGACACCCCGGACAGTGACAATGCGACGTTCGGCCACCGGGCCCTCGTCGCCGATCTTGCGGCGCAACCACGACATGTGCATGTCGAGGGTCTTGGAGCCGCGCAGATCGGCATCGCCCCAGACCTCGCGCAGAATCGCCTCGCGGGCCACCACCTGACCGGCGCGGTCGATCAGCACCTTGAGCAGCTCGTACTCCTTATTGGCCAGGTTCACCTCGTGACCGTTGACCAGGACGCGGCGGGCCTGCGGCTCGAGCCGGACGCCGCCGATCTCGACGGCCTCGTCGCCGATTCCGCTGCGCCGCAATAGCGCACGCACCCGCGCCAGCAACTCGGCGAGCCGGAACGGTTTGCCGACGTAATCGTCGGCGCCCGCGTCCAGGCCGACCACGAAGTCGACCTCGTCGGTGCGGGCGGTCAGCATCAGCACCGCCAGGTCGGCGCCGCTGGCGCGCACCTGCCGGCACACTTCGAGACCGTCCATGCCCGGTAGCCCGAGATCCAGGATCAGCAGATCGTGCTCGCCGTGCAGGGCGCGCTCCAGGACGGCTGGGCCGAAACTCTCCACGGTCACCGAGTAGCCCTCGCGCCCTAGCGCCCGGGACAGCGGCGCAGCGATGGCCTCGTCATCCTCGGCGAGCAATACGGCTGTCACGGGACCAGACTACGTCGGCGATCTCGGTGGGATCAGCGATATCCCGGCGCGCCGCGTTCGGATCCGTGATTCGGCTGGTCGAGGCGCGGATCGAACCGGGAGTTGTCGAAGACCTCGTGATACAGCAGCGCGTGTACCTGCTCCACCTGTGGGATGTCGTGGTACTCCAGCGGATCGCCGGAGGCGGCATCGATGATCAGCGTCCCGGTGCCGACCATGCGCTCGAACAGCCCGTGCCGGAACTGCACGCTGGCAATGCGATTCATCGGGATATCTATTCCGGTGTGGGTGAGGACCCCGTCGCGCACCAGCACCCGGCGATCGGTGACGATGAAATGCGTTGAGCGCCAGCGGATCACCGGCCCAGCGCAGCGCCACAGCACGACCACGGCCCAGACCGCGGCGATAGCGATCAGCACCACGCTCTGCGTCGTGGCCTCGGTGCGCTTCCACGCCAGCCCCCCGGCGAATCCGGCCAGCGCGGTCACCACGATGAACGTGACCGCGGGCAGGAACAACATCTTCCAGTGCGGATGGCGATGTAAGAGTAAATGCTCGTCCGGTGCGAGCAACCCCTCCGGATAACCCATACGCAGACACTACCGCGTGAAGATGCCGGAATGCGTCACGGCGAGCACCGCTGTGCTGCACAATCGTCAGCTGCCGCACCCGTACGCGCATCTCGCCGGGTTGCGCGGAGCTCGACGGCTGTACCCGCATCACGGAAGCTAGCCCGCACCACAGAAGTCCGACTTTCCCACGTTGAAAATGCGACAGCGGAGGCGCGTGTGACCAAGGAACTGACTCAGCTGGAAATCCTCACCGAGCTCGAGCCCGTGGCCGAGCAGAGCTTGAACCGGCATCTGTCGATGGCGAAGGAGTGGCATCCCCACGACTACGTGCCCTGGGACGAGGGCCGCAACTTCGCGGCGATGGGCGGGGTGGACTGGGATCCGGAGCAGTCGCGGCTGAGCGAGGTCGCGCGTGTCGCGATGATCACCAATCTGCTCACCGAGGACAACCTGCCCTCCTACCACCGCGAGATCGCCGAGAACTTCTCTCAGGACGGCGCGTGGGGCACCTGGGTCGGTCGCTGGACCGCGGAGGAGAACCGCCACGGCATCGTCATCCGCGACTACCTGGTGGTCACCCGCGGCGTGGATCCGGTCGCCCTCGAACAGGCCCGGATGATCCACGTGACCAACGGCGCGCAGTCCCCCGACGACTGGGGCGGCTTCCTGCAGAACGTGGCGTACGTCACCTTCCAGGAGCTGGCCACTCGCGTTTCGCATCGCAACACCGGCAAGGTGTGCAATGACCCGATCGCCGACCGCATGCTGCAGCGAGTGGCCCTGGACGAGAACCTGCACATGATCTTCTACCGCACGCTGTGCGGGGCCGGGCTCGACCTGGCGCCGGATCAGGCGATCGAGGCAATCGTCAAGGTGCTCACCAACTTCACCATGCCCGGCGCCGGCATGCCCAACTTCCGCCGCAACGGCGTACTGATGGCCAAGCACGGCATCTACGACCTGCGCCAGCATCACGAAGAGGTGGTGCTGCCGGTGCTCAAGCAGTGGAACATCTTCGAGCGCAACGATTTCGGTCCGCGCGGCGAGCAGGCGCGGGAGCGGCTGAGTACATATCTCGACCAGCAGGAAAAGGACGTGCTCAAATTCGAAGAGCAGCGCGACCGGATGCTGGCCCGCGAGGCGGCCAGGGCGCTGGTCACCGCGTAGGAGAATCTTGGCCTGGCCGTACACTAATCGACTGCCGAGCGCGATTTCGGGCTGTTGCAAAATTGGGTGGGCGACGCTACGCGTCGCCCACCCAATTTTGCAACAGCCCGATTTCTGTCGCGCCGACTCGAAAAGTGTACGGATAGGCCAAGTCCCGCTATTACTGGGACAGCGGCCGCAAATGCGTGACATCGCCCGCGGAGACCGGCCGACCGTCGATGAGTAGGCGCCCGGTCTCATCTATGTCAGTGGCGGTGCCCGTCAGCAACTCACCGCCGGGCAGCTCCGCGCGAACCTGCGCACCGAGGGTTGTGCAACGCTCGCGATACTCCTCGACCAGCACCCGCACATCCCAGTTCGCGGACTGCCACGCGGTGAAGTGGCGGGCGAATTCGCGCAACAGGGACTGCACCAGGGCGGTACGGTCCACCTCGGAGGCGCCCGCCAGGGTGAGCGAGGTGGCGTGCGGGACGGGGAGCTCGTCCTGGGTGAGGCTGACGTTCAGGCCGATGCCGATCACTACCGCGGGCATGTCTCCGACGGCCGCGACCTCGGCCAGGATGCCCGCCAGCTTGCGGCCATCGACGAGAACATCGTTGGGCCACTTGAGGTTTGCGTTCACGCCGGCGGTATCGCGGACTGCGTCCACCACCGCGACGCCCGTCAGCAGTGGCAGCCAGCCCAGCGCCTCGGGATCGATATCCCGCAACCGCACGAGCATCGACATGGCGATCTGCGCGCGCGGCGGGCTCGACCAGGCACGGTCGTGCCGACCCCGGGCACGGTCCTGGGCCTCGGCGATCAGCACGTGACGGTCGGCCTGCGGATCGGCCGCCCGGGCGACCAGGTCGGCATTGGTCGATCCGGTCGACTCCACCACATCGATGCGTGAGAAGAAGGAGAGGTCCGGCGATTCGGCAATGCTGCGCCGCAGTTCAGCAGCGTCCAAGGGGGGCCTGTGCACCCTGGCAGGCTACTCCGCCGCTCACCTGAGCGAACCGCCGCAGCTGCGGCGGACCCGCGCCAAGCGGGTCACACATGTACCCAGCCGGGCGCCCACGCCAGCGCATCGGACCGCACCGCCGCCAGGCCGGGCAGGCGCAGGCGGCCCGGGCATACGACAGCACCGCGCCCCTGATGGGTCGCCACGCCGGTTGAGCGGGCAGTCGGCCCGGGGATGGTCAGCCCGCGAGGCAATAATCGGCCGAGCCCCCGCGGACGATGCCCGCGGAGGCTCCTGCGGATGCCATGGCATCCTCGGCCCGTTCCGGCTCCCGGACGGCGGCCGCCGTCCACGGCTCCGGATCGGTCACGGTCGGCTTCGGCTCCACCACCCGCACGCTCCGCCAGGTGGCCGCTACAGCCCTTTCAGCAACGGTTCTGCTCCACTCCCACATGCCACGCCTCCCCAGACTCGATTTCACCGGAGCTCAACCGTAGCGTGATTCGCTGGCCGAAAGACAGCGATTTTTCTACCACCCGGAATGACTTAAATTTAAATTGGTTGCAGCACCACAGTTTTCGGTGTAACTACACCGGCCGGACCGGATTCGTGGTGACCACATCGCGCCGAACGAGTGGCGCTCACACCGGTTGCAGACCGAGCGCACCCGCGACAAAGCGGCGCACGGCGGCCTGCCCGGTTTCCAGCGCACGGTCGTGACCCTCGCGTGCCCAGCCCGAAATGTCGGCTGTGCCATCGAAATTGGGCTTCACCACAACCTCGGCGACCAGTTCGGCCGTGGTGGGATCGCAGACCGCCCACGAATATCCGCTCTCGGAATCCCAGTCGCGGGCGCGGCGGGCCACATAGCCCGGGTCGGTGATGCCCCCCGCGGCCAGGGCCGGGCGGTCGTCGATGCGGTCGTCGGCACGCAGGGCGCGCAGATACCAGGCACCCGCGTTGATCTCGATCGGCTCCATCTACCGGCCCCGCCGCCGGTCGCGGCGGTCGATGCGGCGGTCCCGGCGGTGGCCCCGGCCGCCCTGCCCGGTCGCGCCGAGCAGGATTCCGGCGGCCGGAATCAGCAGGAACCACACCCAGATATGCGTGAGAAAGAACAGCACCAGCGCCGCGATAACGATCAGGCCCATCACCGAGCCCTGCACCTCCGGCTTGTGGCTGCGGTGATGTTCCGGGGCAGCGGCGGCGGGTGCGGCGCCGACGGGTTCGGGCAGATCGGCGAACAGCGGCGCCAGCTCGCCGCGGGTCATCGCCGCCGCAACCCGCCCGCTGCGCTCGTCGAATTCGGCAACAGAGAGCCGCCCTGCCGCGAAATGATCCGAGAGACGCCGCATGGCATCCTCACGCTCCGCGGTACCGATGCGGATGTCGGGTGATTCGGCCATAGGACGAGACTAACTCTCCCTCGGCGCCTCCGCCCCCGAGAACCCCCGGCGGTGCGCAGACCAGAGCCAACCACAATGTCGCCGAACCCACACTGGCTCGCCCCGCACGTCCGGATTAGGGTCGGAATATGTTCCGGCAGCGCGGCATCAGAACCGCTCGCGCGTCGGGCTCGGCACGCGCGGCGGCCGGGTCCGCCGCATCACGGTGGCGCGATGTCGCCGGCGCACGTTCGCAGCGGCATCGATGACCGGGCGGCAGTTCGGCCCCTACCTGCTCGATCGGCTGATCGGGCGCGGATCGGTGGGCGAGGTGTGGCTGGCGCACGATACCGCGGCCGGTCGGACGGTGGCGCTGAAGATTCTGTCGGTCACCGCCGGGGAGGATCCCGACTACCGGCGGCGGTTCGAGCGCGAGGCGAGCATCGGTGCACGGCTCGACAATCCGCATGTGGTGCCGATTCACGCGTTCGGCGAGCAGCAGGGGCGGCTGTTCCTGGACATGGCGCATATTCCGGGCGTGGACGTGGCCGGGCGGCTGCACATCGGGCCGATGGACACGCCGCAGGCGGTGGATATCGTCGCCCAGGTCGCGCAGGCACTCGACGCCGCGCACGCGGCCGGGCTCGTGCATCGAGATGTCAAGCCCGCCAACATCATTGTGCACGCAAGCGGGTTCGCGTACCTGATCGATTTCGGTATCGCCCGCGCATCCGACCAAACCAACATCACCGCAACGGGTTTCACGGTGGGCACGATGGCGTATATGGCGCCGGAACGCTTCACCGGCAATGCCGACGCGCGCTCGGATATCTACTCGCTCGCCTGTGTGCTCTACGAATGCCTCACCGCGCAAAGGCCGTTCGGCGACACAGATGCGGTGCGGCAGCTGCACGCCCACCTGCGCGAGGATCCCCCGCGCGCCGAATCGGCACCCGATGCCCTGAACGAGGTCATCGCCCGCGGCATGGCCAAGCAGCCCCAGGACCGCTACCAGAGCGCGGGCGACCTCGCGGCCGCCGCCCTCGCCGCAATCGGTATGGCACAACCGATTTCGCGCACGCCACCGGATCTGGAGCAGCCGGCCCCGACCCGGAAAATCCCCGGAACCAAATCCCTGGCGGCAGCACCCAGGATGCCCGTGGCAACGGGGCCGCCACCGACCCGCACAGCGATGGGCACGGGGGCTCCGGCGGTAGGCCAACCACCCCCTACCCGTGCGATAACCGAAGCGGGCCGGCCCGCGCCGCGTATGCCGAACCCGACCCGGGTTCTTCCCGGCTCGGGACCCGCAGGTCCCCGCCCCACGCGGGTGCTGACCAACCCGAACCCGCCAGCCTTCACCGGAACGAATCAGGGCCTGATCAGAGCTCCTGTCCCCCAACGCAATTCGCTTCTCTCCGGAAGAAACGTAAAGATTGCCGCCGGGGTGATCATCCTGGTCCTCATCGTCTTCGTGGTCGTCGCGGCCTGCACGGCGCTGCTGGCCGGCGGCGGCGTCAAGATCCAGTCGCCCGCGGGGACAACAACATCGGCCGAACTGACGACCACCCTCACCCCCACGCCGACACCCGAACCCACCACTCCCGAACCCGACGAAACGACCGTGAGCATCCCCGTCGCACCCGGCTTCACCCTGACCTTCCAACTCCCGATCCCGCCCGGCCTCAGCATCCCACCCATACAGAACCCCACGGGTGGCCAGTAGGCGTCACCTCGGCTCTCGATACCGCGCATAACGCCGGGCCGATCCCCCCGAACGCCGAAGTCCCGCCCACTCTGATGAGCGGCGGGACTGACGTGAAATCGCTTGGACTACTTGATTTCCGCGAGCACGGTGCCCTGGGTGATGGCGGCGCCGGCCTCGACGGACAGGCCCGTGACGACGCCGGCCTTGTGGGCGTTGACCGGGTTCTCCATCTTCATGGCCTCGAGCACCACGATCAGGTCCCCGGCCTCCACGACCTGCCCCTCCGCCACCGCGACCTTGACCACGGTGCCCTGCATCGGCGCGGTCACCGAATCACCCGAGGCCGCGGCACCGGCGCCGCCGCCACGCTTACGCGGCTTGGGCTTCTTACGGACCACACCCGCACCGTTACCGGCGACACCCGCGACCCCGGCGCCCACGGTGAACTGACCCGGCAGCGACACCTCGAGGCGCCGGCCACCGACCTCCACGACCACCTTCTGCCGCGGCTCCTCCTCGGAGTCCTCGATGGGCTGGGCACCGGTGTACGGCTCGATCTGGTTGTCCCACTCGTTCTCGATCCACTTGGTGTAGACCTCGAACTTCTCACCATCACCGATGAACGCCGGATTGGTCACGATATGCCGATGGAACGGCAGCACCGTGGCCAAACCCTCGATCTGATACTCCGCCAGCGCCCGCGCGGCACGCTGCAACGCCTGGTCCCGGTTCTCGCCGGTCACGATCAGCTTGGCCAGCATCGAATCGAACTGCCCGCCGATCACACTGCCCTCGACCACACCCGAATCCACCCGCACACCCGGACCCGTCGGCTCCTTGTACACCGCGACCGGGCCCGGCGCGGGCAGGAACCCACGCCCGGCGTCCTCACCATTGATCCGGAACTCGAACGAATGCCCCCGCGGCGTCGGATCCTCGGTAATGGACAGCTCGTGGCCCTCGGCGATCCGGAACTGCTGACGCACCAGGTCGATGCCCGCGGTCTCCTCGGTCACCGGATGCTCCACCTGCAGGCGGGTATTCACCTCCAGGAACGACACCGTCTCGCCCTGGACCAGATACTCGACCGTCCCGGCGCCGTAATAACCGGCCTCGCGGCAGATCGCCTTGGCCGAGGCATGGATCTTCCCGCGCACCTCATCGGACAGGAACGGCGCGGGCGCCTCCTCGACCAGCTTCTGGAACCGCCGCTGCAACGAGCAATCACGGGTCCCCGCGACCACCACGTTGCCGTGCATATCGGCGATCACCTGCGCCTCGACATGCCGCGCCTTGTCCAGGTACTGCTCCACGAAGCATTCACCACGCCCGAACGCCGCGACCGCCTCCCGCGTCGCGGACTCGAACAACTCCGGGATCTCCTCGATCGTGTGCGCGACCTTCATCCCACGCCCGCCACCACCGAACGCGGCCTTGATCGCGACCGGAACCCCGTACTCCTTCGCGAACGCCACGACCTCCTCGGCGTTCTCGACCGGATCCTTGGTCCCCGCGGCCATCGGCGCCTTGGCCCGCTGGGCGATATGCCGGGCGGTGACCTTGTCACCCAGATCCCGGATCGACTGCGGCGAGGGCCCGATCCAGATCAGACCCGCATCGATCACAGCCTGCGCGAAATCGGCGTTCTCCGACAAGAACCCGTACCCCGGGTGGATCGCGTCCGCACCCGACTTGCGGGCGGCATCCAAAATCTTGTCGAACACCAGATACGACTCCGCCGAGGTCTGACCACCCAGCGCGAACGCCTCATCGGCCAGCCCCACGAACGGCGCCTCGGCATCCGGTTCGGCATACACCGCGACACTCGCGAGACCGGCATCCTTGGCGGCCCGGATCACACGCACGGCGATCTCGCCTCGATTGGCTACGAGGACCTTTGTGATCTGCGCGTTGGCATGGTTGGGCACTGAGCCTCCTGTGCTCTGAATTCGTTCGTCTCGGCCGATTGTAGGCAGTCTGCCAATAGATCCCGCACCGGGGATAGCCCTACCGAACGGTAGGCGGGGCATCCCGCGGCGGCGATGCAGGATCACGCACCGGATATCGCGGCCGGGGTTCGCGGCGCTACCAGCGCTCCCGGTTCAGCCCCCTTGACAATCGGGGTCCGCACGGAATTACCCCACTCGGTCCACGAACCGTCGTAGGTACGCACCCCCTCGAGCCCCAGCAACGCGGTGAGCACGAACCAGGTATGCGCGGCCCGCTCACCGACCCGGCAGTACACGATCGTCTCGCCTCCAGCGCTCGAGACCGACTCGTAGATCCGCGCCAGTTCCGCGTGCGAGCGAAAGCGCCCGTCGGGGCCGACCGCCGCGGTCCACGGGATGTTCACCGCCGTCGGGATATGCCCGGCACGCAGGGATTGTTCGTCCGGACGGTCCAGGATCCGGTCCAGCTCCCCGGAGTACTCCTCGGGCGTGCGCGCATCGATCAGCGAAGCGCCCAGCTGGGCGCGCACATCGTCCAGGAAGGCCCGCGCCTGCCCGTCGGCGCGCTCGACCACCGGATACTCCCCCAGACCCGCGTCGGGCACCTCGAAGGTGGTGTCGCGCGCCTCGGAGATCCAGGCATCGCGGCCGCCGTCGAGCAGGCGCACATCGGGGTGACCGAAGAGATGCAAGACCCATAATGTGGCCGCGGCCGTGCCGTTGGCCTTGTCTCCATAGACAACTACGGTATCTTCACGCAAAATACCCTTCGCCTGCATCAGTTCGGCGAAACGCGCGCCGTCGACTACGTCCCGGGACAGCGGGTCGGTAAGCTCGGCGCGCCAGTCGATCTTGACGGCACCGGGTATGTGCCCGATGTCATAGAGCAGGACGTCGTCGTCGGACTCGACGATCGTGAGCCCGGGAGCGCCGATGTTTGCCGACAGCCACTCCGTGGTTACTAGTCGGTGAGGGTATGCGTGGGAGCCGAACGAAGGATGAGGGTCCGGAGCGACGGGCACGGTAGTTGGTCCTTCACGCGTGATAGACGGTGGTCGACGGTTCCACTCCGATGGTAAGGGCGAATCCTTACAGCAACTGGTTGCACATCATCAATCGGGTGAATGAGCGAATAAATCGCACCCCCATCCGATAAAGTCTCCCGGGAGGAGGGGTGAGCTATGTCCGATTCTTGGCCGCGACGGCGCCTGCTCGCAATCTTACGTGGCGCCAGCGAGCCTCTCGATGCCCAGCAACTCGCCAGAGTGACCGGGCAGCACGTCACCACGGTGCGATTCCACCTCGACGTGCTGACACGGGAATCGCTGGTCCGGCAGTTCCAGCAGCCGCCCCGCGGACGAGGCCGCCCGCGTATCGGCTACAGCGCGGTGCAGCGATCGGTCGGGTATCAGGACCTCGCACAGGTGCTCGCCGATCAGCTCGGCAGTGACCCGCGCCGCCGCTCGGAGGCCGCCGTCGCGGCCGGCCGGGCCTGGGGCGCCAAGATCGAGGCGTTCGAGGAGCCGATCGAGAGCCTCGACGACGCCCGGGATCTCACCATCACGATGATGTCGGAGCTCGGTTTCGCACCCGAGCGCGATCCTGCCTCCGAGACCGACGAACACGCCCTGATCCGGCTGACCGCGTGCCCGCTGCGCGATCTGGCCCGCACCCATTCCGAGGTGGTGTGCGGCGTGCATCTGGGCCTATTGCGGGAGGCGCTGGATCGCAACGGCGCCCGCGATACGGTGAATGTGCGGCTGCATCCGTTCGTGGAGCCCGAGCTGTGCGTGGCACGCCTCGAGGCCCTGAAGAATTCGCTGGTGCCGGATCCCGCGACCATGCCCGACGCACACACCGACGTCGCCGCCGGGCCGCGGATCGCCGCGACCACGCCCTCAGCGAGCCGCGTCGGCCCCCAGCTGCGCGGAGACGGCCCACAGCTGCGCAATCCCGACACCCACGTCGCCAAGCAGGCGACGAACCAGCGGTAGCCCGATTCCGATGACGCTGGAGGGGTCGCCCTCGATGCGGTCCACGAACCAGCCGCCGCGCCCGTCCAGGGTGAACGCCCCCGCGACCTGAAGCGGCTCGCCCGAGGCGATGTAGGCGTCCAGCTCATCGAGGTCGGGTGTGGCGAAATGCACGGTGGTGCGGCTGCAGTCCGCGGCCTCCGCGACGATCTGTGCCGCACGCACGCGCAGGACGCAATGCCCGGTGAGCAGCTCGGCGCTGCGCCCCGCCATCGCGGCCCAGCGTGCCCGCGCCACCTCCGGAGTGAGCGGCTTACCCTGCAGCTCGCCGTCCACCAGCAGCATCGAATCACAGCCGACCACAACGCAATCGGCGACGACGGCGGAGTTCTCCTTGATCAGCGCGGCGCCGACGGCCTCGGCCTTGGCCCGCGCCAGAGCGGAGACAACCCCGTCGGGCGGGGTATTCGCGGGCAGCGCCGCGGCCACGGCGTCCTCGTCCACGTCCGAGACCCGCACCATCGGCTCCACGCCCGCGGACCGCAGCACCTGCAGCCGGGCGGGTGAGGCCGAACCGAGTACGAAACCCAGCCGGCTCAATCGCGCAGGTGCGACAGGTACTGGAAGGAGTACGGCGAGAACGGCGCCGCACCGCGGTGCATGAGGGTGGGCACACCCCACAGGTCAACGGGCCCGTTCGAGGCGGGCGCGCCGGCGCTCGCGCTCGCGGCCGCAGCAAACACGCACACCAGGGCGGCGATCTCGTCGTCCGTGGGCGAGCCCTTCAGGATCCGGATGGTGTTACCGGCTCCGGAGGGTCCGGCAGTCGCTTCGGTCTCCGAGGCGAGCGGTTCCATCGCCTCGACGAGATCGTCGACCGACAGTGCCAGCTCAGCGGCCCGCAATACCTCTTCATCAGCTACAGCCGTCACAGCGCCAGCTCCTCCTGTTCGTGTGCCGCGGCCCGCGGGGGCCCGGCGTTCGCACGGCCTTTCGGAATCCTGCGAACGGTCCTCGTAGCGGCCCTCATCGCTAAGAGCCCGTCCTACCATCTTCGCTCGGGTCAGGCAATTGCGCGCGCTACTGTTGGTCGTTTCACACGCAAATCTGCTCCCGACATGTGGAATATCGTCCGATCAGAGCGGAATGTTGCCATGCTTCTTCGGCGGCAGACTGACCATCTTGCGCTCGAGCAGACGCAGCGCCGAGACGATCTGACCGCGGGTGTGCGAGGGCGGGATGACCGCGTCGACATAGCCGCGCTCGGCCGCCACGTACGGATTCACCAAGGTGTCCTCGTACTCGTTCTGCAGCTCCAAGCGCAGGGCGTCGACATCCGAACCCTCGGCCGCCGCGTCCTTCAACTGCTTGCGGTAGACGAAGCCGACCGCACCCGAGGCGCCCATGACCGCGATCTGCGCGGTCGGCCAGGCCAGGTTCACATCCGCGCCCATATGCTTGGAGCCCATCACGTCGTATGCGCCGCCGTAGGCCTTGCGGGTGATGATGGTGATCTTACCCACCGTCGCCTCACCGTAGGCGTACAACAGTTTGGCGCCGCGGCGGATGATGCCGTTGTACTCCTGATCGGTGCCCGGCAGGAAGCCCGGCACGTCGACGAGGGTGATGATCGGGATGTTGAATGCGTCACAGGTGCGCACGAAACGCGCGGCCTTCTCCGAGGCGTCGATGTCGAGGCAGCCGGCGAACTGCATGGGCTGGTTGGCCACGAACCCGACGCTGCGGCCGTCGATGCGGGCGAAGCCGATGATGATGTTCTGCGCGCGCTCGACCTGCACCTCGAAGAACTCGTCGTCGTCGACCAGGCGACGGATGACCTCGTGCATGTCGTACGGCTGATTCGACGAGTCCGGGATGATCGTGTCGAGCTCGAGATCCTCCTCGGTCAGCGACTCCTCGATCGAGCCGGTGATCGGGTCGGTGGCCGGGAAGCGAGGAGCCTCGGCGCGGTTGTTGCTCGGCAGGTAGCTCAGCAGGTCGCGGACGTAGTCCAGGGCGTCCTGCTCCCCCGAGGCCACGTAATGCGCGGTGCCCGATTTCACCATGTGGGTGTGCGCGCCGCCCAGCTCCTCCATGGTGACCTCTTCACCGGTGACCGTCTTGATGACGTCCGGGCCGGTGATGAACATCTGGCTGGTCTCGTCGACCATGACGACGAAGTCGGTCAGCGCCGGGGAGTACACATGCCCGCCCGCGGCAGCGCCCACGATCAGCGAGATCTGCGGGATGACGCCCGAGGCCTGGATATTGCGGTGGAAGATCTCACCGTAGAGCCCGAGGGAGACCACGCCCTCCTGGATGCGCGCGCCGGCGCCGTCGTTGATGCCGATCAGCGGGCGGCCGGTCTTGATCGCCAGATCCATGACCTTGACGATCTTTTCGCCGTACACCTCGCCGAGGCTGCCGCCGAAGACGGTGGAGTCCTGAGAGAAAATGCACACATCACGGCCGTCGATGGTGCCGTAACCGGTCACCACGCCGTCGCCGAGCGGGCGGTTGTTCTCCAGGCCGAAGTTGACGCTGCGGTGCCGGGCAAGGGCGTCCATCTCGACGAACGAACCCTCGTCCACCAGCGCCAGGATGCGCTCGCGCGCGGTCATCTTGCCCTTGGCGTGCACCTTGTCGACGGCGGCCTCACCCATCGGGTGCTTGGTCTCTTCCAGCCGATTGCGCAGATCAGCCAGCTTGCCGGCGGTGGTGTGGATATCGGGGGCGCCCGCCGACCCCGGCGAAGGCTGCTGCTGGACACTCGTCATGCCCCGGAGTGTAACCAGTACCAATGCGACACGGAATTCGGCCGGGGGCTACTGACGAGTACCCTTATTGGCTACCTGCCAGCAGAAAACCCCTGGTGAAATGCGGTGCGGCGTAGAGAAAACGCGCCCGATCGAAGCCGGAAAATTCGTTGCCGGACCCGCGGCACACCGCCGCGGAAAGTTCAGCGCAGGACACCGGTATGCCCCGTCGAGTAGCGCCCGGGCTGCGGCCAGACCGTCAACCCGTGCGGGCCGTGTCCGACAGGTATGCGCGCCAACAGCTTCCAGTCGACGATGTCGATCGCATAGACCTCGCCGTTGTAGCGGCCGGATACCCAGAACACCCGCCCGTCGGCGGAGATATTTCCCATATCAGGACTGCCGCCGCCCGGAATCTCCCACTTGCGCACCAGCTTCCGCGCCGCGAAGTCCCAGACCGACAGGCTGCCCTCGCCCCGGTTGGTGATGATCATCCGACGGGAGTCACGGGTGATGTACAGCCCGTGCGTGCCCTTGCCGGTCGGCACGAATCCGGTGACGGCGAAGGTCTTCGCGTCGATCGTGTACACGCCGTCGGCCATCATGTCCGCGACGAAGAACATGGACCCGTCCGGGGACAGCTTCACATCCTGCGGCATGCCCTGCCGGCCGCCCGGCAGGTCGATCGTCCGGACCAGCCGCAGCCCGGCGACGTCCACCACCGCCATTCGCCCGGAGAATTCGCAGCTGACCACGGCAAAGCGGCCGTCGGCGGTGAAGTCCATATGGTCGACCCCGGCGCAGTCCGGCATCGCGATGGCGTGGACACGCCGCCAGTCGCGGGGGTCGTACAGGTCCAGCGACTTGTCGGCCTCGGCGACGACCACCGCGTAGCGGCCGTCGGGGGTGAAATACATGTTGTAGGGATCGCGCACCGGCAGCGGCGCCCCCGGCTTGCCGGTGCGCGGATCGATGGGCAGCAGGCTGCCGCTGCCGATCGGCAGATCGTTCGTCGCGTACAGCATGCGCAGGTCGTAGGACGGGACCACGTGCTGCGGCTCGTCACCGGCGGACGGATAGGTGTCGATGACCCGGAATGTCGCCGGATCGATGACCGAGATGGTGTTCGAGCCGCTGTTCGGGACATACACCCGCGGCAAATCACCGGCGACCGCCGGGGAGAGCCCGCGGTCACCCGCATAGACATCGGTGGGCGACAGCGGCGGCGGCATGCCGGGCAGCGGCGCCGGGGGCCGAACGCTCGGCGCCATCCTAGGCACCGTCGGCTCCGGGGCCAGCAAAACCGTGGCAATCACTGGCTCTATCGGGACGATCCGCCCCCGCTCCGACAGGCCGGACGACACACAACCCGCCAGCAGGAGTGCGGTAAGGGCACATCCAAGGGCCGCGCGACGCACCTTCACGCGTCGTGCCCCGCCAGGAGATCACGCACACACCTCGACATGGGTGCGAATACTAGGTCCGGGCAGGACCTTTGACGGCAACTTCGGCGCAATGTCGCCCGATTCGGCACGGCGATAGGCACGCTCGTGCGTTCACAGTCATCCCGGCAGGCTTTTGGCCGGGATTCACCGAACCAGCTCAGTCATGGTGGATCCGGCCAAGAAGCGCGCCGGGATGACGAAAGGTCCCGACCCGGGATGACCGAAAGGTCCGCCCCGGGATGCGCCAGGCGTGCGTTACGGCTCAGGTCAACGCGCGGTCGAGTGCGTCGACGGCTTCGTCCAATTCCTCAACGGTAACCGTCAGCGGCGGGCGGAACCGGATGCCCTGCTCTCCGGTACCCAGCAGCAGCACCCGCTCGCGCTCGCGCAGCGCGGTGACCACGGTGTCGCGCAGGCTCGCCGAATCCAGGGTGATCGCACAGATCAGCCCGCGCCCGCGCGGATCGGTGACCTGCGGGTGCCGCGCGGCCAGCGCGACGAGCCGGGCCAGCAGGTGCGCGCCGAGCTCGGCGGCACGATCGGCCAGCGCATCGCGTTCGATCACCTCCAGGATGCGGCGCGAGCGCACCATATCGGCGAGGTTGCCGCCCCAGGTGGAGTTCAGCCGCGAGCTGACGGCGAAGACGTTGTCGGGCACCTCGTCGATGCGCCCACCCGCCATCACCCCGCACACCTGAGTCTTCTTGCCGAAGGCGACGATGTCGGGCGCGAGGCCGAGCTGTTCGTACGCCCAGCGGGTGCCGGTGGCCGCGACGCCGGTCTGCACCTCGTCCAGCACGAACAGCGCGTCGAACTCGCGGCACAGCGCCTGCACGGCCTGCAGGAATTCGGGCCGCAGGTGCCGATCGCCGCCCTCGCCCTGGATGGGTTCGGCGAGAAAACACGCTATGTCGTACGGATTTTCGACGAAGGCGGCCCGCGCCTGGGCCAGGGCGCGCGCCTCGGCGGCCTCGATATCCACATCGTGGGCCAGATACGGGGTGTCGATGCGCGGCCAGTCGAATTTAGGGAAGCGGGCGGTCTTGACCGGATCGGTATTGGTCAGCGACATGGTGTAGCCGGTGCGGCCGTGGAAGGCACCGGTCAGGTGTAGCACCTTGGTGCCGAGTTCGGCCGGGCGCCCGCGCATTTCGTTGTGGCGACTCTTCCAGTCGAAGGCCGCCTTGAGCGCATTCTCCACCGCGAGCGCGCCGCCGTCGATGAAGAACAGGTGCGGCAGTGCGGGATCGCCGAGCACCCGGGCGAAGGTGTCCACGAAACGGGCCATCTCGACGGTGTAGATGTCGGAGTTGCTCGGCTTGTTCAACGCCGCATTAAGGAGCTCCAGGCGGAAGTTCTCGTCGCCGACCAGCTCCGGATGGTTCATGCCCAGCGCCGAGGAGGCGAAGAAGCCGAACATGTCCAGGTAGGAGGTGCCGTCGCGGGCGTCGACGAGGCGGCGCCCGCGCGATCTGGTCAGATCCAGCACTAGATCAAAGCCATCGGCCAGGATGTTCGCGGACAGGACGTCGTGCACCGTGGCGGGGGTGACCTGCGCCGCGTCAGCAGCCACCCCGAGGCGCTCCATTTCGAGGGTCACACCCCCAAGATACGCAAATATTTACGCTATTTCTACGGATTTACCAACAAAGTTACGATCAGGCATCATCTGTCATAGAATGTCTGCAGGATGATGGTGCTCCGCGTGTGCACGTTGGCGGTCGCGCGAATCTCCTGCAACAACTGCTCCAGGTGCCGGGGCGAGGCGACGCGCACCAGCAGCACGTAGCTCTCCTCGCCCGCAACCGAATGGCATGCCTCGATACCGGGGACGTGCCGCAGGAGTGCCGGTGCTTCATCGGGCTGCGACGGGTCGAGAGGAGTGATGGCGACAAATGCCGACAGCAGCTGTCCCAGCGCCTCCGGATCGATCTGCGCGGTATACCCGCGGATCACACCGCGGGCCTCGAGTCGGCGCACCCTCGATTGCACCGCGGACACCGACAGATTCGCCTTCTCCGCGAGGATGGACAGGGTGGCGCGGCCATCGTCCATCAGCTCACGGATCAGTAGTCGATCGATGTCGTCCAGAACAGGTTTCGCCGGTGCATCCGCCATCAGCGAAGGCTAACGCAGCGGACCGACATCGTGGCCGGAACCATCACCGCTAGATACGGAGAGACACCCATGACAGTTGCCGCCCCCGCTACCCGCGAGCTCACCGCCCGCGCCGAACAGCTGCTGCGTGCCCTGGGCGCCACGCCGCCGACACCGGGGCCGCTGTCGGCGCGCACCCCGATCACCGGCGGCGAGCTGGCCACCCTGGCACCCAGTTCGGATGCGGAGATCGACGCCGCGATCGGCCGGGCGGCCACGGCATTTCGCGACTGGCGCACGGTGCCCGCACCGCAGCGGGCCGCGGTGGTGCGCCGGCTGGGCGAGCTGCTGACCGCGCATAAGCACGAACTCGGCGAGCTGGTCACCCTGGAGGCGGGCAAGATCGGCGCGGAGGCCCGCGGCGAGGTACAGGAGATGATCGATATCTGCGAGTTCGCGGTGGGATTGTCGCGGCAGCTGTACGGGCGCACCATGGCCTCCGAACGGCCCGGGCACCGCCTGATGGAGACCTGGCATCCGCTCGGCGTGGTCGGGGTGCTCTCGGCGTTCAACTTCCCGGTGGCGGTGTGGGCGTGGAATACCGCCGTCGCGCTGGTCTGCGGCGATACCGTGGTCTGGAAGCCCTCGGAGACAACGCCTTTGACCGCTGCCGCCTGCCACGGCCTGCTCCGGCGCGCGGCCGCCGAGGTGGGCGCCGATCCGGAGATCCACCAGCTGATCCAGGGCGCCGCCGACGCCGGGGCGCGACTGGTCGACGACGAACGCGTCGCCCTGGTCAGCGCGACCGGATCCGTGCGGATGGGCCGCACGGTCGGACCTCGCGTAGCCGAGCGGTTCGGGCGCTGCCTGCTGGAGCTGGGCGGTAACAACGCGGCGATCGTCACCCCCTCGGCCGATCTCGAATTGGCAACGCGCGGAGTGGTTTTCGCGGCCGCTGGCACCGCCGGACAGCGCTGCACCTCGCTGCGCCGGTTGATCGCGCACACCGATACCGTCGGCCCGTTGACCGACCGGATCGCGGCCGCGTATCGCCAGCTGCACGTGGGCAATCCGCTCGAGGACGAGGTATTGGTCGGTCCGCTGATCAACGGCCGGGCATATACCGCGATGCAGGACGCGCTCACCCGCGCGGTCGCCGACGGTGGCGAATTGCTTTGCGGCGGTGAGCGAGTCATGGTCCACGGTGAAGACTCGTACTACGTGCGCCCGGCACTGGTGCGCATGCCCGCGCAGACCGCGGTGGTATGCGAGGAGACCTTCGCCCCCATCCTGTACGTGCTCACCTACGACGATTTCGATACCGCCATCGCCCTGCACAACGCGGTCCCCCAGGGCCTGTCCTCGGCCGTGTTCACCCGCGATCAGCGTGAGGCCGAACGCTTCCTGGCCGCCGACGGCTCGGACTGCGGCATCGCCAACGTGAACATCGGCACCTCCGGAGCAGAAATCGGCGGCGCCTTCGGCGGGGAGAAACAGACCGGCGGCGGCCGCGAATCGGGCTCGGACTCCTGGAAGGCGTATATGCGCCGGGCCACCAACACGGTCAACTACTCCACGGATCTGCCACTGGCGCAAGGCATTCAGTTCGGCTGAGACCGAGCGAGCCACAGGCTCACACACGAGCCCTCCCGCGGGACACGCTCACGGTCGGCTGCGGAGCCGGAAGCCGCGGGGGGTCGGCGCGAAGCCTGCGTCGGTGAGAAAGGTGGCGAAGGTGTTGCCGTGCACGGACTCTCCGTCGACTCGCTCGACGACGAGGGAGTCGACGCGGCGGTCGCGGACCAGGGCGGCCAGGGCGGTTGCGGCCCGGGTGCGGTGTTGCGGATCCTCGGTGAAGGTGAGCAGGGTTTTGCCGCCGCGTTCGAGGTACAGGGCGAGTTGGCCGTCGATGAGGACGACCAGCGCACCTGCCTTGCGTCCGGGACGGTGACCGGCACCCTCGGCCGCTCCCTTCGGCCAGGGCAGGGCGGCGCCGTAGGGGTTGGCGGGATCGCAGGCGGCCAGGGCTAATGCCGCACCGACGGTTCGGTCGTCGCGATCGGTGTCGAACGATCGCAGCCGGTCTACCACATCGGTGGTGGAGAACTGTGCACCGCCGAGGGAATCGATGAAATAGCCGCGGCGGCACCGGCCGCGATCCTCGAATTCGGTGAGCACGCGGTACATCAGCGCGAATCCACCCGGAACCTCCTCGCCCTGCACGGATCCCCGGGTGAGCACGCCGTACCGCTCGAGTAGCAGGTCGGCGGTCGCATGGGCGCGAATCGTGTTGTCGGCCACCCGTTCCGGCAGCAGAGACCAGCGGCCCGCAACTGTCGGCGGCCCAGACCTGGTCGGCATATTCGCCCGCGGCAGATACATCCGTCCGCGCGGGGTGCGCCGAGGCGAGCGATGCGCGGTCGTAGTGCGCGCCGTCCCAGACAGCAATGCCCGCACTGGCGCGAACGTATCGCCGCCGACATGCCCGGCCCACACCAACTCCCACAACGCCGTCGCCACCGCCGCATCATCGAGCAACCCCGTCGCATCGGATAGCTGCCGGAAGAAATACGCGCCCCCGGACGACGGAACCACCTGCACCCGTGCTGGTTTCGGGGCATCGTCCGCAGCGTCGACCGTCGCGGACCGCCTGCCGGGTATCCGATCGGGGAAGTCTGCCTCCGAACCGTGTGGCCGGTTGCCTGCGACGTCCGCCGTGTTGAGAGCATCGATCGGTTCGGCGGCACCTGCCGGTGTGAGCGATGCGTCTACTCGATCCGATTCGGTCGAATTCCGTTGGTCGTCCGGTGGTTTCCGGTTCCCAGCCGCCTTCTCGGGAGCGGACGAGTGGATCGTCTCGGGCCGGGTGGACGACCGGGGGGTGCGGTCCGCCGACTGCGCATCCGGAGCGGCGCGCGATTGCGGAATGACGGTCGCGCCCAGTGCCATCAGCAGCTGGATCTGGGTTTCGGTGAGGTCGATATCATCGGGCGGGGGCAGCGTAAGGGGGGCCTGGTCGGCGGGGTGCAGGGCGATCCAGCCGTCCTTGGCGGTAAGGGAACCGTGACCGGACCAGACGACCTCGCCTGTGGCCATCAGCTCGTCCAGCATGGCGGGAGAATAGTCGCGCACCCGGGCGGGCAGGATTAGCGCCTCCCAGGCCGAGGCCGGAATCGGAACGCCCGCAAGCTGTTCCACGACGGCGAAGACCCCGTCGACGGCGCGCAGCTCCGCGGTGCCGATATGCTGCCAGGCGGGCAGGAACCGGGCGAAGGCCGCGGTGGCAACCGGCTCGACCTCCTTGCGGGCCGCGGCCAGGGATCGGCGGCGCAACCGGCGCAGCACCTCGCTGTCACACCATTCGGTACCGTGCGAGCCGGGCGTGAGTTCGCCCTCGACCACCCGCTTTTCGGCGGCCAGCCGATGCAGGGCGGTGGCGGCCACGGCCGGGCCGATGCCGAACCGGCGGGCGACCGCATCCAGGGCGAACGGGCCGTGAGTGCGGGCGTAGCGGCCGACGAGATCGCCGAGCGGGTCGGCGACCGGCTCGATGAACGCCGCTGGAGTCCCGATCGGCAGCGGCACACCCAGCGCGTCGCGCAGCCGGGCCGCATCCTCGATCGCGGCCCACCAGCGCAACCCGGCGAACGAAACCTCCAGGGCGCGGCGCGCGGTGGCGAGTTCGGCGAACCACGGGCCGGGATCGGCCAGGCAGCGCCGCGCCGCCTCCTCGGGGGTCAGCGGGCCCAGCAGGCGCAGCAGATCGGCCAGGCCCTCGGCGTCGCGGGCGTGGCGTTCGGGGATGAGGCGCTGCAGTTCTTGCTCGGTCAGCTCCAGCACGGCGGGATCGAGCAGCTCGCGCAGCTCCACCCGCCCGAGCAGTTCGGCGAGCAGGCTCGAATCCAGCGACAGCGCGGCGGCGCGGCGCTCGGCCAGCGGGCTGTCTCCCTCGTACATGAACTGCCCGATGTAGTCGAACAGCAGCGCATTGGCGAACGGCGACGGCGTGGCCGTCTCGACCTCCACCAGCCGCAGCTTGCGCCGGGCGATGCCGGTCTGGAGCTCACGCAGCGCCGGCAGATCGTAGACGTCCTGCAGGCATTCGCGCACCGTCTCGAGCAGGATCGGGAAATCGGGGAACTTACGCGCGACATCCAGCAGCTGCGCCGCGCGCTGGCGCTGCTGCCACAGCGGTGCCCGCCGGCCCGGATCGCGGCGCGGCAGCAGCAGGGCGCGCGCGGCACACTCGCGGAACCTGGAGGCGAAAAGCGCCGAGCCGCCGACCTGTTCGGTCACCACATCGTCGATCTCGTCGGGCTCGAAGACGAACAGATCCGCGCCCGGCGGATCGTCGGTGGTATCGGGCAGGCGCACGACGATCCCGTCGTCCGCGGCCGTCGGCGCGGCGTCGACCCCGAACCGCTCGCGCAGCCGCGCACCCACCGCCAGCGCCCACGGCGCGTGCACCGGCAGCCCGTACGGCGAATGCAACACCAGCCGCCAGTCGCCGAGCTCATCGCGAAACCGCTCGACCAGCAGCGTCCGATCGGTCGGCAGATGCCCGGTCGCCGACTGTTGTTCCCGCAGCAGCGCAACCAGGTTCGCCGTCGCGAAGTCATCCAGCCCCGCCGCGTGCACGATGTGCTCGAGCTCGAGGAGCTCCGTCCCAGCGGCCTTGGTGCTGTGCGACTTGCGCTTTCGGCCGGAATCCATCGGCGAACTCCCGGCCGGAAGCGCACCCGGATGACGAGATTGCGCGCCTGCGGACGGTACCGCGCGGCCCAGGGCGTCCAGTTGCGCGGCCGGGGCCCGCTCGATCGCCTGTCCGGCCGTACGGACGAATTCGCCCAGGGCAGCGCCCAATTCGGCCGGGCGGCCGAGAGAATCGCCATGCCAGAACGGAAGTCGCCCGGGGAGGCCGAAGGCGGGGGTTACCAGTACCCGGTCGTGCGTGATCTCCTCGATGCGCCAGCTGGTGGCGCCGAGGGCGAATACGTCCCCGACGCGCGACTCGTAGACCATCTCCTCGTCGAGTTCGCCGACGCGGGAGGCCTTTTCGCCCACCATGAACACCGGGAACAGGCCACGGTCCGGGATGGCGCCGCCCGAGGTGACCGCGAGCCGCTGCGAGCCGGGGCGGCCGGTCAGCGTGCCCGCGTCGCGGTCCCACACCACGCGCGGGCGCAGTTCGGCGAACTCATCGGACGGATAGCGCCCGGACAGCAAATCCAGCACGGACTCGTAGGCCGAGCGTGGTAGCGAGGCGTAACTGCCGGTGCTCCTTACTATCTCGAACCAGGTATCCACGTCGATCGGCTCGAGCGCACAGGCCGCCACGGTCTGCTGGGCAACGATGTCGAGAGGGTGCGCGGGAATCTGCAACTGCTCGATCTGACCGGCCGTCATGCGCATCGAGGCGACCGCGCACCGGATCACATCGGTGCGATGCTTGGGGAAGATCACCCCGCGGGAGATCTCCCCCACCTGATGTCCGGCCCGGCCCACCCGCTGCAGGCCGCTGGCCACCGAGGGTGGCGCCTCCACCTGAATCACGAGATCAACAGCGCCCATATCGATTCCGAGCTCCAGGCTGCTGGTTGCCACCACGCACCGCAGCCGCCCGGTCTTGAGATCATCCTCGATGATCGCGCGCTGTTCCTTACTGACCGACCCGTGGTGTGCCCGGGCCAGGAGTGCCTCCGTGCCGGAATTGACCTCGGTGGTCGCACCATACTGGGCGGGGGTTCGCTTTCCCGGTGATACCGGCGGCGGACCCGCGAACGCCGGTGCCGGGGCGGCGTGCCGGGGCTCGCCGGCGGCGGTCGGTGCTGGCGCCTCGACGGCGTTGCCCGCACCCAGTCGCTCGGCGTACTCCTCGTTCAACCGGGCGGTGAGGCGTTCGGCCAGCCGCCGAGAATTGGCGAAGACGATCGAAGACCGATGCTGCACAACAAGATCCACGATGGCCGCGTCGACATGCGGCCAGATCGACCCCGGCTGGTCGGACTCGTCCGGTTCGGTCATATCGGCCACCGGCACCCGCACCGACAGATCGAAGGTCTTCGGCGCGGGCGGGGCGACGATGGTAATGGGCGCCGCGCCCACCAGGAACCGGCCGACCTCCTCGGGCGGGCGCACGGTGGCGGACAGCCCGATTCGTTGCGCGGGCCGCTCGCGGTTGGTCAACGCGTCCAGCCGGGCCAGCGACAGTGCCAGGTGCGCACCGCGTTTGGAGCCGGCGATGGCATGCACCTCGTCCACGATGACGGTGTGCACCGTGCGCAGGGTCTCCCGCGCGGCCGAGGTGAGCATGAGGAACAGCGATTCGGGGGTGGTGATCAGGATGTCCGGCGGTGTGCGCTGCAACGATCGGCGCGCGGCGGCGGTGGTGTCGCCGGAGCGAACGCCGACGCTGATCTCCGGGGCCGCCAGGCCGAGCCGCTTGGCGGTCTGGGTGATGCCGACCAGCGGTGCGCGCAGATTACGCTCGACATCCACGGCCAGCGCCTTGAGCGGGGAGATATAGAGCACCGAGGTGCCGCGCGGACCATCCTGTGGCGCCTGGACCGCGAGCCGGTCGATAGCCCACAGGAATGCCGAGAGCGTCTTTCCCGAACCGGTCGGCGCGATGACCAGCGTGTGCTCCCCGGCCGCGATGGCCACCCACGCCCCCAGTTGAGCGGCCGTCGGCGCGGGGAATGCGCCGTCGAACCACTCCTGGGTGGGGCGGGAGAACTGGTCCATGAGCACAAGTCTGCACCCGGGCACCGACAGAAAATCCCCCCGGAGCTACAACACGACCGGCCGGTGTCGAGCGACAACCGAGCTATCCAAGGCTGATCAATCGAGGCACGGGCACCGGCGCCGCGTCGTAGGCTTCCAACCGTGCAGAAGGTGCTCCGACTCGACCTTGTCAGCCATGGCATGACCGAGGCGATGCGCAGGGCACGATTCCCGGTAGACGAGCCCCTGACCGAAGCCGGACGCCGTGCGGTCGCCGATTGTGGCCGCCTGCATGCCGCCCGGGTCCTGACCGCCCCGGAGCGCCGCGCCGTCGAGACTGCGGCGCTGCTGGGCCTGCTGGGCGAGGAGGACCACCGGCTGCGCGATCTGGATGCGGGCGCCTGGCGCGGCGGCGAGCTGATGTCGGTGCCGCAGGAGGACCTGTATGCCTGGCTCACCGACCCGAAATTCCGTGGTCATGGCGGCGAGGCGGTCGTCGATGTGATCGAGCGGACCAAGGAATGGCTCGTCGATATCGCCACGCAGGGCCTGCCGACCATCGCGATCACCCACCCCGCGGTGATCCGCTCGGCCCTGCTGATCACCCTCGACGCCCCCGCTCGATCGTTCTGGCGCATCGACATCCCCCCGGTCGGCATCACCCGCCTGCACTACCGCGGCGAATGGACCCTTCACTTCCGCGCCTGAGCTCGCCATCCCGCGCCACGGATATGGCGAGCTGGAGAGTGCGCTGACGGGGTTGCCGGAGCCGCGCGACACGAGGGCGACGCGAGGTGCGCAGGCGTATGGAACCTACTTGCTAGCGTGTGATCCGGTTCACATCCTGCATCGCCCTCCGGAAGGATCGATCGGATATGTCGCAGACCGGATTCGGTCGTCGTACCCTCTTTTCCAGCGCGCTGGCCGCGGGGGCGCTCGCCGCCGGTGCGATCGCGACCACCTCCGGATGCGGGGCGCCCGAAGCGCAGAACAATTCCGAGAACTCCCGGTCCCGCAGCGAGGATCTGGCGCGGGAGATGTTGCAGGTCGATGCGAACGGCAACGACATCAAGCTCGCCAACCTGAATACCCTCGTCACCACCGGCCTGCCCAAGACCGGCAGTCCCAAGCGGATCGTCGTGGTCGGCGCGGGCCCGGCAGGGCTCACCGCGGCGAATCTGCTCGCCGACGCCGGTCATCACGTCACGGTGCTCGAGGCGAACGGAAGTCGGACCGGCGGCCGGGTCAAGACGTTCCGCGGTATCTTCTCCGACCCCGCCCTGTACGCCGAGGCCGGTGCGATGCGGCTGCCGAGCGCCCATCCGATGGTGCTGGCCCTGGCCGATGACCTCGGCCTGCGCCGACGCCCGTTCTACAACGCCGACGTGCTGCCGAACGCCCCCGCCGGGCAGGTCGCGCCCGTAATGTACCGGTCCTTCACCGGCGAGCAGTGGACCAACGGCCCGGCCGTGGACTATCGGCCCCCGGCGGCCGCGGGCCGCACCCTGATCAAGGTCAACGGCCGCGCGGTCACCCGCGCCGACTACACGGCCGACCCGGCCGCGGTGCACTCCGGATTCGGCGTGGACCTGAACGTGCCCACCCGTGTGGCGCTCGGTGCCGCGATGAGCAAGGTCGACGTGCCCACCGCGCAGCCGATGGATCAGCAGATCGAGGGCTGGACCGATGTCTTCGACAGTTACGAGGGCCACTCCCTGCATCGGTACCTGGTGGAGCAGGGCTGGACGCTGCCGCAGCTCGAGGCGGTGGGCACCCTGGAGAATCTGACCTCCCGGCTGCACTACGGCGTCATCCCCGCAATCGTCGATCACGCGCTGATCCGGCCCGATGCGACCTACTGGGAGCTGGCCGGCGGCACCGCCACCCTCACCGATGCGCTGACCGCCAAGCTGGGCCCGAATATCCAGATGGGCAGACGGATGACCCGCCTGGAACAGCACGACAACGGCGTAACGGTGTGGACCACAGCCGAATCCGGTGGTGAGCGCGACGACGGCGCCCCGGTGGATCCCGTGGAGTTCTTCGACGCCGACTACGCGATCGTGGCAATTCCCTTGACCGCCATGCGATTCTGCACCTTCGACCCGCCGCTGACCTATGCCAAGCGTCGCGCCGTCATCGAGATGCACCACGATGCCGCGACAAAGGTGTTGCTGGAGTTCAAGAATCGCTTCTGGGAGAAGGGACCGGCGGCGTTCCGCGGCGGCGGCTGCGTCTCCGACGGACCGAACCGCTTCACCTATTTCCCGTCGCATGTGGAGGGTTCGGACGGCGGCGTCGCCTTGGCCGCCGACACCTGGTCAGACGATGCGATGCGCTGGGATTCGCTCACCGAGGGCGAACGCGTGCACTTCGCCCTCGCCGGCATGCGTGACATGTTCGGCTCCCGCGTCGATGCCGAATTCACCGGGCACGGCGTCTCGCAGAGCTGGCAGCGGGCCCGCTACGCGCTCGGCGAGGCGGCCATCCCCACTCCCGGCCAGCTCCACGAACATCACGCCGCCACCCGATCCGTCGAGGGTCGTGTGCATTTCGCCGGTGACCACACCAGCCTCAAACCCGCCTGGATCGAGGGCGCCCTGGAAAGCGCGGTGCGCACCTGTCTCGAGGTGCACCAGCGCTGACCGGTGGCGCTATCGTGGGACCGTGCCCGAGGGTGACATTGTATTCCGGACCGCGGCCCGTCTGCGGACGGCGCTGGCGGGAAAGACGCTGGTCCGCAGCGACTTTCGGGTGCCGCGGTATGCAACCCTGGATTTGAGCGGCCAGCCGGTCGAGAGTGTGGGCAGTTACGGCAAGCATCTGTTCGTGCGCACGCCCACCCTCAGCATCCACACCCACCTGAAGATGGAGGGCGAGTGGCGGGTGCATGCTCCGGGCGAGCGATGGAAGAAGCCCGGTTTCACCGCGCGGCTGGTGCTGGCCACCGACGATGCCGAAGCCGTCGGATTCTCGCTCGGCACGGTCGAGGTGCTGCCGCTGGCGCAGGAACACTCCGCCATCGACCACCTCGGGCCGGACCTGCTCGGGCCGAATTGGGATGCGGCCGAGGCGGTTCGGCGGCTGGCCACACAACCGGACCGGCCGATCGCGCTCGCCCTGCTCGACCAGAGCAATCTGGCCGGGATCGGCAACATCTATCGCAGCGAGATCTGCTACCTGCGTCGCGTCAACCCCGAAACCCCGGTCGGCGACATCGAAGACCTGACAGCGCTCGTCGACGAAGCCCACCGCATTCTCACCAAGGCCGCACTCGAACCGCCCTGGCGGACACAGGCCTACGGCCGCCAACGTCAACCCTGTCGCCGCTGCGGCACCGGCATCATCGTCCACCTCCTCGCCGACGACGAACCCACCCGAGCCGAACGCGGCGTCTACTTCTGCCCCCGCTGCCAAACTCTCTGATCGTTCCAAAGTTGCCATTAGATAGCTATCCTGGGGAACGCACCGCACGTCTGTTTCTCGAGATCCGACAGGTGGTACGCATGTCAACAGTCACCATCATCGGCGCCGGAGTGATCGGCGTGTCCTGGGCCAGGCTGTTCGCGACCGCGGGCTGGGATGTGCGCCTCAACGACCCGCGGCCCGACCTGCAGGACGTCATCGATCAGCAGTGTGCCGGCCTGGCGGTAGCTGCGGTCGGCGACCTCGCCGAGGCCGCCGACGGCGCGGACTTCGTCCAGGAGGCCGGACCCGAGCGGGTACCGCTGAAGCAGCAGATATTCGGCACGCTCGCGGCAGCGACGCGCGACGGGGTGGTGCTGGCCTCGTCGTCGTCCTCGCTCGTGCCGTCGGTCTTCAGCGAGGGGAACCCGGCCGCAGACCGCATCCTGATCGGCCACCCCTTCAACCCGCCGGAGCTGATGCCCCTGGTCGAGGTCGTCCCCTCCCCGTCGACCGCACAGGCCGCCGTCGACCGCGCCGTGCAGGTGTACCGAGACCTCGGCAAGCTACCGATCGCCCTGAAGAAGGAGATCCCCGGTTTCGTGGGGAACCGGCTGCAGAAGGTGTTCAACGACCAGTCGACGTATCTCGTCCAGCAGGGCGTCATCGATCCCGGTGACCTGGACCAGCTGGTCATGGCCTCGCTCGGGCTGCGATGGGCCACGATCGGCCCGTTCGAGAGCCGTCACCTCGGCGGCGGCCCCGGCGGCATCCGCCACCTGATGGACAACGTCGGCTCGCAGATGACCTTCGAGATCGGCAAGCCCGACCCGGCCGGATACGAGCCGGTCATCGAGGCGGTCGAGGCCACCTACGGCAGCGGCCCCGAAAGGTACGCCGAACTCACCGCCGACCGGGACCGCCGCACCCGAGCGATTCTCGACGCCCTCGCCGCCGAGGAGACCGGCCGATGACCGCCGACGCGCGGGCCGCAGACCTGACCGCGAGACTGCGCGCCGAACCCGCCACGACCCCCGACTTCGACCTTCACGGCGCATTGAACGAGTTGCTCACCACCGTCGATCTCACCGAGGGCGACTGCGGCGGCACGGTGGAATTCATCGGCTCCGATCCGATCATGCCCGGCACGCTACGCCTGGCCGGCGGCACCTCGATCGCGCTCGCCGCGAAATCGGTTGCCGTCGCGAAGATCTGGCGGCTGCGCGGCGGCCTCGGGCAGCACATTTCGATGGACCTGCGGGTGGCGCCGCACCGACTGTGCCCGTTCTATGACGACAAATGGGAGCTGCTGGACGGATACCCACCCAAGGACCCGGCCCGAGCCAGTGACGCGTTCACCACGCCCAAGTTCTATGAGACCGCCGACGGCCGATGGATGCATCCGATGGGCCCCTACCCGCGGCTTCGGAACGACACCGCTGCCCTGCTCGGTGTTCCGGAGCGGCAGGAGCGGGTGGCCGCGGCGATCAAGACGTGGAACGCGCTCGACCTCGAGGCGGCCGGAGAGACGGCGGGCGTGATCATGCCGATGTGCCGGACCACGGCCGAGTTGATCGAGACCGAGCAATACCGTCAGGTGCTGTCGGCGATGCCGCCGGTCGTCGTGGAGAAGATCGGCGACAGCGCCCCCGAGCCGCTCTCGGAGGGGGCCAGGACACCGCTCGAGGGGATTCGCGCGCTCGGGCGCGCCCACATCATCGCCGGGGCCGGCGTAGGCCGCGCGCTCGCGCTGCACGGCGCGGACGTCCTCAACGTGTGGGAGCCGAACGAGTACGAGATCCCGATGCTCTACCTGACCTCGAACATCGGCATGCGGTCGACCCGGCTCGACCTGAAGACCGAACACGGCACAGCCCGGATGCGGGCGCTGCTCGAAGGCGCCGACGTCTTCTTCGCGAACCGCCGCCCGGACTATCTCGGCCGGCATGGCCTGGATGCCGAGGCGGCGGCCGCCGCCCGGCCGGGCATCATCCACGCCACCGTCAACCTCAACGGCGAGACGGGCCCGTGGTCCGGTCGCGTCGGCTTCGACCAGACCGCCGGGGCGCTGTCCGGCGCGCTGATCAACGAGGGCTCCGACGGTGTCCCCGGACTGCCCGCGGTACCCGTGGTCAACGACTACATCACGGCGTGGTTCCTGCAGCTCGGGATCCTGCATGCGCTCATGCTGCGCGCCGAGCACGGCGGCTCGTACAAGGTCACCGTCTCGCTCACCCGGGTGGCGCTGTGGCTGGTGAGCCTGGGCATCTTCGACAAGGCCTATTCGGCCGAGGTCGCGGGTGTCGCACCCGGTCACGAGTATCTGGACCCCCAGACGTTCACGGTGGACACCGCACTCGGCCGGTATCAGGGCGTCACCGAGCAGATCCGGATGTCACAGACCCCCGGCTACTACACCAATCCGCTGATCCCGCGGGGCTCACACCGCCCCGAGTGGCGGTAGCCGAACAGGCGAGAGGAGAACGGGGTGGACGCACTACTGGCGCTGATACTGCGTGCTGGACGGATCGTTCGCATCGGTCTCCCGGACGGGGAGGTGACGGTCCTGACCGAGGACGCGGGCCCATCACCCGACGGCATCGTCGTCGACTCCGGGGTCGTGTACTGGACGACGATGGGCACACCCCGGATCGACCCGAACGTGCCCGGTGAGGCGGGCCGCGGCTTCTCCGCACGCAACGGTGGCGTGCATGCCATCCGCCTCGACGGCACCGAGCGGCACGACGTGGTACCGGCCGGAACCTTGACCACCGGAAAACAGATCGCAACGGATCACGCCGGACGCCTGTATTGGGGTGACCGCGAGGGATGTCGTGTCTCCAGCGTGCGCATCGACGGCACCGGCCTGACCGACCACGTCATCAACCAGCGCGGCGGGGCGATGGCCGAATGTGTCGGTGTCGCGGTCGATTCCGCGCGAGGACACCTGTACTGGACCCAGAAGGGACCGTCGAAGGCCGGGCAGGGGCGCATCTTTCGAGCCGGGCTCGAGCTCCCGCCGGGCGAGACCGCCGAGAACCGTTCCGACATCGAGGTGCTGTGGGACGGACTGCCCGAACCCATCGATCTCGAATTGGCCGGCGACCGGCTGTACTGGACCGACCGGGGCGCACCGCCCCTGGGCAACACCCTCGATCGGGCGCCGATCCCCGCGACCGGAGACGCCGGCGCGACACCGGTGGTACTCGCCGACGGCTTCCGCGAGGCTATCGGTCTCGCGGTGGATCCGGCCGCGGGCGTTGCCTACGTGTCGGACCTGGTCGGCGACATTCGCGAGGTCCCCCTTCCGGACGGTCCCGCGGCCGGGCGATCCGCGCGGGTGATCGCCTCGTTCGGCGAACCGGTGACGGGCCTTGCGTGGCTGTGACGCGGTATTTGCCACTCAGTTGCTAACACTGCGGCCGTCCCGAACGACTCTCTCTGCGACAGGGGTCGACGACGCGGCAGGGAAGCAGGGGCGATGACAACGGTGACGGTCACCACGGGACGGCTCGCGCGCATTGTCGCGCAGCTGGTGCACGCGCTGATCGCCGCCGGGATCACCGTCGTCCTGAGCTACCTGCTGATGCAGACGCACGCCTGGTCCGGCACCTCGCCCGCATCCGCAACACCGGCTGTTGCCACGACAGTTCCCGGACCTACCCCGCATCGGTGACGGCCTGATGCCGCGCCGTCCGATGGCGGCCGGGGCCCGGGCCTGACGCGGCCGGGCCCTTACCCGTCTAAGGGCACCGGCTCCAGGATCTCCGGGCGCGGTTCCGGGGCGGCGGCCCGCAGTGCGTCGGCGGAGACGTCGTCCGGCTGTGTCTGCGAGCGAATCTCGGCATCCACGCGGGCGTTGTAGGTGGCGACCTCCTTCGCGGTCTGCTCCTTGTCCCACCCGAGGATCGGCGCGACCAGTGCGGCCACCTCGTCGGAACAGCTCACGCCGCGATGCGAATATTCGATGGAGATGCGGGTGCGGCGGGCCAGGATATCGTCCAGATGCAGGGCGCCCTCCGCCGCGGCCGCATACACCGCCTCCACCCGGAGATAGGTCGGTGCGTCGGTAATCGGTTGCAGCAGTTCGGGTTTACCCACCGCATGGTCGAGCACGTCGGTGACCAGCGAGCCGTAACGGTCGAGCAGATGCTCGATCCGGTACGGATGGATGCCGTAGGTCGCGGCCAACTGCGGGGCCTGATTGAGCAGGGCGAAATATCCGTCTGCGCCCAGTAGCGGCACCTTCTCGGTGATCGACGGCGACACCCGCTGCGGAATGTCCTGCGCCGCGGCGTCCACCGCGTCGTAGGCCATCACCCGGTAGGTGGTGTACTTGCCGCCCGCGATGGCGACCAGGCCCGGCGCGATCCGCGCGACCGCGTGTTCGCGCGAGAGCTTGGAGGTCTCGTCGCTCTCCCCCGCCAGCAGCGGGCGCAGCCCGGCGTACACACCCTGGATGTCGTCGTGGGTGAGCGGGGTGACCAGCACCTCGTTCACCCGGTCCAGCAGGTAGGCGATATCGGCCTTGGTCGCGGCGGGGTGGGCGAGATCCAGATTCCAGTCGGTGTCGGTGGTGCCGATGATCCAGTGGCTGCTGCCCCACGGGATCACGAACAGCACCGAGGTCGGGGTGCGCAGGATGAGCGCGGCATCGCTGGCGATGCGGTCCCGCGGCACCACCACGTGCACGCCCTTGGAGGCCCGCACGTGGAAGCGGCCGCGCTGATGCGAGAGCGCGTGGATCTCGTCGGTCCACACCCCGGTCGCATTGATCACCACGTGGCCGCGGACCTGGGTGGTGCTGCCGTCCTCGCTGTCGCGCACGCTCACCCCCACCACCCGGTCGGCCTCGCGCAGGAATCCCACGACCTGGGTGGAGGTGCGGATCACCGCGCCGTAGTGCGCGGCGGTGCGGGCCACGGTCATGGTGTGCCGGGCGTCGTCGACGACCGTGTCGAAATAGGTGACGCCGCCGATGAGCGCGCTGCGGCGCAGCCCCGGCGCCAGACGCAGCGCGGCCGAGCGGGTCAGGTGATGTTGCCCGGGAACGGACTTCGCGCCGCCCATGGTGTCGTACAGCACCAAACCCGAGGCGACATAGGGCCTTTCCCACACCCGATGGGTGAGCGGATAGAGAAACTTCAGCGGCTTGACCAGATGCGGCGCAAGGGTTTTCAGGCTCAGCTCGCGCTCGCGCAGGGCCTCGTGCACCAGACCGAAGTCCAGCTGCTCCAGATACCGCAGGCCGCCGTGGAACATCTTCGACGACCGGCTCGAGGTCCCCGAGGCCAGATCCCGGGCCTCGACCAGGGCGACCTCCAGCCCCCGGGTGGCCGCATCCAGGGCGATGCCCGCCCCGACCACACCGCCGCCGATGACCACAACATCGAAATGATCCCGTCCGAGCCGCTCCCAGGCCGCATCCCGCTGCGCCGGGCCCAGCTCACCGGACGGCTGGGACTGCGATCGCGATATCTCCGTCATCCTCAACTCCTCCGGCCGATACCGACCCGCTCGTTGGCGACGCTGACAGATAGCTAGCAGCCACAGTAGTGCACCGAGACATCGGCGGCGAGGTGGTGTGGCCCGGATCAGGGAAGATCGGGCCCGACACATACGACCGAGCCGCCGAGCGCCCGACACCGAATATATCGGGTTCTGCCCTTCACAGGCGCTCGACGGCCAGGCGTGGACCGCGCCCACTGGACGCTACGAATGACAATCGCGCTACAAGAGACAATCGAAATATCGCACCCTGCGGACTCGGTCCCGACACGGGAGGCGTGGTGGCGCAAGCCGAGTCGATCCCCGGCTGACAAGCATCGCCCGCAGCAGCGACACTCATCCCGATCACAGCCGTGACAACCATAATCGCCGCACCCACAACAAATTTCGCGACTCTGAGAAATTCACTCCCGCTGAATGTCGCCGTCCCGACCGGCGTTGCCGCTACACGCGAGCGGTCGAGCCGACATGTCCGTGGCGGTGGTAATTCACTTGACCCGCAGCGAATTCCCCTGCTGGCGCCAGCCGGCGGTGCCGCTACACCCAAGCACCACGGACCGACAGACCCGGGTGTTCGCTAGGCGCCCGGACCGGGGTATACACCCGGTTGAACACCCCCGCCGGGACTCACCCCGGGCTGGACCGGCCCGCCGTTCGACCCCGGAGGCGGCGCGTTGTCAGGCACACATACCCCCGGCTGCGAGGGAGGAGATGGGGGACACCAATCAGCCTGCGCAACCCCCGTCCCCACCGAAGCCAGACCGACCGCAAGCACAGCGCCTACAACAAATCTCGCAATCATGAACTTTTCCTCCCGTGTGTGTTCATCGAGAACGCTACGGGACGACGAGGTCGCGGGCAACGATTATATTGACCGGTCCGGACGGGAAAATAGCGGTGGCAGTGAGCTATTCACCCACGGCACGGGCGAGGCGATCGACGGCCTCCTGCAAAACCGCGCCCTCGGAGGTGGTGAAACACAGACGCATCGAGTGGCTGTAGTCCGTGTCGACGGCAAAGGCCGAGCCCGGAACGAACGCGACGCCGTGTTCGACTGCGCGCGGCAGTAATTCGGCAGTATTGGTGCCGTCGGTGAAGTCCGCCCACACGAACATCCCACCCTCGGCCTCGGTGCTGACCACCCGGTCGCCGAAACGTTCCCGAAGCGCGCCGACCAGGGCGCCGGCGCGTTCGCCGTAGATGCTGCGGACCTTGTCCACATGTGCGGCAAGCCAATCCGAATCGGCGAGCAGGTCGGCGGTGATCTGCTGGGTCAGCGCCGAGCCGCACAGGTCCGCGCCCTGCTTGAGCAGCTCCACGCCGCGGCCCACCGCATCCGGCGCGACCATCCAGCCCGCACGCAACGACGGGGCGAGGATCTTCGATGCGCTCGACAGCCGGATCACGTTGGGCGAGTATGTCGCAACGGGATCGGGCGACGGGCGGTCGAACCACAGCTCGCCGTAGGGATCGTCCTCGATCACCCAGAAGCCGTACCGGTCGGCAAGCTCGGCGAGTTCGCGACGACGCGGCGGGCTCATCGTCACCCCGCGCGGATTATGGAAGTTGCTGACCGTATGCACGACCGCCGGGCGCTCGCCACTGTCGAGCAGTTCGCGCAGCATGTCGATGCGCATGCCCTCGGCATCCAGCGGCACGGACACGATCCGCGCCCCGGCTGCCCGGAACACCTGCAGCGCCCCCACATACGCCGGATCCTCGACCACGACCAGCGCGCCCGGATCGAGCAGCACCTCACCCAGCAGCGACAGCCCCTGCTGCGAGCCGTGGGTGACGAAGACCTCCTCGACCGGCACCGCGCGCCCCAGCCGCGCCGACTCGCGCGCGGCGAGCACCTCGCGCAGCGGACCCCAGCCCGCCGACTGGGTGTATTGCAGCCGCGACCGGTCTGTCAGCGCCATCTCGGCCGCCTGCGCGATCCGATCGCGCGGCATCAGCTGCTCGTCGGGCAGGCCACCGGCCAGGCCGATGACGTCCCGGCGCTCGGTCAGCTTCAGCAGATCCCGAATCGCCGAGCTCTGCAGGCCGTCGAGACGGCGCGACAGCGAGGGAACGATCAGCGACATGGGACACCTCCGAGAGCAGGCACGTATACCTCACCCTCGCACAAATGGACCAGATCGTGAAATCCTTTTCCCAAATAATGAGATTCTAGAGCGAGTTGATCTGCGATATGAGGGTCTTTCCAGTCAGATTCGCGGTCGTGATCAGCTGCTTGTACACGGTCAGCTTGCCGTTGGGATCGTGCTCGGTGACATCGACGTTGAACTGATCGGGGGCCAATGTGGTGATCTTCACGCAATAGACCACGCCCGATGGAACATTCGCATTGATCGTCTGCTGCAGGACCGCGGACGGCTCGAGATTCGCGGTGGGCGCGGCGAAGGAGCGCATCAAGTCGGCACTACGGTCGATGAGGTACGCATGCCAGTAACCAAAGATCACCCCGGTCCCGCTGGTGGAATTCCCCGGCCCGTTTCCGACGGTCAACTCGCCCGACGCGCTGGCCGGACACCCCGTCGACGACGACGTCGGCGCAGCCACCGGGGTCGCGGGGCTCGGATTGCTCTTGCCGTGCATGACGAACACGACCACCGCCGCGATCGCCGCGACGACAACCACCGCGGCGGCCACACCACCGAACAGCACACCCCGGCTGCGCCCGGGCCCGGAGGGCGGCGTCGACCGTGCGGGCCCGAAGCTCTCGACCAGATCATCGTCGTCGTCCCACAGCGAACCCGAGGACGATCCCTTGGCGGCGGGTGCGGGCTCCCGCGGCGTCTGCAACCTCTTGGCCAGATCGTCGTCATCCCACAGCGAACGCGGAGTCTCGCGCTGCTGCCCGGTGGACTGGCCGGCGACCTGCCGCGGCGGCCCCGTCGGCGGCCGCTGTGACACCGGCCCTTGCACCTGCGGCCCCGGACCCTGGGGCGCCCCCTGCTGCCACCACGTTCCCTGGTCGGTGCCCTGCCGACCGCCGCCACCCTGGTCCGAGTACCGAACCGTCTCGCCCTCGGGCCCGGGGGCACGCCGGGGATCGGGCCCCGGGGCACGCACCGTCTGCGAGCCGGTCGAATCGGGCGCCCGATATTGCGCCGGCGGGGCCGGAACCGGCGGTTGCGCCGGAGCGTCGGCGGCCTGCCAACCGACAGCCGGCCGCTCAGGCCCGTCGGCCTGCCAGCCGACAGCGGGCCGCTCCGGGCCATCGGGCTGCCAACCGACACTGGGCCGATCCGGCCCATCGGCGGGCTGCCAGCCGACAGCCGGCCGCTCCGGAGCCTCCGCGGGCTGCCAGCCGACCGGCCCGGCCTCACCGGTCGGCGGGCCGAACGCATCCAACGGCGGACCAAATTCCGAAACCGGAGGACCGAAGCCCGAATCACCTCGATCGCGTGGGGGCGTACCCTCCCCGGATTCGTCGTGGTTCGCATCGTCCATGGAGGCCATTACCCAATCCTTCCCCATGACACACGCGTGGGGCGGTCTCTATGACCGCCCCACGCGTCGAATCAGCTTGCGCCGACGGCATCAGGTCCGCCAGCACCGAATCGAATCACTGCCGAATCGAATCAGTTCTGCACCGAACCACTCACCTGCGCGGTGGCACCGACGACATTCACCGTCTGCGGGGCGTAGTTCCCCTGCGGCAGTTTACCAACCTGCGCGGCGGCGTCGAGCGCGGCGACACCACCCGGCTGCATCCGGATCCAGCCCTCGATCGCCGCCTTGGCCGCATTGGCCTGGGTGCTGTCGATGTAGGTCGTGTTCTTGATGTCGTTGAAGCCGGTCTTGGCCTTGAGGTCATCGATACCCGTGGTGTGGGTATAAGTGGTGACCTTGATCTTGTTGGCCTCGACGTACTCGATCGACACACCGGCGTCGCCCGTACCCGTGGGGGTGCGATAGCCGACGGTGCCGACATAGCCCTCGGCATTGTTGAAGTGGTGCGTGTTGGCCACGTAACCGGACAGCAGGGGGCCACCGTCGATATTGGCGCCGACCTCGGTATGCGGGCCGTTCATCTGCACAACCGGCGCGGCCGGTGCGGAATTCAGGCTCGGCGAGCTCCAGCGCGGCTGTACCGGCTGCACCGGTTGCGTGGGGACGTTGGCCGGCTGGTTGCTGCTCGGGCCGGGCTGGGTGACGTCCGGGCCCTGCTGCGGCGGGACCGGCTGATTCGGCGTCGGCCCCGGCTGCGGCATGATGACCGGCTGCGCCGGGGTCTGCCCCGGCACCGGCAGCGGCGCCACGCGCGGGGCGGTCACGCCCGGCTGCACGGGGCCTGCCAGGTTCTGATCCGGCTGCGGCGCACCGGTATTGGGGGTGGTAACCCCGGGCTGCGACTGGGTGACCCCGGGCTGCTGCGTCGAGACGCCCGGCTGGGCCGGGGTCGGGGTCTGCGCCCCGGGCCCGGTGTTGTCATTGGCGGGCGCAGGCGGAGCCGGCTGCGCGGGGGTGGTGGGTACATCCACCGGCATAGGAGCGGCGCCCGCGGGCGCCGCGAGGAGAGTCGCCACGGCGGCGGCGGTGGCAAGCGGCAGCGACGTGGTGACCACCGCTCGCTGTACACGATTCGGCTTACGATGTTTCACTGCTCGAAATCCCTTTCCCGAGCCCGGCCACCTCGCATCGCGTGATAGCGGCCGCTCTCCAGTTGTCCCTCATCAAGATGCCGGACCGCAACTTTCGGCCCCGATGGACCGCTAGCGAGATCCGGTTCGGGAAAGGTGAATCCCCCGCACACGAAAATCGACCAACCACCCACCACTCGCATCTATGCCGGAAGTGAACCACACGAACGGGATTCAGGCAACACGTATCTAACCCCCACTGCCGCATCGATACTCATCGTTCCGTGCGGTCTTGTTAAGGGGGGCGGATAAACCCAGCTCAGCGCGGTTCACCGAGCCTATCCGAGGTCGTCGTGACGCATCAGCTGGCGGGCCGCCTCGGTGATCGAACCGGACAGCGACGGATACACCGAGAAGGTCTGCGCAAGATCGTTGACCGTCAGGTTGTTCTGCACCGCGAGGGCGATCGGCAGGATCAGCTCCGAGGCGATCGGGGCGACGACCACGCCGCCGATCACCACGCCCGTGGCGGGACGGCAGAAGATCTTCACGAAACCGCGGCGCAGGCCCGACATCTTCGCGCGCGGATTGGTGTTCAGCGGCAGCATCACCGTGCGCGCGGGGACCTCACCGGCGTCGATCGCATTCTGGCTGACCCCGACCGTGGCGATCTCGGGACGGGTGAACACCGCCGAGGCCACCGTCTTGAGCCGAATCGGCTGCACACCCTCGCCCAGCGCGTGATACATCGCGATGCGGCCCTGCATGGCGGCCACCGACGCCAGCGGGAGCAGGCCCGTGCAGTCGCCCGCGGCGTACACCCCCGGCACCGAGGTGCGCGAGACCCGGTCCACCCGCAGGTAGCCGCCCTTGCCGAGTTCGATGCCGATCCGCTCCAGGCCCAGGTTCTGGGTGTTGGGCGTCGCGCCGACCGTGATCAGGGCGTGCGAGCCGGTGACCGTGCGGCCGTCGGACAGCTTGGCCACGATGCCGTCGGCGGTGCGCTCCACCCGGTCCGCGCGAGCCTGCTTGACCAGTTCCACACCGCGTTCGGCGAGGGCGTCCTCGAGCACGAGCGCGGCGTCGGCATCCTCGCTGGGCATGATCCGGTCGCGGCTGGAAAGCACCTTGACCTTCACGCCCAGCTCGGTATAGGCGGACACGAATTCCGCACCGGTGACGCCCGAGCCGACGACCACCAGGGTGTCCGGCAGCTTCTCGAGGTCGTAGAGCTGACGCCAGTTCAGGATGCGCTCACCGTCGGGCTCGGAACCGGGCAGCACGCGCGGGCTGGCGCCGGTGGCGATCAGCACCACCTCGGCCTCGAGCACCCGCTCCCCGCCATCGTTCAGCCTGGCCCGCACCAGGTGGGTGGCCAGGCCGGGAATCTGGTCGATCAGCTCACCGGCGCCGTTGAGGATGTCCACGCCCGCGGCCTGCAGCTTGGACCGGATATCGGAGGACTGCGCGTGTGCCAGGGCCTTCACCCGGGAGTTCACCTCGGACAACCGCACCTGCGCCTGCGCCGGATGCAGGGTGATGCCCAGATCCCGGGCGCGACGCAACTCGGTCCGCACGCCGGTGGAGGCGATGAAGGTCTTGGAGGGCACGCAGTCCCACAGCACGCATGCACCGCCGACGCCGTCGCTGTCGATCACAGTGACCGACGCGCCGTGCTGGGCGGCCACCAGCGCGGCCTCGTATCCGGCCGGGCCGCCGCCGATGATTGCAATGCGGGTCATGGATACCTCCGCTGTCATGCTGCCGAACCGGGATCTCCGGTACGCCAAAAAGGGTAGCTGGGCTGAGTTGATGTGGTGAATCGCCTCGACCCGCCGCGCGTTGCGCCTCTAATGGGTGGGATGGAGGCGAGTCCGCGCGGTCGTTCGATACTCTTGCCTGGTGCCGATATACGCCGCCTACGGATCCAATATGGATCCGGAGCAGATGCTCAAGCGCTGTCCGCACTCCCCCGTGTACGGAACCGGTTGGCTGGAGGGCTGGCGCCTGACCTTCGCCGGGGACGACATCGGCTGGGAGGGACCGCTGGCGACGGTGGTCGAGGAGCCCGGAGCGCGGGTGTTCGTCGTGCTGTACGACGTCCCCGACGAGGACGAGGTGAGCCTGGATCGCTGGGAGGGCTCGGATTTCGGCATCCACAAAAAGATCCGGCTGCGCGTGACCCCGAGCTCGGGGACCGGTACCGAACCGGTGCTGGCCTGGTTGTACGTGCTGGATGCGTATGAGGGCGGCCTGCCCTCGGCCCGTTACATCGGCGTCATCGCCGATGCCGCCGAAAAGGCCGGCGCCCCAGCCGATTACGTCCACGCCCTGCGCACCCGCAACTCCCGCAACGTCGGCCCCGGAGCCGGATGACAGGAGTGGCCGCACCCGAGTCGGGATGCGGCCACTCGCGCTTGGAAACCGGTGATTATCTCGCGTTCAGGACCAGATTCGTCATGACGCGAACGCCCATCGCCAGGGCACGCTCGTCGAGATCGAAGGTCGGCTGGTGCAGGTCGAGCTGATCGCCCCGCCCAGACCAGACGCCCAGGCGGGCCATCGCGCCCGGCGCCTCCTCGAGATACCAGGAGAAGTCCTCGCCACCGCCGGATTGCGGGGTGTCGGCCAGCGCATCGGGGCCCAGCCCGCGGATGGCCTCCTCGAGCATGCGGGTCGCGTATTCGTCGTTGACCACCGGCGGCACGCCGCGCTTGTAGTTCAGCTGATACCGCACGCCGGTCGGGGCGAGCAGCCCCTCGACGATCTCGCGCACCAGCGGCTCCAGCAACGACCAGGTGGCGTGATCGCCCGTGCGGACGGTGCCGGCGAGCATGCCGGTCTGCGGAATCGCGTTGGGCGCCTTGCCCGCCGACACCGCGCCCCACACCATCACGGTGCCGGTGCGCGGATCGATGCGGCGACTCAGCAGGCCGGGCAGGCCGGTGATGACCGTGCCGATCGCGTACACCAGATCGCTGGTCAGATGCGGGCGTGAGGTGTGCCCGCCCGGCGAATCCAGCACCAGCTCCACGGTATCGGCGGCCGAGGTGATCGGGCCGACGCGCACCCCGACCCGGCCGACCTCGAGCCGCGGATCGCAGTGCAGCGCGAATACCCGCGAGACATCCGCCATCGCGCCCGCGGCGACCATATCGATGGCGCCGCCGGGCATGACCTCCTCGGCATGCTGGAACACGAGCCGCACTCCGACCGGCAGGTCGGGAACCTGCGCCAGCGCCGACGCCGCGCCGAGCAGCACGGCGGTATGCGCGTCGTGCCCGCAGGCATGCGCCACGCCCGGGACGGTGGAGGCGAACTCGAGCCCGGTGTACTCCTGCAGCGGCAGCGCGTCCATATCCGCGCGCAGCCCGATCCGCGGACCGACGGGTCCGATATCACACATCAGGCCGGTGCCGGTGGGGAGTTTTCGCGGCTCCAGACCGGCCTTGACCAGCCAGGTTTCGACAAATTCTGTCGTCGCGAACTCCGTGCGGGACAGTTCCGGGTTGGCGTGCAGATGCCGTCGCCAGCCGACGAGGTCGTCCGCGTTTTCACTCAGCCACGCATCGACGACCCTGCGCCCCGTACTCGCCGCCTCCGGCGATGGGTCACCCGCGGGGTCCTCCGCAGAAGCCACCGTTGGTGCCACAGCTGTGCTCGATGGCACCGCTCCCGGGGCCCCGCGTGGTAACACTCCGCTGCCGCCTCCGGGCCCGTCGCTCCCGGCGCGGCCGTTTGTACTCACCGAAAATCCTCCTGTCGCTGAACGCTGCGCTCCAACAACCGTTCTCTATGAAATTGATCGCCCGCAATCTGTATCGCGGTACGCGCCAACGCCGTTGCCCCGTCGATCACCGCGAGATCCGCGGACGCGGTGACACAGGCCGCCGCGAACTCCGGCTGATGCGTGACCGCTCCCGCGGCATCGATGCCGATGATCGGATGGATGCCCGGAATGACGTTGGTGATGTTGCCCATATCGGTGCTGCCCAGCGGCCGCGCCGCCTCGAGTTCCGGCGCGAGCGGCACGCGCCCGATGCCGGCGATCTGCTCCCGGTAGGCATACAGTACTGCCGCATCCGGAGTGAGCTCGGTATACGTGGGCGCGAGCGTCCGGATGTCGTGGGTGGTTCCGGTCGCCAGTGCTCCCGCCTCGAAACAGGCCGATGCGCGTTGCATCAGATCGTCGAGGGATGCGATGTCGACTGCCCGTAGGTAATACAGCAGCTCCGCACGGTCGGGCACGATATTGGGGGCTACGCCGCCCGAGTTGACTATACCGTGCAGTTGCTGTCCGGGAGCTAGATGTTGACGTAGCAACCCCAACGCAACCTGCGCGACCGTCACCGCATCGCCCGCGTTGCGGCCCTGCTGGGGCGCGGCGCTCGCATGCGCCGCGCGGCCGTGGAAGGTGATGGACAGATCGGCCAGCGCCAGCGAACGAGCGCCGACGATGTCGGACGGGCCCGGATGGACCATCATCGCCATCGCCACGCCGTCGAATACACCACGCTCGAGCATGAGCACCTTGCCTCCGCCGCTCTCCTCGGCCGGCGTGCCGAACACCTTCACCGTGAGCCCGCACGCATCGGCCACCTCGGCCAGCCCCAGCCCTGCGCCCACCGCCGCGGCGGCGATGATGTTGTGCCCGCAGGCGTGACCTATCTCAGGCAACGCGTCGTACTCGGCGCAGATTCCCACCACCAGCTCACCGCTGCCGTAGGTGGCGACGAACGCGGTGTTCAGATCCCCGGCCCCAGCCTCGATGGCGAAGCCGCGGGCCCGCAGTGGCGCGAGGGTCTTCGCCACGCTGCGGGTCTCGGCGAAGGCGAGTTCGGGCTCGGCGTGGATCGCATGGGACAGCCCGATCAGCTCCGCGGCGGCGGCGGCGATCCCGGCATCGGCGGCCGCGCTCAGGGTCGTATCCGCCGCCGCGACGAGCTCGTCGGGCGAGGGACTCGCGCGGTCCGGCTGGCGGTCGTCGCGGCTGCGTGACATGGCACCCAGTCTGGCACTGATGGGCGACATTGCACGGTGCCCATGGGATGCGCGGGTCCCTACCGGGTAATCAGGGCGCGAACGCCAGATTCTCCGGGGTGGTCGGCACCGCCAGGCCCGCCAGCGCGCGGCCGTGCAGGGCGCGCTTGATGACCGGCAGGTTCGGCTTGCGGTTGGCGGCCAGCGCGGCCGCCCGTTGCACCGCGGCCGCCAGCAGCGTGTCCGCCTCGGATGTGGCATCGACGATGCCCGCGGCGAGCGCGTCGACGGCGGCGTAGCGGCGGCCGGTGGTCATCGCCTCCACCGCCACCTGATTGGTGAGCCGCGCGGTGACCAGCGCATTCATCGCGATCGTGAAGGGCATGCCCAGATGCACCTCCGGCAGGCACCAGTACCCGCGGTCCGCGCGCATCACCCGGAAGTCGTGCGAGGTGGCGAGCATGGCACCGGCACCGAAGGCATGGCCGTTGACCGCGGCCACGGTCGCCATCGGGAAGGTCAGCAACCGGCTGAACATGCTGTGCACCCGGTCCAGGTACCAGCAATTCTTGTCGAAGTTGCCGAACAGCCAGTCGGTGTCGAGGCCGTTGCTGTAGAACTTGCCCGTCGAGACGGTGACCAGCGCGGCCGGGCCCTCGCTGGCCTCGACCTCGTCCAGCAGGCCGTGGAAGGCGTCGATCCAATCGGGATGGAAGCGGTTCTCGGTGTCGGTCTGGCCCTCGTTTCCGAGGTAGAGGACGAATACGTCTCCGTCACGTTCCAAATGCGGCATACGCTGAGGATAAGTTACCGGCGAGTCGGCACCGGGATGCGCATCAGATCCTCCGCTACGACCAGGTCCCCGTCGAAATACTTGCGCGCCTCGAGGCGGTGGCCCTCCAGGTCCGGGTAACGCTGGGAGAAATGGGTGAGCACCAGGGTGCGCACGCCTGCGGCCTGCGCCACCCGGGCGGCCTCGGCGGCAGTCAGGTGACCGTAGTCGCGGGCCAGCCCGGCCTCGCTGTCCAGGAAGGTCGCCTCGATCACCAGCATGTCGGCGTCCTGCGCCAATTCCTCTACGCCGCTGCACATCCGGGTATCCATGACGAAGGCGAAGCGCTGACCGCGACGCACGGTGGAGACCTCGTCCAGGGTGACCCTCGCGCGATGACCGTCCTGATGCAGCACGCCCTCGCGCTGCAGGCGGCCGATATCGGGGCCGGTGACACCCAATTCGGCCAGCCGCTGCGGCAGCATTCTGCGGCCGTCCGGTTCGGTGAGCCGGTAGCCGAAGGTATCGATGCGATGGTCCAGCCGCACCGCGTCGAGCGCGAATAGCGTGTCCGGCAACCGGATCGGGCCCTCGGCCGCCACCGGCCGCTCCCGCAGCCCCGCGAACGGCGGCACCACATCGCGCAGCCGGTGGTAGAACTCGCGGCCCGAGGCGGGAAAGCAGACGTCGACCGGATGGGCCACCTGATCCAGATTCATCCTGGCCAGCACCCCGGGCAGGCCGAGACAGTGATCGCCGTGAAAGTGGGTCAGACAGATCCGGGTGATCGCGTTGGCCGCCACGCCCGCGAAGGACATCTGCCGCTGGGTGCCCTCACCGGGATCGAACAGCAGCCCCTCGGAATCCCACCGCAGCAGATAGCCGTTGTGGTTGCGCTCGCGCGTGGGCACCTGACTCGCCGTGCCCAGCACGACAAGTTCACGCGCGGCATTCACGTGCGCGACCGTACCAGCTCGCGGCCGTGCTCGGCCCCCGGCGAGCGCGGCCGGGCGCGCGCACCTGCCACGTGCGCACTATCGTTGGCCGCATGCTTGCCGAACAGGCCGCCGCGGCGATCGCCGAACGTACCGGAATTGCGAACCACCGGATCGCGGTGGTGCTCGGCTCGGGATGGCAGGACGCCGCCGCCGAGATCGGCGCTCCGGTAGCGACGATTCCGATGGCCGAACTGCCGGGATTCGACGCGCCCACGGCCCAGGGCCACCAAGGCGCCGTGCATTCGATGGCGGTGAACGATTCGCCCGTGCTGCTGATGATGGGGCGCCAGCATCTCTACGAGGGCTACGAGCCGGCACAGGTGGTACACGGGGTGCGTACCGCGATCGCCGCCGGTGCGGACACCGTGGTGCTGACCAATGCGGCCGGGGGCATCCGGTCCGGCCTGCGCGTGGGTGAGCCGGTGCTGATCAGCGATCACCTCAATCTGACCGGGCGTACCCCGCTCACCGGCGCCACCTTCGTCGACCTGGTCGACGGCTGGGATCCCGAATTGCGCAGGCTCGCAAGGGAAATCGATCCGGAGCTGACCGAGGGCGTGTACGCGGGCCTGACCGGACCGCAGTACGAGACGCCCGCCGAGATCCGCATGCTGGGCGCCGTGGGCGCCGACCTGGTCGGCATGTCCACGGTCCTCGAGGCCATCGCCTGCCGCGCCCTGGGGGCCCGGGTGCTGGGCATCTCGCTGGTCACCAACCTGGCCGCCGGGGTGACCGGCGCCCATCTCTCGCATGCGGAGGTGCTGGCCGAGGGCCACGCCGCCGCACCACGATTGGGCAAGCTGCTGCGCGGCGTGCTGGAACGCGTCTGAGGCGATGCGCGCCCGGAGCGGGTACACCTGCTCCAGCGCCCCGCATCGCGTGCGTATCCCCGTACGGGGTGCGGCTGCCGAGGGCGCTCGTCGAAGGGAGATGCTGATGTTGCGATTCGGGACGGCCGGGCTGCGGGGTCCACTGCAGGACGGTCCGGACGGGATGAACGTGGACACGGTCATGCGGGCGACCGCGGGGCTGGCGCATTGGCTGCGGGAGCGTTGCCTCGGCGGCGGCGTGGTGATCGTCGGGCGCGACGCCCGGCACGGCTCGGCGGAATTCGCCGCCGCGACCGCGCAAGTGCTTGCCGCGGCCGGATTCTCGGTGCTGCAACTGCCGCGCCCGCTGCCGACACCCGTCGTCGCCTTCGCGGTGCGGGAGCTGGGCGCGGTGGCCGGGGTGCAGATCACCGCCTCCCACAACCCGGCCACCGATAACGGGTACAAGGTCTACTTGGACGGCGGCTCACAGCTCGTCCCGCCGGCCGACGCCGAGATCGAGAGGTGCATCGAGGCCGTGCGCGAACCGATTCCGCGCGCCGATCCGGTGCCGACCGCGCCCGCGCCCGGTGTGCTGTCGCTGCCCTCCGATGCACCGGTTGCCGAGCTCGGCGAGGAGATCGTGCGCCGGTACCTCGCCCGCGCCGCCGCGCTCCCCCACCTGCTGGGCGGCCCTGAGCCCGCGCCGGCGCCGCCCGACTCGGCGATAGCACCCGGTTCAACCGCAGCAGCCGACTCGGCGAGGCTCGCTCGGTCAGGATCTGCAGCCGACTCGGCGCCCGGTGGCAGCACCGATTCGGCTCGAACCGCGCCGCCGATCACGACCCGGCGCGGCGAACTTCGGATCGCCCTGACGCCGATGCACGGGGTCGGCGGGGAACTCGCCGTGGCGGCACTGCATGCGGCCGGGTTCACCGATGTGCACGTGGTGACCGAGCAGTTCGCGCCCGATCCGGACTTCCCGACAGTCGCATTCCCGAATCCGGAGGAACCCGGGGCGTCGGATCTGCTGCTCGCCCTCGCCGAGCGGGTCGGGGCGGGGCTGGCGATCGCGCTGGATCCCGACGCCGATCGGTGCGCGATCGGCGTGCCGGGCTGTGTCGATGGGACCCTGCGTGGTGACGCTCCGCTGCCGCCTCCTGGCCTGACGCGGCCGGGCCCGCACGGATGGCGGATGCTGCGCGGCGATGAGACCGGTGTGCTGCTGGGCGATTTCGTGCTGCGCGGCGCGCCCGCCGACGCATTGGTGGCCACCACGATCGTCTCGTCGCGGCTGCTGGGCAAGCTGGCCCCGGCCCGCGGCGCCCGGTACGCGGAAACCCTCACCGGATTCAAATGGCTGGCGCGGGCCGGGGACCACCTTGTTTACACATACGAGGAGGCGATCGGGCACTGCGTCGACCCGGCCGCGGTGCGGGACAAGGACGGCATCTCCGCGGCCGTCGCGGCCGCCGAACTCGTCGCCCGGCTCCGCGCGCACGACCGCGGACCGCTGGATCTGCTCGACGATTTCGCGCTCGAATTCGGCCTGCACGCCGGCGACCAGGTCTCCCTGCGGCTGGCCGACCCGGCGGCCGCCGCGGCCGTGGTCGCGCGGCTGCGCCGGACCCCGCCCGACAGCATTGCGGGCGAGGCGGTCACCTGCACCGACATGGCGCAGGTACGGGGCGGGATGCGCACGGACGCACTGATCTTCCAGGGGGCTTCACAACGCATCGTGGTCCGGCCGTCAGGCACCGAACCCAAGCTCAAATGCTATCTCGAAGTGGTCGAACGGGTTCCCTCCCGCGATGCGCTGCCCGAGGCGAAACAGGCTGCCGCACAACACCTATCGGAACTGCGCAAATACTTCGAAAATCTCTGAGCGTCCGCTCGCGAAGCTCTCTTCTACGCACACCGGGGGTCTCGGGGGCGGAGCCCCTGAGTCTAGCGCGGGCCGAACTGGCGATCGCCCGCGTCGCCGAGGCCGGGGACGATGTAGGCATCGGCGTTGAGCCCGGCGTCGACGGCGGCGGTGACCAGGCGCACCGGCAGCCCGGAGCGCTCCAGTTCGGCCACGCCCTCCGGCGCTGCGACCACGCACACCGCGGTGATGTCGGTGGCCCCGCGCGCGACCAGCAGTTCCAGGGTGTGCCGCATCGAGCCGCCGGTCGCCAGCATCGGGTCCAGCACGAACACCGGCAGCCCGGCCAGGCTCTCGGGCAGCGATTCCAGGTACGGAACCGGCTGGTGGGTCCGCTCGTCGCGGGCGATGCCGACGAAACCCACCCGGGATTCGGGAATCAGCTCACAGGCGGCGTCCACCATGCCAAGCCCGGCCCGCAGCACCGGAACCAGCAGCGGCGGATGCGCCAGCCGCGCACCCGGTGTGCTGGCGACCGGCGTGGCGACCTCGAACGTCGCCAGCGGCGCGTCGCGCAGCGCCTCGTAGATCAGGATTCCGGTGATGTCGCGCAGGGCGCCGCGAAACGCCGGATTGGGGGTGCGCTCGTCGCGCATAATCGTCAGCAGTGTGGCGGCGAGCGGATGGTCCACGATGTGCGTTCGCATGAGGGAACGATAAGGTCTGTATGGGTTCGTAATCCGCACCCGTCGGGTGAATTTCTCGTCCAAGGGGTTGTGAACTGCTTACCGAAACGTGAGTGTTTGTCGTCGCCGGGGCCGAGGTCCAGGGTGAACGGTGAGCGCGCGAGGTTGGCACAGTGTGTCGGACCTCTCTGTCACGCGCACGGTATGACCCGCCGCGGTGGTAGCCGTAAGCGCGGCCTCAACCGGGCCTCGGCAAGCCCATCGCTACTGGTGGTGCATCGGGGACCGGTACCGGGAGTAGCCCGGCCGCCAGTGTCACGACTGGGCAAGGACGCGGAGCCGAGCCCCACCACCGCGGTGGAGAAGGCAGGTGGCGTCGAAGCGTCTACCCCGCACAGCCACAGCGTTGAGCAGACGGGGACTGCCAATCCGCAAGGAACGGCTGCCTGAACAATGAGTCGCCATACAAACACTCACAATTCGGGTAACGGTGGAACCGTATCCGTGGCGCCTGCGTCAAAGTACTCGGATGAAGTAATCTGCCACCAGACCAGCACGATGGGGGATGTGATGAATCAGATCTCGGTCGACACCGAGGGCGTTGCCGCCTATGCCGCGACGGCCGGCGGCCTGGCCACGGAAATGGGGTCCGCGGCGGCCGCGGCGGCCGCCGCCGATCCAGCCCTACTCGGCCCGATCTTCGGCCTCGTCGGCGGCGATTTCGTCACCGCGTACGCCGCCGCCCATGCCGGGCATGTGGCCTCCATCGGCCAGCTATCCGCCGTCCTGGGCACCCTCGGCACCGCCGCGACGGGTGCCGCGGTCAGCTACTCCGAATCCGACGCCGACCGCGCCGCGGCGATGCGGGCGGCCACGGAGAGGTTGCAGGCATGAGCGGGTCAGGGCGCGGCGCGCCCGGCGGGCCCGGAGGAGGCAGCCTGCGTAACCACGGAGGGCCCTCGGAAGCGCCGCCATCGGGTACCGCGGCGGCAGCGGAGCGTAACCACGGAGGCCTCCCGGTCATGCCTCGAGAGGACACAGCATGACTGTCGCGGGGATCGACCTGGATGCCCTGGCCAAGCCGTTGGTCGACCTGGTGGCCAGCTTCGGCTCCGGCGTACTGCCCAACGGCGGCCCGGCCGATGCGCTGCGGCAGACCTCCACCACGATCGACGGCATCCATCAGGCCGGCAGCTCCGGCATCAATCAGATGACCAACGCCTGGAATGGCGGCGCCGGCGATGCCGCCATGGATAAGGCGATGCAGGTGCAGACATCGGCGGCCACCATCTCCGACCGCGGCAACGGCATGGCCGATGTGGTCAGCCAGGCCGCGTCCACGGTGCAGACCGGACAGCAAAAACTGGCCGGAATCCTGAAGGACTTTGTGCACCAGGTCAATACGCTGGGCCCCGCCGCCACCACCCCGATGGGCCTGACGACGGTGGTCGGCTCCGCGATCGACCACATCGGCCAGGCGGTCGGCGTGGTCGGGCAGGTGCGCTCGGATCTGGGCACCCACACCGCCTCGATGAGCCAGCTCACCCCGGCGCCGTCGACACCGTCCTTGGTGGGCACCCCGATGAATACCGCCTCGCTGGTCTCGCAGCTCAGCAGCGGCGCCCAGACCGCCTCCTCGATGCTGGGCGGGCTGGTCTCCAGCGGCGGCTCGGCGCTGGGCTCGCTGACCAGCAACGGCTCGAAGTCGGGGACCGAGGTGGCGGCGGCCTCCGCTACCAGTTCCGGCGATAAGCCCACCAAGGACGGCGGCGTCATGATCACGCTGCCCGACGGCAGCCAGGTCGAGGCGCCGAATCAAAAGGCAGCGACCGCTGTGAAGTCGGCGATCGGCTGCGTCGGCACCCCCTACGTCTGGGGCGGCAATACCCCCGGCCAGGGCCTGGACTGCAGCGGCCTGACGAAATACGCCTACGGGCAGGCCGGTGTCGACCTGCCGCGCCTGGCGGCCGATCAGAGCCAGGGCGCCACGCCGGTCAGCCCCGGCGATGTGAAGCCCGGCGATCTGGCCATCTGGGACGGCCACGTCGCGATGATCGTCGGTAACGGAAAAATGGTCGAGGCCGGTGATCCGGTCCAGATAGATCCGATAAGGACTACCAACATGGATATGAACTTCCACGGCTTCTACAGGCCCGCCTCATGAACCAACCAAAGCAGCAGGTACCGAATGTCACGGTGGCCGCCAGCGCCAACCGCTCGGGCACCATCAGCGTGCGGGCCACCGACCAGGGCATGCCGGTCGAGATCAAGTTCGAGCGCAGCGAATACCGGTACGGGGCACAGGCTCTGGCAGCCGAGATCCTGCGCCTGACCAAGCGCTCGGCGATCGTGGCCAAGGCGCGCCGGCGCGAGACGCTGGCCGAATCCGGGATGCCGGTCGAGATCCTGGACAAGCTCGGACTGCCCACCCGCCAGGACGCGGTGACCGAGCTGGACCGCATGGACGACGAGGACACGGGACCGACTAGCTGGATGAGGCAGGTGTGAGGCCGGTATGAGTGCAGAGATGGATGCACTGGTCGCGGCGGCGACCGACAAGCTCGAGGCGCTCGAGGCCGCGCTGTTCGGGCTCGGGCAGGTACGCGGGCGGTTCACCACCGAGGACGGCCAGGTAAGCGTCGAGGTGGACAGCAACGGCGCCATGGTGGGGCTGCGGCTGGCCGAGTCGATCACCTCCCGTACCCCCGCCGAGGTGGGGCAGGCCATCGTCTGGGCCTGCGCCCAGGCGGCTCAGGACGCGGGCGAACAGCGTTCCGCGGTGGTGTCGAACCTGAATTCCAGCTTCGTCCCACCGGAGTCGGGAACCATTGGGGGGCGGGCCGAATAGTGCCGCACGCGGCGGCTCGATAGGCTCACCGTCATGGCTTCTGGAGACATCGTCCCGATCGAGCTCGGCCTGACCGATGGCGATCTCGTCACACTGTGGGCACCGCGCTGGCGAGACGGTGACGACGAGTGGGAGGCATTCCTCGGCCACGAGGACGCGCTGTACGGCTTCGACTCCGTCGCGGAGCTGGCCGCATTCATCCGGAACAACGACGATAACGACCTCGTCGACCATCCGGCATGGAAGGTCGTGGCCGGATTGTCCGCGGCCCAGCTCGAGCCGGCGGAGGAGCACATCTTCGACCTGGTCGGGGTGCCGGAGCTGGCGGCGGGCGATCCGGATCCGGATTCGATCAGTGAGCTCGAGGAGACCCTCGACATGGCCCGCACCATCGGCGAGGTGTGCGAGCTCGAGGTGGTGACCAAGTTCTTCGGCTCGCATCCGGTGTTGGGTGCGCTGCCCGCGGGCGCGAGCGCGTTCTACGGGCGCGAGGGCCAGGAGCTGTGGGAACAGATCGGCGCGGCCATCGTCAAAGGCTGGGACACGGTCGTCGACGCCATCGATTCGGTGGTGAAGTCGCCGGAGGTCGACGCCGACGCGGTGGCCGTCGCGGAGGCCGAGTTGCTTGCGGCCGAGGAGAACGTCGTCGACGCCGAGGACGCGGTCGAGACCGAGGATGACGACGAGATCGAGCAGGTCGACCTCAACGACGACGCGGCCGATGACGACGAAGAAGACGACGAGTCCTTCTGGCACGGGGTCGGCATCGACCCGATCCGGATCGTCACCTCCGAGGGCGAGTTCTACACGCTGCGCTGCTATCTCGACGACGAGCCGGTATTCCTGGGCAGCAACGGCTCGATCACGGTGTTCCCCTCCGAGCGCACCCTGGCCCGCTACCTGGCCGACGATCACGATCACGACCTGGCCGCGGTGAGTACGTACGGCGAGGTGCACACCGCCGCGATCGACGGCTCGCTGGAGGTCGAGGTCTCCGACGAGAACGTCTACGTGCTGCCGGGCTTGGCGGACGACCTGGCCCAGGGCCCGAAGGTGGTCGACATCGACCAGCTCGACCTGGCCATCGAATTGTTCACCGACGCGGCCGATTACGCCGACGACGACACCATCGAGCAGGCGCTGGCCAAGTCCACCCCACTCGGCTGGTACGTCTCCTATCTGCTCGAGCCCGACCCGAGCCGGCTGGCCCCCAGTCCGCCGTTCGCCGCCGAGGCCGAGACCTGGCGCACCCTCGAGCACGCATTCGAGACCCGCCTGCAGAAGGGGTAGGGCTCTCGCCCCCCGCCTCCCCGCGACTTCGGCGTGCCGTTGCTTGCCGGGAGACTTACTCGCCGGACCGGCGGATGACGGCCCGCTCCGGTTGAGCCCGTCCCCGGTGAGTTACCCGTGTCGATGGTCGCGGGCGAGAGGCAGTTGACTCGGATCCGTTGTGCTGCCAGTTCTTTGGCCAAGTGGCGACTCATCGAGACAATTCCGGCCTGTGCCGCAACGTAGGCCGCCCCTGGGTGGCCATTTCAGATTTAATTGGACAGACAGTCTGAATGAATATTACTCTGAATGCTGCCGGAGCAAGAGCTTTGGACAGGCGGGCAAGCAGAGGACTCGGTTATGAGCGACGACACCCGAGACGCCGACATGGCGTCAGAGACAGCGGCCGCGCAGCGGCCCGTCACCACGATCGATTTTTTCGGGATGTACCTCGCCCACGATGCGTTCGAGCGGGATCTGAAACGACTGGCCCGTGCCGTGGCCGCGCGCCGGACCGGTGATCCCGGTGTCACAGCAGGCTGGGAGACACTGCTGCGGCAGCTGAACAGGCACCACAGCACCGAGGACGAAGTGTTGTGGCCGACGGTGCGGGAAGCCATCGAAAGCCCCGACGACCTGAAGATCCTTGACGCGATGGAGGCCGAGCACGAGCGCGTCGACGAGCTGCTGGACCGGGTGGAGGCGGCGTTGGCAGGAGCGCGCGAGAGCCTCGGTGCCGACATCGAAGCGCTGCAGACCGCGCTGGGCGCGCACCTGCGGCACGAGGAGCAGGTCGCGTTGCCGTTGATCGATCGCACGGTCGGCGCGGCGGGCTGGGCAGCGTTCGGTCGAGAGATGCGCAAGCGCAACGGACTCCTGGCGGTGACGGAGTATCTGCCGTGGGTCCTCGACGATGCCGCCGGGGAAGAGAAGGGCAAGATGCTGGGGCTGCTGCCCTCGCCGGTGCGGCTGATGTACCGCATGATCTTGCGGCCTCGTTACGAACGGAGCCGGTCGTCATGGGTCGCGGATCGGATCGGTTCGAACGGTACTGTCGATCGTCATGAGTCCTCGCCCCTATAACCTGGGCAAGCGCAGCGAGCAGATCGCGCAGAGTCGCCGTCAAGTGCTCGAGGCCGCCCGCGCGCTGCTCGGCGAGGCCACCGGGTACACCGCGTTCACCGTCGATGCCGTGGCCAAACGCGCCGACGTCGCGCGTGCGACCGTGTACTACCAATTCGGATCGAAAGTCGGCCTGCTCGAAGCCATATGTGACGACCTCGGCGAGATCGGGCAGCTCTCCGGGTTGGCGGAAGCGTTCACCAACCCGGACGCCGACCAAGCCCTGGACCTCTTCATCACCTGCTTCGGGCGGTTCTGGCAAGCCGACCGCATCGTGATGCGCCGGCTGCGCGGCCTCGCCGCCCTCGATCCGGAGGTCGGTGAGGTCATCGCCGCCCGCGATCACCGACGCCACGAAGGACTCGGCGTACTCGTCAGTCGTTTCGCCGCGAGCGGCAGCGCGCCGGCCGCAGTCGGGCGTAGTCAGCACACGCGAACTTTGCTCGCGCTGACCAGCTTCGAGACTTTCGACACGCTCGCGGAGCCGGATCAAGACCTGCTCGAGGTCGCGCCGGTCATCATCAAGCTGGCCTTGTCGGTTCTCCGAACCTGACCGGCCTCGAAGGAAGTGGATTGTGCGAGTCAGCCTAAGTATCACCAACGTTTCGTGGCCAGATGGTGCGGCTGTGGTGACCGATAATCTCGAGCGTATCGCCAGACGGTGCGACGGCACAGGCATCGACACGATCTGGGTGCCTGATCACCTGTTGCAATTGGTACCCGGTACCGATCCGGAGCAGGGCATGTTGGAGGCATACACGACGCTCGGCTACCTGGCCGGTGTTACCGACTCCGTTCGACTCGGGACAATGGTGACCGGTGCGACGTTCCGGGCACCAACACTGCTGGTGAAGGCGGTGACCACGGTGGATGTGTTGTCGCGAGGACGGGCGTGGCTGGGTGTCGGGGCCGGATATCACGAGGCCGAGGCCGCGATGATGGGGCTATTTCTGCCCCCGCCGGGCGAACGCTTCGAGCGGCTGACCGACCTGCTGCGGCTCGCGCTGCAGATGTGGGCGGGTGATACCAGTCCGTTCGTGGGCCGGTACTTCCGCGCCGAAGAACCCATCAATTCGCCAGCGGCACATACACAGCCGCACCCGCCGATCCTGATCGCCGGCGTCGGTGAGCGCAGGACGCTGCGCCTGGTGGCCGAATACGCCCAGGCCTGCAACCTGTACGACATTCCCGACAACGGCGCCACCCTCACCCGGAAACTCGGCGTTCTCGCCGACCACTGCGCCGATGTCGGCCGTGAGTTCCACGAGATCGACAAGACGGTGAACACCTGGCTGGTCGACGGCGAGTCGCCGCGGCGATTCGTCGAGCGTGCGAAGGCACTCGCGTCGTGGGGCGTCGACCACGTCGTCGCGATGGCCCCGGTCTGGACCGACGCGGCGCTCGATACGGTGACTGCCGCCGTGCCCGCACTCGAGCATGTCGGCCCCGGCGCGTAGGCCATCGGTGTCAGGACGTGATAACGCAGCGCAGCAACCAATTTGGCGCACGATGGTCAGCGAACCGGGCGGCGACCACGTTCCGGCTCGGTCGTTGTCCGATCAGCACGCCTAGCCCAGCAATACCGCGTAGCCGGGTTTGATGATCTCGTCGATGATACGCAGGCGGTCGGGGAACGGGATGAAGGCCGACTTCATGGCGTTGATGGTGAAGCGCTCCAGATCGCTCCAGCCGTAGTCGAAGGTGTCCACCAGCTTGAGCATCTCCCGGCTCATGCTGGTATCGCTCATCAGCCGGTTGTCGGTGTTGACCGTGACCCGGAAACGCAGCCGGGCCAGCAGATCGAACGGGTGCTTGTCCAGCGAGGGCACCGCACCGGTCTGCACGTTCGACGACGGGCACAGCTCCAGTGGGATCCGCTGGTCCCGAACGTAATTCGCGACCAGCCCCAGCCGCGGCTCGGACCCGGTTTCGGTATCGGATTGCCGGGACCAGCGGGGCCCTACGTGGTTACGCACGCTGCCGCCTTCGAGACCTGACGCCGGCCCCGAAGCGTCGAAGATATCGTCGGTGATCCGCACGCCGTGCCCGAGCCGTTCGCAACCGCAGAAGGCGACCGCCTCGTGGATGGAGGGCAGGCCGAATGCCTCGCCCGCATGGATTGTGAAGTGTGCGCAGTTGGCCCGCAGGTATTCGAAGGCGTCCAGATGCCGGCTCGGGGGATAGCCGGCCTCGGCGCCGGCGATGTCGAATCCACCGACACCGCGGTCGCGCCACCGCACGGTCAGCTCCGCGATCTCCAGCGAGCGGGCCGCATGGCGCATCGCGGTCAGCAGGCAGACCGTCCGGATCGGGGTGCCCGCCGCGGCGGCCAGGCGTTCGCCCTCGCGGAATCCGGCGAGGGTGTGTTCGACCACCTCATCGAGGGTCAGGCCGCGTTCGAGGTGCTGTTCGGGGGCGAACCGCACTTCGGCGTACACCACGCCGTCGGCCGCGAGGTCTTGCGCGCATTCGCGGGCCACCCGCCGCAAACCGTCGGGGGTCTGCATCACGGCTGTGGTGTGCGCGAAGGTTTTCAGATATCGCTCGAGCGATCCGCTGTCGGCCGCATCGCGGAACCAGTGCCCCAGTGCGACGGCGTCGTGAGCCGGCAGCTGGTCATATTCGCACTCCGCGGCCAACTCCAGCACCGTCGCGGGCCGTAGCCCACCGTCCAGATGGTCGTGCAGCACGGCCTTGGGGGCCTGGCGGATCGAGGCAAGGGTTATCGGCATCGGTCCAGTCATGTAACGACGCTAGCCGCATCCGCCGTGTTCCGCAGTGAACTTCGCAGGCTTGCGTTCGCTCGTTGGCATCTCCGAGTGCGCTCTTGCTGACCTGTATTCGATTCGAAACGGGTTTAGCGGGCTATTCGGTCCAACACGATCGGGGCGGAGGTGACGGGGGCCGAGCCGATCGCGTAGGCATCGCGCAGAGCCTCGAGGGCCGCGGCGAACGCCTCGGGGGTGTCGGTGTGCAGGGTGAGCAGGGGCTGGCCCGCGACGACGGAATCGCCGGGCTTGGCATGCATTTCGACGCCCGCGCCGAACTGGACCGGCTCCCCCTGGCGGGCGCGGCCGGCGCCCAGGCGCCAGGCAGCCAGGCCGACGCCCATCGCGTCCAGGCTGCTCAGGATGCCGGACTTCGGCGCGGTGAGGACCTCGGTGTGCGCGGCGACGGGCAGCGGGGCATCCGGATCGCCGCCCTGGGCATGAATCATCGCGCGCCAATGGTCCATGGCGCGGCCGTCGGCCAGGGCGGCGGCGGGATCGACATCGTGGATTCCGGCCTGCGACAGCATCTCCCGCGCCAGCGCGACGGTGAGCTCGACGATATCGGCGGGGCCGCCGCCGGCCAGCACCTCGACCGATTCGGCGACCTCGAGGGCATTGCCCGCGGTGCGACCCAGCGGGGTGTCCATGGCGGTCAGCAACGCCACCGTGCGCACCCCGGCGTCGGAGCCCAATTCGACCATGGCCGTGGCCAGCTCGCGGGCGGAGTCCAGGGTCTTCATGAAGGCACCGGCACCCACCTTGACATCGAGCACGAGCGCCGCGGTGCCCTCGGCGATCTTCTTGCTCATGATCGAGCTGGCGATCAGCGGGATCGCCTCGACGGTGCCGGTGACATCGCGCAGCGCGTAGAGCCGCTTGTCGGCCGGGGCCAGATCGGCCCCGGCGGCGCAGACCACCGCGCCGATCTTCGGATCGGCCAGCATCTCCCGCATCTGCGGCACCGGCACCTCGGCCCGCCAGCCGGGTATCGACTCGAGCTTGTCCAGGGTGCCGCCGGTATGACCCAGCCCGCGCCCGGACAGCTGCGGGACGGCCGCACCGCACGCGGCGACCAGCGGCGCCAGCGGCAGCGTGATCTTGTCCCCGACCCCGCCGGTGGAATGTTTGTCGACGGTGGGACGCGGCAGATCGGTGAAGTCCATCCGCTGTCCGGACTCGATCATGGCCGTGGTCCAGCGTGCGATCTCGCGCCTGGTCATCCCGCGCAGCAGGATGGCCATGGCCAGCGCCGACATCTGCTCGTCGGCCACCTCGCCGCGGGTGAATGCGGCTACCACCCAGTCGATCTGATCGTCCGACAGCTCTCCGCCATCGCGTTTTGCCGTGATCACCGACACCGCCGAATGCACGCTCACCATGTGCGCCAGCCTCCCAGACAACTCCCCCGGGCGCACGGATCACCGGCGTGTATCGGCATGAAACGCCTGCATTTCGCCGACAGGGGTGCGTCTGTCAGAAATCTTGGGGCGACACGCGGAAGGGGTCGATTTCCGCGGGTACCGTCGCGGCCACCAACCGATCGAGAGCAGGAGGCCAACATGACGCACGCAGGGCTGGACCACCGGGTGAGCAAGCTCGAGGGGAGGGTTGCCGACATCGAGGAGAGCCACGGCAATTCGATCTACAACCTCACCCGAAGCGTTCAAGGACTCACGCTCTTTGCTCATCGGCAGTCGGCTCATAGCAATGCTGTAGGCCGGGGTATAGCCCTGATGATGGAACGGCTGGGGCTACCCCCGATCGAGATCCCTGAGGTCAAGATGCCCACAGACCAGGAGATCGACGATTTCTTCGAAGAAGTCTGAGGCGGCCTGGTCATGACCTACGCCAACCTGGAATGCCGGACGACCGAGCTGGAGGGGCGGCTGGCCGATATCGACTTCAGCTATCGGGAAGCCATGCTTTCGTTGCAGCGCCTCTGCGTGGGTAGTCGGATCGAGAGCGCGCGCCTGATCGACCACGCCAACCGCATGGGCCGTGGGATGGAGCTGATCATGGAACGCCTGGAAATCCCCGGGTGCTGGATCGGAACCGTCACCTCGGTCAGTGCGACGGAGGTCGACGAGATCATCGAGGCGATCAACCTGCACTCACCGCTGCGCGAGTACCCGAAGCCAGAGCCCCCTTCCGAAGACATCTACTACGCGACCTATAATTCGCCGTAATCAGCTGCCCTGCAATAACTTCGAGGCCAACCCGTCGCGACGACAGGCAACGCAACCATCGCGATGGGCGCCACGAAGACCACCCGCAGCGCCCCTGACGTGCGAAACCTCACATCATTTCTGCCCTGCCGCAAGGTCATCCGGCCCGAAGGCAAACGGCAGCAAATCCCCCAGCGGCACCGGCCCGCTCGCATGATCGACGAGCAGTTCGCCGCCTCCGTGCTCGTAGAGCAGCTGCCGGCATCGCCCGCAGGGCATCAGGATCTCCCCGCGCGAGTCACACACAGCAACCGCCAGCAACCTTCCTCCACCGGTGGCGCAGAGGTTACCGATCAGTACACACTCGGCGCACAGCCCCAGACCGTATGAGACATTTTCCACATTGCACCCGCACACAATTCGACCGTCGACGGTGCGCGCGGCAGCTCCAACCGGAAACCGCGAGTAGGGTGCATAGGCATTCTGCATAACTTCGAATGCATTGTTACGCAACAGATTCCAGTCAATATTCGACATATTGGACCTCCGTCCGAATGGGCAATCCCCGACCGAAAGAAAGGTACCGCAGCGGCATTGGCCCATCAGGCAAGGCAAACCTAACTCGGTTATTTAAGGCACAACGACCGGCACGCCGAATTAGTTCCGTGAATGTCCGGGGATTACAGTTCTCGACAGATCGGTTCAGGTTCCCGGCGGCGGCCGGCCACCGCCTCTGGGGTGTCGGCTCCGGGCAAGAGCTGGTGTTTTCCAGATCTAACGGCTCAATTGTCCGCGCGCCGAATCTGCGACCGGATCAAGACTTGCCGGCTTGCCGGCGTGTCCATCGACGACGTTGGAGGCACCGCACTCTATGACCACCACGCTGGAAGCTCCGGCTCAGCCGAAGCGGAAGACCCTGTACCGCGGCGACCCGGGCATGTGGTCCTGGGCGATGCACCGGATCACCGGTGTCACGGTCTTCTTCTTCCTCTTTGTCCACGTGCTCGACACCGCGCTGGTGCGGGTCAGCCCGGACACCTACAACCGGGCGATCGAGACGTACAAGAACCCGGTCGTCGCCCTTATGGAGATGGGCCTGGTCGTGTGCGTGCTGTTCCATGCACTCAACGGCATCCGGGTCATCCTGGTCGACTTCTGGTCCAAGGGCCCCAAGTACCAGCGCCTGATGCTCTGGATCGTGCTCACGATCTGGGTCGTCGTCGCCGGTGTCGGCGTGGGTCGCGAGCTTTTCTACATGATCACGACGGAGCTCTGACGCCAATGACTGCACCTGTTCTGGGCAAGTCCTACGACCGGCCCGCCAGCCTCGACTCCCCCCGCGCGCCCCGCCGCGCCAAGGGCAACAACTTCGAGAAGTACGCGTGGCTGTTCATGCGCTTCTCCGGCCTGTTGCTGGTCGTGCTCGTATTCGGCCACATGACCATCATGCTGATGCTCGACGGCGGCGTGAAGCGGCTGAACTTCGCCTTCGTGGCCGGCCGCTGGGCCAGCCCGTTCTGGCAGTTCTGGGACCTGACCATGCTGTGGCTGGCCCAGTTGCACGGCGGCAACGGCCTGCGCACGGTCATCGACGACTACGCCCGCAAGGACGCCACCCGCTTCTGGCTCAAGACCCTGCTGGCCGTGTCGATGATCCTGATCATGGGCGTGGGCACCTACGTCATCTTCACCTTCGACCCCAACATCAGTTAGGAACAGGCCACTTCGATGACCGAAAACCCGATTGAGGAGCACCGCTACGACGTGGTGATCGTCGGCGCCGGCGGCGCCGGCATGCGCGCGGCGATCGAGGCCGGTCCCCGGGTGCGCACGGCGGTCCTGACCAAGCTCTACCCCACCCGCAGCCACACCGGCGCGGCCCAGGGCGGCATGTGCGCCGCGCTGGCCAACGTGGAGGAAGACAACTGGGAGTGGCACACCTTCGACACCGTCAAGGGTGGCGACTACCTGGTCGACCAGGACGCCGCGGAGATCATGGCCAAGGAGGCCATCGATGCCGTGCTCGACCTGGAGAAGATGGGCCTGCCGTTCAACCGGACCCCCGAGGGCCGGATCGACCAGCGCCGCTTCGGCGGTCACACCCGTGATCATGGGAAGGCGCCGGTGCGCCGGGCATGCTATGCCGCCGACCGCACCGGCCACATGATCCTGCAGACGCTGTACCAGAACTGCGTCAAGCACGACGTGGAGTTCTACAACGAGTTCTACGTCCTGGATCTGCTGCTCACCGACACCGACCGCGGCCCGGTCGCCACCGGCGTGGTCGCCTACGAGCTGGCCACCGGCAAGCTGCACGTATTCCACGCCAAGGCGATCATCTTCGGCACCGGCGGGTCGGGCCGCATGTACAAGACCACCTCCAACGCGCACACGCTGACCGGCGACGGCATGGCGATCGTGTTCCGCAAGGGACTTCCGCTCGAGGATATGGAATTCCACCAGTTCCATCCGACAGGCCTGGCCGGCCTGGGCATCCTCATCTCCGAGGCGGTTCGTGGCGAGGGCGGCATCCTGCGCAACGCCTCGGGCGAGCGATTCATGGAGCGCTACGCCCCCACCATCAAGGACCTCGCCCCGCGCGACATCGTCGCCCGCTCGATGGTGCTGGAGGTGGCCGAGGGCCGCGGTGCCGGACCGAACAAGGACTACGTCTACATCGACGTGACCCACCTCGGCGCGGACGTACTCGAGGAGAAGCTGCCCGACATCACCGAGTTCGCCCGCACCTATCTGGGCGTGGACCCGGTGAAGGAGCTGGTGCCGGTCATGCCGACCTGCCACTACGTGATGGGCGGCATCCCCACCCGCATCCGCGGCGAGGTGCTGCGCAACAACACCGATGTCGTACCGGGCCTGTACGCGGCCGGCGAGTGCGCCTGCGTCTCGGTGCACGGCTCGAACCGCCTGGGCACCAACTCGCTGCTGGACATCAACGTGTTCGGCCGCCGCGCCGGCATCGCCGCCGCGGAGTACGCCCAGCGCCACGACTTCGTGGCCCTGCCGGAGAATCCGTCCACGATGGTGCAGGAGTGGCTGGCCAACCTGCTGTCCGAGCACGGCAACGAGCGCGTGGCCGATATCCGCAGCGAGCTGCAGGCGACCATGGACGCCAACGCCGGTGTGTTCCGCACCGAGGACACCCTGAAGAAGGTGCTCACCGATATCCACGGGTTCAAGGAGCGCTACGAGCGGATCACGGTCCAGGACAAGGGCAAGCGCTACAACAGCGACCTGCTCGAGGCGGTCGAGCTCGGGTTCCTGCTGGAGCTGGCCGAGGTGACCGTGGTGGGCGCGCTGAACCGCAAGGAATCGCGCGGCGGACACGCCCGCGAGGACTACCCCAACCGCGACGACACCAACTTCATGCGCCACACCATGGCGTACAAGCAGGTCGAGCCCGGTGCGCCGGCGAAGCTGATCGCCGACATCTCACTCGATTTCAAGCCGGTCGTGCAGACCCGTTACGAGCCGATGGAGCGTAAGTACTGATGACTGCTGTAATCGAAAACACTGCAGCGACTCCTCAGAAGCCGGTCCCCGTTCCGGACGGTTCGGTGATGGTCACGGTGAAGATCGCCCGATTCAACCCGGAGGACGACAAGGGCGCGCACTGGGATTCGTTCCAGGTGCCGGTCTTGCCGACCGACCGCTTCCTGAACGTGCTCCTCTACATCAAGTCCTACCTGGACGGCACGCTCACCTTCCGTCGCTCCTGCGCCCACGGCGTCTGCGGTTCGGACGCCATGCGCATCAACGGCGTGAACCGGCTGGCGTGCAAGGTGCTGATGCGCGACATGCTGCCCAAGAACGGCAAGACCCTCACCATGACCGTCGAACCGATCCGCGGCCTGCCCGTGGAGAAGGACCTCGTGGTCAACATGGAGCCGTTCTTCGACGCGTTCCGCGCGATCAAGCCGTACCTGATCACCTCGGGTAACGAGCCCACCTTCGAGCGCATCCAGTCCCAGGCCGACCGCCACCGGTTCGACGACACCACCAAGTGCATCATGTGCGCCTGCTGCACCACCTCGTGCCCGGTGTACTGGAACGACGGCAGCTACTTCGGCCCGGCCGCGATCGTGAACGCGCACCGCTTCATCTTCGACAGCCGTGACGAGGGCGCCCGCGAGCGCCTGGACATCCTCAACGACGTCGAGGGCGTGTGGCGCTGCCGCACCACCTTCAACTGCACCGACGCCTGCCCCCGCGGCATCGAGGTCACCAAGGCCATCCAGGAAGTCAAGCGCGCACTGCTGTTTGCACGGTAGCTCTCCCGTCTCTCCGCCGCGCTTCGCGTGATACTCGCGCGAAGCGCGGCGTGCTGTATAGACCGGTTGTCTGTGGTGTCATACACGCTGGAACGCGGAAGCTAGCGGGAACTCGACTGCGCACTCCCGGCGTTGGCAGTCCAGATAGGCTCGAACTCAGGCTCCTGCAACGGAACCGGACGCAAGTAGAAGGAAAGCCCCGTGATCTGCTTCTTCGACCCCTCCCACGGCCCGGCCGCCGTCACCGCGAACTGGCAGCCGCAGTGGGGTGTGCCCCGCCCCGTCGAGGTCTGCCAGTTCTGCGCGCAGCGGATCCAGACCACACAGCCGCCCTACTACCAGCCGATGCAGCAGCAGGGCTATCCACAACAGGGGTACCCCCAGCAGGGCTATCCACAACAGGGGTACCCCCAGCAGGGCTATCCACAACAGGGGTACCCCCAGCAGGGCTATCCGGGCCAGCAACCCCGCCAAGGCCACAGCACCGCCGCCATGTTGGGCGTCGGCGCGGCCGGAGTCGTCGGCGGCATGCTGATCGGCGACATGCTCTCCGACGACGACAACCGCGACGAGGACCGTGCCTACGAGCGCGGATTCGAGGACTCCGAGTATCGCGACAACCAGAACGACCGCGACGACGACGGCTTCTTCTGAGCCGCCGAAGCTGCGGTGAGCCCGCCACGAGTGCGAGTGATCCGGTCGGCGAGATCGGTTCGCCGACCGGATCATTCACCTCACGGCACCATCCAGGACAGCACGCCGGTCGACTGCAGCACCACCAGCACGCACATCGCGGCCAGGAACAGGACGCTCCAGCCGAAGACCCGGCGAAAGATGTCGCCCTCCTTGCCATCCAGGCCGACCGCGGCCGCGGCGATGGCGAGGTTCTGCGGGGAGATCATCTTGCCCAGTACCCCGCCCGAACTGTTGGCCGCGGCCATCAGGGTCGGTGACAGACCTGCCTTGCCCGCGGCGGCTACCTGCAGCGCGCCGAACAGGGAGTTGGACGAGGTGTCGGATCCGGTTACCGCCGTGCCTATCCAGCCGAGTATCGGCGACAGCAGCGCGAAAAGCCCACCGGCCCCGGCCATCCAGGTACCCAGTGTGATGGTCTGTCCCGAGGTATTCATGACATACGCCAGGGCCAGCACCGCCATAACGGTCACGATCGCAAATCGCAACTGGTACAATGTCGTTCCGTATGCCCGCAGCGCCCTGGGTATCGATACCGACAGCGCGATCATCGTCAACACGCCCGCGATCAGCATCTGGGTTCCGGGTGAGGTCAGCAGGTTCAGGGTGAAGGTGATCGAGCCGAGCTTGGTGCCCTTGGCATTCACCGCATGCAGGCCCGGCCAGGCGAAGGTGTAGGTCGCATGCCCGATCAGCGTCTTGATCGGGCCGATCTGCCCGAGCACGAACACCGCGATGACGATCAGGTACGGCGCGTAGGCGCGCACGACATCCCGTGGGGCGTCGGGATGTTCGACGCGACGCACGAAGTCGGGCGGCGGCACGTCGGCGGCGCCGCCCGCGATCACCGGTGCCGGACCGCTCCCCTCGGTGTAGGTCGCGGACGGCCTCCACACCCGCACCAGCAGCACCACCGCGGCCGCGGAGACCAGCGCCGCCACCACATCGGCCAGCGGCACCGAGATGAAATTCGAGGTCACATACTGCGCGATCGCGAAGCTCACCCCGCAGACAAGAGCCACGGGCCAGGTCTGCCGGATCCCGTTCTTGCGGTCGACGATGAAGACCAGCACCAGCGGAACGAACAGCGCCAGCACCGGGGTCTGGCGGCCGACCATCGCACCGAGCGTGTCGGTGGAATGCCCGGTGACCGCGCCCAGCGTGATGATCGGCGTTGCCATCGCGCCGAACGCGACCGGCGCGGTATTGGCCACCAGTGCCAGCACGGCCGCCTTGATCGGGGCGAATCCGAGCGCGATCAGCATGACGGCGGTGACCGCGACGGGGGTCCCGAATCCGGCCAGGGCCTCGAGCAGCGCACCGAAGGAGAAGGCGATGAGGATGGCCTGCACCCGCTGGTCGGGGCTGACCCCGGCGAAGGATCGGCGCAGCACATCGAAGTGCCCGGTGGCGACGGTCATGTTGTACACCCAGATCGCGTTGATCACGATCCACAGGATCGGGAAGAACCCGAATGCCGCCCCCTCGGTGCCCGAGAGCAGCGCCTGCCCGACGGGCATCCCGTACAGCCAGACCGCCACGACCAGCGAGACGACCAGCGAGACCAGCGAGGCGATCCAGGCCGCCCAGCGCAGCACCCCGAGCAGAATGAACAGAATCAGCAGCGGCAGGGCCGCGATGAGCGAACTCCACCCCAGGGAATGGGCGAGCGGATCGAGTACTTGGTGATACATGCCAACCTCCGGAATCGAACAGGCCCGCGTCCGGTCCGGAAGCTCATCACGTACCCAGTTGTCGTCCCGTAGGTCGCTACACTGCGCGGGACCTCCGGCCACAACTAAGGTCCGAGACAATAGTCGTGCCGAATCCGGCCGCCCACAGCCGATCGGCGAAATCCGGCTTTCCGGTCCGGAACCGATCCGGATCCCGTGCGGTCACGAATGCCTGTCACGAATACCTCGAAAACCGTGACCGCCACCTCCGCACCATCATCCGACCGGAGGCCTGATGAAGAGCACGATCGAACTGAACGACGCCGCATTCGCCCTGGCCGCCAAGCATTTCGGGACCCTATCGGTCGCCGACACCGTGAATGCGGCGCTGGAGTACGTCGCCGAACGCCGGCGGCGGGTCGAGCGGCTGAACGCCAACCGCTACGGGCGAAGCCCGAATCTGACGAATCCGATGCGGCGCTGAAGTTTCTGGCCGATGTGTTCTGGTTCTCGATGGAATTCGGTGTGGTGCGCGAGCGCGGCGAGGGGCAGACGATGCGCCCTACAGCGGCATGCCCGCTTCCATGAACTCGGCAACTCGCTCGAGTTTGTTCATGTCGAGCATGGCCGCCTCGGTGGCATCGACGGTTGTACTCAGCGCGCCGATCAGGGCGCCGGCGAAGGCGCGAACCTCCAGTTCATCGGGCGAGCGACCGACCCGCTGGGCCACCAGTCCGGCGACTAGCCGCACGTTGCGCTCGGTCTCCCGGGCGATCACGCTGCTCAGTTCCGGAACCGTGTAGATCAGCGCCATCCGCTGCTGTTCGAGCGCCAAATCCTCGGGCTCCAGCGCCTCGAACACCTCGACGATGGCTCGGACGAACGCACGCAGCGGTGACAGCTCCGTCGGCTGCGCCTCGACCGCCGCAATGATGAGCGGGTCCAGATCGTCGGTGAGCGCAACCTGCTCCTTGGACGGAAAATAACGGAAGAACGTGCTCGGCGAGACCTCCGCCGCCTCCGCAATCTGCTCGACCGTCGTCTCCGCGTACCCCTGCTCCCGGAACAGCCGCATGGCCTCGGCGCGGATGGTGTGGCGGGTGCGCTCCTTCTTACGCTCGCGCAGGCCCATCCGGGGCGACGCTGCCCCCGGACGGGCCTTGATTGGCGGTGCCTTCGAATCAGCCGACATGGACCGATTCTCCCGCAGCCTGCTCCACGATCGGATCGGGAGCACGATTCCGGGTGAATATTGCGACCAGCACCACGGCAAGCACGCAGATGCCGGCGCACACCCAGAACATGACGGACATGCCGCTGACGAAGGCCGACTGCACGTGGGTCAGCATGGACGCGTCGTGCAGCTTGCGCGCCACGGCCGCCCCGGCGCTGACGTTGTCGGAGATCGGCGGCTTGTTGTAGGCGCCCAGGCCCGCGCGGTACTGCGTGGACAGCACCGTGCCCAGGATCGCGACGCCGATGGTGCCGCCGGCCTGCCGCAGCGCCTGCAGCAGCGCCGAACCGGTGCCGGCCCGCTCCGCGGTGAGCTCCCCCAATGCCATGCCCATCGCGGTCGGCATCACGAAGCCCATCCCGACGCCGAGCAGGGTGATCCAGATCGCGGCATAGCCGTAGCCGTAGTCGACCTCGGTCAGCGCGCCCACCACCAGGGACGCGGTCAGGATCCCGAAGCCCGCGAGCAGCGCGGGCCGCACCCCGAACTTCGGCAGCAGCTTGTCCACCAGCCGCGTGCCGACCAGGAGGCCACCGATCAGCGGCAACAGCCGCAGGCCGCTGCCCAGCGTGTCCGCGCCCAGCACCGCCTGGAAGAACTGCGGCGCGGTGAAGAACAGGCCGAACATGGCGAAGTTGATGAAGATGGAATAGCCGGTGCCCCAACTGAACCCGCGTGCGGAGAACAGCTCGAGGTCGATCAGTGGGTGCGCGGCGCGACGCTGCCAGGCAATGAAGGCCGCCAGCAGTACCACACCGGCCGCGACGCTGCCCCAGCCCAGCCCGTCGCCCCAGCCCTGCCCCAGCCGGATGAAGCCGTAGGTCAGGCCCAGCATGCCGGTCGCGGACAGCAGCACGCTGGGCACATCGACTCGGAAGGCGCCGGCGCTGCGGGTCTCCGGCACCAGCATCGCCACCGCGACCAGGCCGATGATCACCAGCGGCACGTTGATCAGGAACACCGACCCCCACCAGTAGTGCTGGAGCAGCCAGCCGCCGACGATCGGGCCGAGCGGCAGGCCGATCGCGGTCGAGGTGACCCAGACGGTCATCGCCCGCTGCTGCTCGGCCCTGTCCGGGAACATGCTGGGCAGCACCGACATCGACAACGGCATCATGACCGCCGCCGCGATGCCGAGCGCCGCGCGGGCGGCGATCAGCTCACCGGAAGAGCCGGCGAACGCGCAGGCCGCGGAGGCGATGCCGAACAGCACCAGCGCGCCGAGCAGGAACTTCTTGCGGCCGTAGCGGTCGCCGAGCGCGCCGGCGGGCAGCATCAGAGCGGCCAGCGCGAGCGTGTAGGCGGTGGTGAACCACTGCAGCGCAGCGGTATTCGCGTGCAGGTCGACCGCCATGGTAGGCAGCGCGACGACCAGCACGGTGGTGTCGAGTCCGATGGTGAGCATGGCGAGGGCGAGTGCACCCAGTGCCAGCCAGCGAGCCTTACCCGGTGGTGCGGACACCCTCGCCCCTGGCGCACCGGTGGTCGGCACCCGGTCCTGCGCATCCGTTGCATTCATGACATATCCGATCATTTGATTGTTTATCGCTTTTGATAGTACCTCTCATTTTGTTGTCTCTGTCAATACCTGTCCTGGGCGGGTAGCGACCCGGCCCGAATGAGACACACGACCAACTCACAGGTAGCTGGGACCGAGGTTCCGCATAAGCTCGACGACGATGCACACCCGAAACCAGCGGCCGAGCAGCGCCCGCAGACCCGGCGCGAACCGTTCCCGCCTGACCGCGTTCGCCGCCGCCCTGGCCGCCGGACTAGTAGGCGCCGCCGCGCTGACCGGCGTCGATGTCGCGCTCTCCCCCGCCGCAGCGGCCCAACCCGTGGCGACCAACGTGCCGTTCGCCACCCCGAATACCGATACCTGCCCGAACAAGACAGCCCCGCCGCCGCCGATCGACGAGTCCGAGGTTCCCGAGCCGGGCCAGAGCGCACCCCCGCCGCTGCCCGTCCCCTTGTCCCCGGTGGGCGGCGCCAGGCTCGGCTCCTGCGGGCTCGTGCTGCCCGACGGCGCGCCACCCGTCCCGAAGGACATCTCCGCCACGGCCTGGGTGATCGCCGACCTGGACACCGGCCGCGTGCTGGCCGCCAAGGATCCGCACGGCCGCTACCGGCCCGCATCTACACTGAAGACCCTGCTGGCCGCGTTCGCGCTGCCCAAACTCGACCTGAACCAGGTCATCCTCGGCACCCAGGACGACGCGAACGCCGACGGCACCCGCGTCGGCATCGGCGTCGGCGGCCGCTATACCAACGAGCAGCTGCTGCATGCCCTGCTGATGTGCTCGGGCAACGACGCCGCGCACGCCATCGCCACCGAGCTGGGCGGGGTGGACAGCACCGTCGAGCAGATGAACGAGACGGCCAAGCAGCTGCAGGCTCTCGATACGCGCGCCGCCACCCCGTCCGGGCTGGACGGCCCCGGCCAGAGCATCTCGGCCTACGATATGGCCGCCATCTTCCGCCACGACATGACGGTCCCGACCTTCGCCGACGTCGTGCACACCGAGCAGTTCGACTTTCCCGGCTATCCCGCCAACCCGAAGATCGAGGGCGATAAGGACCACCCCGGCTTCCCGATCGCCAACGACAATCACCTGCTCTACGACTACGACGGCGACCTGGGCGGCAAGACCGGCTACACCGACGACGCCCGCCAGACCTTCGTCACCGCCGCCCAACGCGGCGGCCACCGCCTGGTGGTGACCCTGCTCAAGGCGGACGTCCTGCCGATCCGTCCGCCCGAACAGGCCGCGCGGCTGCTGGACTACGGCTTCTCCCTGCCGAGCACCGCAAGCGTCGGCACCCTGCCCGGCAGCACTCCCGCCGAGGCAACCAATCCCTCTGTGGCACTGGCCTCCCCGCCCCCGCATCTTCCGGCCGCCGCGGAGCCGGATGTCGATCACAGCCGCGACACCCTGCGCACCGGCCTGATCATCGGCGGCATTGTGCTGGTGTTACTCCTGGTCATCGCCGCGTGGCGAACCGCCGGTCGATCCCGCCGCTAGCGTCATGACACGCTCGTTGAATCGGCCCCTAGGCCGCGGAGAGGACCGCCGCAGCTCGTGACTCGACCGTGCGGCGCAGCGCTGCGCGGTCGGACTCGTCGAGCCAGCAGCCCTCGACCGCGTTGCGGGTGAAGGACAGTAGCTGTTCGGCGTCATAGCCGAGGGCGCGATGCAGTACGGCGAGGTCGTTGGTGGGGTCGGTGCCGAACATCGGTGGGTCGTCGGAGTCGATGGTGACGCGCAGTCCGGCGGCGACCATCTCGGCGATCCGCTCGTGTTTGCCGTTGCCGCTGCCGGAGTAGCGACCGATGTCGGAGCTGATCGGCGTGCAGGTGAACACGATGTCCTCGCGGACGCAGCGCTCGGTGATCCGTGCGTCGTCGACGACGTGATAGCCGTGATCGACCCGCGTGCAGCCCAGCACGTCGAGCAGGATCTCGATATTGGGCGGCGGGCCGGATTCCGAGTGGGCGGTGCGATGCAGTCCCGCCCGCCCGGCCAGCCGGTACGCCTCGTGAAATACCCCTGGCGGGCCGTGGATCTCGGCATAATCCAGGCCGATGCCGACCACCTCGTCGCACCGATTCTCGATGACGGTGCGCACCAGGTCGATGGCGGCCTGGGGGGTGTCCTCGCGATTGATCGCGACAATGAGGCGGCTGTCGATTCCGGTGTCCGCCTTCGCCTCTCGCATTCCGGCACGCACACCGTCGAGCAGCACCCGATAGTCCGCACCCGGATGCGCCGGCGGGCTCAGGAAGATCTCCCGATACAGCACACCATGATCGGCGCCGAGCGCGGTGAGCGACTCGTAGGTGATCCTGCGGAAATCGTCGGCATCGCGCACGACCTGGCCGACCATGTCATAGACGCGCAGGAATTCGTCGAGATCCTCGTGGCTGTCGATGTCGTAGAGATCGACCGCCGTGCGGCCGCCGGGCACGGAGATACCGTGCTTGCGGGCCAGTTCCACGACGGTGGTCGGCAGTACCGAGCCGGTGAGGTGGCAATGCAGGCTCACCTTCGGCAGCGACGCGAAATCTATCGCGGCAGTGCTGTAATCGGCGGCAGCGGCAGCGCGACCACTAGCAGCGCCGGTGCCGACGACAGCGCCCTCCGCCGCGACGGCGACCACATCAGTGGCGTCGATGTTGACGCCGGACCCAGTCGCACCGTTGATCGAGCGGCTTGACACGCTCACGACCGCCCCTCTGCTGCCGCCAGCACCCGCGCCGCCTCTCGGACGGCACCGGTATTGGGTTGCAGCGCACGCGATCCAGCTAGCTTCGCGCGGATGTGCTCGGCCACCGTGGTGGGCTCATACTTACTGCCCGAGCCGATGCACGACGGCAGCGTCTCGATCACCGCGTCGATATTGCCGTCGTGGAAATACGCAGCGCTGCGCCGCCTTTCGATGGCCCCGTCGACGATCGGCGGACGCACCCGGTGCAGCGTGGACAGCCAGCGCTCGTTGGTCCAGCGGGCCATCAGGTCGCCGAGGTTCACCAGCAGCGCGCCGTCGGCGGGCTGCACGTCGTGCCAGTTCCCGTCCGCGTCGAGCACCTGAAGGCCCGGCACCTGATCGGCCCACAGCACGGTCACGATGCCGTAGTCGGTGTGCTCGCCCATGCCCACCAGTTCGCCGTCCAGGTCGACGGTTCCCGGTGGGAGCGCATAGTTGTTCATGCGCAACACATCCAGGGAATGATCGGTGAAGCGCTCGAAGTGGCCGGGCGGCAGCTCCAGCGCATCCGCGAATATGGTCGTCAGCGTGCGCGCCACCCGCGCGGCCTCGGCGAAGTACGCCTGCACGGGCGCCCGGAAGTCCGGGATCTGCTGCGGCCACAGGTTTTCCGCGTAGTCGGTCGCCGGGAGGTCCACGCCCGGATAGTCCGAGACCGCGGAGCCGATGTTGAACGCCTCGAAGAAGTCGTTCATCCGGCTCGCCGACTCCACCCCCAGGCTCAGGCTGAGACTTTCGCTCTTCGGCGGCGAGTATCCCCGATTGACCTCCGGTCGCGTGCGATACCCCTTCTTGGCCTCCAGCTCGAGCCCGAAGAACGAATCCACCGCGACAGCAAAGGATTCGAGCACCCGATCAGGTACACCATGCCCGGTGATCTGCATGAATCCGATGGTGCGCGCGGCCCCGTCGATACCGCGGGCCACCGCGGCTCGCTCGTTCACCGACCCGCCGTCCACATACGGCGAGATATCGATAACCGGCACATGGAATGTCATAGGATTCCCTTCCTTCAGATAGTCCGCGACGGCCACCAGCCGAGAGTCACGGCCATTCATGCCATCGCCTCCGCGCCGACGATCCCCGGCACGGCCGCCGACTCCCGGCGAAACAGCATGTAGTACACGACCCCGGCGACGATCAACCCGGTCGGCACGCTCAGATCCCCACCCGCACAAAGCTTTGCCAGCGGTCCGGTGTAAACGGTGGTGTCGATGCTCAGCAGTGCGACCACCATTCCGGCGGCCATCGCGGTCAGCCCGGGCATCCCGAATGCCCGCGATTCGCCGAATCTGCTGCCCGCGCTGTCCAGCGCCTCGACGTCGTAGCGGCCCCGGCGCAGGAAGTAATCCAGGATGAATACTGCGGTCCACGGCGCGAGCCAGACATTCATGAACAGCAGGAAGTTGCTCAGCACGGTGTTGAACGAGGAGGAGAACACCACGATCGCACCGACCAGCGCGGAGAACGCGCCGTCGACGGCCACGGCCTGCCAGCGACCGACCGGAAGTCCGATGGCCTGCAACGTGACTCCGGAGGAGTACAGGTTGATCGCGTTGAGTGAGAGCATCTGCACGATCAGCAGCACCAGATACGGCAGCAGGAACCAGCCCGGATACACCGCGGGGAGCCCGCTGACCGGATCGGTGGCCTTGTCGGTCAGCAGCGCGACCCCGACCCCGAGCAGCATCAGTAGTGCCTGCGGCACCGCGCCGCCGATCGTCACCGCGGCGAAGATCCGCCCGCGGGAGGCCTCGCGCGGCAGATAGCGCGAATAGTCCGGCCCGCTCGAGGCCCAGCCGAGGCCACCGCCGCTGGCGGACAGGGCGATTCCGCCCATCAGCGCCGCCCACCCCGCCGGATGCCCGACCGTGACGTGCAGCTTGTCGGCGGTCAGCCAGGCCATCACCACGAACAGCGCGGCGAACGGCGCGATGAGCCAATGCAGCACCCGAGTGATGGCGGCATGCCCGACCATCGGCAGCAGGCTCTGCGCGATCGCGAACACCACCAGCAGCGCGAGCTTGGCCCCGGTGCCCACGTGCACGCCCGCCATGCCCAGCAGAGCCGACCCGGCCAGCACGATCATCACCAGGTCCAGGACCTCGTAGCCGATCTGCATCAGCCAGTTGAACAGGGCGATCGGCCGCATTCCGTTGCGGCCGAACGGGGCTCGCGAGATTGTGAACGCGGTAGTGCCCGCGGCCGGACCGGACAGGCTGCACAGCCCGGCCAATATCCACGACAGCGCGCCCACCGCGATCGCGATCAACGACTGCCACAGATTCAGGCCCATCGCCACCAGCAGGGTGCCATAGACGACCACACCCACGTTCAGGATGGCGCCGCTCCACATGAGGCCGAGATGCCGTGGGGTACCGCGCCTTTCGGAATCCGGAATATGGTCGATACCGCGCTGCTCCACGAGCGTCCGCTTGATCGCGGCGCTCGCCTGGGCGGTGGGCTGCGGCGTGGTTTCGCCTTCGATGATCGACATCGGGCACGCTCCCAGTATGACTGCTTGATAAGTGACAGCAGTCAGAATGCGGCATTCGTATGTCAGGAACATTCATCAATGTCACGATCACGTAAAGACCGCGTCGGCATAGCGCGCCCGAATCGGGCACACTCTCCTTGTGAGCAAGCTTGCGAGCGACCCGTCGACACCGCCCCCCTCGCGCGCGACGGGTGGAGATTCGGGGCCGAGCCCCGGCACGACCGGGACACCGACTGCGGCAGCACGCCGCAGCGGGACGCCCAATGTGACCGCGACACCACCCGGCGGCGCGGCAGAGACGCCGTCCAGCCATGCGGCGACGACATCGAGCGGCAGCACGACAGCAACTCCGAGCGCGACGGCCGCGGTGTCGGCGCCCGACGAGACCGTACTGTCGGAGCTGGTGGGTGCGGCGGTGCGCGATCTGCGCGAGAGGGCCGGGCTGTCGATGCGGGACCTGGCCAAGCGTGCGGGCATCAGCCAGCCGTTCCTGAGTCAGATCGAACGCGGCGTCAGCGCACCCTCCATGATCACCACCTACCGGCTCGCCACGGCGCTCGGCGTCACCCCCGGCGACCTGCTGCCCGCCCCCGAATCCGACCGAATCACGGTGGTACGCGCCGACGAGGGCATCCTGCTCCCGGTCGGCGACCACCCCAACGCCGCCCTCGGCCGCGCCATCCACATGCGCCCCAACAGCCCCCTCGAGGTCATCGAATACCGCATCGAGCCAGGCCAATTCGTCGGCGACTGGTTCTCCTCAACCGGCATCAGCGGCGTCTACATAGTATCGGGCCAGCTGGAGGTGGAAATCCTCGGCGCGGGCCGATACCGGCTGGGCCCAAGGGATTTCATGAACTTCCCCTCCACCATGCGCGACCGCTGGCACCTGGTCGACGACCAGCCGGTCCACGTACTGCTGATGATCGCATTGCGGGGATGAGAGTAGGGACAAGTTCGGGCCGGACCCACCGGCCGCAGCCGCACCCGTCCACGTTCTACGACTACATTGATGTCGGACCAGTTGTAGGACTTCTTATTACGTGGATAGTGCAACCCTCGGCTGTCAACCATGTATACGCCCGCGATGTTCACCACCCTGCCCGCGCGGATCGTCCCGACAATCTGGGCGTACAACCGTGGCTGTAGGTGGCGGCGCAGCAGATCGACCAGGCCGCTCCACGTTTCGTCCTGCGCCTCGGTATCCCCGAAGAACTTGATGGTCATTATCTGCCCTGCCGGGACGCCACGAGCTTTCCGATACGGGCCGCGGCCGAGTTCGAAGACGATCGACGGCTAACTGGTCCGTGTACTGCCGATGATCAGCCCGGGGTGAGCTGGGCGTGAGTCCCAGCTCACCCTCATCAGCGGGTCAGAGAGCGCCCGGAGCCACCACAGATGTGAACCCCACCCACTTATCCACAGCGAATTCCAGGGCGACCTCGACGCATTCAAGGTAGCTGCCCTTGAACCACTGCGCGTTCACCAGCACAATCGTCGGCTCGGCTTCCCGATTAGCTGCCGAGCTCGCCTCGCGACGCGGCAGCGGTGAACCCGGACCACTCGGCGGCGGTGAAGACTAACGGAGGATCGGAAGGGCTCTTCGAATCACGGACGCCGACACGACCATTCAGCAAGAAGGCAACCTCGACACAGTTTTTGGTGCCGCCGCTCCGGCTGCTCTTGAACCACTCAGCCTTCGAAAGCTCGTCGATCACGCAGCGTACTCCTTCGCTATCTGCCGCAGCATCGCCCTGCTGGCGATCGGATCCAGCGCGCTACGCCGCAGAGTCTCGTATGCCTGAGTGTACCGCCCTACCGCAGCTGGTTTTGCAAGGTACAAGTCCCCTGTGAATCCCTCCACGTAGACCACGGAAGGCTCGATCTCGCGGCCCGCGCGATCAGTGCCGAAGTCGAGGATTACGAACGCAGCAATGGCATCACCGAGCGGGAAGCCCGCATTGAACGGAAGTATACGAATAGTGATGTTGGCCCGAGTTCCTATGTCCACCAGGTGCTTCAGCTGCTTCTCCATCACTCTGGGGCCACCGACCCTGCCCCTGAGGACAGACTCGCGGAGGATGACATCGAGAACGACCGGATTCATCTTCCGGGTAATCCTGGATTGCCTGCGCATCCGAAGCTGCACTCTTCTGGCGTGCTCCTCGGCACCGTCACCAGGATGTGCGGCGTGGATGAGGACGCTCGCATAAGCCGGTGTCTGCAACAGACCTGGGACCAACTCCGGCTCATATGTCGTCAACCGATAGGCCGATGCCTCCAGTCCGGCCTGCTCCAGCGTGAACCCAGCCTCGTCACGCCCATCCTTCAGCAACCGCCCCAACTGCCGCCGCGGCAGCGTAGATCCGTTTTCCGACATGCCCCACCTCCCTGGAAGTTTCGGCTATTGCCACCAGGGATACACCCCGAAATCCCAGGGCGCACCCTCGCTGCCGAATCTCATCCGATTTCCGCATAACCGCAGGGCACGTTGCACAATCCGGTGCATCGACACCGCATCCGCGTGACTATCGGCAGGTCAGATGCACCCGACGATCGGGCATAGTTCGGTAAGTTGGCCTACGCGTCCACTTTTCGGCCGGCACACGCAAATCAAGCTCCTTGTACGCGAAAAGTGGACGCGTAGGCCAACCCTGCCAGTAACGGTCCGGACCCGTGCTGCCCGACGACCAGACCGGCCGCCGTTACGGAAGATTAAGGCTGGAACAGGAATTCGATGAGGACCGAGTGTCGTATACCGCCGACGGGCAGGACAGGGAGTTCGGGCTGCCATCCTCAATCGGGGTGTAGCCGTCACTCGATTTCGTTCCCGGCCCAGTGAGTACCTCGTCCGGCAGGGGATGACCGTTCGATCCGCCGCCGTCCATCCCGGTGTCCGGTGGCACGTCGACGCCGCCTCCACCGTCGGTCCCACCACCGGTGTATCCGGACGGGCCGGTGTCACTACCCGTCCCGGTGTCCGGCCGGCGGTACCTACCACCACCGCCGGCGTCCGTCTCTGTGAAACCACCACCGTACGAGCTGTCCGAGGGTCGAGGCGATGTTGTCCCAGTCGGAGCCGACGTGCTTGAACGCCGTCTCATCGCACTCGGCCGCATGTGTTAATTTCCTTCCTAATCGGAGTCGGCCCCTGCGAATCCGTGGATATGGCGTCACGCTTCCTTACCGTGCGTACTCCTTCAGCTGCGCCAAAGTTGGAAACTCACTCAGCTGGGCATCCGGACCAATAACACCCGATATCGAATCCTCAGGCTGACTCCGGCAATACTCCAACGCCTCTGACGGCGTATACCCCGCCTCAAATGCCCGACTCAACCACAACTGCCACAACCCCGCAGCACTCACACCATACTGACCCGCGGGGCCATACGGCAGATAATCCGCACCATCACCTGCGACTGCCACCCACACGAAACCGAGCGCCCCGCCCTCCTTCGTGACCGTATAGAACCGAACAGCACCCGACGTCTCAACTGGATACCGGCGCAACGGCGAACTAATCAACGGACCCCACCCCTGCGAACGATCCACCGGAGTCCCATCCGGATACGTCCCATCCTGAATCAACGGATTCTGCATCGGCCGCCCACCCGGGTTCAACGACCGATTCAATGACTCGACAGTCTCCGCACTACCCTCTACAGAACCAACAGCGATACCCCCACCCCGCGGATCCTCCGGCACACCAACCCAATTACGCACCGCCTGCTGAGCCGGCAATCCCTGCTCATAGGAAGCCTTCAATCGGTTGTACCAGATCGAACCGGCCTTCAGCGACGGGTCCGAGAACGGATCAGCAGGTGGCGGCACAGGGAGATTACGAAGAAAACCGGCCGAATTGTGAGTCACCGACGCATACAGATAGCCAAGCAACCTATCGCCCAATGCCACCGGGTAGTAGAACACCGGCTGCCGAGTCCACGCATCATAGTTCTCACGAGGACCCAGCCAATCGTTCCCAGATACCTCGTTACTCGACGGAGGGAATCCTTTTGACGATGCAGGATGCCCGGGCGGACCCCCAGGCCAACCGTGATCAGACATTACCGTTGCACCTCACTCTGACGTCCCAGCATCCACGCCGTTCCTCGTCCATACCGCGACCGGGTTCGACAACATCGTAGTATGCACGAATCTCGCCCGGCTGGATCGTATTCTTCGGCATCACCGACCCAAAACCCTTGTTGCACTCCGGATTACTGTCCACAACCTGCTGGCTCTGTGGGACCGCATCTCGAGCCTGCACGTCCCCTTCGACCTGCCGACCGATCTCGTACCGCTCCTTGAGCGTGATCCCCATGGTCGCAGCAATCTGCCCATCAATCTTACGCTGCTCAGCCGACCTGACAGACTGCTCCCAGGGTGGTTGCTCTGCCATCAATGCTCCTCAGAAGTATGCGGCGATCGCGTCTTCAAGCCTGGGATACGGGTCATGTGGGTGGATAGCGGCGTTGCCACTCGCCTTGACTGAGCACGTCGCGGAGTTCGGTAGCCAGTTCCTGCGCGAGTTCATCGAGCGCATCAATACCTACCACGGGGTCGCGGAAGACCTTGGGGACGGACTGGATTCCGTACTCGGCTCCGATCAACATCCCCGCCACTGCGGCGACCTCGTTCCGATGGTCCGCGTAATTCAGGGCCAGAATCAGTGCCTCGCGCAGATAGTCGCTGACCATGGCGCAATACAGGGCAATACCCAAAGCTTCGGCACCGTCCGCACCACCCTCCGGGAAATGCCGGCGCAAGTTGTCTGTCTGAGTGGGAGTCCACTCATCGCGGACCAACTCGACCGCAGCGTCCATCATCTTCCGAGTCTTCTCATGACCGGGGTGCCGCACCAACACTCCCCAAGCGACCACCATGCAGTCCATGAACGGTTGATCACGGATCTGCTGATGCAAAATGACAGCCAACGTGCCCGCCGCCAAACAATCATCGGGGTGCGGATGGGTCAGCGCCGCAACAGCAACCCCGAGATCGAAGGTATCCAACAAATCCTCCGACCACACCGCCGCGAGAGCAGCACGGACCAGGACATCGGCGCCACGGGCGGTGCTGTGCGGATCGTCCCGGGTCGATCGGATGCCGGTGGCAGCGAATCCGAGCAGAGCCTCGATAATCGCAGGATCCGGTCTCTGGTCTGTCACAAAGTCGATTACGTCGGCAACCATGCCATCAGGCTGGTCGCGCTCACCTGCATCCTTCGCATACGGGCCGCCGTATTTCCGCCATTCCCCCGGTTTTCCGACTTCCTTACGCATGTAGTGAAGCCAGCGCTGATAGCCGTGCTGAACAGTGGACACCGGATCGACCGGATGCCCGGTACGCCGCGCACCCAACGCGCGAACCATCCCCTCCGCGGCAAAACCCATCAGCTGAGTGACCCAGGTCCACCCCATCCGATCAGGGGGGAGATAGTCGACCAGCTTCTCCTCCACCCCTATGGCACCGCCGGAGCGCCACGTGTGCTCGGACGGGCCGGCGGCGCTTCGGAAATCCGCGAGCGCATCTCCTACCCCTGCCGCAACGATGGCGCCCCGCAGCTTCTCGCCCCCCGTCGGCACTGGCAATCGCTCGGTACCGCCTAGGCGATAGCCGCCGATCTCATCGCTGCGCGGCCCGTAATCGAGCTCGGCCTCGATCGGCGCGCCGACATCGACGTAATGCTCGTTGTAGTCACTGTCCTCGACCCGCCGCAGTTCCGGGTTGAACTCGGCGCGATCCCGCCACCGCCGCGTCCAGTCGCCGTGCCAGTTCTCGACCTTGAGACTGCGCCGGTCCCTTTCATTCGTCGACCAGCCCTTCGGGGCGATCCTGGGATCCCTCACTCCAACTCCTCCTTCAGGTTCTTCACACCGCGCCAGTCGATCGCATGAGGCTCCAAGAACACCCGTTTGCCTAGCCACCACACGTCGTTACGCGACTCCCCTGGCAGCAGCCCCTCCGGCCTACCGAAGTCTGCGACTTCCTTGGGCGTCGGGAAGTCTGGCGAGCCGACAACGAATCGTTCGAACAATTTGTCCGCTTTGCCGATCTGGCGTCCGAGACCGTCAATACGCAGTTTTAGTTTTGACCTTTCCGGACCTATCGGCAGCGAATCGTGTTCCCGCTGAAGCTCTCGAAGATTTTTCTTCTCCTTATTGATCTCCGTTCGAAGGCGACCCCCGATTTTTACCACAGCCTCGTGCTCGTTACCGAATCTGAAATCCTGGCGCGCCCACGCATAGCTACCAACGTCACTGTTGGCTGTCAGCCTGACCTGTTCTACTCCAGAATCCTTATACCAATCGATCATCGCTTCATTGAATTCTTTCGCACATCCTTGCCCCCGAACGTTTTCATTCAGATGGAAAATGGAGTGGTTCACATTCAAATGGCCTTCGACACGCTCGAACCATCGACTGACCCTCCCAACATAGATACCTTTGGGATCGTATATATGGGACTCCACGATAACCCGCTCCGAATTCCCCTCGATCTTATCGACACTGATACGCAGCCCGCCGTATACACCATCCATAGCACGCTTGAATTGTGGTATCAACTTCTCCGCCTCGAGAGGTAGGCCAATCGGCGGGAGGATATCGCGCAGGTTCGGCTTGGGCTCGGCCGGACCGCTCGGTACATTATCGCCGGGCGCCGGAGATTCCACGTACTCCGGAGCGGAAGGCTCGTGATCGGGATGATCGCGCCGCCCGCTGTCCGGCCGACCGCCGAGCGGATCGTGCGAGCCGGAGGTTTCCGGTTCCCGGTGCACCTCGGACGGCACCATCGAATGGCGTTCCTCCGATCCCGAGGACCAGTTGGCACGGGACCCGGCGCGCTCCCGCTCCCCCGAACCCCACTTCGGCTCGTCCAAATTCAGAGACCAACCACTCCGCCCCCGATCCGAATCGACCGATCGTTCCGGTTGACGTTCGGATGGTTCGGTATCCCGGTCATTCGAGGCTGGGCGGTCGCGGTTGGGCTCGGCGCCCGCACGGGCCGGGTCTTCCGGGGAGCGTGGCTCGTCCTCCGAACGCGGGCTATCTTCCGGGCGTGGCCCATTTTTCGGACGCTCATCGTCCGGGCGTGAGCTGTCTTCCTGGCGTGCCTCGTCCCCCGTGCGCGGCTTGACCTCCGAACGCGTGCTGTCCTCCGCGCGTGACTCGTCCTTCGGGCGCAAACTGTCTTCCGCGCGTGACCCGTCGCCCGAGCGTGGGCTCTCCTCCGGGCGTAAGTTGCCTTCAGTGCGGGGGCTATCGGATTTCGGATCCTCCCTCAGCCAAGCCGGCGGATCGGACTCGGGGTGGCGCTCATTCGGACGCGTGCCTTCCTCGAGACGTGCACCTTCCTCGGGACGCGTGCCTCTCTCAGGACGCACGCCCTCCTCAGGACGCACCTCGGGCGGGTTCGAATCCCGAGGCATTGGTTGCGGCGCATCGTGATTCACCGGTGGTGCTGGATTATCCCGAACCGGCTCGGGGCTGCCTGCCGGCTTTGAATCGGCCGAGCCAGGCCGATCTAATCCCGTGTTCTCGCGGCGTGATGCGACAGGTTCGGGTCGAGCACCCTCGGGACGACTGGGAGGTGTCGCATCCGACCGTGGCCCACCGCCGGTACGCGGCGCAGGCGGAGCGTCCGGCCGCGCCGACGGCACCCCTTCCGGGCGAACCGACCGAGACATGCGAGGCTGCTCCGGACCGGAATGCATTCCAGGCGTTGGCATTTCATGTCCGATGGGCCGCGCACCGGCGTCCGGTACGATAATCCGTGCCGCGGGCGCGGCGGGACGAGGCGCGGCAAAAGCCCAGTCGCGGCCGACCGGACCGTTCGGCCGAGCCGGAGCGGGCGGCGCCGACGCGTCGTGATGCGGCGAGAACCCCGGAGATGGCGCAGAATGCGGGACAACCTGTGCGTGGATCTCGTAGACGGGCCGATTCTCGATCCTGCCATCGGGACGCACTACCTGAGTCCAACCGGTGTGCGTTACGCCGCTGATTCGGTACTGGGTATCGCGGGGCAAGAGTAGTTCCCGCTGGTCCGCGTAGGCACTCTTATGCCCCATCCATACGCCGTGAGATCCCGGAGGAAGATCGAGCTTCATTCTGTACTCGAACGGACTGTGATCTACCACGGCCGGATTCGCACCGAGTGACGCCGATACGTAGCCGCGTTCCATCTGCGTGGCACCTATGAGTGCCCGCGGGTCCCGGCCCGCGAGGGGCTGTCCGTCGGCGGCGGTCAGGAACGAGATGTCATGCAGTCCACGAATCGCCTGAATCGGCTCGGGCAGTGGTTGCCTCAGTGCCGCGTCCAGTTCATGTATTCGGCGGTCAAATGCTTCTGGGGTGGGTGTGCCCCCGAAATAATCATGGAGGAAGACATTTTCTTTATGATGGCCTGAAATTTGCGCCAGCCGAATTTCACTCGGTACCGGGTCGGTGAGAACATGGTGCATCCACGCGCGCTGCTGGTCTGTCGCATACGGGCTGTTCCACAGCCGCTGCAATTCTTCCCCGGTCTTGGGCATTCGACCGCCATTGAGCGAACTCAGCGCATGCCAGCCGCCGCTCTCGGTCTGTAGGTGCGCGAAGTGTGTCGCGACACTCTCCAGCGGATTGTGCCCCCGCAGGAAACTGTTGGGGAACGACTGCCTGGTGTAGTAAAACAACGCTCCGCGGAGTGGTTGTGGCAGGCTGCTGCGTACGTGCGCGAGTTGACGCTCTCCATACCGGTCCCCCGCTTCGTCTGTGCCGAAGTGCCGGTATCCGTCGGGTTCATGATGCCCCTCGTACGGAACCCGAGGGGCCTCGTGCATAGGTACACCGGGATGCGGGGCATTCGGGTGCGGATATCCGGCAGCGGGGCGGCCTGGGGCGGCATACGGGTAGGGAGCCGCCGGACGTTCACCTCTCGGGTCGTGCGGTGCGGTAGGACGCGGTGGCGTCCCCGCGTGCGGCGGCGGGGCCGGGGTGGGTGGACGCGGCGGGGGCACGGACTCCGGTGCGCGGTCGTCAGGAATCGCGTACGAGCGCGGTTGATCGTTTCTGGGGCGTGGCGGTGCGGCCGGGGTGGGTGGACGCGGTGGGGGCGTGGACTCCGGGGCGCGGTCGTCCGGAATCTCGAATCGTTTCGGTAGTTCGTTTCCGGGGCGCGGGTTGGGGATGTCCTCGCGGGGGCCGCGGGGCGGCTCGGCGCGGTCGTTGGGGGTGTTCTCGCGAGGTTGCCGTTCGGATGGGTCACTCGAGGACGGGCGGTCCCGGTCGGGCTCGGTATCCGGCCGGTTCGGGTCTTCTTCGGGGCGCGGGCTCTCCTCCGAACGCGGGCCCTCTTCCGGACGTGGGCTCTCCTCCGGATGCGGACCCTCTTCCGGGCGCGAGTTTTCCTCCGGGCGCGGGTTCTCTTCCGGGCGCGAGTTCTCCTCCGGGCGCGAGTTCTCCTCCGGGCGCGAGTTCCCCTCCGGGCGCGAGTTCCCCTCCGGACGCGAGTTCCCCTCCGGACGCGGGTTCTCGGGTTCCGGGCGGGAGGGGTTGCGTGGTTCCTGGCGTGTGGCGTCGGGCCGCGACGGGTCGTCGTTTCGGGGTCCGGGACGTTTGGGTCCCTCGGGCCCGGGACGGGTGTTCGGATCCGGCTTGGTGGACGAATCCCGTTTGGTGTTCGGATCCGGTTTGGGAGGCGTGTCGGTGCGAGGGGGAGCGGTGTTGGTGTCCGGGCGGAGCGGGTCGGCCTCAGGGCGGGTAGGGGTTTCGTTGCGCGGTGTGTAGGTGGGGATGCTGGTGTTGTGGCCGTCGGAGGCGCCCGCGCCCTCGCCGCCGCCCAAGCCGCCCAACCCTCCCATCGAGGGTGTGCCGGTCGACGTCCCGGCCGTGGTCGGGTCCGCGCCGGCGGTGCTGGTGGAGTTGTCCTGGTCGGTACCAGGGCGGGTGTCGGATCCGGCGACGGCGGCCGGGGTCGAGTCCTCGGGTGCGGCGTTCGCTGCCGCGGTGTCCGCGGTGGGGGCGGCACTGCCGGCGTCCGATGCAGCAGGACCGGGGGTTGTCGAATCCGGTGAGCCACCATCGGTATTCGCGCCGCCCTCGGCGCCTGTGAGGGTGTCGTGCGAATCGCCGGCGAATTCGTGGGGCGGCAGGTTCAGGCTCGAACTAGGGGCGGCCGGAACCGAACTGCCGGGGTCATGGTCGGCGACCCCACCCGTACTCGGCGTCTCGCTACTCGGCGCCCCGGAGGCGTTCGATGTGTCGGCGCCGGGTGCATCATGTGTGGGGTCGGTCGCCGCGCCATTGTCCGAGGAAGCCGCGGCACCTTGACCATCCGAGGCCGAATTATCCTGCTGCGCACCGGAATCGGCATCAACACCGTTCGCCTCGTGCCCGGCCGACGTGGGATCGGTCGCCGCACCAGCATCCGAGGAAGCCGCGGCACCCTGACCATCCGAGGCCGAATTATCCTGCTGAGCACCGGAATCAGCGTCGGCAGTGTTGGGGTCGTGGCCTGCATCCGAGGCTTCGGGAGTATCCGAACTCGGCTGCGTCGAGGCCCCCGAATCCTGCGTGTCCGACTGCGGTACCCCGGAATCCTGGGCGTCCGACTGCGACGTGCTGTCGGAGTCGTAGGAGCTGGACTGGGTCGAGGCGTCGGTGTCGTGGGCGTCCGACTGGTTGGCGGCACCGCTGCCGGTACTGATCGTATCCTCACTGCTGGGTGTTGCCGACTCCGATTCGCTGGAATGTGTTGCGCTGGAGTTATTTTCCTCTCCTGCGGACTCGTGTTCGCCACCGGAGGACTCGTGTTCGTCGCTGTGGGATCCGCCGTCTTCGTGCCCGCCCAGCGCCCCCGTCCCGGCACCGGCCAGCGACGAGGTCGCCAGAGTGGTCGGGTCGATATCGAACTTTCCACCGAGCGGGACCGTGGCCGCGGTGCCCGCGACCGATCCCAACGCACCCCCGACCGCGTCGGACCCGAGGTTGACGGCCTTCTTGCCCAGGTCAGACTCGACGTGGCCAGCCAGCTTCCCCCCGGCCCCACCGCTGCCCAACACCCCACCGACCGCGCCCCCGACCGCCCCGGACACAGATTCGCGGCCCAGGTTCTCCCATTCGTCCTTGGTGAACCCGCCCCGATGCCCCTGGGCCATCTGCAGCACCGAGGCACCCAAATCCACTCCCGCGCCCTGCAACACCCCCATTCCGGCGTTCTTGAGCACATCCACCGCGATCTTCTTCACCACGGACCTGCCCACGAACTTTTCGATCAGTTCCTTGATCGCAATCCGGATCGTGACCCGGGTAGCGACCTGCGCAGTAGCTTCTTCCGCCGCCGCGGCGGGCGCACCGATTACCGTGGCCGCGGCCTGGATCGCCAGCGCCAACTGGATGGCAAAAATCACCATCGCAGCGATGATCGTGTACTTGGTGTGCTCGATCTCCGCGGCGCCGTCCTCGAGTTCCTTGGCCAACGCCTTGGCCGAACTGACCAACCCGGCCAGACCCTTGTCACCGGAGATCTTCGTCCACGCGTCGCCGATCGCATCGTGGGTCTGGCCCGCCGATATCGCGTCCAACGTGGCCTTGACCACCTGATCGGAGTCGTCTCCGATATCGCCCAGCGAGGTGGCCAGCGTGCTCCACGCAGTAGCGATCCGCCGCATGGCAGTCTCGTCACCCTTGGGCCAATCACCCGCCCCGACAACATATTTGGCGACCCATTGCAGTTCGCCCGGAATCTCGATCCCCACGTCAGATTTCGGACTTCTTCTGCGTCAGCGCCGCCGCCGACGACTGATCCTGCTGATCGATCGCAGTGGCGATGGTCGTCATGTTGTCCCCCAAACCCGACAACACCCCCGACATACCGCCCAGACTGTCCTGGGTCCCCTTAGCCGCGTCCACATAGTTTTTCGCGAACGCCGCGCCAGGCTTATCGGTCCCCCAGCACGCCCCCTCCTTCTCGATCACCTGTGTCAACGCCGCCACAGCGTCCGTCACCCGCGTGGACAGCTCGGCGAACTGCGGCTGCATCGCCCGCAACGCATCCGGATTCGCGTCGAACGAACTCGAACTCATCTCAACGATCCCCCAAATACCGGCGATTACGGAAGTAGCTGTCCTCTTCGTCCTCCACGTCAGTGGGCACCCACACATCCGACGACGAACTCGGCGACGAAGCTGGCGACCACCCCGGAGACGCGCTCGTCGGCTGAGCGGGCGGCCAACTCGGCGGCGGGGCGGGCGGCGGACTCGGCGGCGGGCCCTGCGGCAGATCCGGCGAGTCCAACGGCGGCGGAGTGAACAACTCCTTGATGCTCGGCGCCCCCGGCACCAGATCCGGCAGATCCGGCAGATCACCCGCAATATCCGTGACCGATGCGAACGCCTGTTGCGACTGCGCGGTCGCCGCCCGGGCGGCCGCCTGGGCGGCCTCGGTCATGGAGCGTGCCAGCTTTTCCGGGGTGGACCGCTTGAACGCCTCGGGAACCAGGTGCACCTGTATCGGGATGCCGGCGACATTCGCGGTCACCCGTACCAGATTGTCCGCCGACCACGCCTGCCCGGTGATCTCGGCCAGACGACCCTGCACGTCGGCAAGTTCACTACGTTGCTGCTCGAAGATCTCCAGCAAGGAGTCGACCTGGTCACGTAGGGCGTCATTGCTCCCACTCGACGCCTGGTACTCACCGCTCATTGGGTAGTGATCTCACTTTCGAGTGATCGTCGTCGGTCCTTCGTTTGCCGTGTGCGCTCACAGCCGGTCTTTGGTGGCTGGATTCGCCAATTCCCCTAGATCGAACATCTCACTTCTAAGGGATATGACGCATGAAGTCCACCCCAGGTTCCGTCGGATCGCAAACCCGCTGCCGACGGCACGCTGCGGCCGGTGGCGACCCGTGGTTTCGACTGGGCTATGTGGCGCAAGCCCCGTTCATCGGCGGTGACGGTTCCGCAGCTGAGTCAGCAACGCCGCCGTGACAGCGCCCGCGCCGAACAGCAGCGCCCCACCCTCGGTCGACATCCCCGCGACAACGCGCGGCTCGATCACCGCGGGCGCAGGTGGCGGCACCGGCGCCTCGAGCATGTTCTCGCTGGCCGTGGCCGCCCAGGCCGTGGCGAACAGGATGATGCGGGCGGTGATGTAGGCGAAGACCATCAGGCCCACGATCGGGCCGAAGGCGACGCCGGCGGGGCTGGTCAGGATCTTCTTCAGGTAGAACGAGGCGACCTGCTTCCAGATCTCGAAGGCGATCGCGGCGATCAGCGCGGCCTTGCCCGCGCTCGTCAGCGTCACCGGCAGCCGCGGCAGCCGGGCGATCATCCAGACGAACACCGCCCATGTCGCCGCCACCGCCAGTACCAGCGAGGCCACGGTGAGCACCACATTGACCCCGGGCGCATGGTCTAGATGCACCCGCCGCAGCAGGTCCAGCCCCAGACCGCTGGACGCCAGCGCCGAGAGCCCCAGCGAGACCGCCATAGCCACCCCGAGGCCGACCAGCGAGAACACGTCCGAAATCTTGGTGTGCAACCAATCGCCTTGCGGTACTTGCTGTTCCCACTGTTCGGTGAGCGCGGCACGCAGGTTGGCGATCCAGCCGAGCCCGGCGTAGAAGGCGCCGACAAGGCCGATGACTCCGACGCTGGTCCGCGACCTGACCGCCGTATTGATCAGGTCGTTCAGCTGCCCGCCCAGCGAGCCCGGGATGTTCTCCACGACCTTGGACTGCATCTCGGTGAGCAGGTGCGGATTGTGCGACAGCACGAATCCGGCCGCCGCGAATCCGACCATCAGCAGCGGGAACAGCGACAGCACGGTGAAATACGTGATCCCGGCGGCGTAGTAGTTTCCGCGTTGGCGGTTATAGCTGCCGCCCGCGCGCACCAGATGATCCAGCCACGGCCGCGCCTGCACCGCACGCTCGATCCTGGCCTTACTCTTGTCGAACACCCGTCCTCCCGCAAAGACCTCGGTATGCCGGACGCCAGGCCCGAATCCCGTGGTAGGCGCGACCGACTTCTCGCCCGATACTCTCGCACCTCCGCACGCAACATCGCGGGGAACCTCTCAGCGAGTCGGTCACATCACGGTCGAGACGCATCCGAGTCGGGGCATGCGCGGCGACCCCGGGGTCGCCCAACACTCAGCGGGCCAGGAAGCCCACTCGGTCGTAGACCTGCGCCAGGGTGTTCCCCGCGATCTCCCGGGCCCGGTCGGCCCCGGCGTGCAGGATGCGATCGAGCTCGCCCTGATCGCCCATGTACTCCTGCACCTTGGCCTGCAGCGGGGTGACGAATTCCACCAGCGCGTCGGCCACGTCACCCTTGAGATCGCCGTATCCCTTACCGGCGTAATCCTTTTCGAGGGTCACTACGGGCGTGTCGGTGAGCGAGGACAGGATCACCAGCAGGTTACTGACCCCGGCCTTGGTCTCGGGTTCGTAGCGGATCTCGCGCTCGGTGTCGGTGACCGCGGAGCGGATCTTCTTCGCCGACACCTTCGGATCGTCGAGCAGGTTGAGCAGGCCCGCATCGCTGGACGCGGACTTGCTCATCTTCGAGGTCGGATCCTGCAGGTCGTAGATCTTGGCGGTGCCGGTGACGATATGCGCGTCGGGCACCACGAACGTCTTCTTATAGCGAGTGTTGAACCGCTGGGCCAGGTTTCGGGTCAGCTCCAGATGCTGGCGCTGATCCTCGCCGACGGGCACCAGATGCGCGCGGTAGAGCAGAATATCCGCGGCCATCAGCACCGGATAGGTGAACAGGCCGACGGTGGCGTTCTCGGCACCCTGCTTGACCGACTTATCCTTGAACTGGGTCATCCGGCTGGCCTCGCCGAAGCCGGTGATGCAGTTGAGCACCCAGGTCAGCTCGGCGTGCTCGGGCACCTGACTCTGCACGAACAGCGTCGAGCGCTTCGGATCGATGCCCAGCGCCAGCAGCTGTGCCGCGGACCGCCTGACGCGCTCGCGCAGCTGCTTGGGGTCCTGCGAGACGGTGATCGCATGCATGTCCGGAATGAAGTACAGCGCATCGAAATCATCCTGCAGCTTCACCCAGTACTGCAGCGCGCCAAGGTAGTTGCCGAGGTGGAAGGAATCACTGGTCGGCTGGATCCCGGACAGGACCCGCTGCTTGCGCTCACCCGATGCTGCAGGACTGGACATGCCTCGATCTTCGCATGCCGAGTAAAGCGGTTTTCACGGCAGGGCGCGGCAGCAACTACCCGGCGTGGCGCTCGGCGTAGTTGCGGGGGTCGATGCCCGGCATGCTGGGGTGGCCGGAGTTGACCAGGTTGTGTTCGCGGCGGGTGAGCAGCTGGTAGACCGGTGCGCTGGGGCCGGCGAGGGTGCCGCGCAGGACGCGGGGCGCCAGCGGCGGGGCGAGATGCGCGGTGCGGACCGTCTGAGCCAGGGCACGGAAGGCGACCTCCTCCTTACGACCCCAGCGCATCGCGTACATCTCCCGGATGCGCGGCGGCAGGCTGCCCTGCACCAGCAGATAGACGCTGTTGACGACCTGACTCAGCGGCATCCGCAGCGGATAGGGCACCTGCTGCCCGGCCAGATACGACCCGACCAGTCGCGCCTCGTCGGTGAGGTACAGCTCGTCGGAGGCGAGATAGTCGGCGAAGAATCGACGGAACTCCGGATAGCTCGCGGGCGCCGCCTCGCGCGGCATGCCGAACAGCTCGCCCCAGCGCACGTAGTCCTGGTAGAGGTCCTCGCGTTCGGTCGCGGTCAGCCTGCGGACCAGCACATCGTGCATGACCTCGGACGAGTCGAAGGTGAAGGCCATCGTCATGAACATCAGGTGCGGGTCGTGCGCCGAATACGGCGTGCCGGCGGGATGGTGCTTCCCCGCATCCTCGGGCAGCGCACCCTGCACGGTGGCGTGCTTCTTATGGGTGAATGCTCGCGCGCGATCGGCCTCCTCGCGGCTGCCCAGCGCCACCGCCTCGAACAACCGGCCGGTCAGCGCGAGACGCGTGTAGGGGGTGGTGCGGTGCTGGGTGTGCTCGGCGGTGCCGACATACAGCAGCGGGTTGACCGCGCCGATGACCAGGGCGCGCTGGCCGTAAGTGACTCCGACCGCCCGCTTGCGCATAACGCGGCGAATCATCGAATCGTCGGTGAAATAACCGGCTTCGGACACCGTTGCCTCCTCGTTGAGTGCATCTGGCAATAGCATCCCCCAGAATTGCTAATCTGGCAATGCTTACCTCCAGAAATCCGCGAGCCCCGCACAACCGCGGCCCCGGTCGTGCCAGAATCGACCTGTGGCAGCGCAACGGACCTACGGCGGAGTCTCCGCGCAGGAGCGCCGCGCCCAGCGCCGGGCCGCACTGCTCGAGGCGGCCCTGGACATCCTCGGCGCCGAGGGCCCGGACAAGCTGACCGTCGCCGGGCTGTGCACGCGGGCCGGGCTGAACGAGCGCTACTACTACGAGAACTTCGACGGCCGCGATGCCGTGCTGACCGCGCTGTTCGACGGCATCGCCGAGGAACTCGCCACGGCGGTACTCCGCGCGTCGCAGCAGGCGCCCGCCGACACCTACGGCAAGGCGCACGCGGCGATCACGGCCGGCATCCACGTGCTCACCGATGACCCCCGCAAGGCGCAGGTCGCCCTGATCGTCAGCGCCGCGACCCCGGAGCTGCGCGCGCGGACGATGCACACGATCCGCGGATTCGCCGGCCTCATCGCCGCCGAGGGCATCGACTACTACGCGTTGTCCCGCCCGGATCCCGACCCCGCGATCGGCTTTCGCGCCACCTATCTGGTGGGCGGGCTGGTGCAGACCCTCACCAGCTGGTTGCACGGGGACCTGCCGATGTCCCGCGACGAGCTGATCGACCACACCACCGATGTATTCGTGCTACTCGGCGAGGACCTGGCCGAGCGCCTCCGCTGAACGCTCGTCAGCGGTCGTTGCGCACCACACGCAGCCTCGGGACGGGGGCGGACAGCCGGTCATCGGTCGCGTCCTGTGCTTGCGCGACCGGTTACCGATCTCACAGGGTGAGCGCGCCGGCAGCGAAGTCGGCGAGACCGTTCTGCAGGACGACGCGGAAGCGCACGCCGCGGCGGGACCAGTGCGCCGCGCAGTCGATCATCGCGGTGGTGAACCAGTCACGCTCGGCAGGGCTCTGCGCCAGCAGCTCGGGCGAATCACGGACGATCGCAACGTATCCCGGCGCCGCACCGACGAATTCGTCCAGATCCCGCAGGCATTCGTCGAACGCGTCCTTGTTCTCGCCGAAGTAGTACGGGAACTGGAAGGCTGCGGCGAACTCGTCGAAAAGACCTGCAATCGTGCGCATTTTGGAGCCACGCAGCTCCCGGGCCACATAGCCGTCCGGCGCACGGAAACGCACGCCGCTGAACTCGGCGGCGGCGAGCGGCAGCGAGCCCAGCACCGGCGGCGGCGAATCCACCGATGCACCGGCCGCGGCACCGGTTCGGCCCGCACCGGTCAGGAAGTGCGACAGCGTCAACCTGCTATCCATCAGAGCATCCCTTCTCACGCAGTGCGGCACTTTCCTTGGACCCCAGCGGATCCGGCGATCCCATCAGCGCATCCTGATGAAGGTCTTGTAGTGGTCGCCGGTGTAGTAGGCCGAGCCGTCGCTGCCGGTGATAATGCGCTGGGCATCGCGGGTCTGGCCCCGTTTCTTCGGGTTGACGTCCCACTCCTGATAGGTGATCTGCTTGCCGGAGGAACCCGTCTTCGGCAGCGACCCACCGCGATTCATCCACTGATCTCCGCCCTTGGTGCCGGGCGCATCGGCCGAGCCGGGCCAGCGCCCGGCGTCGATCTCGACCAGGGTCTGGTAGGCGACAGCGGGCACGCCCGGCGCATGGCCGGTGACCGGCGCGGCCGAGACCCTGGCCTGTGCCGCCGCAGTTTTCGAGGGCGCCGAGGCCGGATGGGTTGTGTGACTGCGCGAGACCAGCAGCCCGATAACGATGACAACCACCACCGCGCCCAGCGCAAGCAGGCTCTGCAGACTCTTCCCGGACAGTTTCATCGGTACTGCACCGTCACCGGGGCATGATCGGACCAGCGCAGGTGATAGTCGGACGCACGCTCCACCACGGCCTGCTTCGCCCGCCCGGCGACCTCGCCGCGCGCCAGCTGATAATCGATGCGCCAACCCGAATCCGTGTCGAAGGCGCGGCCGCAATAGGACCACCAGCTGTAGGGGCCGGGCACGTTGGGATGCAGCGTGCGGACCACGTCGGCATAGCCGGCGGCGATCATCTCATCGATCCATGCGCGTTCACCAGGCAGGAAACCGGAATTCTTCACATTGCCCTTCCAATTCTTGATATCGAGTTCAGTATGCGCGACATTCCAGTCACCGCTGATCACGAAGTCGCGGTTCCGCGCCTTCAGATGCGCACCCAATTCGCCGAGGAAACGGTACTTTTCCTCCTGCATCGGCGTATCGGCCTCACCGGTGTGCACGTACACACTGGCCACGGGCGTAATCGTCCAACCAAGTCACGGCCACACGATAGCCCGAACGTGGCACGGCACTCCTCATTTGGTCCATCGGGGCCGCCGCGACCATCGCCGAGGCCGCACTGACCAGCGGCTACTACAAGCTCCAGAAGGTGATGGACGCGGCGGCGACACCGACATCAACGCGCTTGCCCGTCTCTGCCGCGTATCGACTGGGCAGTCCACGGCGCGTTAGAGTCGCACCTCCGGCGAAACAAACCCGGTCCCCGCAGTATCCGGGCAACGGCCCCTAACTATCGCCGGCAGGGACCAAATGCCCTATTTGCTAACCGGATTGCGCGTTACGTTACCTGTTCCCCCGTGAATCGAAATCTTCTTATGCCCAGCCTGAAAAGCGGCGCTCCTCGCAATCGGCAAATCGCCGTCGTCGACACAGCGTCTCGCCCGCATCCGGGTCGGCTGCAGCGCGTCGGCATTTCAGCGATCCCCCGATCCTCTAAGGGCCTCCAAGGGCGCATCCGTGCCCGTCGGTCACTGGGATGAGGAACTATTCCCCTGAACGCCATGGGCTAATAGCCCGTGCCGCGGGCAAGGCCCGGTCCGGCCAACCCCGAGAGGGCAGATCCGCTATCTCTCACCCCGATCCTCAGACCACGGTCGTGGCCTGTGCTCGAAAACTCCAGGAGAACACCATGATCCGCGCAATCTCGTTCGCCGTCCTCACCATCGCCGGTGTCACTCTGGCGGCCGGCGCCGCGACCGCCGACCCTGCCACCACCATCCCCGGTGACGGCACCTACGTGATCGGTACCGACATCGCGCCCGGCATCTACCACACCAGCGGATCCGCAGGTGAAATCGACTGCTACTGGGAACGAGACAGCAACCTCGACGGCACCGCGGATTCGATCATCGCCAACAACATCTCCTCCGGTCCGCAGACAGTACGCATCTCCGCGTCGGATGCCGCGTTCCAGACCACCGGCTGCGCACCGTGGGCACTCGTCGCAGTCGCGCCTGCACCGGCACCGGCCGCCGTGCCCGCCCCAGTCCCACCGGTCACGGGCAGCTTCGGATCCTGATCCGATCCCCACACCCGCCACAGCAAGACCCCAAGCGAGTGTGGATCATCGCCGCCGTCATCATTCTCGCCATCATCAGCAGCATCGCCAATGCCTGCGGAAGCTGGATCCCGGACCCACGCTGAGCCGGGTTTGCCTCAACCCACATGAAGATCCGCACCGCCACAACTACATGAAGGAAATCTGTTGAGCTGGATACAATCACCCCTCGGCGCATTCGATCTCGAGACCACCGGCCGTGACCCTCTGGCCGCCCGCATCGTCACCGGCTGCCTGATCAGGCCCCCCGGTGACCGCCTGAATGCACAGAACTGGCTGCTGGATCCCGGCGTCGATATCCCGGACGGAGCCGTGCAGGTGCACGGCGTCACCACCGAACGCGCCCGCGCCGAAGGCCAGGACTACTCCGACGGCTACCGCGAAATCCGCAACCAACTCGAAACCGCATGGGCCAGCGGCGAAATCCTCGCCATCTACAACGCCGTCTACGACATGACCGTGATCGACGCCGAAGGACGCCGCCTCGGATACGCGCCGCTGGTCGTCGGACCTGTCATCGACCCATACGTCATAGACCGCGAAGTCGACAAGTACCGCAAGGGCAAACGCATACTCAGCGTCACATGCACCCACTACGGGGTACAGCTGGACGACGCGCACACAGCCGACGGCGATGCATTCGCCACCCTGCGCCTGGCAATCGCACTCGCACACCGATTCCCCGGCGAACTAGAGCACCTGACCACGGCCGACCTCATGGCGGCACAACCCCAATGGCACAAGACACGTCAGGATGGCTTCGCCGCCTACCTCGCCCGCACCGGCCAGGATGCCTCCAGCGTGTCCGGCGACTGGCCGCTGCGCACCGTATCCTGACCAACCGTTGCAAGTGAGTGATCTTTAGCGACCATGCGACTTGCACGCCGCCTCGGGGTTGTTCGGCAACCTCGAGGCGGCTTCCCTTCCGCGCTTCACGGCCACCTGCCGGACGGGGTCAGGTCTTACGGTCGGCTCCGTGCTTGACAGCGGCCTCGACTAGCTCCGACCAGGGACGATAAGCTCGCCAATAACGGACTGCTAGGGATACCGACCTTCGAACGGCACAATCAACATGAGTTCATGCGCCGCTTGGCCCAGCGCCTTGATAGCTCGGTGGTCCGGTCCGAGATACGGGTTAGCCTCTTCGGCTATCTGCTGCAACCGATCCCGGAGAGCCCTAGACACCTCCTTGGGCATCGCTCCGGGGAATTCCGGTGGGTTCTCCGGGTCTATCGGGTACTCGACCGGTTCGGGTGTAGACACTCTGGGCTCCTTCAGAATCGGGGATGACACTGCGAAGGCGATACCCAGAGAAGGTCCTCTTCGATTGTGGCGGAGTTAACGCCCAATTCCGCCACGCTCCGGCTTATGTGTCAGGTGAAAGCTTCCACACCCGCACTTGTAGACCCGTACAGCAGCGAAGCTGCCGTGTTGGATATTCCACGTATCGCGCATCTCCTCCAATGCAACTTCGCGAGTAGGATACGCTGGTTTGCCCATAGGGCAAGATCTCGCAGTTCTTGGCTTCCGAATGGTGGTCCGCACTACTGATTGCCTTCGTGTGAGTGGTCTTAATGAACGACCGCCCGCAAGTGCATGTAGCGATCCATTCATGCTCGGCTTGCTTCTCGGTATGGGCAAGGCGATGGATCATCGAGCGATGATAACACTTCCGCTAGCCTTCCCGATCTCGCTAACGATCGGAAGGAAAGAACCCGGTTTCACCACGGTCGATATCCGCAGAGGATACGTGCCGCTGGCGGACATCACCAGCGGCCACGGAGAACAACTCTTCCCCCTCTTCAAGAGGCATCGCATAGTAACGACTGCCGAAATGAGCTTCGGTGTGTTCTGCCCCGATGATTACCGCCCGGCGGGTTGTCTCTATGGTCATCCTCGGGAACGTCTCGGCGAACCGAACCCCTACGAACGTAGGGAATCCGTCATCTTTACCCACCCAGAATCTCAGACCTTCATCCGGCACATCTGGCTGCTCACCGAAACCGCCGGATGATGTCTCACCCTCCTCGTTGAAGACTTCGAGAAAGGTGAAGTTCTGTCCGGCATCAACCCACACGCGCCAGGTGTAGCCGCCTCCGGACTGCTCGGCCGTGACTGGTATCCAGCCCTCATCTGCCAATGTCGTCATACTGGAATCTTTACACACGGGAACCCTGGAATGGTGACCTTTCCAGTCGGATCCCACCAACCGGCACACAGAATCGTGCCGGTCAAGAACCCGCCAGTGGGGCCGTACGAGTCTCGAACTACGCCCGGCCGCAACGGCCCCTTGAATACGTGTTCGCTCCAGACCTTCTTGGCATTCTTCACGTTGCCATCCGGCGGAATGATCAAGTAATACGCCTGAAGGTCCCCGTCATGGCCGTCTTCTACCGCCAGAGTAGTTGCGACCTCGAATACGGTTGTCCCTTCCACCGATACATAGATAATTGCTGGCCCATCTTGGCGATGCACTTCCTCAGCATGAGCAGTCGGGGCAAAAACTGCGCTAGCAGTGGCCGCAGCAGCTACGGCTAAGGCAATGAATAAGGGTTTCATCAGATATCACGTCTATCCATTTCTTCGCGGATTGCGGCTATAAATACACCCTCCAGAACGCCACCAACGGCACTACGAAGGCCACAACCAATCCAAGCGTCATGCCGCACCCGCATCGTGCACGCCGCTCCGGGAAGTCGCCGGAGGCTCGGAGCCTCGCCACTCCAGGTAGACACCCGGGTTGCCGTCGTCTTCGTCGTCGGTGTCCCGGTAGTCCCAGACCTCGAGGACGCCGCCAGGGAACTCTAAACATCTTGTGCGCCTGTTCATCTCGACCCCTGCAATCGGTGGTTGGTAGGCACCCCGCGACCGGTTCGGCGTCACATGTCACGGGGGCCACGTCCGACGCTACGAACCGAGCGTCAAGCCCGTCTACGGCTATGCCTAACTATGCCGAAACTAGCATCTACCCTGGATATTCGCCCGATGCGCGGGCATAATGGCTATCGGTGTGAGCATAGTTGCGCCTAACTCGAATAGGAGGCCAGACCATGCAGCTAAGGTTTCTAGGCAAGGGCGGATCAGGTGACGGAGACTGCCCGACGTTGTACGCTACCGACCAAGACACGTACCTCATCCAAGGTTGGGAGACGAAAACTGTTGGCACCGTAGAGATTCCACACCTACTGACCGGTTTCGCCGAGCCGGACACGTTCATCGGTGCGGGCATGGATGACACCGGACGGGGAACGTTCCGGCTCGCCGGTCGGCCCGTAGCCGAACCAGACGTACTCGCTCAGCTCACATTGACGCAAGACGAAACCGCTATCGAGGTTCCGAAGAAACGGAGGACTTACTACGGTGGAGCTGATTCCAACTAACCCTTGGCCAGAACTGTTGCGGCATGTCCGGCAATCAGCATTTCACCTCGAGGTCAGAGACGCATACGCCGTACCGACTGAATCGGAACCGCTTCGACGGTTCCTTGCCGGGGAGCCACAGGAGGAATATGGCAAACGGGCCTGGACAGAGCTTATGGAAGAGACCACAGCGCGCGGCGTAGTCGTGAGCAGGGTAAGGGTTATCACTGTTCCGCACAGTGACTACCACCGGTGGCTGCTGTCCGTAACCGGAAGCAATGTTGATGCCGGGGAAGATATTCGGTATCTGCCTCGGCATCTGGTCGATTCATCGGAGATACCGACAGACGATTTCTGGATATTCGACAGCCAGAAAGTCGCATTCAATCTGGTTGATCAGTCCGGTAAGCCTGCCGGAGCGGCGGTAACAACAGATCCTCGAATCACCGAATCGTGTCTTGCGGTGCGGGCCCGGTTGTGGCGGGAGTCGATTCCGTACCGGGAATATATTTCGTCGTCGGTGAACGTCACACAGTGACAAACTCGGTTCAACAACAGCAAGAGGCGCTGGGGGCGCGGCTCAGGGAGCTGCGCCTCAGTGCTGGACTCAGCGGCAGCGAGCTAGCCCGTAGGGCTGGCTGGCATCAAACCCGAGTGCCGAAAATCGAATACGGAAAAACTAAGCCGACTGAGCCAGATATCCGACTATGGTGCGAACTCACCAAATCTCAGGATCAAATACCGGACCTGATAGCGACAGCGCGAAACATAGCCTCCGCATACCTCGAATGGCGTCGAGTTCTCAATGCAGGAACCAGACAGCGGCAGCACATGTCGGTGCAACTCGCCGAGAAAACAAGACTCATGCGAGTTTATCAGCCGACGCTGATGCCCGGAATCTTGCAGACAGCAGAGTACGCCCAGGCAATTCTGAAACGCTCAATTGAGCGCCATCGGATACCCGACGACTTAGAAGCCGGTGTAGCTAAACGTTTGGAGCGGCAACAACTTTTGTACCGGGGGGATCGCCGGTTTCATATTCTCATGGCAGAGCAAGCGTTATACACCACCGTTGGCAGTGATGGCGTCATGCGGGGGCAGTTGGATCGACTGCTTGCTGCTATCGGATTGCCGCGCGTAAGTTTCGGCATTGTTCCAGCGATCGCTGAATTACCGATGCAGATTACTAACTTTGTCATGTTCGATGACAAAAAGGTGATGGTGGAAACGCCAGCGGCGGAGCTGACCATTACACAGCCGAGAGAGGTCATGGTGTACGGCCAGACGTTCGATATTCTCGCCGGACAGTCCGTGACCGGTGACCATGCGCGAGTGTTGATTCGGAAGGCTCTCGACACGCGAAGTTAGGTAAACTTCTGCAATCCAGCAGCCAGCAGGTCCAATGGGGTGCTTCCGAATTCTCTTCCCGGACAGTTTCATCGGTACTGCACCGTCACCGGGGCATGATCGGACCAGCGCAGGTGATAGTCGGACGCACGCTCCACCACGGCCTGCTTCGCCCGCCCGGCGACCTCGCCGCG